>LNFM01000079.1_pt1 | contig 214394 bp, 206 predicted proteins | sample 596031 | NCBI WGS metagenome assembly LNFM01 (sample SAMN04254537, study PRJNA301005) | activated carbon metagenome | isolation source: dual media filters at the Ann Arbor, Michigan drinking water treatment plant | place: USA: Ann Arbor
CGAGAATGAAAAATGTCCCTCCGGCCATTCCCGCGAGTAATAACATGATAAAGCCCACCCTCGATCTCGATACGTGTTTTTCTTGGCATATGCGGTTGAGTGAGGATATGATAGAGGAAGAATGAAAGAATTGCAATATTGCATGACTGACCCTTTTTCTTGTTCTTTCAGACTTTGGGTGCGGGTGCTCTTGAAACTCCAGCACTCGCAGTTTCGGACCAGATCGCTCCATTCTATGTTTATCAATCTAGTTGTGGCCGGACGTTCTAAGGAGGCATATGCAGCCAATTTTGATGTTGTTCTTGGTGGCGTGTTGCTTTTGCACGATTGCCGGAGCCCAAGTAAAAACTTCGTCTATAAGTCCTGAGGAACTTTATCGGAAAAGTGATGCAGTTATCGTCGGGTCAGTAATATCGAGGTCGCCGGTCGTTAATAGCACCAAACTACTCACCCCTTCACCAAGATCGCAGGACTATGACCTTGGCGTTGAGTTTATACTCGAGGCAGAAGAATGGTTGAAAGGTACCAGTTCGAGTAAAAAACTAAGGACGGTGAAGATTCTTCGTACCGGGAAGTTAGACGATCACGGTGTCTGGCTCCAAAAAGGCCATCGGTATTTACTTTTCTTAAAGAAGAACTCCTTAGACCAAAGCACGTTTGCCGATGCACTGGTGGTCAAGACGACCAAGGATATTCACGCTCCCGAGAATCAATTTAGAATTGACGAGTATTTTGAGGTCGTGTCTGGTCAAAGGGGTATCGTCTTCACTGCGAAAGAAATTGCTAGGACGAAGGGCTTAATAAAACGGCAATAATCAGTCTTGGAAAAGTCAGGGGGGTCATCTATGAAGTTCGCCGTTGATGTCAAGCGCACCTCGAGGGATAACACATGTTAGGTGTTTTGAGGTGCGTTGAGTTTCTGACAAAAGAACAGACCGGACGCCTCCTGTTCGGTATAGATTTATTTTGAATATCCCTCCCGCCTCACCAATGCCAGCAATCGTCTATTTGTGCACGCTTTATTGCCGCTGTATTCCGAGTAGCGATCGCACTCATCGCCTATTTCATCTATGCAAATATGTTTCTGTATGATACACTCGTCGCTCCAGAGGTAGCCTAAGATGAAAAGGAACTGGAAAGAGATAAAGCGTGACGGCGTTCGGGCGCAGTGGGCGGGGTTGTATGTGACGATGAATAGTAAGGGGACGATCGTGATGAACCGCGTGGCTCATGAGCGGTTGGACGCTCCGGCGGCGTTTAAGCTGCTGTACGACCCTGGGAATAACGTGATCGGGCTAAAGCCGACCGGGCTCAAGATACGCGACGCTTACCCGGCAAACAAGTCGGGCCGCCACGGCGGCAAGAAGATCTCGGCCTATCGCCTCCTGACCGAATGCGGCCTGAAGATAGACCAAACCCTCGAATTCACCGATGCCGAGATAGACATCGACGGTGTCCTTATCCTAAATCTAAGAACCGCTAAGATATCCAACCGCGCTCTCAATCATCCCAGAAGACGATCACGTAAATAAGTAGGCCCAACGCGGCGGCATCGCTTGTTCTGGCTAAATCCCTCTTAATTTCACGATATGGGCGCGTTTGTATCCTATATCGTTTCCACAAACCACATCAGAAACTCCAAAACGCCGGTTTTACTGGACTGGAACGCGCATTGCACCTAAGCCTTGTTAGAAAAGGGAACTTGATGTCAGAAACATCTCGCAGTTGGAGGATCTATGTTACTGAAAAAGATTACAAAGCTTTCGCAGGTATTGGCCTTAATGGCAATTGTTTTGGGTGTGGGTGCGTTTTATCAGGCTGAGGCAGCAGCGGCCGGAAATATGGCGGCGGCATTTGACGATGATGACGACCGAAAAAAGAATCGTGGCCAGCGTGGCGATCAGCGTGGAAACCGGGGCGGCGAACGGGGCCGTGGCCGCGACTCGCAGCGTGACAGCGATCGCGAATCGCGACGCCAGCAGATACAAAGCGACGAGAATTCGCGACGTCAGCAGCGTTCCAGTGATAACGCATCGCGGCGTCAACAGGAGTGGAGCGACCGAAACTCACGCCGCCAGCAGTGGGAAAGCGACCGCCGCTCGCGCCAGCAGCAGTGGGAAAGCGACCAGCGATCGCGACGTCAGCAATATGAAAGTGACCGCGGAAACCGCGGCCGCGATCAGAACCGTGATCGTGGCGACCGACGCCGAAACAACGATCGCCCAGTGGTCTACGTAGCACCCGGAACCATTTTTGGCCAGCGGTGGAACGGCAGGCCGATGAGCGGCTTTGACAATAGGCGTTTGATCCGCGACCAGCAGCGTTTCATCAAGGAGCAGACGAAGGCACAGCGTCGTTATCAACAGGATCAGCGACGTGCGGCACGAACACAGTACAACCGGTATCCGGCACCGGTGTATCAGTACGACAATAACTACTACGCAAATTATCCGGACTACAACGGCGGTTCGTCGTGGAAAAGCCAGATATTGCCGGTACTGATCGCAAACATCTTCGGCGGCAATTCTAATTCGTTCTATTCCGGCTATCCGGTCGAGCGTAATTCACGGACGAACGTCGACCCGTACAGCTATCAAGATCGCCAGCCCGCTTACGCGTATGAACCGTCGTACAACAACTATGGCTATGACGACCAGTATGCGTACAACCAGCCGGGTCTTGATGCGAGCAGCATTCTGGGATCTTTGCCTATCGCGGAGATCATCCAGCAGTACACGGGTGAGAATGAGTTTATCTCGGGATTGATCGGTAGTTTTCTGACGCAGGGCTATGATCAGGGCATCGTCGCTGGCCAGAATGCACGACAATACGGCTACTCAGAGGACCAATACAACAACCCGTACACCTATCAAAACGGCGTCTGCGACCCGTATTCGGTTAGCGTCGGGGAAAACCGAAGGTACTTGAGCGAGGGCTATGAACAAGGCTACCGCGATGCTCTCGCCGGCAACGAAAGCTACGATCAAGGAACCTCCGGCAACGCCGATTTGATAGGCGTGCTGTTAAATAGCGTGCTGTCTGGGGTTTAGTCTTACAGACACATGTCATCTTGTCGCCAACAGCGACGAACATTAAAGCCTAGGGTGAAGCCGCTTCGGCGAAACCCTAGGTAAATGGCATATTATCAGGCTCGCTGAAGGCGTGCGACTTGCGTGTTGTGTTCGTCGCCTACAGCGACGGATACGATTATTTGGCTAGACCTAGGGTTCCGCTCGTTTTCTCGCTACACCCTAGGCTTTAATGTTTGTCGCCGTTGGCGACAAAGAAGCGATTTTTCTTACAGCTTCTACATATACCACGTGTTCCTGCTCAAGGATCCGGGCTGACAAAGTCTCAACCGTATCGTCGTCCAGAACCTCCACCTCTCGTTGCAAGATAACCTCGCCGTGGTCAAGCAGTTCGTCGACGTAGTGGACGGTGCAGCCGGTGACTTTGACGCCGGCTTCGTAGGCCTGCCGCTGGGCATCGAGGCCCGGGAACGCAGGGAGCAGGCTTGGGTGAACGTTGATGATCTGGTTTGGGAAAGCCTGCACAAAAGAGGGCGAAAGTAGCCGCATGTATCCGGCCAGGCAGACAATCTCGACGCCGCGTCGGGCCAGCTCGCGAATGATCTCGGCATCGTGCTCCTCACGCGAACGCCCGTGGCGTTCGATCACCACCGTCTCGACACCTCGGTCGCGAGCTTTCACCAGCCCGCCGGCGTCGGCCTTATCGCTGATAACGACAACGACCTCAGACGCAGGTATCTCGCCGCTTTTCACAGCATCAACGAGCGCCACCATATTCGACCCGCGGCCTGAGATGAGGATGCCGATGTTCATAGGAATTTGAGGAATTCGCCGGAGTTTACATCGTAGATGATGTCCATACTTTTCGGGTCCTGAACGTAGTTTACAAGCTGCAGTATCTCGGGCCTATCGACTTTTGACCTGCCAACCTGAAAGCCTCGGACGGTCGTCTCGGCTACAGCCCATAGTTTTGAGTCGAACTCAAAATCCACCTTGTTCTCGTTAGGGAAATTGCCCATAGGCACCGCGACTGTTATGTGCTGCGGACAGTATAGCAGGATGTATTCCTCGCCGATCTGCTCGAGAAGCGAGGCGAGCAGGATGGTCTTGTTGCTGCAGTCGCCGTTGCGGGTCATGAGCGTTTCATTCGGCCTTTTCAGGGTTTCGCGGCGGCCGACGGCTTCTGTGTAGCTGTACTCGATCTCGTTTGCGACAAAATCGACCAGCCTCTGGATGCGAGTCTCACGGTCCGGGCCTACGTCCTTTAACAATGCATCTGTCAGTCGCTTGAGCGAGGGCTCTTCGCCCTTTGCGATCATAATGCCGTGATTAGCGAAGACGGTCATTGGCCGATTTGTTCGCTCGCCCTGCTGCGCGATCAAGCGGCCGCCGTAAACCACCGAATTGTTCATGAAGTTGTTGATCTCCTTCATGCTAAGGGAGTAATCCGTTTGGGGGTATGGAAATGAGAGGGTCTGATTCGGGTCGAACCTTATGTTTGCGAGTTTGGTGCGGAAAAACCACTTTGCCTGGGGCGAGGCCGGGATCTTATAGTCGCCGATCCGTAACATGCCGTCGCTTTCCTTGCCAAATTCGAGTTTTGACGGGTCGACGAAATATTTCGCCGCAAATTCAGAAAACTCGGCATCGTCCGATTCCGGATAGCTGAAAAATGCCTCGTCGTTGACCTTGATGTAGTTGTGAAGGACGCCACGGCCGAGCACTTGCTTTCTGAACTCTTCGCCCGAGAACCGCTGATAGTCGAGCAGCATCACCGTGTTGTCACGGATCTCTTTGGCAACAATGTCGTCGACCGAAGGCGGCTCCGGCTTAAAGTACTGAACCGCCCCGTAAACCGCAGACACCAAGACAACAAACGCCGCAACGCCGATCGCGACCGATTTGAAATTGATCGTGCTCTTCTCGTAAGAGCCAAAAAGATCGTCTGACATATGTACCAATAGATGCGTCGAACGCGGTTATGACTGCTTATTTTCGGCTTGGACCGAGCAAGAGACGGGTAGTACGGATTTTTTATCTTTAACGTTATTTCATATTATCGACAAAAGGATATGAGAGAGCAAAAAGCTTTAAATAGCGATGGAGACGGACGACCGATAAAGCTTGACGAGACGGCGGCTTCTAACGATCCTGACTTGCCAGCGTTTTTGGCAAGGCCGGACTGGGCTCCGGTGTATCATGGTTTTCCGATCGTACCCGAAACGCTAACAGGCGGCTGGTGCCTCGGGGCTATCACGGAATACGAAGACCCCGAAGGCTGTGACTCAGGCGACGCCTACGTCGTCGCCCCGGACGGTACCCGAGCTGGACTCGTCTGGGATGTCGGCGAAGGTAAACTCGAAGAGATCGCTCCACCAGACGATGAACGCTGGGGCGTCTACCAAATATGGTTTAGCGAACCGATACGAACAACAGAAGACCTGATATTACAATTCCGAGAGGTTTTGCCTCAGTTACAGAAGGCTTATGAGCAAATTCGGCAATCTTGAGATCGTGTAGCTTTGCCGCTTGGTATATGGCTAGTCCGAAGCCCTCAAATCTCCTTAGCCGCAAATCCGAAATATACGAAAGGAATCAACAGTAGCCAGAAACTGAAGAAACAAAACCTCATCACTAAAGCGGATCTCACAATTCTCGGTTCATTCCTCATCCAATCTTCGGTCGAGAACGTCCAGGTTAGTAGTCGGACATTCATCTGAATCCAGCCAGAAAAATAATTCGATTCAGGAGCGTTCCAAAAGAACCCCCTTGCGCGTCCCGCACCATCCCAGATTTGACGGTAATTCTGGTACTGAAACTTGTTTATCCTGTCGTAAAAGAAGAAGCCGATCAAAAGGAAGATTGCTGCTATGCCAAATATTATGAATTCCATCGACACTATATGATCGCAACTGACTTTGATCCCTCTACTACCACCCCAATTTCAAAGGATTCGCCAAGCTGTCTTCTCACAACTCCCTTCTTTTCTTCGGAACATATCACGATCATCCCGATCCCCATATTGAACGTCCGGAACATCTCTTTTTCATCGACGTTTCCTAGCCGCTGCATTAGGCCGAAGATGGGAAGTTCGGGCCAGGTGCCTCGGTTGATTTCTACGGAGACGCCTTCGGGCAGGATGCGGGGGATGTTTTCGAGGAAGCCGCCGCCGGTGATGTGGACGAGGCCTTTGATCAGCGGAGCGCGGACACTCTTGTCCGCCTGTGAAACTTCATCAAGCAGCGGTCCGATCTGGGGCAGAAAACTCTGGTGGGTTGCAAGCAGGGCTTCGCCGACAGTGGTGCCGAGTTCGTCGATGTAGGAATCGGGTGTGTAGCCGCCGACCTCGAAAAAGAGTTTGCGGGCGAGCGAATAGCCGTTTGTTTGCAGGCCAGTCGAGGGAATGCCGAGAACGACATCGCCGGGCGTGATCGATTTGCCGTCGATGACCTTTGGTTTATCGACGACTCCGACGATGAAACCGGCGAGGTCGTATTCGCCGTCGGCGTACATTGACGGCATCTCCGCCGTTTCGCCGCCGAGCAGGACGCAGCCATTTTCGCGGCAGGCACGCGCCATGCCTTCCACGACCGAAGCTGTGACTTCCGGTTCGAGTTTGCCGGTGGCGAAATAATCGAGGAAGAACAGCGGTCTCGCACCTTGTACCAAAATGTCATTGACGCAGTGATTTACGAGATCGGCCCCGACCGTGTTATGTATTCCCGTATCGAACGCCAGTTTCAGCTTTGTCCCGACTCCATCCGCCGACGCCACCAATATCGGCTCCGACATATTCGGAAACGCTCCGGCAAACATCCCGCCAAAACTGCCGATCTCGGTCAGCGTGCGTTCGTTGAAAGTCGAGCGCGCGTATTCGCGGATCTTCGCCACGGCGAGATTTGCATTGTCGATAGAAACGCCTGCGTCGGCGTATGAGATCGATTGTGACATCCGTTAGTCTTTCCTCTTAGGGTCTTGGTTTTGTTCGACTGACCTATTCTGCAAATCAAAATCCAGGAATACTTTTCCGCTCTGAATATATTGGTGAACTTTCTGTCCTGGCTTCAGTCCGAGTTGCCTTCGGATGGCGGCCGGAATTGTGATCTGCCCACCTTTTAAGATAGTTGCTTTGTACTGCTTATTTATCATTCTACTCTCCTTACGGTTCGAGTCCCGTCGGCGAAAGGAAAAATCCCAAACTCGCGTGACAAAGTATCATTAAAATCCTTCTCCGAAGATATGCCGACTTCCGCCCTATTGCCTTGCTCGGTTACGGCGATCTAGGCCGATGCGTGACAAGTATTTTTCGAAATTCACGCTTTTGCCACCTTCCATTCGATGCCTTTCACGCTGGCACAAGTCGGCCCGCCGTCGCGGCCGATGCCTTCGAATTCGGTCTGCAGAACTGTGCCTGCTTTCGAAACGACGGTTTGTATCTGCTCACCCGTGATATTCATCAGCGATATCTTCGCCCGGCGGCCATACATTGAATGCTGATCCACGTACGTGCCGGAATTTACGTAGACAAACCGCGCATCTTTTGGGCCTTGGGCATACTTGCCGAGGAAGTTTGGCCTCGATTCCGTTGTGTCAACGGTTAGTTCAAAATCAAAAACCAATTGTTCGGCAGACTTCGAACTCGGCGGCAAGAGTTCGTCCTTCCCTCGCTGGACGAGCATCGATACACCGGCCAGAGGCCGCAAAACTATTATCCTGACCGGGATCTGATGCTTCATTTCGCTAAAAGCCAAATTATATCGTGTTCAAGGCTGAATCTCATTGACCAAACACGCGTTTGCCGTTTAGCATTTTTATAGGAAACAAATATGAGCTTCACATTGACCGATCTCAGCAGCGAGAACTTTGAATTCACCGCGAACGTATGGAACTGGAAAGCCGCTCTCGAGGTGATCAGGAGCCTCGACATTGTCGGCGAGGGCCAATTGCGGCAGATGAACTATAACGCGACGGGCGTGAAGATCTCGGTTGAGGATGCACATGAGATCGGGACCCGGATCCAAAAGGAATGGCTGCCAAAGCTCGCGCCGAACAAACGGGTCTTCGGCGATCTGAGCATAACAGACGCACCCGACGATATGACCCTGCACCGTGATGGCGACGAGCAATGGAAGAACTACAGCGCGAGTCATGATTGGTTAGCAGAGTTTGCGGAGTTTTGTTTGAAGTCGAAGGGCTTTCAGATCTTTTAAATGCAGAAGCCCGCGCGTGAGCAAGGGCGAAACGTTCAAGTTGCGTGTTTCGCCCTTGCTTACGCGCGGGCTTTCGCAACGATCAGTTTCCTATAGATGGAAGTTTTCAACGACATCATCAGTTCCCTCGCCCCTGTCTTCAAAAACATCTGGGTTCAGATCGCCCTTTTGATCATTTTTGCAACAGGCCACGGTTATGCGGGGGCATGGCTGGCGGTGCGGATGTTGTTTCGACCTCGGCTGCCGGTCAAGCTTTTTGGCATTACCATTTTCCCTCAGGGAATGATCCCGCGTCATCGCGATCGTTTGGCGAACGCGATCGGCAAAGCGGTTGGTGAGGAGCTTGTTTCGAAAGACACGATCATTCAGCAGCTCACCGGAAACGATTTTCTCCGCCGCAAGATACAGAACGTCGTCGATTCGTACACGAGCGATATTCTTTCGCAGGATTATCCGTCGCTGATCGAGGCTTTGCCCAAGAATGTTCGTGAGCCGATCCTGGATGCGATCTCGGCATTGCAATTAAAGCTGGCTGAGCATATTCGTTCGGTCTTGAAGAGCGAGGAATCGCTGGAGACTATCCGTGGTTTTGTCACGCGGCGTGTCGATGACGTGCTCGGAAAACGCGTTTCCGAGGTGGTCGATGACGAGGCGTTTGCCAAGATCACAGGCTTTCTCGACGAACGGATCCGTACGGCCGTCAGGTCGAAGGGGCTTGAGACGAACGTTCGCGATTTTCTCAGCCGCCGTATCGATGATCTGCTCAGCGCCGAAACTCCGCTCGGCAAAATGTTCACGGACGACGCGATCGATTTATTAAAGGAGAAGGCAAACGAGCAGATCGAGCCCGCGATCAGACAGATAGCTGACATCGCCGCGGCCGAGAAGACTCGCGACCAGATCAGCTCGCTGATCAAGCGTGAGGTCCACGACTATTACGAGAATCTCTCCTTCTTTAAAAAGATATTCGTCTCACGCGAAACGCTGATCGGCGAGGTCGACGATCTCGTCAACGACAGCCTGCCGAAACGTATCGAAGAAGCTCTGAGCGGCACGTTCTTCGTCGAGGAAGCTCGCTCGTTTATCGGAACAAGCATCGACAATGCCCTCGCGAAACCGCTTCCCGTCGTGATCGGTGCGGTCGCTCCGGAACAGCTCGCTCGGTTCAAGGAGCAAGTGACAAAGGTCGCGCTCAGTCAGCTCCAGAGTGAAGAAACGATCGTCGGCATCTCAAAATATCTTCGTGAAACGCTCGATAAACTCCGCCCTCACAGCATCGACGCGATCCTGCAGATCATCCATCCTGAGTCCGAGGAAAAGCTCAAGCGAATGCTCGCCACAGGCCTGCTCGATATCATTTCCCGCGAAGAGACCTCAAATATCATCAACGAGATCCTCGCCCGTCAGATCGACAAATTGCTGTCTGAACCGATCGGCAAACTAGGCGACCACATCCCTGAGGCAAAGCTGCGTGAAGCAAGCACTTCGCTTACCGACGCGATCATCTCTGCCGTCCATGCAAAGCTCCCCGACGCTGTCGCGGAATTTGATGTTGCCGGAATGGTCCGCGACAAGATCCACAACTATCCTCCGGAGAAACTCGAGTCGCTGGTTATGTCTGTTGCCAAAGAACATCTGCGCACGATCGAGCTGTTTGGAGCTTTATTCGGGCTGATAATAGGAGTGGTTCAGTCTGCACTGCAATTTTTTGTTTTCGGAAACTAGGATTCAGGCGAAATCAGAAACCTTTAGCGATTTTCTTCGTTTGGATTTATGATTAGTAAATCAAAAGGATCAGATATGCCTCAGATAAATAGAGAGATTCCTGAAAAGTTTATCGTTCGACAGGCAAAATTGACGCCAATCCCGCCGCCAGATGAGAGAACGCGTCTCGGACGTACGCTTATGGATCTAGTCGCCGAGATCGACGCATCGGACGATCCGCCAATGAGTGAGGAAGATCTTGAACGCGAATTACAGATGAGACGTGGTGGATTTGTGTACGATGGCCGTTAATGAGTTTCGATTTATCGATGCGTCAGTGTTGTTGACAGCCATTAGAAAGCCGACGACCGAAACGTTGGCCCGCCGAATGCGCGCTCATCAGATTCTTAACGATCGTAATTTTAAGTTTGTAGCCAGCGAATTCCTGAAATTGGAGATCATTCCGGTTGCAGCGTTCTTTTCGAAGAAGATGGAGCTTAGATTCTTCACCGAATTTTTCGATACGGTCGTCCATTGGGTTCCGCCCGAAATTTTAGTATCTCCGGCGCTCGATCTCGCGTCGCAATTTGGGCTGGGGGCTATGGATGCTCTTCATTTGTGCGCAGCAAAACACTTCGATGCTGAATTTGTTTCGGCAGAAAAACCTACCAAACCCATCTATCGCGCTTACTCAAATGCCGTATCGATTTACGGAAACTAAAGTTTAATGACCCAGAAAGACTACAACGACGCGATCTCTAAGATCGCACAACGGGAATTCGGAGCCGCACCAAGCAGCGTCACGCGGATGACGTCCGGTATTTGCAACGATGTTTATGTAGTTTCGGTCGGTGAACGCGAATACATCTTTCGGCTCAAGGAAGAGCCTCGATACTTGCTGGGCTCGCAAAACCACATTCCGCTTTTCCGTTCAAAAGGGATCCGGGTGCCGGAAATACTCGCTTCGGATTATTCGAAGTCGTGGCTGCCCGTGGCGTTTCAGATACAAAGCAAACTGCCCGGAACCGACATTGGTGAGATAATAAATACCTTGAGTGATGAAGAGCTGACCGCTATCGGGGGCGAGGTAGCGAATGTTTTTCGTCAGCTAGCTTCGGTTCCGAACAACGGCAAATTCGGCGTACTTTGGGGTGACGACCGCGATCTGGTCGATTCGTGGTCGGCCGAGGTCGAGCGCGTCGTCCGCGTCGTAAAAGGATGGGGAACGAAGACGGGCGTGCTTGATAGGCAGTTATCGGAAGTGTTTGACCGAGTCCTTACCGAATATAGACCGTATTTCGACCGTATCAAACCATATACCTATTACGGCGATATCGCGGGGAAGAACGTTATGGTCCACGAAGGCCGCTTTTCAGGCCTGGTCGATCTGGACGCTCTCGCTCAGGGAGATCCGCTCGAGGCGATCGGGCGGATAAAGGCCAGCTGGTTTGGTACTCATTACGGCAAAGTCTACTCGAACGCGGTCATGGATGCACTCGGGCTGCCAGAACCGCAGCGACGCATCGTAACGATGTATGCTTTGCTTAATCGTGCCTTCTGGACGCTAGAGAACGGCGTCCAATTCAATAAGAACACTGGTGCCACAGTCGATCGAGAACGCGAAGCAAAAGACAAGCTCGCCGTAGCAGGCCTTTTTACGGAACTCTACGGCGAATCGCTCACGCCAGTGAAGGCGGAAGATCATAAACCGGAGTCTGTTAAGGAAGTTGAGCGGCCGCCGGTCGTCGCAGAAAGTGAACCTTTGGGATCGCAGCCTATATTGGAACCACCGTTAGAAAGGCCAAAACCAGCTCGGCGACGAAAGCCGGTAGAACCAGTTGTCGAAGCTCCGACTGAGCCAGCCCCCGAACCTGAAACCTCGGCTGAGCGTCCGGATATTCTCATCGAGCAACCTACACCCGCTGCTCAGCCAGCTAATAACACCTCGTTTCCTGCGTCTTATCCGGATCCTTCACCAGCCCCGATAGCAGAGATTCGCCAGCGGCCGGACCTTTCTCACGCACGCCCGATGCTCGAGGCAAGCGGGCTGTCAAAAACCTACGTTAGCGATGGCATCGGGTTCAATGCCCTGACGAATGTCGATCTTAAGATACAGAAAGGTGATTGTGTCGCAATCGTCGGCAAATCGGGCAGCGGCAAATCGACCTTGATGCATTTGCTCGCCTGTCTGGATGGCGCAACAGAAGGTTATGTGTACGTCGATGGCGATGATACGTCGACGATGTCCGAACCGGAAAAGAATCAGTTGCGTAACGAAAAGTTCGGTTTTGTTTTTCAACAGTTTTTCCTCAACGGGCGTGACACGGTTTTCGAGAATGTCGTCCTGCCGCTTCGCATCCGCGGAGCTTCGGACTACGAAATGACGACCGAGGCGGAAGAGGCACTAGCGGCGGTCGGGTTAACCGACAAAACAGACAAGAAAGCGAAAGACCTATCGGGCGGTGAGAAACAGAGGGTCTGTATCGCCCGTGCGTTGGTCGGCAAGCCGCAGGTGATCTTCGCCGACGAGCCCACGGGCAACCTCGACTCGAATACGGGCGGGGCGATCGAGAAAATGCTTTTCGACCTGAACCGCGATAAGGGCATTACTCTCGTCATCGTCACCCACGATGGTGACCTCGCCAGGCGGTGCGAGCGAATTATCGAGATGAAAGACGGCCGAATAGTCGGCGAGCGACCCGGGGAGGATCTTGCATAATGAAATTCTTAGACCTTCTTAAGATCGCCAACGGCAACCTCTTTCGCAACAAACTGCGGACGTTTCTAACCGTCGCCGCGATATTCATCGGCTCGTTCACGCTGACGATGACCAACGGCATCGGTGATGGACTTCGCAGCTACGTCGAAACACAGGTCAAAAATATCGAGGGCGATGCCGTTCTCTTTGTTCAACGCAAGATCGAGCAACCCGAGGACGCTCCACGGCGTAATGCTCCGCGAGAATACAAGGACGAAACGGTTACGCTTCCAAATGCCGAGATAGATCCATCATCATGGCTCGTGACCCTTGAACAAATAGAAGCTGCTGCCCGAGATATTTCCGGTATCAAGTCGATAACACCGGCCTATTCCGTCGACGCCGACTATATCACGCTAGATGGTGTTAAAAAGTACGAGGCCGCTCTTGCAATGATGTCGCAGGGCCTTCGGCAAAAGACTGAAGTAGGACAGACGATCAGTGGCGACAGCCAGATCGTCATTCCTCTCGGCCTCGCCCGCGAGCTGGATAAGGAAAACATCGCAAATCTCATCGGAAAATACGCGACCATCGGATACAAGGCGTTTGATAATACACCGCGGACCTTAAATCTGCGAATAGTTGGCGTCGCGACAAAAGGCTTTATGACGCTCGAGAGCTCATTCGTTGATTCTCGGACCGCGTCGATGATCTACGGTGACCAGAGCGACCCGAGCAAAGCGGGAAAGTTTGGACGATTTACGGTTCAGCTAACCTCGAACGACACGGCGATCATCGAAACGGTCAAGAATAAGTTCGTGGAAAAGGGGTTCGAGGCTTCGACGATAGCCGATCAGCAGAAGCGGACGTATGATGCGATCGGCATATTCAAAGTGGGCATGGGCCTCGTCGCATTTATCGCACTGCTCGCAGCGTCCTTCGGCATCATCAATACGCTGGTCATCGCCGTTCTCGAACGCACGAAAGAGATCGGGCTGCAAAAGGCTCTCGGCATGGGCCGCGGGAAGATATTTGCGATATTCTCGCTCGAATCCGTTCTCATCGGTTTCTGGGGAGCTGTTCTCGGAACGGTCGCCGGTATCGTCGTAGGTTTGATCGCAAATCAGGTGCTGTTCAGTCTCTACGCCGAATCGTTTGAGGGGTATTCGCTGTTCGTCTTCACCATCCCATCGATCCTGATGGTTATGCTGCTAGTTTGCACGATCGCCTTTCTCGCGGGCGTCCTTCCCGCGATCAGAGCAAGCCGGTTAAACCCGATCGAGTCGTTGCGGTATGAGTAGTCGCAGCTCCGCGAAATAGACGCATCAGCATTTCTGCGTTAATGTACAAAGAAATGTGAGGTGAATATGAAGCGATTTTTTCTGTCTGCATTGATCGTCCTCGTCGCGGCGTTGTCTTTTAGTGCCCAGGCCTCTCCTGATGCCGGCGAATTGACCCGCCTGCTCAACGAATTTCTCGCCGGTGCGGGCAAGAATGACGCCGTGATCCACGACCGGTTTTGGGCCGACGACCTTATCTACACTCGTTCAGCCGGGGCACGGATCGACAAGGCTGAGCTGATGCGAGGCGTACGCTCGGCTCCCGCACCGAAAGCCGGTGATCCTGAGACCGTCTACACCGCTGAAGATATCAAGATACAACAGTATGGGAACGCCGCAGTCGTCGCCTTTCGCCTCGTAAGCACGTCGACCAGGGCAGATGGAACCAAATCCATCGGCAATAACCTGAACACCGGCACATTCATCAAACGTGGCGGCAGATGGCAGGTCGTTGCGTGGCAATCGACGACAGTACCAAAGCCGCCTGAACCAAGGCCAACGTCCGAAACCAAGGTCGACCCAGCAAAAGCCTCCTTCAGCACGGACACTAAAAGCCCTTCCGCCAAAACTTACTTGAAAGGGCCGCGGGGTGGATGCTATTACCTGAATGCAGGCGGAAACAAAGTTTACGTCGATAAAACGCTTTGTAGTTAGGTACCGCAATTTTTTCTGCAAGTTCTAATTATCACTTCGTTCTAACGGGCGCAGTGTTGGATATCGAATGGCAAACCGTCTCGTCTAAAAGGTCGGTTTGCGGAAAGACGTTCGACTTTCATCCGGCTGCCAATTGACGCCCGCGAACGGCCCGTTCGCTCAATTTCTAACGATTCACGTAATCGTAAAGGAGAAAAACAATGAGAAAACTAATGTTAACCACCGCCCTTGCGACTGCAACGGCGATATTCGCCGCATGCGAGAATAAGCCCGAAACGCCCAACAAACCGGCAGCTACACCGACACCTGTATCGAGCCCGGTCCCGGTAGCGTCGCCTGCGGCCTCGCCTGTGACTTCACCGACCGGAACACCGGCTAAACCCGATGCATCACCGGTCAAAAAGCTCGACAACACAAATATGAAGAAGGATCCGGCGCCAGTGGCGAATTCGTCTCCAAAGTAGCAGAAAGCCATCCATGACGGTTAGAAGAGCAGGCTCGACAGCGGGCCTGCTATTTTTTTCCGAACTTTTGTCTCGCCGCGCTCGTTTGCCTTTCTGACTAACTCGTCATCATTTGGAGGGAATTATGAAAAAGATCGGATTATTATTTTTTGCGGCCGCGCTGGTCATCGGTGTCGTGGTGGCGAATATCTTTTCGTTTGGGACCCCGTCGAAAGGGCTTTTCTCATTTTCGTTTAATTTTAAGGGCGTAAAGGGTTCAGGCCAGGCTGGATCGGAGGCTCGCACCGTCACCGACTTTAAGGGCATCGATGTCGGCGGTGTTTTCAAAGTCGAAGTAACATCGCAGGCCGATTACGCCGTCGAGATCGAGGGCGACGACAATTTGCTTCAGTACGTCACGACCGAAGTTCGCGGCGGCACGCTGCACATTAAGACCAGCCGTAAGATCAAACCGACGTCGCCGATCCGCATCCGTGTATCAGCTCCTGCTATCGACAATCTCGATGTATCGGGAGCGGCCGAGGTAACTGTCAACAACGTTAAGAGCGAAAAACTTACGGTCGATTCATCCGGAGCTTCGAAGATCTACATCAACGGAGAGGCGGGAAAGCTGAACGCCGATGTCAGCGGTGCGACGAAGATCGACGCTGAACGATTGACCGTAGCTGACGCGAATATCGACGCAAGCGGTGCGAGCACTGTTACGGTTAACGTAACTGGAACGCTCAACGGCGACGCTTCCGGCGCGAGTAAGATCCTCTACACCGGCACACCGACATCGGTCAAAAAGAACGCGAGCGGGGCCGGAAAGATAGCTGAGAAATAGTCTAGGTCTCGATCGACCGGGTTTCGAGTCCGATAAGCTGTCCGTCCGCCCCACGGCCGACAATTACTATCTTGATCTTGACCCGGCCTATTCGAAACACCTTTAGGTCAGTAAGCGATTCCTCGATCAGCTTTTGCAGGTCGAGGAATTTTTTCGCTCGTGCGATCTCTCGTTCACCAAACCAATCCCTTTTCCGCGTCAAACGCTCGAAGAATTTCTTGAACTCAACTTCGGATACTTCTTCTTCCTTTTCCATCTCTGCCAAAATCTTTTTCTCATCCGAAGACTCAAAAATAGTGAACGGAGCGTCTATTTCGCTGATGTAGATCAAACCCTCGGTGGCCGCTTTCAATCTCTCGGACACTGAGAGAGCGTTTTTGTCTCCTGATGCGAATTTTTTTTCATTTTTTTCGCCATTTTTTTTCATTTTTTGATCAAATATCGAACGGATTTCTTAGTCTAACACATGCGAATTTCGGCCCGAATTGTTGCGATAAAAGGAAGTTAAATTCGTGTTAAAACTTTCAGAAAAAAGCTGTGGATATCGGTTTGCGCCGCTGTGCCTTTCGTGTTAGTCTGTTACCCGTTTCCAATTAAAAGAAACGCCGTAAGTTGTTGATAATAAAAGAGTTAATGCATTGAATTAAAGTTTATGCGCTTAGCGGTTTTAGCTGTGGATAAACTGTCAATAACTACGTCGGCTTTTCGTAACAACGGGGACGGAAACCACCAGAACAAAACGACTTTTAGTCATTCGGCGAATGAGGAAATTTTATCGCCGGGGTCGCATTTGCGACATTGAAAATAATAACTTGGAAGGGCCATTGCTTTAAGCGCCTTCACACCATTAAATTGAAAGATATTTCTACAAATGTAGCTGTTTGGAATGACGTTTTGGGCATCATCGGGCCACGCCTCAGCTCCGATGTGTTTAATACCTGGTTTAAGCCGGTCGAGTGCGAACGGTTCGACGAAGCATCCAGAAAGATAACGCTCCGGGCCGGGCAGGTGATAAAAGATTGGGTGTATATGTATTACACCGATCTGCTTATTCAGACCCTCGCTGAGCTTGGCCATGAAGGCTTTTCCATAGAGTGGACTATCGACCCCGACCAACCGGTTCCCGATTCCATGGAAGAAGAAGCTGACTTCTTCTTCTCGCCGAAACGCTCCGTGACGCCTATCGCGGCCGGCTCGTACTCACCCGCACGCATTATCGAAATAGACCCCGTCGACGACGGGTTAAATTCAAAATACACGTTTGAAAAGTTCGTCGTCGGCTCCTGCAACCAGTTCGCCCACGCCGCGGCCAAGGCAACGGCTGAGATGCCCGGCTCGACGTACAATCCTCTTTTCCTTTACGGCGGGGTAGGTTTGGGTAAAACACACCTGATGCACGCCATCGGTAACACGATTAAAACGCGAAGCCCACACATGCGTGTCGCATACGTCACGTCAGAGCGTTTTATGAACGAACTTATCAACGCGATCAGATTTAACAAAACATCCTCGTTCCGCGACAAGTATCGGTCGATCGACGTTCTGCTTATGGACGACGTTCAGTTCATGGCAGGTAAAGAAAGGACCCAGGAAGAGTTTTTTCATACTTTCAATACGCTGCATAACGGCCAGAAGCAGATAGTCGTATCGTCCGACTGTCCGCCGCGTGAGATACCGACGGTCGAGGAACGCCTGCACTCACGTTTCGAGTGGGGACTTATCGCCGATCTTGAACCACCCGATCTCGAAACAAAAGTTGCCATCCTTCAGAGAAAGGCCGACATGGACGGAATACAACTGGATGACGACATTGCCGTATACATTGCAAGCAAGGTCAAAAGCAATGTCCGTGAGTTAGAAGGGTCCCTGGTACGTCTGGTCGCGATCTCGTCTATGAAGGGCGTGCCGATCTCAAAAATGCTCGCACAGGAGTCGATGAAGAGCATCCTTGCAGCTGAGCGGCCGGCAGGCTTGACGATGGACCATATCACGCGAACAGTTGCCGAGCATTTCAAGATGACGGCTGATGAGATCAAGGCCAAGAGCAATTCGCGTAGTATCGCCATGCCGCGGCAGGTCGCTATGTATCTGTGTAAAAGGCTGACGCGGCACAGCTTCCCCGAGATCGGACGAGAGTTCGGCGGGAAGCATCATACGACCGTGATGCACTCGGTCGAGAAGATCGAAAAACTGCAGAAGGAAGACCGGATTTTCCACAAGCAGATAAATGAGCTAATTGATAATCTTTGCAGCTAGTTAATGTTTTTTTAACACGGATAAGAAAATTTTATTTCCACATCCGTTCGCGACTAATAAGTAACGTTAAACTCAATTGCTGCAATACTTTAGAATAGTGATTTCCACTTTTCCTCGGAATGTCGGAGAACCAGGTTGTGGACACTAGTGGAAAATCGATGTTAACAAGACGGTTCCACAGGCGGGTTAAGTTATCCACAGATTTTCCACAGGCGATTGTGGATAGAAAAGTGATTGTTTTATAAGGGCTTAGGCGACTTTTTCACATATTCACAGGGGCCTAATTCTTACTACTAAGATCTATCTTAAATATTGTTTCTTATTAGTTTTAGAAAATGGCGCATAGAATCACAGATGAAATATAATTAGGCAGGAGAGTTTGAGTAAAAAATGGAATTCAAAATTAAGCAAAGCGTACTGAAGGAAGAATTGGGTTATATCCAGGGTGTCGTTGAACGAAAGACGACGATCCCGGTCCTGTCGAACATTTTGATCGAATCGCTCGGCGAGGGCGAGATACGCATCGTCGGTACGGACCTTGACTGCACGATCCGCTGCGATGCCGAGGCTGAGATCATCCAGTCGGGTGCGATCTGCATCCAGGCCCGCAAGCTGTTTGACATCGTACGGGCTCTCGAGCATGGCGATGTGCATTTCAAAAAAGAGGACAACGAGTGGGTCACAATGAAAGCCGGACGTGCCAGCTATCGCCTCGCCGGTGTGAGCCGTGACCAGTTCCCTGAGATACCGCAGTTCAAATCGACGCCGCTTCGTTTGCCGGCCGAGACGTTTGCGTACTTTATCCGCAACACGGCGTTTGCGATCACGAACGAACAGTCCCGCTTTACGCTCTCGGGTGCCAAATTCATCATCGGTGATGGCTCGGCCAAGATGGTCACGACCGATGGTCACCGTCTCGCCTATGTCGAACGTGCGATCGACGACAAAGAAGCCGTTATGGACACGCTCATCCCTAAAAAAGCCCTGCTCGAGCTCATCAAGCTTTCCCGCGGCGTAGGCGAGGTCTCGTTTGGCGAGGACCCGAACCACATCTACTTCGAAACCGAGGGTAGATTGCTGATCACGAGAAAACTGAGCGGCCAGTTCCCCAATTACGAAATGGTCATGCCCAAGGACAATGACAAATCCGTTGTCTTCGACCTCGAAGAGATGCGAAACGCCGTCCGCCGCATGTCGCTGATCGCCGACGACCGCAACCGCTCGATCCGCCTCAACGTCCGCGAAGGCGAGATCGAAGTAACAGCTCAATCCGCCGAGGAAGGCGAAGGAACCGAGGTCGTCCAGGCCGACTACAGCGGCGAAGCCGTCCAGCTAGGCTTCAACTGGCAGTATCTGCTCGAATTCTTAACCAACGCCGCGACAGGCGATGTGTTCATGGCTGCGTCAGAAAGCGAGTCAGCCCCAGCCGGAGGAGATTCAGCCGCAGCAACCGCCCCGGCCCGCGAAGGCAAAGCTCCGCTTAGGATCACCTTTGACTTCAAAGATTCGAACGCTCAAACGCAAATGTCCATCGCCGGCGAAACGACGTATGACTATAAGTACATCGTTATGCCGTTGAGGATATGACGGATCGTAGGTTCAATTAGATCAAATAAAAAAGCCTCACTGATTGCAGCGAGGCTTTTTGTACGACCTCAAGGCTGAGTGGCTGCAATTTCTTGCTATCAAACAAGCAATGCCGCCAGCATAAATCCGCCAGCATTGATCAATATGAATAAAATAACCTCGAAAACAAACTGAGCCAGGCCTTTCAACATCGTCTTTGACCAAGCCTGTGAGTAGACGCGCCGGAGGGCAAAGATGAGGTATACAAGGGCCGCGACATAATAGAAGACGCGTGCAACTAGAAAAGTCGTGTGGCCGGTATAAGCTTCAGTAAGATAGAAAACGGCGACCACGGATTTCGCAAGAAAATCGAAGGCGTAAAAATGAAGTGAAAATATCAGATATTCGACATAATACTTACCACTATCGCGATAGAGTAGCATCAGAAAAAGGCCTGATAGCAGCACGCTGGCGAAGCGAAAAACGGCTGAGTATTTGCCAGCTTTATCTTGTATTTTAGTGGCAAGGACTGAAGGCTCTGCTCCCTTTCGTTTCGCCAGTTCGATCATAAAGGGGCGGTTTTGATTTTCCTCGATACTGCCGCCGCCCGCCGTTGCTAGAGCCCCCCAGGCGAAAAAGAAGTAGATCGCACTTACCGTAAGATAGACCCGGATCGGGTTAATATATTGGCCCTTCTTTCCGCCCAGATAGGCCTTCGTCAAAGCACCAGGCTTGGATATTAGGTCGGCAAACGTGCGAAGGATCTTGTTCGAGTCAAGATGCGTAAATTCGTGCGCCAAATGGCCGAAGAAGTGACTCACCGCAAACTCGTGCTTGTCGATTCGCTTCTGGCCGCAATCGGGGCAGTACGGCGAATCGAAATTCGAGCCGCAATTAGGACACGACCCAGAGTCGTTAATGTTTTGAGAAGAAGAAGTCACGATAGCCTCCGACGAGGTAACCTATTTTATAGACGCAAGCAGCTCTGCCATTTTATTGTGGATCAAATTTATCCCTTTGAGCGGGCGGACCATTACTTTGAAATCGGTGATCTCGCCGGCGTCGTTCCAGCGGATCATATCGACGCCGTTCACTAGGATGGCGTCGATCTCGGTCTCAAACTCCAACACAGCATCGTTCTTACCGATGACTTCGCGAACGTAGCGAAAACTCTCGTTCCCGAAAACATGCAACGCCGCCGTCAAATACATCCTCGTGATCGCCTTACCGATCTGCGGTGTGTGAACGACTGGCGAGTGGAAAACGACATCGTCGGCAAGCAGATCCAAGAGTCCGTTCGGATCGCGAGTCCGGACGATATGATGCCAAGATTGTAGAGGGACAAAACCCATCGCTTCACGTTCTACTGATCTGCGGAAAAAAGTATGCAGCGATCCATTAATGCGGCAGTTATATAAAGTTGCCTAACGCCCTCAAACCACTCCCAAGTGTATTCCAGATCCGCCGCCTCTAATGGAAATCCATAATCCTCGGGGTCGATCAATCTATATTTTGCGGCAAACCAGTCCAGATCAATATTGATTAATGCCTTTGAAATATCTTTCACCTGTTCGGGATTCTTAGCACTGATAATGTAATCTTGTCCGGAATAAAGTGGCTCACCACCAAGCACAGTGTGGTTTAGGGGATATTCCCCTCCGTCCCACGTCAGTTCACCATCTGTAAGAATTCGATGCATCGCATCCCAGGCCTTGTCACTTTCGGCAAAGAGCGGGGGCGAATCTTCTCGAGCCATATATTGTTCTTCTATCACTTCTTGCAAATGCTCCAGCCTCTTCTCATCAGTGTCGAACTGGCGGAGAACCTCTATTTCTTCGTTGGACAATGCAAAATGGACTCCCAAACAACTCATAGTTTACCTCCTTCTTTTTACCCGGAAGACATATCCTCTATTCCATATTCCTCAGCCTCAATCTCAACGCCTGAAGCTTTATAAACCCTTCCGCATCGATCTGGTCGTAAGCTCCGGCGTCGTCTTCGAAGGTTACAACTCGTTCTCGATACAAAGAATTTGGCGATTTGCGCCCGAGGATGGTTACGTTGCCTTTGTAGAGTTTGACGCGGACGTCGCCGTTGACGGTTTCCTGGGTTTGGTTGACCATCGATTTTAGGATCTCGAATTCGGGAGCGAACCAGAAACCGTAGTAGATGGACTCGGCGAACTTGGTCCCGAAGGAATCTCGCAGGCGGCCGACCTCGCGGTCCATGGTGATGGATTCGAGGGCACGGTGAGCGGCTTGCAGTATCGTGACGCCGGGCGTCTCGTAAACGCCGCGTGATTTCATTCCGACGAAGCGGTTCTCGACCAGATCGACGCGGCCTATGCCGTGCTCGCCGCCGAGGTAGTTGAGCTTGGTGAGCATGTCGACCGCTCCGTATTTTTCGCCGTCGATCGCAACCGGTTCGCCTTTTTCGAACGAGATCGTTAGTTCCTGTGCTGTGTTCGATGCGTTTTCGGGCGATTTGGTCAGAAGAAAGATATTCTCCGGCGGAGCTGCCCACGGGTCTTCGAGAATGCCGCCCTCGTAGCTGATGTGCATCAGGTTGCGATCCATCGAATATGGTTTATCGGCGGTCGCGGTGACGGGGATGCCGTGTTTTGCACAATATGCGATCAGATCGGCACGGCCCTTGAATTCCCAATGTCGCCACGGAGCCACGACCTTTATGTCCGGCTGCAGCGAGTAGTATGTCAACTCAAACCGCACCTGATCGTTGCCCTTGCCGGTAGCACCGTGAGCGACGGCGTCGGCACCTTCCATCTGGGCGATCTCGATCTGGCGTTTGGCGATGACGGGACGAGCGAGCGATGTGCCGAGCAGGTAAACGCCTTCATACAAAGCATTTGCCTTGACGGCCATCCAGACGAAATCTTTGACAAACTCTTCGCGGAGGTCCTCGACATAGAGTTTTGAGGCACCTGTTGCGAGCGCCTTTTCTTCGAGGCCTGTCATTTCCTCGCCCTGGCCGACATCGGCGCAGTAGCAGACGACTTCGCAGCCGTAGGTTTCCTTCAGCCACAAAAGCATTGCCGACGTATCAAGCCCGCCTGAATAAGCGAGCACCACTTTGTTGATTCTTTTCTCCATAACTAATAACTTGTAACTATAAACTAACTACTGATTTGTAAAGAAATGCCTGTCTGTTCAGTTAGTAGTGGGATAGTTTTTAGTTACTAATTACGATGATGAAAAAAGATGGCCAGCTTTGGGGCGGGCGGTTTACCGAAAAGCCGGACGCGACGTTTGCCGAGTTTAATGACTCGTTCAGGTTTGATAAACGCCTGTTTTTTGCGGATGTTCGCGGCTGCATCGCACATGCGAACGGCTTGAGGCGAGCCGCAGTGATCAGCGAAGCGGAGGGTTCGTCAATAGTCGAAGGATTAACGCGACTAAGAGATACCGCTGTTTCGAACTCGGCTTATTTTGATAACAGCGGTTCCGAGGATGTCCACTCGTTTATTGAAGGCAAACTGATCGACCTTATCGGCGATACCGGACGGAAGCTGCACACGGGCCGCAGCCGGAATGATCAGGTGGCGACGGCTTTCAGGTTGTGGCTGAGGGATGAGATCGATGGTATTTCTGATCGGCTGTTGGAGGCCCAGAAGTCGTTGATCGTGCTTGCTGAGCGGCATCGCGATGGCGTTCTGCCTGGATATACACATCTACAGCGAGCACAGCCCGTGATGTTCGCACACTGGTGTCTCGCCTATTTTGAAATGCTAAGGCGCGATCGTGAACGACTAGCCGACGTACGGAAGCGTGTAAACGTTATGCCGCTCGGTTCGGCTGCCCTTGCGGGGACGAGCTATCCGATCGACCGCGAGGCTGTGGCCGCTGAGCTCGGTTTTGAATCGGTTTCGGCAAATAGCCTCGATGCTGTTTCCGATCGTGATTTTGCGGTCGAGTTCGCAGCGGCGTGCTCACTGATCATGGCCCATCTCTCGCGGCTTGCCGAGGATCTGATAATTTACTGCTCGACGGAATTCGGTTTTGTGACCTTGTCGGACACCGTTTCGAGCGGTTCTAGCCTGATGCCGCAGAAGAAGAACCCAGACGCACTCGAGCTGCTTCGCGGCAAATCAGGCCGCGTCTTCGGGCATACGATCGGGCTCTTGACGATGATCAAGGGCCTGCCGCTCGCTTATAACAAAGACATGCAGGAAGACAAAGAAGCTGTCTTCGACTGCGTCGATACGGTTGATATCTCACTGCGAGCAGCGGCGATAGTGCTCGACAATACTCGGCTAAACGAAGATAGGACACTGAATGCAGCGACGAAGGGCTATCTAAATGCCACCGAACTTGCTGACTATCTCGTAAAGAAAGGAGTTCCTTTTCGCACTGGCCATGAAACAGTCGGGAAGGCCGTGTTATATGCGATCGCTCAAGGAAAAGAGCTTCATGAGCTTAGCGTCGAGGAACTAAAAGAGTTTTCGCTCGAGATCGGCGATGATGTTTCGGATGCGTTGAGCTTGAAAGCCACGCTGGGAGCAAAATCTGCAATCGGAGGCACGTCGCCCGATAGGGTCGCAGAGGCACTGGAGCAGGCAAAAAAGTATCTTAATGGATAGAGAAAAACTGCTAAAGAAGGTCGCTGATAACGAATTGATGCGGTTTCTCGGGATCGAGATCGTCGAGGCATCGGGGGAGCGGGTTGTTCTTAAGATGGAAGTAACGCCCAAGGTTCATCAGTACGTCGGGATCATGAACGGCGGTGTTTCGCTCTACCTGGCTGAAACGGCAGCCTCGATCGGAGTCGTCGCCGGAGCTGATCTGACAAGGGTCACGCCCGTCGGTATAGAGATAAACGCAAATCATATTAGAGCTGTAAGTAAGGGAACTCTGACCGTCGAAGCCTCGCCGGTACATTCAGGTCGTTCGATGAGCGTTTGGAAAATTGATATTACCAACGAAAAGGGCAAACTCGTCTGCACATCACGGCTGACAATGCTCATTCAAAAACACGCCGCGTATCAACCAGATTAAAAGTGCATGATTTCGTCCGAAAACTGATCACTGAATGGCGGCGTCTCGAAATTCCTACAGAAGACGCAGCGGTCGTTGTCGCAGTTTCGGGCGGAGCGGATTCGCTCAGTCTTTTGTTGGCAATGCATCAGCTTGTTGAAGCGGGGAAGTTAAAGCTGCGACTTGTTGCGGCTCACTTTAATCACGGGCTTCGTGGTGACGAAAGCGATCGAGATGAGCATTTTGTTCGAAAATTAACGAGCGAGCTTAACGTCGAGTTTGCTGCGGGACGCTCTAAGCCTTTTCCCATGGGGAATGTCGAGCAGAACGCTCGTAACGCACGATATGAATTTCTGACTAACACCGCAAAGAATTTAGGAGCTTCTGTCGTTGTAACAGGCCACACGATAAACGATCAGGCTGAGACATTTCTGATCAATCTGATCCGCGGCAGCGGGCCCGACGGTTTGAGCGGTATGCGGCCCGTTAGGCAGTTGGTATCGGATGACTCGACGGTTCTACTGGTTCGTCCGCTAATGACATGGTGCAAACGCATCGAGACCGAGGGTTTTTGTCGCGACTCGGGCATCGAATATTTGCATGACACGATGAATGACGACACCGCTTACAAGCGTGTGAGGATCAGGAAGATACTGCTGCCGCTGCTCGAGGACTTTAATCCAAACATTATCGAGGTTCTAGCAAACACTTCATTTTTACTTGCGAAAACTGTATCGGCGGACGAGAAAGGAAACCGTAATGGCGCAGTAGACGAATTGAATGTTCGAGAGATCAAAGAGCTCGGGGAATCTGAGCTTTACGATGTAATACGGGACTGGCTAACGCATTTGAGAGGAAATACGAGGCAATTAGGACTGAAACATATAAGAGGCGTTGCGCGTTTGGTATTAAGTACGAAGAGCGGCCGGACGGTCGAGATTCCGGGCGGACGCGTTTTGAAAACTGGGGGCCGGCTCCGTTATGACGATAATAAGGTTGAAAAAACGGGGTTCGACAACTAGAATCGAAGGTTGGCTCTTTGATTGGGTGAGCGCGTAAATCGTTTCGGCACAACGCGCTAGAATCTACGCTCATCCAAGTCGAATGCAAACGCCCAAATAAGGGCAGATCGGAGGCTGTAAATTGAGTTCTAAGGCTAAACAAGTTCTATTGTGGTTAATGATCATTTCGAGTGCTCTCGTCTTCGTCTGGTATCTCCAGACCAAGCAGACTCCGCCGCCAAAGGAGCTGCCGCTTGACGCGGCCCTTACGCAGATCCGCAACAAGGATATTAAGCAGGCGACGATAAAACAGGATTCGCTTGAGTTAGTTAATAAGAGTGATCAGAAATTCTCGACTAAACTCGACCTCAGCGATGCGACCCGCACCGAGATCTTTGCTGCACTGAAGGAGAGCCCGGAAACGTCTTACACGACCGAGCCTCCATCAAGCGGACTAGGCTGGCAAGTACTGATCACTCTGCTGCCGTTCATCCTGCTGATGGGATTCCTGGCCTTCACCCTCAGGCAAATGCAGGCCGGCGGGAACAAGGCTCTAAGCTTCGGCAAATCGAAAGCTAAGTTGCTCAACAACCAGCAAAAGCGAGTTACGTTCAAGGACGTAGCAGGTGTCGACGAAGCGAAGGAAGAGCTGCAGGAGATCATTGAATTTCTTAAAGATCCCCAAAAATTTCAGAAGCTCGGAGGCAAGATACCCAAGGGTGTTCTGATGGTTGGCCCTCCGGGAACCGGAAAGACGTTGCTGGCAAAAGCGATCGCGGGCGAGGCGAATGTGCCGTTTTTCTCGATATCGGGTTCTGATTTTGTCGAGATGTTTGTCGGTGTAGGTGCTTCGCGCGTACGCGACCTGTTCGAGCAGGGAAAGAAGAATGCTCCGTGCATTATCTTTATTGATGAGATCGATGCGGTCGGACGTCACCGCGGAGCTGGTCTCGGCGGCGGCCATGACGAACGTGAACAGACCTTGAACCAACTCCTCGTTGAGATGGACGGATTTGAGTCGAACGACGGAGTCATTCTTGTTGCCTCGACAAACCGCCCTGATGTTCTCGATCCGGCACTCCTTCGTCCGGGCCGTTTTGACCGCCGTGTCGTTGTGGGCCGTCCGGATGTACGGGGACGCGAGGGGATACTTAAGGTTCACACACGGAAGATCCCGCTTGATGAGAACGTTGACGTAAACGTAATTGCCCGCGGCACTCCTGGTTTTACCGGTGCTGATCTAGCGAACATCGTAAACGAAGCCGCCCTAAATGCGGCGCGTTTCAATAAGAAGGTCGTTACGATGAACGACTTCGAGATAGCGAAAGACAAGGTCATGATGGGCGCTGAGCGTAAGAGCATGGTGATCTCAGACGAAGAAAAGCGTGTCACCGCCTATCACGAAGCCGGCCACACGCTCGTCGGCCTTAAGGTCGGCCATGTCGACCCGGTCCACAAGGTGACTATCATTCCACGTGGGATGGCTCTCGGCCTTACTATGTATCTGCCGGAGAAAGATCGCCTTTCTGCCACGAAAGAATATTTGCTCGGCAACATCGCAATGTCGATGGGCGGGCGCATTGCCGAGGATGTCTTTATCGGCTCTATAACGACCGGTGCCTCAAACGACATCGAAAAGGCGACCGAGATCGCACGGGCGATGGTTTGCGAATACGGCATGAGCACGCTCGGGCCGCTCGCTTACGGTAAGAAGGAAGAGCAGATCTTTCTCGGGCGTGAGATATCTCAGCATCGCGATTATTCTGAGGACACGGCGATCAAGATCGACCAGGAAGTACAGAAGATCATCAATGATCAGTACAAATTGGCCGAGGACATAATCAAGAACAATCGCGAGGCGATGATCCGTCTTGCCGAAGCTCTTCTCGAATACGAGACGCTCGATGGAGTTCAGATACGGCGTGTTGTCGCCGGTCTTCCGCTTGACGACAGTAGTCGTTCATCGGTAGATAACGACGACGCCCAGTCCGAAGAGACATCGACGAGTGCGTTTCCCAAGCCGATACTTCCGCCCATAACTGGAAACAATCCGGCGACGGCGTGACGAAAAGGCGAAAGACAATAGGTGAAAGGCAAAAGAAAGACGAGGTCTTTCTTTTGCCTTTTTCCTTATTACGATGCGTATAGGGTTTTATGAAGTTCTGGCAAACATCGCGGCGTTCGCTGTCACTTGAATACCCGCTAGTAATGGGAATTCTGAATGTAACGCCGGATAGCTTTTCGGATGGCGGCCTTTACAGCGACATAGATCTTGCGCTCAGACGGGCCGATGAGATGATCGCCGAAGGGGTCGACATCATCGACATAGGCGGAGAATCAACTCGGCCCGGAAGCTCGCGAGTCGAAGCGGAGACTGAAATAATGCGTACGCTGCCGGTCGTTGTGGCGATCGTGAAGCGGTTCGATATTCCCATTTCAATTGACACCTCGAAAAAGCCCGTGGCGAAGACGTTGATAGATGAGGGCGCCGAGATTATCAACGATATTTCCGGGCTCCGCTGGGACCCGCATATCGCTGAAGTCGCCGCTAAAAGCGGTGCCGGGCTCGTGTTGATGCATTCGAGGGGATCATTCGAAAGCATGCACAATGAACCGCCTCTTGCCGATGCGGTGGCATCTGTCTATAGCGGTTTGCAGAGTTCGCTTGCAATAGCAAGAGACCATGGGGTGTCCGATGGGCAGATCGTGCTCGACGTGGGCATCGGATTTGGCAAGACGCCTGAGCAGAATTTAGAACTGATCTCGAAACTTGATAGAATCAAAGGCGAACTCGCAGATTATCCGCTCCTAGTTGGTGCGTCGAGAAAGTCTTTTATTGGAAAGATCCTCGGTGGTGCTCCTCCTGAGGAACGGGTCTTCGGAAGCATTGCGGTTGCGGTTGCCGCTGTAATGAAGGGCGTTAGCATTCTTCGTGTTCACGATGTTAAGGCGACGGTCGATGCAGTCAAGATAGCGAGGGAACTTGATATTTGATGCGATATTTCCGATACATTTTTTTAACGGCGGTCATTTTTGCCGGTTCGGGGTTTACGGAATGCTATAAACCGGTGACCAACTCCGGCTTGCCAAAGAATATTAAGGTCGTCGCCGTTCCTGCTTTTCAGTTTGAGGCTAAGGGCCTTCGTTACCGAGTTGAATCCCGGTTTACTGAGGCCGTCAGCCGCGAGATCATCCGCCGCGGCAATGGTTTGAAAGTGCAGTCCTCGCGTACGGGAGCTGACGCCGTGCTTGAGGGAACTATCCGCGACTTCAGCTTCACAGGTGTCCTGCTCGACAACAGCGGTCGTGCACGCGTTTATGAAGTGACGATCGTGGTTGCTGTGACGATCCGAGATCTCGCGGCGAACAAGATCCTCTACGACAATCAAAACTTCACCTTCCGTGATTCGTTCGAGTTTTCCTCCGACCCTCGCTCGTTCTTTAACGAAGAAGACCCGGCAGTCGAACGAATGGCACGTGCCTTCGCCGAGTCCGCGGTCTCGGCTTTTGTCAATGGTATGGGTGTGAGGGAAGATAAGAAATAGTCCCTGTAATGGTTCTTTCTCGAACTGATCTCAAAGCACAACTTCAGCGACGCGAGATTGCGCCGGTCTATACGGTCTTTGGTCCAGAGACCTATCTTCGAGACCTTGCTGTTAAAACGATAACCGACATGTCCTTTGCCGAGGGTGATTTTCGGGATTTCAACGAGGCAGTTTTTGGTCTCGAGTCGGCCGATGACCTCCCACGTGCTTTCGCGGCGGCCGAGCAGTTGCCGATGATGTCTTCGCGGCGTGTGATCCGTGTTGAGAACGTGAGGATCTCGCAGACGGGCTTTCGCGACACGGTCAATGAAGACCACGAGCCGCTGATCTCGGCTTATCTAGCCAATCCCTCGCCGCAAACGGTTCTCATCCTTGTTGCGGACGAGTTGAACGGCGTTCGGAAGATGGGCAAATATCTGCGGGAAAAGACAACCGCGGTCGAGTTTGCTCCGCTTGACGACCGGCATCTTACAGAATGGGTTGGAAAGGCCTTTGCGGATGCGGGAACAACGGTCGACGATATTACGCTGCGCTTTTTTATTTCGCGTGTCGGTTCGGACGTTCGGCGTGCGGCGAATGAAGTCAAAAAACTTGCCGCAGCAGCGATGCCGACGGCCCTCGTGACGCGAGACTTGATCGAGAAACTCGTGCCGAATTCTCGTGAAACGAGCAATTTCGACCTGACCGATCATCTCGTCGCTGGCCGGCGTCCTCAAGCTCTGGCGACGCTGAAAAAGATACTGGATGACGGTGCCGAGCCGCTCGCTCTTCTCGGTTTGATCTCTTACAACTTTCGCCGTCTGTTTATCGCAAAAGAGATGATGGACCGCTCAGCTCCGCGGCAGGAGATCGCTTCCGCTGTAAAGCTTTTTGGACGGGGCCAGGATGAATTTCTTGCGGCCGCGAGGCGCGCCGACCGGAACCGGCTCGCAAACGCTCTTCAGCTCATCGCAAAAACCGATCTCGCCATTAAAACCTCGATAGGCGGCAGCGGCCCTTCCGGTGCTCGGATTCAAATAGAAATGCTTGTGTGCGAACTCGCCATGAATTAGGTTGAAATAATTGCGGCCTCGGCGTAAGGGTTACGCAAAGGCCGCACAGTCTACAGAGTTGAGCTGGTTCAAATCCTTTATATCGGCAGATCTCCGGTCGCGCGATTGAAATAGTTGTACAGGTCGTTATAGTCGCCGATCGCACGGTTTAGGATCAGCGGCAGCTGCGGCAGGTCCTTTGTATTGACGATAAGGTTTAGATTTCGCAGGAAGGCGTCGTGGGCGTTCATTGTCGTGCCGCTGTCTTCGAGCGAGATCAGGAAGAGGCGACGGCGTTCGGACGAGTACATCGCATTTGCTTTTTGCTGTATGACCGCTGCTCCGCCCATGTCGGCTGCAAAATCAGGTGAGAAGACGAGTATCTCGGTCTTACCTTCCCGTAGCCGCTCATTTGCTTGGGCAGGGGTTTGAGCTACGTAGACTTTGTAACCGGCCTTAGCCATTATCTTTGCCGTCTCATCGGCCTTTTGCTGACCAAGGCAAAGCAGGATACGCCGCGGCTTTTCAGTCTTTGTGTCGTCTTCAACCGCAGTTTTATCCGACTGCAGTGCTCCCATCAGCGAACGCAATGCTGCATTGATCTGAAAATCATGTTCCTTAGCCGCAAAATCAGTCGAGCCCTCGGCAGTAGCGGCGGCGGGTTGGTTGGCGGCTAGTTGGTCAACCGTTGAAAGCCCTTTGCCAGAAGCATCTTTCTGTACGCGAAGCAGATTTTGGCATCGCGGGCAGCGGACGGAGAAATTTCCGCTCGGGATCTTCGATTCATCGAGCTGTAAGGAAACAGAGCAGTTGTCGCAACGGATTATCATTGTGGTCGGTGGCCAGTGGCCGGTTGTCAGGGTTAAAGGGTTAGGTTCAGTGTGTCGTGTTCGTCTCACCGGACCATTGTTACTCGATCATGCTTAAAACGGAATCCGGATTCTCAACCGGAGGAGGCGGTGCCATTGGTGCGGGCATACTGCCAGTGCTCGCGGGAGTGTGTTTCTTTACATAATCTTCGGTCGAAGATAGTCCCTTGAGGTGGAGCAGAAGGTTGTTCTGATTGGTCGCGAAAGAAAGCCCGTCCTCCATCGTAATCACCTTTTGCTCGATCAGCCTGCGGATCACGGTGTCGAAATCCTGCATTCCATCTATCTCACCATCACGTATCGCGTCGAGTAGCGACTTTCCTTCGGTCTCGCCTTTTTCAATGTACTCGCGAGTTCGCGGATTGGACTTTAGGATCTCAACAGCGGCCACACGACCGCGACCGTCGGCGGTCGGGATCAGACGCTGTGAAACTATATAGCGGAATGTTTGGGCAAGCCGGGTTCGGATTATCCTTTCTTCGTTCTTTGGATAGAGCCCGACGATACGGTCGATGGTTTTCGATGCATCGATCGTGTGAAGCGTAGATAGGACGAGGTGGCCCGTTTCAGCGGCTTCCAGTGCGATCTCTGCAGTTTCCAGGTCGCGCATCTCACCGACAAGGATGACTTTCGGTGCCTGTCGAAGTGCGGCCCTCAGCGCCGAGGCGAAGTCCTTCGTATCGGCACCAACTTCACGTTGATTGATGGTCGATTTCTTGTGCGTGTGGAGAAACTCGATCGGGTCTTCGATCGTCACTATGTGATAGGCCTTTGTCTCGTTAATGCGATCAATGATAGCCGCCAGCGTGGAGCTTTTTCCGGATCCGGTCGGCCCGGTCAGGAGCACAACGCCGTTCCTGATATCGGCTATTTCAGCGAGCTGTTGCGGTAGTCGAAGACCTTCAAACGTGGGTATCTCGTGCGGGATGACTCGCATCACGATCGAGTAAGAGTTTCGCTGTTGGAAAATATTTACGCGAAAACGGCATTTGCCGGGTAGTGCGTAGCTAAGGTCAGCGGTTCGGAACTTTACGAGTTGCGCCGCTGCGTCAGGATTGTCCCGCACCAGCGACATCGCGATCATCTCAGTCTGAAAAGCAGACATCTTGCCCAAACCGATCGGCGACGCCGGGTAAAGAACGCCGTTGATCTCGACCTGCGGCTTTTGTCCGCACGAGAAGTTAAGGTCGCTGACGTTCTCGGAAACGAGCAACATCTGTTCGATGATGGGCGCTATATCAAGCAAACTCATGGTATGGATTACTCCGAAACTGGTTCTGACAAAAAAGGGCGGGATTCTGTTGTGGGAAGCCGCGACGACCGTTACGCACAAACGGCCCTCTCAAATATTATGAGCTTACCTGCCGAGAAATGCAAGACAATTTTGTTTATATTTTAACAGTGTTTATTACAGTGTGGGCCTGAGGCGAGTAGCCTAAATGAGGCGGTTATAGTCTCGGGGTCCTTCAATAGGTCGCCTATGATCGCGACAGATGTTGCCCCGGCCTCAATAACGGAAGTATAGTTACTGCGATCGATTCCGCCGATCGCAACCAAGGGTCGTTCGTCGATCACGGTTCGAATTTCCCTAACGATCTCTAGTCCGACGATCGGATCGGGATCTTTTTTAGTTTGGGTCGAAAACACTGGTCCAATAGCGATGTAATCAAGCGGTAATGAGGATGCGGCTACGGCTTGAGGTAACGAATGAGTTGAGAACCCAATTATTGCTTTTTCGCCAAGCAGCATCCTCGCCGTCGCTACTGGCAGATCATCTTGGCCGAGATGCACGCCATCCGCACCGACCGCCAAAGCGATTTCCACACGGTCATTAACGATCACCTTAATCCCGCGAGGTTTTGCGAACTCCATTACCGCTTGGGCGGACGCGTAAAATTCACGAGGCGAGGAGTATTTGTCTCGCAGCTGGATAAAAGCCGCGCCGCCGTCAGCAAACCTTTTCACCTGTTCGAGGTGGCTGAGGCCCGAGATCGTGATGTCAGTTATCGGGTAGATCTTTGGAAGGGCGAAACTCATTCTAATAGAGTGATTTCATCATCAGGAAGCAGTCTTCGCCATTGGAGTAGTACTTATTTACACGCTGGACTATCGTATAGCCGCAGCGTTTATAAAGATCTTGAGCTGAACTGTTGCTGACCCGCACCTCAAGCATTATTGTGCCAACATCGCGATTTTTTAGGCCGTGTTCGATATGACGCATTAGGTCGATGGCGAGACCGCGGCGACGGTGCTCCGGGGCGATACCTATCGTCGTAAGATGAGCGGCGTTCTGGATCTTCAACATAACGAACGCAAAACCGACCATTTCATCAGTCGGCGTGACGACTCGATAGCCGAGCGTGCGAGGTTCGCTCAGAAGGTAATCAAACGTGTACTTCGTGTAATTATCGCCCTTTCGGAAACAACGCAGATTTAGTCTTAAAACCTGCTTCTGGTGCTCGACCGTCAGGGGCCGGATCGAGTATGCCATTGTCGGTGCCGGAACTATTAGCTCCGGCTCGTAATACGAACCGGGAACGAAGAAATTTCGAATTGTTTCGAGAAACGCCACAGAATAGACCTAAAATAAACGGCAGCTTTTTGATCCGAGTTATACGATCAACATGCAATCGCCATAACTGTAGAATCTAAACTTGGTCGCCACCGCGTGCCGATACGCCTTCATTATAAGGTCGTGACCGCCAAATGTTGAAGTCAAAACAAGAAGCGAGCTCTGCGGCAAGTGAAAATTTGTCAGCAGACCATTGATCGCTTTGAATTTATAGCCCGGCGTGATGGTTAGTTCGGCCGCACGCTCGCCTGGCAGAAAAGTGTCATGATGCGAAATCGAATCCTCGAGCGTGCGTGTTGTGGTTGTTCCAACGGCGATTATGCGGCGGCCATCAACCCTTGCCTGGTTAAGTTCTTCTGCGGTTTCAGTTGAGATCTTATATCGCTCCGGTGAAACCCGGTGCTCTGCCAGATCGATGGCTCGTACGGGTTCAAAGGTACCGTAGCCGACGTGTAAGGTGATCTCAGCAATGGTGACACCGATCTCTTGAAGATGCTCGAGCATCCCTGCGTTGAAGTGCAATCCTGCGGTTGGAGCGGCGATCGCTCCGCGCTCCTTCGCGAATACAGTTTGATATCGCTCGCGGTCGCGATCGATCGACGTCGTGTCGCGCTTAATATAAGGTGGCAGTGGTGTTTTACCGATCTCGTTCAGAACCTCATAGAACTCTCTATCGGTCTCGAATCTAACAAATACGCGGCCATCATCATTTTTTGCTATCACGCGGCAGGACAGATCGCCTGAAAAATCGATCCGTTTCCCGACCTTGAGCCTGCGAGCTGGGCGGGCGAGCACTTCCCATTCTCCGTTGCTCTGTTCAAGGACCAAAAAGATCTCGATATTCGCCCCCGTCTCGCTTTCGCCAAAAAGTCTTGCCGGAAAAACCTTTGTGTTGTTAAGAACGAGCACGTCGCCGCTTCGCAAGAATGACGGGAGATCAGAAAAGTTATGATCCGCGAACATACTCTGATCCCGGTTGACCGCAAGCATCCTCGAAGCCGCACGCTCGGCCAACGGCGATTGAGCGATGAGTTCATTGGGAAGTTCGAAGTCGAATTCGGATATGTGCATGCGCCTCAAAAGAAAGACGGCATACCCGTAAGCCAGGAATGCCGTCCATATTGTAACCTCGATCCAGTTCGCATTACCGAACCAAACCGTCTAAATCGAAGAAACCTCTGTAAAATTAATTTTCATAATATCACCCCCAGTACCCATAGTATGACATACGCCAACCGAAGAAAGCCAGACAATTTTCATGCGCGGCCTCCACTTTCTATCCACCCTAGGTGCGAATAGTGCGATATATGCGACATATGCAAAACAATATTGACTTGCTAAATCGTTGTCAACACGCTATTTATTGGCAAATAGGGACTTAGAAAAAGGGTAGTTGGTGCCTCGTACCGGCTTACTCGTTCCTTCCGAATGCGACCTTTTTTAACATCTCGCATTCCAACTCAAGCTCCAGAATCCGCTTCCGGATCTGTAGCTTCTCTTGTCGGGATCGCCTGACTCATTAACCACCATCTTCTGCTTCCATCGATGCAGAACATTCTCGTTTGCCCCAGTCTCCCGCGCGATCGCCGCGATCGACTGGCCCCAATGTATTTCCGCATTACTTCTTTCTTGCCTTCCAAATCGGATTGCTTTCTCATTCTCAAATTCTAAGAGATGTTTGAACCTCTCTAATTCCTCTGGGTGTACCGTTCGCGAACGATCTGTGGCGTGTCTAAATTTCTTCCTGCCTTGATGTTGGTCGCGAGGCGGATGAACTGGGCCATTGACCAAGCGAGCGGCGTTGCCGAACCGGTGCCTTCGCCGAATTTGAGGTCGGGGACGAACTGTTTGTCGGGGGATCTTAGATCGGGTTTGTCCCAGACCTGTTCTGGGATCATCAGGCCTTCGTTCGCGAACGCGGCCATGTGCGAAAGCCGATTGCTTCCGGCCATGCATTTGTAGTCAAACCGCTCGGTCGCCTGAGCACATCCGGCAAGTTCGTATTGCCCGCGCTCACCGGAAAGCAGAACCCACAGGCGCCCTTTTCCAGTATATTTCCCATCCCAATTCCAACGCCGGCCATCGTCCATTTCGCCGTAGCCGTCGTTGTTGTAGCGGTAGAAGCCGGGGCCGTTGGGGGTTTCGACCTTGATGACCTGATCGATGACCTTGACGGATTTTGCGATCAGTGGATCGTCGGCTGGTTTTAGTCCGAGGCGGACGAGTTCGAGGAAGCCGGCATCGACGATGTCGCGTTCGTCGAAAGAGCCCGCACCGTTATTTAGCTCGATCTTTTCGCCGGCGTCGGGTTTGCCGTTCTGGGTGATGCGCAGGTAATAGTTGCCGTCGCCGTATTTGCCGGTTTTCGTCGCGGTCCATTTTTCGATGTTTGCGTGCCATTCATCGGCAGTCGCGAGGTATTTGGCGGCTGATGCCGTATCGCCATTTCGTTTTGCAATGTCGGCGGCGCATACCAAACCCGCGATCTCGGCGGCGATGGTCGAGGGCGAATAGCCCGATTCCTCTTCCCAACGCTCCTGCGGCGTAGCGGGGCCGTTTTTGACTATGAAATCAGCGGCTTTTTTCAGATGATCTTCGTACGTCGGCTTATCAAACCGCCCGAGCTGCCAGGCCATTATCAGCGGATACGCCACCTCGTCCATCTGCAGCGAACCCCAAAACGGCCGCCCGTCGAGCCACGAATTCTGCGGAAAACTCCCGTCCGGTTTTTGCTGAACCTTCAGCAAAAAATCCAGAGCCCGCTCAGCCGCCGCCTTGTCGCCAAGTGCCAAAAACGCGGTAAAAACCTGATAAAGATCACGCGACCAAACCAGATGATAACCGCCGATGTTGTTCTCATTAGCGTTCTCACCCCCGCCCCACGGGACGGTCAAACTAGCAATATTCGCCCCACGAGCCGTCTTGTCCTCAAGGATCTTCAACTGCATCGCCGCCATATTGAACTGAGCCTGGTGTTTTGGATCGACTCTGGGAAGCGTTTTGACGTAATCGGCCCAGCCTTGCTCATACATTGCAAGGGATCCTTTGAAGCTGATTCCGTCCATAGCCTGTTCCCCATCAGCCGATTTGGATCCGAACACTAAAATCGCTACAAATTGCGATGGCGCGTCGATTTTAGCTGTTTGGACCAAGTTCCCAACACCCGCCTTGATAGTCGGACTACCAATCTTTCCGAAATTCCGTAGCTGGGTAATGCCGTCCGAACCCGCGAACGAAGAATCAATCTCTGAGATTGGGCTACTGAAGAAGAGCTTCGAGCTTACATTCGCCTTTTCATCCAGAGACGTGAGCATCGGGCTTCCCCCTAACTCGCAGGCGATACAGTTACTTCGACGTTTCAATCCGCCTTGATCGCCCATCCCGCTATTTCCAAGCGACGGATCGTATTGAACGTAGAGATTTAAGCCCGGCTGCTTCGCCTCGAACGCGATATCAATGAAAATTGTGTCAGGGTAGGAACCGACCGTGTAAGTTTTCTTGATCTTCCATTTCCCCGACTTCGCCGTATTTACCTGCTGAAACGTAAGTGAATCGGGCCGGAGGACTTTGATCTGGTGGATCGCGTCGTCCTGCTCGGTTTCGACCTTTTTTGTCTTTGGATCGACGACTATGAACTGCAGAAGATGAACGTTCGCAACGGTTACGTCAGGATAGTAAACCTCGGTCATCACACCCTGAGCGAGCGTGAACCAGACCTTACTTTCGAGCGTAGCTGACGAACCGACGGCCTGTTTCCCGGCCGTCGCCCACTGAGCGTCCTTCCCCGGCCCGCCGGGAGCGGTAGATTGAGCGCTCCCGTTTAACGCGAAGACGCAAAGTAGCAAAGACGCAAAGGAAAACCAGACCAACTTCGTCGTAAATACTTTCATTTTCTTACCTTTGCGTCTTTGTCTCTTCGCGACTTGGCGTTAAAAAAACTATTTCCGTCTAAATATCCTGAATTTAAACCCATCCAGATGCAGCGTCGGCAATCCGACATTTGGTTGCGCCGCTTTCTGAGCTTTCGCATCATCGGGTGGCATGGGCTCGCCGTAGTATGGCGTGATCTCTTCGTAATTTCCCGCGGTCTCGACTGAGCCGAAGAACGGGGCGTTTGTCATATTGATGGCGACTAGCAGCTCTTCGTTTCCCGACTTGCGGGAAAATGTTAGCACGCGGTTTTCATCCGAATTTCGCAGCCACGTCAGTTCGCCCCGACGGAGGGCCATCGAGCTTTTTCGCAACGCGATCATTTCTTTGTAAAACCGCGGAAATTCGGGCCGACGGGCTTTCGTATCCCAAAAAATCGGCATTTTTTCAAAGAGCGCGGGCCAGCCCGATTCGGTTGTGTCGCCGACCTCCATCCCGTTGAAAACCAGCGGCACGCCGTCCATTGTGAACATCAGAGCCTGAGCCGCGAGAGCACCCTTTTCGCCAAAACGAGCTATGGCTCGACGCTCGTCGTGATTGTCAGAAAAACGCATCCGGATCGCGTTCTTCGGGAAAACGGCCCGCTGATCTTCCCAAACTTTTCGAACGGCCGACGCCGGAGCCGTGCCGTGGATCGCCTTGTCCATAGCATGGTGAAATTCCCACCCATAGTCGAGGTCAAACGCCTTGACGAGCAGATCGGGCTTTTCGGCTTCGGCGAGCCAGATGGTGTTCGGCTTGATCTTGTCGACCTCAGCCCTCGCTTCTTCCCAGAAGTCGGTCGGGATCATGAGGGCGACGTCGCAGCGAAAACCGTCGAGGTCGTAATCGCGGACCCAGCTTTTCAGGTTCTCGATCATGTATTTACGGACCGCTCGCTTCGAGTAATCCAGCCCCGCGACGTCGGCCCAGTCCGCGACCGGCGGGACGATCTCGCCTTTCTCACCTTTTTTGTAGAACTCAGGGTTCGACATGATCAGTTTGTTGTCCCACGCGGTGTGGTTCGCGACTATGTCGATTATCACCTTCAGCCCGCGTTTGTGGGCTTCGGCGACGAGACGTTTCAGGTCGGCGGGCGTTCCGTAGTCGGGATTTACGCCGTAATAGTCCTGCACCGCGTAAGGCGAGCCGATCGTGCCTTTCTTTTTTAACTGCCCGATCGGATGCACCGGCATCAGCCATAGCACGTCAACACCGAGCGTTTTCAACCGGTCGAGGTCGGCCGTGATCGAATTAAAATCGCCCTTCTGGGAGTATGCACGCTGCCAGATCTGATAGATGACAGCGTCACGGATCCAATCCTGCGAGCTGCGTGCGGTTTCCTTAGAAACGTCACGTGATGGTTGCTGGCCAAGAACGCAGCTCGCAAGAAAGACTGTTAGTATGATCGACTTGAAATTCATAGGATCTATTGAATTCAGTGGATAGTTGAAAGTGAAAAGTGGATAGTGCACTGTCCACTACCGACTAACCACTACCACAGTAGTTGATTAATGCCCGCCGCCCGCGACTTCGATATTCGTGGCACCTACATCTTTAACTATCAAAACGCTCACCGCCGCAACGAGCATCGATGCACCGCCGAGCATGACAGCGTTCAGCGGGTTATCGGCGAGAACAGATTTATATATCTGCGGCGTCAGGAAACTTTGGACGACCTGCGGAATGACGATAAACAAATTGAAAACGCCCATGTAAACGCCCATGCGTTCGGGCTTTATCGCACCGGCGAGGATGACGTACGGCATCGACAGGATCGAAGCCCAGGCGATCCCGACGCCGGCCATTCCGATCCAGAGGAAATAGGGATTTCCGGCAAAGTAGGTCGAGATCAGGCCCAGTCCACCGCATGTGAGGCAAAGAATGTGGACGCCTTTGCGGCCGATCTTGTTTGCCAGCGGCGGGATCGCGAACGCGACAAGGAAGCAGACGAGATTATAAATAGCGAAACACACGCCGCCCCATTCGGTACCCTGTTTGAAGAGGTCAGATTTGTCATCGACCGAGCCAAAGACGTGTCTCGCAACCGTCAGGCCGTAGAACTGCCACATAAAAGGCAATGCAAACCACGTGAAAAACTGCACGACGGCAAGCTGTTTCATCGTAGTCGGCATGTCGCGAAAAGCTTCGCCGACCTCTTTCAGGATATTGCCGACTATGCTGCCTTGGGCGTTCTTCCTGCGAAAACTTTCGATGTCCTCTGGCGGGAATTCGTCTGTTGTGTAGACCGTCCAAAGCACGGCGGCAAGAAAGGCGACGGCTCCTACGATGAAGGCGATCAGAGTCGAATATGGAATGCCGCTTTTCATTACGCCCACCACGCCAAGGAACGTGAGGATGTACGGAAGAGCATTTGCCAGCGTCGAGCCGATGCCGATAAAGAAAGACTGCATGACGAAACCCAGCGTTCGCTGCTCTTCGGGCAGTTTGTCACCGACGAACGCCCGGAACGGTTCCATCGTGATGTTGATCGATGCGTCCATTATCCAAAGCAGGCTCGCGGCCATCCACAGTGCCGAGGAATTGGGCATCAGCAGCAGACAGATACTCGCAATAACCGCACCGACCAGAAAGAACGGCCTCCGCCGGCCGAGCCGCGTCCAGGTCCGGTCGCTCATCGCCCCCACGATCGGCTGAACAAGCAAGCCAGTCAGCGGTCCGGCGAGCCAAAGATACGGCAGCGAGCTTTCGTCGGCACCGAGATATTTATAGATCGGCGACATGTTCGCCATCTGCAATCCCCAGCCAAACTGGATGCCCAGAAAGCCGAAGCTCATGTTCCATATCTGCCAAAATGTCAGCTTTGGTTTGTTCTGCATAAAATCAGTGGTCGGTGGCCAGTGGCCAGTGTTCAGAGGCGGGCTTGCCCGCGGTACGCGCGAAGGCGGGCAAGCCCGCCTCTGAACGTCCCCGCTATTTTGTCGATAGAATAACGGACTTTCTCGCCGGTATGGTGAAATCTACGCGGCCGTCGGCGGCTACTTTTACGTCGGTGATAACCCCGAGCTTATCGACGAGCGATGACGATCGCGGGATCTGGTTGATCATTCCGATATCAAAGCTCAGCTTTGCCGGTTTGGTGTCGTTGTTGAACGCTACGAGCACAGCCTGATTTGCGGTGACGCGGGCGTACGCTAATTGCTGCTCTTCGTCGTGCAGGTCGAGCGATTTGCCGCGTCGGAGCGGTTCGAGTTCCTGACGGAGGCGGCCGAGTTTGGCGAGGTGATCCCAAACGTCTCTCTCCGTGGCACTCCGCCCCGACGCGGCAAATTTGTCGATCCCGTCGGCGGGAAATCCGCCCGGAAAATCACGGCGGTTGTCCGGGTCCGGCCCGCCGGGCATCGCGATCTCGTCACCGTAATAGAGCAGCGGCGTGCCGCGCGATGTCATTATCAATGTCTGGGCAAGCTTTAGCCCGTCAGTCGTCGCTCCGGGTTCGTTCATGAACCGCAGCATGTCATGCACGCCGAGAAATGTCGTCAGAACTTCGGGCCGCGGATAAAGCCAGTCGCGGGCGAATGCCTGCGAAACGGCACGGATCGATTTTCCTTGTGCGAACGCGTCGCGGATCGCGTAAAAGACGGTGAAATCGAAGAGCGTATCGATCTCAGTATCGATGCCGTCGTGGCCTTTACGGCCGGTTTGGAAATACGAAAGCAGTGCCGGATCGCCGTCGTAAAGCTCGCCGAGAATATTCAATTTTGGATACTGCCGCTTGATCGCCGAGCCCCACTTCGACCAAAAACTACGCGGTACGTGGGGCAGCGTGTCCATTCGGATCGCGTCGTAGCCGATGGTTTCGATCCACCAGATGCTGTTCTGGATCAAATAACGCTCGACCTCGATGTCGTCCTGATTGAAGTCAGGAAGGATGTCGACAAACCAGCCTTCGAGGTTTCGTTTCTGTGTTTGATACGTCGCCCGCGGATTCATCGCGGTCCATTTTTGCCAGTTGTTTGAGAGGTGTTGCTTTGCGGTTCCGTTCCACCAGGTCGGCGTCGGTGGATCTTCTGCCCAGACGTGGTATGGGCCCGTATGGTTTGCGACCTGATCCTGGATCATCTTGATGCCCATCGCACGAGCTTTATCCGTAAGCTCTTTCAGCTTTGCGATGTCACCAAAGTGCTCGTCGGTGTTGTACATATCGACGGCGCCGTAGCCGTGATAGCCGGTCGTTTTTTCGCCGTCGTAGACCTCTTTCTCGTCGAGCTTGTTGTTATTGTCGTAGATCGGCGTCGTCCAGATCGCGGTTACGCCGAGGGACTTTAGGTAGGGAAGTTTGCTGATCATCCCCTCGAGGTCGCCCCCGTGGTAGCGACGGGTTTTCGAGCGGTCGAACAGGCCTTTTGATATCGCCGGGTCGTTGTTCGACGGGTCGCCGTCGGCGAAACGGTCGGGCATGATCAGATAGATCACGTCGTCGGGCGAGTAGCCCTGGTATTTGCCCGCCGGGTTCGGACGCGTCTTTATTTCGAAGTCGAAATTGGCTCTTCCGCTTGCTCCGACGACCGTTAGTTTCTGTACGCCCGTTTTTGCTGTCCGTGCGATCTTGAGATCGAAAAACAGATAGTGGCCGTTTTCGCTGTAACGATAATTGCTCGCCGCCAGGCCGCTTGCCGCCGGAACGGTCACACGTGCTCCTTTCAGATCCTTGCCGCGAAGCATCACTCGCACCGGATCGACCGTCATACCGGTCCACCAATTCGGCGGCTCGACCTTTTCGACCGACTGGGCGAGGGTCGCGCACGTTAAGAAAAGAACCCCAACGCAAAGTCGCAAAGGGGCTAAGACGCTAAGGAATACAAACTTAGCGTTCCCTATAGCCGTCAAGAATTCTTTGCTTTGCGTCTTTGCTTCTTCGCGTCTTCGCGTTAAAAACCTATTTGCGCCCATAGACTTCTGTTAACTCCCTTAGTCTCAAAGTTATTTCTTCCGTCAGCGAGCCCGCGGCGAGGCGCCATTGCCAGTTGCCGCCGCTTGATGCGGGTAAATTCATTCTGCCTTCGGTGCCGATGCCCAACATATCCTGCACGGGAGCCATCGCAGTGTCTGCGATCGATGCCCAGACGGCGCGGATCATGTCCCAGTGGATCTCTTCGCCGTCGGTGTTCAAATATTTCAGGCAATATTCGCGTTCGCGGCTGATTTCCGCGTCGTCACGCGTCGAGCCGGCTCCGGCCTGCGAAAGCCACCAACCGACTGTTGTGTCGTTGTCATGTGTGCCCGTATAAGCGGCACAATTTGTAACGTAGTTGTGCGGCAGGTCGTGATTCTTCGGGTCGCCGCCAAAAGCGAACTGCAAAATGCGCATTCCCGGGAAACCGAATCCGTCACGCAGCTCTTCGACGTCGGGCGTGATCACGCCGAGGTCTTCGGCGATAACCGGAAGTTCGCCGAGACTTTGCCGTAGAGTCGTAAAAAGCTCCTTGCCCGGCACATCGACCCAGCGGCCGTTCTCGGCCGTTTCATCGCCGCCCGGAACTTCCCACGCCGCCGTGAAGCCGCGAAAATGGTCGACGCGCACGATGTCAACCTGTCGCAGGGTCGCGTACATCCTAGCCGCCCACCAGCGAAACCCGTCTCGCCGCATGGCCTCCCAGTCGTAGATCGGATTGCCCCAGAGCTGGCCGGTCTTCGAGAAATAATCAGGCGGAACACCCGCCACGACCGTTGCCGAGCCGTCTTTATTCAGTTTGAATTTGTCCTGATTACACCAAACATCGCTCGAGTCGAGAGCGACGAAGATCGGGATATCGCCGATGATCTTTACGCCATTTTCGTGAGCGTATAGCTTGACGGCTTCCCATTGGCGATAGAATAGAAATTGATAAAACTTTTCGCCCTGGATCGCTTCGAAGAGCCTTTCGGATGCCTCGATCAACGTTTCACGGTCGCGGAGCTTTTGCTTTTCGGGCCATTCGTACCACGGCCGCTGGTCATTTTCCGCCTTTATCGCCCGATACATTGCGTAGTCTTCGAGCCAGAAGCCGTTCTCCTGCATAAACCGCTCGAACCGCCCGCGAAGGTCGACGCTCGTGACGTGATGGAAACCTTCGTACGCCTTCGCGAGAAGCCAATTCTTCCAAGTGTAAACACCGCCGTAATCGACCTTGTGAGCGTCAAAATCAGGAGCGTCGGCCAGGTCGTTTTTGGTGATCAGATTGTCGTCGATCAGTTTTTCGGGCGAGATCAGCAAAGTGTTTCCGGCAAATGCCGAAAAGCACTGGTACGGCGAATCGCCATAACCCGTCGGCCCGAGCGGCAGTATTTGCCAGTAAGTCTGCCCGGCTGCCCCGAGGAAATCGACAAAATCCATTGCCGCCGGTCCGAGATCGCCGATGCCGAAACGGCCCGGTAGCGAGGTTGGGTGAAGGATAAGGCCGGATGCTCTTTCGAGTTTTTTCGCCATAAATTTAGTTCAGCAACGACTTGATCGACATCTTCGCGACCTCCCCGCGTTTTGGCTCGTTAATAAGATGTTTTTGACTCCTTCTTGCCGAGCAGAAATAGAAATGGAACATCGAGCCGCTTCGCCCAAGCAATCTCACTGTGCTCTTCGCCCGGAAAACCGCGTGTAACCCAGTTCTTGTTCGTAAAACCGAGCGATCTCATGATCTCGTCGACAGCTCGTTGATGAGGCGGATAGTACGAATCAAGAGTCTGGTCGCCAAGATCAAAATAAATGCGGTGCGACCTAACAAGCGGCAGATTCTTTTTCAGGTATTCCCTGAACGCCTCGGCCGCTTCGTTTGACGATCCGCTTGCTGCATTTACAGCAATTAGCGGCCAATGCGTCGACAACGCGGCTGCCCCGCCAAATACGTCGGGATATTCACACATAGCGTAGATCGAGATCACACCGCCCATGCTCGATCCCATAGTAAAAGTGCTAGCCCGTTCCTTTCGTGTCGAGTACCTGCCGTCGACGTAGGGCTTTAGCTCCTCGACAATGAACCGCAGATAATCGTCGGACCTTGCCCGGCCCTTCAGGAACTGCCGACTGATCCTTTCTAAGCTTTCGGGCTTCAACTCCTTTAACGCCTTGGCTGCAAAATACTCTGCGTGGCGATATTCACCATTGTTCCAAATTGCGACGACGAGGGTGTCGCGAATACGGCCCTTTGCGATCAGATCTCCGACAACTTCATCGACACGCCATTCCTGCTTGTTCCAGGTCGTCGTTGCGTCAAACAACATTTGACCGTCGTGCATGTAAACGACGGAGTACTTCTTATTATTCGTGTAGCCGTCAGGAAGCCAAATGTCTACTGTTCTCGGCTCGACATATTTCGATCCGAATTTTTCTACCCGCTCGATCTTGCCGCTTGATATCTTCGGCTGGGCACTCAGCATCCCGACGGCTGCTCCGACAACGATCAGAGCAGTTATAAAACGTAAAAAAATGCTGGTGCTGGACATCGAGTTTATTGAAAAGAAGGGCGTGAAAACATTATGTTTCACGCCCCCTGAAAACAACAACTAAAGGTTGCTAATTGAAGCGTTGACCTAGAATTGCAGACGCGCTCCGAACTGTATCTGACGATTGGTAAAGGCATAGGTCGAACTGATAATGCCAAAACCATTTGTTGTGCTCGTGTTGTTCAGATCAGTATTCGGTGGCGTACGCTGCGGTGTATTGAACAGGTTAAAGGCCTCCGCACGGAACTGGAACTTAACGCGTTCTGTGATACCGAAGTCCTTGAGCAAGCCCATGTTCAGCTGGTAGCCGGCCGGGCCGCGCAGACCATTGCGTTCTAGATTGCCGAAGCGTCCCGTCGGTGCGTTAGTAAAGGCACTGCGGTTGAGATAAAAGTTTCCGTTGCTGGCATAAGGGTCGCCGGTTACATCTACACGAACCCCGTCCCGACGAACATCGAAGGTTTGGCCGCTCTGAGCACGGAAGATACCGTTGATCTGCCAGCCGCCGAGGATAAGATCGACCGCCTTGCTCGAATCCGCTCCATACTTACGTCCTCGTCCGAACGGGATCTCATAGACTGACTCAAGCGAGAAAACATGCGGAAAATCGAGTCGTGAGGTCGAAAACGGTTCGAGGAAGTTCAGGTTTAGGTCGGCGACGCTGTCAAAGGCTCCTTCGCCGTTGTCTTTCGTCTTGGAGTAGGTATACGCAACCCGATACTGCCAGCTGTTGGAGAACCGGCGGTTCAACTGAACCTGCAGCGAATCGTACTGCGATTTTCCGTTGTCGTCACGAACATTGACCCGGCCGCCGTTCGAGTAGCACGGTGCCGTCGTACGCCCATTAGGACACGGAACGTTCGTTCCCACCTCGCGGATGTTGCCGTTCAAGTTGTAGTACAAGCTCAGATTGCGGCCGCGCGTGCCGACATAGGCGATGCTAAGTGCCGTGTCGTCCGTCAACTGACGCTGATACTGAATATTGAACTGATGAATGTTCGACGTTTTGTTGTCCGGCTTGATAGCCAGGACCGTGACATTCTGCGGATTGTTGAGATTAACGTCGCTGACGCTGCCGAGGGGCAGGGCCGCGGTGCAGCCGCGTGAATCGAGTGTGTTATTCGCACAACGACCCGAAAGAGTTATACGTACGCCGTCAGTGTAGTTGAACTGTGAGAAGCCGCTGTATGGCGGATTCTGCGCCAGCTGGTTGTCGATTCCGCCGCGGTCGAGGAAGTAAAACAAGCCGTAGCCGCCGCGGATAGTCGATTTGCCGTCACCGCTGAGGTCATAGGCAAAACCGAGACGCGGGCCGAAGTTGTTTTTGTCGGTTTCGGTGAGCGCATCTTTGTTGTCCGAAGCAACTACCAGCCGTCCTGTAGCCAGATCGAAATTCGCCTGACGACCGTACATTTCAGTCGGATTGGTAAAATACTCGTAGCGGAGGCCGAGATTAAGCGTAAGTCTGCTGTTCACTCTCCAGTCGTCCTGAGCAAAGAAGCCGTTCTCCCAGTTGCGAGTTCCCACGGTTCCAAATGGTGGGCCGATCTGATAGTTACAAACAAAGCCGATAAGCAGATCAGCCTGCTCGAAACCAGTCGAAGCCGCTCCGCCGCACTGTGTGGGGTCTCCGTTTCCGATCAGGAAGAAGTAACCTTTGCCGCGATTCGGACGATAAAGAGCAACATCTCGACGGAGTATCGTACCGCCGAACTTGAACGTGTGATTTCCCGTTGTATAGCTGACGCTGTCGACGATCTGATAGGTACTCTGCGGAACGAGGTACGGCCCGAAGTCGCCGGTGTACTCGAGATCGCCGTTGTAGCCGCCGATCAGGGCACCGCCGCCGAGATTCGCGTCTCGGTTAGCGTTCGGAATTCCGAGATCTGCCGATATCTGTCGATCAAAGAACGGAGGAGTATATCCGAAGCGGATGCGATTAACCTGGATACGGAATTCGTTCACAAGCGACGAAGAAAGCACCGAGCTCAAGCCAACGACCGCGCCGCGGGTATCCGTCGGGTTAGTTCCAGAACCAAAACCGGCCGGTAGGTCAGGCAGCCGCGACGTCGTCGTCTGACGGAATTTGCCCCAGCTGTAGCGGGCGAACATCTGGTTGTTGGTGTTGATCGAAACATCACCCCGTAGGTCGAATGTATCGGTCCCGGTAACTTCGTCTCGGGTGGAAACGTAGTTTTGGCGGAAAGGATTCGGTGCAAAGTTTGGCAGCGGAAACGCCTGCAGATAGCGAAGGCCGACCGGATTAAGCCGGTTGCCCGGCAGCAGATCGAGCCGGTTGAAGGCGATGCCGTTTCCGTTCGTGCATAGGATTCCGTTGGTCGTCGTGCCGGTTACGCAGATGTTCTGCCCGGTGAGCGGATCGCGAAGCTGCTGGTTGAGAGCGGAGAAGTTTCCTGTCCTAAACCCTGCTGTCGGAACTGACGCAAAGTCCTGGCTGACCGGAAGATCCTGATTAAGGCCCTCGTAATCAGCAAAGAAAAACGCTTTATTTTTCCAGATCGGGCCGCCGAGCGTGCCGCCGAACTGGTCGCGGCGGAATGAACGTTTCGAGCTCTCGAACGTGGGCCGTGCGTCGCGGTTGTCGTTGCGGAAAAACCCGAATGCACTGCCGTTGAACTCATTTGTCCCCGATTTGATGACGGAGTTGATGATGCCGCCGCCTCCGCGGCCAAATTCAGCGGAAGCAACGCTCGTTTGCACACGGAATTCCTGGATCGCCTCAGCCGACGGAAATACGTTGATCGTGTTGACGAGCGACTCATTGTTATCGACGCCGTCGAGAAGGAAGTTGTTTGCCTGCGTACGCTGGCCGTTGACCGAGAGTGCCGCACCGCCCGTGTTCCTGCCGCGGTAGGTTTCGGCATTACCCGAAACGCCTGAAGCAAAACCGGATGGTATGCCCTGAGTGACGCCCGGTGTAAGACGTGCAAGCTCGAGGACGTTGCGTCCATTGAGCGGCAATTCGACTGCCTCGCGGCCACTGACGACCTGACTTATCGCCGAGGTCGATGTGTCCACCTGCGGAATGTCGCTGGTTACCGTAACCGTTTCCGAGACTGCTCCCGCTTCGAGCGTGAAATTGAGGTCGGCGTTTTGAGCAACCTCGAGCGTGATCTCTTGCTTTAGCGTTTTAAAATTGGCTTGACCAACTTCAATGGCATAACGGCCCGGCTGAAGCGACAAGACGCTGTAGGAACCATCATCCCCGGCCACGGTTTTGACTTCGCGGCCAGTGGCAAGCGACTTGATTGTGATGGTAGCTCCGCTCAAGGCAGCACCGTTCGCATCCGATACCGAGCCCGAAATACGGGCGGTCTCGGTCTGCGCAATGCCGGCCGTGGCAAAGCAGAACAATGTGATCGCAAAGAACGCGATCTTTTTGATTGAGCATAGTTTTTTCATACGACAGTTCACCTCTGGTTGTCTCGATCAGCCCGGCGAACTCGATGTCGAATAGGTCGGCCAACCGCATTTTAATAAGTTCAGAACTCAGAAAACGATTTCGGATTTTTGTTTGTTGTGTAAACAAACAAAGTTTTAATACAAACGTAACTTCATGTCAAGAAAAAACGCAAAAAAAGCGGCAAAAACAAAAAATTAATTTGCCGAAGCGAATTTTCGTGACAAAACAAGGCTGATAGACCCAAGAATTGTTGGGTTATCGCCCAAAGCGGAGGGGACGATCTTGGCGCTGTCCAGCTCGTGCCTGATACTGCGTCTGGCCAGCTCGTTTATTTCTTCACTTATCAGGTCCCAGGCCTTGACGATGCTTCCGGAAATGACGATCGTCTGCGGGCTGAAACCAATTATCAAATTGGATATTCCAATTCCGATGTATCTTGCCGTCTCGTTCAAAACGCGTGTTGCCTGGCGTTCGCCGTTTCTTGCGAGCCCTATAAAGCGGTCAATGTCGATAGTTGCGGCTCCATGTCCATTGCTCGACCCGTAACGCTGGATGATCGCCTTCTCCGAGGCGTGTGCTTCCCAGCAATCGCGACGCCCGCATGAGCAGCTGACCGGTGCATTCTCACCTACGAACATGTGCCCGAATTCGCCTGCGGCACCGCCCTCGCCTCGATAGACCTGACCGTCAACGATGATGCCTGTGCCGATACCTTCGGCGATCATAACCATTATAAAATTTCGTGTCCGCCGAATTTCCTCGGGCCCGAACCAAAGCTCGGCAAGGGCAACTGCGTTCGCGTCATTGTCAACGATCACGGGCAATCCAGTAGCGGCTGTGATGCGCTGCCCGATGTCCCAATCGGCCCACTGGAAATAAGGGATATACACCATTCGGCCTGTTTCTTGATCCGCGATACCGGGAATGCTTATCCCGACCTCGAGATTCGCGTCGGCATTCTGGTCGGCAAACTGCGTGACCTTCGCAAGGATCTGCTCGTTCATAAAGCCGAGGTCCGGCGAAGTCGGAAACACCTCGCTTTGCATGATGCTTCCGGTAAGATCGGCGAGAACGATCGTTGTCTCGCGTGGCGTGACATCGACTCCGATAACAGCCGGCGTTCCTGAACGGAGCTTTAGCAAAGTCGGCTTTCTGCCGCCCGTCGAATCGCCCGTCCCGATCTCCTCGATCATGCCTTCCAGTGTCAGGTCATCGACGATCGCCGAAACGGTCGAACGCTGCAGCGAAGTCTCGCGGGCGATCTCGGCCCGTGAAATAGGCGACCGTGCCCGAACATAGTTCAAAACGATCTGCTTGTTTATGTCACGGATCGTGTTATGTCGCGCGATCTGGTCTTTTGCTCCATGAAGATATATCTTTTTCATCGAAATTCCATCGCACTTGAGGGGTTTTGAACTAAAATACACAAAGTTTGTTCGAAAAACAAACTAAGATCTTAACTTTGGGCAGCTGATCACTTCGGGATGGGTTTTAGGGTACCTCTATTCTACAGGCCCCGGCGGCAGCGATCACGACAATACCTTGACGGTCGAGGGCGTTCCAATTCGCCTCAGCCACTATCGTCGCCGTCCTCATCTTCGAAGCAACGGGATTCTCGGCGATCGTCTTCGAAGCGATGCAGGCACTCGCAAAGAAAGGATCCTCCTGCTCTCCAGCGTGACCGGCGGCGACAAGACGGTAGAAATCCCGGCTGACAAGATCAAACCAAAAAAACCAAAACCCGTGGATAAGATGAAAGAGGTTGACCAAGCCCCCAACATCTTTCCAAACCCTAGAGTTGTATCTAAATCCACTAAGAAAAGAACTTAAAGACACTTGACCTTTTCATGAATATCTAAATCCACTAAGAAAAGAACTTAAAGACACTTGACCTTTTCATGAATATGTTCATTCAACGGAGAAATCAAAAAACCTTCTTGCTAGAGCCTCGGGCGGTCTCCTAGATTTCACATCATTGCAGAACTAAGATTTCATAATCTAAACTTCGTAATTCCAGCGTCATTTGAAGCGAGATTTAGTAGGGGGCACAACTCAGTGACAGAGTTCACGGGGGCTGCCGCCCTCGCTGAAAACCCCTCTTGCGAGGGATTTTACTATCCACTTTCTATCCACTCTAGGTGCGAATAGTGAGATATTTGCGACATATGCAAAACAATGTTGACTTGCGATGTCGTTGAAAACAGGCTATTTATTGGAAATAAAGGACTTAGAAAAAGGGTGGTTGGTGCCGAGGGTCGGAGTCGAACCGACATGGGGTTGCCCCCGCCAGATTTTGAGTCTGGTGCGTATACCAATTTCGCCACCCCGGCTAGTGGAACTTTAGATAATAAGGCGCTAGCCAGAATAGGTCAAGACCACGGTGACCTCGGGAATGCCGTTTAAAGGAGCATAGTACCAACCTAGAGTATTTAATAAGTCGAAACATGTGAGCCGAAGAGCGGTATATCCGACAAGCTTACATACTAGACTTCGATCAATATTTCGATCTGAACGCGGCGCTTGGCTTCGTCTAGGAAGCGTTCAATGCCGGCGGCGATCTTTTGGTTTGTTAGGATCGAGCGGATCTCGGGGCGTTTTTCTTCGAGTGGCGGCAGGAGGAGACCGGGTGAGCGGCGACGGAATTCGGGCGTATAGATGTCTCGATAATAACGTGCCTCTTCGTCCGACGTAACGACGACGAATGATTCGAATCGGAACTCGATATACTTTTCGATCGCGACGCGTCTGGCGATAAGACGCTCGAAAGCTTCGTCTTTAACGGACTCAAAGCCAACCTGCTTAAGCCGCGTCTCGAATGCGGTGGCGGTCGGGAAAAACCCAAGCGTTTCATTGATCTTGGCTGCTATCTCCTTGTCCGACGGAGCGGTACGCGGAAGGCGTTCCGCCTCAAGGGCGAAGATACGTTGATTGATCACCGTTTGGAGAGCCTGATCAAGATCTTCGGACCGAGGGTTTTCGAGCGGAACTCCCGGTTGAAGGGCCAGTTGCCAGAGCAGGTCGGAATACGTTATCAACTGTGGCCTTCGCGTCCCGTCGCTCACGACCGCAACCGTCTTATCGACAATCACCTGTCCACGACTGACCCCCGAAAACAGGATCGTTAGAAGTGAAAGCAAAATCAAAAATTTCAGTCTATCGATTCCCATTATCCCTTATGCCGCCCTTTTCGCTCCGACGACCTCTCTAACGTTCAGACCTACAAACGCTCTATTTATCTAAGATTATCAACTACCTGGAACGAATTAATCAATAATGTAGCAAAATCATCATTGAGCAATCTTATGTTTTAGCTGTACAGAAAGAATGAGCCGCTACGTTAAATACATTGACACATTGTTTAAAATTGTTTCTAATTAGGTTGGAAGTTTTCTGATTTGCTTCCCATTTCGACCAATCTCCTATCGGGCCGCACATCATTTCGATTCATCCGGCTGCGACCAAATTCAATGCATACACCGTCGCTGTCAAAAAAAGACGCGAGCAACGCCGGCCTTGTTGCAGTTGCGGACGGGGGCTTCAGTGATCTGAAGTTCATCTCCGAGCTAGGGCGAAGTCTGCTTTTCACAGTCCATCCTAAAAAGGTTGCCAGCCGCGTTGCCGACGCGATCATTCATGGTGTAGATGTTTCGGCGTGCGTATTTGTTGCCGAGCTCGACAGCATTGGGCTAATTACATCCGAAGCTGACGAAGCCCTACTGCGACGGGAGAAATTTGAGCGGTGGCTTAGTTTCATGCCGCCGCAGGTTGGCTATACAGAGCATGAGGCATCGGAATTTATGATCGCCGGAGGCGGGCATCTGTGCGAGTATGTTTCACCGCTACACATAAATGGCGAGATGCGCGGAGCGATCGTCGTGGGATTTGCTTCGGAAGATCAGATTTCTGAGCGCACCTTGCGTTTGATCGAGGCAGCCACGCAAATGGCAGCAATGAGCGTTAATCTGTCGGCCCACTACGAACTTGCGATGCACGATTCGATAAATGAGGCCCGGCAGGAGCATCGCAAGTTTACAGAAGCCGTTCTCGACGCTCTGCCTGTATCGCTGTATGTCGTCGACCGCGACTATCGCATCGTTACCTGGAACCGTCATCGTGAGGTGGGCGATCAGGGAATACCGCGAGATATGGCGATCGGGCGTAACGTTTTCGATGTGCTTGAGAAGTACCCGCAGGGTCGCGTACGCGAGGAGTTCGAGCGGGCGTTTCGAACCGGACGTATTGAGCGGATCGAACAGCAAACGGTTGCTGATGATGGTTCTACCCGACATTGGATGGTGAGCAAGGTTCCGATGAGAAGCGAGCAAAGCGGCGACGTAACTCACGTTATAACGGTCGGGGAAGACGTAACGATGCGCGTCGAGGCCGTCCTTGCGGTCAATCGTGCCGAGAAGCTAGCTGCTATCGGTCGCCTGGCTGCGGGCGTCGTTCACGAGATCAACAATCCTCTGGCTACGATAGCAGCCTGTGCCGAAGCTCTCGAGCAGCGGATCGACGAAGGGGCCTTTGAGATGTCGGATTCGGCCGACGATCTAACTGAATACCTCGGACTGATCAAGAGCGAAGCCTTTCGCTGTAAAACTATCACAACTGACCTTCTAGACTTTAGCCGTATACGTGCCGGCGATCGAACCCCCGTTGATGCGGGCGACATCGTTCGCTCGGCTGCAAACCTCATCTCACACCAGAAACGCGGCGAAGGCATTGAGCAAGTGATCGAGATCGAGCCGGGCCTGCCAAACGTCTCGGCCGACGGTGGCCAGATCCAGCAGGCAATAATCGCACTTGCTACCAACGCCATCGACGCGATGCCCGGCGGCGGCGTGCTTTCATTTCGAGCCTTTTCCAAAGGCACCCGAGTCGTGATCGAGGTTGAAGATACAGGCTCCGGAATCCCGCAGGAAGACATGTCGAAGATCTTCGAGCCTTTCTTTACCACGAAAGAGGTTGGAAAAGGCACAGGCCTGGGACTCGCGGTCTGCTACGGCATTATCTCCGAACACGGCGGTCGATTGAGCGTCCGTTCATCGGTTGGGAAAGGAACCACCTTCAGCATCTTTCTCCCCGTATCCAGACGATGATCTCGCCTAGAATCTTATGGCAAAACTTTTAGTAGTCGATGATGAAAAGAATCTGCGTCTCGTCGTGCAGAAGGAAATGGCGCGTCAGGGTCATGATGTCGAGACGGCGGATAATGGCGAGGCCGCCTGGGAGCTACTTGAGGCTCAGGACTTCGATGTAGTTCTATGTGACATCAACATGCCGCGGCTGGACGGTATGGGACTTCTTCGTCGAACTCGCGAGAGAAGCCAGAACCCGCCCGAAGTCATTATGCTAACCGGCCAGGCAACCGTCGAGTCAGCGATCGAAGCGATGAAGCTCGGTGCATACGATTACCTGACGAAACCATATCGCATCGGCGAGCTTTCGGCCCTTGTAACGGCTGCTGCTGAGAAACAGCAATTAAAAGTTGATAATCAACGTCTGCGGGCACAGATCGCGAGAACAAGCCAGTCCTTGCCTGAGATAGTTGCCGAATCGCGACAGATGAAGGAAGCGTTGAGACTCGTTCAGCGCGTCGCACCGTCTGACACCTCGGTGATGATAACGGGCGAAAGTGGGGTCGGTAAAGAGTTGATCGCCCAAGCGATCCATCGGCTCAGCCGACGTGCTGATAAGCCTTTCATCGACCTTAACTGTGCTGCTCTACAGGACACACTCCTTGAAAGCGAACTCTTTGGACACGAAGCGGGTGCGTTTTCAGGCGCACGCGTGCGAAAACTCGGCCTATTTGAGATCGCTGATGGCGGTACGATCTTCCTCGACGAGGTCATGGAGATGCCGATGGCGCTTCAGTCGAAGCTGCTTCGAGCTCTCGAAACGCGTTCGTTCTTCCGCGTCGGTGGCGTGAAAAAGGTTGAAGTGGATGTTCGCCTGGTCGCGGCGACAAACCGAAACAAGGAACAATCGATCGCCGACGGCGTGTTTCGTGCGGATCTGATGTACCGGATAAACAGTTTTGAGATCGTCATACCGCCGCTTCGCGAACGCCGTGAGGACATCGAACCGCTGGCCCGGCATCTGCTCCACAAAATGGCGGGGCCAAACGCTCCGGAGATGTCTCCCGCCGCGATCGAAGCATTGACGCTATTTGACTGGTCAGGAAACGTCCGGCATCTTCGCAACTGTCTGGAGCGAGCGATCCTGCTTTCAGACAATAACATGATCACGCCCCGCGAACTTCCGCCTGAGATCACCAATCGGACCGAAAACCCGAGCGTTTCTGTCAGCTACGCGGCTCCGCAAAACACAACCGTCAACTCCTTTCAAAACGCTTCGTCAACTAACAATCTTCGCGATGTCGAACGTCAACAGATAATCGGAGCCCTCGAAAAAACCGGCTGGCACCGTGGCAAAACCGCCGAACTACTCGGTATTTCACCATCGACGCTTTATCGAAGGCTGAGGGAATACGATCTGGATGTTCGCTAGCTATTTCTTAATGATGACATAAGTCGTTACGTACTTTCGGAGTTTCTCCCGTTGTGTGCGGACGTATTTGTAATGATCTCGAACAATGCCCTCGGTCGGAAGTGCCATCAGGATAAAGGCTTCTAGAACACCGTCTTTGTCGAGCCGTTCGATCATCTTGATCTGATCGTTCAGCGATTTCGGTTTCAGCGTTTTAGCCATTTCCACAACACTTCTAAGTGCATCTGCCTCCTCGGCGAGGCTGTGCCTGTAGGTCGACTCCGTCGGATAGGCCTTTCGGAACTTATCCTTTTTCCAACCTTCTTTTGTGGCGCTGTAGGCGATCCAGGCCATCGAACCGTCTTCGGTTAACGGGTTTAAGTTTATCGTCGTATTCTCTTTTCCGTTTTCGTCGGTGGTTGTTTTGGGGACGTCGATCTTCGGATGGCCTAGTTGAGCGCCGGTCGCGTTCGCCCATTGGACGATTCCGCTTATCGCCGTTCGGTTATAAGGAGCTAGTATATAAGCCTCGATGTACCTATCCTTTGCCTGATCGTATTTCTTCTGTCTCATCAACGGTGATGCCGAATATCGATGAGCCGTCTCTAAAAGCGGATCTATCGCTATCGCTTTCTGATACCACTTCTCCGCATCCTCGTATCGCTCGGTCTTAAAGTAAACATCGCCTGAGAACAATGCCGCGTAATAACATCTAGGATCTATAGCTAAGGCTTCGCCGTAGGTCTTCAGAGCATCTTCCAGTTTCCCGGTCGAAAAATATCCCTCGGCCTTTTTCATAAGGGCGTTGGCCACCGCATTATCAGAATAATTTGCGGTACCGCTCCCGTCCTCAGGCAGGCCGTCGATCATTCCGCGTATCGCAAGAGAATCATTTCCAAGATCAACAGAGGTAAGAAATGCCTTTCTCGCCCTGATACGAAGACCTTTCCTCTCCGCGTCCGCTTCAGTTGCCAAAGCCTGAGCCAGTAGACAAAAACCCAGATCGACCCAAACTTCGGCATCATTAGGCCGCTGTTTTGAGAGCTGTTCATAAAGCGGCAAAGCCTCGGTCAGTTTCTGCTGTTGAAACAAAGTCTTGGCCCTCGCCTTGGTTTGTTCTGCAGTTTCCTGTTGCGCGGTAACAGACAGGGCGGTCGCTAGGATCGCAAACAGAACACAAGCCTGCCGGAAGTGATTTTTGATCATGGTTCGGGATCTCCTCGAAAGATTTAGAGGATTAGATGCCAGAAGTGTCAAAGAGGTTCCCGGTTACCCAGAATAGAATAAATATCGCTGCTCCGAGAATGGCATCAACTCCTGTCGAAACTCCACTCGGTTCGCCTTCAACGCATCGCGAAATGCAGGACCGGAGAAGAATAGGTACTTGCTACTTCCACACCATTTGAGCAGTTTTGGCAATTTCTCGCTAAACCCGTCGAGTGCTCGACACGATACATGGGTAACATCGGGACGCTTGAGCTCGGAAAACTGTCGGGCCACCAACTCAACACGTCCGGAGAGACCACATTGCTCGATAGCTGTGGCCAAAAACTTAGCTTTCTTTTCCTTCGACTCGATCAGGACGGCTGACAGGTCGTCGCGAGCGATAAGACACGGAATCGCGGGCAGTCCGCCGCCGCTGCCGATGTCAGCGAAACGTGTTCCAGGCGGAAGGTGTTTCAGCATGGTCAGCGATTCGAGCACGTGGCGGGTGGCAAATTCCGCCGGCGAGCACGGGCCGACGAGATGAAGTATTGGATTGTGTTCGAGGATCAGCTCGTAGTGGTCGGCCAGTCGCTCCATCGTTGGATCAGAGAGCGTAATATCGAATTCACCTTGATGATCTATCAGGCCTTTGATTAGTTCCGATCGCATATTCTAGTTTGAGTTTCACGCAAAGCCGCAAAGAACGCAAAGAAAATCGGGAGTCGACGTTGAACCGACTCCCGATCGATGATTGGTGCGGACGAATGGAATCGAACCATCACGGCCTTGCGGCCACAGGCTTCTGAGACCTGCGCGTCTACCAGTTCCGCCACGTCCGCACGGGCGAACATTGAGGATACTAATTCATTACCGAAAACTCAAGAATCGACCGGGAATTACTATATCTGCCCGATCCCGAATATGATGCCCCAAATAATGGCTGTGAAAAAGTACACGCTGAGGAGAATACACCCGATCAGCAGAAGTATCAGGAACACGATCAAGCCGATGACGAAAACGTAATCGCCTGTCGTGCCTCTGCCTACACCCACGGCACGGGTTCGGATGAGGTCCATGTTTTGCTTATTCGCCTTCCAGACGAAATCAAAGGCATCGCCAACAAATGGTATGATCCCGACGACGTAATCAAGCCCGATATTGAACGCCATTCGAACAAGCGTTATCTTCGGCACTCCGTATCGAACACCTGCAAAGAGAATATAGAATGAGGCGAAAGAGGTAAGAGTATCGCCGACATTTGGTATAAGCCCGATCAATGAATCCAGGCCAAACCGCCAGCCGGTGCCGGGGATCCGAAAAAGACCATCGAGATAATGAGATAGCTCATCGAGTCCTTTGTCGATCTCTACCTGTTTACTCTGACGTTCCAGCTCAGTCACTTTATTCTATTTCCCGATGATGGTGACCGATATGATCCGGTCACCTTTCACTATCCTATCTACGACAGACATATCGCGTTCGTTCACTTTTCCAAAGACCGTATAGCCGCCGTCGAGGTGCGGCTGCGGAGCGTGGTCGACGAACCACTGTGATCCGCCCGTGTCCTTACCCGAAAGTGCCATACCGACGGAGCCGCGTTCGAACTCAGCCATGTTTATCTCGCATCGGATCGACCAACCCGGCCCGCCCGATCCTGTTCCGGTCGGGTCGCCGTCCTGCATCACAAAGTTGCCGACCACACGATGAACCTCGGCTCCGTTGAAATATCGCGAACGGGCCAGCTTGATAAAGTTATCGACCGTCAGCGGAGCATCGCCGCCGTTAAGCGAGATGGTGAAAACACCCTTTGAGGTACGAAAGATAGCCTTTGCAGATCCGTTTGTCCGCAATAAGGCACGACGGTAATCAGCCTCGGTATTTAGGACCTGACCGAGCCGCGTCCCCGCGATCTGCGAATACGCAAGTACCTGATCCTTCTTTTTCGAACGAGCATCCTCGAGTGAAGACTCGATACCCGGAAAATCTTTTCGCAGTTGAGGATCGGAAAGTAGCTGGAACGCTCGCTTTCTGACCAGATAATTTGGCGAATCCAAAGCGGCGAGCAAAACTCCGGCCGATTCCTTCTTATTCAGGCGGTTTAATGCACCGATGATAGCAAGTTGAGCATCATCCGACTTCCTGTCGGTCACCTGTGAGCGTGCGAACGCCTTTTTCAATGCGTCGACATTTTCCTGCGAGGAAGGCTGGGCGGCGATCAATCCTGCGGCGGTCGTTCGGACATTGACATCTTCATTTGTGAGCAGGCCGCGAAGTATCTCATTAAGATTGTTAGGTTTAAGGGCAGCATTTGCGCGTTGAAGGGCAGGAATCGCCTTCAGCATCTCAGTCTGATACGCTGCCTTGGCGCCCGTCCCCATTCCATTGATGAACTTTGTCAAAGCCTCACCGGTTCGCTGCTTTAGCGCAGCATCGGATGAGGCGGCTACGGCGCTCAGGCCCTGGGCGTAGGCGTCAGCTACGCGCCAATCGGCGTAGCCGTTGTTCTTCACATTGAATTCGGCTGCGTAGCCCGCGGGAGCGACTGTTGCAAGAGCGATCTCGGTCTCGCCCGAACGATATCGGTCAAGCTCGCGAAGGGCTTCAAGAAAACTGATCACATTCTCATTAAACGAATTCGGAGCAAGCCTCGCTAGAGCGGTTGCGATCTCGAGCAGCTCTGTCTTTTCGGCCGGATTCACAGCCCGCAACTTTTTCGCCAACGCGATCAGGTTATTTCCGTGATCGACAAGAGGCTTCAGAGCCTTTGCTTCCCGCAAGGCTGCGAGCGATCGAATCGCTGAGATACGCACGCGGCCATCATCCCCGTTCACAGCCGCGTCGAGCAACAGGTCGAGAGCTTCTTTATCCTCGGCCGCACCTAGGGCCCGGGCCGCATTTGCTCTCGCATTGACATCCGGATCGCGCCGTAGCATCGATCGCAGATCAGCATTGGCAGCTTTTGAGCGAACTCGAGCCAGCATATTTCCCGCATCAGTTCGAACCCGTCCATCCGGATGAGTGAGAAATTTTGCGACAGCAATGTCGCCCTCGGCCGGTCGCACACGCAGGGCGGCTGTAATGGCCATTAGGGTCACATCGCGGTTGCCGCTGCTACCCTTTGCAGACTGATCGCGAAGGGTCTTGACGATGGCCTCACCGAGCGTTTTAGACTGCGGGGCAGTCGCGTTTGCGGCAGCTATCTTGCCAGCAGCTTCGACGGCACGGGCCCGGAGAGCGTTATCCGCATTGCCATCTGAAAGCGCCCGCAGCAGAGCTTCAGCGGCACTAATGTTCTCGATCTCGCCCAGCGCAAAGGCGGCCATAACTCTGACCGCGGGCTCAGAATCACTAAGCAGACTGGCGAGCGGGCCGATGGCCTTCGCATCGCCAATGCGCCCGGCAGCCAAAGCGGCGCGGTAACGCGTCGCCGCATTCACGTTCTGCAATAACTCAATAGCTGGTTTTACATCCCGCGCGTCCTCAGCTTTAGCTAGCCTGACGATCAGATCGTCGGGAACAACGTACGAGCCTACCTTCGTGGATGTTAAACGCTGTGCTATTGCGGAGGTTACGCAAAGAGCCAGAACTATCGACGTAATGAGTGCTTTCATAATTTACTGAATCTCTATGACCTCGAAGCTTGTCGTGATCTCCGCTGTCGGTTGAACCGTTGCTGCGACCGAACAGTACTTGGTATCGGACAGCTCTATCGCATCCGCCACGGCTTTTTCGGAAACGTTGCGTCCGTGCACGATATGGTGGATGCGGAAAGAGATGAACTTACGCGGATGGTCCTCGGCGCGGGTGCCCTCTATCTCGACTCGATAGTCCGTTACATCCTGGCGTTTCTTCTCAAGGATCGATTGAACATCTATCGCGGTGCACCCCGCGACCGAGACGAGAAGCAACTCGACCGGAGTCGGAGCATTTTTCCTATCTCCTTTAGAATCCATCATTTGAGCATGCCCGCTGGGCGGTACGCCAATGAAATATCCGTCCCCGCCGTAACTCACTGTCGCTTTGTAATTTCCGTCTGCCATAATATCTCCTTGGGTTTTTACAGATTCTAGCACACGGGTCGCAGCCGATGCCGGATGTCGAGAACAACCCATGGCATAAAAAATGCTTCCTATCCGCATGGGAAGGTTCGCGCGTGTTTCGACACCGCAATTAGGAAAAATGAAAAGACTAAAAAGTACATTTTCAGTTTCGGCGATCTTGTTTTCGATACTTCTGGGATCCGCGGCTTTTGCTTCGGCGCAAACGCGGAACGATCGTGATATTCGTGATGCTGTTCGCAGCCTGTTCTCGAAGATCGAAGATTTTGAGACAAATCTTCGCTACCAGATGCAGAGCAGTTCGTCGGGTACGGCTGATCTGTCGCGGGTATCGACGGATGTGCGTGAGCTTAGGAATAGCATTCAGCAGTTTCAGGATTTTTACGACCGGAAGCGTGAAAATCGTGACGACGTTAATACGATAATCACAGCTGCAAAACGCATCGACATTTTCCTGCAGTCGAACCCGCAGAATCGGCAGGTTGAGGATGATTGGAATGGCGTGAAGCGTCAGATCGAACGTCTCGGCAATAACTACGGCATCACAACTAAGTGGGACAGCGGCAACACGATGCAAAGTGCCCCACCGACCTCCGGGGGCAAGCCGAGGCCGCCGGTAATGACCGTGGGGCTATCGGGGACGTACGAGCTCGACACCGCTCGCAGCGAGAATGTCGACGAGGTGGTCGCTGACGCCCGCGTGAGCTCTGCAGAGCGTGCGGCGGATCTTCGCTCTAAGCTCGCACCGCCGCAGCAGATCGCTATCGACATCCGCGGCAATCAGGTCACGCTCGCGACAACGGATGCCGAACCGCTTACGTTCACGGCAGATGGCCGCGAGAAGGCGGAGCAGATGAATGGCCAGAACGTGCGCGTCAGAGCGACGCTGACCGGTGACAAACTCGTGATCACGAGCCTCGGCGGCGAGACTGATTATACGATCACGTTCGTCTCCGAAACGGGCGGAAAGGGATTGAAAGTTTCGCGACGCATCACGACCGGTTACCTTAGCGAGACCGTGTTTTCCGAAAGCGTTTATAACAAAACGGATGCCGTCGCCGGGCTTGGGATAAAGGCAGGCGGTACGGTTTCGGACGCCGACGGAGCTTATTCCGACAACGATTCATCGACCGGCGTTTCGAATGGCGGTACCGGCGCAACCACGACGGGCCGCACAAACGTTCCCTCGGCGGTTACAACGCGTCCCGGCAACTACACCGTTCCAAACGGAACGACGATCACGGGCCTGCTAGAGAATGAGCTGAACACAAAGGTCTCGCAGAACAACGACCGCTTTCGTATGACCGTGCAGTCGCCCGACGAGTTTCGCGGAGCGATCGTCGAGGGTTACGTGACGGGCATTAATCGTTCGGGCACTGTTACCGGCGACCCGAAAATGGTGCTCAATTTCGAGAAGATCACGCTCAGAAACGGTGATGTCTTCGATTTTGCCGGCAATCTGCAGTCGGTACAGGCATTAAACGGCAAAAATGTGTCCGTCGACAACGAAGGCACCCTAAAAGGTGAAAGCCAAACCCGCCAAACGGCCAAACGCGGCGGCATCGGGGCGGGGATCGGTGCGGTCATCGGAGCCATTGCCGGCGGAGGCAAAGGAGCCGTCCTCGGAGCTATCATCGGCGGCGGCGGCGGAGCCGGTACAGTCGCGATCCAGGGCAAAACCGACATCCAACTCCAACAAGGCTCGACGATAACGGTCGTTTCCTCATCGCCCATGCGCTAGCAGACAGTCTGCAGACAGTCTGCAGAAGCCCGCACGCAGTAAGGGCTCCTGAACAATCGTAAGAAGCAAAAAGCCCGACGCAAAACACAAAATGCGTCGGGCTTTTCGTCTCATTCCATTCGAGATCTGTATCAGATCGACACAACTTGTGCCCCAGACAGCACCCGCCGCACCCTCAGTCACGATATTTCTTTCCCTTAGCGCCTTTTCTTTGCGAACTTTGCGTTAAATAGATCACGCTTGCAAGGCTTCACGGCCAAGAAGGACCTTTCAGACCGCTTCCAATAAACATTCAAACTGATCACTACCGTCGCATTTGACACGTTACGCAACATTATGCTATCTATGAAACATAGCCGCAATACTGGCAGATGATAATGGAAACCACATCCCGACTCAGGTTCCCGCTCGACAGCAACTGGGAACGCCACCACGGCGGCCCTGACCGGCCTCCGCGCCATCGCATCCACGCGACCATCGGCCCCAAACGCCGCATCCTGATAAACGCCAAACTGTACGAAATGATCGGCTCGCCCACCGAGGTCCTGCTCTACTACAACCGCAAATCCTCAAAGATCGCCATCGAACCAGTCGCACCCGGAGCCACCGGAGCCTTTCCCGTGATCTGCCGCCGCGGCAGCTACGAGATCCCCGCCGCCTCATTCTGCCGCACCCACCAGATCAAAGTCCGCGCCACCCACAAATTCCAAAACCCCCGCGTCACCCCCGACCACCGCCTCTTCCTCGACCTAAAACGCACAACGCCCGTTACGAGACGGCGGCATCGGATGACAGCCAGCGCAGAGCAACCCGAATAGGTCAGAGCCGATATTGAGCGGCCCGCCAGATCTAAATGCATCAGATCTTGATTTCTGCTATAACTTTTTGAGATGAAGATCAGCTCGAAAACTCCCCAAGAGTCGCTAGACAAACAGTTGCTGCGCTTTCGGCCCAGAGAAGCGGATTTTGAACTGTTCAGGGTCGGCCTTACGGAACTCTTGTCCAAGATCGACGAGGCGGCACGCGAGGACAATCAGGAGATCCACGTCCAAAACTTCCTGCGCGATTCTTTTTACAAGGGTAAGAATGAGGTTAATAAAAAAGATCGCATCGATCTCGCGATCCATCTGACAGCCGACAAATCATCGCCGGTCGGCGTCATTATAGAATCAAAACGCCCGGGCAACCGATCTGAGATGCTGTCGGTGGCTAACCCGAACACAAAGGCCCTGCACGAACTAGTGCTCTATTTCATGCGGGAACGGATCGATGAGAAGAATGACGACCTGAAGTATCTCATCGCGACCAATATCAATGAATGGTTCATCTTTTCCGCCCAGGATTTTGAAAAGCTGTTTTATGAGAACACGAAGTTCCGGCGCGAATATGAGGCATGGCGCGACAAACTAAAGGTAAGTACGAATACCGATCATTTCTACAACGAGATCGTTAAGCCCTTCATTGCCGGGAGCGAGGCAGAGCTGAACTGCACACACTTTGACCTGCGCGACTGGGCGACGAGCGGAGCGCTGGAGGGCCAGTCTAAAAAGCTGATCGCACTTTACAAGCTGCTTTCGCCACATCATCTGCTCAGGACGAAGTTTCAGGATGACAGCAACACGCTGAACAGCAGGTTTTACGCCGAGCTGCTGCACATCATCGGGCTTGAGGAGTATAAGGAAAAGAGCAAGACCCTGATCCGTAAAAAAACGACCGACAACTCGGGGTCGCTGATGGAGATGGCGGTCACGAAGCTTGAGTCGAAGGACGTTTTGCCGAGGGTCGACGACCCGTCTCAGTATGGCGAAACACGCGAGCAGCGTTACGAGGCTATAGCACTGGAGCTGTGCATCACGTGGATCAACCGTATCCTATTTCTAAAACTGCTCGAGGCTCAGCTCGTCGGCTATCACGAGGGCGATCGGGCATACAGATTTTTAAATCTCGCGATGGTGCGGGATTTTGATGATCTGTACACGCTCTTTCATGAGGTGCTGGCCAAGACCGCCGACGAGCGAAAGAGTGCGGTAAAGGCAAAATTTGCCCGGGTTCCGTATCTTAACAGTTCGCTCTTTGAGCCGACCGATCTCGAAAATCAGACGATGACGATCGAATCGTTGATGAATCACGAGGAACTGCCGCTGATCTCGACGAGCATCCTGAAAAAACTCGGTGAAAAAGCCCCGTCGCTGCGTTCGCTCGAATATCTGTTCCGTTTTCTCGACGCCTACGACTTTGCATCTGAGGGTAAAGAGGAAATACAGAGCGAGAACCGTTCGCTGATAAACGCCTCGGTGCTGGGCAAGGTTTTCGAAAAGATCAACGGCTATAAGGACGGGTCGATCTACACGCCGGGCTTTATCACTATGTATATGTGCCGTCAGGCGATACGCCTCGCGGTGGTGCAAAAGTTTAAGGACGAGACAGATTTTGACGGGGCGGATTTTGACGAGCTTACGAATTGGGTAAAATCGCGCAATTATCAGAAGGAAAATGTTCGCCGCTTCAATGAGATCATCGACAGCTTAAAGACATGCGATCCGGCGGTTGGGAGCGGACATTTTTTGGTTTCGGCTCTCAATGAAATACTGTCGATCAAATCGGAGCTTGGGATCTTTGCGGACGATCAGGCAAAAACCTTTGGTGATTACTCCGTCGCAATTGCCAACGACGAATTGATCATCACGGACCGCGAGAACAACCTGTTCGAATACAAGATTCGAAACGGTAAGCCGCTAACTGACGAGATGCAGCGACTACAGTCAACGCTGTTTCACGAAAAACAGCGGCTGATCGAAAACTGCCTATTCGGCGTGGACATCAACCCAAACTCGGTAAAGATATGCCGCCTCAGGCTCTGGATCGAGCTGCTAAAAAATGCGTACTACAAGCCGGACACAGCCGGGTCAGTACCACCTGCGGTAGCGGGTGGGGCCTCAAAAAACTCCCCTCCTTACGAAGGAGGGGTGGCAGCCGCTTCGGCTGACGGGGTGGTTCTCTCAGCCGCCGCGATGAATGATCAACCGAGAGCCGCACAAACCCCATCCACAGAGAACCACCCCGTCGGTGAAGCACCGACACCCCTCCTTCGTAAGGAGGGGAGCCCGGAGTACGCCGACCTCGAAACGCTCCCCAATATCGACATCAATATCAAGGAAGGCAATTCGCTGATATCCCGGTTTGCTCTGGACGCTGATCTCGCCGATGTTCTGAAACAGGTCAATTTTAACATTGACGAATACCGTGCTCTGGTCACCGGCTACAAAGAAACCCGCGACCGCGACGCAAAGCGTGGTTTCGAATCGCGGATCAAGCGCATAAAGGAAGATTTCAAAACCCAGCTTTTCCATTTTTCACCGGAACGGGTCAAGCGGCGCGAGCTTCGCGGCAGCCTCGATAAACTAAAAAATCAGCCGCGCATGTTCGAGGAAAGCGACGAGATAAACAAGAAAGAAGCCGCTGCAATCGCCAAACTCGAAACCGATCTAGCCGTCGCAGACTCACGAATCAAGGCTGTCGAAGAAAATAAGATATACGAACGCGCGTTTGAATGGCGGTTCGAATTTCCTGAGGTGCTGGATGATGACGGATCGTTTCTAGGGTTTGATGTCGTAATCGGAAACCCTCCGTATATACGGCATGAGGGAATCGGACACTTAAAGGAATATCTCAAACAGAACTATTCCGTTTATGCGGGTACGGCGGATATCCTTGTATTCTTTTACGAACTAGGCATTCGCATTCTAAAAGAACATGGTTCTTTCTCGTTCATTACATCCAATAAATTTATAAAGGCAAATTATGGTGCTAACCTACGGCACTTTCTTTTGGGGTTCCAGCTTCGTGAATTGCTCGATTTTGGGGAGCTACCAGTATTTGATGAAGCGGCAACTTTTCCGATTATCGTTAATGTAGCCAAGTCGTCGCCAAAAATCGGCGTACTATTCACACAAGTTAAGACTTTACGTTTTGAGAACCTGAGTGATGTAGTTAGCTCATCTTCCTCAATGCTCGGGACTAACGCTTTTGACGGACAGAACTGGACTCTGGCTGATTCGAAATCTGTCGAGCTGGTTAACAAGATGAAGAAACAAGGTGTTCATCTTGTTGACTATTTAGTTGGAGAGATTCGTTACGGATTAAAAACGGGTCTAAATGAAGCCTTTGTTATTAGCGACGTTAAACGAGCCGAATTCATAGCGCAAGATCAGAAATATGCTGAAATTATCAAGCCTTTTGGAGTCGGCGATGAGATTCGAAAATGGATGCCGGACAACATTAAATCGTGGCTAATTTATCTGCCATGGCATTTTCCGTTGCACGAAAGCGGACTTGAAGGGGCATCACGTTCCGCTGAAGAAGAGTTTAAGTCGCAATATCCTGCAATTTACAGTCACCTGGAGAATTTCAAACCAAAGCTTCTTGCGAGAAATCTCGCTGAAACCGGCATACGCTATGAATGGTATGCACTGCAACGATTTGGTTCGACTTACTGGAAAGACTTCGAGAAAGCTAAGATTGTGTATCCGGTTATCGCTAAGGAGCCCAGGTTTGCCCTTTCCGAATCAAGTCTCTACGTTAACGACAAGTGCTTCTTCATTGAAGGAAGAGACTTGTACTTACTTGGATACTTGAATTCAAAATTGGCTTGGTTTTATTTGAAAAATACTTGTTCCGTTTTGGGGGATCCTGAAAAGGGCGGACGGTTGGAGTTAAGATCAATTTACTTACAGACGTTACCGATTAAGAGGCTCTCTAACGAACAACAAACCCCTTTTATCACCCTCGTCGACCAGATCCTCGACCTAAAGAAATCCGGCGGCGACACGTCAGAACTCGAACGGCAGATCGATGAGATGGTCTATGAGCTGTACGAGCTAACCCCAGACGAGATCGCGATAGTCGAGGGAAATTGACACCTCTCGTGGCACCGAAGTCCCACCCGCTACCGCAGGTGGTACTGACCCGTACATGCAATCCGTAATTGCTCTAGGGTGCAATGAGCGGTAGCGAGTGAAACCCTAGGTTAGGCATCGATCATCTTTCAATATCAGTTGATTATTTTCTGTTTATGCCCGAACTTCCTGAAGAGATCGAACAATACCGTGACCGGCTTTGGCGGCGGGAGGAGGCTTTGAAGATCGACTCTGTCAGTCAGGTTGAGGAGATGGTCGAGGATCTGGGGTTTTGTTTGGGGTTGACGGACGTGCGGAAGGATCTGCCTTCGGTATATATGGCGGTCTGCGGGCGGCGGGATGCTCATATGCCGCGGAATGTGCAGAAGGACTTTGAGGCGAGCCGGGCCTGGGTTTTGAAGGACGAGGTCATTGCTCGCGGGAATGTTTACTACGGCAAACTGGTGAAGGGTAATTCGTGGTTCGTGTCGCGGCGGATGATACCGGTTTTTAATGCCATCTGGGGCGTTTCTCGTAAAAGTGAGAAAGAGGAGCTGTCGGCGAATGCTCAGATCGTTTTGAAAGTCCTGCGAAAGGAATGGGAGATGGCGACCGCCGACCTTCGCAGCGAATGCGGTTTTGAGAACAAGGCCGACCTGACCAAAGCGATCGACGAACTTCAAAAACGTATGAAGGTCGTGCCGCAGGAGGTTCTTTACGTCCCAAAATTCACCTACATCTGGACGCTCGCGGAGGCTCGGTTTCCCGAGGAAATGGCGGTGAAAATACCCCGAGATGAGGCGGTGCTCGAGCTGGCACGGGTATTTTTACGGATGCACGGGCTGACGCCGCTGGGCGACCTGTCGCGAAAGTTCGGCTTTTATCGTTGGGAGTCCGGCCGGGCGAATCATCAGCTCGTCGATGAAGGGTTTGCCGAACGGCTCGGAACCGGTGTTTACAAACTGGCAAGCCTGTGACACCCTAGCAGAAAGAGAAACAAAACCTTATCCACGCCCGTATTACCGGGGAGTTAATAAAACCATTTTCAGGAGTTAAAGATCGTATGTTTGGAAGGAAAAGTGTAGTAACAATGATTTTCGCGGGTTTGCTGACCCCGGGAATGGCATTCGGGCAGGCCGCCGGTGCATCGGCGGACTCAGTCAGCAAGATCATCGACGAAGGAACGAACCGTTCGCAGGCGATGGCGACGATCCGTTACCTTACGGACGTCATCGGGCCGCGTCTCACAAATTCGCCGGGGCAGCGTCGTGCAAACCAGTGGACCAAGCAGCAGCTCGAAAAATGGGGCATGCAGAACGCCAAGGTCGATCCGTGGGGCGAATTTGGCCGCGGATGGGAGATGAAGCACTTTTCCGGCACCATGACCGCTAATGAGCAGACGACCACGCTCCGTGCTTACCCGAAAGCCTGGTCGCCATCGACAAACGGCGCGATCACCGCTCCTGTCGTTTACGTCGACGCGACGGATGACGCGGGACTCGAAAAGTACAAAGGCAAGCTGAAGGGGGCGATCATTCTGACCCAAGCTGAGCGGCCGGTCAATGATATGTTCAAGGCACCAGCGACGAGACAGTCCGACGAGGCACTCACCACGATGGAGAATGCCAAACCGACAACTCCGGGCGGCGGTGGTCCGGGTGGACCAGGCGGCCCAGGTGGTCCGGGCGGCAATTTTGCGGCTCAGATGCAGTTCAATCAAAAGAAAATGCGTATGTACTTCGAGGAAGGTGCTGCCGCGTTGTTTGATTCGGGAAGCGGCGTTGATGCGGGAACGATCCGAGTGATGGGTGCAAGCCTTCCTCCGGCTCCTGCGAGCTCGACGCCGGGAACACCGAATCCGCTTGCCGGTGCCCGCGTTTATTCGAAGGGTGCACCTGCAACCATTCCTCAGTTTGTGGTCGAGGTCGAGCAGTACAACCGTCTCGTTCGCCTCGCAAAAGCAGGCGTTGCGACGACGGTGAACATGGATCTTCAGGTCAAGTTTTACGATGACGATCTGATGGGATACAACACGATCGCCGAAATTCCTGGCACTGACCCTGCACTAAAGGACGAAGTAGTAATGGTCGGCGGCCATCTCGATTCGTGGCATGCTGGAACCGGAGCTACTGACAATGGTGCCGGTGTGACCGTTTCGATGGAAGCTCTACGCATCATTCAGGCATCGGGCCTCAAGCCGCGTCGCACGATCCGCATCGGGCTTTGGACAGGTGAAGAGCAGGGACTGCTCGGTGCTCGTGGTTATGTCGCTAAGAATTTGGGTGAACTCGGCCCCGGACAGGGACCGAACCGCTCGATCATGAAGAAGCCGGGACACGATAAGTTCGCTGCTTACTATAACCTCGACAATGGAACCGGACAGATCCGCGGCATTTATCTGCAGGGCAACGAGCAGCTTCGCTCGACCTTTAAGCAGTGGCTGACGCCGTTCAAGGATTGGAAGGCGACGACGGTGACCATCAATAACACCGGCGGTACGGACCATCTCGCGTTTGACGGCGTTGGACTTCCGGGATTCCAGTTCATTCAGGACCCGATCGAATACCAGACCCGCTCGTGGCACACCACGCAGGACGTTTCCGACAGAATTCTGGAAGAAGATCTCAAGCGTTCGGCAGTGATCATGGCTGTTTTTGCTTACAGCACCGCGATGATGGACGAAAGGCTTCCTCGCAAGCCGACCCAGCCGACCGGACTCGCTGGCCTCTATTACGGCCTCGATGTTCGTGGAATGCTCGAAGATGCCAGCTTCCGCGGTTCGGGCCTTGACTTCGCGATCTGCGGCCACTCGATCGACGAGCAGGACATCCCGCAGAGCTTCCCGAAGGTGTTTGCCCTTCAGCCGATAGCTCATGACCACTCGAACCATGCAGAGTGATCTTTTTGAGTTATTACGATAGACGCAAGGCCATCGGGAAATCGGTGGCCTTTCTTATTTCATTGTCATCAGGCTCGCAAAGATCTCGATCCCGTCCCAGAGATTCTGCAGCCTGATGTTTTCATTCTCGGCGTGCTGATTGTTGTCGTGATTCGCGATGGGAACCGATATCGTCGGAACGCCATCAAGTGTTTCCGTAATGATCGAAAGCGGAAGGCTGCCGCCTAAGCTCGGCATCCGGACCACAGGTTCGGCAGACGCAGCCTCGACGGCTTTGATCACGGACAGCGAGATGGGCAGGTCCATTTTTGTTCGCTGGGCGTTGTAGCTGCCGGGGATGTGAATGAACTTGGCGATCAGCGGATGTTTTAGCCTTTCGTCCGGCGTCGGGTCGCGGTCGATGACGTAGAAACCCTGAGACTCGATATGACGGCGGAGCTTCGCAACCTGCCTTATATGGTCATTGCCCTTGACGAGCCGCAGGTCGAGAACAGTGGTTGCCGTGGTTGGGATCACATTACGTGCCTGCTCGCCGACGTCGCCGCTTTTAAAGCCGTTGATATTGAGCGATGGCAGGTTTATGAGGTCAAGCAGCGACTTACCTGAGCCTTCCGTACGAGCGATGCCTAGCTGCTTTTTGATCTCCTCATCATATCGCGGAGCCTCGCGGATGGCGGCTATTTCGACCGGGCCGAGCGGCTCGACATCGTCGTTCCAGCCTTTGATGGTGACGTTGCCGTCGGCGTCCTTCATCGATGCAAGAAGCCGAGCGAGCGTCATCGCGGGATTTGGTGACCAGTTTCCGTAATGCCCACTGTGAAGCGGCCTAACCGCTCCGTAAACCGTTAGATCGACGTTAACATCGCCCCGAACCCCAAAAACGACCTGCTTCCGCCCCGACTGATGCACCGGCCCGTCGCAGACGATAAAAGCATCAGCCTTAAGCAGTTCTTTGTGCTTGGTTAATATTTCCCGCAGGTTCGGCGAACCAGCCTCTTCCTCGCCCTCAAAAAAGAACTTGATATTGACCGTCGGTTTGATGCCCTTGGCGATCAAAGCATCAAAAGCCGACAGTATCGCAAAAACCCCGGCTTTATCATCCGAAGCCGACCGAGCATATATCCGCCATTCAGGGTCGATCTTCTCCCCCGCTTTTGGAAACGGTATGATCTTCCCCCCCTTCTCCAGTGAAGCCGTCCTCAAAACCGGCTCCCAAGGTTTGCTCCCCGACCAATCCGCCGCCTCGGTCGGCTGCCCGTCGTAATGTGCGTAAAAAATAACGGTTTTTGTCGCTCCGGGCGTGATCCATTCACCGTAAACGACAGGCGGTACTTTGTTGTCAGCCGCCTCGAGCAGTTGCGGTTTTAACCCTCGCTTTTGCATCTCGGCAACAAGATGATCGGCATTTCTCCGAATATTCACCGTGTCGGACGCTACGTTGGGCATGGCTAGAAACCGGACGAAATCGGAAAGAAGTCGGTGCTCGCTTTGGGTACGGAAATCTCGGACGGGGCCGACCGCTCCCGTTTGGGCAAGCGCCAAGTTGCAAACCAGTAGGACCGCGGCAAACGCCAAACCAGAACGTTTCATATGCATCTCCGATCTATTCTTGAATGGTAAGGATACAACACTCTTGGAGGAGCGCGAACGCGAGAATGATGGGCTTAAGAAATACGCGTAATGAACATATGCACCGCACGCTCGCCCGGCACCATTTTCCCGACCTGGTAACCAAGCTCGCGTAGATCGAGGCCCGCAAAAAGCGGTTCGCCGCGGCCGAGGATGACCGGGCGAAGGGCAAGGTGCATTTCGTCGATCAGGCCTGCTTCGAGAAACTGCCGAATGGTTGCTGCACCGCCGCCGATGCGGATGTCTTTGTAGCCTGCTGCCGCCCTTGCCTGTTGGAGCGCAGAGTGGATGCCGTCGGTCACAAAATGGAAGGTTGTGCCGCCCTTCATCTCGATCGGTTCTCTCGCATGGTGCGTCAGAACAAACGTCGGAACGTGATAAGGCGGTTCGCCACCCCACCAACCTTTCCATTCGTCGTCAGGCCACGGCCCACGAACTGGCCCGAACATATTTCGCCCAAGGATCCAGGCACCTTTTCCCGACATGCTCTCAGCCGCAAACCCGTCGTCGATCCCGGTTTCACCACCCTCGCCGCCGTGCTGCTCAATAAACGTTTTCGTCGGAAAAAACCATTCCATCAACTCCGGCCCAAGAACGCCGAGCGGGTTTTCAAGAGACTGATCCGTCCCGGCGGCGAAGCCGTCGAGCGATAGGCCGATTGATTGAACGACGACTTTTGACATTAACTGGTAACTGGGGAATACGGAGCACTATCGTGCAGACAACGGCATATAGTCGTCTTAAGATGAGATTTCAGGATGCCACCTCGATTTTGACTCTCAGCCCCAAAGCTCTGGCTACCTTTGAAACCGTAGCAAAACTTGGATTACCTTCCGGAGACAGAGCCTTGTATAGCCCAGCCCTTGTCATTCCTGCAGACCTTGCCAGTTCGGTCATATTTCGCGCGCGGGCGATGTCGCCGAGCGCGGCGGCAAGCAATGCGGGGTCCCCGTCTTCCTGACATGCCTCCAGATAATGTCGGATATCTTCTTCCGTCTCAAGATAGTCGGCGGTATCGTAGCGGCTAAACTTCTCGGTCATAATCAATCGTTCCAGTCCTCGGCAATTCTCTTAGCGTTCTCAATGTCTTTTTTTTGGGTGCGTTTATCACCGCCACAGAGCAATATCACCAGTATGACGCCCTTTTGAAGGTAATAGACTCGATAACCCGGACCATAATCGATTCTCATCTCGCTCAGTCCGTCGCCTATTGGTTTAACATCGCCCGCGTTTCCCAGTCCAAGCCGACGAATTCGCATTTCGATGCGAGCCTTGGCCTGTGGGTCTTGTAGTTTCCGCAACCAACGATCGAAAGTATCGCTCTTAATAATTTCAACCATGTGTATACTACGGTTAACGCACTAACGTGTCAACCAGGGTTTGCGCAGCCGAGATCCCCCGAAGCAGTAGAAAGATCGACTAGGCGTCGATCACTTTTCCTCCGGAGTTGGCTTTCTAACGTGCGGTAGGCGTTTAGGATGCGATGCTCCGATTTCGTTGAAGTTTTTGCGCGCTTCACTTAGACTTAAGTATCCATTCGGTCCGCCGCGAACAGTATCGGCATCCGAATCGTCTTGACCATCATCCTCCCAAAAACAAACTGGACAGATGTCGTAGCCTCCGCGTTCATCCAGAGTTCTATAATTACAACACGGACATCGGTATAGAATTCCTTCAACTTTTTCCTCGCGAACGGATCTATGCCTTAGAGCATCCACGTAGCCGTTAAACCACGTTAACTCTTGTTCAATCTCTTCGGGTGTTCGTTTCAGGTCAGCCATTTTGGCCCGTTTAATACTTCATCAACTCCACCACCGCTTTCTCTACATCATCGCTTTGCGGAAGGATGAAATCTTCGAGTTGCGGGGCGTAGCCGACGAAGGTGTCGGTGGCGCCGACGCGTTTTACGGGGGCGTCGAGGTATTCGAAGAGTTCGTCCGAGATGCGGGCCGCTAGTTCGGCACCGTAGCCGTACGAGATCGGGTCTTCGTGGGCGACGATGACGCGGCTGGTCTTTTTGACCGACTCGGCGACGGCTTCCCAGTCGTAGGGGACGAGCGTGCGGAGGTCGATGAGGTCGACCGTTATCCCCTGCTGTTCGAGACGTTTGCAAGCCTGGTTTGAACGTTCGACGAGGGCGCCGTAGGTGACTATCGTAACGTCAGAGCCTTCGCGGACCTTTTTGGCCTTGCCGAACGGGATCAGGAATTCGCTCGATGGGTATTGCGATTTGTTATAGACCTGTCGGTAGAGATGCTTGTGTTCCAGAAACATCACCGGGTCGTCGCAGCGGATCGCGGTGCGGAGCAAACCGTTCGCGTCGAGAGCCGTTGACGGATAGACGATCATCAGGCCCGGCGTGTGTGCAAAAAGCGTCGTGCCGGACTGCGAGTGATATACAGCCCCGCCCTTCAAATAACCGCCGACCGGAACGCGAAGGACCATCGGAGCTTTCGATTCGCCGTCCGAACGCCAACGCATCGTGGCCAGCTCATTCCGGATCTGGTGCATCGCCGGGAAGATGTAATCGAAAAACTGGATCTCGACCACCGGCTTTAAATTTCGCAGAGCCATACCGACGCCGCGGCCGACGATATTTGCCTCGGCCAGAGGTGAATTGAACACGCGGGCCGAGCCGAATTTTCGTTGGAGATTGGCGGTGACCTTGAACACGCCGCCTTTGCCTTTGACCTGATCTAGATACTCTTCGCGAGAAACGTCGGCGACGTCTTCGCCGAACACGACGATGCGTTCGTCACGCTCCATCTCCTCGTGCATGCAGCGGTTGATCAGGTCGACCATCGTACCGGCGTTGCCGCTCAGTTCGGCACCGTCCTCGGTGTCGAAGATGCGGCGATCAGTCGGGTCGACATCGGGAGAAAATACGTTGCGAAGCGCGGTTTCGGGTGCCGGTTGTGGCGTCTCGATCGCGATATCTGCCGCCTTATTGACCTCGGCATCAACCTCTTTTCTAAGCGCTTCGAGCTGCTCGGAACTTGCAATGCCATCGGTCATCAGCAGTTCGCCAAATTTCTTGATCGGGTCGGTTGCTGCGTCGGCCTCGATCTCTTCGGCAGGGCGATAGAGCTTTTCGTCGTCGGAAAGCGAGTGGGAATATGGCCGGACGACCTTAGCGTGAATAAAAGCCGGGCCTTTGCGTTCGCGGCAGTATTCGACGGCCTTTTTGAACGTCGCGTAGCTCTCGAGCACGTCCGTTCCGTCACATTTTTGTATGAAAAGATCAGGAAAACCGGAAACGAGTTTTGAAATATCACCGCCCGCTACACCAACCTCGACCGGCGTCGAGATCGCATACCCATTGTCTTCGACAAGGAAAATGACTGGCAGCTTAAGATTTGAGGCTGAGTTAAGTGATTCCCACCATTCGCCCTCGCTCGTTGTACCGTCGCCGACGGACATGTAGACGACCTGGTCCTCATGGAAATCGGTGACTTTGTCGCGAAGGCCTTCGAGCAAAGTAGCTTTGATCGTCGCCTCAGCCGCACCGACCGCATGCAACGCCTGCGAACCGGTACAAGATGATTGTGAAGGAACATTCAGCCGCGTGCAGCCCCAGTGCGACGGCATCTGACGGCCATGCGAATTTGGATCGGGCTCGGCCCCGACCGATGACCAGAGCATTTCCTGCGCCGTCATCCCCAGCCCGAGCATCAATGCACGGTCGCGATAATATGGGAAAAACCAGTCGTACGCGGGCTTTAGCGACAAAGCTGCGGCGGCGAGAATTCCTTCGTGCCCCGCACCCGAGATCTGGAAAAATATCTTGTTCTGCCCCTTAAGCTGGATCTCTTTGTCGTCGATCCGGCGGGACATGTACATCGTGCGATACAGCCCGATCATGGTCTCGGCATCGAGCCCGTGATAATTCGCGGCCTTTTTCGCGGCCGGTTTTGCGGTCTTCGCGGTCACGGCCTTTGCCGTTTTCTGTGTCTTGGTATTTTCAATAAAACCGTCCGCTTCGGTCGTCTTAGCCTTCTCAGCCACCACGACCTTGCCCGTCTTCGACCCCGCTTTTGTATTCGCTTTCTTAGTTGCAGTCGCCATTCTATAAATCCCTTTTATAACAATTATTAATAGATAGGTAACTAACTACGATAGCAAATCGCGGGATTGTGGGCAATTTTGGATGGAGTTGAACCCCGGGACCAGAAGCCCCTAATCGTCCAAAAGCTCTGCGACAACATCCTTGTATTCCTTGAGTAAACTAAAGACCCGAGATGGTTTGAAAGCAATAAAATTACTATTGAGCCTTCAAAACCCACCCTTTCGGATCAATATTCGGAAGTGAACCAGAGTATTTAACTGTAGCTTTCCCGTCTTTCATCTCAACTCGCTGGATCTTGCCATCGATCTCGACATCGATAGGCATTGGGAAATTCATATTATTGGGCGTTTCCCAGCTTAGATTCATCACACCTGATGAACCCGCTCCTGATCCGGAAGTGCCAAGTCTAGGCAGCTGCGGCTGCCTCAGATAGACCTCAAAAAACCAGTCTAAATCCATCTTCGATTCCTGCTCGGCGATGGCGAGGAAATCGTCGGTATTGACGAGCCTTGTTTGGCGGCCGTCGGTGAGGGCTTCCATTTCTTTGGTCGGGTATGCCATTCGGCGAAGTGAGCGGAAGAAGGCGTCGTCGCCGATCAGGTAGCGGAGCGTGTGGAGCACGACGGCGCCTTTGCCGTAGATGTCGCCGTCGCTTTGGATATAATCGGGCCCTCGCAAGTAGACCTGATAGGAGAACTTCGCTTCGCGAGGTGCGACGGGCTGCATATTTCGCGTCGCTTTGGCACGGCCCTTCATCGCGGCGAAATACGCATCTTTTTTACCGAGATGTTCGAGGTAAAGTGTGTCCATAAACGACTGGAATCCTTCGTGGATCCAGAAGTCGCGCCAGTCCGTTGCGGTGACCAGATTGGCCCACCATTCGTGGCCGAACTCGTGGAGCTGCAGCCAGTCAAAACCGTGTTCGTTGTACTGGAATTTATTGCCGTAGGCCAGATGTGTCGAATGTTCCATGCCGAGATGCGGCGTTTCGACGATGCCTAGTTTTTGCGAGCGAAACGGAAATGGACCGAGATATTTCTCGTAAAAAGCGTTGTATTTCTTGGTTTCCTCGATCAACTTCGGCCCTTTCTCAACGCTTTCGGGCAGGATATAGAACTCGATCGGGATGTCCTCGCCAGTAATGCTTTTGGCAGAATCCTTGATGAGCCGGTACGGAGCAGCGTCGAATACTAGCGAATAGTTCGGGATCGGGTTGGTCATTCGCCAACTGAACGTCGTCGTGCCATCCGCGTTCTTCTTCGTTCCAGCCGCCCTACCGGGGCCGACGCCAATTAGTGGGTCAGGAACGGTAATGTTCATCGTCGCGGTCGAAGGTTTATCGGATGGATGGTCCTTGCACGGGAATAGAAGATCGGCCCCATCATTCTGCAATGCGACCGAAACCCAGTCCGCCCCGCTCGGCGTTCTTGACCACATAAAACCACCGACCCACGGCGGATTCGGAGCGACACGCGGCGTGCCAGCATATTTGACCGATACCTTTATTTCATCACCGACCTGTTTCGTTGCGTGGAACCATATCCAGATCTCGTCGTCCTTTCGCTCGTATTTGAGAGCGTTCTTGCCATCGGTAACGCTTTCGATCGTGTATGGCGTGTCGAGGTCGAGAAGTATGACGTTTGTGGGAATGACCGTCCGCGCGGTCATTTCTGTCGTGCCGGAGATCGATTTGGTCGAGGGCATAACATTCAGGTTGACCTCATAATCGAGCACGTCAAAAACGGCTTGTTCGAACCGAAGCGGACCGCCGGTTTCGGTCGGGCGAGTGCCTACCTGGCGTTGGCCAAAAGCTGAGACGGCTAGGATAACGACATTGATGAGAATGATTAGCTTTTTCATAGATGTGGTACCGATAAATTCACTTTACACCCGTCACGGTTTCACGGAAAATGGAGCGATGACGAAACGTGCGACCATCCTTATGATAGCAGTGCTTTCGGCCCTGGCTTACACGGCGAACGGGCAGGCGACGCCACAGCCAACCGCCACGCCGGCCGAACCCGCAAAAACGAACGTCCGTCCCGCTCCGCCTGCCGCCGCCGAACCATTCGACAAGGCGGATATCAAAACAATGGCTGCGAAGTGTGTGAAGTTCGAAACGGAGGCAGGCGATATCGAAGCCGAGATGTACCCGGAGAGTGCTCCTGAGACCGTCCGCAACTTTCTTAATCTGGTTGCAACGGGTCTTTTAGATACGACGACCTTCAGCCGTGTTGTGCCGGGTTTTGTCGTTCAAGGAGGGAATATTTGGACTCGGATCGGCGGTGTCAGCCTCGCTCTCGGAGCGCGGGCAAGACGAACGATCCCAGACGAACCGAACAAGATCCTCCACGAAAGAGGCGTCCTCTCGATGGCGCGAGCCGACGAGCCCAATACTGCGACGACTAACTTCTTCATCCTCGTCAGCAGCGGGTCGCATCTCGACGGGAAGTTTGCCGCATTCGGCCGAGTATTGAAAGGGATCGAGGTCGCGGATTCGATAAACAAGGCTCCGGTCACGGAGGAGAAACCAGAAAAGCCCGTGCGAATAAAGAAGGCTTCGATTCAGGCCTGTCCGGCGCCGTCAGTTCAGCCCTAAATGCGTTTTTCAACCAGCCGGCCGGCCGATGGCGATCATTATCAGTCCGAAGAATATTGGCTCCATATAGATCTGGCGGCTCACAAGGTCTTTCTCGAGAAAACCCTCGTTAGGTACGGTCCGGGCGACGATTTCCAGAAGGTCGTCGACCTCGAGATCAGTTTCGAGGAATTTCGTACCAACCTTGAGAGCCAGAATATGGTCGCCGATTGGTTTGGTGAACAAGCTCTGCAAAACGTCCTCCGCGAGCTCGAACGCTAAGAACGCAAAGCGATGAAACGGATCATCGATCTATTAAAAGATATATTTTACGCTTTCTTCTTTGGCGTGATCGGCAGTCTCGTCCTCGGTATCGCGGCGGCACTTGCGGTTGCGTCTTTCATTCAGACCCCTATCTATACATTGCTTGTCACGGCGTTCTTCGTCCCTTTCAACTTCACAGACATGAAGAATGCCATCGCCGAGCGCCAGTGGCTCGCGTTTGCCGGACGGGCTATTTCGCTATTAGCGATATCCGGGTTCATCTTTGGGCTGATAAGATTTTCGAGTGGTTACGGGTATTTTGCGCCGTACATCGGCTGGGTCTTGATCGTACTCGTACCGATCCTGTTCATCACGATCACGACTTACGGGCTGTGCGCCGTTCTGCTGCCGAAGGATTCGGACTTTCAACCAACCCTGGACCGCATAGCCGAACGCTTCAAAGTTGCGCTCAATTTGCGGTTCTAGTCAGCCAGATCGATATCGAGCGTCATACGATACTCACTTGCCATCGAGGGATGGCCGTGCGCCATCGAGACATCGATTCCCTTGCGGTACGTCTCGATCGCTTTCTCGCGGTTGCCGCTCTTGAGGTAGGCGTTTGCGAGCACTCCGTAGGCATTGCCTTCGTCGTCAAAATTCGCTAGGTACTTTTCGAGCAGTTCGATCACTTTCGCATGATCGTCAAGCTTCTCGTATTCCTTGGCAAGGCCAAACATCACCATCGAATTCGACGGATCAGCGGCTAGCATTTGTTCAAAAACTTCGATGCGATTCTGCATAAAAGTTATCTTAACGCAAAGACGCAAAGGTGCTAAGACGCAACGAAGAACCAAGGATCTTTCCGTCCTTTGCGACTTAGCGTCTTTGCGTTAAAAAAGCCGTTGTTGGATTGGCATCGCGGCGGTTTCCGGTTCGGCCGGTTTCTCATGCTGCTTAAATCCAAGCCTCTTTGCGTGAAAATCAAAGAGCTTTGTCGTCACTTCCCACTGCTCTGTCTTACCGGTCATGCGATCTTTGTAGGTGGCATGGCGAAGTGAACCGCCGCGTTCGCGTTTCATGGTGTTGATGATCTTGGTGACGCGAGTCGGCGGCAGGCGTTCGTGCATTTTTTCCACGAAATACGCCTCTATCGAGTCGGTATCGAGGTGAAGCATCGACATAAATGCCCGGTTCGCCCCCGCTTCCTTCGCACGCTCGAGCAGACCGGGAATGTCGGATTCGTTGTAGCCGGGGATGACCGGAGCGATGCCGATACCCGTCGTAATGCCTTCGTCCGAGAGCATCTTCATGGCTCGAAAACGTGCATCAGGAACCGGTGTGTACGGTTCAAAAGGATTGGACTTCTCTTTGGTCAAAAACGGCAGCGAAAAAAAGACGGAGACTTTTTTTAATCTTTTCAACAGATCGATGTCGCGAGTCACAAGTGGCGCCTTTGTAATTACACCGACAGGAACCTGAAAATCAACGCACACCTCGAGGCATTTGCGCGTCAGCTCATAGCTCGCCTCAAGCGGTAGATACGGATCCGTCGCAAACGAGAAATCCAGATGCGGCATCTTGTCGCGAGTCTTCTTTAGTTCTTGTCTTAGCAGATCCGGAGCGTTAGGTTTTACGACGATCTTTGTTTCAAAGTCGGTGCCGGCCCCGTAGCCCAAATATTCGTGATACTGCCGCGCAAAACAATACGTGCAGCCGTGAACGCAGCCTCGATAGCAATTGACCGTATATCGCCAACCGCCTTCCCATTCAGACGCGAACGCCTTTGTGATCACCTTCTTGGTCGCCAACTCCTCAAAGATCTCAAGCTTTGTCGGCGGCGGTTCGCCTACGTATTCGGCAGTGTATTTGTTGTATGGGTTAGGAGGGTTCGTGATTTGTCGCACAATTGCAACAATACATCAGTTATAGGATTAAGGCAACAGACTAGCTTTGTCTCCAAATCGAGAAAGAACAATATCTCTCAAAAGCTGCTTGTCCTCTTCGCTTTGGAATGCGTGTTTTGGAATGAACTGAGCAAAAGCCTTAGCGGTGAAGAAAAAGAAAATATCCTCCGTTTCTACGACCTCGATGATGGCGTCCCACCTTATTTGTCCCGAGCCTAGACTTTGCCGCGATGAAATACCATTTTCATCGATGACCAGTTCCTGGGCCTCGCCCATAGCCGGAGATGAATCGATCTGATCCTGAAAGCGTTTCCGCACTGATCTATAAGATCTTTTCTTGCTGTTGTAGTAGCCGGCGATTCCAATAAACACTGTAACAAGGACCACGATCAACAGATTTCTACTCAACGCAGATCGACCACTCTCATTGGCCAGCATCATCGCAAAGCCATACGTGATCCACATGGTCGCAACAGGAATCGCATAGAGATATCGGACGTACCACTTTCGACGAGCCATGAATAATGCTCCGCGGGCATAATCCTCGGCTGTGTACTTTATGTCGATGATGATCGGCGTCATAACGATCTCTGCATCAGCAGATCCGTCTGTGGGTCAGAACCGAGTTGGAAGGTATGCCTACCGACAATTTCAAATCCATTCTTTTCATAGAACCGCTGTGCCCGTGGGTTGTATTCCCAGACGCCGAGCCACATTACGTCATGGCTGTTAGCCTTCGCAAAATCAAAACACGCGTCCATCAGATTTTGCCCAACGCCTTTTCCCAGGAATTCCTGATGCGAATATAGTCGCGACAGCTCGATCGGCCGTTCGGCTGTTGTTCCGGGCTCGATGCTTCCGACGATGAGCTTTGCATAGCCCGCGGGCTTTCCGTCGATCTCGGCGATGAGGAAAATATTTGTCTCATCAGCCAACTCTGCCTCGATCTGTTCCAGATTGAAAGCCTGCCGCATGTAGTGGTTGAGGTCGTCCGGGGCATTCTTAGGGTGATGTGCAAAGGCATCCCAGAATGTCGTATAAGCGAGATCGGTCAGCGGCTGAGCATCTTCCGGCGTAGCCGGGCGAATGTTGATGGTCGTCTGTTGCATTGCTCAAACTCTGAAAAGAAAGTTATCCCAAACAAATATATTTCGCAGTCGCAGGCGAACCGGACTTTCGACGATGGCTATCGCCTTTATGCCCTCGTTGTTCGATAGAAATGACGGCTCGCCGCACGGCGGTACCTCACGAACCCAGGAAGGTATCTCCAGTCCAAGTTCGTCGCACAACGTTTCAATGACCCCGGCAAGTACGGCGTCCTTCTCTTCGTCGCCGATCTCAAAAGGCTCCGCGATCATCGCGAGATCCTTGTAGTATCGTAGATCGTCCACGAAGTCCATTAAAGCGATCTTCCACCATTGCGGGTCGCTCAGAAATCTTTGTTTTGTTGCGGCTGCAGTGTTCATTAATCGAAGAAATCTTCGAGCCACAGCAAAAGGCCCGGCTTTACCTCCTTGTTCGGATAGAAGCCTCTTACCAGTTCGATCGCCTGATCACGGCTTTTGATCCCTAGCTTTCCGATCAGAAAAGTCGCGTCGCTCTCATCTTCAGTATTGGGCCGGAGGGCGAGTAATTTCATCGCGAGAAGGTATTTGGCATCTGGGATAGTGACAATAAGGTTTGAGAACTCAAACAGCACTTCACGAGGGTGCTCGACGACGACCATCTTTTCTGCGAGATTCAACCAGTCGAGCCTTAAATTGTGACGTTCGGCGATTCGGTGTGACGCGTTTCTTATTTCTTTGATCGGCTCAAAGATCGCGTCGACATCCCGCGTTGCCGGCCTAGTTTTGAACGCAAGTACCATCACCGCTCCGCCATAAAGCGAAACTTCGCCCTTTAAATCCATCAGGCGAAGTTCGTCGTTTAGCTCGGTCAGGTATTGTGTGATCTCTTCGGCGGTCATCAGATCAACTTGAGCCCGTAATCTGCAAAGACTTGGTCGTTGGTCATCACATCCAAAAATTCAGCCTGAGCCTGGGCTACAAGCATTCGGTCGAACGGATCGCGATGATGAAAGGGTAAGGTAGCGACAGCTAGCGTGTGTACCGGTTCCGTCAGAAGCAAGATACTGCTTGAGGCTGCAACCTCATCCAGAATATCGTTTAATGATTTTGATATCGATAGCTTACCAATGCTGGTTTTGATGGCAATCTCCCAATAGCTAACTACGCTGACAAAAACCTCGCTCCCCGGGTCGGAGATGAACCCTCTCCGCAGATCTGAAAGTTGCGGATCGCCTTCGAGCATCCAGATCAAAATATGCGTGTCGATCAAAAAACGCATCACATATAATCTTTGAAGTCTTCTAAAGGAGCATTAAAGTCATCAGCCATGTGAATAACCAGCCCTTTCATGCTGCCAAACTGTAGAGGTTTCTTCCTTCGCTTGTCGGGCTTCTCGATCTTGATCCGCTTCTGGCTTTCCATTTTGTGCAGCTCCGCCTCAACATTAGGATCTAAAATTGTGACGGTAATGGTGTCCATATCGGCATATTACCACAAGAGTGGCGAAGAAATTGATATATTTCTTCGCCGCAAATCCATGAAAATAAGCCTATTTAGTGATCAACTTCGCGATCGTCTGCAGCTGCATGTTAGACGTACCCTCGTAGATAGCACCGATCTTGCTGTCGCGCCAGAATTTTTCGACCGGGTAGTCTTTGACGTAACCATAGCCTCCGAAAAGCTCGATGGCTTTGGACGAGACTGCCTCGGCGCAGCGGGATGAGTAGAGCTTGGCCATCGCGGCTTCTTTTAGGAACGGCTTGCCCGCGTCCTTCAGACGGGCGGCGTTGTAGACGAGCAGGCGTGTGGCTTCGATCTCGAGAGCCATTTCTGCAAGTTGGAACTGCACTGCCTGAAAATTGCCGATCGCCTGGCCGAACTGCTCGCGTTCCTTTGTGTATTTGACAGCGGCTTCGAAAGCTCCCTGAGCGATGCCGAGCATCTGGGCTCCAATGCCGACGCGGCCTTCGTTGAGGGTCTCGATCGAGATCTTGTATCCCTTCCCGACCTCGCCGAGGACGTTCTCTTTTGGCACTTTGCAGCCGTCGAGGATGAGTTCAGTTGTGGACGAAGCGCGGATGCCGAGCTTGTCTTCCTTTTTACCGACCGAAAAGCCTTCGAAACCTTTCTCTACGATGAACGCTGTAATGCCCTTGTATCCGGCTTCAGGGTCGATTGTCGCGAAAACGATGAAGATCTCGGCTTCGTTTCCATTCGTGATCCAGAGTTTCTGTCCGTTGAGTTCGTAATGATCGCCTTTATCAACGGCACGGGTTTTTAACGCAAATGCGTCCGAACCTGAACCAGCCTCGGAAAGAGCGAACGCGCCCACCTTCGACTCGGCCATTTGGCTGAGGTATTTCTTTTTCAGATCGTCGTTTCCCCAACGCATAAAGGCGTTGGTCACGAGGGTGTTATGCACATCAACGAACACGGATAGCGAGGCATCAACACGGGCGATCTCTTCGATGGCGAGAATGGCGTTGAAGATCGTCGAACCCGCTCCGCCGTATTCCTCGGGCGATTCGATCGCCATCAAACCGAGTTCGAAGCATTGCTTGATCAGATCGGCGTCGAGTTTCGAGGCGTGCTCCATCTGCTCGACACGCGGTCGAACCTCGCCCTCGGCGAACTCACGCACCGATGCGCGAAATAATTCCTCTTCTTCAGAAAGTGTTGTTAAACCGTTGATAATTGCCGCGTGTGCGACTGAGGCAGATTGCATGTTTATAAAACCCCTTTAATAAATATCTATATCCACAGGGCCGATTTTACAACAAATGACTGTAAATCTCATTCGTCCAGAGCCGTGGTGATCCCAAGAAAACAACCTCCGGAATGAATCCGGAGCCGGTTTCTGCAATAATAGGCGTATTCAACACATCAGCGAGTTTGTCTTGCACCGATCGAAAAAGGACCGGATCTATGACCACGTCTCCGACGGAAAATAGCTCATCGAAAAGAACGCTCATCATCATTCTCGCGATCGTGGGCGTGCTGATACTTATCGGGGTGTTAATAATTGTCGTGATAGCCGTCGGCATTTTTCTCTTCAAAAGCGGCCCGCCGCAACGCGACTATGATCCGCCACGGCCCACCAACCAAAGGCCCATCAGCACAAACCGGAGCGGAAATAATTCGGTGAACTCGTTCAATAAGACAGACGCTCTTGTGCTGAGAATGGAGGAAAAGACTAATGTCGGTGCCTTCAAGCTAGAGAATGTGATCCGTTCAGATTCTGATCGCACGTTTAGGCATTCGTGGGCCGAGGTAAAAGGACTGTATGCTGCGGACGGCCAGAAGGTGTCTCATCTCGTTGCGCAATATGACTCGTCGGCCCGGGCGACGCTCGAATTTGGGCGAATGGTCGGCCGTGCCCGCAGCGAAGGTGCAACTGTAACTGTGCCGATAAAGGTGAGTGGAAAAATGATCAACGCGGAGTTTGTTACGAAGGCAACGCGTCACGTTGCGTTCTGCGATTGGAACGACAAGGCAGCGGTCCTCTGCAATCTGATCGAATCTAATGACCCGGACGCGATCGATAAGTTTAGAGCGGGTTTGAAGTCAAGACAATAAGTAGCGTAGGTTTTCAAAGACGAATCAGCCGGCGGTCTTTTGAAGAACCGCCGGCTCTTATATTTGTATTTGCCGAACATCTTCCAAACCGTTAGCATCAACATTTTATGTCGCGGGCTGCGGCACTAAAGCAGGTGATGTTGCGAGAAGACGAGATAGACCGGCCAACCAGGTCAGGAGGCAAGAACAGGCTAGCAATTGCCGCCGTCATTCTGACGTTGCTCGGCATTAGCCTGTTCGCTTATCTTGTTTATTCGGTTGGCTTTAGGGAGATATACGATGGCATCGTGCGGTTTGGCCTTGCCGGGTTTGCGGTAATACTGTCGATCTATTTTGTTCGTATCTGTTTGCGTTCGCTCGCGTGGAAGCTCTCCGTCCACGAACCCTTCAAACTAAGTCTGAAAGACACCATCCCCGCCGTGATGATCGGCGAGGCGATGAGCAATACGATCCCGCTCGGGATCCTGATCAGCGGGACTTCGAAAGCGGTTGCGGTCAGGGGGCGCATTCCCCTCGTTGCGGGCCTTTCGTCCGTGGCGACCGAGAATCTGTTTTACAGCCTCGTGACAGGCCTTTATTTGATCGCGGGAGCGGCTTTGATGCTGAGCTTCACGGCGGTCGATGACAATCTGGTGCTGAGTATCGCCGTAATGATCGGCGCCCTTGTGACGCTTATTAGCCTCGGGCTCCTGATGGTGATCCGTCAGTGGCATTTTGCGAGCTGGCTCTGCGACTGGGTGTATCGCCGGGGGTTTCTCAGACGGATCCTTGAAAACGGACGCGGCCACGTTCGCACATTCGAAGATCTTATCTACGGCTTCTATCGGCACCATCCCCGCCGATTCGTTCCCATTTGCCTTCTGGAGGCGAGCTATCACCTTCTCGGGGTTACTGAGGTCTTTATCATCCTCTTTCGCATTACCGAGAACACGCCGAGCTTTGCTGCGGCGTTCCTGCTCGAATCAATCAGCCGCCTCGTCACCGTCGTCTTCAAGCTGATCCCCTTCAACATAGGCGTCGACGAGGCCGGTGCCCAGTTCGTCGGCGAAGCCTTATCCCTCGCCGCCGGCGTCGGCGTCACCCTCGCGATCATCCGAAAGGGCCGCATCCTCTTCTGGACCGCCGTCGGCTGGGCCCTGATCGCAAAACGCGGGTTGTCGATTAGCTCGCTAATGAGGCACGACAACAATAAGAATTGATCGCCCTCCAAGAGGTCGAGCCAGGCTTGACATAGGTGCGATCAACGAGTCGGGCGTTCCACATGCCGGCATGGGCGACCAGTTTTGGCGAAGTGCGGGTTTTGCTTAGCGGGCTTTTCAGGCAAACTAGTTATTTATGACTACTCGCGTAAGATTCGCACCTTCACCAACCGGATACCTTCACATCGGCTCGGCCCGCACGGCGCTTTTTAATTATCTTTATGCCCGGAATACAGGCGGAAAGTTCCTGCTTCGGATCGAGGACACCGATCTTGCCCGCTCGACCGAGGAGTCAACTCAGTCGATCCTTCAGGGTCTCGCATGGTTGGGCTTTGCACCGGACGAGGAGATCGTGTTCCAGTCGAACAACGCTGACAAGCACCGCGAGACGGCGCGAAAACTGCTCGCTGAGGGTAAGGCGTATCGCGATTTTACGCCAAAGGCCGAGCCGACCGATGCAAACGTAAAAGACACGATCAAGGACCGTGCCCGTGCAAACCAAGGCGAAAAGAACATGCGCGACAACCCGTATCGCGACATCTCTGCCGAAGAAAGCGATGCCCGAGCCGCGGCCGGGGAGCCTTTTGCGATCAGGTTGAAGGTAGCGGAAACAGGGAAAACCTCGTTCGAGGATGCTGTCTATGGCCTGCAAGAACGCGATTACACGGAAACCGAGGACCTCGTATTGCTTCGTTCCGACGGCCATCCGCTCTACAATCTCGCCGTCGTTTGCGACGACATCGAAATGGAGATAACCCACGTCATCCGCGGACAGGATCATCTGACGAATACTCACAAACAGGTCCTGATCTACGAAGCCCTCGGCGTCACGCCGCCCGTTTTCGCACACTTGCCGCTGATCATGGCTCCGAACAAGGGCAAGCTCTCGAAGCGCAAACATGGCGAGGTCGTTTCGATGACGACCTATCGCGACGCGGGATTTTTGGCAGAAGCATTTCGTAATTTCCTGGCGCTGCTCGGCTGGTCAGCTAGCGAGGAACAGGAGATTTACTCACTCGACGAGCTCGTCGCAAAGTTCTCGCTCGAAGGCATACACCGCTCGAACGCCGTCTTTAATTTCAGCCCGGACGACCCGCGTAAATGGACTGATGACAAGGCCCAATGGATGAACGCCGAATACATCCGGACCATGCCCCTCGACCGTCTGCTGCCGCACGTGAAGGCCGAGCTTAAAGCCGCAAAACTATGGCGTGACGAGTACGAGGACGATGATAAAGCGTGGTTCGACAACACCCTAAACCTGATTCGCCAGCGGTTCTTTACTCTTAAAGACTTCTCGTCGCAGGGCCGTGCCTATTTCAGCGAGGATTTTGACTTCGACCCGGCGGCAATCGAGAAGAATCTGAACAAGTTTCCTGATCTCAAAACCTGGCTGCCGGAGTTGGCCGATCGTTTTGAACGGGAATTCGAAGGGCTTGCTTACACCGAAGAGAACATTGAGATGGTCGTCAAAGCCTTCACCGAAGAAAAGGGCACCAAACTCGGCGTGATCATGAACGGAGCCAGAACAATGCTCACGGGTGTCGCGGTAGGCCCTTCAATGTTGTCGGTTTTCGAAACTATCGGTCTCGAAAAGACGCTGCTCCGTTTGCGTAGCCAACTTGCTTGGGGGAGTTAGTAAGTCTATATGTATTCTTCGTGACGTTATTTTGATCGAACGCGGTTTAATCTAGAGGTCGATAATCACAAAATTATGAAAGGATACAAAGCAAACATCGAAAAAGAGACGCTGAAGAATAAGAACTTTCGCAAAGTTCTCTATACAGGTGCGTACAGTCAGTTGGTTCTCATGAGTCTCAAGCCTAAGGAAGAGATCGGTTCAGAGGTTCATGAGGAGAATGATCAGTTCCTGCGTTTCGAAGGCGGAACGGGCCGTGTGGTTATCGACGACAGTAAATACACTGTCAAGGATGGCGATGCTGTAGTCATTCCGGCTGGTGCCCGCCACAATGTCATCAATACCTCGGCGACCGAGACCCTAAATCTTTACACGATCTATTCGCCGCCTCACCATAAAGACGGGATCGTTCGAAAGACCAAGGAAGAAGCCGAGGCTAACGACGAAGAGTTTGATGGCAAGATGACCGAAAAGCGGTCACGAAAAGCGATCCCGAAGATATAGCTACGCCACTCTTCCAAAGCGCAAGGCAGACCGTTCGCGGGCACGTTTTGCTTCCGTTTCGCGGTCGCGTGGCGAAGCCGTCGTGATCAGGGTGTTTAGCATCTCCTGAGCGGCGGCCGCGACGCGCTCGACAGCGAGGTCAAAGGTCTCCTCGTTGGCCTTTGAGGGCTTGTTCATCCCTGATAGCTTTCTTACGAACTGCAAGGCCGAGGCGTTTACCTCGTCCGTCGTCGCCGGCGGGTCAAAATTGTAGAGTGTTTTGATGTTGCGGCACATACTTATCAATTAGATCTAAGCGGAACCACCGGACGTTTTCCAGTGGTTCCGCGGCGGATCTTACTGCCCCTGCCCGAGGCTGTAACCCGGCTGACCGTCGAAGTTATACAGATGCTCGGTCTTGATAAAGTCGAGCCCCGCCTCGTTAAATCGGCTGAGCAGGTCAATGACCTGAGCATGGGTGATGGTCGAACCTTGGTCGTCCGCCATGAAGCGGCAACGCCAGTGGTCAACGCAGAAGGTGTCAGACATCCCACTCGGATAGACCTTGGTACCGCGGTTCGATACCATGACAAGTTTCAGCCCGTCACCATTCACTTTTTCGATGATCGGACCGAGGTCGTTTCCGGCACCGTAGAAGTTGCCGTTCCACCAGTTGATGAAGACGTCGACGCCTACGAGATCCTTCTTTTGAGGTTCGCGGATCGAGTAGATCGGTTTGCGGTCGGCCTCGGCGATCACTTCCGGCTTTTTGTACTCTACAGCCTTGAGCGTTTCCGGCTTTTGGCCGAGACGGTCGACCACGGCCTGTGCAAACTCCTTGGTTCCGACCTTTTCTTTCGAAACGCCTTCCTTAAAGATATCGTACGTGTGCACGCCGTCCTCGACTGCACGAAGCCACGCATTGTGGGCGAGTTCCGCGATGTCCGGCTGGCCGATGTGAACCATCATCATGATCGATCCGAGGAAGAGGCCTGACGGATTGGCCAGATTCTGCCCCGCACGACGCGGTGCCGAACCGTGTATCGCCTCGAACATCGAGATGTTCTCGCCAATATTTGCCGAGCCTGCCAGACCTACCGAACCCGCGATCTGTGCCGCTACGTCCGAGAGGATGTCGCCGTACAGATTGGGCATTACGATGACGTCAAAGTTCTCCGGCGTGTCGGCCATCTTGGCAGCACCGATGTCGACGATCCAGTGATCGGCCTCGATCGAAGGGTACTCTGCCGCGATCTCGTCGAAGACCTTATGAAACAAACCGTCGGTCTGCTTCATAATGTTGTCCTTGATGAAGCAGGTGATCTTTTTGCGGTTATTCGTGATCGCGTATTCGAAAGCATATCGCACGATCTTTTCGCAGCCGGGACGCGAGATCAGCTTCAGACACTGCTCGACCATGTCGCTCTGGCGGTATTCGATGCCGGCGTAGGTGTCTTCCTCATTCTCACGAACGATGACGACATCCATGACTGGGTGTTTCGTGTCGATAAAGGGATGATACGAAACGCACGGGCGAATATTGGCGTACAGCCCCAGCGTTTTGCGGACCGTTACGTTCAGCGATTTGTAACCGCCACCCTGCGGCGTCGTGATCGGAGCTTTAAGAAATACTTTGGTCCGACGGAGCGAATCCCAGCTTTCGGGTGCGATTCCGGCCGAATTCCCGCTCAAATAGACCTTCTCGCCGATGTCGATAGTATCGATGTCGATGCGGGCTCCGGCTTCCTTCAAAATGTGCAAGGTCGCCTCCATGATCTCCGGCCCGATGCCGTCTCCGTGTGCGACTGTAATAGGTACGTTAGACATAATCGTGTTGAATATCCTTTATAAGTATTGCGTTTCGTGAACCTCTGATATTACCGCACAGTCCACACTGTTCGCAATTTCAACCACCTCCTCCGTCATCGAATGGCCTTGTCTCTCTTGTCCCGCGTGGGACAATAACAGGACACATCTGCACACCCGTAACTAATTATCAAAGAACCATTTAGCGGCGTCCCGCTGGCTTGTCCCGCTGTCCTGGGACCAACATTTTTACTGACAACAGCCCGTTCATAGTTAGACTTAGACCCCTTTGTATTTCCCCCGAAAGCGGATCTAGCTTTTTCCGCTTAGTTTCCAACCGAGGTACGTCATCGGAACGTAGGCTAACAGTAGATCGACGGCACGGTACCACATTGGGGCCGGGATCAGGATGTTTGCGGCGATGCCTCCGGCGAGGAAGATGCAGCCGAGGACGACCGCGATCACTTTATGGCCGCTTGCCGCGATGAACATGGCGGCCAGGACGCCGACCAGCGGGCCCGCTGCGTGGGCGAGGAATGGCACGATGAAATCGATCGGCTGAAGTAGGTGGATGGTCGATGCGACGCCCTCCATGCTAGTCCCGTCAAAGCCTGCGGGCGGCGGCATGATGGCGTGGCCGGCGGCGATGATCGCCATATTTACGATGTTTCCAAGGATGAGGCCGATGATCACGGCCAGTACGTTTCTAACGATAGTCATTGTTGTTCTCCTTTTTTGGCGGCGGTTCGGGCACCCAGGACCACTGCGATCAGCTTTGTGGTAAATGAAGTCAAGACCAGCGGAAGTATGCTCAAGAGAATTCCGCTTGCGGCGACGATGGCAATATCGACTACGAAATAGATAGCCCAAACGGCGATCGCACCCCTGATGGCAAGGTCCGGGCCGAGGCGTTTGGCGATCCAGCGTCCGGCAAGAAACATCAATGGAATGCCGCCGATTATGCTGGCGATCGGCCCGAAGCGGCTCGCCGCCGCCTGATAAAAGCTCTCATCGTGTCCTGGCTCGAGGACATAACTGTATAGAACCATGAACAGAAAGAACAGAAAAACGTTCAGAACGCCGACGATCACAGCGGTCGGCAGTGCGATCCAAAGCCTCGCTAACGATGGGCTTTCGCTCATTACCGCACCTCCTGCGCCGGCAGCAGCTCGCGTTTTCGAAGCAGCGCTGCGCTAACGAGCGTAACGATGACGCCGACCGGCAGTATCTCTATCAATGAGAAACCGAAGCGTATGAAAAAGTTTCTGTACATTTCCATAAACTTCTCGCTCTCGACCCGAGCGGTCTCGATCTCGTCGTCAGATGATCCTTCCTTTTTCATCTTATCTAGATAATAGGCCGTGTACTTCTGCATAAATTCGTCGCCGACCTTTGGATAATATATCTCCCAGCTCGCCGCGTAGCAGACCGCCGAGATAATGCTGATCAGGATGCCAACCTGCAGGCCTTTGAAAAACGAGATGTGGCCACCGTGGTTGTCGCGGTACGATTTGATCCCAAAGAACACCATCGACAACGCGATGATCATCGTCGCATAGCCCCATAGGATGCCGTTGTCGACATTGATCGCGTCGGAATTTACCGATCCCATCAATAGCCACATCAGAACCCCAGCGATCGCACCGGAAAGCAACCCAAATATAAGAACGATCTTTGCCATAACGTCTCCTTGCGTATGACCACAAATGTACCGTCAAACGCGACAAGCGCACATCGGCCAAAAGTATGAATTTCGCTTTTTTATTGATTTTCAGCCGAAAGTGCTAGGGAATTATACGCATTTTCTTGGCATTGGCGATCGCCTCGGTGCGGCGGCTGGCGTCGAGTTTGGCGAGGACGCTTGAGACGTGTGTCTTGATGGTCGAGTTCGAGACGAAGAGGCGGGCGGCGATCTCCTGATTTGAAAGTCCGGCGGCAATAAGTTCGAGTACCTCGTACTCTCTTTTGCTTATGCCTGTTTCTTTAAGGTTTGTTTCATTCCGCTCAAACGGTCCGGAGATCTCGATCACCTTTGGCCGCGTCAGCCGCAGCCCGGCCCAAACACCAAGCGCGGTAAACATAACCGCGACCGAGCCAATGTAGAACTCAAGCGGGATATCGCGAATTACGAACTTGTACTCCACGAACTTCAACAGTCCGATGAGGGCCGCCATGGCGATGCCGTAGATTATGATCGTTCGCCGCATAACAGTGGCCAGTGGGCGGTGGTCAGTGGTCAGACAAAGAAAAGCCGGTTATCAAAGGTCGGCCTCAGAGGTTACTCTGACCACCGACCACTGATAACCGGCCACTGATATTGATGGCGGAGACGACAGGATTCGAACCTGTGGTAGTCTTTTGGACTACAACGATTTAGCAAACCGCCGCTTTCAGCCGCTCAGCCACGTCTCCATCTGCCACTAACGACAGACCTTAATTCTAGCCGAAGGGCAAACTTTGTCAAGTTTCATCGCATCGTAGTTAACGCGAAACAGAACTTACCACGGCTTGACAGGTTTGATTTTTGCAAACAAAATACCTACGTTAACGGTATTGCCTCTGCATATGGGTTATTCGTCAAAGAAAATGCGACTCTCAGTAGCATTTTTTGGCGCGCTGATGCTTGCTGCGGCAGGTTCGGTATTCGCTGATACGACGAACCGGTCCATGTCCTCCATCGAGATCGAAAGTGACAGCTCAGCCGGCGTCGTTCGCGGTGTCGTGCGAGATAGTGCCGGAAGCCCAATACCTGATGCCTCGGTAGCGGTGTTCTTTTCGGGTACAACGAAACTCCTAAAGCAGGTTACCTCGGCGAAGGACGGCAGTTTTGTTGCCCGCATCATTCCGGGCACCTATACGATACTCGCCGTTGCTTACGGGTTTAACCCTTCTTATGTTTTTGGCGTCGATGTGGGCCGCTCGGCCGAGGTCAGCTATGGGTTCAAGCTCGAGCGAGCGGGCAGCGGAAATACTCTTCCTGAAAAACGTCTCGACCGTAACAGCTCAAAATGGCGCATCCGTGCCGCGCAGATGCAGCGGGCGATCTACCAGAACCGGGAAGGCAAGGTAGTTGTCGAGGATGAGGAGGCGTTGGCTTCCGCAATGATCGATGATGCCGACGCTGAACGCGGAAGCGGCCGTAAAACACAGACAGTTTTTGAGACCTATTTTTCGGGTACAGAATCCGGCGCGGCCGGCGGGGTCAATTTTGCTACGATGCTGCCGGTCGGCGAGGCTACGACATTTGTCGTCGCCGGCCAGACAGGCAGCGGAAACCGATCGCCGCAGAGGATCGAGGCGGGCGTAAAGCTCGACCAGATCGACGGCCATCAGCTTCGGTTCAACACATCGATCGCACGGATAGGTTCGGCGGTAGAAGGAAACGAAACCAGACCGCTAGGGCAGGTATCTTTCCAGGCCTTTGACGAGTGGAAGGTCCGCGAAGGCATTATCGTTGTCTACGGTTTGGATTATTCGCGATTTATCGGTGCCGGTAATGACGATTCTCTCGCCCCAAGGCTGGGATTGCAGTTTGATCTAAATGCAAAGACCCGCCTGCGAACCGCTCTGACCACGCAAACTGAGGCAAGAACTTGGGCCAGGTCCATCGATCTCGAAGGGCAATCGATAGCTTTTGTTGAGCCGGTCGCAGTCGAAGATCTGGTGATGCGGGAAGGCAAACCGCTTTTGAACAGGACGCGACGGCTGGAATTTGGCATTGAACGTATCATCGATAACCGTTCGAGCGTCGAGGCAAATGCTTTTTTTGATACGACGTTCGGACGCGGTGTCGGGCTAAACAGCTTTTCATTCGACAACCTGGGCCGCGACGGATTTGGTGAGTTTGTCGCTGATCAGCAGGGCCGTGCTCAGGGCGTTAGGGTCGTCTATTCCCGTCGTCATAACGATATTCTTTCATCATCGGCCGGTTATTCATTTGGCTTGGGGCAAAAGTTGTCTGCGGCAGGGCTTTCCGACCCGGGCAGTGTGTTCGAGAATGATTTCTTTCATTCGTTTTTTGCACAGGTCGCCGCCGACTTGAAGACCGGCACAAGCATCCAGACGATCTATCGACTTTCACCCCGAGCAACGGTTTTTGCGGTCGATCCTTTCAAGGGCCGGCTTGCGATCTACGACCCCGGCCTGAGTATTTTTGTCACCCAGTCGATCCCAACGCTCGGGCTTCCATTCCGTGCTCAGGCTATAGTTGACGCGAGAAATATCTTCGATTTTCAGTCAGGAGTTGCCGGTGAAGAGGGTGGATTCTCGGTCACTTCAAATCGCCGGATGTTCCGCGGCGGGATCCAGGTTCGCTTCTAGTTTCGCCGTCCATTGCTGCTTCCTCTGATCCGACGCGATGTTTTGGCACCGACCCTTTCTCCAAATAATTGGATTGACCAGCAAATTACTGAATATTGCAGCGGCGGAAACGTCACTCGGAAACGTCACAACTACGCGATTTTTCCTGCATAAACGGGATTTTCGAGCGATACTGCATTAGGCCGCATCTGGAACGTATCTTGCGTTCTGTATTTGATGGCTTAGTTTGCTCTCTTCGGGATGAAAGAAAAGTTCTTTACAAGCTGGAGCCTGGTTTGGCTGCTCGCCACCGTGTTATTCGTAACGGTGGGTGCTCTGAACCTGTCTCAGCGGGCTTTTCAAAACATGCCGCCGACAGACGGGGTGCTCTGGAGCCAACGAGCCGACGGAATTTATGCCGAGAGGGTAACGCCCGAGCTTGCGGGTTCGCGAGCCGGGATCCCCGTCGGGGCAAAGCTAACGGCGATCGGCCTTGACAGCGACAATCTCGAGGAGATCACCTCTGTCGCGGACGTGGCTATGTTCCTCGACGCGGCAGGCGTCGGCGGCAGTCTCACCTATTCGTTTCAAAAGCCCTTTTACGCGACCGCGAACAAAGACTATTTCGCCGACCTCAAAAATATCGACGCTGTCGAGCGTTGGACGCCATCGGTGATCTTTCTCTCGATCGTCGGTTTAGTTTGGCTGGGCGTCGGGCTATTTGTGCTCTTTAAGCAGGGAAGCACGTCGCCTTTCGTCCTTCATTTCGCGATGGTGTGCCTTGCGGCATTCGTTTTCCATAGCTACCGATCGATCGGCGTGGGGCGTGATTTCGACCTTGCGATCGATCTGCTTGATAACATCGCTCTCGCGTTTTTCGCCCCGCTATTTCTCCACTTCTGTATTCGATATCCGGTCCGCAGCGATGTCTTTTCCGCAGAACGTTGGAAAACGTACTGTCTCTACATTCCAGCCGTACTTGTCAGCTCTGGCTTGATCTTTCTTTCGCTGATCCCGCAGTTTTGGCCGGAATCTAGAGTTGCGTCGTGGATGGCCTCGGCCACGGACGGTTTCAATCTGTTCGGATCGTTTTACCGGGCCAATTTTTACCATTTTGTTGCCGGTGTTTCGTCCGGTGCTGCCTTGCTTGTCTGGCGTTTCTTTAAGAGCGGTAATACCGTCGTGAGGCAGCGGCTAAAATGGGCGATGTGGGGAACAATAGTCGCGATCATTCCCGTCGTACTCTTACAGTTGATCGAAAGGGTTGGCTTTCAGATACCGAACGACAATTTCACCACCGCCGTCACAACACTTCCTCTGGCCCTTATCCCGCTGAGTTTTGGACACTCAGTGGTGCGATATCGGTTGATGGACGTAGACGTGGTGGTCCGGCGCGCTCTGGTCTATGCGATAACGACCGTTGCGATCGCAATGATGGTCGGTGCAGTCGCTCTCGGACTCGTTTTTCTAGCGGTAGGAAACAACTTGTCGACGACCGAGATCACGCTTCGAGCGATCATCGCCATCGTCGCGATGGGTGCGATAATCCTGCTGAGCGAACCGCTCAAGAAGTTTTTGCAGGAGCGTGCGGATAGATTTTTCTACGGCGAGAGGTATGACCTTCGCCGCGGGCTTTTGGATTTTGGTAAGACGCTGTCTGCAACGACGGCCCTTGATCCGCTTCTCGACGGCCTCGCCGATCGCCTTCGGCAGGTACTCGATGTTCAAAAGATCGCGATCTTTGTCGAAGATGCCCGCGAAATAGAACATTACCGCCTCGCGAAAGCCTTTGGACTGAGTGAGGATTATCGTATCCCGCAAGGCTTCCGGGCGATGATCCGTGAAAAATCGGCAGCCAAAGGGATCGTTCGTGCAGACGAATTCGATTCGGTCGAAATGGATATTACGATCTCGGCCGATAGATCCAATGGCAATGGAAATGGTTTTTCAAAAACAGTCGTACGTCAGGAGCTTCACTACTACGTTCCATGCGTTGCCGGTGGGCAGATGGTGGCTGTTATCGGGCTGGGACGGGCGAGCGACGGCTCGTTGCTTTCGTCAGAAGACCTGGACATCCTCAAAACCGTTTCCGGCTACATCGCCGTAGCGATCGAGAACAGCCGCCTGTACGAACAGCAAAAACAGCATACCGAAGAAGTCGCCCTCCTCAAGGAGTTCAATGAATCGATCGTCGAATCCGTCAACGTCGGGCTTATCGCCGTGGATGAGGACGGTCGCATCATTCGATGTAATTCGCCGTTCGAGGAAATGATCGGCATGGATCGCGAACAGGCGGTCGGTCGGCAGGTCGAAGATGTTTTTGACAAAGATTTTGCCCTGAATCTGGAGAGCATTCTCGGAAAATCGAAGTGGCATCTGACCGAGATCCGCAACGCCTACAAGCTGCACACCTTCGATAAAGCGGGTAAATCATTGATCCTCAACGTCGCTGTCGCACCCCTGCGTTCGGTGTCGAATCAACATACGGGTGCCATTGTCATACTTGAAAATGTATCGTCGAGGGTCAAGCTGGAAGAGACGCTCCAGCAAAGCGAAAAACTGTCCAGCATTGGATTACTAGCCGCGGGTGTCGCCCACGAGGTAAATACGCCCCTGACCGGGGTCTCGAGCTACACTCAGATGCTCCTGGGCATGATCCCGGAAACTGATCCGAAACACGCTCTTCTCCAGAAAATGCAGCGTCAGACCGACCGTGCTTCGAACATCGTCGGCAATTTGCTCAATTTTTCGAGAACCGGCGGACCGGCGGACTTTTCCGAGATCGAAGTAAATAAGCTCTTGAATGATACGCTTCAACTGCTCGAACCGCAGTTAAGAAAGTCTGAGGTTTCGATCGTCAAGGACTATACCGAAGATCTGCCCAAGATATTTGGTAGCGGCGGTAAGCTGCAGCAGGTAATGACAAACCTGATCCTCAACGCCCGCGACGCGATGATCGGTGCGGGAACGATCACGCTCAGGACGCGATCTACTGATGAAAATGTAGTTATCGAGGTCTCTGACGATGGAGCCGGCATTCCGCCCGAGAATCTAAAGAAGGTCTTTGACCCGTTCTTCACTACGAAGGGTGTCGGAAATGGAACAGGTCTCGGTCTCGCGGTTTCGTACGGGATCGTTCAGGAGCATTCGGGTGAGATCGTGGTTCAGAGTTCTGAAGGTGAGGGAACCACGTTCCAGATCACATTTCCCATCGCCAACGAAGAAACCCGCCAGATCGCGGTGAGCTAGGAAGTTAACCGTTCTGCTTTAGAGATACGTGCGAAGTATACTGACGTAATTAGTGCTACGCACATAATACCGGCCGCAGTCCAAAAAGTTCTCTGCAGGGTACTATCGTCCACCTCCTGCATCGCGTTGTTCAGCAAAACTCCGCAAAGAAGCGGGCCGATAACGCGGGCTAGGCTCGCGGATGATTGCAGGATGCCGAGTGCCTGTCCTTGCTCCGACTCGCTCGTGATCTTAGACGCGAGGCTCGTCAAAGCGGGCGAGGCGATCGAATTGCCAACCGCAAAAGAACCGATCCCGATCAGAAGGAAAACCAGGCCACCGCTTGCTGCGCTAACGAATGGAACTGCAAACAGGCTGAGCACCAGGATAACGCACCCGGCAATCACCAGCCGTGCTTCGCCAAAGTGCTTTGTCAGCACACCAAACGCCCCGCCCTGTACAACCGCCGCGATAAGCCCGACGAACCCGAGCAAATATCCCGTCTCTGCCGCATTGTAGCCAAACTTGACCAGCGTGAAATACGCGAAAGCCGTCGTCATCATCGAGAATGCGGTAACGATCAGGAAATAGTCGATCGTAATGGTCGCAAACCGCTTGTCCTTAAGCGATGCAAGGAGCATCGATAAGCGACCGCGGTCAGTACGGGGCGGCCTATTTCCCGGTTTCCTGGATTCCGGAAGGATGAAGAGCAGCAGGAAGGTGTTGACTAAACTGAGCCCGGCCGCAAAAAGAAAGGGAACGTGCATGCCAAATTTGCTCAGAACGCCCGCAAGTGCGGGCCCAAGTATAAAACCAAGACCAAACGCCATGCCAAAAAGCCCCATACCGCGGGCTCTGTTTTCCCGCGTCGTCACGTCGGCAATATACGCCTGGGCCGCAGCGAGATTGCCGCCCGTTATCCCCGCTAGGATCCGGCCAAAATAGATCATCGCCAGGCTGCCGGCGAAGCCGAGGATCAAATAGCCGATACTCGACCCGAGAATGGTTATAAATAATATCGGCTTGCGACCGAAGCGGTCAGACAAATTTCCCCATATCGGCGAAAATATGAATTGCATCAGCGAATATGACGACACCAAAAGCCCGACATCCAGCGGGGTGGCATTATATTCCTCAGCGTAGAAAGTGAGCAGCGGGATAACGATGCCAAACCCGACCAGATCAATAAAGATCGTGAAGAAAATGACGAGCAGCGGCCCGGTTAAAAACTTTTCCTCGGTCTTGTCGGTCTGCATTCTTATCTGCGAGCCAGTCGGCTAAAGGAGGTCTGCATATTGGTTGATGGCACCGCAAAAGTTTAGCAAAAAAAGGTTTCATAGTAGAATTGAGGTTGAAATCAAAAGCCGCCGGAAAACCATCGCCGGAAGTCCATTGACCGCATGCTAAAAACAACTCTTTTTCTAACCGTTTTTCTATCGATCTTTTTTTCTATGAATCAGGATATCCCTGCGCAGAGAAGACCGGCGAAGCCCACGCCGACGCCGGAGATGAAGGCTGTCCCGCCCGAGATAGCCTATACCGTCTCGATGCCGAAGCCCTGGACGCATCTGCTCGAAGTCGAAATGAACGTCAAATGGGAACAGATGCCGGAGAAGGCGGATCTGAAAATGCCGGTCTGGACGCCGGGCAGCTATCTGGTAAGAGAATATGCACGCCACGTGCAGAATTTTTCCGTACGTGACGCGAGCGGCACTGAACTGCCCTGGACGAAAACAAGCAAGAATACCTGGACCGTTGAGAGCAAGGGCAGCAAACAGATAACAGCAAAGTATCAGGTTTACTCGAACGAGTTGACCGTGAGAACGAACGAACTGAACGACGAGCACGCTTTCTGGAACAACACCGCGACACTTTTTTTCATAAAGGGCCAGCTCAATGTTCCTTCAACTATCAAAGTAGTTCCATACGGTAATTGGAAGGTCGCCACGGGGCTGCCGCCGGTCGCCGGACAGGAAAATACTTTCAAGGCGGAGAATTTCGATATTCTCTACGACGCGCCGTTCGAGGTGAGCGACTTCAAGGAATTCAAGTTCGATGTTCTCGGCAAACCGCACCGTTTTATCATCTCGGGTGAAGGAAACTACGACCTGCCCAAGCTTGCGGCTGATACGAAAAAGATCTGCGAAGTAACGCACGCGATCTTTGGCGAGTTCGATTTCAATGATTACACCTTCATCGTTAATCTTCGCGGCGGCGGCGGGCTCGAGCACCTAAACTCGACCGCGTTGCAGATAAACCGTTTCGGCTTCAAGCCGGACTCCAGATATAAGGGTTTCTTAAGTTTGATCGCTCACGAGTATTTCCACGCCTGGAACGTAAAACGAATGCGGCCCGATGTCCTGGGTCCGTTCGATTATGAGAATGAGAACTACACTCGCCTGCTGTGGGTAGCCGAGGGCGGAACCGAATATTACTCAAATCTGCTGCTTGTGCGTGCCGGGTTGATAACCGACAAAGAGTTTTTGAGACAGAGAGCGGCGGGAATTCAGGCCTTGCAAAATCGTCCTGGCCGTTTTGAGACAAGCCTTGAATCGGCGAGCTTTGATGCGTGGATCAAGTATTATCGTCAAGACGAGAACTCCATCAATAATCAGATCTCGTATTACGACAAGGGCGAGATCGTTCATATGATGCTTGATATGGCGATCCGTTCGGCATCATCAGGGACCAAGTCGCTCGATGACGTGATGCGATACCTTTGGACCGAGTTCTATAAAAAAGGTAAGAACTTCTCGCCGGCGGACTATCAGAAAGCTTGTGAACTGGCGGCCGGCAAGAGTCTCGATGATTTCTTTGCTAAATATGTCCGAGGCGTTGCGGAGATCGACTACAACGCGTATGCAAATCCTTTCGGCCTGAACCTTAACGTCAAGACTCCCAATACCGGTCGGGCCTATATCGGAGCTGACACGACGGAGGCAGACGGACGGCTGACGATCAGGGCACTCGCCGCCGGAACACCGGCCTACGAACAGGGCTTGAACACGGGCGATCAGATCGTCGCTATCGACGGCTACCGGGCGTCAACAGCTTTTCTTGCGAGCTACCTTAACGATAAAAAGCCGAACGACAAGGTGCGTTTGACCGTATTCCGGTTTGATAAGCTTCGAGATTTTGATTTCACACTCGGCAGCGACACTAGAAAGGACGTTGATTTTTCACCAGTTTCCGGGCCGACCGAGGAGCAGAAAAAACTCTACAAGCAGTTATTGAATGCCGAATTATAGTTGCACACGCACATCCGTTTCCCTCTTATTGCTGCCGCTCCTGCTTCTCGCGGGGTGCGAGAGCCAGATCTTTCAGGGACAAAAGCTGCAGCCTGTCACCATCGGCAGCGTCCCGGCTGTGAGGCTCAATTTCCGTTACGAGCCCGATGTTCCGCCGCCGGCAGCGGATCCGAACCAGCAGGTCGTCGAGACCCGAAACGAGGCTGTCCAGGCGGATTTTGATAACTCGAGACCACAGGAAATACTGGACAAAACGATACCGTCGCCAGACAAGAAAAGGATCGCTGTTGTTTACCACAAAGTAACGGACTATAGCTCGGAATACCGGCTCGACATGTACAGCAGCGACGGCAAACTGCTGCGCAAGATGACGTCGGATGCTATGGCGGTGCATTTTCCGGACACGATCGTATGGTCGCCGGATTCGTCGTCCATCGCGTTCGTGGCAATGCTCCGCGTCTTTGCTCCCGATCTGGGGATCACGGCCGCTCCAACGCCTGAAGTTCCTGCCGATACCGCTGCGACGCCTGCGGAAGGCGAGGTAATCGCTACGCCGACGCCCGCCGTTCCGGTTGCTGCGGCACCGACCGGTATTTTGACGTATAGAAGCGAACAGATCTATACGGCGAACGCGGACGGTGAAGGTGTTAAGGCGTTGACGCAGAACGAGGGATTGATCTACTTCTATTACGCCTGGTCGCCGGACAGCACTATGCTGCTGGCACTCGCGGCTACAACTCGTGAATGGAAATATCTCGAAGCGATCTCCGCCGGGAAGGGGGAAGCAATGATACCGCAGGGAAGGATGCGGATAATTGAGAAAAATGGCCGCGAACGCCGTCTCGATGATAATCTGACTGCCGTTCGTCCGGTGTGGTCGACCGATTCGACCAAGGTCGCGGCGGCTTACGATACGCAGATACGGATCTATGACGCAGCCGGCGTAAACCCGACCCAAGCTGCGATTCCGCTTAGAAATCAACTCCTGATCTCGTCGCAGGCGTATGATCGCGAACAGCAGCGTATCGCTCAGGCCGCAAACGCCGACCCAAGTGCTCAACCCACTGAACAGCCGACACCTGAGCAATTATCAACGCTGCCCGATGAAAAGCTGCTCGTTTCCTATAATCCGATCGTTGAGATCGCGTGGACGGCGGACGATCTGCTTTATTTTCAGACAGCATACCTTAAGAGAATGAAGAACGAGGCAGACAGTGTCCGAAGCTTTTCACGCTGGCACCGCCTTGTTTTTTCGGCCCAACCAACAACGATCGCGAACAAACCATGAGATACGAATCAATTTCAGACGTTTATTCTGCCAACGCGAAATTTCGCGAGGGATTCCTTGCCGTTCTCGGTGATATTACTCCGGCCGAAGCCGCAGCTGTTCCCGAAGGCGAAAAATGGAGTATTCAGCAGATCGTCGAGCACGTCGGCATCGTCAACTCCGGAATGAGCCGCATTTGCGCAAAGCTTCTTGCCGCTTCGGTCGCGGATGGCAAAGCCTCGGACGGCAGCTTTTCGCTTTCTGAGAGATTCGAAAAAGGTATCTCTATGATGGGCGAACGAAAGGCAGAGGCACCTGAGCGTGTTCTGCCGACTGGCGAGGTGCCGATCCAGACAACGCTCGATGGTTTTCCCGCGATCGACGCAGAATATGCGGCGCTCAAGCCCGATATAGAAAGGTTTGACCTGACAGAGCATACCTTTCCGCATCCCTTCTTTGGCCCCTTGAATGCAGGTGAGTGGCTCGTCATGCAAGGCCTTCACGAAGGCCGTCATACACAACAGATAGCAAAACTTTTAGAAAAGATCAGGCAATAAAATACCCGGCTGAAAGGAGGGTTATCCAGCCGGGTAAGACTTCAAACTATCATCATTAGCGAACAGACTATCGGCACGTCTGAAGTCATTTCTTGGATGAATATGGTTTTCGGAATGGTTGCCGATTAGTTTTGCCCATCGCGCATAAAAATTTTGCAGACAATACGAGACTTCAGAATACGTTTGTGATAACGTTTTCTTTTCGCTTCCATAAGCATTGCTTAAGGGGCGGTTTTTGTTTAGACCACTATGGACAAGTTCAGGATTCGAGGTGGAAAGCCTCTCAGAGGAAAAGTCGAGATCGGCGGAGCGAAAAATTCGGCCCTTCCGTGTCTTGCCGCAACTCTTTTGACAGCCGAGACCGTTACCCTTCATAACGTCCCCTACGTCAAGGATCTGATCACGCAGCGACGCTTGCTTGAGGATCTCGGGGCGACGGTATTGACACCGGAACTGCGGACTCACAAAGTTACCGCAGGGAACATCGAGGTTTTCGAGGCCCCTTACGAGCTTGTCAAGACAATGCGCGCAAGCGTTTTGGCGTTGGGTCCGCTGCTTGGTCGTTTTGGGCAGGCGAAAGTTAGCTTGCCTGGAGGCTGCGCGATCGGAACGCGTCCTATCGATCTGCATCTAAAGGCATTTGAGCAACTCGGAGCGAGCGTTTCGCTGGAATCGGGAGATGTAGTTGCCCGCGCTCCAAATGGACGACTAGTCGGCGCCGAGATCGATTTTGAGAAGGTCACGGTCACCGGCACCGAGAACGTAATGATGGCCGCCGCTCTCGCGAAAGGTAAAACGACGATAAAAAACGCGGCTGAGGAACCCGAGATCGAGGACCTCGCCGAGTTGCTCAACAAAATGGGAGCGCGGATCAAGGGCGCCGGAACATCGGTCATCGAGATCGAAGGCGTTGAGTCGCTGGGCGGTGCGCAGCACACCATCATTCCCGACCGCATCGAGACAGGAACGTTTATGGTGGCGGCCGCTATCACCGGCGGTGAGATCGAGATCAAAAGCTGCCGTCCGGACCATCTGACCGCGGTTATCGCAAAGCTTCGCGAAGCCGGGGTCGAGATCGAGGAACTAAATTCGAGTACGCTGCTCGTCAGGCGCTCCGCGGGCGGCCTCAAGGCCAAAGATGTCACGACCGAGCCCCATCCGCATTTCCCGACGGATATGCAGGCTCAGTACATGGCCTTGATGACACAGGCGGAGGGCGAAGCGAACGTTGTCGAGACCATCTTTGAAAACCGCTTTATGCATGCGTCCGAACTTATCAGAATGGGTGCCGACATCTCTATTAATGGCAATACGGCGACCGTTCGTGGAAGGTCACAGCTAATGGGGGCACGCATCATCGCTTCTGATCTACGTGCTTCAGCGTCGCTCGTGCTCGCAGCTCTCTGTGCGGAAGGCGAGACGATCATAGATCGTGTGTACCACATTGACCGCGGATACGAGACGATCGTCCGAAAATTGGGGAATCTCGGAGCCGATATTGAGCGTCTAACAGATGGTCTGGCAGTCGGTGCGGAATAGAAGAAAAGTCGTTTTTCGCCCATCGATGTGCTTTAATAGGCAAATAGCGTATGGGTAGCGAAGACTGTATTTTTTGCAAGATTGCCGACGGACGCATACCTTCGACCTTCGTTCACGAGGATGAAACATGCGTCGCATTCAATGATCTGAGCCCGCAGGCTCCGACGCATATCCTTATAATTCCACGCAAACATATAGACTCACTGGCCCAAACCGAGCCGGATCACGCGGTGACACTTGGACAAATGCTCGTCACCGCGGCTGAAATAGCCAAAAATAAAGGTTTCTCGGATGACGGGTATCGTGTGGTGATCAACACTAACTCTGACGGCGGTCAAACCGTCTTTCATCTACACATGCACCTTTTGGCGGGTCGCCAGTTTGTTTTCCCACCGGGCTAAGCCAGGTATCCCTAAGTTTATGAAACGAGCAGTTCTTTCCATTGGAATAATGTCGCTTGCCCTAGCGGGTTGTGGCGGGTCCGCCGATCCGGCGAACGTCCCGGTGAACACCAATGTTTCCACGACGACCGCAGGAGCGTCCGAATTTACCGAAGCTACCGCAGCTCTTTCAGAAGGTAAGCGACTGATGGACGAGAACCTGACCGAGCAGGCGATCGCTGCCCTGAAGAGAGCTGTTGAGATCGATCCCGACCTCGCCGAAGCATATTTCCACCTCGGTATCGCTTATGACCTCCTGGACATGCAAAACGAGCGAGAGGGTATCGTTGTGACGCAAGAACCGGCTCCGAACTCGAACTCAAAGAAGGCTGAGCCAAAGAAGACGCAGTCTGAGCTAGCATTTGAACAGGCCGTGAAGGCCTATGAAAAATGGATCAAAGCAAATCCTAAGGACGACACCGCTCATTATTACCTCGGCCGAACCTATGCCAAGCTGATGAAAGACGAAGAGGCTGAGGAGGCGTTTCAGGAGGCGGTAAAGCTAAAGCCCGATGACACTGAATATCAAACCGAATTAGGAGCTATCCTCATCAAGCTCGCCCAGTACCGCGAGGCGATCAAACCGCTCAAGAAAGCTATTGAGCTAGATCAGGCAAACGGCCGTGCTATCGACCTCTTAGAAGATGCGGAGGCCGGACGGAGTCGCGTTGACTACGTAAGTGCGAACAAGAACGCGAATACCGCAGGTCGTAATGCAAACGCGAATACGTCGAATTCGAATACAAGCTCAAACTCTAATACATCATCGCCGACAGGTCCTAAGCCGCCAGAAAAACCCGACCCGTCACGATCTAAAACTCCAAATCCAGCACCAAAGGGTAAGAAAGGCGACTCCCAGGACGGCCGGCCGCGAACGGTTCCGAATAAGCCCTAATCTAATTTTATCTGCGTCGATTTAACACAAGCGACGCGTGTGGTGGGTCAACTTGACATTGGGTGTGACAAAGCGACACAGTATCGGTGTATCGTGAAGTACTAATGAGCGATGGTTCGGAACAATTTCTTTCGATCGAACGCAGGCTGAGCATGTCTGAGGCTCGCGAGGCGATCATCGACCGACTTGCCCGCGACCTGCCCACCCAGATCAACCTAGAACGCTTTCTTAATGCCGTCGTTTCTGAGATCGGCCGAATGCTCGAAGCAGACCGCTGTGACCTGCTTCAGTTGAATGAGGGCCAGGATCTCGTCATCAGTCACGAATGGAGAAAAGACCGCTCGGTACCCAAGAGCCAGGGCACGACCATTCCTTTCGACGTCGGGAAACTTGCCGAGCGCTTCGATATCACAAAGCCGATCCGAATCAACGACACGTCGCTCTCGAAGGACGCTACGCTGAAGTTTTTCGCTAAAGCACTCGACACGCGATCGCTCCTGGTGATCCCGATCATGCTCGATGGCAGCGTGCTCGGCCTGCTAGGCCTGCACGATACTAGGAAGCCGAGAGTATGGCTCGACGAGGAGGTGACTTTCCTCGAATCCATCGCCCGCCAGCTTGCCGTTGGATATCAGTACACGCGGCTATATGTAACGCAGGAGCAGGAGACGCGTAGGACCAACGCTCTGCTCGAGATCGCCAATACACTAAATTCACATTCTGATTTCAAGGAAGTCTCTGAGCGGGTTATGGAGCGAGCGATAAACCTGGTCGGGGCGGATTACGGGGCTCTCGGCGTACTCGACCAGAGCGAGCAAAGGATCTCGCTTGCTACTTTCAAATCTGCCGAGGGTATCAAGCTCGGCAAGATACTGCGAATGATCGAGCAGCATAACAAGTCGCTTGCGGTCGATTCGTTTGCGAAGCTCGGCGAACTGCTTCGCGAAGGGAAGACGCTGAAGCTAGCCGATACCGAATTGCCGTTTGCGATCCGGCTGTTTTTTAACACGCAGCTTCGCGGCAAGGCTGCTCTGGTTACGCCGGTCAATGTTGCAGGGCGAGCGTTTGGGCTGCTGGGGTTTGTTTGGAGCAAGCAGAGCAAATTTGAAGATCACGACATAGCCCTGATCGAAGGCATCGCGGACCAGATCGGCACGGCTCTCGAACGCGACCAGCTTTCGACCGAGGTCATGCGGCTGCGAAGTGAACTGCATCAGAAGCAGAGCGAGATAGTCGGACAGGCGGAAGGGATCCGGCGTGCGATCGAGTTGGGGCTGACAGTTGCCGACACCAGCACGACCGTTTTAGTGCTTGGCGAATCAGGTACCGGCAAAGAGTTGATGGCAAACCTTATCCACTACAACTCAGGCCGAGAAGACAAGCCTTTCGTCAAGATCAACTGCGGGGCGATCCCCGAAACGCTGCTCGAATCAGAGCTGTTCGGTCACGAAAAAGGAGCTTTTACCGACGCCCGATCGCAGAGGCAAGGGCGATTTGAAGAGGCGAACGGCGGCACGCTCTTTCTCGACGAGATCGGCGAAATGTCGCAGCAGGCACAGGTGCGGCTGCTTCGCGTGCTGCAGGACGGCGAGTTCACTCGTGTCGGCGGGAAACATGTTTTGAAGACCGACGTCCGCGTCATCGCGGCGACAAATGTCGATCTCGAAACTGCTATCGAGAATGGCTCCTTTCGGCGAGACCTCTATTATCGGCTCTCGGTTTTCCCTATTTCTCTGCCGCCGCTTCGCGAACGCGTCGAGGACATTCATCTGCTGGTCTTTCATTTTCTGGAAGAGTACAAGCAAAAATCCAAGCGCTTTGTTTCGGGCATTTCTGACGAGGCAATGCGAGCCTTTATCAACTACGAGTGGCCGGGCAACGTCCGCGAACTCGAGAATGCTATCGAACGCGCCATCATAATCGCCGCCGGGCGACAGATCGAGATCGGCGACCTGCCGGAGGCGATCGCGCGAAGCGCGGGACACTCGTATGCACACGCGCGCTTTGCACGCGTTAATTCGCCCGACGGCCGCACCTTGAATATCACTTTCCCAGCCACACTGGAGGAGATCGAAAAGCAAGTTATCGACGCCACGCTCGAGTACACAGACAACGATAAATCGCAGGCTGCGAGGCTGCTGAATATCGGACGTAAAACGCTTTACCGCAAGCTGGACGTTCAAGAGGAAAGTCCGGATAACTAACACAACATAGGGGGCTGTCTATGTCGGCTACGACGCTAGAATGGTTGGTCATTGTGGTCTTCTTAATACTTTTCGTTGCTGTAATGGTTGGCGAGATCGTGTGGCTCGTCATGAAAAAGTGGACGACCGTGGGCCGTGCGGCCGCCCTCGTCCTAACCAGCAACATTGTCAGTCTGGTCATTGGCTCAGTTCTCGTCGGCGTCATCATGTTCATCATGTTTATGATGGTCATGGGTCCGCAAGGCACCGGCAGCGACGTACCGGAAAGCGTGTATATTATTGGGATCGCGATCGCGGCTGTTCTTCCGCCTATCCTGCTGCTGATAGCAAAACGTATCATGCTGGCCGCATTCAAAATTAGGTCGGGAGGTTCGGCCTGGCTATATTCGGCGGTTTCGACAATGCTAGCGTTTTTGATCACACTCGTACCGACTTTTCTCTTCGCTTACTTTATTACCCGACGGTGAGCGCTCGATCATCGGTCTCAATGCTATGGACATAATTGTAGGCACCGCCGGGCATATCGATCATGGCAAAACAGCGCTCATTAAGGCATTGACCGGGATCGATGCGGACAGACTGCCCGAAGAAAAACGACGCGGAATTACCGTCGATCTGGGCTTTGCCGAGATGTCGGTCGGCGACGTCCATTTCGGATTTGTCGACGTTCCGGGGCATGAGCGTTTCGTAAAGAATATGCTCGCCGGTGCGAGCGGCATCGATCTGGTCATGCTGGTGATCGCCGCAGACGAGGGCGTGATGCCGCAGACGCGTGAACATTTTGATATCTGTCGGCTTCTGGGAGTAAGAGCGGGCATTGTCGTTCTGACGAAGGCTGATCTTGCGGACGATGAGACTCTCGAACTCGCAGAACTAGACGCGTCGGAACTGGTCGCCGGTTCTTTTTTGGAAAATGCTCCAAAGATCACAGTTAGCGCCAGATCCGGCAGCGGGATCGCCGAACTAAAAGATAATTTGGTTAGGATCGCTCAAGGCCTGCCGACACGCACCGACCAATTGATCGCCCGCCTTCCGATCGACCGAAGTTTTTCAGTGAAGGGTTTTGGTGCGGTGGTAACCGGAACTCTCGCGTCGGGAACGCTGACCGAGGGCGAGGAGTTTGAGCTTCTACCGTTAAAGGCGAAGGTTCGCATCCGCGGTATTCAAACCCATGGAGAGAGCGTGAAAAACGTTTCCGCCGGACGACGGGTCGCGGTCAATCTGGGCGGCATCGATCACTCAAGAGTCGAGCGGGGAATGCTCCTGGCCGAACCGGGTGTGCTAACCCCCACTCAGGCAATGGATGCGGAGGTCGAAGTAGTCGCGGAAGCGGCAAAACCGCTTCGATCCCGTCAGCGAATCCGCCTGCATATCGGGACGGTCGAGGCTCTCGCGAGAGTTCAGGTGCTGAACGAAGCGGGTGCTATCGAGCCGGGTGAACGCGGCTTTGTGCAGCTTCGGCTCGAGATTCCCGCTGCCGCCATTCCCGGCGAACGCTTTATCATTCGCCGATATTCGCCGCCGCTAACGATCGCAGGCGGTGTCGTGATAGACAACAGTCCGGTCAGGCACCGCAAGCGTGATCTGGCAGCCGTTTGTGATCTGCTCACTGTCCTTCGCGACGCCGCGAAACCCGAAGAAATGGCTTTGATCCTCATTGCCGCCGCGGGAACTTCGGGCATGAGCAATTTAGACCTTCGTTCCCGCACGGGATGGGACAACGCAGTCACGGTTAACGCCATAAGGCGTCCGATAGCTGCCGGTAAGGTTCGTGACGCCGGCGGGCGATATTTGAAGGCGGAAGTGTTTGACAAGCTCGCGAGTTCGGCCGAACAGGCGATCGCTGAATTTCATAAGACGGAACCGCTTGCCAAGGGCATCAGCCGAGCGGCCCTTCGGGAAACCGCTTTTGCTTATGTGCCCGACGAGATCTTTCAGTCTGTGATAGCGGAACTCGCAGCTACCGAGAGGATAGTTCTTGATCGCGAGTCCATTCGATCGAGTGCGTATCGCATCGAGTTTTCGCCTGAAGAAGAGGTTTTGCGGACACGCATTTTATCTGTTTTCAAAGACTCGGGCCTCGAAGTTCCGAAATTTCCTGAGCTACTGGCCGAAGTCGTCTCGGGCTCGTCGTTCAGCGTTCAGGATGGTCGGAAATTTTTCCAAATGTTCCTAGATTCCGGCGAAATTGTTAAAGTTAGTGAGGAATTTTATTTTTACAAACCGGTGATCGAACAACTGGTTGAACAGCTCAAGGCGTTTGCGGCAGCCACGTCAGACCGGACGATCGACATGGCGAAGTTTAAAGACCTGGCGGGCGTTTCGCGCAAATACGCAGTACCGCTACTCGAATATTTTGACCGTGAACGCATCACCGTTCGCCGCGGCGACCAGCGTTTTATAATCTAGATGCAAAAGTTCCTGACAGCCCGCTGGAAAGACCTGATAATGGCCAACTACGAGGTCGATCCTTCGCTTCTCGCTCCGCGTCTGCCAGTCGGGACCGATCTGGATCTGCATGACGGGAAATGCTTTGTCAGCCTGGTCGGATTTATGTTTCTCGAGACCCGAGTGTTAGGCATACCTGTGCCGTTCCATATCAACTTTGAAGAGGTCAATCTTCGCTTCTACAACAAACGCGAGGTGGAGGGCGAGCCGCGGCGGGCCGTGTGTTTTGTAAAGGAAATAGTACCGCGTTTTGCCATCGCAACCGTCGCCCGCGTGCTCTACGGTGAGCCTTACGAGTGCTGGTCGATGGACCACGAACGAACAGATCAATCGGTCTCATATTCATGGTCGAAGGGCGGACATCGCAATCGGCTTAGTGTAGAGATCGACGAAAGCGTTGGCGTTCCGGCGGAAGGGTCACACGGTGAGTTCATTATCGAACACTATTGGGGCTACACGAACCGCGGAAATGGCCGTGTCGATGAATATAAGGTCGAGCACCCAAAATGGGAACTGTTTTCGGTCAAGAATGAAGTGATCGACGTCGATTTCGGCGAAACGTACGGTGACCAATTCGCATTTCTCGCAACGGAGACGCCGTATTCGGTGTTGCTGGCGAAAGGTTCTGAAGTCGCAGTTTATAAGGGGAAGACGCTTGCAGAGGCCCGCACGAAGTAAGGGCTCTCTATCGAGTACTACTTCTCGATAACCACCGTTTTCTTTACCCACACAGCCCTTACTTCGTGGGGGCTTTTGCAAATACATTATGATCATCGGCATCGTAGCCATTTCAAAAAACTATGCTATCGGCAAGGACGGAAAGTTGCCGTGGCACTATAGTGCCGATCTTAAGTTTTTTAAGGAAACGACGACCGGAAACGCCGTTGTAATGGGAGCAAATACCTGGCGGTCGATTGGCAAGCCTTTGCCAAACCGCCTCAACATCGTCCTCTCACGCAGTGGCAAGTTCGACGCGCCGCCATCGGTGATGAGGCTCAGCTCAAAAGGCGAGGTCATGGAGCTTGCCAAATATCTGAACCGCGATGTTTTTATCATCGGCGGAGCTCAAACCTATGAAGATTTTGCCGACGTTATCGAACAGTGGATCGTGACGTTTATCCCTGCCGACATCGAGGACGCCGATACTTTTATGCCGGCGGACTTTCTTGGCAATTTCAGCGAGTCGGAATCCATCGATCTCGCCGATCGCCTGACGGTGAAAAAGTATTTAAGAATCGAATAGATGATGGTATGATTCCGGCTACGACAGTATGCAGCGGAAACGGTTCGAACTCGAACAGCCCAGTATCTTTCGCGACCTTATCTACACTGTGGTCGGCGGGATCATTGGCTTTATCGTTATCGATTATCTGTTCTCCGGTACGGCAGCATTTCTTGGCTTTATTGTATTTGCGGGCATCGTTTATATTTTGTCACGGAGGTAACGTTTATGATGGGCGGTAGAAGCTGGGATGAATGGATCGACGAATATTCTGAGTCGCACCAGCATCCGATAAACCAATTGACGCACAAGTTCGGTATTCCGATGATAATTCTGTCGATCTTGCTGGTCATACCTTCGTTTTTCATCGGCGGATTGTGGCGGTTCTCGCTCGGTCTCTTTGTTTTTGGCTGGATACTCCAGTTCATCGGCCACTATTTCGAAGGCAAGCCCCCGGAATTTATGAAAGACTACCGCTTTCTTTTCGTTGGCGCCCGTTGGTGGATGAAAAAGACTTTCGGATGACCCTTAGCTAATAGCTGGTTAGCTAAGCGCTATTAGCTAAATTTCTTTCAACGATTCACATTGATCCTCGCTCTCGATATTGGTTCTTCCTCGGTCCGCGCCGCGTTGTACGACGGCGAGGCTAACCAAATTCCAAACGCCTCCATAAAGATCGAACGAGCTCTGACCCTTACAACCGACGGCGGAGCCGAGATCGATGCCGACGAAGCCTTTGCACAGGTCGTCGGCGCTATCGATGCTTTGCTCGCAAAAACCGCGAATATTAAGGGCGAGATCACGCATGTTGCCTCGTGCTCCTTCTGGCACAGCCTTTTAGGCATCGACGCAAAGGGTAAACCGACGACGAAGGTCCTGACCTGGGCAGACCGAAGAAGTCGTGAATATTCCGCGGTCCTAAAACATAAACTTGACGAGAAAGAAACTCATCAGCGGACGGGTGCTATGTTTCATTCCAGCTTTTGGCCCGCGAAGCTATTGTGGATCAGGAACGAATTTCCCGAGGTTTTTGCTAAGACGACGCGTTGGCTATCGCTTAGCGATTACATCGCTTTACAGCTTTTCGGAACGGCGGTGACGAGTGTTTCGATGGCTTCGGGAACGGGTATTTTCGATATTCGAAAGTGCGTTTGGGATAAAAAGTTTCTCAAGTTTCTAAAGATCGACAAAGACAAACTCGCTCAGATCTCCAATGATCCGGCAACGTTTCGTCTCAGTGCGAAATATCAGAAACGCTGGCCCCGGCTTGCGGCGTCGGGGTGGTTTACAACCTTGGCTGATGGTGCGGCCGACAATATTGGTTCGGGTTGCGACACTAAGAAGAAGGCCGCGTTGATGATCGGCACGTCCGCGGCGATGCGTGTGGTATACGCGGGCGAGCCACCGAAGCGGATCCCTAAGGGACTATGGTGCTATCGCGTCGACCGCAAACGCGTGATCGTCGGTGGAGCGCTTTCTGACGGCGGAAATCTTCACGCGCTGATCTGCGAACGCTTCAACCTTCCCGCAAATGCGGATGAACTGGTCGCGCAACGCGAACCCGCCGACGGTCTCGTCGTCATTCCATTCTTCTTCGGCGAACGCAGCACCGGCTACGACGAAAACGCCTCCGGTGCGATCATCGGCATGACCGCTGCCCACGACGGCATCGACGTCCTGCGTGCAGCGATGGAAGGCGTTGCCTTTCGACTCGAAGATATTTTCGTCCGCCTTCAGAAGGTCGTAAAAATAGAAGATATCGTCGCATCAGGCGGAGCGCTTCGCGAATCGCCCGAATGGACTAAGATAATCTCAGATGTTCTCGGCCGCGATCTTACGCTAAGCGGCGTGGGCGAAGCATCAATGCGCGGAGCGGTTTTGCTTGCGATGGAAAGTCTTGGCAAAATAGAGGAGATCAAATAATTCTCGTTTCACACAGACTTTTTGCCGACCTGAAGAGGCGCGCAGCTCCAATCACCAAAATGGCAATGGCAACCAAACCAACCAAAACCGCAGACATCGATCAGCTTTGTATCAACACCATCCGTACGCTTTCGCTTGACGCGATCCAGAAGGCGAATTCGGGACATCCGGGATTGCCGCTAGGGATGGCCCCGACTGCTTATGTGCTGTGGACTAAGTTTCTTCGTCACAATCCTAGAAACCCGAAATGGTTTGGGCGTGACCGGTTTTTGCTGTCGGGCGGGCATGGGTCAATGCTGATCTATTCACTCCTGCATCTGACGGGCTACGACCTGTCGATGGACGAGATCAAGCGTTTTCGCCAGCTTCACTCGAAGACGCCGGGGCATCCGGAGAACGTTTTGACGCCGGGCGTCGAGATCACGACCGGGCCGCTGGGGCAGGGCTTTGCGAACGGCGTTGGAATGGGCATAGCTGAGGCTCATCTTGCTGCAAGATTCAATCAGAAAGGCTTCGATGTGGTCGACAATTACATCTACTGCATCTGCTCGGACGGCGACCTGATGGAGGGCGTCAGCTACGAGGCCGCTTCGCTCGCCGGACATCTGAAGCTCGGAAATCTGATCTATCTGTACGACGACAACAAGATCACGATCGACGGTTCGACGGACCTTGCGTTTACTGAAGATGCTACCAAACGGTTCGAAGCCGCCGGCTGGCACGTGCTCGATGTCGCGGACGGCAACGATTTGAAAGCTATCGAAAAGGCGATCAAAGACGCTCAAAAGGTCAAAAATAAGCCTTCGCTGATACGCATTCACACGATCATCGGCTATGGAATGCCGAAGCAGGGCACGTCAAAAGCTCACTCCGACGCTCCCGGCGAAGATGCCGTAAAGGAGACGAAACGAAACCTCGGAATGCCCGAGGACAAGAGTTTTTACGTGCCGAAGGAAGTCTCCGCTCATTTCCGGCAGGCCGTTAAGAACGGTGCGGCGATGGAAAAAGAATGGAACGCTCTTGTCAAGAAATACGAGAAGGCGTTTCCCGAACTTGGGGCCGCGTTCCATAGCATTCGTCTGGACGAATTGCCCGCTGGTTGGGAAAAGTCTTTGCCGAAATTCGACGGCGTTGACGCGAAAGCGACGCGTGCTTACAGCGGCGAGGTGATAAATGCGATCGCCGATTCGCTCCCCGGCCTTGTCGGCGGTTCCGCTGACCTGAAGCCTTCGAACAATACCTACATCAACTCGTCCGCCGATATTCAAGCCGGAAAGTACGAGAACCGCAACATCCATTACGGCATCCGCGAACACGCGATGGGCTCGGCAATGAATGGCATGGCTTTGTACGGCAGCGTCATTCCATTCGCAGGAACTTTTCAGACGTTCTCGGATTATATGCGGCCGGCGATCCGGCTCGCGGCTTTGTCTGATGTCCAGGCGATCTACGTGTTTACACACGACTCGATCGGCCTCGGTGAAGACGGCCCGACGCATCAGTCGGTCGAACACCTCGCCGCCCTGCGTGCTATCCCAAATCTCGCTTTGATCCGCCCGTGCGATGCCCATGAAACCCGCGAAGCGTGGCGGGCGGCGATCAAACGCCAAAAAGCCCCGACCGCCTTAGCTTTCTCACGACAAAAGGTTGCTCTCATCGACCGCAAAATATACGCCGACGCCAAAGGCCTGCACAAAGGCGCCTACATCCTAGCCGAAGCCGAAACCAAAGCCGGTAAGGAAACCACGCCGAAGCTCATCATCATCGCCACTGGCTCCGAAGTCGGCCTCGCTATGGAAGCCCGCGAACGCCTGAACGCCGAAGGTACACCTACTCGCGTCGTCTCGATGCCCTGCTGGGAGTTCTTCGACGCCCAGCCGCAAAAATATCGCGACGAAGTCCTGCCGCCAAAAGTCACCGCCCGCCTCGCCATCGAAGCCGGCGTCTCAATGGGCTGGCACAAATACGTCGGCGATAAAGGAGACACCTTATGCGTCGACAAATTCGGTACGTCTGCACCGGCCGAGGATGTGTTTAGGGATTATGGGTTTACGGTCGAGAATGTCGTCTCAAGAGCCGGCAAATTGATCTAGTAAATCAACAAAAAAGCTTGATTTCACACACAGCTATGTGTAAAAATGTACACATGGCGACTAACCTTGCAATTGATGATCGTCTTCTCGAACAGGCACGAATAGCGGGTGGACATCGGACAAAAAAAGCGACGGTAACTGAAGCTTTGGAGGAATATATCCAACGGCGTAAGCAGGCCAAGATCGTTCGTCTTTTTGGCACTATCGACTTCGACGAGAATTACGATCACAAAGTGCAGCGTCGACGCGTATGAAGGTACTTGTTGACACTTCTGTCTGGTCGCTTGCCCTTCGTCGTTCCAAAGAGCACGAGCATCCTGTGACTCTTCTCTTAAAAAGCCTCGTCGGCGATGGTCGAGCCGCAATGTTTGGCCCGATCCGGCAGGAGATCTTGTCGGGGATCAAATCAAAAGAGCAATTCATCTCTTTGCGAGATCACCTTAAAGCTTTTCCGGATATAGTTTTAACGACGGAAGATTATGAGGAAGCAGCTCGCTTCTTTAATCTTTGCCGCGCGAACGGCATCCAGGGTTCGAACACGGACTTTCTGATCTGCGCAACCGCGTCACGTCGTGACATGCCAATACTTACGACCGATAAAGACTTCGCAGAATTTGCGAAAGTACTACCGATCGAGATCTATCCTGAGGAAGGCAGATGAATAGATCGCTGAAAGAAATTAAGACCCCCTCACTTATTCTCGAACTTGGCCGGGTGCGTTCGAATGCCGCTCGAATCAAAAATGTTGCGCATAGTAACAAAACGCGACTCCGCCCGCATATCAAGACCCACAAATGCATCCAGGTCGCTCGTATTCAGACCGAGGGGTTTGATGGGGCGATAACGGTTTCGACTTTGGCTGAGGCTAGAGCTTTTGCGGCGAATGGGTTCAGTGATATCACTTACGCGGTGCCGATCGAGCCCGGCAAATTCTCGACGGCGAGTGAGATCTTTCGGAGCGGTGTAAAGCTGAATTTGCTGACCGACGATCTCGCGACCGCGAAGGCTTTGGACGAAGCCGCGGGAACGGCGGGAACCCCGTTCGATGTTTTTGTAAAGATCGACTGCGGGACGCATCGCGTCGGTGTCGAACCGGACTCGGAAATGGCGATCATGATCCCGCGTTTCATTTCGGACGCGAAAAATATCAATTTTGCCGGAATTCTCACTCATGCCGGGCATTCGTACGATGCAAAAACAGTCGAAGAGATCAAGGCGGTCGCACGACATGAGCGGGACGTTATGGTCGAGCACGCCGCGAAATTGAGGGGCATGGGTATCGAAGTTCCGACCGTCAGTATCGGCTCGACGCCGACGATGAATCACATCGACCACCTCGAGGGTATAGACGAGATCCGGCCCGGAAATTACATATTTTTCGACAATTTTCAGGCAACGCTCGGAAGCTGTTCGTTCGAAGACACAGCCCTGACCGTACTTTCAGCAGTCATTCATCGCGACATCACCCACAGAAAGATCGTCATCGACGCGGGCGGCATCGCGATGTCAAAGGACCGCGGACCAGTCGGGCTTGATCCGACTTGCGGCTACGGGCGCGTCCTCGATCTTGAGGGTAACGACACCGGAATGCGGCTGACGTCGCTATCGCAGGAACACGGCGTCATTACCGATGAAGATGATGGGTGGCTCAATAAGTTAAAGGTCGGCGACCGATTGCGAATCCTTGCCAATCATTCCTGCATGACCGCGGCTCAGCATACTCATTATAATGTGTTGGAAAACGGCGAGATCGTTGATCGCTGGGAAATACACAGAGGCTGGTAAGAAATGATCAAAGAGATCCTTTTGCAGCAGTATGATCGCTGCTATAACGAAAATGGCTGGTTTGTCGCGGCAAGGAATGCTATCGAGGGACTAAACGTCGAACAAGCCGCGTGGAAGCCGGTTGACGATGTCAATTGCATCTGGGAAACGCTCTCACATCTGACCTACTATAACCACGCTTATTTGCAGCGTTTTCAGGGTGTAGCCTATGAATACGACGTCTCGTCGAATGACGAAACGTTCAGTACCGGCGAATACGACGAATCCCATTGGCAGGCCGATGTGGATAGATTCGACGCCGTTATGAAAGACTGGCGTGAGCTAATAGCAACTGCCGACGAGAGCAAATTTGCCGAGCGGGTCTCGGATGAAAACCCTGCATCATGGGCAGAGTTGATCGCAAACGTGAACGCGCACAACGCTTATCACGCCGGCCAAATTTTGCTGCTGCGAAAGATGCAGGGCAGTTGGGACCGCGAAAAGGGTGTTTCTTAACCGTCCTCTTCTTCCTCGCCACAGTCGGACGCTTCGTAGCTCAAGAGTTTGTAGTTTCCCTTTGGATCGACGTTTACCACGACCTTGACGAACACCTCAGCTTCGTCCTGTCCTTCCGCACCGGGATCGCTGACTTTGAGGCACATTCGGTAATTCGTGCCCGCTACGACCTGCCGCTCGGCTTTGATGACCGATATGAACTCGAGCTCTTTATCGGTCCGCTTCCCCTCGGTCGAGGCCGCGAACCGAGCCGCCTTGAGTACGACTGCGTCCGTTTTCGACATTTCCTTAAATCCGCCGAGAACCGGCCGGCCCTGCGCCGATACTTCGCTAACGGCAAACAAGGCGAATAACGCGATCGCAAAAAATACGATAGTTTCTTTTTTCATACTCTTCTCCATAAGATCAGTAAAAAGTTCTAAGTTTCTAGCGAAATAAGACTCGGGCCGCGTCACGCAATTTACGAAGCGGATCCTGGTCACGCGTCGCATTTGCAGGCGGGATAACGTTTGTGTTGAAGACGAGTATCGACCCGCGCTTCTTCGCCGGGTCGAGATCGATATAGCTTACAAAGCCATTTTGGTCACCGCTGTGGCCAATGTGGGTCTTTGATAATCGTTCATCGATGAAGAACGTCAGGCCGATGTGCGTCGTAAAGCCGAGATTTCCATTCGCATCCGCGTCGGTCGGCAGCTGCGGCCGCCACATTTCCTCGAGCGATGAGCGTTTAAGGATGCCGTCATGCTTCTCTTTTGAAGCGGCGTCGCCCATAAGAAAGCGCAGATACTTAGCCATATCCGAGACGGGAGAATTCAGCCCGCCATTCGAAACCGTGATCCCGGTATTCGCGTCAAACCGCCCTTCGGTGCGTTTGCCATTTTCGATGTAGTACGAATGCGAGCGATGCTTCAGCAGGTGGTATGGCGTGGCGTCGAAATATGTTCGATGCATTTCGAGGGGCTTAAGAATGTTCTTGTCGATGTAGACCTCGTAGTCATCACCGGTTAGCTTTTCAATGATGCGGCCGAGAAATATTATCCCTGGATTTGAATAGCTAAATTTGCTACCGGGCTTGAACAATATCTCGGTAAACGGCAACATCGCGACGATCTGCGAATATTCGGTCGGTTCAAATGGTTCCCACGCTTTGCCCTTGTCCCACGGCCAAGTACTTCCTCGGAATCCCGCCGAGTGGGTCAGCAGATGCCTTATCGTAATCTCGCTCATCTCACCGAACGGATTATGAACTGCCGCGAGTTCCGGGAGATATTTGATGACGGGATCGTCGAGTTTCAAAAGCCCTCTGTCACGGAGCTGCATGATCGCGATACCTGTAAACGGCTTTGTATTCGAAGCCCAGTGATAGATCGTGCTGTCATCAACGATCTGGTTCTTCTCTGCATTAGCGAGACCGTGTCTCACGTCGGCTGCGACCTTGCCATCCACCAAAAACAAAAAACTGCTGCCGACTATGCCAGATCGCTTTAACTCGGCCTGGTAGAGCCCGTTGAAGTCATCGAGTTGCTTTTGGGTCTGTGAGCTCATTGTAATTACACATGCGAAAACAAGCATAAGGACACTGGTCGCAAAGGCTCGTATTCTACACATCGATAAGGATACCTCGGTCACTAGAATGAACCTGAAAATGATAGTTACGAACGCATGGAATTACAAGCCAAAAATCAGATAATCAAAAAGGCACGAGACGAACCCACCTGAGTTCGCTTCGTGCCGTTGTAGAGCGATCTAGTTGTTCTTTTACTTTGTCTGCTTGAACCGGAGGGCTGCGGAATTGATGCAATAGCGAAGCCCGGTTGGTTCAGGCCCGTCGTCGAATACGTGGCCGAGATGTCCGCCGCATCGTGCACATTCGATCTCGGTACGTTCTTCTTCGGGAAGAGACTTGTCCGGCTTCTCCGTCACGTTCTTCTTATAGATCGGCTGATAGAAGGCAGGCCAGCCCGTGTCGCTGTCGTACTTATGGGCGGAAGAGAAAACAGCCAGACCGCAGGCGGCACAGTGATAAGTGCCTTTCTTTTTGTTATTGAGGAGCGAACCTGTGTACGACCGTTCAGTTCCTTCTTTGCGGAGAATGTAAAACTCGGTCTCCGAGAGGAGCTTTTTCCATTCAGCGTCCGTTCGGATCAGTTGAACTCCGTCAAATTCCCCTTCGACAAAGGTTATATCGCGAACGGTCTTTGTAGTCGGCGTTCTTTCTGGAATCGGGCCGCCGACCGCGGCGGAAATTTTAGAGCTGGTTAGCGAGCCGAAGCCGAGGATTCCCGCGGCTACGATAAGTGCAGTAAAAACGGCGATTATTGATCTCATAAGGCCCCCACATTGAAATGCTGGAAATGAGCCTCACTATTCCCTTCGCAGAATGGTGAGAATGAAGATTATAAATGAATCTGAGAAAGAGAAAGAGTGGTGGGCGAGCGAAAAGTGAGGGGTCGTCCGATGATCGAGGGTCTTCCCATCCGTTTGCCTTCGTACCCCTCCAGAAACGCGGCTCTCGGAAACCTTGAAAATTGTGCCCTCGATCATCGGGCGAAAAAATGCCTACTAGTTTGGAAGAACGACCGAGTCGATCACGTGGATGACGCCGTTTGATTGCTTAACGTCAGCGATCGTGACCGTCGACCTTCCGCCTTTCTCATCTGTAAGAATAACCGAGCTACCTTCGAGGCTCGCCGTGAGCTTGCCGCCCGCAACGGTTGTGAGTTCAGCTTTGCCGTTACCCTTCTTGATCGCGCCCAGAACGTCTTTGGCCATGAACTTGCCCGCCACAACGTGGTAGGTAAGGATCTTGGTGAGCGTACCCTTGTTTTCAGGCTTGAGCAGCGTTTCGACAGTTCCTGCCGGCAGCTTTTCAAATGCACTGTTGACCGGTGCGAAGACCGTGAACGGGCCTTTGCTCGAAAGTGTTTCGACGAGACCGGCAGCCTTGACAGCGGCAACGAGCGTGGTATGGTCAGCCGAATTGACGGCGTTCTCGACGATGTTCTTTTCCTTGTACATCGCGGCTCCGCCGACCATTGGGTTATCCGACTTCTTGTCAGCCTTCATCTGGGCCGAAACTGTTGTTGATCCAAATCCGACGCCGAGCGTAAGAACGATTAGTGCGATTATTGATTTCATAATTTATTTCCCCTTGGTCTTTTTGACGCTAGAAATTTGTGTAAAAGGCCTGATAACCTGCTTGGCTACGAATTCGCGGTTGCCGCAAATTCAGATTCAAGGCTTATTCCTAAAGCTCATCAGAATTTTGTTCAACCTCGATCGTCGAAGAGAACGGCCGTATCTTATCGAGACGGCCGTTCATCAGAATAACGACCTTGTCGGCTAACCTAGTTAGGCAGAACCACCGTGTCGATAACGTGGATCACACCGTTGCTTCCCTTGAGGTCTACAGCAGTAATAGTTGACTTACCACCTTTCTCATCCGTCAGAACGACGTTCTTGCCATCCAATGACGCAACGAGTTTGCCGCCGGAAACAGTGGTCAACTCTACCTTGCCGTTGCCCTTCTTGATCGCTGCGGCCACTGCCTTGGAATCTAACTTTCCTGCGACCACGTGATACGTGAGGATCTTTGCGAGCGTTGCTTTGTTCTCCGGCTTGAGGAGCGTTGCAACCGTTCCTGCAGGCAGTTTGTCAAATGCACCGTTAACTGGAGCGAAAACCGTAAACGGCCCCGCACCCTGAAGCGTAGTGACGAGGTCGGCTGCCTTAACGGCTGCAACCAACGTCGTATGATCCGGCGAACCAACTGCGATATCTACGATCGACTTTTCCTGTGCCGAAACAGCCGACGAGCCAACAAAAACGCTAAGTGCTAAAACAACTAGTCCAAAAAATGATTTCATATTCATACTTCTCCCTTGATCTTTTGAAAATTTAGAAAAGGTTGTTAAGTTCCTTTGCCTCTTTTTTCGCGGTGGGCAAAAGTTTAGATTCAATTTTTTTTCTGAAGCTTTCAGCTGGGGTGCGAAAGAACGTGTGTGATGGTCATTCGTCGCTGACACCCTCATCAAAGCGGATTTGCGTAAGGTCGGACATTTTTTCGCGGATAAGATCAAAGCCAAATCCCTGGCGGGCTAGGAAGGCGTAGAATTTTTGCGTGTCTTCGCGTGTATCGGGTTTGCCCTTTAGACGAAGGCGTTTTGCGATCGCCTTATCGATCTGGTCAGACTCGGGTATTTCATCAAAGGCCTCGGCGATCGCATTATCGACCACATCGCGGTCCAGCCTCTTGTTTGCCATAGCTTGCTGCAGGCGGCGTTTGCCTTGGGGCCTTTGGCGTAGTTTTGAGAAAGCGACCTCGCGGGCGTACTGCTCGTCGTCGAGATATTTATAACCCTTGAGTTTTTCGATCACCTCGTCAACGATCGCGGCGTCTGTCCACGGCTTTTCCAGAAGGCGTTCGCGAAGTTCCCGAACGGAGCGAGCTTTTGCGGCTAGCAGATTGCCGGCTCGCTTCATCGTCCTTTCACGTGAACGCTCGGTTATCACACGCTCCTCGTCCTTTATTGGTTGGCGTCGCCGCTGTCGCATAGAGGATATTTTGGTGCAGAACCCAGCAAGGAGCAAGGATCTAATGCGAAAGCCGGGTGCAGAAGCCCGCACGAAGTAAGGGCTCTTGTAACAATCATTCAATATCAGTAAGCAAAAAACCGGCAGCGTCTGTTTACATCTATCGCCGTGAACTGTGAGAGAGCCCTTACTTCGTGCGGGCTTCTGCAATTAACGCTTCTGCGAGGCATCGCTTAGACTTAGACCGTGAACGGAATATTGATCATAGACAAGCCATCTGGCATTACGTCACACGACGTTGTGTACAAGGTTCGGCGCATTCTGAAGACAAAACGCGTTGGCCACACCGGAACGCTCGACCCATTTGCGACGGGTGTCATGGTTGTTCTCGTAGGTCAGGCGACGCGGTTAGCTCAGTTTCTGGACAAAGACGAGAAGGAATATAAGGCGACTGTCAGGTTTGGGTTTGAGACAGATACGGGCGATCTGACAGGAAGCCCCACGACCCAAGTCTCAGGTCACACGAGGATCAGTATCGATGATGTCGCCGCGACCCTTGACAGTTTTCGCGGCCGGATCGAACAGGTTCCGCCGATGTATTCGGCAAAAAAGGTTGATGGTAAAAAGCTTTATGAGCTCGCACGGAAAGGTGAAACGATCGAGCGACAGCCGGTTTCTGTCAACATATCAAAACTCGAGATCGGTGAGAAGCCCACGCAGAACGATCTGGAACCTGGAACTTGGGAGTTGGGACTGACAGTCGCCTGTTCGGCAGGAACATACATCCGAACACTTGCCGAAGGCATAGGTAGAAAGATCGGAGTCGGGGCCCATTTGACCGAACTTCGGCGGACTGCGGCCGGGAAGTTTAGCATCACGGAAGCGGTCACCCTCGAACATCTGGCGGCAAAGGACGATCCAGTGCAAACGCTCATTCCTATGGAAACTGCCGTGCTGCATCTTCCCAAGATCGTTCTGAACGAGGAGCGGGCCGCGAAAACACGGAACGGGCTTTCGACGCGGGTTTTTGAAACGGGATTTACCGACGGCGAGCCGATAAGGATGCTCGACGAAGGCGAAAAGCTCATCGCCATAGGATATTTCAACGCGGCTGAAAATGTTGTTCAGCCAAAGGTGGTTTTGGTATAGACTGCATCTATGCAGAAGCCTCGCGTGTTCAGGCATGGACGTTTTCTGACCACCTTGAGCGTATCGCCCTTGCTTACGCGCGGGCTTGTGCAAGAGAAAAGATGAAGAAACGAAATATCGCAATCGCGGCGGGTAGTGCGGTCGGGGCGGCTCTTTTAGTGAAATTGTTGATGCGTGCGGACACGGTCAAATGGGAAATGGTCGCTGACCACGTTCCGCATTCCGAAAGGTCGCATTTCGTCAACGTCGACGGTGCTCGCGTGCATTATCAGGAATTTGGAGACCGTACGGCTCCGCCGATGATCCTGATCCACGGTTACACGGCCTCGGTCTACGTCTGGAAAACGGTTGCACCGATGCTCGCGGACGCCGGGTTTCGGGTTATCGCGGTCGATCTGCTTGGGTTTGGTTATTCGGAAAAGCCTTCGTGGTTTGATTACACGATCGATTCGCAGGCGAGAATGATCTCGCGGTTTATGGACACGCTCGGGATCGGACGGGCAACCATCGTCGGCAGTTCTTACGGTGGGGCCGTTACGCTGACCCTTGCACTCGACTATCCTGAACGAGCCGAGAAAATCGTGCTCGTCGACGCCGTCTGCAACGACGAGGTAAAGAATCACCCGATCCTGCGGCTCGCCTCGCTGCGAGGCATCGGCGAAGCGATGACCCCATTTTTACTGGATTCAAAGACTTTCCTTCGGTTTCGCATGCAGAGTACGCTCGCCGGGGCGAATCATCACTTGATAACAGACGACCGCATAGAATCGATCCGCCGCCCGCTCCACGCCGCAGACGGCCACCGCTCGGTCCTCGCCACATCGCGAAACTGGCACGCCGACCGCCTCGAACAAGACGCGCACCTCATCAAACAGCCGACGCTGATAATCTGGGGCGACCAGGACACCGTCATCGATATCAAAAACGGCCACACGCTCCACCGCGAGATCCTGAATTCCCGCTTCGTCATCTTCAAAGACTGCGGCCACGTCCCGCAGGAAGAAAGAAGCGAACTCTTCACCGAACTCGTCAGCGAATTCGCCCATGACAAGAAAGGCAGGATCGAGGCAAGAGAAGGGGATGATGTGCGGTTGGAGATATGACTGATCAGATGCACATAGCCATACGGATTGTCGGAGGGTTTGTTGGCATTACATACGCCGCCATCTTCTTTTTCCTTTCCATGATCTCCTTTGGCGGAGGTCATGGAACTGGGTTTTTCCTTTTGATGTGGTTGCCGTTCCCATTTGGCCTACTGTTTTTTCCGGTGATAGCTGTTGTAGCAGCTGATTTGAGAACGAAACAGGCACGAATCTTGTTTTTAATTGTTCAAGGTGTCCATTTCATTCTGGTTATGTGCGGATTTGCTCTCTACCTGCTTGGTAAAGGACAGAGTCTGTCGACCGTTTGGCCAATTGTTGGGGGCGAAATTTGCATTCTTTTTGGGATGTATATTGTTGGTCAAATAGGGCTATGGTACACATTCGCGAAGTTTTATAACGGGGGCTTGAATAAACGTTTAAAATCTGCGAGCGGTTTTCTATCTATTGAATTGTGACCTTGGTTTCTGATTTCCGGTCGCTGAAGGCGACAAAGATAATAGCCTGGGGTGAAGCGAAGCTTTGCGAGCGTAACCCCAGGTAAATTAATGAAATGATCTTCCGACGCTGAAGGCGTCGAACAAAACGAGTGGAGGCGTTGCTCGCTTTCAGCGAGCGAATCTGGGCGTGATCCGAGTCCTGGGGTTCCGCAAAGCCTTCACCCCAGGCTATTATCTTAGTCGCCTTCAGCGACCGATAACCACAAGTCTATCTCCGAGAGCTGATGGATAATCGCAAAAACTTCAAACTTTACGGCTCGGGGATATTTTCAACTATCGCGGTCAGCGAAGGCAGGCCTCTTCAATGGGAAAAGCACTGGAAACGGCTTCAGGCGAATGCTGCAACGGTCGGTATCGATATGCAGGCCTTCCAGCCTGACGCCGTACTCGCGAAACTCACCACGGCGATCAACGACAAAGGGTTGACCGATGGAAAAGCCCGGCTTACCTTTTACGATAACCGCGCCAGCGAGATCTGGCCGGACGATGCGGCGCCGGATGGTAGAACGGCTTTGGATATTCTGATCGGGGAACGCCGATCCTTGCCAAAAGACTTCCGGCTTTCCGTTTCTCCTTACCCGATCAATTCCCGCTCACCGCTCGTGGGGGTTAAATCCTGCAACTACCTCGAACCGATCCTGTCGCTCGAAGAAGCGAAGAAGCGCGGGTTTCATGAGTCGATAAGACTCAACGAACGCGGGCACGTGACGAGTGCTTGTATGGCGAATGTGTTTTGGGAAAAGGGCGGCGAGATATTTACGCCTGCCCTGTCGACCGGCTGCCTGGCGGGAACGACGCGGGAATATGTTCTCGAGAATATCGACTGCCGCGAGGTGGAGGCAGCGATCGGTGAGATCGAGTCGGCCGATGCGGTTTTTTTGACCTCGGCCGGGCTAGGCATAGTTCGCGTCGCTGAATTGAACTGCCGGAAACTGTCCGGACAATCTCACCCGGTACTAGATCTCTGGCCGCCGAAGACGCTCTAGCGCTATCCATCAAAGCCACTACCAAGCGTCTCGTCGACTTGACATTTGTGCAAATGTGTGCTATCCATAAAACACGGCTGCATTAAAGAAGTGTAACCGCCGATCATCTAGCTTGATCTTTGACAACCGAAAAACGTCGTCGGAGGGCCCGCTGCCACACGCGTGGCAATTTTTTTAAAAATTATGAAAAATGGACAACGATATTGCCGGAACTCATGTATTTGTAATAGTTTACAGCGTTCCACCTGGAGTGAAACGGGGCTGAAACGGCGTGAAACGCCTGATACATAGAAAACGCTGTAAGTGCATTAGATCACATAAACTTACAAGCATTTTTGCTCACTGCTCGTTCCACGGGAGTTTCTGAAAAATTGGGGATTTCAGTCGACGGACAGGTAGACGGCGAGCGCACGAAAACGAACGAGAGTTATCCCGTACGTTCGCGTAACCTGGAATTTTTGTGGATTAGCCTGCGGTTTCGAAGAGGGCGAGGATCTGTTTGCCTTCGTTTGAACGCGGATCGATGGTGCGGAGGTGCTTTTGCCCCTGCATTTCCCAGATCGCGGTTACGTTCCCGTCCTTCTCAACCGCCTGATACGAAACATCTTCCGCATCGGCTGCTGCGGCCTCGGCCGCTGGCTGTACTGCTTCTTCTGACATTAAAAACTATCGTCTCCTTAGGTCTAAACAACTATTACTCTGATAATAGAAAGGAGATTCTTACATATCAGGGCTTAGCTTGTCGAGGATTGAGCCGATACTTTGCAATTATCCGACTAGGCAGAGACGATGCCACCGAGATGCCGAACCTTGCGCGAAGGTGCGGTCTCCTACTTCACCCGCCTTGGATCCAGCTCATAAAACCAAAAATCGTTATTCGGCTGGTCTATCTTCATTTGGTCGGGCTTGCCGTCTTTATCGAGGCTGAACGTGACGAAACCCCGTGGGAAGTTGTATGCGACCGACGGACGCCATTTGATGCGGAACGTATCGTAATGCCAGTGCTCGAGATCCGCAACGAAGTTTGGCGAGGGCAGGAATTTCAGCACTAACCGTCCGTTCTCCTCGCTAACCGTCATGTTACCGTACATCTTGTCGGCATAGGTTCCTGAGTAACTCGCGAGCGGCAGCGAAGTTTTGGTGTTCGGAACTCGTTCGGCGTCGGATCTGGCATTTGCTTCATCCGCAGCCTTTTTCATCGCCGCTACCTGCGTTATCGCTTCCGCGTTCCAGTCCCGTTTTGGTGCGTCGGCAAAAACGTCGCGCATCTTGTTCATCATTACGACGAAAGCGGGCGATTCGCTGTTGGTGAGGATAACGAAACCAACGTTTTTCTCGGGGATCAAGACAGTGTAAGAAAGCATTCCGTCGAGCCCGCCGCTGTGGTTTATGACCTTGACGCCGTAGTAATCGTAGACGAACCAGCCGCTCGCAACGCCCGAGAAGTGTCGCGTGGGATTGCTTCGCGATGCCGCGAGCGATATCTGCTGTGAGAGATACGGCTGATGCAGATTCCAGGCCTGAGCCTCGCTAATTATCTGCTTTCCGTCAAATTTGCCACCTGCGAGCTGCAGCCGCAACCATTTCGATAGGTCGTTGACGGACGAGTTTAACGCGGCGGCAGCATAGGAACCATCGACATTTCCACGGTGTAACTTTCGCAGAGTTCCGCCCGATTCGTTGTGCGGCCAGGCGGCATTGTTTGGGAGATTGTTTACGGTGCACGAAGTTCGCGTCATGGCGAGCGGCGTGAGTATGCGCTCTTTGACAAATGAACACCACGATCTAACCGAGGCTCTTTCGACGACCTTTCCGGCGGCGATGAACATAAGGTTCTGGTAACCGTAACGCGTGCGAAAACTAGAAACAGGCTTCAGGTGCTTAAGTCGCTGCAGGATCTCGTCGGGTGTGTAGGTTGTCTCATACCACAGCAGATCGCCGCTGAAAGTATCGAGGCCGACACGGTGCGTAACCAGATCGCGGATCGTCAATTCGCTCGTCACCCACGGGTCGTACATCTGAAACTCCGGCAGGTATTTCGAAACCTTGTCATCCCAGTCGAGCTTCTTTTCATCGACGAGGATCGCAAGGGCCGCCGTCGTGAACGCTTTCGAATTCGACGCGATCGCAAACACTGTATCTGCATCGACCGCGTCAGTCTTGCCTAACTCCCTGATGCCGTAGCCCTTCGCCGAGACAACCTTGTCATCCTTGACCACCGCGATCGCCATACCGGCTCCGGACTTTCCGGCCCATGTTTGAGTTACGGCATTCGCGTAATCATCGATCTCCTTTAGCTTTTCATCGACCGACGGTGCCTGGCCGAACGTAGGAAGAAAAAATACGAGACATACAATTGAGATCCTGATCGTGTTTTTCATAGGTTTTTCCTGAAGGAAAGAGTGTGCAAAAGGTAATTTTAGCGCAAAGTCAAGTTTCTCGTCGGTGACTGAGGTCTTTGCAACGGCGACGGATTCCTATATGCTTTTGCGCACGGTGACAGTCGACATTGCACTTACTTTAGGGCTTCTCATTGTGGCCATCGGCCTCTTCGCTCTCGAGCGCATACCGGTCGATATTATCGGCATTCTGCTGGTGATAACGATGGTAATGAGCGGCGTGCTGACCATTCAGGAAGGGCTTGCCGGGTTTGGAAACGACATCATCATCACTATAGGCGGCCTTTTTATCCTCGTCGGAGGGCTGATCAAAACCGGCCTGATCGATAAGATCGGCCATCGGCTTCATAAGATCGCGGGCGACAATGAGTTTGTTCTGACGGCGCTGATAATGGGAGCTGCGGCTGTCTCTGCGTCCGTACTAAAGAATACGACCACGACGGCGATGTTTCTTCCGGTCGTCATCGGTATTGCGGCCAAAGCAAAGATACCGCCCTCGCGTCTGTTAATGCCTCTCGCATTCGGCGCGATCCTTGGCGGCAGCTGTACGCTGATCGGAACCTCAACGAACCTTGCCGTCAGCGGTGCTATTCAGCGCTACGGCATGGATGCGTTGTCGATGTTCGAGCTCACGCCGGTCGGCGTGGTGACCGTGGCGATCGGCATGATCTACATGCTGTTTATCGGCCGCCGACTGCTTCCATCGCGCGGCGGCGAAGACTCGCTGACAGATCAGTACCAGATCCGCGAATACGTCTCGGAACTTATCGTACTTCCTGAATCGAGACTCGTCGGCAAGACGCTGAAAGAAGCGAACATCAGCAAAGAATTGGAACTGAATGTTCTCGGCATAGTCCGCACCGGCGAACGGATCAGTGCTCCCAGCCCCGATGAGCGAATACGGAGGCGCGATTCACTGATCGTCGAGGGCACGATGGCCGATATTCTTCGGATAAAAGAGGAAGCGGGACTCGAGATCAGACCGGATTTCTATCTCAATGACATGGACCTCGAAAGCGAAAGGGTCGAACTCTTCGAGATCATGGTCATGCGCGGCTCGAGATTTGTTGGCCGGACCCTAAAAGGGCTTGATTTTCGTAAAGTTCACGAACTGACAGTGCTCGCGATCAATCATCACGGCGAGACGTTCGTCAACAAACTCGGTGACGTTCGAATGAAATTCGGTGACGTGCTGCTGGTCCAGGGCCCACGAGGAAGGGTCGAGGACCTCGTCGCTGATGAATCAGTTATCCTTCTCGAGGACGTTTCAGCTCGCGGAATGAGAACCGAAAAGCGGCACTGGGCAATCGCCGCATTCATTCTTTTCCTTTCGCTGTCTCTCTTTAAGATAGTAATCGGCTTCGATGTACCGCTGGCGATATGCGTGCTTTCAGGCGTGATGCTGTTGCTGGCGACGCGCACTGTTCGTTACAGCGAAATGTACTCGCTGATTGATTTTCGTCTGTTGGTTCTGATCGCCTGCATGATGAGCTTCGGCGTCGCGATGGAAAAAACCCACACTGACGTTTTCCTTTCGACCTATGTTCAGCAGTTCCTGGGGCAGTTTGGCCCGCTGGCGGTGCTTGGTGGTTTCTTCATTTTGACGGTTGCGCTGACACAGCCTATGTCCAACCAGGCAGCAGCACTTGTCGTCCTTCCAGTTGCGGTCAAGACTGCGATCGCCATGGGAGTTGATCCGCGAACATTTGCTGTCGGCATTACTTTCGCCGCGTCATTCTCATTCATTACACCGCTCGAACCCGCATGTGTCCTGGTCTATACGCCAGGCCGCTACAAATTCATGGATTTTGTAAAGATAGGCTCCGTGCTTACGATCGCCGTCTTTGTCGTGAGCATGTGGTTGGTGCCGCTTTACTGGCCGTTCTAGATCCGTTCGACGATCGAAAAGAGTCTCCATTCTCCCTCGATGTTTTCAAAAGTTCGGCGCCCGAATTCCTGAAACTCAATTCCGGATCCTGCGACCAGATCTTTGACCGTTCGCGAGACGAGAATGTTGCCGGTGGACAGCTCGGCCACTTCTTTTGCCAAATCAACGGCGAAACCGCTGTACCGGTCGCCCATTACATCACATTCGCCGGTGTGAAGGCCCGTCTTAACGTCGATGCCAATCCGTCGTGCAGATTGAGTGATGGCGATCGCACATCTGATCGCCCGGGCCGGCCCGTCAAAAGCTGCGAGCACTTTGCCGTTTCCGACGGAAAGTTCTTTTCCCTTGAAAACCTGCAGCTGCCTATGAACAAACTCTCGCGCACGGGTCCGCAGGTCGGACCAACTGCGATCGCCGTGACGCAGGGCTTCGCCGTCGAGATCAGTGATTCGCAGGCTCATAACTGTCGCGAGAACGCGATCGTAGGTATCGCCGAACTGGACTCCCGCAACAAAGTCCTCTATCTCACGAACTACGGCTTCCTGATCTCCGACAAACGGCAGGTGATCGATGCCATCGAGTTCAACATACTTGGAGCCTGGTATCTGCCTTGCCACAAACCGGCCCTCTTCCACCTTCAAACAGAGATCACCCGAACGATGGATAACAAGCGTCGGAACGCGGACCGATGGCAAAACACCGCGTACGTCGATCTCGGCGTTCATTTTTGTTAGTGCGACAGCGGCTCCAGGACTCGCACCCATTCGTAAATAGGTCGCCCACCAATCGCGAAATTCTTCGTCCTCCGCCATCGATGGGGCTCGCTCGGCGATGCCGACCGGCTTTCCCCAGTCCCGCTTCATTAGTTCGAAAAAGGCTTCGCGTTGCTCCTCGGTCGGTGCCCATGGATAATCTTCGTCACGTATCCGCTTGGCGTACGTGCCGATCATCACCAGCCCGCTCGTACGTTCCGGATACGTCGCTGCAAAAAGAGCACACATAGGGCCGCCCTCAGAGACGCCGACCAGCACGGCACGCTCCGACCCGACCGCGTCCATTACCGCGTGAACATCCTCCATTCGCTGCTCGAGAGTTGGTAATTCCGACAACGGAACGCGATCCGACAGGCCGGTACCGCGTTTATCGAATAAGATCAACCTCGAAAACGACGCCAGCCGCTCCAGAAACGACGCAAAAAGATGATGCTTCCAAAAATATTCGAGATGCGAGACCCAGCCCATGACAAAAACAATGTCGATCGGCCCATTGCCGACCACTTGATAGGCAATATTCACGTCGCCGTTTTGTACGTAGTGAGTCTCTGGCAGAGGCTTCGGATTTAACGGGCTTGATGTTGAGGTTTGGGTAGAACGTTCAGACAAAGAACCATCGTCGACGAAGATGCGAGCCGTTGTTTTCTCGATAACCTCCGTTGTCACGGAACCGTCGACACTGCTGACCTCGGCGACGAACCGATAGCCGAACTTCGGCACAGTCTCGATGAACTTGCGATCAGAGCTCTCGCCCAACACCCGGCGGAGGTGGGAAATGTTCTGTGCAAGATTGTTCTCTTCGACAAAGCTGCCCTCCCAGACGTCTTTGAGCATTTTATCTTTGCTCAGAACGCGGCCTGAGTTCTCGACAAACATCACTAGTGTGTCGAAGACCTTAGGCGGAAGGGTCACGGGCGAATCTCCGTCAAACAGCAACCGTTCCGCAATATCAAGCCGGAACTGGGCGAAGCGATAGATTGTCGATCCGATCACGCTCATTAGCTGATGCTGAGTATCAGCGATTCTAGCGCAATCCGCTAACTGCGGACAGCAGAACTTTGTTACACCGGCCCATTCAGGCTGCCTTCAGAAAAACTTCAAAGCAAATTCAGGGAATCCTAAATATTTAAGAGCCTGTTTCGCCGCAAACTTGCAATGTATTAAAAACCCGGTCAAGAAACGGAGCATATGACAGCACAGCGGCAGAGAGAGATGGTGATCGAGTACGAAAAGGTCCAGACCATTCGTAAACGCGCTAGAACGACACTTTCGACATGCGAGCACTGTTGTGACGAGACGGATTCCATTTCGCTAGCTGAGGCGGCAGAGCTGTTTGAAACCGGACGTGAAGAACTGCTCCATTTTATCAGGGAAAACAACTGTCATTATCACGTCAATGTCGACGCCAGAATGTATCTATGTGTGCGGTCGCTGCTCGATAAAATGCAGCAACTGATCAAAGTACGCCGTCTGCCGGCAAAGGGAGAAAAGCAATGAGGAATATTGGTGGAAACTCTTGGAGGGCAGCGGCCCGGATGATGTTTGTCAAGGGATCGGCCTTGACTGCGTTGCTGATCAGTCTGATCGCGCCAATGAGTGCACAGCAGCCAGGCCAGGATCTATACGACCGGCTTTTCGGTTCCAATGAACTCCTTAGGGTGATCTCATTACCGCGCGATGGCTTTGGAAGAGCACAATCCAACGATAACCGCCCACAGGCAGTCGAAACTTGGTCGGGAGGCGATAATAATGATGCGCTTTGGACCAGTAACGACAACTGGGCCGGCATCGGCGGAGCCGGAGCGGGTGACGACCTGTTCTTCCCGACCGTTGCTGCACGGCTGACAAACACAAACGATTTTCCTGTCAACACTAGTTTTGCGTCGCTCAATTTTCAAGGGAACGCATACGTCATTAGCGGGAATCAGATCATTCTTACAGGGGGCATTGTCAACAACCCATCGGGCGGCGGTAGCCCTCCAGTGTTCAACCCAAATATCCTAATGACTGCGACCCAGACATTCAGCAGCGCCACGAGCCATGTGGAATTAAATGGCGTAGTCAATCTGCAAACTTTCGATCTAACGCTTACGGGTAATGGCAATCATCGCTTTGATGGGCAGGTGATCGGCGGTATTGGAGCACGACTCACCAAGAATGGCAGCGGGACAGCACGCTTTTTCGGAAACAGTCCCAATGCCCCTGATATCCATCTAAACGCGGGCACCGTAATACTAGAACCCGGCGGAATCTACAACAATGATTTTAGCGTGTTCGGCGGTACCGTGATCCTTAACGGAACACAATCAGGAAGTGTGGGATTGAGCGGGGGGACGGTTCGTGGAACGGGTACGACCGGAGCTATCTCGACGGACACTGTAGATGACAGCGGGGGAACCGTTTCACCTGGAAACACGGGTACGTCAACCGGCATTCTTACTTCGACTGGCAATGTAAACCTCAGTGTTGGTTCCTCCACGTTGGAAATCGATCTCAACGGTGCCACAGTTGGGACGCAATACGACCGCCTTGCCTCCACCGGTGGAAACATCAATCTGACCGGTTCAACCCTAGATCTTAAACTTGGTTTTACTCCGACGGTCGGACAGACATTCTCCATCGTCACCACAAACAGTTCAGTTATCGGTCAGTTTGCTCAGGGCACGAGCATCGTTAAGGAGGGCCAGGTCTTCTCGATCACGTACAACCCAACCGGCGTCGTGCTCACGGCTCAAGGACCATTTGCGTCGCTGACTTGGGATGGCGGCGGCTCGACAAACAATTGGTCCGAGGCGGCTAACTGGAATCTGAACGTTGTACCCGTTGACGGCATCGATCTCATCTTTCCCGCGGGAGCTCCCGCGAACAGCTTGGAAAATAACAACAATATCGCAGGATTAGATATTCGTTCGATCACCATCAGCGGTTCCGGCTACAATATCGCCGGTAATGGGATCACCCTTACAAACGGAGTTCAACGAACGACTGGCACGGGCACGACGAGCCTCGCACTTGCGATCACTCTATTACAGCCTCAGACCTTTGACGGGGGTGATTCAAGTGACCCACTCGCCTTTTTTGGCGCGGTTAATCTTAATGGGTTCGCTCTGACATTGGATATTGATGGCGGTGCTGGCGCGGGTCTCAGTTTAGTTGGAGTGGTCTCCGGCTCCGGAGGGCTGACGAAGACGGGCAGCGGCGGACTTCAAATCAGTGGAAACAATACGTATACAGGGGTGACGACAGTCAGCGCAGGAGCGATACAACTTTCTACCAATGGAGCATTCGGTGCGACAGGAGCAGGAAATAACACCGTTGTCGCCTCTGGTGCAGCCCTCAGGTTCGCCATCGTGACTTCATCAGAGCCTTTTACACTAAGCAACTCAACCATATCGACCGTCGGAGGAGGGGGTACACGAATTCTTAGCGGGGCCATCACCCTCACCGGCAATCCGATCGTCGATCTATCCTCGCCTCTGACCATAAGTGGAGTCATCAGCGGCAACGGATTCGGTCTGACAAAAGTTGGTTCCGACGCGCTAACGCTTACGGCCAACAATTCATATACCGGAACTACGACCGTCAACGCTGGAACTCTATTTGTCAATGGAAATCAGCTGAACAGCAGTGTGAGCCTGACGGGGGGCACGCTAGGAGGAACCGGCTTGATCGGTAGTCTTAATGCCACCGGAGGTACGATCGCACCAGGAAACAGTCCGGGAAGGCTCAATATCCGGCCCTCGGCGACACTTAATGCTGCGACGACTCTTCATTTTGAGATCGGCGGCCTAATCGCGGCTTCTGAGCACGATCATATTTTCGTAAATGATCCATCTACAGCGTCGCTGAATCTAGGCGGGGCCTCTTTCAGTGGGAGCTTGGTTAACGGTTTTACTCCTACAGTCGGCCAGCAGTTCTCGATCATACAGATCTCTTCGGGTTCGATCACCGGGCAGTTCGCTCAGGGAAATATCGTTAATATTGGTGGGGTACAATTCAGCGTTGCTTACCTTCAACTGGCGGTGGTTTTGACAGTGGTTCCTCCTACTTTCACGTGGGATGGTGGCGGCACGACCAACAACTGGTCCGAGGCCGCGAACTGGAGCCCTGACGCCGTTCCGGTGGACGGAGCGAACCTTATCTTTCCAACCGGTGCGCCGTTTGATAGCAAGAATATGACGAACAATATTCCGGGCCTGGATCTCCGCTCGATAGCTATTTCCGATGGCGAATACTTCATGGGCGGGAATGCTGTCACCCTGTCGCACGGGGTCGCCGTGAATATACCCCAAGGTGGGCAATCTTCCAGATTCGAGATCCCGCTGACTCTTACTCAGCCCCAGACGATCAGTTTCGATGGTTCAGGCTCGCTGATCTTCGACGATGCTTCGATAAACCTGAACGGATCAACGCTGACCCTGGACTCGCAAGGTTCGATCGCGATACTAAGCACGATCTCTGGTGCCGGCGAGATTGTTAAGAGCGGTAGTGGGTTCTTAAGCTTCCAAGCTTCTAACATCTATACAGGGACAACTACGATCAATGCCGGCATATTAAGCGTCGGTACGACAAATTCACTTGGGGCCTCCGGACCTTCAAATAGTACGATCGTCGCTAATGGAGCGCAGCTTAGAACGAGCTTTAATACTTCCGGCCTTACCGAATCTATAACCCTAAATGGAAGCGGTCCAAATGGGAATGGGGCACTGGCGGCCAACCAATGCGGACAAGGGTGCTCAATTGCCGGCCCGATCACGCTTGGGAGCACTTCGACGATTCAAGCTCTCGGAGCCGACATACTTTCTCTTACCGGTCCGATAAATGGCAGTGCCGGCCTGACAAAGGTCGGCGCCGGGACCCTGATACTCTCCGGCAACAACACGTACAGCGGTACGACGACGATAAATAACGGAACACTCCTTATCAACGGCAGCCAGACATCCAGTAATGTAAATCTCACCGGCGGGACTCTGGGCGGTACCGGCACGATCCGCGACCTGATAGCGACCGGCGGAACTGTTGCGCCCGGAAACAGTCCGGGAATTCTAACCGCCAGCCCAGCAACCCTGAATTCTTCACTAAATGCGGCAACGACTTTGAATATCGAGATCGGCGGAACGACGGCTGGTACACAGTACGACCGACTGACTTTTAGTCCAGTTGCAGGCGGTGGCGTTGATCTTGGTGGAGCCTCACTAACCGGTACGCTGATCAACGGCTTCAGTCCATCGCCTGGACAGCAGTTTGAAATATTGCAGGTAATAGGAACAACGCTGACCGGCCAGTTTGCCCAAGGGAGCTCCGTTACCATCGGCGGCATCGATTTTCTTATATCCTACACTAGCAACAGCGTTGTCCTTAGGGCGCCGGGCGGCAATCCAACCCCAACTCCGACCGCGACACCTACTCCGACGGCCACGCCGACCCCAACGGCAACCCCGACTCCAACGGCGACCCCGACCCCAACAGCAACGCCGACCCCAACGGCAACCCCTACTCCAACAGCGACCCCGACCCCGACGCCAACGGCGACACCGACGCCAACGGCGACCCCGACGCCAACGGCCACGCCTACCCCGACGGCGACACCAACCCCAACAGCAACTCCAACGCCGACGCCGACCGCGACGCCGACCCCAACTCCTACACCAACTCCGGGTTGCCAGCCGAGTTTGGATATTTTGCAGGACGGAGGTTTTGAGGCAAATACGCCGGCACGGACAAATCCGAACTGGACCTCGACCTCGACCACCTTTGGCAGTGCTCTTTGTAACAATGGGTTGTGCGGAGCGGCGGCGCGAACCGGGAACGGCTATGTTCTATTCGATGGCGGAGCGAACGGCAGTCCCAGCGAAACCGCGACGGTGGCCCAGGTCGTCAATATCCCGGCCGGTTCGGTCGCAACGTTGAACTACTTCCTGCGGGCAGTGAGTGTAAGTGCTCCGTCGACTACCACCATCACGGTTAGCGTTGACGGCGTGGTCGTTCAGACCATCAACGAACCGGCGGCCGCAAGCGGTGATTACGCCCAACTCTCGACCGACCTGACCGCCTTTGCAGGAGGAACCCGGACGGTCACCTTTACCTATACGCGCCCTGCCGGATCGCCGAGCGATGAGTTTCTGCTCGACGATGTGTCGCTAGCGATATCCTGCGGCACGGCGGTGATCAATGTCGGCGGCCGCGTTTTCACTCCGTCCGGACTCGCCCTCAGAAACGCGATCGTCATCCTGACCGACAGCCAGAATGTGCGGCGAACGTCAACGACAAGTTCGTTCGGCATCTACTCGTTCGACAACGTGAGGGTCGGTGAGCAGTACATCCTCAGCGTCTCGTCAAAACGCTTCCGCTTCACGCCGAAGATCGAGCTGTTCTCGGCAAGTATCACTAACTTAGACTTCGTGGGATTGGAGTAGGCCTTCAGTCGATACACGGCGGCGGTTCGTTGCTACGGACCGCCTTTTTCCTTTAGAAGAAGGCCGTTCCACTTCGGTGCTGACGTGGAACGGGCTAAATCTCTGAGATTCAAGCGGTTACGGCAAAAAATCGTTCCACTTGCAAAAAAAGCCATGCCCGCAAGTGGAACGCCCGCGGGCGAAATCGTCTCACCTGCTTGCCGCACGTGAGACGGATTAACAGTCCTGTTTCCAACGTTTACAGCTAAAAATCGTCTCACCACCAAAAAAGACCAACCCCAATGTGAGACGATGTCCTAAAGCTCGCCAAAACGTGTCCATTTTAGCTAGACCTATCCCGAGCGCGGACCATGATTTTCAAATATCTCACGAGCAAAACTAAAACAACGCTCATGTATGTTGCAAAGATAACACAAGATTGCAACAATGTCAAGGCCGGCTATTTGGAAAGTGATCGTGTCGTGAGCTCCGTAGGAGCGGACTGTTTGTAGCGAACAGTCAAGATACAAGATCCCCTGCAGGGGCGGCATGGGAACATCTCACAACGAAAGGGCGGCCGCACCTACGGAGCTTGAGACATTTTATACGGGCCTCGGTTCTACAGACAGTCCGCTCCTACGGAGCTGGATCCAAGAGCTCGGCCTCACGCTGACGATCGCGTTCGGCGTTCTGAGCGAGCAGGCGTTTGTCGGCCTTGTCGCGCTCGGCGGCGAGGTCTTCGTTTTGCTTTTTGAGGAGATCGTTGATGCCGGCGAGGCGCTGTTGTTCGGCCTCGGCTTTTGTGGCCCGGATCAGGTTTTCGTCACGTTGTTTGAGGTATTTTGATTCGGCCCAAGTGTCGCCCTTGGTTACGCCGAGATAGAAGACAATGCCCAGAACCGCGATGATCACAGCACCAAACGCCAGAAACGACGCCACCCGCGTGCGCGGCGACTGACTGCCAAAACGATCTATTAGCTCATGCAAATTCACGGTATATAGAAATACCGTGAGGGAGTGATTTATTGTGGAGGGAGCTTAAAACTCCGTGCATCTCGAGCTCTGTACTTGTCTCATTCTTAAACTCATTTCATTTTTTCGTTTTCTAATCCTAAGCTCGCTAAGAATCGGCTCGCCCCCGCTCACTCATTATCATCGGCTCCTTTTATGCAATCAACGGAAATATTCAAGTGCTTTTGAAGGTCTGTACAAAATCTAAGTGCGTTTTTCCCATTTGAATCGCGCGTAAAAGCTCGATAGCCGACATAATCGTAGTAGCCGCCCTCGCGAAGTTGAATAAATACCTGTCCTTCATCAGGGATAGGATCATTCAAGTCTCTCTGTAAATTGTTGCTTACAGGATTCTTTATGTTGCGGAGGAGCATTGTTTCATCCAAGAAATTCCAGCCAGCCTTGGGGGTAATAGAAGATTTGACGATTTTAGCCCCGTTTTTATGAGTCTCGGCCCGAAGCTGAGTACCGGTCCAAGTCCCATTGGACTTTACTAATATGATACATTCCGGCTGCTTCAAGCCATAATACAACCACAGGCGAAGCTCAATCTCTGCATCCGATCGCGGCTCGTTAGGCAACCCGTAGAACTGACTTAACTTGTTCAAGGTTTCACGCGTCTCAACTCGTTCTCGGCTTTCGTTTTTATGTGGCATCGGCGGTGTCTGCCCAGATTGCACCAAAACATCATCATTATTAACCACCCGCATCTGTTCACTGCTAGAGCAACCCGTTGGTAAAGAAAACAGACTTAGAAGGAATAAAACGAGTCGCAGGGCTCGCTCACTTTTCAAATGACTCATAATTTTACCCTACAACTATTTCGCAGGAGTCAATGCAATTCCTGTCCTGCTGAATAGGCAGTAGTTGCCGGCCTCATTAAAAACTCCGAGTTTGTTTGCTGCAATCAGTATCCCGTCAATCCCTAGAGAGGAGACAGAAGGCTTATCACCAGATTTACCGCTGAAATTGTCCAGGGGGCTAGGCAAGCTAGTTCCACTCGGGTGAGTGTGCACCCAAAAAAGTATCTCCATCGCATTTGCTTGCCCCCTAACCCAAGGTAAAAAATCAGGGCCCATGCTACCCTCGAACGTCTTGCCGGCGAACGTTGCAAATACTGGGACCTGGCGTCCACCCGGTTGCACCTCCCCAAGCCCAACAACCCCGCCTCTCTCGAGCTTTCTATTAGTTCCCGACCCCGATGCCTTCCATAGGTCCTCAAAGAAACCAAGAAAAGGTTTTAGTATTTGGGATACCCGATCACACCGTTTCTTAAGTGTAGCCATCGTATTTGCTAGTGGGAAGGCACCCCCTAGGCCATCGCCACCGCTACCTCCGTCCATAGGTTCCCAGCCGCTAGTTCCACCACCATAGCCGGTTCCATCATCGTACCAGTAGCGATCTATGTATTCGATACAGTGCCACTTGCCATCAGATCCTGGAGAACATCCAAGACCTCGTCGGACATCGATATACCGCATCTGCAAACCACTCGGATCAACAAAATCCGTCGGCATGTTTTGCGTGTACGCGTACATGTTGTTCGACTGCGGGTTTCCGATCGAGGCGGCGGACATGCCTATTGGGTCGACCTGGGTGAATCGCCCCTGGCCGCTGGAGTAGGTGCGGTTGTTGGCGTAGTCGAGGCCCGTCGTGGAGCTTCGGTCGTAGCTCGTGAAGACCTGATTCGAGTACCCCGAACTCTCCGCACCGAAAGCCGTCCCAAACGGCAGCGTCGATTGTTCGAACGTTGCCCCCGAATCTACATTCGTCACTATCTTGGTACCAAGCCGATCAGGATGGTGCGTCTCCTTTTTCTCGGTCGTACTGTTCACCCTGGAAGTTGTACCCGTGCGCTTGACACCAAGGGGTAACTTCATAGACGACTGACCCCGTTTCCTTACATTGTCAGCCAGTTACCATCGGTAGAAACAACAGTCTGTTTCTCGAATTCTGTACTTGGTTGAGTCAATCGCAGTACCTGTATTGGAGATTCGAACGAGAAACACCGTTTTTTCAGGTTTATCTTTCTCATCGCCGGTAACCGCCTTTCCAAATTTTTCGCCTGTAGAACTCCTGCTTTGCACCGATAGTACCCCATCGTAATTAAACTGAATACGGCGTTTTGCTTTTGGTTGAAGATCGAAAATTATGAACCGATCATTTTGCGTTTGGATGAAAACATAATCCAAAACATTATGTCCCATGTTTTCAATTTCAAGGCTGTCAATCCCCGATTCACGAAAGCTTCCAAAAGCAAAAATATCCGGGCGTAGCCAGAATTTTTGTGGCTGGCGGTCATCGAAAGTGTCGTCAAAAGTGTCGCCGGAAAAAATCAAACCACTGTCAATAATTGATCGATTTTCTGTGTTAGCGTTCACGTAGACTTCACGCCGACTCGGGATATTTGCGCGATTCTGGTACATCTTAACTACATATCCGTCCTCTGAAATTTCGGACGAATAGACCATATGACTGGCCGTAACAATCCTGAGAACACCAATTGTGACAACCAGCGTGCCAATCAAGCCCAACACAATAATTTTGCCGTATTTCATCTGTTCCTCGTCTGATCAGATAGCCTCTGATTGAATTGAAATCGGGGATTAGATCAACCCCGATTATCTTCTTCCTAACTCTACGGTAGTAAAATGCTCTTTTAAGAAAAAATTTCACGCCCCGCACGTCATTTACTTATTTGGATCACACAGTATGTTTTCTATCGTCCCTCGCACCGTTGCTGCATTGTGTCCCGCCTTCCAGCCATCATGGAGAGCCTGTCCGATTGCAGTACCCGCCTGATCATCACGCAGCTCAGTTTGATGTTGGGGATTATTAACGTCCGTTTTATCCAACCACTTCAGACCTAAATCTGCCAGCTCCACGGGTATTCCCCCTCCCCCTATTGCTATCAATTTTAGCCCGGCAAAAACAAGAAAGTGCGCATAGGCGTCGCCGCCTTGTCCTGCATTGATTAGTTCGTCTCTAAAACCGCCAGACGCAGAGCCGCCATCGCCACGTACCTTCGGTAGCGCGTAGCTATGCATCATGTCGTATCCTTGCTTTAATAGATATGTTCCGGCGCCTGCGTTGGTTCCAGCAAACCAATATTTATCTACAAGCCACTTAACAAAATCCTTACACTTTTGTCCGATCTTTCTATCCTGCGGATTAGTGGAAGCTCCAAACGAACCACCATCCTCCTGCCCCGGATAGGGAAAGAAGTGTTCCCAGTATCCCACCACACTACCGTCTCGGATTTGCCAAATCCGAGTTAGCCAGCCAGTCTGCCCGCCCGCTCCCGGATTCTGCATGTTGAGCCCTGACGGGTCTACAAAATCCGTCGGCATATTCTGCACGTAGGCGTACATGTTGTTAGACTGCGGGTTACCGATCGAGGCGGCGGACATTCCTATTGGGTCGACCTGGGTGAATCGGCCCTGGCCGCTGGAGTACGTGCGGTTGTTGGCGTAGTCGAGGCCCGTCGTGGAGCTTCGGTCGTAGCTCGTGAAGACCTGATTCGAGTACCCCGAACTCTCCGCCCCGAAAGCCGTTCCAAACGGCAGCGTCGATTGTTCGAACGCTGCCCCCGAATCCACATTCGTCACTATCTTGGTACCAAGCCGATCGGGATGGTGCGTCTCCTTTTTCTCGGTCGTGCTGTTCACCCTGGAAGTTGTAAATATCAAACGCGAACCCGCGTAGAAATAGGACTTTGTCCACCTCGGCCCCGGACTCCCGCGGTCGAGATACTCGGCCATGATCGACCCGTTTCCCCAGAAGTAGTAATACGTGTCGAGCCCGTCGTACATCGACAGCTTCTGACGGTCGGCCCCGTACGTGTAGGTCTCAAGGTCGACATGAAAGCCCGGCGGTGTATTGTTTAAACTCAAAGACATTCGATCTTAGCCTACGACCTTAGAATGGTTTCACGAAGATTAGAGTGCGAAAGATGCAAAAATGTTGCAAAACGGCCCCCTGGATAGCTGTTTGTCTTGACAGCGGCGCCGGGCGGGAATACAATTCTCGCAGTTTTTTTCGAAACCCCTTTTTTCACAATTCGTGCCTGAAACACCGTGTTTGGGCGTTACCTTGACTAGAAACAGTGCAGCTCCTGACTTTGAACCCCTCGTCTAGCTCCATCTGCGGCGGCCGTGCTGATTCCTGATATTTCATCTAGGAGGACGTTATGAAGAAATTGTTGCTTTTCGGCGTGGTAGCAGCGATCTGCCTCGTCGGTTTTGGTGTGTTTACCGCTGGAAGCAGCGGGCAGGAACGCAAGTTTCGCCGCGTGGCCGAGCCTGTTCCGAATCGTTACATCGTGGTGCTGGAAGATTGGGCCGCGGGAGAACTTGGCGATCAAGCCCGGACGGTGCAGCTCGCGGATGAACTCGGGACAGCATACCGCATTAAGGTCGATAAGACCTTTACACACGCTTTGCGCGGCTTTTCGGTAGAGATGTCAGAGAAAGAAGCAAAGGAGCTGGCAAATGACGTTCGCGTCAAATACATAGAAGAGGACGGCGTAGTTTACGCTAACGCAACTCAGACCGGTGCGACCTGGGGCCTCGACCGCATCGATCAGCGAGACCGGCCGCTCAGCACCACTTACAATTACGACGCGACCGGCAGCGGCGTTAATGCATACATAATCGACACCGGCATCCGCCGTACCCACAATGACTTCGGTGGAAGGGCTTTTGTCGGCTTTGACGCATTCACGGACGGGCAGAATTCGAACGACTGTAACGGCCACGGTACTCACGTGGCCGGAACCGTCGGCGGGACGACTTATGGCGTCGCGAAGGATGTCAGGCTTTACGCGGTACGTGTTCTGAATTGTTCCGGGTCAGGAACAAACTCAGGCGTGATCGCCGGCGTGGATTGGGTAACCGCAAATCATGTCAAACCCGCAGTCGCAAATATGAGCCTCGGCGGCGGAGCTTCGACGGCACTCGACACGGCGGTCAACAATTCGATCGCCGCCGGTGTCAGCTACGCCGTTGCCGCCGGCAATAGCAATGTAAACGCGTGCAATTCGTCACCAGCAAGGGCACCAAACGCGATAACCGTCGGTTCGACGACGAGCAGCGACGCCCGATCGTCATTCTCGAATTTTGGAACATGTCTCGACATATTCGCTCCGGGTTCGTCGATCACCTCGGCATGGTACACATCAAATACGGCGACGAATACGATATCGGGAACCTCGATGGCATCGCCTCATGTCGCGGGTGTCGCGGCTCTTTACCTTGAAACCGATCCGACAGCATCGCCGGCAGCCGTTACTTCGGCGATCGTGGGCAACGCCACTTCGGGAAGACTGACGAGCATCGGAACCGGTTCGCCCAATCTGCTTCTTTATTCGCTCTTCGGCGGCGGCGGCGGTGGTCCGACGCCGACCCCGACGCCAACCGCGACACCGACACCGAGCCCCTCACCTACGCCGTCGGGCAACTTCCTTGTAAACGGCGGGTTTGAAGGCAGCGTTTCGCCGTGGGTCGGATCCGGCAGCGGGTATTTCTACACCGCGAACGGAAACTTTCCGCAGAACGGCACGGGTTATATCTACTTCGGTGTGAACAACAGCGTCAGCGGACAGGCCTATCAGACCGTGACAATACCGTCAACGGCAACCGGAGCACTGACGTTCTGGCTAAACGTGACGTCGAGCGAAACCACTACGACCACGGCGTACGATCGACTCTTTGTCGAAGTCCGCAGCACGTCAGGGGCATTGCTGAGCACGCTGGGCACCTATAGTAATCTGAACAAGACAACCTCAGGAAACTACACACTGAGATCATTCAGCGTGGCGGCGTATCGAGGTCAGACCGTCCGGATACAGTTCCGAAGTACGATGGACAGTTCGATAACTTCGACCTTCAGGGTAGATAATGTAACTCTGCAATAGGCAATACGGCGACTCCAAAAGCAGAAGGGGAGCGGTTTTGGCCGTTCCCCTTTTTCTAGTTTTGTTGTGCGGTCGTATGACGTTACTTAGCTTTCAGGATGTCGCGTATCTCGGTCAGCAGCGCTTCCTGTGGAGGTGGCTCGGCCGCGGCGGCGAGTTTCTTGAAGTAGTCCATTGCGACTTTCGCGATGATGAACATGATGAAGCCAACGATCAGAAACGTGAGCACGTCACTGATCAACTGGCCATAACGGATCAGCGGAGCACCGCCCTTGATCGCTGCGTCGATCTGTTCAGGAGTCGCTCCTGGCTGGAGCTTTCCGCTTAGATCATAGAACTTTGTCTTAAAATCGATGCCCCCGGTCAGGATTCCGACGAAGGGCATGATGATGCCCTCGGTGAAAGTAGTTATGATCTTTCCGAAGGCGGCCCCGATGATGACACCGATGGCCAGGTCGAGCACGTTGCCGCGTGCTATGAATGCTTTGAATTCATTTAACATAGTTAGATCCTCTCAGAATGTGATTGTTTAGACGGTTGATGTATAAAAAAAGGCGGGTCGCCCCGCCTTTAACTCTTGGAAAATCAGGGTTTAAACGGAAGCGGCTTTGACTTCGTCGAGATCGTCATCGTCATCGGCGAAAAGGTCAGGAGCATCGTCGTCGGTTGTTTGGGCAGGCGGCGCTGGCTGCTCGTAATGGACGGCGGCGGCCACTGCCTCTTCTTCCTGTGTTTCGCGGGCCTTGAGCATCGAACAGCTGCCTTCGAGAATGGCGCCTTCCTCGACGATGAGACGAGGGCTATGGATATTGCCGAGCACGCGTGCCGTCCGGCCGAGCTGGAGCTTCTCGGTGGCATAAACGTCCCCGTTTACGGTACCGTTTATCATCGCGGCGGCGACCGTTATGTTAGCGTCCACTTGACCGTTCGTGCCGATTATCAGGGTGCCGGAATCAGATGTTACGGTCCCGATCAGATGGCCGTCAACGCGGAGCATGGCGTGAAATTGCGTTTCGCCGGTCAGCGTTGTGCCGTGCCCGACGAATCCGCTCAGGCGGCCTTCTTTGATGTCGCGGGCCATCGAATCGCTCTCGGAAATTGCCCCGCGTCCGGTCGAAGCGGCGGCTTGTTCGGCGTAGCGGTAAGCCTGTTCCTGCGTCGGTTGTTCGTTGCTTTCGGGTTGGTCTGTTCGGCTGCCTCGGCCCATTCTGATCATGATTATGTAACCTCTCTTAGATAAATTTTGGCGGGAAACTAGGACAACACGCCTCTGATGAAAAGACGTTTATGGCACCGGCACGCGACCCTTTTGATTACCTGATATTCCCTAAGCATAGATAATAGTTAGGTTTTGCACTGGTGTCTAGTCATTTGTTGGGGTTGTCAAACCTTGCGGCGCGTGTCAGAATCTAACTTTTTCCGGTGCGGGCCGGACTTATAGTTAAGTGAAAGCGGAAACGAAGACAAAAGGTAAGCTGCTAAAGAAGATCGGGCGTGCGATCGCTGATTTCTCGATGATCGAGGAGGGCGACCGGATAATGGTCTGTCTCTCGGGCGGCAAAGACAGCTACACGCTGCTCGACCTGCTGCTCGACGTGCAGAAGCGTGCACCCGTAAACTTTGAAATACTTGCAGTTAACCTCGATCAGAAGCAGCCGGATTTCCCGGAACACGTGCTGCCGGATTACCTTTCCGAGCGAAATGTACCGTTCCGGATCGTCGAAGAAGACACCTATTCGATCGTCACGAAGCACATCCCCGAGGGCGATACTTATTGCTCGCTATGCTCGAGGCTTCGCCGCGGGATCCTCTACACGACCGCCGTTGAGGAACGCTGTACCAAGATCGCACTCGGCCACCACGCGGACGATATCATCGCGACATTTTTGCTCAATCTCTTCTACGTCGGCCAGCTAAAGGCAATGCCGCCAATACTTAGGAGCGACGACGGCCGAAATACGATCATCCGCCCGCTGGCCTATTGCCAGGAAAAAGAGATCGCCGAATACGCCGCCGAGCAGCAATTCCCAATCATCCCATGCAATCTCTGCGGTTCGCAGCCAAATCTCAAGCGTGCGCGTGTCAAACGCCTCATCAACGAGCTCGAAAAGGAAACGCCTTTCATCCGAAGCTCGATGATGACCGCCCTGACAAACGTCACCGGCTCGCACCTGCTCGACAATAAACTCTATGATTTCAAGAGTTTCGAGCCGATGATCAAACAGATCCCCGCCGGCCACGGCTCGGTCGAAAAAGAACTCGACGAGATCTTTGACCACTCAGATTCCAACTACACCCCAAACCTAATGGCCGCCGCCGGCCTGCCGATCTCCCCTCCTGCCTGAGGAGGGGTGGCCGAAGGCCGGGGCAGTGGGAGCCGACGCGCGACGCATTTCCGAACCGTTCCCGCCCGATCCCGAACCGTTTCGAGCCGATCCCGAACCGTTTTTCGCCCCCGCGACGCAAAATTTAACCCCACCATTAATATCCCCGCCGACAGCGTTCATATTTTCCGTTAATAGCGGCATTTATAAGATTTTCAGAAGGGCCGTTTTCGCCGGGTTGAACCTTTCTGGAATTAAGCATGATAACCGTGCTAGTATGCTAGTCAGATGATCGGTTCGTTTGCCAATCAGGCGACAGAAGATATCTTCGATGGCCGGAACTCGGCCGAGGCGAGACGGGCTCTGCCAAGAGAGTTGTGGAAGTTGGCGGCAAGAAAACTTGACCAGGTAAACGCCGCGACCGAGATCGACGACCTGAAGGTTCCGCCCGGCAACCGTTTAGAAGCCCTTCGCGGCGACAGGCGAGGCCAGTACAGTATTCGGATCAACGATCAATACCGAATATGCTTTGTGTGGAAGGGTGAAGAGGCCTATTCCGTCGAGATCGTCGACTATCATTGAGGTAAATATGATAAGGATCCCCAAAAACCGCCGTTCGACCCATCCGGGCGAGATGCTTCGCGAGGAATTCCTCGACCCGATGGGCCTCACTCAGCAGGCCCTGGCCGACGCGATACGCGTTCCGTTTCAGCGTGTCAATGAGATCGTCACCGGCCGCCGCGGCCTTAGCCCGAGCACCGCCCTGCGGCTCGCCAAATTCTTCGGCACGTCAGCGGGCTTCTGGCTCAACCTGCAGATGATCTACGACCTCCAGCAAGCCGAACAAAAAGAAGCCGCTGTTTTAAAAACGATCCACAAGATCAAAACAACCCAAACCGCTTGACAGACGACTCAACGAGGCAGGAAGCGAAATACAGCGGCAAACTGAATGTCCGCATGTCAAAAGAACTCCACCGCCGCCTCGCCCTCGAATCCACGACCGAAGGCATATCGCTTAACGCGTTGATAAATATGAAGCTTACCGGATCGTAAAGAGCGGCGACTTTTTTGATACGGGCCGGGATCATCAGTCTTCTGGGGGTCGATCGTCGAGAGGTAAAACATTATGTCGAAAACTTCTAAGAGGCCAAACATCAAGATGCCAAGCGTTGCCGAGGATCGGGTAATAACGCAAGCCGCGAAGAGCGACCCTGACGCCCGGCCGCTCACAAAAGCCCAGCTGCATGCAATGGTGCCGATGCGTGTCCTGCGCGGCCGCCCAAGATCGGCCGAAACAAAACAACTGGTCTCGATCCGCTACAGCCGCGAGGTCCTCGACTACTTCCGCTCGACCGACGAAGGCTGGCAATCCCGCATGGACAGCGCACTGAAGCAATACGTCTCAAAAGAAGCCAAAAACACCCGCTGATCGGTCTCGCCTGCCCCTCGCATCTATCGCCGCCGCCCTCGCCACGATCCAAAGCTCCCCTCCTGCCCGAGGAGGGGTGGCCAAAGGCCGGGGTGGTGGGTGCGGTCCTGCTCACAGGCGGCCGAGAGTTCAAACGCGTCGAAGACGAAATCACGATCACCTGGCTATAGATAGTTCCTTTCCTAATTCGTTATTCGAAGTTCATTATTCAAGATTCCGGGTTTTTTTTCTATCCTGATCCAAGAACTGCGTGTGCGTGAGGTGCCGAGCGCCGCGAATTAAACCTGACGTACATATTTCGATTTGTTAGTAACTTTACGAAGGGTTCAATTTTCAGTAATGAGCTCAAAGTTCTGAAGAATCTGCTCCATTAATTTTGAAGTAGTCCTAATCACGTGGATTTCCGACCCTGCCTAGCGCGGTCAATAGGTCTAGGGAGTAATTGCGCCGTGAGATAGAATTCTTTGAACACAAGCCTCGAAATCTTTCTTAATCTCATTTTCCCAAAATCTCAAAACCATCCATCCGGGTATTTCGTTACATGATTTGTCTCGTGCAATAGTCCTTTCTGTTTTGGGAATGTTCTCCTTGCCCGCAGATACATTTTTGTAGTAAGTAAATAAAGTCATCGGGGAACGGTTGGATGCGAACAGATTCATCACACTCAAGGAACTAAGGAGTTCGGACACGTATGCGGAAGCCCGCACGAAGTAAGGGCGTTCTTAGCCTTTGCATAGTTCGTAAAAACAAAGTATGCAAGACGATTACGGAATCGAAATTTCTGAGGAGAACGAGTTTCCGCTCGCTTATCTTTTGACCTTTCGAACTTTCGGAACCTGGCTCCACGGTGACGAACGCGAGTCGATCGGGCGGAACGGGACAAATCATTTCGGGACGCCTCGAATCCAGCCCAATCCCGAATTAAAATCAGCGATGAAGGAGCAAATGAAACAGCCTCCTTTAATTCTTACAAAACCGATGCGTCGCATTGTCGAGTTGGCTTTTAAGGAGCTTTGCCAACGACGCGGATATGGTCTGGCAGCCGTTAATGTAAGGACCAATCATGCACACGCGGTCGTATCTGCTCAAATGAAGCCAGAACGAGTGGCGGATGCGATGAAAGCAAATGCGACGAAGATGTTGCGGGAGGAATTGCTGATTACTGCGGATACAAAAGTGTGGTCACGAGGGCGTAGCCGTAGATACCTGTGGAAGCCGAGACATGTTAGCGGAGCGATAGATTATGTACTTTACTGCCAGAGTGACCTTCCCTTCGACCTAATTGATTGATAAATAAGAACGCCCTTACTTCGTGCGGGCTTCCGCTTTCGTCGCAGGCCAAATTTCGAATTCGGCTAATAGCCGATAAGGAGTATCCCGTTTAACGGCAAGGTGTGATTCGACTGCTAATGTACATTGTTTCAAGAAAAGTGTAAATCTTTTGAAAATCGTCCCCTCCGCGATAATCATTCCTAACCGCAATTACTAGATACTCAACACCAAACATCATCGAGGCTTGAAATATATCTTTCAAAAACTGGTTGTTATCGACGGCTCTTCCTGCCTCAACTTCAATTACAATTTTGCCGTCAGCGGAAAGAGCATCCGCATTAAAAGATTTATCTATCCTGTTATTTAACCCAAAAAGAACAGGAACTTTTATTTTATTTTCATCCTTCTTACCGACCTCAACTGTAAAGTTTATCTCAGATAAATCAGCTCTAAGAACCTCTAACACGTCGTTACTAGAGTAGTTATTTTCGTTCGAGTTAATCTTTTCAAAATTTCTTTGAAAACACTCGATAACCGATCCTATATCCTGGGTCACAGCAATAGACCTTGGGAAAAATTGATACCTAAGCATGTTCGTTAGTATATCTGCTGGTCGTAAAATGTCTATGATTCACTGCTTCCTTGATCCCTAATATTATTTCTGAAAGAAGGATCTTGTCATCACCGACGAGCTCAAAATTGGAATCCGTAAAGATGTGTATCGAATCCCCGTAGCCTGCCATTTTTTCGAAGATACATGTTTCGTCGGATATCAAATCCGCTACACGTTTTGCGAAACCTTTCTTACAATGTACGACTGTAACCAGGTAGAAATCTGTCTTCATAAAGTTCTAATCTACAACGAATCCGCGTGTGTTTTCAGCGCTGTTTTCTAACACGCTCGATCAATAACGCCCAAATGAGCGAGCCTCCTAACTTATTCCCTATCCGTAGCCTCCTAACTCGCTCTCCCAATTTGGTGTTTATCGGCATCGCGTAATTATGGTGTCGGGATGACGTAAAGGCAACGGACTATACGTCACGTGCCCACCTTCGAGCTGTCGAAACCTGTTGGAGGAATTGTTATGAAACCAATGCTTAACGGGTTTAAGGGCTCTAACAGTTCGAGCTTGTTTGGGTCGGGGCGTAGATATCGATTAAGCCTTAATTCAATTAAGCGTTTGGCTCGAGCCACATGCGGCTGTGGGGCAGGTCAAGGCTTAGGGTGTATTGCGGCTGAGGGTCTCGAGGCTTACCGATCACAGCAGGCTTGCTCGGGGGGCTTTTATGATGAGCATCATGGTTAGCGGGTGGATCGGGGATTGTTCGAAGCCGTATCCTTGGTAGAAGGTTTTGGCTTCGTCGTCTTTGGCGTGGGTGAGGATGGCGCGGAGGCCGGCGATGTCGGCGGCTTGGGCGGTGCGGAGGAGGGCGTCTTTTAACAGGCCGCGGCCGAGGCCTTTACCGGCTTCGCGGTTGTCGACGGCTAGACGGGCGAGGAGCATGATCGGGATCGGGTATTGGGGCAGTTGGGCCTTGATCTTTGGCGCTGCTTCTTCGTGAGAAACTGAGCCGAATGCGAGCGAGTAGTAGCCGACGACACGGCCTTCGCGGGTGGTGACATAGGTCCGCGAGATCTCGTTCTGCTGATTGAGCAGGGCGTATTTTTTTATGTACTGATTGAGCGGCGGTTTGCCGCAGGCGAAGCCGGAGCAGTCGTGCGCGGCGGTCAGGACTTCGGGTGGGCTGTAGATAAGCTTACTCTTCATCAAAGACGGCCGGTTCGGTCAGGAGTTTTCTAAGTGCCTCGATTTTTCGCGGCGGAGCGTCCAGAGCGGCAACGAACTTTTTCCACTGTCTGCCGTCGAGGCTGAAATTCGCATCGTCGGCGACGATCGCTTCGGCGGCCGAGAGGGCGTTTTCCAGAACAAAATCGCTGACGTTCTTATTCGCCTTATTCGCCGCACGTTCGAGCAGCCTCTTGCTCTCAACGCTGGCACGAATGCTGAGTCTTGCTTCTTTTCGCGATACCGTCGTTATCATCTATACACCTCGGTGTACACACACTGTGAGTACACCGTTATGATGCACTTTCTTTAGCAGGATTGCAATTTATTTTGCCTAATTCGCTGTTTCACACTTGCAAACTGCATTCGTATATGCTACGTTTGTTGTAAATGGAGGAATGGATGTTTTATGCAAGCGGACTGGATAGAGATCAAGCGTGGGGATGTGATGCCGCAGTACTCGGGGATCCATGTGACGATCAACTCGAAGGGGGTTATTGCTATGAACGCGTTTGCGTATAAGATGCTGGGCTCGCCGCCGGCGTTTTTGCTGCTTTATGATGCTGCGAATCATCGCATCGGGCTGAAACCGGCCGAGAAATCTACGCCGAACGCTTACCCGGCCCTGAAGAGCAACCGGACAGGGATAATGGTGCGGGCTCATCGTCTGCTTCGCGAGCAGCGGATCATTTTGCCGCTGACGATGCAGTTCGACGAGGCCGAGATCGACACCGACGGCATCCTCGTCCTCGACCTAAGGATCGCCCGCCCCAGCCGCCGAGCACTGGGCCGCGAGAAGAAGATGTTTAGCCACGAATGAACACGAATGACACGAATTGGGATCGAGCGGTTCCGTTTTACATTCGTGAAATTCGTGCCAATTCGTGGCTAACTCTGAGTCTTTATCTTTAGCCACGAATGAACACGAATGACACGAATTAGGACTGAATTATCCCGTGCGCGGAACGCCCTTGCTAACGCGCGGGCTTTTGCAATAGGACGATGTGGCAAGAACTGAAAACACGGCCGCGGCCGAAGCGTCAACTGCCGGCGTACGCGTCGATCAATCGGCGGGGTGAGATCGTGCTGAATCCGACCGTCTATGCCTATCTGAAAGGCCTGTACTACGTCTCGCTGCACTACGACGAACGAACCCGGCAGCTTGCGATCACCCGTCCGGCCCGTAACGGCGGCCGCGTCTACAACGTCCGCCGATTTGGCCGCAAAGGCCGCCTCCGCGTCATCCGGGCCACGCGCTTCCTAAAACACTTCGGCATCGAGGTCACTGGAACCTGCGTCTTCACCGACATCCGATACTATCCTGACCCCGACACGGTGATCCTTAACCTCCGCAACGTGGTAACTCGTGCTCCGTCCACCAGCGAGGCCACGGGACACAAAAAAGGCGGCTTTCGCCGCCTTGAAATATTACACGAGAAGCTAGTTCCCTAATTCAACTTCTTCGGGGCGAAGATCTTGTCGTCGACCGGGACGTTGTGTTTTACCGATTTGGTGACGGTGACTATGTCGCCGTTGGTTATGGTGTTGTTGACGGAGCGGAAGGGGAGTTTTACGCCGTCGACGTCACGGTAATCGGAGAAGACCATCGAGTACGGGAGCTGCATCGAGCTGGTGCTCGACGGGATGACGCCGTCGTGTTTTAGGAGCAGGAAGCTCTTGGTCGAGTAGTACTGTTTGAACGGCGTTCCGGCTTTGGGCTCGAAGGAGACGACGTAGCATTCTTCTCCGTCGACCTTGGCGGTGCCGGTCACCTCGACCTTGGTATACGGTGTGACCCAGTCGAGTGTCTGATAGAGGTCGGAGCTGCGGCGGATGTCGTCGAGGCGTTTGCCCGCGTAGGTCTCGTCAGGTGCGAAAGTATACGAGCCCTGGCCGGTCGTTCCGTCGAAAAACTCCCAGACGCCGCCGATCTTCTTGCCGAGGGCGATGATCGTCGTTTCGCTCGCGTTCTTGTTCGGGGCTTTTGTCCACGAAATGCTCTTGCCCTGAACGCCCTGGTGGACGAGATCGACATCGGCTTCGGTGACGCGGGTTGTGATCTTTCTGATGGCCGCCTCGCCACCGACGGCATTGACTGCCTTATCGCGGAGCTCGGCGACGGTTATCGCGGGCTTTGCATCGGCTGACGCGTCGGCACGTTTGAATTCGAAAGTGCCTTCGGGCTGCGTAACCGAGAAGGACACGACCTTGCCGCCTTCGCGTTTGACGTTGAGGAAATAGGTTTCCGGCAGCGGCGAGAGGCCAAAGCTGCCGTCAGCCTTCGGCGTCAGAGCGTACGGCTGCTGGCCCGGCAGGTTGAGCGTGATCTTGCCGTCGGTTTCCTTCAACTCGATAACCGCGTCGTTCGAGCCCGGCGGCGTGTATTTGCCGACGAGGTCTTTTGGCACGGCGGCTGTGTCGGTCGAGGGTTTCGCGGCCGCACCGGTTCGAGCAAATTTTCGCGGCGTCCCGGTCGGCTGCAGAAGCTCGACCTCGGCAACGTATCCCGTTTCGGGATAGAATTTGAGTCCAAAGCCATCGGGCAGTCCGAGCGCGCGATAGGTTCGGCCCGAGGTAAGCTCGAGCTTGTAGGGCGGCTGGCCCGGAACTACCAGAAAGAGATCAGTGCCTTCGAGTTTGACCTCGAGTGGACGATCAGCCGGACCATACTTTCCGGCGAAAGACTGAAGCGATGCCGCCGACGGCTGAGCTGTCGCGGGTTTTGGCTCGTCGAGCAGGGTCGAAAATATCATCGGCATTATGTCATTGCCGAGGCTCGAGTTAGATACGTTTGTCAGCATTACAAAGCCGACTTTTTTATCGGGCACCATTGCGACGAGCGAATTAAATCCGTCGATGTTGCCGCCGTGTTCGACCACTTTGTGGCCGCCGACGGTCCGCAAAAACCAGCCGAGGCCGTAATTTTGCGTGCCCGACGGGTTCATCTTCATTTGCGGTTTGATCCACTCGGCATAGCCCTTTTCTGAAAGCAGACGCTTACCGTCGATCGTGCCGCCGCCGAGGGTGAAACGCAGCCACTGAGCCATATCGCGGGCACTCGACGCGATCGAACCGGCCGGGGCGGTCTCGGCGATCTCACGAAACGGGCGGCGTTTCGTTTCTTTTGTATCGAAATTGTAGTCGTAGCCGAATGAGAAATCTTTTGCCTTTTCCATCTGGCTGATGAACATCGAGCTGTTGTTCATCCCAAGCGGCTTGAAGATGCGTTCGGGGACAAATTTTTCCCAGGGCATCTTTTGTGCTTGAGCGACGGCTTCGCCGGCGGCGGTGTACATCAGGTTTTGGTACTGGAATCTTTCGCGGAGTTTCGCAGTTGGCTTTGCCTGAGCGGCGACCTGGATCAGTTCGGCGCGGTTTAGCTTGCCGGTGATCATAGCGAGGTCGGTTCGGTTTAGGCCGGACGAATGGCTGAGCAGGTCACGTATCGTGATCGCCTTGTCCGTTTCGGGGTCGAACATCTTGAAGTAAGGCATGAATCGCTTTGGCGGATCGTCGAGCGACATCTTGCCTTCATCCTGAGTCATCAGAACGCTGAGGCCGGTAAAGGCTTTGGTCGCCGATGCGATCGGGAACTGTGTATCAGGCGTGACTGCCACCTTTTTCTCGAAATCCTTGTAGCCGAGGCCTTTCATGAAGATGACCTGGTCGTCTTTGACGATGACGAGCGACATTCCGGGAATACCGAGCTCCTTTCGGCGAGCCTCGACTTTTGATTCGATCTCGGCCAGCGCTTTCGCGTACGGACCGACGGACTGTTCAGTCGCAGCCGGTGCCGCCATTTGTGCATGACCGGAGACCGGAAGCGATGAAACGACGAAGGAGAGGACGAAGAGTATCGAAAGATAAGTTTGCAGTATTCTATTTTTCATAGTTTTTACTTCTGAAGTAAACGATACGGCAAAAAAGGGCGCAATGTTCGATCTGTTAACCGAAAGTTAACACGTAGACCAGGAGAGCGATAATTCTTCGTCCCCGTGCGTTACGCTTGAACCGTGGGTAAAATCTAAGGGAGAACATTAAAATGCAAAGCCCTCAAACCGACCTCTCCGTCACCGCCCAGATCGAGCTGTACTACGATCTCTACGTTCCCGAAAACCTCGCGGTGCCAGCGCCGCTTCTGATCGCAGTGCACGGTTATGGAGCGCACAAGCGGTACATGATGCGCGAGGCTCGGGCGGTCGCGGGTGATGCTTATGTCATCGCCGCGATCGAGGCGCCGCATCCGCATTACCGCCGGACCGAGGATGGTTATCGCATCGGCTACGGCTGGCTTTCAGATCAACGGCCCGAGCAGCATATCAGGCTGCATCATCAGTTTATCCTCGATGTGATCGAGCGTTTGGCAGGCGATGGGCTGGTCGAGCGGAGTCGTGTATTTTTGTACGGATTTTCGCAGGCTTGTGCGTTGAACTTCCGCTTCGCATTTACATATCCGGAAGTTCTGGCCGGGATCCTCGGAGTCTGCGGCGGCATTCCGGGCGATCTCGAAACGAATGAGAAGTATCAAACGTTTTCGGCCGATACATTTTATTTGTACGGCGATGACGACGAGTTTTACACGCAGGAGCAGTTTGCGGCTTTCAACGAGAAGCTTCGGGAAAAGGTCAAGAATTACAGTTCGAAACACTACTCGGCAAAGCACGAGATCACGGAAGAGATGCGTGAGGACATGCGGGATTGGCTAGGGAGTCAGAACCGGGAACGATAGTGACCGGGGGGCTCTTAAAGCCGGGAACGCGGGCGCCCTCGCCTGCAACGCCGGTTCCTCCGGCGTAATGTTTATCGGTATTATGCAGTTTTCCGGGCATCGCTCGTCAGCGTCCCGAAGCGGAACGCTTGCAGGCGAGGGCGCCTGCGTTCCCGGCGTAACCTTCTTGAAATCCCATACGTATCAATGTTAAGTTCGCGCAAACAAAATAACTTTATGAAACGAATTCTCGTCGCTTTGTTTTTCCTCGTCCTTTTGTCCTCGATAGCTTTTTCACAGGCTCCGCCGCGCAAGACTATCTCCTCGGTTACCGAGAAGCTCCAGAAGATCGATGGCTATGTGCCGTTTTACTTCGACGCGGACGCGGGCAAGATCTACATGGAGATCACGCGTTGGGATAAGGAGTTTCTTTATCTTGTGAGTCTTCCGACCGGCGTCGGGTCTAATCCGATCGGGCTTGATCGCAATCAGTTAGGTACGACGAAGGTTGTGAAATTCGAGCGATCGGGCAACAAGGTCTTGCTGGTGCAGCCGAATTACGATTTTCGTGCGTCGGGGAATGTACTGCAGAAGAAGTCGGTCGAGGAATCTTTTGCACGCTCGGTCATTTGGGGATTTCGTGTAGAGGCCGCGGATGGGGATCGAGTACTGGTCGATGCGACGAGTTTTATTGTTCGAGATGCACACGGTGTTGGCGAGCGAATAGCTCAGGCTCGTCAGGGAAATTATACTTTCGATGAGAGCCGCAGTGCTCTGTACCTTCCGAATACGAAGGGCTTTCCAAAGAACACTGAGGTCGAGGCGACTGTCACGCTCTCGACCAGCGGCGACCCAGGTAATCTGATCAACCAGGTGACGCCGACGGGTAAGCATGTGACCGTCCGGCAGCGGCATTCGTTTGTCGAACTTCCTGACGACAAATACCGGCCCCGTAAATTTGACCCACGCACCGCCGGCATCCCCATCAGCTTTTACGACTACGGCACGGACATCAATGAGGACCTTGAAAAACGCTGGATCCAGCGTTTTCGGCTCGAAAAGAAGGATCCGAACGCTGCCGTCAGCGAAGCCGTAAAGCCGATCATTTTCTATGTAGATAACGGTGCGCCGAAAGCCATTCAGGACGCTCTGATAGAAGGTGCGGCGTGGTGGGATCAGGCCTTTGAGGCGGCGGGTTTTCGCAATGCATTTCAGGTTCGCGTGCTGCCGCCCGATGCCGACCCGATGGACATTCGCTACAACGTCATCAACTGGGTGCACCGTGCGACACGCGGTTGGTCGATCGGCGACTCGGTCGTTGACCCCCGAACCGGCGAGGTCTTAAAAGCCGATGTCACGCTCGACTCGCAGCGTGCGCGGCAGGATTTCCTGCTCGGTGCCGGAATGGCTCCGCAATATCGTGCGGGCATCGCCGGGTGCGATTTTGCTGCGATGCCCGATGTCGATTACCTAAACCCGCAGACGCAAACGGGCGAGGTTACGGCGATGTCATACGCCCGAATCCGCCAGCTCTCGGCACACGAGGTCGGGCATCCTCTCGGGTTTACGCATAATTTTGCGGCCAGCACGTATGGACGGGCTTCGGTCATGGATTATCCGGCTCCATTTGTCGATATAAAGAATGGAAAACTCGATCTTTCAAACGCCTACGCAGTCGGCATCGGGGCTTTTGATAAGTTCGCAACGCGTTATGCATACACCCAGTTTCCGGATGGAGCAAATGAGGAAGCCGAGCTTGAAAAGATCGTCCGTCAGGGCGTCGCCGACGGGATGCTATTTCTCGGCGATCAGGATGCTCGCCCCGCAGGTGCGGCAAATCCGCTGGCCAATCTATGGGATAACGGCCCGGATCCGGTCGCTATGCTGAAGCATGAAATGCAGGTGCGGCGAATCGGCATCGATCAATTTGGGATCCAGAATATCCCAAACGGAGCACCGATGTCCGAGCTTGAGAATAAATTTCTACCGCTTTATCTACATCATCGCTATCAGGTGACGGCGGCGGTCAAAACCATCGGCGGTGTTTACTACACGTTCGCGGTTCGCACCCCGACCGGGCCGGTGCCCGCAAACGTCAATGATATCGTCCCGGCCGGCAAACAGCGCGAAGCTCTCGCTGCCGTGCTCGAGACGATCAAGCCCGAAGAGCTCGCGATCCCGGAACGGATATTAAAGCTAATACCACCGGTCGCGGCCGGTTACCGCTCGGGCCGCTCGGAACTTTTTCAGAAGCGGACGAGTCCAAACTTCGACCCGATAGGTGCGGCTGAGATCGCGGCCGATCTCACGATCAGCGGCCTGCTCGAGCCGAACCGGGCGGCCAGGCTAGTCGATTTTAATTCGCGAAACAAGACGAATCCGCATTTTCACGAGGTCGTCGATGCTCTCGTAAAAACTGCCTGGAGGCCGGTCGCCGACGCTCATCACGCTGCGATCCAGCGCTCCGTACAGAGCATGACCGCGATGCGGCTAATGGACCTCGCCGCAAACGCAAGCGCCCAAGCGCAGGTTCGTGCGGTCGCGACCGAGGCCTTGAGGAATATCGCTGTGTCCATCAAACGTCCGACGGCCGCTGGTGACAGGGCGTTCAACCGTTCGCTCGCTGATGACATCACTCGTTTCCTCGAACGTCCTGACGCTCCGCGACGGCAAACGACACCTCTCGCGACACCGCCGGGCGATCCGATCGGGAATTGACCATTATCAAAAAGGTTTTAACGCAAAGTCGCTAAGATGCAGAACGCAAAGGTTTAGGGATCTTGTAGAAAGAATAAATTACCGTCGCGTCATTGCTCCTTTGCGTCTTTGCGTTAAAAATCTCGTCTATATATGTTAAAGATACTGATTCAACGGAACTTACTTGCTTTCGCGATCCTCGCTGTCTTCACGTCATCTGTATTTGCCGACAAGGTCGACGACTACGTGCTTTCGCGGATGGTCGAGCGAAATGTGCCGGGAGCGGCGGTGGCGGTGATCCAGAAAGGCCGTGTCGTCAAGATGAAAGGCTATGGGCTCGCGAGTGTCGAGTTTGAAGTGCCTGTTTCGGCGGATACCGTTTTCGAGATCGGTTCTGTCTCTAAGCAGATGACGGCGGCGGCGATAATGCTGCTGGTCGAGGACGGCAAGGTCTCGCTCGATGAACGGATATCGGCGTATTTGCCGAACACGCCGGAGTCGTGGAAGGATGTGACGGTCAGACATCTGCTGACGCATTCTTCAGGGGTTAAAAGCTACACGAGCCTCGAGGGGTTTGAGCTTTCGAGGCGGATGAACGTAAACCAGTTCATCGCAAAACTAGCACCGCACCCGCTCGAATTCACGCCTGGCGAACGAAATATTTACAGCAACAGCGGCTTTAATCTGCTTGCGTTGATAGTCGAATCGCGTTCGGGGATGAAGTATCTCGATTTTATGAAGAAACGGATCTTCGAGCCGCTCGGTATGACGAAGACGACCGACCGCGATCCGAAGATCATCGTCAAAAAACGCGTTACCGGCTACGAATGGGAAGGCGGACGCCTCGTCGGCCGCGACGGCAGTTTGACCGACCTGACCGGTGCGGGTTCGATCGTCTCGACCATCGGCGACATGGTCAAATGGGCGAATGCCGTCGGCGGAAACACATTTTTGAAACCTACGAGCAAGTCCGAATGGTGGAAAAAGTTCGTTTTTAACGACGGTAAGGAGTCGATCTACGGTTTTGGCTGGAGGATCGGCGAAACGCGTGGACACAAGACCGTCGGCCACACCGGCCAGACCGCAGGATTTGGAGCGGCACATTTTCGCTATCCTGATCCCGATATAGTCGTGGTCGTTTTAACGAACATCGGCGAGCTCGGCGTTGGCGGGGCGATCGCCACCGGCGTTGCCAAACTGTACATACCGACATTGTCGCTAAAAGCGATGAAACCGATCGCGGATAGTTCTTCTGCTCGATCACAGACTTTTACAAAGGCCCTTGCCTCGCGGCTCGCCAATTCGCCCGATGCTTCGGTGATATCGGCGTCGCTCGTGCGATCAATATCTACGCCGCGAGCGAAGGAGAATAACGCAAGACTTGCGGCACATGGTTCGCCGAAAAAGATAGATCTGGTCGGAACGGAGTCGGCTGATACACGTCAGCGCTTTCTGTATCGGGTAGACACAGGCAAACGGCTGCATCTGTGGCGGGTCGCTTTCGATGCCGATGGCAAGGCGGTCGAAATGACGCTCGACGAGGAGGAGTAGACGACATTTGTTGACTATTTTGACGGGTTTCCGCAATCTATTGGGGAACCCGTTTTCGTTTATGCCGCTGGTGTTGATCAGATACTTGTTTGCTTTCGCGATCGTCATTCTGTCGATCGACAGCTACGCGCAAGGCCCTGATCTTCCATTAACCCTGGGCTCAACATCCGAACACCAGATCAAGGGCGGCGATACCCATTCTTTTAGGGTTGAGATAACGGCGGGAAATACCGCGCGGATCGAGATCGAGCAGAAAGGCGTCGATGTCGCGTTGGCTGCGACCGGGCCGGATGGCAAGCAGTTTCTCACGAGCGAATCTCCGAGCGGCGTACTCGGTAGCGACCTGATCCTAGTAACGGCCGCGGCGAGCGGCGTTTATCGAATAAACGTCACTCCCTCGGATCCGAGAGCAGCAATGGGTAAGTACCTGATCCGCCTCGCTGATATACGACCGACCACCAGCGAAGACGCATCGATAAACGAAGCCGCGATGAAGATCACACGCGTAGCGGAGGAGGCGACCGTGCTCCGTCAAAACGGTACCCGCGAGGGACGCCGTGGAGCGATCGGCAAGTTTAACGAGGTCATTGAGCTGTCGCGGCAGAAGCGGGACAAGGTTTGGGAGACGGTCGCATTGATAACGATCGGGCTGCTCTATGACCAACTCGGAGAGGTGCAGCGATCGCTCGAGTTCTATAGCAAAGGGCTGGACCTAGCACGTGAGATCAAGAACAAGCAATACGAAGGTTCTGCGATCAATAATCTGGCGGTCGGATACCTGACGCTTGCCGAATACGAGACCTCGGCTTCCTATCTCGCGCAGGCGCTTACTCTCCAGACCGAGGCTGGTAACCGCCGCGGCCAGGGCGTCGTCTATAACAATCTTGGCACTGCCTATCTGATGCTCGGCGACCCTGCTCGTTCGGAAGGCTATTACCGTCAGGCACTCGCGATCAGGCGTGAGGTCAAGGACGAACGAGGCGAAGGATTTGCACTCAATAACCTCGGTCAGGTGTTTCTTGAATCCGGCGAATGGGCAAAGGCCCGCGATCTTCTCGATCAGGCTCTCGCTCTCAGAAAACGGATCGGCGACAAACAAGGCGAAGCTGTAACCGAGCGAAATCTCGGAAAACTGCTCGTCAAACAGAAGCAGGACAGCGAGGCTCTGCCGCATCTAGATCGGGCGAATAAACTTGCGAACGAGATCGGCGACCGCCGCGTCGAGGCCGACTCTTTCTATTGGCTGGCCTCGATAAACGCCCGGTCGGGTGACATTTCAAACGGTATCGAATTTATCGAAAAAGGCCTCGGGATCATTGAGCAGATACGCGGTGAGATCATCAACCCGCAGCTGCGGACCGGCTACTTTTCAACGGTGCCGCAATATTACGAGCTTTACGCCGACCTTCTGGTCTCACGCGGCCAGAAACGGAATGACGAAAAGGACATCGAGCTAGCCCTTCAAGTCAGTGAGCGGGCACGTGCCAGAACTCTCGTCGAGCTGCTGCAGGAGGCTCGGATCGATATCAAGAGAGGCGTCGACGAGCAAAGTCTCGACGAATTGCAGGAAACGCTGAATGCAAAATACCGCGAACGTACGACGCTGCTTTCCGGTAAACCGACCGCGGCTCAGATAAGCAAAATAACCGCCGAAATCAATGATCTGAATGCAGATGTCGAGTCTCTTCAGGTAAAGGTCCGTCGCGAAAATCCCGCTTATGCCGATCTCACTTACGGTTCGGCGCTCTCGGCGAGCGAGATCCGTGAGCTACTTGACGACAAGACGGTTCTGCTCGAATACAAGCTCGGCGCCACGCGATCGCATTTGTGGCTCGTCACCAAAGACAAAGTTCGTGTCTTTAGCCTACCGTCCAGAAAGGAGATCGAGCCGATCGCAAACGCATATTACAAAGCCGTCGCCGGCGGCCGGGCAGGTAATGGTGATGTCACGCGGCTCGAAAAGGAACTTGACCGAGCACTGCTCGGACCAGTATCTGGTCTTCTCGGACGGAACAGAGTCGCGATAGTCTCGGATGGGATACTTCAGTTGGTGCCTTTTTCGGCATTGCCCGGACTCGCGGCAAATGAGACCGTGGGGCTGCCGTCGGCAGGAGTTCTTGCGGAGCTACGCCGGACCGCGAAAGGGCGTAAAAAAGGAGAGCAGAAGGTCGCGATCTTTGCCGATCCGGTCTTCGAATCCAACGATTCCCGGCTCGCTGCAGCCAAGGAAGTTTCAAGGGAAAGGCCCGCGGCTATTGGCCGTGTGCTGCGGGACTTCGATCTCGGGGCGGAATTGCCGCGACTGATCGCATCGCGGACAGAGGCGCGAGAGATCGCCGCACTTTTCCCGGCCGGCAGCGTCAAAACGAATCTCGATTTCGATGCGAGCCTCGATGCCGCCACGGATGAAAGCCTGCGCGATTACAGCATCATTCACTTTGCCACGCACGGATTGCTCGATACCCAGCGGCCTGAATCATCGAGCCTCGTCTTTTCGCTCTTTGATAGGGCAGGCAAGCAGCGTGACGGGTTTATGCGGCTAAGAGATGTTTATGACCTTGAGCTTTCGAGCGATCTGGTTGTCCTCTCGGCATGTCAGACCGCACTGGGTAAGGATATCCGCGGCGAGGGGCTGATCGGGCTGACGCGTGGATTTATGTTTGCCGGAGCTCCCCGCGTTGTTGCAAGCCTTTGGAAGGTAGACGACGCTGCGACCGCGGAATTCATGAAGCGCTTTTACCGCGGGATGATCAAGGACGGTCTCTCACCCGCCGCTTCGTTAAAAAGGGCACAGAATGAACTCAAGGCTATCTCCCGGTTTCGCTACCCGTATTATTGGGCTGGATTTACGCTTCAGGGCGATTGGCGTTAGTGCCTTCAACATTCACGGAAACTCTCATAAAATAGCGTTGATTGAACGACGTTTCAGCTCGAACCAATTTCGACAGATTCTTAACCTTGCTTGACGCCGACCGTGATGCGGCTGGAGCGAGGTACGAGGAGTTGCGCGTGCGCCTTGTCAGATTTTTCGAGTGGCGGGGCTCGTCTAACGGCGATGATCTGGCAGACGTCTGTTTTGACCGCGTCCTGAGAAAGATCGGTGGAGGCGAGCAGATCGAGAACGTAGCGGCCTATGCCGCGACGGTCGCGCAGTTTGTCTATAAAGAGAGCCTTCGATCGAAGGAGCGAGTTACGGATTCGCTCGACGCCGATGATGCCCGCGATGTGGCGGCCGCCGGTGACGCAGCGTCGGAAGACCCACGCATGGCGTGCCTCGACCGATGCCTGGGCGAGTTTCAAGCGGATGACCGCAACCTCGTCGTCGCGTACTACGACACGGAGGAAAAGACCATGATCGCTTCGCGCAAGCGGTTGGCAGATTCGCTGGCAATGTCCATGAACACGCTGCGGATCAAGGTATGCCGGCTAAAGGCAAAGCTCGAAAAATGCACAAAGGACTGCTGCAAAAGCGGCTAAGTGAAATGTTTTTAACGATTTCTGCACTAGGGATAGGTTAAATAGTTGTGCACCTGAAGGAAGAGAAGACAATGTCGGACGCCAGACGATTCTTCCTCGGCAAAATGGCCGAGGGCGAACGTGCGGCTTTCGAGGCCCAATTCGTCGCTGACGGCGAAATGTTTGAGCTTATCCGCGTGTGCGAAGATGAGCTGGTCGAGGAGTACGTCCGCGGGCTTCTATCTCGAAGCGAACGACACGCGTTCGAAAACGACTACCTAACCACCGCAGCAAATCAGCAGAAAGTCGAATTTACGCGAGCGTTGATCGCCAAGGTAACGACGCCGGCCGTAGCCATCGACGAGACGCCGTGGCTCGAATCCATATCGGCCTTTTTCCTGAAGCATAGACTCGTCGTCGGTTCTGTGTTGGGGATCTTATTGATACTGGTCGGGGTCTGGCTATTCCTGCCGCGAAGCTCCGGTCCAGAGATCGCTAAAACTATCCCGCCGGTCGATATTTCACCGACAGTCGCAACTCCGCCGGCAGCAAACACGCAGGACTATGCCAATAGCGAAGCTGTGATCCCAACCCCGACAGCGTCGCCAAGGGATGTTAACCGCCCGACAGAAAAGCCGCGTGAAACTACGTCAACTACCCCGTTTCTTGCCCTCTTTGCCGGAAGCGTGCGTGGCGGTGGCAGCATGCCGACGCTCGCCCTCGACAACAGCGATCGCAAAGCTAACCTCTCGCTGAATTTGGAATCCCGCGACTACGACCGCTATCGTGCCGAGATCGTCGACCCGGATGGCAATGTTATCTATCGGAGCGGGATCCTCAGGCCAAGCGGAAAACGTATCGGATTGTTGTTCCCCATTACCAACGTAAAAAGCGGTGAATACTCCGTCCGTCTCTTAGGCGTCACGAGGGAGAACACCACCGAATCGGCGGCAGATCTTTCATTTCGCGTCATCAGAAAGTAAAAGTTACGGATCGAAGGTTTGGTCGGGGCCGCTGAAGACAGTGGTCCCTTTATTGTTTTCCCGCAGATCTTTTGAGCTCGGTGAAATGTTTTCTCCGTCATCGTCACTACCAATGAACGAGTTGAAATCAAGCAAAGTTTAGGGGAGAAAAAATGAGAAAAGTATCATTTCTGTTCGGTTGGGTGTTGGCGGTGATGGTTTTGGGCCTTGCAGCCGCGTCGGTAAATGCCCAGCCATCAGCAGCACAGGTAAAGAGGGATGTTTCCGGCCCAAAGACGATCTCGGTTACGGTCCTCGGACGCGGTACGCGAGTTTGGAGCAAAGGCTATTCAAAATGGGTTTGGGATGTTCCCTTTTCCGCTAAGGTCAAAAGCGAAGAGCCTGGCGTAAATATCCTAGTCGAGGCTACTGCTTCGTACGACATCGTGGGCGGACGTTATGTCTATTGGAGATCTTTCGTGGGCTCAAACATCTACGAAGGCATCCCGAATCCCACTGATTCTGAGGTCGCATCGTTGCTGAACCAATTCGGCCCGCAAAAGGTGATGATGGGAGACTTCTACAACGCAGTTGGTGGGATCGAGAGCATCAAGCTCGCCGCAAAACCGCGTTTCGAATGGCACACGCTGAATTCCGTTTCTTTCACAGTCGTAGTAACGTTCAAGGAAAAGGTCGATTACACAACAACACGCCGCGTAGCAAAGCCATACCGGGCAAGGCTATATCGCGACGGTAAATCGATGCCGTGGAGGAACATCCTCGGTACCGGTGAACTGAACGACGATGAAGTAATTGTCGTTCTGAAATAACTGCTGAAAGGAGCGAGGAAGATGCGACATATTTTGACGATAGCGTTTTTGACATTCATCGGCATCGGCGGTGTTACGGCACAGAACAAGTGCTTTGAGAATAACGGACTCAAGGATGCTCATTCGATCGAGATGTCGATAAATGGCAAGTCTGTCACCGGCAGTTTCGGGATCGCTATTGAATACGACGAGGATCGCGTAAAGCGTTACGATTTTGCAGGAACGATCGCTGGTAGCGTCATATCGGTCAAATTTCCCGATGGGACGCCTGTTGAGTTACCATCGTCGCCGTCAACCAAGCGTTGGACGCTGATACGATCGGCGAGCGGCGAAAAACTGCGCGTCACGTTGTACGGCAAAAATTACAACAGTAACAGGTGGGGTAATTACACAGTCGACTACACATCGTGCAAAGACCCCTACGACGAGGCTGCCTCGAGCGCGAAGCGGATCACCTTTGCTAAAGGAACGAACTCATTGACCGCAGACGTAAGCTTTGCAAGAAGAGGAGAAAAGAAGAGCTACAAGCTCGGGTTTCGAGCGGGTCAGAGTGTTTCAGTTTCGGCTCCGGGGTGTGGTATCTCATTCTTCTATCCGGACAAAACGCCCTATGAAGAAGGAACCGCGATAGACACGTGGGGCAGCGACAAGCTGCCGCAGTCCGGGGACTATCTATTTGTCATCTCCCCGGCTGGCCAGCCTAGCGTGTGCAAGTTGAGATTCGAAGCAAAATAGAACAGAGGAAAAGGAGATTCAAGTGAAAAAGCTAATAGTTTTAGTCGTTGCCGCTCTGTTTGCGGCAGGATGCGGCGGCGGCTCGTCGAGTTGGACCGTAAAGTACAAAGGCAAGGACGTTAAATTCGATAAGACAATAGGCAACGCCAATTTCAGGCCGGATCTGCAGCAGGGGCAGATCGTCATCTCAAATTTCGAGCCCGCGATCAAGAACGATTCAGTAATGGGAATTGCGGACACGCGAAATCCTGGCGAGGCGTTCGTGGGCATCTACTTCAAGACAAACAATCAGGCGGACTACAACAACTCGGTCAAGGCCGGTGACGTTTCCGAAAATATTACGAGTCTTTGGATATCCAACGGCGATGACAAACAACGTGTGAGTTTTGCTGAGGGTGGCAAGGTCGCCGGAACGCTCGAGATCACCGAGGTCACTGAAACGACGATCAAAGGCAAGATCAACGTTACAAAGGGCGATTCATCTGTCAGCGGCCCGTTTGAGGCAAAGATACTCAAGAAGACACCATAGGAGAATCAAAATGAAACCATCACTAGTATTAGCAGCCCTTGCCTCGGCTGTGCTTATCTCGGCGTGCGGAGGAGTTCCGACGAACACCGCAAATTCTTCAGCAAACAACTTGGCGGTCGCCAAAGCACCGGAGAAGAAAGAAGAGAAGCCGGCCGTAACGCTAAAACCCGGCGAGGTTCCCTTTGAAGGAATGTCGAATGTCCCGACGACCGCAAAAGCCGGTGACATCGTCCTGACCATTGACGAAGCTAAGATCGCCGAGATCGCAGGCGGTGCAAAAGATCCGACAGCGATCTTTAACAATCGTGTAATGGTCACGCCGGGCGAACTCGAATCTGAGGTCGAAGACAGCTTTAAGAAGAAATACAAGGTGGCGAACGCCTACATTATCGCTATTCCAAAAGGCCAAAAAGCCAAAGTGGGCGATGTGGTGCTGACCTGGTGGCAATCCGGCGGCGGCATGATGCGTGGTTATGTGACCGATGCCGCCAACCCAGCCGAACCGACGGTTCGATATCTCGGAATGTCCCCGCGAGAGGACAAGAGTGACAAGCTTAAGCCTGATTCGTTCATCGTTGTGAATAACGAATGGGCTCCCGGAGCTGCGGTCGTCTCGAAAGACGCCAATGGAACTGAGTTCGCCTACGTACTTCGCGTCAACGGCGACAAAGTCCTGCTTTCAGGATTTGCCCGAAAGCTAAGGTTAAGGTCAAAGGCCGATCTTACGCCGATCTCATACAAGCCGACCTTCAAAGTCGGTGATGAAGTGAAAGCGTCGTTCATGTCTTCGTTCGACCCCGCAACCGTTGTTGCGATCGATCCCAAAGCAGGAAAAGTAAAGGTAAAGCGTGTCCGTCCTGACGAGGAGAAAGATCTCGATTTTGGTGAGGTGACGAAGTAAAGAAACTTTGCTGAACAACGGGAAGCCGCTTGAACGATTCAAGCGGCTTTTTGTCAATGAGGATCTCAATATCAAAACTCGAGTTTCAGTATGTCATCAAAAACATCGACCTGAACGCTGCCGCCATCGGTTAGCTTACCAAACAGGACCTCGCTTGCGAGCGGCTGTTTGATCTTGTCGTGGATCAGCCGCGACATTGGCCTCGCTCCATAACGGGCGTCGAAGCCGTTTTTGGCGAGCCACTCACGGGCTTCTTCGGTTAGTTTTACGAGAACGCGCTTTTCTGCGAGCTGGCCGTTTAGTTCCTTGATAAATTTGTCGACGATCAGTTTGATGACGTCGATATCGAGAGCCTTGAATGGTACCCACGCGTCGAGGCGGTTGCGGAATTCGGGTGTGAACGTGCGTTCGATCGCGCCTTTAGCATTTCCTTTTGTATCGGAGCCGTTACGGAAACCCATACCGCCGCTTGAGAGTTCGCGGGCTCCGGCGTTCGTGGTCATGATGAGGATGACGTTGCGAAAATCGGCCTTTTTGCCGTTGTTGTCCGTAAGCGTCGCGCTGTCCATTACCTGGAGCAGCAGGTTAAAGAGATTCGGATGAGCCTTTTCGATCTCGTCGAGCACCAGAACAGCATGCGGCGTTCGCATTATCGCCTCGGTCAGCAATCCGCCTTGGTCAAAGCCCACGTATCCCGGCGGTGCACCGATCAGGCGTGAGACGGTGTGCGGCTCGGCGTACTCGGACATGTCGAATCTTAGAAACTCGATACCCAGCTGTTCAGCGAGCTGCTTTGAGACCTCGGTCTTACCGACGCCGGTCGGGCCAGAAAATAGGAACGAACCGACCGGCTTCGTCTGAGCCCCAAGCCCTGCACGCGAGATCTGGATCGCGTCGACGATCTTGTCGATCGCCTCGTCCTGCCCAAAAATCGCCTTCTTGATGTCTTCGCGGAGCGTCTTGAGCCGCACTTTTTCATCCGCGACGACCGTCTTGGGCGGGATCTTGGCCATGCGGGCGATAGTGTTCTCGACCATCTGAACGGTCACTTTCTTTGGCCGTTTGCTGGCCGGAAGCAGTTTTACGGAAGCTCCCACCTCATCGATCACGTCGATCGCCTTGTCGGGCAAAAAGCGGTCGTTTATGTACTTTCCGGCAAGTTCAGACGCGGTCTTAAGCGATTCGTTTGAGTATTTGACACCGTGGTGTGCCTCGTAGAATTTCTTAAGGCCTTTCAAGATCTGATATGTTTCGTCAACCGTCGGCTCATTGATGTCGATCCGCTGAAAGCGTCTCGCCAGGGCACGGTCGCGGTCGAAAGCTGCCTTGTATTCCGCATGGGTCGTCGAGCCAATACATCGCAGTTCACCGGCCGCGAGGGCAGGTTTCAGAATGTTCGAAGCATCCATCGAGCCGCCCGAAACGGCTCCGGCTCCGACTATTGTATGTATCTCATCGATGAAGAGGATCGCGTTCTCTTCCTGCTTGATCTCGTTAACGATGGCCTTGAACCGCTGTTCGAAATCGCCGCGGTACCGAGTACCGGCCAGCACCGCGCCCATATCGAGCGAGAAAACCTTCGCCCCCTGAAGCACCTCAGGCACGTCGCCTTCGCTGATCTTTAGCGCGAGGCCTTCGGCTAGCGCTGTTTTGCCGACTCCGGGCTCGCCCACGTACAAGGGATTGTTTTTCTTGCGGCGACACAGCACCTGGATCGTGCGTTCGATCTCGGCGGCACGGCCGACGATCGGGTCGATCTGCCCGGCGGCGGCACGAGCGACCAGCTCGACCGTGAAGCTCTCGAGCGGATTCTTGCGCGGCGGCATCATCCCTTCGTCGCCGTCGAAATCGTCCTCGTCGATGCCGTCCGGCAGCATGTCGCCGTAGTCGACCTTCGAAATGCCGTGGGCGATGTAATTTAGAATGTCGAGCCGCGATACGTTTTGCTGGAGCAGAAGGTAAACGGCGTACGATTGCTCGTTTTGATACATCGAGGCGAGGATGTTGCCGCCGTCGACAGCGGGTTGGCCGCTGCCCTCGGCCTGCAGAACGGCGTACTGTATTGTCGACTGAAACGTCGGCGTCAGCTCAGGCATGTGCTTGGCGTCCGGCGGCATCTTATCGAGCATGTTGTCAAAATACTCCTGCAGGGCCCGCCCAAGTTCGTCGATCTGTGCACCGCAGTTAAACAGGATCTCGCGCGCCGCTCCGTCTTCGAGCAAAGCAAACAGCAAGTGTTCAAGCGTCACATACTCATGCCGGTGCCTGACGGCCTCGTCAACGGCAAAACTCAATGTCTCTTCCAGCTCGCGTGTCAGCATCTATCTACTATTCTAACAGCCAATCTCTCGATTCAACCATTTTCGCGTTTTAGCCCGCCGATTTCAATCATCATCTGCATCCGCTGACTCAAAGCTACCTCTAACCTTGTCCAACATGGGACAAGAACGGGACACGTCAGTGCGGCCCGTAACTAATTGTCAAAGAACCACTTAGCGTCGTCCCGCCGGCTTGTCCCACTGTCTCACCTAAATAAAACTCGCCCGACACGGGACACGGCCTCGCAAACGGCAATTTTGGCGTCCGCGTGAACCACGCCGATCCCAAATGCCACTCCTATTAGAAAGCCTAACCGGAAGGATTTACTTTTCATTTCTTAGCCGCCCCTGTCACCGTAAACTTCATATCCTGTGACGTTTGTGTGAGTTTTCGATCATTTGCGTTAAAGGCCTCGATCTTGGCGGTGTAGTTGCCGGGAACCAAGGGTTTATCAAGACTTACGGACGTGCCATCCACGCGTTTGTTTATGTAATCAAAATTGGTCTCAGCTCCGCTGGAGCTGTCCCCGTGAATGCTGTATTTGTAGTAGGCAGCATCCGGGTAGGCGTCCCATTTGACCTCAATACCGGCGGCTGCGACCTTTGAACCAGCTTTGGGGCTTACCAGCTTTAGATCATTTTTGAAGAGGTGCGTGTCCGGGGCAAAATAGGTTTTGCCGTCCTCGATATTGTATTTCGCGGCAGAAATGATGCCTGAGGTAGCGAAAACGGAATACGGCGTATCGAAAACCTTGATCGTAAGGCCCTCGTAAATGCCAGGGGGCACGTCTTTGATTAAATACTCTCCTGAATCATCCGTTTTAGTTGTCAGTGCGTCTGCTCCACAGCCGCCCATATACTGGTTGAATGTTTTGCAAAGCTTGACCTCAACGCCAGCCGCCGGCTTTTCGTTAAAGAATGCCTTACCTTGAACGTTTGCTTTACCGGCAGCAGGCTTTTCCTTTTCGACTCCGGTACCTGATGGAATAGTGCCGTCTTTGTTAGGCTGGACGGCCGCCGTATTCGCCTTGGCCGGCCCGCTGCTGTTATCTGCCTGATTCGCACCAGAGCCGCAACCGCCTGTGATAAAGGAAACTAAAACAACTGCTACAAAGGTGGACTTAAATACGATCGACATAGAACAATGCTCCTCGAAAATAAAAAGATAGGCTAAACTAGCTCGCCATTAATTCTAAGAATTATAGGTTTGAACGGAGGTAACGCCAACCTCTTGCATGGGAATGGGTAGAAAAGAGATGATCCGGGCGTCGGGGCTAAATATGGTATTCTTTGGCTGATTCATTCGTTCTCAAACTCAGAAATAATCTACCGGTTCTGTTCTTAGTTCTATGACCTACATCAAGATCTTCCTCGCAGTGGCATTTGTCGTTTCTGCCCAAGCTACACTTGCGTCCGCTCAGAGTACCGCCAAGCCCAGCGAACTAAATAGAACCGACGATTTCGCTTATCTCGGCAATCCGTTCGCCGATCTATGCGTATCGGGCAACTGCGCTGACGGCATAGGCAAAAAAGAATATGACAATGGCGACACTTACGAAGGCAGTTTCGTGGGCGGTAAAAGAAAAGGTCAAGGGATCTATACATTCAAAAACGGCCAGGTTTATGTCGGCGGGTTTTCGGACAATCTGCGCAATGGCAAAGGCAAATTCATATTTTCGGACGGCAGTATTTATGACGGTACTTTCATAAATGACAACTTTATCGGACACGGAACTTACATCTCCAAAAGCGGCAGTGATCAAACCGGGAAATTTACCGTGGGTCAAATTGTTGACCTTCGATCAAGCCTCGTTGATACCTATTGGGGAAAGGCAGAAATTCTCGAAATACTGGGCCATAAATATAGGGTTCGTGACTTATGGTTTAGAACTACTGAAGTAGTTAACGCACAAAGAATTCGCCCCTTTACCGCACCTGTTAAATACGAGATCGGACAAAAAGTAGAGGTAATGGATAAAGGTGTTTGGTACAAAGGCGAGATCATCGGCAATGAAGTTGCATACAATGACCATTACCGAATTCGTTTTGAACGCGCGACTGGCCGTCCGGATCTGTCGGAGAGTGTGCGGTATCTCCGTCAGGGGATCGCTTCGTCAAATGCACAAACTCCGTCAACCAGCAAATGCCTTTCCGGCAATTGCCTTAACGGTTTTGGCAAATACCTCTTTGCCAACGGAAACACCTACGAAGGCAATTTTGTTAATGGACGCAGCAACGGCAAAGGCAAGGTCGTCAATACTGATGGTTCGTCTTAAGTCGGCGATTTCGTCAACGGCAAAATGGAAGGCAGAGGCATTTTTCTGTTCGCCAATGGAAATACCTACGACGGACTTTGGGCTAACAACGTGCGGTCTGGACTAGGCAAAGAGACAATACAGAAAGCTGGCGAATTCTACAACGGCCAGTTTGCGAATGACAAACGCAATGGCAAAGGTATAGTTAAATACCAAAACGGCGACATATACGATGGCGACTGGGTCAACGGTCTTCGCGAAGGCCAGGCGACGTATACATTTAAGAACGGCAGCTATTACATCGGCGGTTTTGTAAAAGATAAACAGGAAGGGTTCGGCAAACAGTTCAACAAGCTGACCAATAACACGACCGAAGGCACATGGAAGAACGGTTCGGTCGTTAACGTCGCCGGTGCGGTCAAAATAGTTCCCGCTGATAGCGGTCCAAAATCACCAGTCGTCGAAACTAAAACGCTTTTACGCGAAACGTTAAACGGAAAGTTCGACTATTTCAATCGAGCGCCGCTCAAATATATCTATACCAACAAAAAAACCGGCGAGGTGCTTCGCTACCAGATCGAATTTATCGAAGACGGCGGCAAATTCGCGTTCCGTTGGAAGGAAAGCACGAAGAACGAGCAGTCCGACAAGCTTGTGATCACCGACGAAGCGATCAGAACGGCGACGAAGTACATCAATTTCTTCTCGACCAAAACGGCGATCGCTGCGGACAAAGAGATCGCGTTCATCCTTAGCCAAAACCTACACAAAGCTGTAAAAAATAAGGACGAGATAAGTCTCGACCTCGGCAGCGGCGTCAAACGCCTGTTTTATATCATGCAATTTACCGCTTCGAGCGGTACATACACCGACAAGAATATTAAGGTGCTCCATTACAAAGCCAACGACGACGTTACCAAAGTTCAGATCCTCGACGACCCGATCTCCCCCCTCATCATCAAGATCGAAACATCGGAGTACACGTTGTCTCTGGTTTGAGGCTGATCACGCCATGAAAAAGGGGGTCTGAAAAACGAAAAATCGGGTCAGGCCTGGAATACTGCAATTCTAAAATTCTCGTCGCGAATTCACCTTACGCAGGCTTGACCCCATTCTTCCGTAAAAGACTATCTCTTTTATCGTCATTGATGCACCCTTACTCCTGAATCGGCGATCTTGGAGACGTGGACGTTGAAGTTCATGTTGGTGCCTTCGAAGACGCGGGCCATTTCAGTGGCGACGGTTTGGGAGGTGGCTTCGTTGTCGCTGAGCATGAAGATCGACGGGCCGGAGCCGGAGATGCCGCCGCCCAGGGCACCGGCGAAGAGGGCGGCGGACTTTACTTCGTCGAATTTTGGGATCAGCGATTTGCGGACGGGTTCGACGATGGTGTCCTCGAGCGAGCGGGCGATGAGGTCGTAGTCGCCCTTGGCGAGGGCGGCGACGAGCGAGCCGAGGTTGCTCCAGTTGCGGATCGCGCTTTTTAGGGGGACATCCTTTGGCAACATCGCACGGGCTTCGCTGGTCTTAATCTCGATCTGCGGATGAATGACCGTGGCGAACAGTGGCGGGAAATCTATCTCGACTATATCGAGCGGCTCGGTCGAGCGGACAAGGGTAAAACCGCCATAGATGCAAGGAGCCAGATTGTCAGCGTGTCGCGAACCCGAGGCGAGGGCTTCGCCTGCCATCGCGATCTCGACGAGTTCGAGCTTGGTAAAGCGTTCACCTGTAAGGGCGTTCGCCGCGACCACCGCTCCGCACGCACTCGCGGCAGACGATCCGATGCCGCTGCCGGGCATGATCTGTTTATTGCTGACGATCTCGAAACCGTGATCTAAACGCGCCGCTTCGATGAACGCCTGCAGGGCTACTCCCGCGACGTTTCGCTCAGGTTCGGTCGGCAGGCCGAAATCATCGACATTGACGATACGCACAACGGGTTCGTCGATGCGTCGCACGATCATCTCGTCGAAAGGCTCGCCGAGGGCAAAACCAAGACAGTCAAAACCGCAGACGACATTGGCAACGGTTGCCGGTGCGAGTACGCTCACTTCATCCATACTTTAGAAAACACGCCCGCCGTATTATCATTACGTTTTGCTTATGCTGACGGCAAAAAGATAACTTAGATGTTTAAGCCGCTTTTAGGGAAAGCGGGACGTTCGTTCTGATAGATGCAATACTTTAGCACAAACCGTGTTTCTCCTCACGTCTCGTTCCGCGACGCCGTTCTGGCCGGGCAACCCGCGGACAAGGGTTTGTATTTTCCGACGGAATTGCCGCGGCTGACGCCCGACTGGCTCGCGAGCTTTCGCTCTCTTTCGAATGAGCAGATCGCCTTCGACGTGATCCGCCCGTATGTAGGCGGCGATATCGATGACGAGAGTCTGTACGAGATCGCCCGCGAGACGGTCAACTTTAGTTTTCCGCTGGTAGCGGTGACGGAGACTATCGCGGCACTAGAGCTGTTTCACGGGCCGACGCTTGCTTTTAAGGATGTAGGTGCGAGGTTCATGAGCCGATGCCTGCGGCATTTTTCACGTAACCGGGCCGAGAAAACCATCGTGCTTGTCGCGACTTCGGGCGACACGGGCGGGGCGGTTGCGGCGGGTTTTCATGGCGTTGAGAATATCGAGGTCGTCATTCTCTACCCGAAGGGCAAGGTCAGCAAGGTGCAGGAACTGCAGTTGACAACGCTTGGTGGGAATGTAACTACATTGGAATTACACGGCACTTTCGACGACTGTCAGGCACTCGCCAAACGTGCTCTTGCCGATACTGATATCATGTCCCGAGTTCATCTGACTTCCGCAAATTCGATAAACGTCGCCCGCTGGCTGCCGCAGCAATTCTATTACTTTTACGCCTTGAAGCAATGGGAAGGCGATGAGCCGGTCGTGTGCGTACCGAGCGGAAATTTTGGCAATCTGGCGTCGGGCATCCTCGCTCATATTTCGGGTTTGCCGGTTAGGAAGTTTATCGCGGCGTGCAATGCCAACGATGTCGTACCGCGATTTATGGATTCGCAGACTTACGAGCCAAGAGATTCGGTTTCAACGCTTTCAAATGCGATGGACGTCGGAAGCCCGAGCAATTTTGTGCGAATTCTCGAGATCTTCGGCCATCGTTTTGCCGATCTCAAGGAAAAACTCGAGGCGGTGAGCGTCTCAGACGAGGCGACGACAGCCACAATGCGGGATGTGTTCTCACGATGTAATTACATTTTGGATCCACACGGGGCAGTCGGTTTTCGTGCACTGGAAGATCATTTGAATGAAAGCGGCGGACGCGGAATCTTTCTCGAAACCGCGCACCCCGTCAAGTTTGACAGCGTCAGCGACATACTCGGAACTCAGGGCGACGTTCCACCAGGCGTTCTGGAACTGTTTGATAAGGAAAGGGTCAGCATCGAGGTCGATAATGATTACGGCCAGTTGAAGGACGTTTTAGTGAGCAAGATATGAAGGTAATGAAGTTCGGCGGTTCGTCGGTCGGGTCGGCTGAAACGATGGAAAAGGTTATCGAGATCGTCCGCGAAGCGCTCGAAGGCGGGCCGTGTGCGGTTGTCCTTTCGGCGATGCAGGGCACGACCGATCAGCTTATCGAAGCCGGTCGCTCGGCCGAGCGTGGCGACGATGGATACATCGAGATCCTCAGCAATATTGCTGAAAAGCACGCGGTGGCTCTCAAGAAATTGTTTGGCGACGACGAGCAGGCGGCGATCACGGATTTTGTCGACATGACGGTCGGCGAACTCGAAAACCTGTGCGAAGGCGTTCGTCTAGTCCGCGAGTTGTCGCCAAAAACGCTCGACAGGATACTGAGTTTTGGCGAACTCGTCTCAACCAAGATAGTTGCGGCCAAGCTAGCCGCCGAAGGCATCGACAACGAATGGCTCGACAGCCGGAATTTTATCAGAACCAATTCTAATCACGGTTTCGCCGCCGTAGACTTCGCTGAGACGAATGAGTTACTTCGTAATCACTTTGTAGATACATCGGTAAAGCTCCAAATTTTTCCTGGCTTTATCGCATCCGACAGCAACGGAGCGACCACCACGCTGGGCCGCGGCGGCAGCGATTACACGGCAGCGATAATTGCCGCGGCGGTCGATGCCGGCATCCTTGAGATATGGACGGACGTTTCGGGAATGATGACCGCCGACCCGCGTTTTGTACGAAATGTAAGGCAGATACCGCGCATCACTTATCGCGAGGCGATGGAGCTTTCGCATTTCGGGGCAAAGGTCATCTATCCGCCCACGATCCAGCCGGTGATGGTCAAGGGCATTCCGCTACTCGTCAAAAATACATTCGCACCGCGAGATGCGGGCACGCTCGTCGAGGCGGAATCGCAGGCCGAAGGTGACATCATTCGCGGGATCACGAGCATCGATAAGATAACAGTCGTGAGCCTCGAAGGAAGCGGGATGATCGGCATCCCCGGTTTTTCAAAGCGGCTTTTCGACGCGCTTTCGCGGGCTGAGATCAACGTAATTCTGATCACGCAGTCTTCGTCCGAACATTCGATCTGCGTCGCGATCGAAGAACGAAATGCTGAGATGGCAAAACGCGTGGTCGACCGCGAGTTTGAATACGAGATCAATGTTGGCCGCATCGACCCGCTCAGGGTCGAGAATGGGTTTTCGATACTTGCCCTTGTCGGCGACAACATGAAGGAACACACCGGAATTTCCGGCAAGATGTTCACGACTCTTGGGCAAAACGGCATTAACATCCACGCTATCGCTCAAGGGTCGAGCGAGAGAAATATCTCGGCGATCATTTCGTCAAAAAACGTTCGAAAGGCGGTAAACACTCTGCACGAGGCGTTTTTCTCGGATGGAAATAAGCAGATCAACGTTTACGTAGCTGGTGTCGGAACGGTCGGCAGCCGCTTGCTCGAACAGCTTCGAACGCAGGCGGATCATCTGGCCGAGGAGCTTCGGCTCAACATTCGGGTGGTCGGCGTCGCGAACAGCCGGCGCGCATTGATCGACGAGGAAGGTGTCGACCTCGAAGGGTATCGCGAAACACTTCCAAACGCCTCGGAGACCGATGTCGTCGCATTTACCGATGCGATCCTCGAAGAAAACCTGCGAAATTCGATCTTCGTTGACGTTACCGCGAGCCCGCAGGTAGTTGAGAATTATCCGAAACTGCTCCAAAAAAGCGTTTCGGTGATCGCCTGCAATAAGATCGCGGCTTCGTCCGAGTACGAGCGGTACTCATTATATAAGGACCTCGCGCGCGAGTTTGGTACGAACTTCTTTTTCGAGACAAATGTCGGTGCGGGGCTGCCGATAATTAACACTCTAAATGACCTGGTCCGGAGCGGCGACCGTGTCGACCGGATCGAAGGCGTGCTGTCGGGGACGCTGAATTTCGTATTTAATAACTACGACGGAACGCGGACATTTGCCGAGGTCGTCCGACAGGCTCAGGACGAGGGCTACACCGAACCTGACCCGCGTCTCGACCTATCGGGAACGGATGTAGCAAGAAAGATCCTTATCCTCGCTCGCGAATCCGGTACGCGCATCGAAATGAACGAGATCGAGAACAGCGGGTTTCTGCCGGAGTCGTGCTTGTCTGGCAGCGTCGACGATTTCTACGTTGAACTCGACCGTCACGAACCGCATTTCCGCCGACTGCTCGACAACGCCCGCGATAATGGCCTGAAACTAAAGTACATCGCCTCGTTCAACGACGGCCAGGCGTCCGTCGGGCTGCAGTCGATCGGGCCGGATCATAACTTTGCCAATCTGTCCGGAAAAGACAACGCCGTTCTCTTCTACACAAAACGTTATTCCGAGCAGCCGCTGGTTATCAAGGGTGCAGGTGCGGGTGCGGATGTTACTGCGGCAGGCGTCTTCGCTGACATCATTCGTGCGGCCCGAGGCTAGGTTTAGTTTTTCGAAATCGCCGAAAGCTGATAACTTGTAACTGATAATTCGAACTATCAGGTATAAGTTCTTAGCTTTCAGTTATTTCGGAGAAACAAATGAAGTTATTTTCCGCCTTCCTGTCGTTATCCTTCGTTTTTCTAGCCTTCACTCCGGCGTATGCTCAAAGTAATTACACGCCACCTGCGGGCAATTGGGAACGCCGTACGCCGGAACAGGAAAAGATCGACCCGGTGAAACTCAAGGAGGCGATCGACTTTGCGATGGCGAGCGAATCGGGGGCGCCTCGAAACCAGGAACTAATGCAGACGCAGTCGTTCGGCCAAGCACCGTTTGGCGAGATCGTAGGGCCGTTGAAAGACCGCGGGCCGGTGACCGGCGTTATCATTCGTAATGGCTACATCGTCGCCGAGTTTGGCGAGCCTACGCGGGTCGATATTACGCACAGCGTTACGAAGAGTTTTCTCTCCGCCGCGGTCGGCCTCGCCTTTGATCGCAAGCTGATCCGCAGTTTGCAGGATAAGGCCATAGATTACAACGCACCGACCGAACCGTATGTGCCGGGTAGACGATATGACGACGCCGAGAATTTTGGTACCTCGCGGATGATCGACCTTTTTTCGACCGTGCACAATCGGAAGATCACCTGGGAGCATTTATTAAGACAAACGAGCGATTGGGAAGGAACGCTTTGGGGCAAGCCTGACTGGGCAGACCGGCCGGACCGCGATTCGAGCAAGTGGCTAAATCGCCCTCGCACGAATGAGCCCGGCACCGCTTATGAGTACAATGACGTACGCGTCAACGTGCTCGCCCTGGCCGCTCTAAACGTCTGGCGTCGCCCTTTACCGCAAGTTGTAAAAGAGCAGTTAATGGATGAGATCGGCGCGTCGAACACATGGCGGTGGTACGGGTATGAGAACAGCTATGTCGTGATCGACGGGCAGATCGTTCAGTCCGTGAGCGGCGGCGGGCATTGGGGCGGAGGTTTGTTTATTAACGCCTACGACATGGCGAGGTTTGGTCTGCTGACGACCCGAAATGGGAAGTGGGGCGCCAAACAACTGCTGTCGCAGGAATTCATCCGCCAGGCAAGAACCCCGACAGGCCCTCAGCCGACGTACGGCTTTATGAACTGGTATCTCAATACCGATAAAAAGCTCTACTCAAATGCTCCCGCCGGGATCGTCGTTCACACGGGCAACGGAACGAACATCATCTACTGCGATCCTGAAAATGATCTGGTCGTGGTCGTTCGCTGGATCGAGAATGGAAAGATAAACGAGTTCTTAGGGAAATTGCTAGCTAGTTTGCAGAAATGAGCCGACGACGAAAGCCCTGCATCATCTTTTTAAGTTCAACGATCTCTTTCTCATAGTTTCCATGAGCTTCCCGACCCATGAATTCAAGATCAGCGGCAACCACTGCGTAATACTCGAGTTTTGAAGCGAGAGCGATCGAGCCGCCGATCGATCTCGCAAACTCGACATCATCGCCTTTCGAGGAACCTTCCGCGATAAAGCCCGCAACATCGACCGCCGTCTTTCGCATCGAATGCCGAAGGCCAAAGATCTCATCCTTTGGGAATTCGGCCGTGATGCGGTAAGTCAGCAAAACAAGCTGGTGAGCCCGTTTCCATATTATTAGATTTCGGAAGTCTTGCATATGAGAATATTAGCTGTTAGCCGATAGCTGGTTAGCTGTTAGTTTTTCGGAAGTTTAAACCAAAAATGCCGTTAACTAAAAGCTGAACAGCTAATAGCTAACGGCTAATATTCTTTGAAATACTTACCTAAGATCGAACAACAAAAACTCCACATCATCCGACATCGCCCTGATCTTTAACTCATTTTCCTCGCTGATCGCCGCTCCGTCGCCGGCGTCTAAGGTTGTGTCGTTTACGTAGATCGAACCGCTGATGAGCTGTATCCATGCGTGGCGTTTTTCGTCTAGATCGTATTCGACCGTTTCGCCTTCGTTTAGGACCGAAGCGTAAAGCCTTACGTCTTGGTTGATATGGACCGAACCGTCGTCACCGCCGCGTGATGCTATCAGACGTAGCTTTCCTTGCTTCTCTTCGCGGGTGAAAACCTTTTGCTCATAGCTCGGCATTAGGCGTTCTTTTTCCGGTAGGATCCATATCTGCAGCAGGTGCGTTTTCTCGGTTGGCGAGCTGTATTCGCTGTGCAGTACGCCAGTTCCGGCGGTCATTCGCTGGACCTCGTTGGTTTTAACGGTTTCGCCGTTTCCCATCGAATCGCGGTGCGAGATCTCGCCGTTTATCACGTACGTGACGATCTCCATGTCTCGATGGCCGTGTTTCGGAAAGCCCTGATCGGCCTCGATAAAGTCCTCGTTTATCACCCGCAGATCGCGAAAACCCATAAACCGCGGATCGTAATAATCCGAAAATGAAAATGAGTAGCGTGTGTCGAGCCACCCGTAATTCGCGTGGCCGCGTTCTTTAGATCTTCTTACCTTGATCATGTCGTAATCTCCTTGTTACTAAGACTACAAGGAAAAGCTGTTCATTGAACCATCATTTGCGGTGACGTTGATCTAGTACTTTTGGGTGAGGGCTATTTCTTTCTTGCCACCATCAGCCCATCACGAACCGGAAGAAGAATATTCTCGATCCGCTCGTCGGCGAGGATCTTCTGGTTGTAGTCGTGCAGTGCCTGCGTGTTCTCGTCCTTCTCGGCCTCTAGCACCTTTCCGCTCCACAGGACGTTGTCAGCAATGATAAAACCGCCTGGTCGGACTTTGTCGAAAACGAGATCATAATAGTTTAAGTAGTTCGGCTTGTCGGCGTCGATGAAGACCAGGTCGAATGTTTCCGTGAGATTGGGGATGATGTCGATGCCAGTGCCGAGAATAAACTCGATCTGCCGGCGGTATTCGGTCTTTTCGACGAACGAGCGCGCGACAGCGTTGGTATCTTCCTGTATGTCTAAAGTAATTACCTTACCACCATCGGCCAAACCTTCGGCAAAACACAGGGCGGAATAGCCGAGATATGTCCCGATCTCAAGCACGAACTTTGGCCGGATCATGTGTGAGAACATCGACAGTAGCCGGCCCTGAACAAAGCCAGACAACATAGCCTTGTCCTCAAAATTGGCGTAACAATGTTCGCGAAGCTGACGAAGGACGTCGCTTTCGTCTGAGGTGAACGATTCCGCGTAATTGACAATATTTTCTGTGAATATCATAAATATCAAAGATCAACCCTCACCAAACCTCGCTTGATCGCGGTTGTCGCGGCCGATGTGCGGTCCGAAACGCCGATCTTTCCGAAGATATTCTGGATGTGCGACTTGATCGTATTCTCCGAAACATCGAGAGCGAAGGCGATCTCTTTATTAGACATTCCGCCGACGATCATTCGGAGCACATTTGTCTCGGTCGGCGTCAGCTCTTCGCGACCAAGGTTTTCGCTTAGGATCTGGGCGATATCATTAGGGATGAACTTTCTTCCTGCGCTCACCGTTCGAACTGCCGCTACGAGGTCCTCGGCCGTGACATCTTTACAGATGTATCCGGCGACGCCTTTTTTGAGTGCCCGCGATATCTCAGAATCGCCGGCGTGTTCGGCGAGGACGATGATCTTTGGTTTAGGAGTAATTACAAAGTAGCTATCCAGGTCATCGATGGAACAGGAATCAGGGAAATGCAGCCCGAGTATCGTGACATCCGGCTTAAGTTCGCGAAACATTGATCGGCCATCCGCTGCATTGTCCGCCTCGCCGATGAGTTCAATACCTGTCTCTTCGCCAAGCACCGCCCCCACGCCAAGGCGTGTCAGAGGCTGGTGTTCGATCAATAGAACCCTTATCGGCGCTTCCATTACGGCTTTTGACTCTCCTTTAGGCGATCCTTGAGCTGCTGGGCTGTGTCGCGCAATTTCTTTTCGTCAGCCGGTTTTGTGTCGGCGGCGAGATAGGCTTCGATCTCGTCGAGAGCCTTTTTCTCTTCGCCGCGTTGCAGGTAGATGTTTGCGAGCGACCGGCGAGCTTCGACCATGTCTTTTCCACCGATGTTGATAGCGGCACGAAATTCGCCCTCGGCATCGTCGAACCTCTTTTGGCTCAGCAGCGACCTGCCCAGGTAAAAGCGAACGATTGCAGAGTCGTCCTTGATCTTTAGTGCTTCGCGAAGCGAGGCCTCAGCATCGGCGTGTTTGCCTAACCGGACTAACGCAACGCCGAGACTTGCGAGCGGGGCATACGCGTTAGGCTTCAGTTTCAGCGCTATTCGTAGATGCTTTTCGGAGTTTTCAAATTGATTCAGCTTCTGATACTGCGTGCCGAGTTCCGTGTGAGCGTTAGTGAAGTCAGGGTACACGGCAACGGCCAGCAGCAGTTCGGTTATCCCGCCCTGCGGGTTTCCCTTGGCAATCGCGGCGAGGGCATCGCGATAGTGTTGCTCCGCCTTCTTTGGAACGCTCGCCATGGCTGCATCGATGACGCCGGGCCTTGGTTTGACCTCGAACCTCCGTCGCAGCCGCATGTCAAAATTAAAGATCTGCACCGGCGCATTTCGGGGCAGCGCGATCTCGAGCCGCTCTCTCAGCGGTTCAAATTCGTCTCCTGCCATCACGGATAACGTGTAGGTGCCGTTACCGACACCGACGATGAGGAATTTCCCGTCCTGATCGGTCCACGCCACGAAGTCGTTCATTCCCTTCGAAAGCCTTATCTGGATCCCCCGATTGGCGGACACACCCTCGGGCGAAAATACTGTGCCGGAAACGGTGTGTCGGCCCGGAAGATTTGCTGCCGGCGGGTCGCCCGGAGCTTGCGCACGGACTACCAAGGGCATCGAAAAGAAGAACAGGAGCAGAGCTCCTAAGCAACGAGTGGTTCTAAATCTCACGGTCACCCCCTTTTAGTTAAGGTCAAGAGATCGAGGCCGGTCGATCCTAGGTCGCGAGTTGGGCTGTAAACTCAACGAGCGGTTTGATCAGATCGGTATCGTAATTTGTTTTGACGTTCTGCATCACGGCCGTGATCCGCTCGAGGCCCATGCCAGTGTCAACCGACGGGGCGGGAAGCGGCGTTAACGTGAATGTGCCGTCATCATTCTGTGTGCGGTTGTACTGCATGAAGACGAGGTTCCAGATCTCCATGGTTGTGTCGCCTTCGCCGTTGACCCATTTCGGATGGTTTTTCTCGGGGTCATGCGGGTCGTCGCCCATGTAATAGTGGATCTCGGAACACGGGCCGCACGGGCCGGTGTCGCCCATCTGCCAAAAATTATCCTTACGTCCAAAGCCAAGGACTCTGTCCGGCCTTGCTCCGGCGGCTATCCACAGATCGCGGGCTTCGTCGTCGGGCCCGACCTCGGCGTCGCCCTCGAAAACGGAGAACCAGAGGCGCTCCTCTTCGAGTTTTAATTCATTAACAAGGAAATCCCACGCGTAGGTGATCGCTTCTTTTTTGAAGTAATCTCCAAACGAAAAGTTCCCTAGCATTTCGAAGAATGTGTGATGCCGGGCGGTTTTGCCGACCTCGTCGAGGTCATTGTGCTTGCCGCCCGCTCGGATGCACTTCTGAGAAGATACGGCACGTTTGTAGTCGCGTTTTTCGATGCCGAGGAATACGTCCTTGAACTGGTTCATTCCCGCGTTTGTGAAAAGCAGCGTCGGGTCATTTGCAGGCAGCAGCGGTGATGAATGCACGATCTTGTGGTCGTGGCGCTCGAAATACTCGAGAAATTTGGCTCTGATCTCGTTTCCAGTCATACTTGAAATGTCTATAACTCCTTATACTACAATTAGTTACAGTGCTGTTTATTCTTGCCTGTATCTAATAGCGTAACATCATCCCGCCTTTCGGCTCATTTTTTCCATCAACTGGATCGCATTCGCTTTGCGCTCCTCGGACGGGTGACAGTATCGCATCACCATCTTTAGGCTGCTATGTCCTAGCAACTCAGCAAGCGTCAATAAGTCGATACCAGCTTCTAACGCTCTCGTCGCAAATGTATGGCGACAATCGTAGAGCCGAAATTGAAAACCTAGCTTTTTGATCGTGGATCGATGCCAGTAATCAAGCGTTTTAGTCGCTGGGTTTCCGTCAATATCATCTTGCGGAAAAAGGAACTGTCCGTCAAAGCGCCGCATACGGGCATCGACGATCTTTCTTATTCGATCAGTGAAATATATCCTTCGCCGGGCCTTAGCAGTTTTTCCCTTTACGATTTGTAAATAGTCGGCGTGAACATCTTGACGCCGAATTCTATAAACTTCGTCGGGCCTCATACCAGAATCCAGAATGATCGTGGCGATATCCTGAAGCTGCGGAGGGCTGGCAAGCAAATACGCCCGCTCCTCTTCGCGAGTGATAACGTGAAACGATAGCTCATTAGGATCGAGCCTTTCGACATCTTTTAAGGGATCGCTCTTTATTACGTTGCCAACAAGCGGACGCAGCAGCCGCGAGAGCATCGTTAATTCGCGATTAATTGTATCGGACGTTATCGGCTTCTTGGTTTTGCGGGAAACACTGCCCTTTCTCCATGCGACATATTTTTCAATTGATTTACTGTCAATCCTATCGACGGGAAAACTTCTGCCAAAGTGTCTGAGCAAGGGATTGCACTCGAACGTGTACTTCATGTAGCTGCTCGTAGTTTTTCGGAGCTTGATCTTCTCAAGAAACGCATCAACGACTTCACCGAAAGTCGGTGGTTCGGGAGGGATTTCCGCATCGATCTTTTTCATTAGCAAGGCCCGGCGAAACGCGGCCTCATAGTCAGCAGCCTTTTCCTTGTTCCTTAGCCCGGTCGAACGTTGATACAGTTTCCCGTTCAGAGTGAACTTGAACCAATAGTTTTTCGATTCCTTTCTTTTATATAGGCTCACTTCTTAGACTCCTTCTTCGTTCTAAGAGCAGCTTGCCGTACTGAGGTTCCGCAAGTCTCAGAGCAGTATTTAGCGTCGGTACGCAGGGCGAGAAAATAGTTAGAGCAGACAGGGCATTTCCGCACTCGCTTAAAGTCGCGGAAGCCATAGAAGACGGCGTTCTCATTTACGACTAAGCGCACGTTTCTGTCTGAATCTAAATGCAGCGATACCGGCATTTCAGGTAGTAGGGTTTGAGCCGACCATTTTGCGCCGGTAACTCTATTGGATTCAAATGCGTGCAGGGTGTCGTGGAATATCCTCAAATTAACGTAAAACGAATTATAAATTCGCTCAGCCTGGAACAGATCAATCTCGCTAGAATCAACGGCAATTCCGTATACCAGATCGTTTATTTTATCGACACCAGATTTCTGGAAAAGGAATCGGCAAAACATTTCTACATCTTCAGCTCGGTTAAACGGCGAATTAACTGCCTTAACGAGTAGCTCGCGCAATATTCTGTTCTGCAAGTCAATGGGGGGATCGTCGCCTAGTTTTTTAAATGCCTGCTCAACCTCAGACCTCAGGTCGATAGGCTCTGACTCTCCAAGCAAGTTGACGACCTGTAAGAAGTGAATGAACTTTTCTTCGATTGAATTGAGTTTCTTTTTCAACGGAATATTACCTCGATAGCCCTAATAGTAAAATATTTAAGACGTGCTGTCAATTTATTTTGCAATCAGTAACGGTATGTGGTAACTTTGAAATTGTAACGGACTATTAGAACGATAAGCCGTCACTATCGAAACTCCGAACGAGGTATAACTTATGGAATTTAGGCAAAATAAAATATCCCTATCTCTCGAAGAGCTTAGCGGCGAAACATCGCTGTCTGTTCCGTTCTGGCGTAAGGAAATCGCGGGCGGGAGGCTGCGGGCGAAAAAGGTCGGACGCCGCGTGTGTGTACTAATGCGTGACGCGGAGATTTATTTTGAATCCCAGCCCGACTGGACGCCATCGGGCGAGAGAGTGAACGCGGCATTAGCCGCATAGAAAAGCCGCTGACCTTTTGGCGAGGTCAAACGGCTTAGAACTTAATCAGGCACGACCAAGTATGAAAATAAGTATAAATCAAACGGCGGTAAAACCGCAACCCCATTTGAGCCTACAACAGTCAGCACGGCTGGCCTCAATTCGGCATTTATCGCTTACCAGCTTTGAACGTCGAAAACGACATAGATGCTCGCTTTGCTTCCGCTTCATTCCAACCAATACGCGAACGCTTATAACGGGCGTTCGCCCCTGTTCACTTTGCCGACCGATGGCGTACTCAGTCGCGGAAATCGTAGCGGGGGAGGGGTAACTTATGATGGGAAATACTCAAACATCCACATTAACCCCTGCGGACGTAGCCGGACTTCGTTCGAGCTTTATTAACGACGAACTTATAAAGCAGGCCAACATCTACCGCGTCGATGAGCAGGAAGGCTCTGAGATCGTCGTTCAAAAGAGAGCGAATGGGCGTAGTTTCTCTGGCATCGTCTTTGAGTATCGCAACCCCGGCGACCCGTATCCTTGTAAGAAAAGGCTTAGACGGGATAAGCCCGACATGGAACGTGTTGGCGGAGAGCTGAAAGAAAAGGGTAAGTATCTAAGCCCAGCAGGGGAGCGGCAAAGATTTTACTGGCCGCCGAATACACTGAAAAGCTCGCTAAAAGACAGTTCAATTCCCGTCGTCTTTGTCGAGGGCGAGAAAAAGGCCCTTGCATTATCTAGGTGGGCTGAGATTGCAGGCGTTCGACTGGTCGTTATCGGCCTCGCGGGTGTTTGGAGCTTCAAAGGCACCATCGCCAAGAATGTAAAGGGATTACTTCCTGATTTTGAATGGCTGACTTGGCAAGGCCGTGAGGTTTACATTCTCTTTGATTCAAATGTTCTAACGAACCTGCAAGTTGCTGGAGCAAGATCCGCCCTTGCCCACGAATTGAACCGGATGAAAGCCGAGGTTTTCACCATCGACCTTCCGAAAGAATGTGACGTCAACGGCGTAGACGATTATCTCGGAGCAATCGAGCAGCGAGACGGCCTAGAGTCCGCAATTGAAGCTGGCCACCGTCTATTCGCATCTAAGAAGCCCGCAAAGATAGCAAAAGTAAATCAGTCTGAACAGATTCTTGGCTTCGCTTCCGACATCGAAGTATTTCACACGCCCGATCAGGAATGCTACGCGTTTCTTCCGGTTGATGGCCACATGGAAACGCGAAGGCTCTCTGAGAAGGCTTGTCGGATGCGTCTTGCCCAGAAGTTCTTTGAATCCGAGGGAAAGCCTCCGGGGTCGCAAGCCGTTCAAGACGCTATTGACGTTCTCAAAGGGCAAGCACTGTTTGAAGGTAAAGAGATTGAAGTGCATCTCGGCGTTGCAAAACACGATGGATGTATCTATGTAGACCTACGCAATGACGCTTGGCAGATCATCAAGATCGACACTTCGGGCTACTCGATCATTGAAAGTAAAGACGCTCCAGTGCGGTTTCGTAGAAGTAAAGGCATGAGGGCATTGCCCACGCCTTCAGGTAAGGGTGACATTTCACTGCTGCGGCGTTTTCTGAACATCCGTGACGGTGGTGACGAATGTGACGGTTGTGACGGTGGTTTCCTACTCATTCTAAGTTGGCTTGTCACATGCTTTCGCCCTGACATGCCTTTCCCGATTCTTGTTATAACAGGCCCGCCAGGAACCGCAAAGAGTACGACGGCAAAGGTTCTAAAAGAGCTTACAGACCCTAGCGTCCCATCTCACCGATCTTGTCCGCGTGACGTGCAAGACTTGATGATTGCGGCTAATAACGGCTGGGTAAATTCCTACGACAACATCTCCAACATCCCTGACTGGCTGTCTGACGCTCTATGCCGTATAGCGACCGGAGGCGGATTTTCAACACGGACTCTGTATGAGAATGATGAGGAAACGCTCTTCGACGCCAAGCGGCCCATTCTATTGAATGGTATCGGCAACTTCGCGAGCCGTTCTGATCTTATAGATAGGTCTGTGACCGTCCAGCTTAGTCCAATAACGAAAGAGGCTCGCCAATCAGAGCGACAGTTTTGGGCCGAGTTTGATGAACATCGAACGGCGATCTTCACCGGCCTAGTAATGGCGGTGTCGGCAGCCCTCAGAAAGATTGACTCTGTTCTGCTTTCGGAGTCACCGAGAATGGCTGACTTCGCTGAATGGGGAACGGCGGCAGAGGTTGCACTGGGATTCCCTGAAGGCTCTTTCATGCTTGCATACAACCGAAATCGCGATGCGTCACACTCTTTCGTTCTCGAAGGATCGACGTTAGCTGAGGTGCTGCAAGAATTATGCGAAGCCACCAAGCCTGATAATCGAGAGATTCTGTTGAAGGATTTCCTCGAAGAGATAAGAAAGCAGGCGGACATTTCGCCTGACAATCCTCGTACTAAGCGAAAGGACTTCCCGAAAACATCGAGAGGTTTACGCGGCGAACTTCAAAGACTCGATCCGAACTTGCGTGAGGTTGGTATTTTCGTTGAGTTTTTGGGCAAAACTGGGCCTTCAGCAAGGAAAGGGGCTTCAGTCAGATTAGATTATATAGGCGAATCACCGTCACAACCGTCACAACCGTCACAAATCAATCAGAGTTCAATAAATACCGAGACTTCAGAGTGTGACGTTCCGTGTGACGTTCTGTGTGACGTTAAGCAAAAGCCCATTAAAAGCCGGTGCGATTGCGGTGCGTATGACGTTATTAACCTACCTTGCCCAAATTGCGGCCAAATAATCGAGGATTACGCGGAGGTGAAGGCATGACACGAGAACAAAGAGACGAAGCAATAGCCCAGATCAAAAACTCTGACGCCTTTCTACCGATCAAGGCGCGGCGAATCGAGGAGATTATGAAGGAATACGACAGCCCGGATAACCCGGACTCGATAGAAGCAGCAAAGGATTTAGCACGGCGGGTTAGCCCGCAACTTTTGGAAATGATGGAAAGCAATTAAGGAGCGACGACAAATTATGAGTACGAAACAAAGTAACGACTGGTCAATCAAAATCGTTGGCAAACAGTCCAAACAATCGACACGCGAATCACTCGCAAAGGCGGGTTTTAGCTCGACAGACGGCAGCGGAGCTGTCGTTATCACGGAGACGGAACTCCCACCAAGCGCACCCGTTGAATTTGGGCGGGAAGGGAAAATGCAATCTATGGCCGAAACTGTTGCGAAATTGAACAGCTTCGCGAAATAAAGGAGATACGAAAATGAGTCAGGCAGCAGTATTAGAAGCAAAAATATTATCAGGCGAAAACGTTTCGCCTTCGGAACTTGCCGCAGCACAGGCAGCAGACGCGGCTTCAAAGCGAGTTAATGAACTTCAGGCCGAACGAGCGGCAATCCTAGCCAAGGCCGATCGAGAGCGACGGGCCAAGGAAGCGGCACAGGCTGCGGTTTCGCTATTCAAACAGATCGATGACGTAGCGGTACAACGGCAGGCCGCTAACGATCGAATCAAGCAGACGGTGAAGGAATTGCTCGACAGCAGCCATGAGAGCAACGAGCTTTTGCTGAAAGCCCGCGGGGTTATCGAATCCGCAAAAGGCATCGAGCCATCGGCAAGCCTTGGAATGGCTGCGAATGCTGACGGCTTCACTGCATACGGTTCAAAGGCATACACGCCCATCGCGGACTGGGAAACCGACGTTAGAAATCTGCTTCAGGCTGCAATCGTGGAGGCGAAACAATCATGACACCGAGATCAGAACAATTCGCACAATTCGCCGACACTCTAGCCGCAAGTATTGAGCGGGGCGATCCTCAAACCTATGAGAAGTTCAAGGAACGCAATCCGGGTACCACTATCTCGCAGAGCGACTTCCAAGAAGCGGTATTACTCGCAGAACACCGAGCGGCTCAAAGCTGGGGGCTTATCAAGCCGGAACGACGTTTGAGCCGTCAGACATTCGAGAGCCTTTCATCCGACGCACAGAGCCTCTTTATTAGCGAAGGCGGTACTGTATTCGATCCTCCTCCACCATCAGAGGCCGACAAGCGGAAAGAAACGATGACATGGCCGAATGGCGCGACGATCACACGAGGACAGTACGAGTCGTTTACTCCGACTCAGCTCGAAGCGTTCTTGCAGCAGCAGGCAACAGCTTAGGTTTGCAGCTCGTCGTTTTCGCCCCACTGAAGCGGCGGGTTGCAATAGTGGAGGCTTTAGCGTGAGTGCCTAAGCCTCCACCTTCAAAACTTTATGAAAGACGAACTCACCCACAAACAACGGCTATTCGTAGAGGCGTATTTGATCAATCCTAACGCAACGGCAGCGGCACGGGAGGCGGGATATAAAGGGAACGATCGCACTCTTTCGTCCATCGGAACGGAAAACCTTGCAAAACCTTTGATTCGTGCCTGCATTGATGCCCGGCTCGAACAAGTGATAATCACGAAAAACCAATGGTTTCAAGAGGTTACGGACTTAGCAAGGACAGATGAAAAGGGTTCGGTGCGCATCGCAGCGTATGCACAGCTAGGAAAGGCTCTAAACGTTACGAACAACTCGACGGTAAAGGTTGAAGGCGATATCGAAGTTGCCAAGGTTATCAAGCCCAAACGCAAGGACTAATGCAGGCAGCGGCTAACAAGATAGAGGTCGATTTCTCGGATGAATCATTCTTCAACCGGGCTTATATCCCCCTGCTTGATGACTACTCGGAGTTTTTGCATCTGTACGGTTCGGCGGGTTCAGGTAAGTCTCGATTCGCGTGTCAGAAAGAGATAATCGAGAGCTTTGAGCCTGTACGACAGGGACGTAAAACCCTTTGCGTTAGGCAGTTTTTCAACACCCTTGCTCATTCGGTCTATGCCGAATTGAAAACGGTAATTGCAGAATGGTCATTCGAGGATTATTTCGACGTTCTCAAAAGCCCGTTGCAGATCACGAACAAGCTAACGGGCGTCACCTTCGTTTTCGTCGGTCTTGATGATGTCGAGAAAGTGAAGTCAATCAGCGGCGTCGATCGCATTCTGATAGAAGAGGCCACTGAGGTAACGTCTCGTAAAGTTCTCGATCAGTTACGCCTTCGCCTTCGCGGTTTCGAGCGGGTACAGGTGACGCTCTGTTATAACCCGGTCGATGAATTCCACTGGTTAAACACTGAGATTCACCAGCAAAAGCCCGCTGGTCATAAGTTCTTGCATTCGACGTACAACGACAACGAGCAGCTCCTAGCGATCGATCCCAGCTATGCAAAGTTTATTGAAAGCACTAAGGATACAAACCCGAATTACTACCGCGTCTATGGGCTAGGACTTTGGGGGCAAGTAGTCGAGGGGCTCGTATATACCGATTACAGAACGGGTGTGGAATTCCCGCAAGCCCAGATCAAGCAGACGGTTAATAAACAGGGCTTAGCTTACGGGGGCGTTCCGTACTACGAGCAAGGCGATGACATTCATTTCTACGGCCTCGACTTCGGTTTCAGCGATCCCACGGCTCTAGTTGCTGGGCACGTTAGAGACGCATCGCCCAAAAAGGAATTGATAGTCAAAGAGCTGCTCTATCAGCCGGGGTTAGATGCTCCCGCGATGGTCGAGAAGTTCAAACAGATAGGAGTGAGAAAGGATGTGCAGATCATCGCCGACAGTGCCAGGCCGGAAATGATCGAGTCACTTAGGAAAGCGGGCTACCGTATTGCCCCTAGTGAAAAGGGGGCGGGGTCGGTGCTTACCGGGATTAACCGAGTCCGCAAATATTCGTTGCTGATAGCGGCTGGGTCAAAGAATATCATTCGGGAAATCAGCAATTATCAGAAGAACCAGATTCAAGGAATTTGGGTCGAAGAGCCTGCAAAGAACCAGATCGAACACCTCTTAGACGCTATGAGGTACGGCATCCAGACTCAAGACAGGATTGAATTCAGCACCTCGTCATTCCACATGTAACGACGGGATTTATGGGAACTATGGAAAGAACTACGATCAACACAGATTGCAGTCACTTCGGCTGCGAACGTAGCGGCTTCTGGATTGAAACCGCAAAGGACGGCACGAAGCGGCTATGCTTCAGAGTCCGGCACGACGGGCAAATTCACGAGCAGAAACTGAGTGAAGCCCACATAGCCACGATCTTCAGAAACGATCAACTACGGCGGGCGATCTAGCCCACTCTCACAATTAGGTTCGGTGTCTGTTTGATGCCTTTGAATCCGCCCCACGCGGAAGGACAAAGGCATTTATGGCACTCGGACAATCAAGCGATATCACATTACGGATCAGGGCCGACCACAAACAAGCGTCGGATGGCCTAGAGCAGACGGCGAAGGATGTAAAGAAACTCGAAAAAGACGCGGTTGCAACGGGAAAGGCAATTGGGGAGTTTCTCGGTAATGGACTCGTTCGCACGGGGCAAGTTGCGGCAGCTGCGGCGGTGTCCATCGCTGTACTCACTAAGACCACGGCGGACTATGGAAACGCTCTGCTAGAGCTTCAGCGTAAGACGGGCATTACTTCCGAGACGCTATCGGCCCTGCGGGTCAATGCTGAAAAGGCGGGGGTTTCGTTCGAGGATGTTAAGGGCATCGTCGAGGATTTCACCGTCAAGCTAGGTGAAGCGGCGGCTGGTGACAAAGATGCGGCTGAGAGTCTTGCTAAATATGGCGTAACGGCTAAGAGTACAGAGGCCGCGTTAGAGCAGGCTATTGCAGCGATTGCCCGCAAGCGGACAGCGGAAGAGAGAGCGGCAGCGGCTACCGCGTTGCTCGGTGACGAAGGCAAGGAACTGATCCCGGTCATCATTCAGATGTCCGGCTCGTTGTCGCGCGCCACGGAAGAGGCTAAGAAGCTGGGGCAAACAATGTCACAGTCAGCCCTTGAGGATGCCAAGCGATTCAGTGACGAACTAAAGAATGTTAGTACTCAAGCGGCGGCTACTGGGCGAACCTTTGCGGGGCCATTGCTTCGGGATTTTACAGGCACGATGTCGGAGATGTCGAGCGGGCTTGCTAAGAACAAAGGTGAAGTTAAGGCATGGGGCGAAGATGTCGCTAAGACCATCCGGGGCCTTAAAGCAGTAGCTCAAGAAGTTTACGACTTCAGCCAAACGACGGCGGGGCGGGCGTTATCCTTCCTGTTTTTCGGCAACCTAATCACTTGGAATAAGAACCTTCAGGATATGGGCGGACCTGCGGGACCTGCGGGAGCCCCTCTACCTAATGACATTCCCGGTCGGCCCTTGTTCGATCCGTTAAACCTGACTCACTTGAACCCGACTACTCCCGGTAAATCGGGGACCGCGACGGACACTGAAGCAGCAAAAGCGGCGGCAGAAAAACGGGCAAGGGAAAGAGAGGCTGCATTAAAGCGTGAGCTGGAAGCTCAGAAAGATCACATCCGCTTGTTGATACAAACGCAGGTCGAAGGGGCGGAAAAGGCTCAGCAGTTATGGGAACAGTCGTTCCTTGACAGAAAAACCTCAGAGGATGAATGGCGGGATGTTAGCGAGGGCAATTTTCAGCGGTATTCCGAGAAAGTTAAAAAGATGCTGCGGGATGCCTTTCTGTTAGACAGTCAGGGCAAAACCCCGGCTGAAGTTAGCAACCTTCAGATCAGTCTTGACCGAGCGTTAAAGGCTGTTGACGACCAGATAGTTAAACTTCGCGGCGATAGAGAAAAGACGATCACCGGCGTTGTCGAGACGGAGGCTAAAAAGCGTACCGAGATCGAAAAGCAAGAGGCCGCAAGTCAGTTAGCCATTGCACGAGCTAAGGGCGATACATACATTGCGAATCTGAAAGAGGATCTAGCTTTAGGAATCCTCTCAGAAAGTGAGTATGCCCGGAAGGTAGGTGACTTCCGCGTTGCCCTGTTACAGCAAGAGCGGGCATTGACTGAAAGCCTCGATGAGCGGCTTGTGCTTGATGAGCGGATCGCTCAGCAGATACTAGAAAACTCAAAGGCTATCCGTGACGCATGGGGCAAAGAGGCGGACGCATACCAGAAGTTAATTGACCAGCAGAAAGAGCGTGAGCTGGTACTCCCTAACACGCTCGAAACGCCGACAGATGCCACGCAAACGGGCGGGAGTACAAAGTCTCTGTTTGGCTTGGGTGGATCGCTCAAAGAAGTGACTACTAGCCTTGCTGAAATGGGCAAGGGGGCTATATCGAGCTTCGCTAACGGTGTCGGCTCGATAGTCGAGCAGTTCGTATTGCTTGGCACGGCAGGGCCGAACGCAATGAGAAAGCTAACAGCGTCTGTGTTAGCCGGATTAGCGGCACAGGCGGCTGTTAAATCGCTTTTCTACCTTGCAGAGGGCATTGCAGCACTCTTCTGGAATCCAGCGGCGGCAGCGGGCTTCTTTCAGGCTTCCGCGATTATGGCGGGCATCGCGTTAGGTGCTGGCGGTGCTGGTCGAGCGGTTGCCGGGAGTGCCTTCCAACAATCATCAAGCGGATCATCGGCGTTTGGTAGTTCTACGTCGAGCAATGCCGGGCTTAACTTCACTAATCCGTTTGGTGGATTCGGGGCAATGCAAGAGAAAACCAATAACGTTCTAGCGGCGGTCACCGACCGAACTAACGCGATGCTTGGCTATGTCGGCGAAGTTGTCGAGCGACTCGATCAAAAGATAACCACAGCAACGCCGGGAGCGGTATTCGTGGCGGGTATTGATGGAAACGAAAATAACGTCTTTAACGCCGTTAACACGGTATTGGAAAACGACGGAACGCGTAGCACTCAGCTATTCAGATCACTAGGAATGTACTACTAATCATTATGAACAAACACTTAGCAGCGTACAAAGCAAAGGCTCCGCAGGTAATCGTTGATCTAACGGTGCCTAGCGGTTTTACATTCAAATTCGAGAAACCCTCGAAGTATTCGGTTCTATTCCGCTACGCTCAGATGCCGCAAGCACTGGCGGGTACTGCGGCTAGTGCGTGGATAGAGCAGGGGCTTATAAAACCCGACCAGACTGATAAGGCGGTCGAAACGGAAACCGCGATTCAGGAGGGAGCAGAAGTGCTTCGTAGAATCTGCGAACTCAGCGTTAGTCCTAAGCTGGTAGTCGGAGAGGCCGTCTCTGACGATCAATTCTCGACCGATTGGCTTGATGAACCTGACACTGAGTTTTTGATCCAGTGGGTGCAATCAGGCGGTAACATCGCGGCAGTGAGCGGAGGTGATCCGGGCGCTCAGCAGCTCGGAAACTTTCCTGAAGAGCGGGGATCGAACACTATGGCTAGCGCTAGCCGCAAGAAACGCGGGAATGCGTCCAAGTGAGCTTAGCGGCATGTATTCGACGTATGGCCCGGACTCTATCGAGGCTCTTGATTTCGATCTAACCTGTGCTACACGCATCGAACTATATGAGGGTGTTTGCCGCGAAGATCAGGCCATTCGAATAGCCGTGTCAGTCGGCAAACTTCTAGGCGGTTCAGCGAGTCAAAATGACACACAACAGGAAGCGGTGGAAATATGGTAATTAACGACGAAACACGAAAGGTAATAATAGCGGGCGTTGCTCGTATGACGCTCTCACAGGAGCTTACAAAGGCTCTGATGGCCCTTTGCCTACCTTCAGCGATAGCACGGGGTGTATTCAGCACGATCAATGAGGCAAGTGAGAAGCCTCCAGTTCTTAAGCTAGACAGAAAGAAGATGATCGCCCGGTTAGATCAGTTCAGGGCTAGGCTGGTGGAACGGGAAGCGATGGAAGCACGGAGGCCAGTCATTCATTGATTATTGCGTCGATTTGAAATATGATGCCGTTCAAAACTTCGGGAGGCTCCTAACAACATGAAAGTCATTGTCTTAATCTGCGCGGTGTTATCGCTCGCAGCGGCGGCGTCAGCTCAGGTCAGTATCGATGACCTCAAAGCCCGCGCGAAAAAGGAAAAGTTGAAGGACCTGATAATTCAGTACGACAAGTTCAAAGACAAGAGCCTGATATCTACGAAGCCGCAAAATCTAATCGGATTCGGCGAGTCGTTTGCAGTCGGACTAGCGGATAATCTGGCGTCTAGCCCGCATGGATCAGGTAGAATGACGGGTCATCCAACCGTTCTCTTGATGTCCGTAGGAATTGAGTTTAAAGGTGATCGCTTAGAGCAGGATACCGATATGCTGGCCGTACTCTTTACCAGTAATAGCAAGGGCTGGGTGTTCCTGAAGGGTGACACCAACCTCTATATTCTACTTGATGATGAGCGTATAGAGATTGCCCCGGTTGCCTCCGGCAATGACATAAATTTACGAAGCGTCACAGAGACTTTAGGCTTCGGAATATCACGCACGGATCTTGAACGTATACTAAAGGCCAAGAAAGTCGAAATGAAACTTGGAGATACGATGCCTCGCAAGTGGAAGGATGACTGGTCGAAGCGAATACGGGCACTGCTAACGCTTTTGAATAAGCCTGGAGCAGGTAGTCCGGCCTAAAGGGATTATGAACCGTCTAATATTGCTATTGTCGCTGATTGTTCTCGCTTTCTCCGTATCTGCTCAAAAACGGGAATATGACTATGGAAAGATCGCAGAGTTGAAAGGTCTTACAAAGTTCTACGTTAACGCAAACGCAGGGGATCGAGAGGCTATCGTTAAGCTGCTCGACGGGCAGAGCGGGCTATCTCTAGTCGATAGTTCCGACGATGCGGATTTCCTTATAGCATTTGAGCAATTTCCTAGCCGTCAATTAGGTGCAGGGCATATCGCATCAGGGCAATTCGATGCGTATATCCGGCAAGGCGAAAGGTTGCGGGCTGTCTGGGTCAAAGAGGATACGGACGGGGCATTTAAGCAAGCGGTCGCGAAAAAGTTAGCTAAGAAGTTCCTGAAAGAATATGCGAAAGTTCAATAAATGAAAGAAGGTCGCCGAAACGACCTTCTTTGTTCAAACGTTCTAGGGCTACAAAGCTAACGCTTCATGTTGGGTGAAGCAGCTTAACGCGGCAGCTTGCAGTCTACCAGCAACCAAACAAGTCGCCCCGTGGATGCGTCTATAAAAGCGATCCCGTTATCGTGCGGGCGAACGTGTAAGTCATTCGTTATCCCTTGCATTAGAAACTCTCGTAGATCAAACCCATTTGCATCATCAATAATGCCTGATAGGTCGCCTAGCCGCTTATTAGTGTTGATATTTGGAAACGCTACGACGTTTGATGCGGCCTTTACGTCGCCCCGTCCGTGTTTCGTGGTAGTCTTTTTCATAGTTCGATTCTCCATTTTGTAATTGAACGATTGAAGGGCTTTCATTACTTGGCGGTTATGAAAGCCTTTCTCATTACGCAGCCTCTAGGGCCTGCTCAAGTGCTTGCTTAACGTGCGGGCATCCATTCTTAGCTCGACAGTCACAGACGGCCTTACCGTTGGTTACGGCTACCGTGAAAACGCCAACACGGTAGCGTTCGACGTCCGTTGTCTCTTCCGCAATCCCATGCCCGTTAGTTTCTTGCCTCCCGGCATCAAATCCCGCATTGCTTAGCGCCCGGCCTATCGCTGACGTTTCGCAGTTTTCAACGTGGAACTTTTTATTTACTTGCGAAGATCCGGCAACCTCGGAAGCATGGCCGACGCTGTACGGGCTTGCATCATCCGGCTGGCGATACAGCTCAGCACGGATAACAACAAACTCACGGTCAACGGTGACGATGCTGGTCTGTATGCGTCCTTCGGGGTGTTTCGCGTGAAACGCCTTCAGACGTCTGCTCACTGGTGAATATTGGTTTATATCGAACATCATGCCTCCTATGCGTTTAAAACTGCCTTGAGCGTTTCCCTTTCGGCGTTTCGCATCCAAGCTAGATCACGGTGTAGACCTATCTGGAGCATCCGCACGGCACCGCTAGGGCTGCCACCTTCTACTCGATAGGCTTTACCGCATTGCGTACTCGCAAAGAACCGACCGTCAAGATCACGCATGACACACACGCGAAGGCGAAAGCCGGGGCCGCATAGGTTGATATAGTCGAAGTCTCTGCTCTGATCTTTCATTAAGTCTTGATCGAGCTTTAGTAGACGCGGGTGTTTCGGCGGTAGCTGTCGCTTGGGCCGATCGTTTCTGTGAATCCATGTACTCATTACTTTTCCTCCTTCAGTCATTTCGACTGTGAGAATAATATACTATCTTAAGAGAGTATATGTCAATAGCGTAGCTATCAAAATATACTATCTTGACAGATTATTTTTAAGGGGGTATAAATGAAGTATGATTGCAGACGTGATAAAAGTACGACTCGAAGAATTGCTGGAGGAACGCGGCATAACCTTGTACCGCCTAGCCAAAGATTCAGGCATCGCCTATGAGAATCTTCGGAAGCTCAAGAACGGGGATGCTACGCGCATTTACTTTGAGACGTTAGACCGTCTCTGTGAAGCCCTAAAATGTGATCCGTGCGATCTACTGACGCGGGAAGTCACCGAAGGCCATTAGGCATTGGTTTTTTGATCTTTGACAACTGAACCAGTCGAATCGAAAGGCGGGGTGATTACCTGTACCTGATTTCGTAACGCTATACGGCGTTACGGGTTAATATAGAGTTTAAGCCTGTATCTGGAAAGCACCCTGTATCGACCTGTAACACTCAGTAAGATAATGGGTTTATCTCGTTTCCAGTCATATAGAAAACTCTAGCATAATCGCGGCGATCTATGCAGAAGCCCACGCGTAAGCACGGGCGATACACGCGAGTTAGAGGTTTCGCCCTTGCTTACGCGCGGGCTTTCGCAAAATCGCGTGCTTTGCTGCGAATGTAATATAATCAAGACAATGAGCAGCTACGGAGAATTGACCGAAACACAACAGTTTGCGAGCCGTGTGATAGCCGACCATGCGCGCTCGACGGCGTTCGCTATTGCGGACGGCATCCTGCCCGGCAACGAAGGGCGAAATTACGTCCTGCGCAAGATAATGCGCCGCGCCATCTACCATGGCCGCGAGCATCTGGGCCTGCATGAACCGTTTTTCTATAAGGTTTGTGACGTTGTCGTAGACGAGATGCACGGAGCGTTTCCTGAACTCGCGACTCAGCGCGATTTTATCGGAAAGATGGTGCGGATCGAGGAAGAGCGGTTTGGGAATACGGTCACGGTCGGCCTCGGTAAACTGAATGATCTGGGCATTACCTCCTCTACGCCCAGGGATAACGATCTGTTCCTGTCGATCGGCAAACTTTACGATACGTTTGGCACGCCGCGGGATCTGATCAGGGTTTTTCTCGAAGAGAAGGGATTGGAGTTTGAAGAAGAGTATTTTAATTCCAGATTTGATGCAGCTTTGCAGGAGCTCCAAAAACAGGGCAGCGTCGGGAAGACCGAACGAAAGGGTGAACCCTCGCCCGTCTATGCTGCGCTGCTTGAGAAGGTCGGTTCAAACCGTTTCCACGGTTACGAGGCTACGCAGATCTCAGATGCAAAGATCGTGGCGATACTCGACGGTGAGACTGCGGTCGATGAGCTTACGGCTTCGGCCCAGGGCAGCGTAGTGCTTGATAACACGCCGTTTTATGCCGAGGCGGGCGGGCAGGTTGGCGATACGGGTGTCTTGGTCGGGGCTGAATCGAGGGCAACAGTTGCCGATACGTATTCGCCTGTGTCGGGACTGATCATTCACAAAGTAATAGTTACGAGCGGAACGCTTCGCGTTGGGGATGAGGTCGTTGCGAGTGTCGATGTGGAAAAACGCGATGCGACGCGGCGAAATCATACGGCGACGCACCTCGTACACGCAGCTTTGCGCGAGGTTTTGGGCACGCACGTTAAGCAAGGAGGTTCGGTCGTGGCGCCGACATTCCTGCGCTTCGATTTTACGCATTACCAACCGCTTGGCGCAGCTGAGATCGCTGAGATCGAAGACCTTGTAAACCGCGAGATCCTACGCAACGATCCTGTAAACACGAACGTAATGCCGATCGAAGAGGCGATACGCGGTGGGGCGATGGCCTTGTTTGGTGAAAAATATGGGTCGGATGTCCGCGTTCTGAGCGTCGGCGACGGAGCTTTTTCGAAAGAACTCTGCGGCGGCACACACGTGCGGGCGACCGGTGACATTGGCTCGTTCAAGATCACGTCAGATGAGGCGATCGCGTCGGGTGTTCGGCGTATTCGTGCGATCACGGGGCTCGATGCCTTTGCGCGTTTTCGCGACGACGAAAAACTCATCGACGCTTCGCTCGGCGCTTTAAACACGCAAAGGGACAATTTACCGAACGCCATCGCTCGTCTTCAGGAAGAACTGAAGAAGACCCGCAAGGAGATGGACGAGCTGAAGCTGAAGATGGCGCTCGGCAGTGGGCAGGGGTCGGTGGCCAGTGGTCAGTCGAACGGCGATGAGAGTCGCGAGATAAATGGAGTCAAGGTTCTAGGCAGGATCGTTGAAGGCCTCGATGGGAACGGTACCCGTCAGTTGTCGGATACGCTACTCGCTCGGCTCAAGTCGGGCGTCGTTGTTCTCGGACGCAAGGACGAAGGTAAGGTCGGCATCATTGTCCGCGTGTCTGACGACCTGACCGGCCGGGTCAAGGCCGGCGACGTCATTCGCGAGATCGCCCCGATCGTTGGCGGCCGCGGCGGCGGAAAGGCCGACATGGCCGAAGGCGGCGGCACCGAACCCGACAAACTTAACGAAGCTATCGATGCAAGCTATGGCGTCATCGAGCGTATGTTGGCTTAGGAATAGCAACCACGAAGCTCACGAAAGGACACTAGAAAGCTCATGCTTTTTAGTGTTTTTTTGTGAGCTTTCGTGGTTCCATTTCTTGGATCGCCCTCTCTCTACAAAATAAATAAAACTTTTTGTCGACTGACCCGTTTAAAGAAGTAGTCAGTTGTTGTTTGAAACACCGCATGATTGGCCCGCAAGTTAATTGTCATATTCGCCTGCTGCGCGGTGTTTCCCATTTACGGAGACGTGTCGGTGACTGAAGATGATCACGGGTAAGCATTTTGGACGGTATGAGATTCGCACAAAGATCGGTGAGGGCGGAATGGGAGAGGTTTATGCCGCTCACGATGCCGAGCTAAACCGAGGTGCGGCGATAAAGCTTTTGCCGTCAGAGTTTAACGGTGATCAGGACCGGATCGGCCGCTTTCGCCAGGAAGCGCTCGTTGTTTCGGCGTTAAATCATCCCAATATCATCACGATTTACGAGATCGGCGAGAATGAGCACGGGACATTTCTCGCGACCGAGTTTGTCGATGGATCGACGCTTCGCGAGGTGATGAAACGCGAATCACTGACCGTGACCCGCATCCTGAAGATCGTCGAACAGGTCGCAAACGCTCTCGTCGCGGCTCATCACGCGCAGATCGTTCACCGAGATATCAAGCCTGAAAATATCATGGTCCGGCGGGATTCGATCGTAAAGGTGCTCGATTTCGGGCTCGCCAAACCGACTCATCTCACGGATGTAAACGGCAACGAAAGCAATAAAACAATACCGGGTACCGTCATGGGCAGCGCGCGTTATATGTCGCCGGAACAGGCTCGCGGCCTGGAGGTCGATGAGCGAACCGATATCTGGAGCGTCGGCGTTGTCCTTTATGAAATGCTGACCGGCCAGGCTCCGTTCAATGGCAGTTCGGCTGCAGACACAATGGCCGCCGTGATCTACAAGGAACCGGAACCCATCCAGAATCTGCTGCCAAATCTGCCTGCAGAACTTCACCGGATCGTTCGGAAGGCTCTGCAGAAGGACCGCGAAGAGCGATATCAGAGCGTCAAAGACCTCGCGCTGGATATCAAGGATGTGATCTACGCGATCGAACACGCGAACAGCGGTGAACGGCTGAGCAACGTGACGTCGTCGCCGCAGTTCAGCGAGAATCCGACGATCATTCACACGACGATCAGCGCAAATCATCCGACTGACAGGACCGCAGCCTTGACCGCAGGCCCCGGCGAGCTCCAGGCGGGAAGTCTGCAGAAACGCGGCTATTGGAAGATGGCTTTCGGTACGCTGGCGTCGCTGATCCTTGTAACGGTCATCGGGGCAGCGTTTTATAACTGGTTTGGCGGGGAACCGGCGCTGGCTCAGACAGCTTTTGAAAGACCGCAGATCTCTCGGATCAACACCGACGGAAAGGTTTTAGCTCCGGCCATCTCGCCGGACGGGAAGTATGTCGCTTACGTTGCCGGCGAACTGGGCAACCGAAGTCTCGTTGTTCGCCAGATAACGACGGACAGTGTGGTGACGATAGTTCCGGCGACGAATTTGAACTTGGGGTCAGTATCATTTTCGCCGGGCGGTGATTATGTCTATTATTGTCAGACCCGCAGCGACTATCTCATAAACACGCTTTATCAGGTGCCGACCCTGGGCGGTACGTCGAAAAAGTTGATTGAGGATGTAGATTCGGCAGTGACATTTTCGCCGGACGGCAAGCGTTTTGCTTTCCTGCGCCACACGTCGAATACGAACGAAGATATTGTCCTTACGGTCAACGCGGCTACGCTCGAAACCGAGGAATTGATCCGGACGTCGCAGACGGAGTTTGAACTTTTCTCGCCGCAGCCCGCATGGTCGCCCGATGGGCGAACGATCCTGATCGCTGCCGGCCGGCGTGAGGGCGGGAACATAGGCCATATGACGATCGGCGAGATCGTCATCGATGAGAAAAAGTTTAGGCCGCTGAGCGAGGGCAAGTTCTTTGGCATCGGTGGATTTCAATGGTTTCGTGACGGCTCCGGCTTCCTGTTTACCGCGAGAGAGTCACAGGGCGATCCGATGCAGATCTGGCGGTCGTCCTATCCGCGGATGGATGCCGCCGTCGTTACCAACGACTTTAACGACTATTTCGCTATCGGGCTTTCGCATGACGGCCAGACGATAGTTACGCTGAAGGGCGACAATATTTCATCGCTGTGGAAAATGTCGCCGAAGGGTACGGACGGCCTGCAGTTGAGCTCAGAGGCTCGCACCTTGGACGGGCAGTTTGGGGTAGTCCAGACCAAAACGGGCGAGCTGATCTTTACGAAAACAGATGGCAAGACGTCCACCCTTTGGATCTCTGACGCCGATGGAAAGAACAGCCGGCAATTACTGGCCGAAAAGGGCTTTGCGGCTGCTCCTTTTCTAACTTCGGACGGAAGATACGTTGTTTTCAGTTTTCAAAAAGATAAAACGTCCCGAATCTGCCGAGTCGATGCTGACGGAAAAAACCTGGTCGAGCTGACCTCGGGCGGGACCGAATTCTCAGATTTTAATCCGCAGGTGACACCCGACGGCAGCACGGTGATCTTTCAGCGGCAGACGGCAAAGACGGTTCGAAACTCACTCATGAAGGTCTCGCTTGCGGGCGGACCGGCTGAGGAGTTTTACTCGCACGCCGACTGGAACTCAACATCGCCGCGTATTTCGCCCGACGGAAAGCGCATCGCCTTCAGTACCTACAATGTGCATACATGGGAAAAGAAGCTTTACATTGCAACGATCGAGGGTGACAAGATCGGTAAGGTAGAGAACGCTCTCGAGATGAACCTGGTAAACCAGATCCAATGGTCTCCGGACAGCAAGTCGCTGACCGTAACCAGCAATCGGAGCGGCACCCACAATATTTGGAAACTGCCGATAGATGGCTCGGAGGCGGTGCAGATGACTGACTTCAAGTCAGGAAAGCTGCTTAATTTTAACTGGACCGGCGACAAGACTGGCCTGATCGTCGCTCGCGGCAACACGAACAACGACCTGATCTTGATCCGAGATGCCCAGTTGGCAGCAGAGCGGGCAAAGGCAGAGGCAGTCGGGCGTGGCTATAGATCTCGTCCGGCAGCACTTTAGTCTCATCACATTTCCTCACACGTGACGACGGTTTTACGGTATTCTTAACCGGAATATGAATGCCGTTGTCACAGCTGAGCGAGCCGAAGAGATCATCTCCTACAACCCTGCAACCGGAGCCGAGGTCGGCCGCGTTCCGCTCGCAACTGACGATGACGTCGCTGCGGCGGTCACAAACGGCCGTGAGGCATTTGCTAAGTGGAAAACGACATCGTTCACCGAACGCTCGCGGCTGGTGAAGCAGGCTCGCGAGGTCATCCTGTCGCAGGTCGATGAGATCGCTCACCTTATATCACAGGAATCAGGCAAACCTTTTGGAGAAGCGATCGCGATGGAGATCGCTCCGGTTCTCGACCTGATGCAGTATTTTGCGCGGAACACCGAGAAGCTGCTGCGGCCCGCAAAGATCGGCATCGGCCTTTACGCCCTGATGGGCCGTTCGTCGAAGATCATCTATCACCCGCTCGGCGTTGTCGGCATCATTCCGGCTTGGAATTATCCGTTCTCGATCCCTCTCGGTGAGGCCGTTATGGCATTAATGGCTGGAAATACGGTCGTTATCAAGCCGTCGGAACTGACGCCGCTGGTCGGACTGAAGATCGGTGAGATCTTTGAAAAAGCTGGCTTTCCTGAGAATAGTGTTCAGATAATTACTGGCGATGGTTCCACCGGGGCGGCCCTCGTCGACGCTGCTCCCGACAAGATAATGTTCACCGGTTCGGTCGCGACGGGCAAAAAGATCGCCGCCGCGGCAGCCAAAAACCTCACATCCGTCGTCCTCGAACTTGGCGGCAAAGACCCGATGATCGTCTTCGCCGACGCCAATCTCGAACTCGCCGCGGGAGCCGCAGTTTGGGGTGCATTCTGCAACAGCGGCCAGTCATGCTCGTCAGTCGAGCGGCTTTATGTCGAGGAATCCGTCGCTGACGAATTGACGCGGAAGATCGTCGAGAAAACGAAGCAGCTCAAACAGGGTACAGGCAATCGCGAAGACGTTTCCATCGGAGCTATGTCATCCGAACGGCAGATCCAGATAGTCGAAGATCATGTCGCACAGTTTCTTGCGGACGGTGCGAAGATCGAAACAGGCGGCAGACGGAGCGCGGACACTCCTGTCCGCATCGGTGTCGCTTCGACGCCGAAAAATGCTCTCGCCGGAGGAACCGGCGATGCGGACAAGAGTGTCCGCGCTCCGCTTTTTTACGAGCCTACGGTCATCACCGGTGCAACCAACGACATGCGAGCGATGCAGGAGGAAACCTTCGGCCCGACGCTGCCGATCGCGACATTCACAACAGAAGAAGAAGCGATCCGCCTCGCCAACGACAGCGAATTTGGCCTGACCGCGAGCATCTGGACACGAGATCGAGCAAAGGGCCAACGTGTCGCCCAGCAGATCGAGGCCGGCTCGGTCTGCATCAACGAGGTCCTCTACACTCACGGCATCGGACAGACTCCCTGGGGCGGTTTCAAAAACTCGGGCCGAGGCCGCACCCACGGTCGCGAAGGCCTCATGGAACTCGTCCAACCCCAACACATCCACACCAATAAACTCTCCCTGCTCCCCGACGCCTGGTGGATGCCGTACTCACCAACCGCCGTTGCGACATTTCGTAAGATGACCACGACATTTGCGAGCGGGTCGTTGGTGAAAACGTCTACGCTTTTGCCGCGTCTCCTTAAACGAGTGAAGGAACTATTGAAGAAATGACCTCCCTAATGCCCGCGATCTTCTTCGGCCACGGCAATCCGATGAATGCTCTGGCAAACAACGCTTACACCAAAGCGTGGAGCGACATTGGCCGCTCTGTGCCAAAGCCCAAAGCCATTCTCTGTATCTCAGCCCACTGGTACATTCCGGCGGTCGGGGTGACAGCGATGAAGGTGCCGCGGACGATCCATGATTTTGGCGGGTTTCCACGTGAACTGTTCGAATTTGAGTATCCAGCTCCCGGTTCCCCCGAACTGGCGGCAAAGGTCATAGATCTTTTGGGTGACGAAATAGTTTTGGATACGGAACATTGGGGCCTCGATCACGGGACTTGGTCTGTGCTTTGCCATGTGTTTCCCGATGCCGATATTCCGGTCGTTCAGCTTTCGATCGACGAGACCAAACCCTCGGCGTGGCATTACGAATTTGCCAAAAAACTCGCACCGCTTCGTTACGAAGGCGTTCTCATCGTCGGCAGCGGCAATCTCGTCCACAACCTGCACACTTACGCATGGGGAAAACAGGATGTCGAGCCCTTTGGCTGGGCGCTGCGATTTGAACAAACGGCGCGAAAGCTGATCGAGTCCGGCGACCACACTCCGCTCGCGAATTACGAACTTATGGGCAAGGACGCTCTGCTCTCAGCTCCGACGCCGGACCATTTTCTGCCGCTGCTCTACGTGCTCGCCATGCAGAGAGACGGTGATGAAGTTAGCTTTCCGGTCGAAGGCTTCGACGGCGGTGCGATATCGATGCTGTCGGTAAAGATAGGATGAGCCTGATGGCTCTCAGGCCTCTTAATGGGTTTGCGGTCCTCCGCGTGAACTCGTCGAATCTCGATCATGACGGCGTGTCGGAACCGGGAAATTAGAAAACGGTTATACTAGCAGCAGTCCTTAGTGGCTCACGTATGTACAAGCGGGTATTTACAGGCTTAATTGCCTCATGGGTATTGCTAGCCGGAATGGTTCAAGTTCCGGTCGCTGCTCAGGATGCGCCCGTTCGCAGTCGCCCGACTGTGGGGCTTGTTCTGAGCGGCGGCGGTGCTCGCGGTTTTGCCCATGTAGGAGTACTGAAAGTGCTCGAAGAGAACCGTGTTCCGGTTGATTACATTGGCGGGGCCAGTATTGGCGGTTTGATCGGCGCTCTGTACGCCATGGGCAAAACCCCGGCCGAGATCGAACAGCTTATCGAAACGCTTGATTGGGACAAACTCTTTGTATCGTCAACATCGTTCGACAAACTCTCGTTCCGTCGAAAAGAGGATCGGCGTAACATTCCTGGCCCGATCCCGCTTCGCGGCAGCCCCAAGGACCTGAGACTTCCGACAGCGTTCAATTCCGGCCACGAGATCGGCTTGTTGTTCGACCGTGTTACTTTGCCGTACGCACGTGTTAACAATTTTGACGATCTTCCGATCCCGTTTCGCACCGTTGGGACCAACATGGTCAATGGACTTTCGGAAGAGTTAAAAGGCGGATCGCTCTCGCGGAGCCTTCGGGCGACGATGTCTATCCCGGGCGTGTTTGCGCCGGTTGAGATCGACGGCAAGATCCTATCCGACGGCGGACTGGTCAACAACATTCCTACAAACGTAGTTAAGGCGATGGGTGCTGATATCTTGATCGTGGTAAATATCGAAACCCAACTATCCGACCGTGCATCGCTCGAAAGCCTGATCGGAGTCTTGGCCCAAACGATCAATATCGCGACTGCGGACAATTCTCGCCGTAGTCTGCAGCAGGCTGATCTGATAATTGCCCCAGACCTGGAAAAGTTTACGACGGCGAGTTTTAGCTCCAGCGACGAGATAATCAAACTTGGTTATGACGGCGCAAAGCAGAAAGAACTGCTGCTTCGCGGGCTTTCGCTTGGTGATGCCGAATGGCAGGCTCATCTGGCGGCACGTACCGCCCGCGAGAAGCCGGACACTGACCCGGTTCTTACGTTTCTTGCGATCGAGGGAAGTGATCGCGATGCGGAGCGAACGATCAGGGAAAAGCTGGGAAGCAAATACATCGGCTTACCCCTCGACGAACGTGCCCGAAACGAGCTTGAGAGGGATCTTTCGGAATTGACCGGGACCGGCCGATTTGATGCCTTGAATTACAAGCTGACCGAGAAGGATGGAAAGCTCGGTCTCAGCATCCTGACGAATGAAACGAATGGAAAACCGACCGACCCGACACGACTTGATATCGGCTTTGATGTCAATAGCATAGAAACCGACGACGCCAGTATAAGCCTGCTGGCTCGACTGACCTTTTTCGATGTCGGGCGAAGTGGTGCTGAGTGGCGAAACGACCTGCGGCTGGGTTCGAACGCTCTGGTGGCAAGCGAGTATTTCAGGCCGATCGGAACTTCGAAAGTGTTTATCGCTCCGCGATTATCGTATGAGCGCAGAAAGGTTTCTTTTTACGAAAACACCGAGCGCGTAGCCGAATATTCATTCTGGGGAGCACAGGCCGGCGTCGATATTGGCTACACCTTCAACCCGCGAAGCGAAATGCGGGCGGGTTACTCGGTCGGCTACGAAAAGGCATCCTTGCGGATCGGTGATCCTTTGCTCCCGGAATCCAAGGGTAAGTTTTCCCTCGCATCCCTTCGCTGGGCCTACGACGGACTCGATCAGGCTCAGGTCCCTCGAAAAGGCATTCTCTCGCGTAACTCGATCGGATATTACTTCGACACCGCAGGTCGGCAGGACGGGATCACACAGGCTGAAACCCGGACGACAGCCTTCGTACCAATTAGCGAGCGAAACACTCTCTTTACGTTCGGCGGCGCCGGAACAAGTTTCGGCACTTCGGCACCGGTGCTTCGTCAGTACACGCTCGGTGGGCCATTTCGTTTGGGAGGTTACGGAGTCGATGAATTTCGCGGAAGTAATTACGCCTTTGGCGGAATAGGTATTCTGCACAGTCGTCAGATATTGCCCGCGTTGTTTGGCGGCAAGGCATACGTCGGAGCTTGGTACGAAGGCGGCAGTGCGTACGAACGGCTCCGCGATGCAAGTTATCGGCAGAGTGTCTCAACCGGCTTGATCGTAGAAACACCGCTTGGGCCAATTCTCTTCGGCGGCGGGGTTAATGAGAATGGAAAAGGAAGATTCTTCTTTTCATTCGGAAGGTTTCTTCGCTAGTTGATCGGTGGAAAGTTAGTGCCTGCTAAATAGCGGGTTCATCAGCGGATACGATCTCGATCGACTCAGTTTCAGGGCGGGAAGTCTTGAGCCAGAGGATATGTACCGTTACCCCGATAGCGACTGCTGAAAGGAACAAAGTCGGCCAAAATCCGCCGCCAAGCAGCCAGATGCTCAGGCCGATAGAAGCCAAAAGCACCGTGATCGTAGTCGCCTTTTGCCTGACGGAGATGCCTTTGCCGCTTTTGTAGCTCTTTATGTAGGTTCCACACAAACGGTTATTGAGGAGCCAATTGTGAAAGCGTTCAGAGCTGCGTGAATAGCAATACGCCGCCATCAACAAAAAGACCGTCGTCGGCAGCAGCGGGAGAAACATGCCCAGTACGCCAAGCGCGACACAGACCGTGCCGACGAAGATCAAAATTGCTTTTTTGATGTTCATGCTATCCAAAACACCAGTATAACCTAGCGTATGATGCGTTTCAACGATGACCTTCCGACACCAAACTACCGAAAGCTCGACTTCAACTATATAGGCGAGATCGAGCAGAGAAAAAGATCGCTGGAGTTTCTCGAATTGATGAATCTGCGTCGAACGGTGCGAGAATTTTCGGCACGGGCCGTACCGTTTGAACTGATCGAGGCGGCAATTGCAACAGCCGGAACGGCGCCATCGGGGGCGAATATGCAGCCGTGGCGGTTTGTTGTTGTCGAAGATCAAGAGGTCAAGCGGCGCATTCGCGAGGCCGCCGAAAAGGAAGAGTACGAGAGCTATCATGGCCGCATGAGCGAGAAATGGCTTCGACGTCTCGCGGTGCTTGGGACCGACGAGCACAAGCCCTTTCTCGAGATCGCACCTTATCTGATCGTTGTTTTCCGTATTACGCAGGTTGAGGAGAATGGCGAAACTGAGCCGACCTATTACTCGCAGGAGTCGGTCGGCATCGCTGTCGGACTTTTACTGGCGGCGCTTCACAACGTAGGCCTCGCGACCCTGACGCACACGCCTTCGCCGATGAAGTTTCTGCAGGAAATACTCGGGCGGCCTCGCAACGAGGTGCCGTTCGTCTTGATCCCGGTTGGCTATCCGGCGGAAGATGCGACAGTACCGGATATTTCTCGCAAACCGCTCGCCGAGATCATGAAGATCGTCTAACGAGGCTTCTGATGTTTCAGCATCCACTCGATCAGGTTTGCGTCGTTGTATGCCGGATCCCAGGCGTTATGATTTACCTTTGGCAGCTCGAAGTATTCGTAGTTTGCACCCAGAGCTTTTAAGGCGGCGGCCATTTTGCGTGATTCTACGGGCAGGACAATATCGTCGGCGTCACCGTGATAGATGCGGATCGGGATCTTGGCGACTTTCTTTGCGATCTCAGTGTGCGGATCGGCACCTTCGGCGAGTGCGGGGTATTCGATTCGGTTGCTCGGGCTCGTAAACTTCGACACAAAACCACAGACAACCACAAGGGCCGCGAACTTCTCTGGGTATCGAGACGCGAGGAACCAACTGCCGTTCCCACCCGCCGAAAGCCCAGTAAGAATAAGCCGTCGCGGGTCGCCGTTGAACTCTTTAACTGCCTTATCCAAGGCGGCAATAGCGGCACGGCCGCTGTCGCGTTGCCAGCCGGGCTGGCCGTCGGCTTTTGCTTGCGGCAGCACGACGATCGCCTGAAATCGCGAAACATTTCGCCGTATCGCCGCTCCTAGCGCAACCGAAGTGTGCCGAACTCCATCGTCACCATATTCGCCGCCGCCGTGAAGCGCGAGGATCACAGGCCACTTCCGCGAACGCGTATAGCCGCGAGGAACAAACACTTGATAGCGATATTCTATGTTCTCTACGACGACCGATCGGTCGAGAAATCCAGTCTCTATCTTTTGACCAGAGATCTGATCGGGCGCGGCGAGCAGCGCTGCGAGAAACAGCGAGAGCACTAACAAAGAGCCGGGCCTTTTCATTGATAGCATTTAGACTTTAAGACCAGTCGCGTTCCGTCCTGGGTCAGCGTCATCGACGATCGCCCGATCGTGCCAGTCAACTTGTTCCCGTGGGCAGTGAATGCGATCTTGTCGTAATTTTTGCCACTTACCTCGGCGGGAACCAGGACTGGCTCGCCCATTTCGCCTTCGGCTATGGAGACAAGAGCAAACCAGCTACCGCCGCTATCGGTAACGTAAACTTCCGTTCCGCCGGTGTCTTCACCGTTGACGCCCCCCGCAACGTTGCTGAATGTCCGTGCGCACTGGCGTTTGAGAACTCGTTTTTTGTCGAAATAATCCATCGTCAGCCCGGTCGCCGTCACGGTGCCTTTAAACTTGCGTTCGCCATTGTCGCCGGGCAGCGAAAACTCGATGGTCCGCATATCCTTGCCCGACATCTTTGCCTTGACCAAAACCGGGTCATTGATCGAACCGATGGGAGCCTCGGTCACGAGAGCAAATGTGTCGTTCGCCGACTGCGTCAGATAGATCGAAATGCCGAAATAGTCGCCCGACTCCTTGCTGCTCATCTCGATGCCGTTGTAATAGCCGGATGTGTAAAAAGGCTTGGGAGCCGCCTTGTTCTGCGCGGCCGCAGCGGTGGCGAGGATGGCAAATAAAGACAAGCAAATGGCAGATGTAAAAACTCGTTTCATTGTATTTTCCTCTATTTCGTGCCGGCAACCGCGAGTAGGGCAAGCAAGACCCTCTGGGTTCCCCGATAACTGTCTGTCATGTCAAAGCTCTCGCCGACCGAGTGCATTCCCTGCCATTTGCCACCGGTACCGATCGTTACCGAAGGAATACCAAACCTCATCGGCATTCCCGAATCGGTACTGCTCGCGGTCAGGTTCGATCTGATGCCGAGGGCCTTATCAGCAACCAGGACCTTTTGAACGATCGGCGCGTCAGGAGCTTGCAGGCCGACCGGACGCTCGCCGATTAGCTGGATATCGACGGTCAACCTCGCGGCGTCCTTTCTCGCATCATTCTCTTCGTTCAGTGCTGTCTCGACCGCTTTTCTGAAGCTTGCGTCGAGTTTTGCGAGTTCGGCGGCGCTTATCGACCTGAGATCTACTTCCATCGAAGCCGTCTGCGCTATCGAGTTTACAGTCGTCCCGCCTTCGACCTTTCCGACATTATATGTAGTTCGCGGGTCTGAGGGAACCGAAAGTTTTGAAATGCTATCAATAGCCCGGCCCAGCGCGTGGATCGCACTCGGACGGCCAAATTCGAAATAGCTGTGACCGCCCGGCCCGCGAAAGGTAACGCGGTAACGATTGCTGCCGATCTCGCGTTGGACGACGTCGAAGCCCGAAGCGTCGAGCCCGATGAAGTTCGTAATTCCCCCTTTCAACTCTTCTTTTACAAGATGCCCGACACCCGCAAGATTCCCGAGCCCTTCTTCGGCAACATCCGCGACGAAGATGATGTTGTCGCGAGTCTGGATCTTTGCTTCTTTGAGAGCACGAATTACCGCAAGCATCACCGCGAGTCCGCGCGCGTCATCCCCGATCCCCGGCCCGGTAAGGATACTGCCCTCGCGTTTGACCTTTACGTCGGTACCTTCGGGGAAGACAGTGTCGAGATGAGCGGCGATCACGAGCGTCTTTGTCGGATCGGAACCGGGCCGTTCGCCGATGACATTTCCGGCCGCATCGATCCGTACCTTTGCGAGGCCGAGTTCGCTGAAACGCTTACGATAATATTCCGCTCTCTTGCCTTCTTTGAACGTAGGTGCCGGAATCTCAGCCGTTCGGATCTGCTCCTCGATGGTCTCCGCCTCGACCGTCCTGATAAACTCAAGAGCCTTTCTAACCTTCGGCGAACGGACGATCTCATCCGGCGACTGAGCAGCCGCCAAAGTGCAGATTGCTAAAACGGCGATAAGGGAAAAACACGCGATCTTCATTAATGATCAATGTCCGCGGGTCTTGCCAAGCCCGCATTAAAGGTCTATTTTGCCAGCGGAACCATCTGTGACTTGAGGATCTTGCGGTCCCGGGTCAACAACGGGATTCCCTCGACGATGCTTGTTGCGGCGATGATCTCGTCGGCTGGGTCAGATTTGAAATCGAGCGATGTACTTTGTTGGGCGATCTGGACCGAGATCGGAATAACGGTTAGGTAACCCATCACGCGGTGAAAGGCAACGCCGTCCAGGTCTAGTTCCAGTCGTCCGAGTTGGATGAGCTTAGCAAGTTCCCAGAGAACCATATCCGAGATCGCGAGCTGTTCACGCATGACGAGATCTGTTTCGCTGGCCGACAACTCCTCGTCAATAATCGCTACGAGGATGTGTGTATCAAGATTCAGCATCCCACTTAATACCTGTAGAGAAGATGTCGCCGTGTATCTTGATCTGCCCTTTCATCGAGCCGATGAGACCGGAGTTGTCGACCTCGCGGATCGGCATTACCTTCGCCACTGGCTTGCCTCGCTTTTCGACGATAATGCCATCAGCACCAAGATGGTCGAAGATGGACAGGCATTTCGCCTTGAACTCCGTTGCACTAATCGTTCGCGTCTTCGTTTTCATAACGACATTTTAGCAGATGACCAGTCAGATGACCAGTTAAATTAACCAACCTATTCCGGGATCCCGACTCGTTTGACCAATTCCTTAAATCGCGGGTCGTCTCGCACGAAGTCCCACCTTTTTGTGACCTTTAGTTCGACCAACAGCCTGTCACGCTCGTCATGCGCTTTGTTCAGATATTCGCTTGGCTTATCTTCGTCTCTATTCCGGCATACCCATCCGTTTCAGCAAATCCTTGTAGCGCGGGTCAATTCGGATACTGTTCATTTGAGGATCGGCGGTTAGATAAAGCACGAGACTGTCCGACTTGTCGGCATAGGCACGTTCAAGCCATTTGAATGTTTGTTCGTTGTCACCTAAACCAGCGTAGGCGAGGGCAAAATAATACGGGGCGACGTAGGCTGTTTTCGATTTGTCCAGCAAGTACTGGATGATTCTTTCAGCCTCTGTTTTGTTTCCGGTCACTCCATAGGCGTATGCGAGATTTGCCCAGTTCTCAGAATTATCGCTTTCGAGTTCGTGGGCCTTTTTGAAAGCAGTTAAAGCTTCCGATCTTTTACCGACTTGCAAATACGCTCGTCCTAAAAAGCTATGGGCGTAGAAATAGGCCGGATCGATATCGATAGCCGCTTGAAATCTCGCTATCGAGTCTTCCGTCTTGCCGGCGGCGAGCAGTGTCATGCCAAGATACCAATTGGCTTCAGCGGAAACCGGGTTAAGCTGCTGGCCCTTAGCTGCGGCGGCAATCGCTTCCTCGTTTCGCCCCATGTTCGCTAGGAACCAGGCGTAGTAGCCATATGGACGATAGCCGTTCTGATCCAATTTGATGGCTTGCTTAAATGCACTTTCAGCGGTTACCCAATCCCATTCAACCCAGTGTGCGACCATTCCTCGCAGCTGTTGGGTCTCTGCCAAGTCTGCGTCGAGAGCAACGGCCTTTTCCACCGCATTCTTCGCCTTTGGGCCGGCCACCTTCGGTTCAGAGAACCAGTCCATAGCCGTAAGCTGATTGAAGGCGATTCCGTTGTAAGCTAGGGCATAGTTAGGGTCGAGCCGAATGGCCTGTTCGAAATAGTCGTTGCCTTTCAAAAATCCTTCTTTGGTAAGCTTGGAAGTAAAGTAATTACCTTTCAAATAAAGCTGATAGGCCTCGTTGTTGTCGGTGTATTTCTTTGCCAGCTTTTGTTCGCTTTCGCCCGATAGTTTTAGCTGTAGTTTGCCCACGATCTCGGTGACGATCTCGCGTTGGGTGGTCAATAATTCCGACAGTTTCCGTTCATACTGCTCGCCCCACAGCGATTTGTTGGTGCGGGCATCCACGAGCTCGACCGTGATGTTCAGATTGTCGCCCCGCTTGGTAAGGCGTCCGGTCATTACCGCATCTACGCCAAGTT
>LNFM01000114.1_pt1 | contig 214123 bp, 186 predicted proteins | sample 596031 | NCBI WGS metagenome assembly LNFM01 (sample SAMN04254537, study PRJNA301005) | activated carbon metagenome | isolation source: dual media filters at the Ann Arbor, Michigan drinking water treatment plant | place: USA: Ann Arbor
CGGCCATCGTGTTCTATTGCACGTCGCTCCACCAGGCTTCTGGTTCGGAGAGATTGCAACGGGAGGCGGGGCAACAACCATGGTCACCGCACGCCGATATCGTCATGCCCGAGAGCGGCGGTGAGGGCGTGATTGTGGCTGAGGGAGGGGCGTCCGCTGGCTTTGCCCTGTACGTGCAGAACGACAAACTCGTCTACCACTACAATTGGTTCGATGAGGATCGCTCCATCATCACATCCTCTGAACCTGTTTCGCCGGGCAAATCAACGGTCTGTTTCGAATTCGCATATGATGGCGGTGGCCCAGGAAAGGGAGGCAACGGGGCATTGTTCATCAATGGAATGAAAGTCGGTGATGGACGCATCGAAAAGACGGTTGAGGCACGCTTCGGCATCGACACCTTCGGTGTAGGAACCGATACCGGCTCACCGGTCTCAAACACCTACAAGCCCCCCTTCGCCTTCAACGGCGAGGTCACGGAGGTCACGATTGATCTTGGCAAAATGTAGAGCAAATGTCGTAGCTTCCACTTCGGTACAAGGCTGCGTTTTGTAAGCGCCAATCTTTGGATCCCCTCGCAATTGATCTAAGTCAGTTAACAATAAAAGCGGCAATGGTAACGCTTGCAGGATGCTAATGCTTATTTACAATCGTTACCTAATGGCAGCTCCCGCGCGGGCCGCGATCTATTTCTAGAGTCCAGGAGGTGGGCGTGCTCAAATTCATCGTTCGACATATTTCCGCGGTCGCATGCGTACTATTCGCGTTGACCGGCGGCGCCGTCGCGCAAGGGAAACAGCCGAATATCCTGGTTATCTGGGGTGACGATATCGGCACCACCAATATCAGCCATAACAATCGGGGTTTGATGGGCTACCAGACGCCGAACATCGATCGCATCGCGAAGGAAGGCGTGGCCTTCACCGACTACTACGGCCAGCAGAGTTGCACGGCGGGCCGCGCGGCCTTCATCGGCGGTAATAACCCGTTGCGCACGGGTATGACCAAGGTCGGCGTGCCGGGGGCAACCGAGGGATGGCAGAAGGGCGACGTTACGATGGCGACGGTGCTGAAGGCGCAAGGATACGCGACCGGTCAGTTCGGCAAGAACCATCAAGGTGATCGCGACGAGCATCTGCCAACGATGCACGGGTTCGATGAGTTCCTCGGAAACCTGTATCACTTGAACGCCGAAGAGGAGCCGGAAAACGAGGACTATCCGCAAAGCCCAGAGTTCCGGAAACAGTTCGCTCCTCGTGGCGTTCTGAAAGTCACGGCTGACGGCAAAGGCGGGCAGACAATCGAGGATACCGGTCCGCTGACGAAAAAGCGGATGGAAACCATCGACGATGAAACCGTGGCTGCGGCCAAGGATTTCATTACGCGCCAGGTCAAAGCCGGCAAGCCGTTTTTCTGCTGGTGGAATGGCACCCGCATGCACTTCCGCACGCATGTCCGACCAGAACACCGGCACAAAGGCAACGACGAATACACCGATGGCATGATCGAACATGACCTCCAGGTCGGCGAACTTTTGCAGTTGATCGACGAACTCGGCATCGCGGATAATACGATTGTCCAGTATTCGACCGACAACGGTCCGCACTTCAATACATGGCCCGATGCCGGAAACACGCCGTTTCGCTCGGAAAAAAACTCCAATTGGGAAGGCGCCTATCGCGTCCCAGCATTTATCCGATGGCCCGGTACGTTCCCGGCTGGCGTAACGCTCAACGGGATCGTGTCACATCAGGATTGGCTGCCGACGTTCGCTGCAGCTGCTGGCGCCCCCGACGTCAAGGAGAAACTCCTGAAGGGTGTCGAGCTCAATGGCAAAACCTATAAGAACCACATCGACGGTTTCAACATGCTCGACTACTTGAGCGGCAAAACTGACAAGTCACCGCGAGAGGGCTTCGTTTACGTCAACGACGATGGCGACATTGTCGCCATTCGCTGGAAGGACTGGAAGATCGTCTACAAGGAGAACCGTGGGCAGGGTTTCGGCGTCTGGCGCGAGCCATTCACCAACTTGCGCGTCCCGCTCGTTTTCAACTTGCGCCGGGACCCCTACGAGCGGGCCCAGCACAATGCCAACGTTTACGAGGATTGGGCTCTCGACCGTGTCTTCATCATCTTTGGTGCAACCGCGATCGCGACGAACTTCCTCTCGACATTTAAAGACTACCCTCCGAGCCAGACACCGGGGTCGTTCAACTTGGACACGGTGAAAAAGAAGATGGAAGACGCGTCGCGAATTGAAAACTGATGTGCTTGGAAGCTGATGGGCCGCCGCCTTTATAAGCGGCGGCTCTGTTTCCATTTGCTCCAATCGCGTTTAACTATACTGCGCTCCTCACGCACTGCTCTTAAACTTGAATCTGTTGCGTCATTGATGCGGCCACAAGCGGCCGGAAGAAGTGGAGAACCAAATGAAAGCTCACGCTAAGTGCTACAGGACGGCGTGTCGAATGGCGACAGCAGCCGTCCTCATCGCCGCGAGCGTTTCCGCCGCATCGGCGCAAGGAAACAAGCCGAACATTCTCGTCATCTGGGGCGACGACATCGGGCAATTCAACGTCAGCGCCTTTAATCGCGGCATGATGGGCTACAAGACCCCCAACATCGACAACATCGCAAACGAAGGCGCGCTGTTCACCGATTGGTATGGTCAGCAGAGTTGCACCGCGGGACGGGCGGCCTTCGTGACCGGGCAATCGCCCATCCGTACGGGCCTCACCAAGGTCGGGCTACCCGGCGCGCCTGAGGGTATGAAAGCCGAAGATCCCACAATTGCAACGTTGCTGAGGGCGCAGGGCTACACCACGGGCCAGTTTGGCAAGAACCACCTGGGCGATCGCGACGAAATGCTTCCAACCAACCATGGGTTCGACGAATTCTTCGGCAACCTCTACCACCTCAATGCCGAGGAAGAGCCGGAAAACCCCGACTATCCGAAGGATCCGGAGTTCAAAAAGAAGTTTGGCCCGCGCGGTGTCATCCATAGTTTTGCCGATGGCCGCATCACGGACACGGGACCGCTGACCCGCAAGCGCATGGAAACGATCGACGAGGAGGTCACGGTCAAGGCGCTGGACTTCATGGATCGTGCAGCCAAGGAGAAGAAACCCTTTTTCTTGTGGTGGAATTCCACCCGCATGCACGTCTTCACGCACTTAAAGAAGGAGTCGGACGGAAAGACGGGACTTGGTATCTATGCCGATGGCATGGTCGAACATGATGGACAGGTCGGGGAGGTTCTCGCCAAACTCAAGGAACTCGGGCTCGACGAAAATACGATCGTCATGTACTCGACGGACAATGGAGCCGAAACTTTTACTTGGCCCGATGGCGGAACCACCGTGTTCCGCGGGGAAAAGAACACGAATTGGGAAGGCGGATATCGCGTCCCGACCGTGATTAAATGGCCGGGCGTGATCAAGCCGGGGACGGTCGTCAACGACATTGGTGCACACGAAGACATGCTGACGACGCTGGTCGCGGCCGCTGGTGACAAGTCGGCGAAAGAGGACCTCTTGAAAGGCCGTAAGATCGGCGACGTCACCTACAAAGTTCATCTGGACGGTTATGACCTGGGACCTGCCTTGAAGGGCGAGGCCGAGTGGCCGCGTAAGGAGTTCATCTACTGGACCGATGATGGCAGCGTGGCAGCCCTTCGTTACAACAACTGGAAGGTCACGTTCCTCGAACAGGAGGCTGAAGGGCTGCGGGTTTGGCAAGACCCCTTCAAATCACTCCGTGCGCCGTTGTTGACCAACCTCCGCATGGATCCCTTTGAGCGCGCGGAACACGAAAACGCCATGGGATACCAGCGTTGGTACATGGAACGGATGTTCCTCATCGCTCCGGCTGGGGCGTACGTCGGTCAATGGTTGCAGAGTTTCAAAGAGTTTCCGCCCCGCCAGAAACCCGGCAGCTTCAACCTGGACCGCGTCATGGAAGCGGTGATGAGCAATCCCGGAAAGCAGTGAGTCCTGAACGCACTCACCGCCGGGCCGCACTCGAGTAAGTTGTTTGCGGCCCGGCAGTTCTAACGGGGGTTTCTCGATGAAATTTTCAAGACTTAAGTTTCCAATAGTTGCTCTCCTGGGTTGCTTCACTCAGGAAGCATTCGCCGCCGACCCGCTTCCGTCCTGGAACGACATTGGGCCGAAACAAGCCATTGTTGCCTTCATTGAGAAAGTGACCAAGGAAGGCTCGCCGGATTTCGTACCGGTCTCTGAGCGTATCGCGACGTTTGACAATGACGGCACGCTCTGGTCGGAGCAGCCGATGTACGTCCAGGCGGCGTTCGTCTTCGATCGCGTCAAAGCCTTGAGTAGCGCTCACCCGGAATGGAAAGAAAAGGAGCCCTTCGCTTCAATTCTCAAGGGTGACCTCAAAGCAGCCTTGGCGGGCGGGGAACGCGCGATTGCCGAACTCGTCATGGCGACCCATGCCGGGACGACCACCACCGAGTTCAGCCGGATCGTGAAAGATTGGATGGCCACGGCCAGACATCCTAAAACACACAAGCCATATACCGGGATGGTCTACCAGCCGATGCTGGAGCTGCTCGCCTATCTCCGGGCGAACGGCTTCAAGACCTTCATCGTTTCCGGCGGGGGGATCGAGTTCATGCGACCGTGGACCGAGGAGATCTATGGTGTTCCGCCGGAGCAGGTGGTTGGGTCCAGCATAAAAACCAAGTTCGAGGTGATCGACGGCGTGCCGACTTTGGTTCGTCTGCCGGAATTGAATTTCATCGATGATAAAGAAGGAAAGCCGGTCGGGATCAATCAGCACATCGGTCGGCGGCCAATCGCAGCGTTTGGCAATTCGGACGGCGATTTGCAGATGCTGCAGTGGACGTGCTTGGACCGCCAGCCCAGATTCTGTCTTTATGTGCATCACACCGATGGCGAAAGAGAAGTTGCTTACGATCGAAAGTCCCACGTCGGAGAGTTGGACAAAGGCCTCGATGAAGCCGCGGCGAAGGGCTGGACGGTCGTGGACATGAAAGCTGATTGGAAGGTCATTTTCACGAATTAAAGGGATCATCCCATTCCAGAATGTGCATTTTTGGCAACACCAGGAGTTTCCTGCACACAAAACGCGAGTGAGGGCTGGTGGAGGCCAGCTGATTCGCCCCATTGATTACAGAGTGATTCTGCAGATTGCCGCGAGGTTGTCTCGACCAGAAGAAAACTCCATTCTGAGGGCCATTCGAATGAAGCGAGCACTCGCCATAATCGGAGCCGGATTGGCCATCCAAATCGGGATCAATGCAGAAACCGCCAAGGCAGCCGAAGGCGCCACAGGATTTTATTTGCTCGGTTCGAAGACGAGCATGGCCGGATTCATTCCGCCGCCAGGGACCTACGTTTCGGACCTTAGCTATTACTATTCAGGCAGCACAAACGTCGATCTTGAGTTTGCGGGATTGACATTGTCCGGTGGCGTTGATGCGGATGCCTACTACAATCTCCCAGTGGGAATTTGGGTCGCGCCAGGCAAGGTCCTCGGAGGCAACGCGGCCTTCACCGTCATGGCACCCATTGGCTGGAAGGACGTCGAAGCGCAAGCGACCGCTTCCGGAGGCGGCGGAGCCATCACGGGACGCATTCAGGACGACGACACAGCTTTCGGTGATCCCGTTGTCGGTGCGGCCCTAGGCTGGCACGCGGGCAACTGGCACTGGAACATAGGCACGCTACTCAATATCCCGGTCGGCTTTTGGGATCGCGGAAACTTGTCGAATATCGGCTTCAACCGCTGGGGGCTCGATGTCACGGGTGCTGTGACATATCTCGACATGACATCGGGCATCGAATTGTCCGGTGCTGCCGGATTCACCTTCAATGGCGAGAACTCCGACACGGACTACAAGACCGGCACCGAATTCCACCTTGAGGCTGCCGCCGTGCAGAACTTATCCAAGAGCTTCGGGATCGGCATCAACGGCTACTTCTATGATCAGGTGACGGGCGACAGTGGGGACGGAGCCCGTCTCGGTTCCTTCGAAGGCCGCGTGGCGGCTTTGGGGCCGGTGGTCAATTGGAACTTCTCGATCGGCAAAATTCCGGTCAGCACGAGCTTCAAATACTTCCATGAATTCGACGTCAAGAACCGCCTGGAAGGTGACAGTGGATTTTTCACGCTGACCATGCCTCTGTCTGTGGCCGGACATTGAAAGCCAGGAGAGATCCACCAGTCGCTCATGACGTGCCTGGCATGGCGATGTCGGACAGTCCAGGCAAACGGGACCCGTTCCAAAAACGAATGTGCTCAATACATCTGAAGCGGCAAGTTACCGTTAGGACCGAGCAGTAGGCCCCAAATCTCGCCGTCACCGACGGTGAAACGATCCTCAATGGCTGGCTTCGATCCGATAACGGTCGTCGCCGCATACGTTCCAGCCGCAAGGTTGAGCTTAGGGCCCGTCGGCTTACCGGTTCCTTCTCCCGGTCCAAGTTTATATGTTGTCCCGTTGATCGTAACGGCGGCCGGTTCGTCCATGGCGTTGCCGACAACGACGGTCGCCATCCCCTTGTTTGGCAGTAGGCCAGATTTTTCTGCTTCGGCCGTTTTACGAAGCACGAGATCGGACCCCGTGCCTTCACGCACGTTGGTAACGGCCAACTCGGCGCGGCCTTCGGGGGCGTGGAAGACGAGGACCAACTTGTTCGGCTCAGTGCGTGCCAAGCCGGCGTCTTCGATCCAACCCAACTTGCCAAGTTCTCTTCGGTAGAACGCAATAACGGTGGCCATGCTGGCCGAAACTGTTGCGTGCGCCTCGACACGAAATTTAGCGTCTGTCGCGACCTTATCGATGAATGGTTTTGGAATAGGCAGCCCATTTGCATAGGCAGCAACGAGTGCTGTTTCGGCCGTGGTCTCTACTTTTCTGGTCGAGGCGCCATCATGGGGATCATCGGCGGAAATTTTCAGATCGCTACCTAGAACCTGCGAACTTGGCGGCGTGTCGATGGGCGCCGCCGCAGTCCTAGAGGCGAGATCGTCCGCGCCGTCGTAAGCGGCAGAACAGACAGTCGAAGCGGTCATGCCGACTGTGCAAGCGGATAAAATTGCAGCAATGGCTCGGCGCGCAGGACGACGCATGACTGGTGCTTTCAGCTTTGCAGAGGTAGGTTTGCGCTGTCGGTAACGACCCCATCTTCAAACCATGAAAGGCTCGCAACGGGATGCTGTCTTATCAAGTGTAGTGAATGCCATGCTCTATATTCGTGGCGGTTAAGCCAATCTAATCCGCGCACTGACGTTTGGCTCATTTCGCTGAGATCCCTAGCTCGGCTGGATGCGAGGTTCCCGAATTAGTGAGAAAGATCCAGCCGTGGAATTGCAAACCTACAGGCGCTCCTTCAAGCTAAAGAACGGTGTCGCGATCACGTTGCGTGCGATCCGCTCCGAAGACCGGGAAGGCTTACGCACAGCCTTCAGTCACCTCGACCCAGATACGATTTATAAGCGCTTCTTCGGTGCCAAGCGGGAATTGAGCGAAGTGGAGTTGACGGCTGCCACTGAGGTCGATTTCGACTCCGTGGTCGCCCTGGTTGCCGTCCTCGACACCATGCCTGAAACGATCATCGGAGCCGGCCGCTATGTTCGCTCACCCCAACCCAGTTCACGCGTCGCAGAAGTCGCGTTCACAGTCGCAGAGGACTACCAGGGGCTCGGCCTTGCAAGCCTTATTTTGCGCGAATTGAGCGCCATCGCTTTGTCTGCCGGTGTGGCGCATTTCATCGCCGAGGTTCTGCCTTACAATATTGCGATGCTGCAAGTCTTTCGTCGTAGCTCACACCCGATGTCGAGCTTGATCGAGGACGGGGTTGTGCGCGTGACATTAGATCTTTGAATTGAAAGCTAATTCTTGCAAATATCATGCACTCGGACATTGCCCGAGGATAAAATCCGATAACGGTGCATGCACTGCATGTTAGGTTTGAATATTCTTTATTGACTTGCATCAATAACGCCGCTTGAACGCGCTGATATCGAGCAAAAATAGCGCAAAGGACACGAGCGTCGGCGCCATTTGTAAAAGTCGCAATCATTCGCTGCTAGATGAAGAGAGGGAACTGCACCCATGTCCAACATTATCAGCCCTAAAGAGTTGAGCCTCATTAGCAGCGCCGCTGACGACGCGAAGGTCGACGAAGAACGTCAGGAGCGTGAGAAGAAAGGTAAGCAGAAGAAGGAGCTTCAGGACGCCTTCATGTCTCAGGACCTTCATCCCGAAGTTCGCGACCGGGTGAACCAGGCTGTGCGCCGCGCCGCTGAGCAGGGCCTGACGCAGCTTCAAGTCATTACCTTTCCGGCCACGTACTGCAATGACGGCGGACGCAGGATCAACAATCTAGATCCAAACTGGCCTGATTCCCTCGAGGGTTTCGCAAAGCGCGCTTACGAATTCTACGTGCGCGAATTAAAGCCGCTCGGTTACAAACTGCATTGCGAGGTCGTCAGTTTCCCCGGCGGTATGCCGGGCGATGTCGGCATGTTTCTGAAGTGGGGCTAGAGCCCTGGATGGGGCGAAGCTCGCCACCGGAGACACGAACTACGTCAAAGGTGCTTTCCGTTCTGATGATTTTTGTCCTCTGACGCGTCCGGCTGTCTGTCCCTGCCGATCTATGGGAGCCTGGCCTTCGGCTTCATGCGCATGCGACGAATGTCGCTCTCGCGATCAACACTGTACTCTTTGCGGGCATCGCGTTCCTCTGGTTTCTGGGTGCACTCCGCGACCTCCTCGGCGCAACAGAAGTTAGATGTTCGCGGCCCTATTCTTCGGCGGCGCACTTTTATTCCTGGCGATGCTGTTCGTTGCGTCCGCTCTGATCGGAAGTGTGACTCAGATCAAGGTTCGCTCGACGTCCAGGATCTATTCAGGTGATAGCGGCGATATCGGATTGGCAGATAGCGGTCTGTTGCCCACGAAGCCGAATGATTTTTCTAATTTGTGATGGGGTGACTATGACCGAAGGTCAGCATCCAGCCGCGCTGGAGTATATGCCGTGGTTCATCAGTGGGCCGCACGAGGGTGATGCCCTTTACGTGATCACGACGATCTGTGTGATTGCCGCCATTGTCGGACTCGGAATTTTATTCTTCACTCTCCATTCGCTTCCCGAACGCCTCGGTCACAAGAAAATGCAGTTCGAGGTGGTGGCCGTCCTCGGCCTTCTGTCTCTGTTCACTCACGTGCACGCATTCTGGGTTGCGGGTTTGCTGCTCGCCCTCGTCGACCTGCCCGACTTTGTCGGCCCATGGAAGCGCATAGCCACGTCATTGGAAAAAATGTCGAACATTGAACGGCCGCCGGAGGACGGTGTGCAGCCCGGACTGTCCGGGAGCGAAACCCGCCCATTTCTACGATCGGCCGCCGCTCAGCCACAGGAAATATGATCCATGCTTGAGCTGACCCTCTGTTCGCTGCTCACGATCCTGCCGGATTATCTTTACCGCCGCTTTTACCAGGGTAAGGAGTGGGGGCGTGAAATCACACTTTATTCGGTTTGGTACGAACTCCGCTGGGGCATTACCGCTTGCATCATGCTGACGGTGCTGTTGATCACCGTTGTTTTCTACAACCACCCAGCAACGACGAACGTCGTTTCCTTTTTTCGCACGGTGCCGATCCTTCCCGATACAGCGGGGCGTGTCTCAGAGATCTACGTTAAAGTGACTGATCAAGTGAGCCAGGGCCAAAAGCTGTTCAAACTCGACAGCGCCAAACAGGAAGCCGCGCTTGAGACCGCCACTCGCCGCGTCGAGGAGGTCGATGCCGCCATGGTCATGGCGAAATCGGACGTGGCTGCCGCCAAAGGACAAATCCAGCAGGCGCAGGGAGCTTTGCAGCAGGCGATCGACGAACTGCGCACCAAAGAGGAACTCGTCGCGCGTAATGCGGGTGTCGTCGCCGCGCGTGAGATCGAAAAACTCCAGGTGGGCGTCGATGCGCGCAAAGGACAAGTCGCGGCCGCGGATGCTGCCCTGCAGGCAGCAGAGACACGGATTTCGACCCTTCTGCCGGCGGAAAAAGCCAGCGCCAGTGCCGCCCTCGATGAGGCGCAAGTTACTCTCGACAAAACGGTCGTTTACGCCGGCGTTGACGGAAACATCGAGCAGTTTGTGCTGAAGGTAGGAGATTTCATCAATCCCTTCATGCGTCCAGCCGGCATACTCATTCCCTCCCTTGGCAGCCGAAAGCGCCAGCTCCACGCCGGTTTCGGCCAGATCGAGGCGCAGGTATTGAAAGTCGGGATGGCGGCGGAGGCGGTCTGCTATTCGAAGCCACTCGCGATCATTCCGGTCGTGATAACCAATCTGCAGGATTTCATCGCCGCTGGTCAATTCAAGGCAGGGGAACAGCTCGTCGACCTGTCACAAGTTAGCAAACCCGGCACGCTCCTCGCCTTCCTAGAGCCGATGTACGAAGGCGGACTCGACGATGTCACGCCGGGGTCGAGCTGCATCGTCAACGCCTACTCCAACAATCACGATCGTATTCAGACAGAAAAGAATTTCTTCAAGCGCACCTATCTGCATATCGTGGATACGGTGGCTCTGGTGCACGCGATCATCCTGCGCGCCCAGGCGATCTTTATGCCGTTCCAAATCCTGGTTTTCGGGGGCGGACATTGAGGCATCTCGTTTCACATCAACCTGAACGGTGACGACATGAAAAAGAAGACCGCGAAAGATAACGACGGCGACCGGGAGATCGAGGCGACCGAGAATGAGGAAGCCGCCGGCGGACCTCTTAAGCGAAAGGCTTACGATAAGGAGCTCAAGAAGCTCCATGTCGAACTCGTGAAGTTGCAGGAATGGGTGAAGCACGAGGGCAAAAAAGTGTGCATCGTGTTCGAGGGCCGTGATGGTGCCGGCAAGGGCGGTACCATCAAAGCCATTACAGAGCGGGTGAGTCCGCGAACGTTTCGTGCCATTGCATTGCCTGCGCCGACCGAGCGGGAAAAGTCACAGCTTTACGTCCAACGCTACATCCAGCACTTTCCCGCCGCCGGCGAAATCACCATCTTCGACCGAAGCTATTACAATCGCGCGGGAGTGGAGCGCGTCATGGGCTTTTGCACCGACGAACAGGTGAAGAAGTTTCTCGATGCCGTTCCAGGCGTCGAAAAGGCGATGGTGGAGTCGGGCATCATCCTGCTCAAGTACTGGCTCGAAGTCAGTCCCGACGAGCAAACCCGCCGCCTCGAAGCGCGCATAGATGACGGCCGGAAGGTCTGGAAGCTCTCGCCGATGGACATCAAGTCTTACACGCGCTGGGACGACTATACGAAAGCGCGGGATGAAATGTTTCACGCCACCGATACCGCCTGGGCACCGTGGTATGTTGCCCGCTCGGATGACAAGAAGCGCGCTCGGCTCAACATCATCCGGCACCTTCTGAGCAAGATCCCTTACGAAAAAGTCTCGCGAGATAAGGTGAAGCTGCCGAAGCGATCAGTAGACAAGCCAAAGGAAGGTGACGAATTCAACTTCCGCTTCATACCCGAGGTCTTCTGAGCTGGTCCGGAGTTGCGGTCAGGGCATCGCGGCCCGGGCCATGGTCTTCCGCAAGACTTCGAAAATAACAGCGGTTGACCAACCAAACAAAAGCACACCATTCATGGCTGTCATGGGCCCGAGAAGCCGCCACCTCTCCACTGGAACGATATCTCCGTACCCGAGTGTCGTGTAATTCACGAACGCGAAGTACAGGTGATCCGTGCCATTGGGGACGGCGTCGACGAGACCATAGGCCAAAGACCACACTATGATCTCGCTCATATGGGCCACCATCAATACGGAAGCCGTCGCCGCCATCACGGCGATGAGCAACAGATCGGGCCGTGCCGCGGCCTTTGCAGCTGCTGCCTGAGAGGCGCGAACAACTGCGGTCATAATGAGAGCGTGAATGACGATATTGCAAATGCTGATGGACCCACCGAACAGGAACTGGCGCAGCATGGATCCCTCCTTCGCACAAAACACATAAGCATGAGATGAGTTCGTTGGGATGATATTGCAGGGTCGACTATCTTCCCCACATCAACCTTGAGACATCGTGTTTCTGTCAGAACATATCCGGCCCGACCGCTATGCCATTTTGCCATATCAAGGACTACGGCTGCGAGCGCAGAGTTCGGCAACCTCTGCATGATAACGTGGGCAGATGACGCAGACTGCTCATGGAGCGGCGTCATCGGGCTTTGGTGCCTTCGATTGGGACCGCGCGAATTCATCGAGGGCATCCGCCACGGTCACGAACCGGTTTGCTCTCCCGATCCGCTCTTCCAGCCCTTCGCTGTTCAAACGGTCACGAACACCCGCGCGCGCTTCGACGACCTGCAGTCGGACGCCAAGAGTTCGGAGTTCGTCAGCCATTCCGGCCAGCGAATGGGCGCTTTGCAGATCCACATAGGGTGCCGCCGACAGATCGAGTACGACGAGCCCGGGGGTGTTGGTCTCCCCACGGACCCGAGTGAGGATGGTGTCGCAGACGTGGTCGATATTGAAGTAAATCAGGCTCGCTTCGGGCCGGATGATCAAGGTGCCAGGGATCGCCTCGTTATCCGTATGTCGCTCCATGTCTGAGAAACGGCGTGTGCCAGGGATGCGGCCGAGCACAGCCACGTGCGGTCGTGAGGCGCGATGCATGAGCTGCACCAGAGAGATGATGGCGCCAATCATCACGCCGCGCAGCAGTCCGGATCCCAGCACGCCGATGAGCGACGCCATCGCCACGACGAAGTCGGGACGGCTCGCTCGCCAAAGGTGCCGCAGAGCCTCAGCCTGAAAAAGGCCAGCGACCGCCATCAGGACGACGGCTGCCAGAACGGGCTGCGGCAGGGCGCTCAGCTGATCCGACAGGAAGAGGATGACCAACAGAATGAACAGCGCTGCGAACGCGCCCGACAGAGGCGTGCGAGCGCCACTGCCTTCATTGACCAGCGACTGGGACATGCCGCCGCTGACGGGAAATCCGCGCCCCAATCCCGCGGTCAGATTGGAGGCAGCAAGCGCCAGGAACTCCTGATTGGCGTCGAGCCGACCGCCATGTTTGGCGGCGAACGTCCGGCCGATGGCAGCCGTTTCGACTGCGGCGAGCAGGAAGCAGGCGATCGCCAGCGGCATGAGGGCATTCAAGTCCGACCAGTACACCTGGGGCCAGCCAATCGCCGGCAAGCCTTGGGGCACTTCACCCAGAAGCTTGACGCCCTTTGCATCAAGGCCGAGCAGTGCCGAAGCAGCGATCCCACCCACCACCACGAAAAGCGCAATGGGCTTGTTGGGAAGCATGACCTTGCCCAGTACGAGTGCCACCAGTGCCGCAAGCCCGACACCGAGGGAGGCCGAGTTCGTCTCACCGAGATGCTTGATGAAATTGCCGCTGTTCTCCCAGAAGTCTCCATGTGCCCCATGGATGCCGAAGAGCTTCGGAAGCTGCGTACTCGCCAAGTAAAGCGCTACGCCGCATTTGAAGCCCACCATCACGCTTTCGGAAATGAAATTGACAATGGCGCCGGCGCGAACGGCCCATGCGATGAAGGCAATGACCGCCACGAGAATGGCCGTACCCGCAGCAAGCGCACCGAACCGGGATGCGTCGCCGCCGGCGATATCGGACAGCGACGCACCGACCAGCAACGAAATTGCGGAGGTCACCGTAATCGCTGTGTGGCGGGAACTGCAGAACAGCCAGAACACGAGCCCCGAAAAGAGGCAGGCATATAACCCCGCCTGGGGCGGCAGATTGGCGAGCGAGGCATCGCCTAGCCCGGCGGGAAGGAGGTAGGCCGCAAGCGTGAGACCGGCGATCAGGTCACCGCGCAGCCAGGACGTATCGTAAGTGCGTAGCCAACTCAGGGCAGGAATCCACCGCCGCAGGTCGAGATCGCTGAGTTTGATACCGGTATCCATGCTGCCCTCTCGATCTGATATTCACCCCCGATCACCTAGCGGGTCGTAGCGAATGCGTAGTTACCGCTGAGTCTTATCCGCCCAGAGCGATGGTGATGGCCACGAGAAGAGCGCCGAAGAGAGCAACGCTCAGTCCGGTGACCCAATATGGCTGCCACTTCATGTGCCGGCCGAGTCCAGTGCCCACAATAAACAGCAGGATCACGGCAATGGCGTTCGACGTTCGCAATGCGATCCCGACGTCCGTCATAAATAAGAACGGCAGGGCGACGGGCAGAGTAGAAAGGAAAACCAAAAGAAAGATATGGACAGCTCCGCGAAGGTCATCTGCTGTGGGTGCCGCCCGGCGCGGTGAGGCGGGCATTGTCCGAATGACACCCGCGAGGCGGTCGAGATCGGACGTATTGAACACTTGATCGACGCCGTCCGGGAGGTTGTCGATCAGGAGCCGTCGCGCTTGAGGAGCGGAGACCGAGGCGATGTCCAGGGCCAGGCTGCGCCGTTTTTCGCGCGATACGATCTGAGCAAGCAGAAACATCGCGGCGTCGACGAGGCCCCAGGCAATGTTGCAGCCCAGTGCGCCTGCAAGCATCGTCATCACATCGGCGCGCGTACTCGAAGTGACGCTGATCGTGCAGGTGAACGTGAGCGCCATGATGAGACCGAACATGATCTCCGACGAGCGCTCAATGGGGTCCAAGCCGGTGCGCGATTCGGGAACGTCGGAGTGGCGCGCGGAGCGTTCTGCGTCTTGCATTACGGTACCTCGCCCCGTCTGCTTTGAGCCTGAAATCGATGGCTCACTCCTAATCTGCGAGTCTTGATGCAGATCATGATTTGTCGGATTGCTGTCAGCTGCGCCATTCAGTCGGCCAGTCATTTGCCAATGCGGAGTGTTTTGATCTTTAGCACTTCTAAAGGTCAGACGGTTCGGTAAGCATTGGGGTCGCTCAACCAGAGCCCGTCGGCAACTCCGAAACGAGTTCAAGGTTTTGCGCAATACAGCCGAATTGCTTTTTCTCCGTTATCCGCAAAAGCCCTCAAGCTCCTGCTCGCTAAAATAGGAGCCGTTCAATCGGGCAACCCTACTTGAACAGCGACGTCAGCGAGAACGTCGAAGCGACGATGACCGGAGGAGCTTCCGCGATCTGCGGATGGGGTTCATCGATGTAAACGTTGATCCCCATGGCGCGGCCTTCCTTGATCAGGCTCGCAACATAGGTCCACCCCTTGGGTTCCAGACCGATACAGGCTTCCGACATTTCGCCCTTGAGCCGCACGTGAATGGCGATATTGCCCCGCGCCAGGATCGCCTTCGTGTGCTTGGGCGTGAAACGTTCCTTGCTCCACAGCTTGCGCAGGTAAATCCCGGCCACGCTGCGTTTGGTTTTCGGCCCCCAGCTGACGCGATGCTCCGGATCGTTGGCGAAGGTGTATTCACCGGGCGGCAATGGCCCGATCGCACGAGCCGCGAAGCAGTCGGGATCGGGATTGTTGCGGCACACGTCTCGGCCCGACAGTCCCCACGTGATCGTGCGGCCGTTCACGTCTGCGGTGTCCGCAATGGCAAACAGTCGCCCGGACTTGATGGTGTAGCCGAGCCGGATCTTCTTTGCCGATGCGGGCAACTCGTGCACGACGTCGTCATAAGGATTGCAGATTTCGCCGCCGGTAAGCTTTCGTGCGTAGCCGTTGATGTGCACCGTCACATAGTCGACGCCATCGGCGCAGTCCCACTGCGGCAGCGCTGTTTTGCCCGCAAGGCTGATGATCGGCTCCGGTTTCGCGGGCGCTGGAGCGGGTTTCACGGCCGCATCGACGTGCGGCTTGGCGACGATGCTCGGCTTGGTCGCCGGTGCCGGTGGGGTCACCAGCGGCGAAGTTCTGAGACGCTCGCATTCTTGCGATAATTTCGGCGGTTGGATCTGCGCGGCTGCCAGCCTGCGCGCGGCGGACCCATCCGCGCCCTCTTGAATGTAAGCCGCGATCAGGGCCTGCTGCACCGCGATCTGCTCGTCCGACAATTCAAAAATGCAGTGCTCATAAATCTGGTCGCCAAGCTTGCTGAAGATATCGGCGATCTCGTCGGCTGCCGGCGCGAAATCCTTCGGGGCCTTCGCAGCCGTTGGCTCGGCCGAGCCCTGGCTGGCCGAGAATAGGACCATGCCCGCGATGGCCGCGACAACGATTTTATGGGCTTTGCTCATCAGGCAGCGACCGGGAAGACCTCATTGACCGTCAATTCTAGCCGCTGCACGCAGGCTTGGCGAGCACGTCGCCGGAGTGCTGCACGCAAAGGTGAAGTGGCAGCCGTCAGCACTAACCGCCTGAATTAGGCCGTTTGGCGACCTGATAGTGGGCAATATCCTACGGGTGCAAGTCGGGTCCCCATGGCGTCTGGCGCTCTGGCGACATTTGAGGTTCACTGCAGGTCGAATTGTGCGGAGCCGGCGGGATCGATAAGTGTATGGCTGGGGCTGAAAACGTCTGGTGCGGTCTGGCAGCGGTGCTCGTCGCGGCCTTCGCCGTCGCGCCGGCATCCGCCGCTGAGCAAAAGGCCGGACCTGCCCAAACGGCTGCCGGCGAATGTTCTCAACTGACCGGAGTGACCGTGCTGGCGACGCCGTCGTCGCCGTGGAAAGGCGCGCCGCTGCGCGTTGTGGCCGTGGCCGAAGAGGCCTTCGACGCCGAGTTGGCGCTTCACGCCCCCGACGGCGCCATTGCCGCACGCGCGCCAGCCCGTCGTGGCGGGCCGCCTTATTTCTGGCTCGCCGAAATCCCCGAACCGATGGCAGGAGCTTGGCAGGCCAAGTTGAAGCTGGCTGAACCGCAGGCTGGCTGTTCCGTCATGACGATACCGGTCACCGTGAAGCGCGCGTCCTCCGGTGGACCAGGACAATCGACTAAAAGCGTCTGGCCGATCCGCGCCGCCTGGGACCGCGATACAGAGAACCTCTACTCCGCGTGGATCGAAGCGTTGTTCGATGCGCCGCTCGATGCCTCCCCTTCTTGGCCGGCGTTGCACGAAGTCTTGCGCGATCCGGCGCGAAACCTGCTGTTCAATCATTTGGGACTGCGGGAAGACGAGAAGGGCCTCGTCATCAAACCCGATTGCGCCGACCTGCCGTATTTCTTGCGTGCTTACTTTGCATACAAGCTTGGCCTACCGTTCGGCTACTCCAAGTGCACGCGCGGCGGTCAAGGAAAGCCGCCCGCCTGCGTCGCGTGGTGGAATATCGAAAATTTGGAGCCGCCGCCAAAAGAGCCGGTGGCGGCAAGCCAACCCGGATTGTTCGGTGGCTTTTTCGACACCAAGCCCGTCGCCGCGCCGCCGAAGCCAAAACCGCAAGGCCCCGTCCAGACCTTCGGCACGTACATGTCCGACACGATCGCAAACGCCGTTCATTCAGGGTCCGGCCGCCCGCCCGCGTCCGCCGATCGCACCGATTACTATTCGATCCCGCTTACCCAGGCAGCCCTCCGTCCGGGCGCGGTGTATCACGACCCCTACGGCCACATCCTCGTGATTGTACGCCGGGTGCCGCAGACCCCCGACGCGGCGGGTGTGATCCTCGCTGTTGACGGCCAGCCGGATGGAACCGTTGCGCGCAAGCGGTTTTGGCGCGGCAACTTCCTCTTTGCACAAAACCCGGCCCTCGGCAGTCCCGGCTTCAAGCGCTTTCGCCCGATCGCCCGGTCGAAGTCGGGGCTGCGTCTCCTCACGAATGCCGAGATCGCCAAAAATCCGGACTACGGCGACTTTTCCATAGAGCAGACCAAACTCGGCGTTGAGGAATTCTATGATCGCATGGACGACGTCATGTCGCCCGCACCGCTCGATCCGCAGCGCGCGCTCCTGGAAGTGATCACAGCCCTCGAAGAACAGGTGAACGCCCGCGTCACGTCGGTTGAGAATGGGCGCAAGTATCATGCGAAAGGCGGTGGCGAAGTCGCCATGCCCAACGGCCCGTCGATTTTCGAAACAACGGGCGCGTGGGAGGATTTCGCAACGCCCTCGCGCGATCTTCGGCTTTTGATTGCCATTGATGTGGTGCGCGGTTTTCCAGATCGCGTGGCGCGCCGGCCAGAGCGCTATGCCATGCCGACAGGCAAGTCTCCAGCCGATGTGAAGGCCGAACTCGAAAGCCGGCTGGCCACTGAATTATCGGCGCGGAAGTTCACCTATACGCGCAGTGATGTTTCGCAATGGTCCCTGGCACTGGCCGATATCGTTGCCCGCTCGGCGGATCTGGAGTTGGCCTACAACATCAATGATTGTGTCGAAGCGCGCTGGGGTGCGCCAGTGGGAAGTCCCGAGGCAGCAACGTGTCAGCGGCGTGCACCAGAAACTCAGCGAGCGCGAATGGCTGGCGATTATAGAGCCTGGTTCAGTGAACGGCGCCGCCCACCCCGCGGGTAGATCGAAGCTCTGCTCTGGAGCGATAATCGAGGCAACGTGAGCCATCGGGTATCGCTTGTTGCAGACAAAATCGGATAAGACCGCAAACGACCAGCAGGAAATAGGATCGGCGGCATGTCTACGCCCGAAAGCAATACCCAGACCGCGCCCAATCGCGAGCTTCCCGGTCATTACAATGACCTCGCTTCGGCCCTCGCTCATGCCTGGGCCATGATCGGGCGCGGCGTTGCCGATCGCCGCTCGGCCTTCCATACGCCCTTTGTGGCAACCGTCGACGAGGCGGGAGAACCCAGCCAGCGCGTCATGGTGTTGCGGGCCGCCGACAGCGCCGCTCGGACCTTGCGCCTGCACACCGACCTGAGATCTGCCAAATTGGCCCACATTGCGCGCCATCCACGGGTGTCGTTGGCCTTCTACGACAGCGCCGCGAAGCTGCAATTGCGCTTGAGTGCGGTGGCGCGGGTTCATGCAACGGATTTCGTCGCTGATGCGGCTTGGCTGGCGTCGCGGCCGCAAAGCCGGTTGTGCTACGAACAGCCAATTTCGCCGGGACAGCCGCTCACCACTCCGCTATCTGAGTGGCCGGCTGATGAACGGTTTGCAAAGGGCGACGACGGCCGCCCGAACTTTGCCGTCTTGATAGCTGAGGTCGACGTCATCGAGTGGCTTTATCTGGCCATCGAAGGTCATCGCCGGGCACGTTGGACCTGGCAGACAAACGGATGGCAAGGGTCGTGGGTCGCCCCTTAAGACACGATTTGTCGATCCAGGGTGAAACCAATCGGTGGCTACGCCGTACGTCGTCTGCTGGCGCTGAAAATATCCCATGACAAAAGAGAAAAAGGCAGAGGGTTCCAATCGATGATGAAGACACTGTGGACGTCGGCCGCCGTGATGTTAACTCTGGCGTGTGCCGTGCCAGCCGTCGCACAAGACATGCTCGACATGGTCGATTTCACGTCCGATGCCTTCACAAAGGCCGAGATGAGCCGCGCCGACATCGAGGTGGCGTTGCTCAAATTGAAGCCCGGCGAAAAGCTCGATTTGACCGGGCGGGCCCTCAACGGTCTTGATCTGTCGGGGATGGATCTTCGCCGCACGACGCTGCAATCGGCACGGCTGATGATGGTCAATTTGAAGGGAGCCAATCTCGAAGGCGTGAACCTCGACAGTGCCTGGTCGATGAATTCCGATCTGACCGCCGCCAATCTCAAGGGTGCCAGCATGTTCGGCACTCAGTTTGTCGGCTCCAAACTCGACGGCGCCGATTTGTCCAACGCCCGCGTGGCTGGCAATTTCTCCAAATCCAGCATGACCAGTGTCAAGCTCGACGGCGCCGACCTGTCCGCCGATGAGAAAAATCAATCGATGGGATTGATGCGCGGCACCTTCCAATCGACAAACCTCGAGGGCGCCTCTCTCAAAGGCGCCAACTTGAAGCGTGCGATGTTGGAGTTCGCGTCGCTGAAAGGGGCCAACCTCACGGGAGCGCTTCTGAATGAAAGCGAAATTGCCGGTGCGGATCTGACCGGCGCCGACGTCACCGGAGCTGATTTTTCTGGGGCCGACGTCAACTCCACACGGATCGCTGCAATGAAGAACGCAAACGCGGCAATCAATCTCGACAAGGCGAAAAACTTGGATAAAGCCTACCGCAATTAATCAATCCCTGAGGACCATGCAATGCTTCGCCGTTTCATCTCACTCGCCGGCTTATTGATCATGTCCGCTGCATCCCCGGCGCTTGCTCAAGACCCGTTCCAGGGTCTCGATCTCACGTCGGACGCGTTCACAAAATCCGAACTGACGCGCGAAGAAGTTGTTGCGGTCATCGCTAAAGGCACGCCCGCGGCGCCCGCTGATCTGTCCGGCAAAGCCCTGAACGGGCTGGATCTGTCAGGCGTCGATTTGCGCGGGGTCAATTTGCGCACCGCGCGATTGAATAAAGCCAATCTGAAAGGCGCCAATTTCAGCGGCGCGGCCCTCGACGCCGTATGGGCCATTGAAGCCAATTTTACTGGCGCAAACTTCGCCAACGCCAGCTTGATCGGCGCTCAGTTTATCAAAGCCCGCTTTGACGGCGTCGATTTTTCAAAAGCGAAGGTCAAGTCCAACTTCGCCCAGGCGAGCATGGTCAAGGCACGTTTTGACGGCGCCGACCTGTCTCCGGGGAAGAAGAACCAGCGAGCGATCGTCAAGCGCGGATTTGAGGGTGCTACACTCGACGGCGCCTCGTTCAAAGGTGCCAACATGGTGGAGGTCGACTTGGAGTTCGCATCTCTCCGTGACGCCGACCTGCGCGATGCGATCCTTGCCGGCGCCGATCTCTCCGGCACGACCCTGGCCGGGGCCGACGTGGCCGGCGCGGATTTCAATGGCGCCAATGTCGATAGCGCCAAATTCGCCGGCATCAAGAATCTCGCAGCCGCGAAATCGTTCGACACGGTTCGCAACTATGACAAGGCCTATAAGGAATAGGGCAGTTACAGCGGCACGGAAATGATGGCGCGCAACCCGCCCATCGAGCTTTCGCCGAGCGTTACAGAACCGCCGTGGCTTTTGGCTATATCCCGCGCGATGGCGAGGCCTAGGCCGGAATTTGCGGTGTCCTGATTGCGTGATTTATCGATCCGGTAGAAGGGCCGGAAAACGTTCTCACGTTCCGTGGCGGGAATGCCGGGCCCGTTATCGTCGATCTCGACGCGCAACGAGTTGCCCTCTGTTGCGGCGCGGATGATGATCCGGTCGCCATATCTGACCGCGTTGGAGACCAAATTCGTCACCGCGCGCTTGAAGGCATTCCGCTTGAGCGGCAGCACGAGATCCTGCTTGCTCCGCCGCATCTTCAGTTCGATCGGCGTGCCGTAGGTCTGTGCTTCCTCATGCACCTCTTCCAGCAGCGTCCGCAGATTGGTCGGCCGCGCCTCTTCGCCACCGTCGCCACGCGCGAAGGCCAGATAGTCCTCCAGCATGTGCTGCATCTCGTTGACGTCGCTGCGCAAGGACCGCGTTTCGGCCGACTCGGGCAGAAACGCAAGTTCCAGCTTGAAGCGCGTCAGGATGGTGCGCAGATCGTGGCTCACCCCGGCCAGCATCGTGGTGCGCTGTTCGACGTGTTGCGTGATGCGATCGCGCATCTCGATGAACGACTGTGACGCCTGCCGCACTTCCCGCGCCCCCCGAGGGCGGAAGTCATCGGGGAAGGGACGACCCTTGCCGAATGCATCGGCGGCGTCCGCAAGCCGAAGGATCGGCCGGATCTGGTTGCGCAGGAACAGAATGGCGACGGTCAGCAGAATGATGGACGTGCCGATCATCCAGAGAAGAAAAATGTGCGAGTTGGAGGCATACGTCTGCGTCCGCGTCGCGATGAACCGCAGGATGGCATTGTCGTGCTTGACGCGAATTTCAACGAGCCGCTCCTCACCCAGCGTATCGATCCAGAACGGTCGTTGCACATTGCGCGAAATTTCCTTCGACAGCGCCCGGTCGAGGAGATCGAAGAACGGTTTGGGCGTTGGAGCCGGCAGATCGCCGGGCGGTAGGATCTGCATGGTCAGATTGAGCTTGTCGCGCGCCAGTTCGATCAACCGCGTGTTCGCGGTCATGTCCTTGTTCGTGTCATAGAGCTCGATCAGCGCCGCGATGTTGCGCGCGGTTGCCTCCGACAGCCGGCGCGTCACCGACTGCCAATGCCGCTCCATGAACACGAACGCTATGACCCCTTCGAGCACGACGATGGGTGTGATGATGATGAGGAGCGCGCGAGCGAACAGACCCTTTGGCAAGGCTTCGGCAAACCACGACGAAGCCGCCGCTCCGGCTTTCGCATAGCCCACGCGCCACGCTTTCAACCGCGTTTTGGCCTTCTCCGTCGGCGCGTCGAAACGGGCAACCATGAATGCGCTCAATTGTCAGTCGGTATAGAGGATGTAACCTTTGCCGCGCACCGTCTGCAGATAAATCGGGTTCGACGGGTCGCTTTCGATTTTGCGCCGCAGGCGATTGATTTGCACGTCGATCGCCCGCTCGCTGCCGGTGCTGTCATCGTTTGACAGCTCATGGCGCGGGATGGGTGTGCCGCGGCGTTGGGCGAACTGGCGTAGAAGATCGCGCTCGCGCTCCGTCAACTTGATCGCCTCGTCGTCGCGCTTCAATTCCCCGCGTGAGATGATGAACGTATAGGGTCCCATCCGTATTTCATCGACGGGGGCATGCGGACCGGGCTGACCGCGGCGCAGGATATTGCGCAACCGAAGCAACAGTTCGCGCGGTTCGAACGGTTTTGTCACATAGTCGTCGACACCGATTTCAAGCCCCTCGATCCGGTGCTCCGTTTCGGCCCGGGCCGTGAGCAGGCATACGGGTACGCGCGACGTCTTCTTCAGGTCCTGCGCCAGCGACAAACCACTTTCCCCGGGCATCATGACATCGAGCAGAATGAGATCGAATGCCAGCCCGCGCATCGCGGCCCGCGCGGTGGAGGTGTCGGCGGCTGTCGTGACGCGAAATCCGTTTTCGAACAGATAGCGCGCCAGCAAGTCACGGATCTTCTGGTCATCATCGACGACCAGAACGTGAGGGGCATCGTCGGGCAGCGGCTCGATCCGCCGTGCTAAACTGTTGGTCATGCCTCGTGGCCTCGCTCAGGCTCTGGCCCTGATGAATACTGGGCTCGGGTTTAAATCAGCGCCCCGTCAGGGCTTCTATCTGGAAAAGAGGGTCAGGTCGCGCCAGTTTTGGCGTCCGTCTCCCTGTGTTCCGCACACTTGACGAGGCTGCACACCTGATCCCGTTCATGCGGCTCGATCATGGCGACAAGGAAGCGGCGTGTGACTTCGTCGGCCGAGCCCCCCGCCTCCTTGAGGGCATGGGCGATCCGGCGCACTTGCAGTTCGGTCAATTTGTCGGTCAACCGCACGCCTTTTAGCGTCAGGTGGAGGCGCCGCTCCCGCAGATCGTCGGGGCCCGGCCGCTGCGCAATGAAGCCCTTTTGCCTCAGCTCCTTCAGCACCCTTGCGAGGCTTTGCTTAGTGATCTTGAGGATGTCCAGCAGCTCGGCGACCTTCAGGCCGGGATTGCGGTGCACGAAATGCAAAACACGGTGATGGGCGCGGCCAAATCCATAGCGTTCGAGGACCGCGTCGGGATCACCTGTAAAATTGCGATAGGCAAAATAGAATAGTTCCATGAAGCTGACGAGCGCCGGATCGACAGGCGCAGTCGGCCCCTCGACCCCAGGTTCGGAGCCTGTAGAGGTCAACTCTGGGCGATGGTGCGAATTCTCCGCATTTATGTCAGCCATGTTGACTTATTTGCAGCCGATCGATAGACGTGGCAAGTCATTTCGCGACGAAATTCGAAGACGTAACCTTGCGCGGTCGTCCGCGTGCGCGCCGCTTGCAACGGACGACGATCCGGGTCCTGGACCTCAGTCCGCCGTTCTTTCCAGCGCTGAAAAGGCCGCTTCGCTTCGCGCTGATGCGGCGCCGTCGTCATGAGGCATGCGCCGCCGAGCAATGAGGAACACGAAGAATGGCCGATCTCGTCCCCTACCACGATCGTGACGGTTTCATCTGGTTCGACGGAAAGTTGGTTCCCTGGCGCGAGGCGCAGGTCCATGTTCTGACGCATGCGCTGCATTACGCCAGCGCGGTTTTCGAGGGCGAGCGGTCGTACGGCGGCGAGATCTTCAAACTGCGCGAGCACACGGAACGGCTCATCGCGAGCGGCCGCATGCTCGATTTTGATATTCCTTATACGCCTGACGAAATCGACCAAGCCTGTCGCGACGCGCTCAAAGCCAATGGACTGACCGACGGATACATTAGGCCGATCGCTTGGCGCGGCAGCGAGCAGATGGGCGTGTCGGCCCAGCATAGCACGATCCACCTCGCCGTCGCGGCGTGGAACTGGGGCTCGTACTTTGATAAGTCCGAGCGCCTGAAAGGCATCCGCATTGGCCTCGCCCACTATCGCCGTCCAGACCCGGCGACGATCCCGTGCATGGCCAAGGCGACCGGCCTCTACATGATATGCACCATTGAAAAACACCGCGCGGAACGGGCTGGCTATGCCGATGCTATGATGCTCGACTACCGCGGCCACGTTGCCGAGTGCACCGGGGCCAATATGTTTTTCATCAAGGACGGCGAGATCCACACGCCGACGCCGGATTGCTTTCTCAACGGCATCACACGTCAAACAGTGATCGATCTGGCGCGCCGCCGCGGCATCAAGGTGATCGAACGCACGATCATGCCGGACGAGTTGGGATCATTCGCGGAAGTGTTCATCACCGGAACCGCGGCAGAAATCACGCCCGTTCGCGAAATTGGCCCAAATAGTTATACGCCCGGCCGCGTTTGTGAATTGCTGCTCAACGACTACATGGCCGAAGTTCAGCCCAAATCGCGCGCCGCCGCCGAATGACCGCTGGCGATGCGGTCGTCATCATCGGCGGCGGTCACAACGGATTGACCACGGCCGCCTATCTGGCCCGCGCCGGCCTCAAGGCAATTGTGCTTGAAAAGAATAGCGTCGCCGGCGGCGCGGCGCTGACGGAGGAATTCCATCCCGGATTTCGCAATTCGGTCGCCTCCTATACGGTCAGCCTGCTCGACCCCGGCGTCATTCGCGATCTCGATTTACACGGCCACGGTCTAGAGATCATCGAGCGCCCGGCCGCCAACTTTCTCCCCATCGACGCCACGAAGGCGCTGTTCTGGCCCTATGGACTTGAAGCAAAACAGAAGGCGCTTGCTGAGTTTTCGGTCCGCGACGCAGCCCGCTATCCCGCCTACGATGCAGCACTCGAACGGGCAGCGAGCGTTCTGCGCGATCTCACGCGCAAGACGCCGCCCAACGCCGGCAACGGTTGGCTCGACCTGATCAAAGGCGCGCGAATCGGCCAGCGCATCCTTCATATGCCGCTCGAAGACCAGCGCCTGCTGGCCGATCTCTTCACCAAGAGCGTCGCTGATTTTCTCGACCCGTGGTTCGAGAACGATCACGTCAAGGCGTTGTTCGCGTTCGATGGCATCGTCGGATCGTATGCCGCGCCGTCGACGCCCGGCACGGCCTACGTTCTCTTGCATCACTGCTTTGGTGAGGTGAACGGCAAGAGCGGTGTCTGGGGCCATGCCGTCGGCGGCATGGGGGCGATCACGCAGGCCATGGCGCGTGCTGCTGAGAAAGCCGGAGCCGTCATTCGAACCGATGCGCCGGTTGCCCGCGTCATCGTCGAGGACGGCCACGCGGTCGGCGTCGAATTGACGAGCGGCGAAATCGTGCGCGCCCGCGCGGTCGCCGCCAACGTCGGCCCCAAGCTCCTCTTCCGCGATCTCGTCGACCCAGCCGATATCGACCCTGACCTTCGTGCTCGCTTCACGAACATCAAAACCGGGTCGGGAACGTTCCGCATGAACGTGGCCTTGTCCGAGCTTCCCAATTTCAACGCCCGTCCGGGGACGGATCCAGCCGCCCACCATGGCGCGGGCATCGTCATCGCGCCGACGATGGCCTACATGGAGCGCGCCTACCTCGACGCCCGGCGCGACGGCTGGGCATCCCAACCCGTCGTTGAGATGCTGATCCCGTCCGTGCTCGATGCGACGCTCGCCCCCGCGGGCCATCACGTGGCCTCGCTCTTTGTACAGCATGTAGCCCCTCGACTGCCGGACGGGCGAACTTGGGAAAATCCAGACGAAAAGCAACGCTTTGCGGACATCGTGATCGAGACGGTGACAAAGCACGCGCCGAATTTTCGCCGCTCGATCCTTGCGAGGCAAATCCTGTCGCCCCGTGATCTGGAGACCCGTTTCGGACTGATCGACGGCGATATTTTCCACGGTCAGTTATCACTCGATCAGTTGTTTTCCCTGCGGCCGGTGCTGGGCCATGCCGATTACCGCCTTGCCATAGGCGGTCTATATCTGTGCGGATCGGGCGCCCATCCCGGCGGCGGCGTCACCGGACTGCCCGGCCGCAATGCGGCACGCGAGATCATACGCGACCTGAAGGGCTGGTTTTGAGTTGACGGGTGCCGATCCGTTCGGCAATCGGAACGTATTACCACCCACCCCGTCAGCAACAGGACAATCCCACCCGATGGACGCTTCCCGCTACCGCGCCCTCATGCGCCATCAGGCGGGAGCCGTGACGATCATCGCGGCCGGCCACGTCGGCGCCCGCGGCGGGCTGACGGCCACCGCGTTCTCCTCCCTGTCCGACAACCCGCCGACCGTGCTCGTCTGCGTGCAGCGGCGCTCCGGCACGCACGCTGTTATCGTTGCCTCGAAGGCCTTCAGCGTCAACATACTGGCGCACGAACAACAGGATCTGGCCGAGCGCTTCTCCGGCAAGAGCGGTGTCTCGGGCGAACAGCGCTTCGCAGCGGGCGCAGTGTGGGAAACGCTTGTCACGGGCGCCCCCGTGCTCGTCGGCGCGTTGGCCAGCCTTGATTGTGAGTTGCTCGACGAGCACGCGTTCGCGACGCATTCGATTTTCATCGGACGCGTGGTCGATGGGCGCTTCCGCACGGAAGGCATACCGCTCCTCTACTTCCGCAATGACTACTGGGACATTGGCGGGCGCTGAGGCGTCACTGCCGGACGAAAGGGTGATTGGGGTGCGTATCTCCGCCAGTTTATCGCTCGACGAGCGCGACATCGAGGAACGTTTCGTTCGCGCTTCGGGTCCTGGTGGGCAGAACGTCAACAAGGTCTCGACGGCGGTTGAATTGCGCTACAACGTTCGCCACGGAACGCTTCCGATCGCTGTGCGCGACCGTCTGATCGGGCTCGCCGGCCGGCGGGTGACGGACGAAGGTGTGCTGGTGATCCGCGCCGACCGGTTTCGCACCCAGGAGCGCAACCGCGCCGATGCCCGCGATCGTCTCGCCGATCTTGTGCGCCAAGCGCTGCACGTTCCCAAGAAGCGCATCGCCACGAAACCGTCGAAGGCCGCCCGTAGACGCCGGGTCGAGTCCAAGGTCCAGCGTGGCGACGTGAAACGCCTGCGCCGCCCCAACCCGGATTCAGATTGAAGCCCATGCCACGGTTTGCCGCCAACTTGAGCCTGATGTTCACCGAAGTCCCGTTTCTCGATAGGTTCGAGGCGGCGGCGAAAGCCGGCTTCAAAGGCGTCGAGTTCCTTTTTCCCTACGCGTTCGACAGCGCCGAAATCCGCTCTCGGCTCGATACGCTCGACTTGGAAGTCGTGTTGTTCAATCTGCCGCCGGGACATTGGGACGAAGGCGAGCGCGGCATTGCCGCCGTGCGCGGACGCGAAGACGAATTCGCAGCCGGCCTCGACCTCGCGCTGCGTTATGCCGACGTCCTCGGCTGCCCCCGCCTCCACGCAATGGCCGGACTTGACGTGCACGGTTGCGATCGCGACGTGTATCTGCGCAACCTGCGGCTCGCAGCCGATTGGGCGCGCGGCGATGCGGTCGATATTCTGATCGAACCCATCAACACCTTCGACATGCCGGGCTATTTTTTGACGACGACGGAAGCGGCGCGCGACATTCTCGCCGACATCGATGCCACCAACGCCGGTCTTCAATTCGATCTCTACCACCGCCACCGTATGCAGGGGGGCGTCTTGGAAGCGATAGCCGAATTCGCATTTTTGACGCGACACTATCAATGTGCCAGCCCGCCCGATCGCAGCGAACCTGCTTGCGCGCCACTCGACTACAAATCGGTATTTCAGGCCATCGACGCTTCGGGTTTCGCCGGATGGATCGGCTGTGAATACAAGCCCCGGGCGGCAACGATCGATGGCCTCGGCTGGCCCGCCATATGCGGCGTCACCATCTAGCCTCTGTGGCCCGCGATCCGCACCGGCGCGGTAGTGGTGGCGTCATCCGCCCCCAATCGCAAGCAACGGCCTGGGCGATCGAACGATCAAGTGGCATAGTCGCCAGCGGCGGGGCCAGGGGCTCCCGGCTTGTGGGGAGTAAACGGATGGTCCGGCGCATATCGATCGATCGCCGCACGTTTGTGCGCGGCACCGTCGCGGCGATGGCCGTTCCGGCGGTCGTGCGCGTTCTGCCGGCAATCGCAATTGCGCAGGACGCTCTGCCCGGGTCCGGTCCGACATCGCCGGTGTGGGGCGAACTCGGACGTCTCACGCTTGCGGCTCAAAAGAAGGGCATCGCGGTGCCGCGCATGTCGCTGGGCCCGGAAAGTCTCACCGACGATTTCTCAACCACGCTGCCCGCCATCGTCGATTTCATGGACAGTCTCGACAGCGCCATTTCCACGGCAAGTGCCGACACGGCCGACGCAGCCGAGGACTTGAAATCGGAAGCGAGCGAACTCCTCGGCAAAGTACTTGCAGCCGAAAAACTGCCGCGCGAAGCACCGGACGAACCCGGACAGCCCGGTGCGGCACCGACCATCAAGGCGCCGAAGTTCGAAGACGTGGCCGAAAGCTATCGCACGCTGTTTCGCACCTGTGAGATTCGCTCCGACAAGTCGTCCGAAGTGCGTTGGTACACCGATAAACTCGCCGACCCGTCACGCCGCGAGCGCTACCAGAAGATCGAGGATGAAGTCTGCGTCCCTTGGTACTTCGTCGGCATCATTCATGGCATGGAGTGCGGCTTCGATTTCAACAAACATCTGCATAACGGCGATCCGCTGCGGTACCGCACGGTGCAGGTGCCGAAAGGCCGGCCGGAAACATGGAGCCCGCCGACTGACTGGCAATCGAGCGCGATCGACGCGCTTCGCTACGACAAGTTCGCCGATTTGACCGATTGGGATCTTGCCCGCACGCTTTACCGTTGGGAGGCTTACAACGGCTGGCGGTCGCGCCTGCTCTACAACATCAACACACCGTATCTGTGGAGTTTCTCCAACCATTACGCCAAAGGCAAATTCGTTGCCGACAACGTCTGGGACGCCAACGCTGTCTCCAAGCAATGCGGCGCCGCTGTCATGCTGAAAGTGCTGGTCGAGAGTGGTGTCATCGGCCAGCTGGCTTGATGGTTGGAGAGGTTCGGGGTGCGGGCTGGGGTCAGACCCCAGCTTGGGGTCTGACCCCACACTTTACCCCACATTTCCGGCAACGGTTACGAACTGCCGTAGACGAGCCCCACGGCCTGTTGCGCCGCCAGCACCTGATCGCAATCGCTCTCAGTGAAGCCGGACCCTTTCTTCTGCGTCAGGTCGAGACACGATTGCAGAAATCCTTCCGCTGCCTCGACCAGCGTTGCGGTCTGGTTCAGGTTGGCGGTGAGCGTCCGATAGGTGAGATGCGCGAGTTTCTGCCGCCCGAGTGGCTTCACAGGTGTGCCGCGGTGCGTACCGCCTTCGCCGATGAGGTAGGCGAATTTGTTTAGAATGCCGCTGTTGAAGTGCACGCAGCCGTTGTCGTTGAGCCAAGTCGTGGCGCAGATCGGATCATCCGCGGTGACAATGTCGCCGAAGGTGTCGGGCTGGCCGCGGTTGCTGGATGAAAACGGTTGGCTCTTGTCGAAGAGCGACGTGCCGTCGGCATTGGTGAGATTGGGATTGGCGAGTGACCGCAATGGCCGGTCCATTGTGTAGCCTGGAGCATCCTCGCCCAGAAGCCAGTTGGCTTTGCCGGACTTGGCGTAGAATTCGATGAGCGCGCCGAAAATGTCGGCGATGCTTTCGTTCACCGCGCCCGGCTCATCGGAATAGACGAGGTTGGCTTCGTACTGGATGATGCCGTGCACCATTTCGTGCGCGACAATATCGACGGCGCCTGCATAGCCCGGCCCGAACACCATCACGTTCGGCTTTGGACAATAGTAGGATTTCGACGGGCACCAGTACGCATTGCGAACGCTGCCGTAGCGGACATAGCTTTCCAGCGCGCCGCCACCGTTCGGCCCATCCTGATCGTTGTCGTCGAAACTGTTGCGACCGAACACGAGAAAGAAGAAGTCGCGAACCGCGCCGGTGTAACGGAACGCCTGTTCGGCGTCGGCCGGGATCGCTTGCCCTTTCGCCTTGCCGCCTTCATCGACGATGGCCGCGGTTTCCGTCAGGTTGGAGGAATCATAGATGCGCCGGATCAGTCCCGTAGGTTTGTCGCGATAGAAGTGAAAGACGTCGCCGGTCTTCGCGTCAACGAACAGCCTGAACGTGTCGATCGAGACCAGCCACGCCAGGCGCGCCCCGCCGACGACATTGGCGCGCAGCAAAGCTGGATCAAACACCACAACCTCGGCGGTGGCGGGCGTTGTCTGTGGATTGGGGCCCATCGGCAGCGGCGGGGCGGCACCCGTCCCGGCGCCCTTCAACAAATCTGCAAGACGCTTGCGCGCAGCAGCCGTCGCATCGCTTTCGCTGATGTCGGGAACGGTCTTGTCCACCTGCGCCGCCGACGTCGAGCCTTGGTATTTCGTCACCCCCAGCGTGTTCTCGACCGTCAGCCGCGCCGATGAGCCGAAAACCTTCACGCCACTCACGCGCTGCTCGACATTGGCGATGTACCGCGACGGAAAATCCGGATCTTTGCGCCGGCCTATGTATTTCAGCTCAGCCTTTTTACCCTTCGCCGGCAGTGCCGCCGTGATGCCGCTCGTCTCCAGGAATGTCTCCACGACGCGCCGCGTGTCCGCCTCCGATTGTTCGGCCGGTCTGGCGCCCGCCGCCAGCGAAGTGGCGTCCGGCTTGAAACCGCTGATGCTGCTCGGCAGGCCGGTCGCCGGATTGATGACGACCTTGAGATCTGGATTGTTCTTCTTCAGGTCCTCAACACCTTTACCCACATCGATACGCACCCCTTCGGCAGGCGCCGAGGGAACAACGGTGCCGGCGTCCGTCACCGGCCCTCCGGCCGCAACCGTGGCCACGCCTCTGCTCACGCCCTCCGGCACGACCGCCGGCCCTGCGTCCGCGCCGGCGGGCAGCGCGAGTGCCGCGATGACCGCTCCATCCTTGCGGCGGCACTTGATCGGTGCTTCCGCTTTCGCATCATCCGCCGAGGCAACAAGACTGTGGGCGATCCGAGCGCTGAGCCCGGTCTCCGTTAGCGCCGCCTTTAGTTTGTCGGCACTCTCGACCCAAGAGACTTCGATCGGCGCGATATCCGATTTCAAGAACGGCAGCCGGGCAGCCTTGGCTTCGCGCACCGTCGCTTGCCCGTCCCCGTTGAGGTCGATGCGCGGGAAGTGGCATTCATTGTCATCTACCGCGCCGTCGCCGTTGAGATCTTCGCTGAACGCGGCCTCCGTTGATGCGGCCGCTTCGATGGCCGCAAGGCTACGCGCAAAAAAGCGGACGTCGGCCGCATCGACGGTCCCATTGCCATCCACGTCTGCCAGGCGCTGACGAACGGCTTGCGAAACGGCAGCAGCCGCCCCGATCGCATCGATACGCGGCGCGCGGACCTCGTCGGCGGCAGCCGGAACACCGCTCTCCTTGAGCGCGGCGATGATCTCCTCGGGCGTCTTCTCCGGTGCCAGTTCGAACAGCAGGCCGGCGAGTGCCGTAACGTGGGGGGCTGCCTGCGATGTTCCCGAGCAGACGCCGAATGGCGACGTCGTACCGCCCAGCGTGCTCATGATGTCGACGCCCGGCGCCGAGACATGCCCGCCGCTGTTGGAAAAGCTGGCTCGTTTGCCGTCCCGTCCCGTGGCTTCGACGACGACGATGTTGCGCACCGGGTCACCGCTGGTCCAGGCGTAGGTACCGGCCCACGCGAACGGCGACGCCCACCGGGCAGCGAGCGGTTTGTCCAATCCCTCGCTGTCGTTGCCGGCTGCCACGACGAACAGCACCTCGTTTTCCACGAGCTGCGCCATCGTCCGAATGACGCTCGCCTGATCGGCAATGTGCAGCTTGAGACCTTCGACATCGTCGGGATCGGCGTCGCCGAGGACGCCGCGGGCGACAAAATTATAGGCGAGGCTGACGTTGAGCACGCGCAGGTTGCCGCCCCGTTTGATGTTGTTCGTCAGGTAGACCATCGTGTTCTTCAAAACGTCCGAGAACAGCATAGCCTGAGCCTGCCAATTCAGATCGGCATCGAGATTTTCGCGCTCGCCGATGAATTCCGCAGCGATTGCGACGGCTTCCAGTTCGGGATCGGGAACGATGCCGTCGATGCCGGGCGCGGCACCCTGCTTGGCTCCGATAATGCCGGCGACGTGCGTGCCGTGGTTGGTTTCGCAGTCGGGCCGCACGAGTGGCGGACGATAGGCGCCGCGCGCAAGCGTATATTTGACGTTCGCATTCTCCGTGAAGCCGACATCGATGATGCCGATGGTCGGTCGCTTTGCGTCGGGGTGCGCCGCCCGGTTGCGCTCGATCAGCGACCACATGGCCGGCATATGGATGGCCTTTAAGCCCCAGTTTCCATCCGGTGTCTCGCCCGGCTGCCATCGCCAAGCATAGGACTTGTCGCCGATCTTGATCTCGGCACCCGACGGCTTGGGCAGCGATTTGGTGCCGATGAGACTGTCGACGAACGCAGCCCCGACCGTCGGCTCCTTGCGCAGGGCCTGCACGAGTGGCGGATCGAGGATGATATCGAGTTTGTTTTGCGGCGCGGCGCTTTCCAGATTGCGGCTCGGCGCGGGATTATTCTGCTCGACGGAGATGACGCCCAGTTCGCCGATCACCTTGGTGATCGTGAGGTCATATTTTTTCAAAAGAGCCTGGATCTGCTGTTCCGTTACACTCGGCTTCAGCTGGATCATGTAGCTGTTTTTCTTGGCGACCGGCACGTCTGCGGTGCGCAGCACGCTGGTCGAGGCCGTCGCCGGCGCGTTGCGACCTGCTTCCCCAAGCCCACCGGCCAACGCCGGTGAGCTGAACGGCAGGAGCGACGACGACTTACCGCCCCACACTTTCTTTTTGATGCTGTCATACCAGCCGTCGGTGCCGCCCTCGCGTTTCCGCTTCAGGCCCTCGGCGTCGGGCTTCACATACTCGAAGTCGTTGGGCTTCTGCGTCGGCGCTTGCGGAGCCGGCGAGCGCGTCACGCTTTCCGGCACCGGCTTTGATGCGCCGCCCGGCTCGAACTTATCTTCGAGGATGTTTTTTAGATTGTTGTAGTCCTGCTTCTGCGCCAGCGCCGCACCGGGGCAAACCAGTGCCGCCACAAGGGCCGCAGTCAGAAATGTCAAGCGGGCGGTCATAAAATCACCTCTTCGGGGCACGATGGCCATCAATTGCGCCACTTGGACCAAAGTCCCGAAACGCCATCCTTCATCCACTGCCACCAGCCTTTTTCGGCTTCGGGAGCGGGAGCAGGTTCGGGAGCCGGAGCAGGCGGTGGAACAGGCTCGGGAGATGGAGCAGGAGCAGGTTGTGGTTCAGGAGCCGGCGCCGGTTGCGGCGCGGGTGCTGGCTCAGGAACTGGAACAGGAGCCGGTTCAGGTTGCGGCGCGGGCGCCGGCTCCGGTGCCGGAGCAGGGGGAACAGGCTCAGGAGTTGGCACGGGCCCGGGTGTCGGCACCGGAGTGGGCGTTGGCGCAGGTGCGGGCGAAGGCGCCGGTTCGGGAGCAGGCGTTGGCTCGGGCGCGGGAGCCGGCGGCGGCTCAGGTTCCGGCGCGGGTGCGGCACCGATTTCATACCCCGCATCGACAACCAGAATGCCGTCGCCCGTGGTGCCGGGATCAAGCCCCTTGTCTCGCCGCAACGCGGCAATGAGTGACGTGAAGACCGGCACATAGGCGGTGACGGTTTTATCGCCGGCCTTGATTGTCTGGCGCGCCTGAAAGTGCAGGTGCAGGCTCGTCGATGGCGAGCCATTCATGTACTTGGAGACTTTGCCGAGGACCTGCCCTTGCTTCACCGATTGTCCCGCCTTCACGACGATCGAGCTCGGATGCATGTGGAGATAATAGTAGTCGGTCCCGTCCTTGGCCTTGAGCTGAACCGTCGTATTCTTGGTCACGTTGGTGATGGTGCCGTCGACGACGGCCACCGCCTCCCACGCGTTATCCTTGAAGGTCGGCGGGCGGATGTCCTGACCCTGGTGACCGGCGCCCGCAGGGCAGAGCGGCATCGCCCACCCGCGCACCTCGCAATAATTGTCGCGCTGTTGCATGGGATCGAAATTACGCCGATCGCTTTCGCTGCCACCGGCGGCTCCCTTGCCGCCCCATCCGCCGCCGCCATAGCCCCAGATTTGTGAGTTCATATGCGGATAACGGCCGTCGCCCAGCTTCAGCGGAAAAATGATGTTCGGCAAATAGACGAACCGGTCGTTGGAGCGGCCGCGGCCTTTGTCCTTGTCCAGCACATTGCCTGGAGGATAATAGGCAAACTGGGGCTTTGCCGGTTCAGGCGCCGGACCAGGAGTAGGTGTCGGGCTGGGTGTGGGTTCAGGTGCCGGTGCAGGCGTCAACTGACACTTGGCCAATTGCAGCCGAGGCTCACGACCATTTGCCGTCGCAGCATCTGATGCGCATGCCGGCGCATTGTCGAAGCGCCGCTGCGATGGCTGAACCGGCGCGTGTGCGCCAAGTCCCTGCACGACGGCATGGCTCACGAGATCACGACCCGCGAGCGCCACGCGCGTTGTTTCGTTCGCGGCCGTGACGGAGCACAGCACCGGCGTGCACACCATGAGAACAACGACGCTGACTCTGCGGATTGCGGTTTGACGAAACGCCACGACAACTTCCCCCTGTCCGCCACCAAACCGCTCGATCATTCGCGGTCCGGCTCTCGTGCCCATGCACTTATGCCCAATCAATCCAGTCCCGCAACGCACCGTCCACATCCGCCGTCGCGTCGCCCGCCACGGTCAGGTCGCCGGACGCGCTCCGCTGACGATCGCCTCCAGCATTTGCTTCTGCTTCGCCGTCAGACGGGAAGCCGTCGCCGTATCCGAGAGAATGGTTCCAATCCGCGCCGCCAGTGCCGGCGGAAGTGAAGCGGGCAGCGCAGCGGCCGGAAGCGCGGGCTCGCGCGTTGCCTCGAACGCTGCCCCCGGCGTTGGCTGTACGCCGCTCAGAAAGGTCGGCCCGATCCATAACTTTTTGGTCCAGTCGCCTTTGATCACGATGTTGAACAGCAAATTCTGCACATCGACGGTCTGATCGATGAGACGGCGCGGCACGACGACATTGCCGACGGAACGCAGCCCCGCCGTCGGCCCGCGAAGCGTCAAATCCGGTGCCGATTGGACCGTGCCTGCCTTGATTGTATAATTGGCCGTCAGTTGATCGACCGGAGTGCTGCGCGAGCGCGTGTAGCCCCAACCTTTGTAATTCCACAGCTCCGCCACCATGGCGCCGATGTCCCAGCCGCGCAGCTGACCCTTCTTCATGTCGATGCGCGCCTTGCCGTCGAGCGTCGAGACAAGATCCGCCAGCGACCGCCCCGTCGCGCGCATGTTGATATCGACCGTGGACGCTCCCTCAAGCAGCGGCTTGCCGGCCAGTTCGGTGGTGATGGGTTCGGCATCGACGTTGACGAGTTTCAGGCCGACCGCCGCTTCGTGCGCGGCACCGCGTGCCTTCAACTCGATCGTACCCGAGCCGGTGCCTTGGCCGATGGCGATTGTCTCGATGTTTGCGGCAAGCTCACCGTTGGTGAGGTTTGCCTTCACGTGCGCGTTGGCGAGGGGGACTTGGCCGAACCTCAGGCTCGCCACCGACACGTCGAGATCCAGATCGGCCGATCGCAACGCTTTGAGGTCGATCGGCGCTGTATTCCAGGACTTTTCGGTCGGTAAAGCTTCTGGCCCGGCGGCGCTTTCCAACACCACAGTGGCAGGCGGCTTCTCGATGGCATCGAGTTCGGCCGCCAGTACATCGAACGTCGTTGCAAACCCGTCATCGTCCGCCACGCTCTCCAGCACCGCAGCCGCAGCAGCCGGCTGAGATCGACCAAGGAGCGCGTCAAGATCGAGCCGCGATAATGTCAACCGTCCGCTGACGCGCGGTCGCGGCCCGTCAAATGCCAGATCGCCGTTGAACGCGCCCGTGCGCCCGTCGGCATCGAACGTCGTATCTGACAGCGAAATCTTTCCTGCACGCGCCGCGACGGTACCTTGCAATTGCCCGGGCCCCAGAGAAGTAAGGGCGGGATGGGTGATCCCAAGCTTTCCAGCAAGTGTTCCGATCGTCTCTGCTTTTGCGGAAACGGCCCCGGAGTACGATGTCTCCGGTCCGAGATTGACCGCGCCGTCGAGACCGGCCGCAATGCCTTGCCCCGTAATCGAACCTTTGAGGCCGGTCGATCGGCCGGCCATGGCTTCACGCAGGCTCGCCAATGTCAGATCGTAGCTCAGCGGTGCGTCACGCAGGACGAGCGTTCCCGCCGCGTGCGCCGCCGCAGCGTCCGGCGCGGCTTCTGCTTTGAAGGCGAGGGCGCCAGCTGTCACCGGTACGCTGTCGCCGAACCCGAGCCACTGTGCCAGCTCGCGCGCTGACGGGCTCGTCGCATCGATTTCGCCGGCCAGCATGGGCGACTCGCCGATGGCACCTTGTCCCGATAATCGCGCCTTCAAAATGCGGCTGTCGATGACCAGCGCCAGCGTCGTCATCCGCCCCGCCAGGGCGGCCGCCGCATCCGACACGGCAAAATCAAAGCGCAACGGTTCGTTGTTGTAGGCCAAGCTCCCTTTGGCGGCCGCACCGCCGTATTTCGCATCGGCCGCGAGCGCCGCCTCGATAGCGTCAAGCCTGAGATCCGTCCCGTTGCCCTCATCCTTGAACAGAAACGTCCCGTTGTGCACCGTTGTCGGCGGAACGGGCAACGCCGTGACGGTGTCCGTCGCACCGGTCGCCGCCGATGGTGACTGCCAATTCCCCGCACCGGACAAGTCTCGCACGAGGTTGACGACCGGGGCATCGAGATCGAGGGATAGTATTTCTGGATTGCCGTTGAGGATGGATCGCAACGGGACACGCGCGGTGATCTTCCGCGCCATGAATGGCGACGTTCCCTTGGTCCGTCCCGGTCGTCCGACATCGACGCCCGTCAACTCGACCGTCACGATTTCGCGCAAGACGTAATGTGAACTCTCGACCGTCAATTCCCGTCCGGTCAGTTCATGCACTTTGCGCTGCAGAAGCGCCGTGAAGAAGAATGCCGGTGGTGCGAAGGTGAGACTGGCGACCAGCAGAACGAGAAGCCCAGCGAAACCGCCGACGACCCATCGCCAGCGAATGCCGCTGCGGGGCGCGCGCCGCACGTCAGTTCCGGTTGGTTCGGTTGTCGCCATCAGAGCCCCCAGTGGCGCTATTCTAGCCGACCCAGTTGGTCACTGTCATGTCATGCTGATTGAGAGTGGCGCATATCGGTCACACTAGTGACGCAAGCGTCTTGATGGATGCGACCCAGGCGAGCTAAATGGCACTCGCGCCACCGTGGCAGCGAAGAGAGGATATCGTGCTCAGTTTCCCTTATCGCCCGCATCGCGCAGTCATTGTGGCGGCGGCCGCTGTCGTCGTGGCAGGCTCATCGGCGCTCGCCGACGACACTCTGCTCTCCGTCGACTGGTCGAACACTGAAATTCAATCATTCGTCGCCGCAAGAAAAGATGAAGCGGCGCGCGGCCTTGCCCCCGCCGCTCCGTCACGGCTCGATAAGGTGAAACTTCCCGTTATCGGTTTTGAGGGCGCGCCCGGCCTGGTTCAGAATTCGTTTCCCGGTTTGGGTCCGCAGCCCGTGGGCACGCGCGCCGTCCACACCGATGAAACCAACCCTGTGTGGTACCAGATTGTCGACACCTACGGTGACGTCTCGGTCAGCGTCGCCGCTGATCTGCGCGTGCAGCACACCTTCGCGGCCGATTATCCCATTTATCCGACGACGGCACCCGGTGCTGCCGCATCGGCCGGCCCCGACGTCTCTGTCTTCGACGGCGCAGACGAAGAGGGCATGGAAGGCTCGATCGCGGAATACACCGTCACCCGGTTCGGCGTGCCTTATACGGTGACGATTGAATGTACGGCCGCCACCAAGGCGCAATGCCAGGACGTGGCTCAGATCGCCAAGGACAGCGCCCTTCTCAAGGTCATCGCTGCAACGCCGCCCGGCTGAGTCTCAACGATCAACTGACGATGTTATCTGAAATCTTGATCCGCGCATCTGCTGACGGCTGGGCCAGATCGGGCCCCTCGGGACGCCCCATCGTCATTGCGCGGATCGCGCCGTTCTTCGCGCCTGTGATCATATTGGCGGCGATGAGACAGGCACCCGCCTCGACGTCGGATGATACGAGGATACCGCTTCCGGCATCTCGAATGATGTTCTGCGTCACGAGGCAGTTGCGCATATAGCGGCCCCAGCCGACCATGATCCCGCACGTCGGCGCGCCTTCCACGACGTTGCCGGACACGATTGTGTCTGCTTCCACTGCGATGCCTTCACCGCGCTTGTCGATGGCCTCCTTCTCGCGCCGATGAAGATTGCGAATGAGGTTGCCTTCGATGACGGCGAGTCGACCGCCCTCGTTGAAGTTGGTGACCGAAATGCCGGTTGCCGCGCCGTCAATGAGATTGTTTGCAACGATCGCACCCTCGAAGCCGAATTCGACATAGAGCGCCACTTCGCCGATGCGGTGCACCGAATTACCAAGAATTTGAAAGTTGGATGCGGCATTCCCACGTACGGCCGAATAAACGCAGTCCGTGATCCGGTTGCCCGTCACCAGGACTCCGCCGGCGCGAAAGACATTGACGCCGTTGCCGTTCTCTCCCGTTCCCCCGCCCTTGGCTTCGATCCGCGCAATCCGGTTCGCTGATACAAGCGTGCCGTCTTCGCCGGCCGTCGTGCGCCAGACCTGGATGCCGTTGTTGCGGCAGTCCGAGATGTCGTTATGCGCAATCTCAAGTCCCGTGGCATCGATACTGCGCAGGCCCGCCAGCAGAACCTGCTCGATGGTGCAATCGCAAATTGTCCCGCCGGAGCGGATCAGTGTCACGCCGTTGGCGAGTGAGCGGCGCACGGTGACATTTGTGATCCGCAGATTCGCACAATCGGTGAAGCGGACGAGAGCCGCGTCTTCGTCCGCTTCGAGCGCCCGGCTCGCACCATCAAGAACAAGGTCCTGGAGACGAATCCCATCACTCTTGTCGGCGACAAGAAGTCCGGCCCCGCCACTGAATTGCAGCGTCGTCAGCCCATGCGCGCCGATCAGCGCCGTGCCGGGATAAAGCGTGAGAGGTCCGGTCCGTAACACGCCGGCAGGCAGCAGAACGGGTCGCCGCTCGGCCGCGGCGCGATCAATCAAGTCCTGCACAGTGGCCGTCTGTTCGTCGTCGGCGTTGGCAAGCAGCGCATGGTTCGCCACCGACCCGGGCGAGACCACGTCCCGGCGCGGACCGGCGTGCGCGGCAGCAGTCGCGGCGGCGGCTGCACCGAGCCCGATCGTGCCGGTCAGCAATGAGCGACGGGTGGGAATCATGGTCGATATCCGCATGAAGAACGCACTGCCGGCATGAGCCGATCGGCGGCACAATGCGATCTGTCGGGCTTATGGAGTAGGGCGACCGGTGTCCAAATGCACCACATTGCTCTCCGGCCCAAGGACGTCCGAAAAGTGCGTCACCTTGTTTGAATCACAGACATACAGCCACTTGTTGTCGAACAGTTCGCCATCGCGAATGTAGCCGAAAACGGCGCCTTTTGCGCCCCGCCAGAAAAGCTGCGGCGGCAGTGCTGTGCCCGATTTTTCCCAATTCGGTTCGATGAATTCGTCAATGGTTTTCCAATGTATCATCCGTGTCTCCACCTAGTTTGATCCGGCTGCGGACTGTTGCACGTGCGTTGGTACACCGATTTGGGCCCAAATACGCCACTCACCACATGAGAAGTCGGGGTTGTGCAGCAGAGCCTCCCGCGCCCCCATGCACATTCGAACAAATACGTAGTCTCAGCGGAACGTGCCTGCGGCTCAGTTGTTCTGCCGGTATCCCACACGCGCTCAAGTGCGCAGAACAGCAGAAGGAGGTCCTCTCATGAGGATAGGTGCGGTAGCAGCGGCATTGCTCGTTGCGGCGGGTACGACGGTTACCCAGGTCGAAGCCCGCGAAGGCGGCGGTCATGGTGGCAACGGCGGCGGTGGCGGCAGCATGTCCGGAGGCGGTGGCGGAGCCCGCACGGGTGGCGGCGGGCGTATGGACGGTGGCGGCGGAGGCCGAATGGACGGTGGTCGCGTGGGCGGCAGCGGAAATTACAGTGGCGGCGGTGAAGGGCCACGTGGCGGCCTTCGCGGCGGCGGAACGGAAAGATATCGCGGCGGACAAGTTGATCGCGGCGGCGGTGGTCGTCATTACGGTGGCAGTTGGAATGGTGGCGGCGGTTATGGCTACGGCGGCGGTCGCAATCACCACCGTCGCGGATTTTATGGGTACGGTTTCGGCCCCTCTATATACCTGAACGGCGGCTATGGGTATGGCGATAGCTGCGGATGGCTTTATCGGCGTGCAGAGTCGACCGGCAGCCGGTACTGGTGGCGCCGCTACGAAGATTGCATCGACTAGCAACGAAGGGTCCCGGAATCGGGACCCTTTTTCTTGTCACGGCGGCCACTCACCGGCCCGGCCGCCCCGTCTTCTTGATCCGTCCGCGGCGTGATTTCGTCTCCGTGGGATCGTCGATCTCGATCGTACGCGCGGGCAAGCGCGGCTTTGCGGGCAGCGTCGTGCCCGACTTCACCGGCCCCGACTTCAACGGCAGCGAGGCATGCGGCCCCATTTCGTCAAGCGTCGGCTTATGCGGTCCGCGAATGTTCTCTCCGAACGCACCGGCTTTCGTTCGCGGATCAACGACAATGGTCCGCGCCGGGAGCGGCCGATCCGTCCCCGGCCCCATCTCGTCCAGCGAGGGCTTCTTGACGCGACTGCTATTCCCGCCCGGCGGCCGGCTCTCCGCAGGAGAGTCGCCGGGCGTCATCAAAGGATTTCCCGGCGGCCGGCTCTCCGCAGAAGAGTCGCCGGGCGTAACCAAGCGACCAGAGTCGCCGGGCGGCGCACTCAATAAATTACCCGCAGCACCATACTTCTTGACGCCTCGATAGCCGCCCGTGCGGTCATCGATCTCGGATTGGCGGGCCAGGGGATCATCGGCGATGGCCAATTCCGTCTCGCGCAGCCGTTTGATTTCATCGCGGAGCCGCGCCGCAGTCTCGAACTCAAGATCAGCGGCGGCGGCACGCATGCGCCGCTCCATGTCCTCAAGTGTTTTTCCAAGGTTGTGCCCGACGAGCGGCTGATCCGCGAGACCAGCGTCGACCGTGACATGATCCTGTTCGTAGACGCTCGCCATGACGTCGTGAATGTTCCGCTTGATGCTTTCGGGTGTGATCCCGTGGGCTTCGTTGTACGCGCGTTGCTTGTCGCGGCGACGGTTCGTCTCCGCGATGGCGCGTTCCATCGAGCCCGTCATCTGGTCGGCATAAAGAATGACGCGACCATCGACGTTGCGTGCCGCGCGGCCAATCGTCTGGATGAGTGACGTTTCCGAGCGCAGGAAGCCTTCCTTGTCCGCGTCGAGAATGGCGACCAAGGCGCACTCGGGAATGTCGAGACCTTCGCGCAGCAGATTTATGCCAATGAGCACGTCGAACGCGCCAAGCCGCAAATCGCGGATGATTTCGATCCGCTCCAGCGTCTCGATGTCGGAATGCATGTAGCGGACCCGGATTCCGGTCTCGTGCATGTATTCGGTGAGATCCTCCGCCATACGTTTCGTCAGTGTCGTAACGAGAACGCGATGCCCCTTCTTTGCAACTTCGCGCACTTCCGCCAAGAGATCGTCGACCTGGTTCTTCGCCGGACGAATTTCAACGTCCGGATCGATAAGTCCCGTCGGACGAATGACCTGCTCGGAGAAGGTACCGCCGGTCTGCTCCAGTTCCCACGCGGAAGGTGTGGCCGAAACATAGACAGATTGCGGCCGCATCGCATTCCACTCCTCGAAACGGAGCGGACGATTATCCATGCAGGAGGGCAGACGAAAGCCATATTCCGCCAGCGTCGCCTTGCGCCGGTAGTCGCCGCGGAACATGCCGCCGATCTGGGGAATGGTGACATGGCTTTCATCGGCGAAGACGAGCGCGTTGTCGGGCAGGTATTCAAACAGTGTCGGCGGGGGCTCGCCCGGCGCGCGGCCGGTGAGATAGCGCGAATAGTTCTCAATGCCCGCGCACGATCCTGTTGCCTCCATCATCTCCATATCGAACGTCGTGCGTTGTTCGAGGCGCTGCGCCTCCAGCAGCTTGCCGACGGCATAGAGTTCATCGAGGCGTTGTTTGAGTTCCGTTTTGATGTTCTTGATCGCCTGCTGCAGCGTCGGCTTAGGCGTCACGTAATGTGAGTTCGAGTAGACTTTCACCAGCGAAAGGTCGTCGGTCTTGTTGCCGGTCAGCGGATCGAACTCGACGATGCTTTCCACTTCGTCGCCAAACAGCGAAATTCGCCACGCGCGGTCTTCGTAGTGGGCCGGAAAGACTTCGACCGTATCGCCGCGCGCCCGGAACGTCCCGCGCGTGAAGGCGGCTTCGTTGCGCCGGTAATGCAGGGCAACGAGATCGGCGAGCAGCTGGTCGCGCGATAGCCGGTCGCCGACCTTCACCGCGAACGTCATCGCTGTGTAGGTCTCCACCGAGCCGATACCGTAGATGCAGGAAACGGACGCGACGATGATCACGTCGTCGCGTTCCAGCAGCGACCGCGTCGCCGCATGCCGCATCCGGTCGATCTGCTCGTTGATCGACGATTCTTTCTCGATGTACGTGTCCGTGCGCGGGACGTAAGCCTCCGGCTGGTAATAATCGTAATAGGAGACGAAGTACTCGACCGCGTTGTTGGGAAAAAAGCTCCGGAACTCGCCGTACAGCTGCGCCGCGAGCGTTTTATTCGGCGCCAGGATGAGGGCCGGCCGCTGCGTTGCCGCGATCACCTGCGCCATCGTGAAGGTTTTGCCCGAACCCGTGACGCCGAGCAGAACCTGGTCGCGTTCGAGTTCATTGATCCCCGAGACCAGTTCCGCGATCGCGGCCGGCTGATCACCCTTGGGCTCGAATTCCGAGACGATCTCGAACCGGATGCCGCCCTCGCTCTTTTCCGGGCGCGCCGGCCGGTGCGGCACGAACTCGCGCGCCACGCCAGCAACGATCGGATGCGAGGCCATCATGGGCTGCCGGAGCAGGATTTCCTTGGCCCGGTCGCTGCGCTCGTCCGGCTTGGCGAGCAGCGCGTTGAGCATGTCCGAAATCGAGCTGTCGCCGGCGCGCGGCGGCAGTGGACCGGAGGTGCGAAGCGCCGGCAGTGTCGAAGTCCCGGGAATGTAGGCCGATTGCATCGACTCGCCGAAGCCGGGCGTGCCCGCGGCTGTCTCTGCCGGCGGCGCGGCAGGTTTCCCCGACCGCCCCCGTGACGGACGCGCTTTCGGCAGATCGGATTTGGGTGGGCGTGACATAGGTCGAATATGGTCCGGATGGCGCTACGTCTCAAGAGCACCGGCTTGCGGCGGCAGGAATAGCGGTTTGAACGTCCGATCTGGTCTGATCTGTTCTTTGTTCAGCTCCCACACGCCGCGTCGCAGATCGCATGGCGTCAATCAGTCGTATAGGGCGTAGCTGTTGATTGCGATGTCATTCGGCGTCTCGACCGATCCTGAATTTGCTGAGGTTTCATCATGCCAACTTCCTCTTGCCGAATCGCAATTATGCTTGTGCTCACAACTATTGCGTCAGCGGCAGGGCCGGTTGCTGGCGCTAACGCCGCCGCCGCGGGTAACGATACGGTCGGACCCGTCGTCAGCGTCACGCCGGGCTCGGGCAAGATTGATGGCGAAGTCAGAGCCTCGATGATCGTTGCGGCCCCGGCGGCTGCCATCTACAGCGCCTTGATCGAGTGCGCCAAGGCGCCGGAGGTTTTTCCATCGCTCAAGAGTTGCCGCGTGGTCGAGGGCCAAGCCGGGCAGTCTTGGGACATTCGCGAACATAAGGTCGCGAGTTGGGCAAGCTTTCTCCCCGATATGCGAACCGTGTTCCGCTCCGAATACGTCCCCAACCGAAGCATAATGTTCCGTCTCATCGCTGGTGATTTGCAGCATCTTGACGGCGGATGGAAGCTCGAGCCCGTGACCGGGGGAACCCGCGTGACCTACGAAGCCCGCGTCGGATTTAATGCCTTCGTCCCCGGGTTCCTCGTGCGCCAGTCGCTGACTGCCGACGTGCCGAAATTCATGGCCGCAATCCGAGATGAGTCGGTGCGCCGCGCGCCTGCTTTCGCGGACGCCAAGTTTTGACCCCACCGACTGACGGCGAAGTCTTGATGCGGATCAATAAACGGGAATTGCAAAACCCGTTGAAGTGTTTACCACCCTCCGAAGCCTGGCGGCGGCCGCTGAGGCTGCAACGGAAGGCCGGAGAAATATGGCACACACCCGGGTGGCGCTGATTTCGGGCGGCAATCGCGGCATTGGTCTTGAGATTGCCCGACAGCTGGCGCGCAAGGGCGTGCTAATCGTCATTGGCGCCCGCGACCTGGCAAAGGGTGAGACGGCGGCGGTGGCGATCCGCGATGACGGCCAGCACGCTGAAACCGTGCAGCTCGACATTGCCGACGGCAACTCGGTCGCGGCCGCCGTGGAGGAAGTCGTTCGCCGGCACGGTCGCATCGAAATTCTCATCAATAACGCCGCCATATTGATCGATGGGCCGGGCGGCTTCAAATCCAGTTTGTTCGAACTGAAGGCGGAAACGGCGCGCCAGACCTTTGAGACCAACTTGCTCGGACCGTTGCGCCTGACGCAGGCCGTGGCGCCGATCATGGAACGCAATGGCTATGGGCGCATCGTCAATCTGTCGTCGGGGGCCGGGCAATTGTCCGACATGCGCAGTGGCTTTCCGGCTTACCGGATGTCGAAGACCGCTCTCAATGCCCTGACGCGCATTACCGCTGCCGAACTCGCCAGTACCAACATCAAGGTCAATGCCGTTTGCCCAGGGTGGGTGCGGACCGACATGGGAGGTGCGGAAGCGGAGCGACCCGTAGAAGTCGGCGCTGAAACGCCCGTCTGGCTGGCGACACTTCCCGAAGACGGTCCGACCGGAGGCTTCTTCCGCGATAAGCGGCCCATCCCCTGGTGAGATGCCGCGCCGTGCGATTAACGCGCGACCTACAGGCCTTTGACGACGTTGCCGACCATCAGGACGAAATACGCCGTGATCGCCAGCCAGAACTCTTGGTGCGGCAGGTGGCGTGGGATGGGCAGAAACTGCAGCTTCGTCATGATCGCGAGGAACGCGAGCAGAAGCGAAATCATAAAGATAATCACAGTCGGCGGATTGAGACGCATGCAAGTCCCCCGGTCGCAAGGCCGGGCGTAAGCGCCCCGGCTCCGCCCCGGTCGAGACAATAGGCGGGGACGCCTCGCCAGCGCAATCCCGGCGACCCGATCAGGCAGCAAGGTGTGACTTAGAGCGCGCGGTCCAGCGGCGGCGTAATCGTGGTCAAGCCCCGGCCTTCGGCGTCGACGGACAGCCGCACTATACCGCTGTCAGGTTTATCGACGCGGCGGCCGGTGATATCGAAACGCGCCGAACGCCCGTCACCTGTGTCAATCCGAGTGGCAGCGCCGCCAGCTTCCTCGACGGCGACCACATCGATGATCTCGCGATCAGAGGGGCCGAAATTGACAACCACCCGGTCTCCGGCCGCAACGGGAGCCGTCCACGCAACGCGAGAAATATTTTCTGCGTCAGGTGCCCGCGTCAGCCAAAAGCCTTCCGAACCTTCTTCGTAGGCGCGGCTCGCAATGGCGGTTGCCGGCCGAACCGTATTTTCGGCCGCCATCAAACGGGCCTCGGTCTCAGCGGCGAAGGACAGGCCGCGCTCGAGTTGCGCGCTTGGATTAACAAAGGCAATGGCCCCGGCCAGAGCAAAGACCGGTGCAAGCACGACGGAAGCCGCGAGCCCCCGGCGAACGGTGTTAACCGCGATCGCCGCGCCCGAAACAGGAGGCTGGTTCGAAGTCGCTTGACCGGCCATGTGTTACTGTCCCTGTGAACCGAACGCTTATCCACGACAAGCGGTTCGGTTGCCAAATTTTCGTGACGTTATCGGTACGCCGAGCGACGCCGGCCGGATCCCCGCAGATGCAACGCTTCCTCCGCATACACGCGCCGGACGTGACGATACAAGGCAAGATTGAAGGCCATAAACAGCGAAAACATGGCAGCCATCAGCGCCAGCGGCAACCAGCGTGTTTCGGCGAGGGTTAAAACCGCGGCCTCGACGGCGCCTGCTGGTGATGTCCCGCCGACGATCGCAATCATTGCCAGCGAAAACAAACCAAGACCCATGAGAATGTCGAGCGTGAAACGACGCCCGTTGATGCGGAATGATCCGGTCATGTTTGTGCCCTCCATCTGCTTCGGCATCCGAATCGGATGCGCTACCTTTGCTTGGCAGTCATTACCAACCGGTGACGTGGCGTGGGTTGGCCGGGAATAAGGCGATGCGCGGGCATTTTGTAACTGAGCTCAACATGTTGCAACCAGAGCGCAATTGCCGAAATGCGCACCAGTTGGCCCTCTAATCCGTCATCTCAGTCCCGACCAATGGGCGACTTGCGAATTGCTGCACTGCGGCGTAGCTTCCCGGCCGCTCGCGGAGCGCAGTGCGCACCCACATCCACCCGGTTACGAAAGAATTGAGCCATGGGCTTTTTCGCCGACAGCCTGAACCGAATTCAGCCCTCCGCCACCATTGCCGTCTCGACCAAGGCGCGCCAGCTGAAAGCCCAGGGCCGGGACATCATTTCCCTCTCCGCTGGCGAGCCGGACTTCGACACGCCGCAAAACATCAAGGACGCCGCCAAGCGCGCGCTTGACGAAGGCAAGACGAAATACACCGACGTCGACGGCATCCCTGAATTGAAGGCGGCGATTGTCGCCAAGTTCAAGCGCGAGAACGGGCTCGACTACAAGCCGGCCAACGTGTCGGTTGCAACGGGCGGCAAGCAGGTAATTTATAACGCTTTATTGGCGACCCTTAATCCGGGCGACGAAGTTGTCATACCCTCACCGTGCTGGGTGTCCTACGCCGACATCGTGTTGCTCGGCGGCGGCACGCCCGTGTTCGCACCGACCAAGGCGGAGGACGGCTATCGTCTTCGTCCCGAAGTGCTCGACAAGGCCATCACGCCGAAAACCAAATGGCTGATCTTCAACGCGCCATCAAACCCGACCGGCGCCGCGTATTCGCGCGAAGCCTTGCAGGCGCTGACAGACGTGCTGATGCTGCCGAAGAACAGTCACGTCTGGGTGCTCACCGACGATATCTACGAGCACCTGCTCTATGACGGCTTGAAGTTTTTCACGCCGGCGCAGGTGGAACCCGGCCTCATCGATCGCACGCTGACCATGAATGGCTTATCGAAGGCCTACTGCATGACCGGCTGGCGTCTGGGTTATGCGGCCGGGCCCGAAGCCCTGATCAAAGCCATGTGCAAGCTGCAGAGCCAGTCGACATCGAACCCGTCGTCGATTACGCAATGGGCAGCCGTCGAAGCATTGAACGGCCCGCAGGGGTTCATTGCCGAGAACAACAAGAAGTTCCTCGAACGCCGCGATCTCGTTGTTTCGATGCTGAACCAGACCAAAGGCCTGCATTGCCCGAAGCCCGAAGGCGCGTTCTATGTTTATCCCTCGTGCGGCGATGCCATCGGCAAGTCGACGCCGAAAGGCACCGCGATCAAGACCGACGATGATTTCGTGACGGCGTTGCTTGAGGAAGAAGGCGTGGCCGTCGTACAGGGTGCGGCGTTCGCTGGCAGCCCGGCTTTTCGCATCTCTTACGCGGCCTCGACTGAAAGCCTGAAGGAAGCCTGCACACGCATTCAGCGCTTCTGCGGCAACTTGAAATAATGCGCCTGCGGCGCCGGCATCAGGGTAGCCTGCCGCCGGCCGCAACAATCCCGCCGATCACGAGTGTCGCAGCAATGCCGAGCAACACGAGGGCGCGCAAAATCGGCCGCGGGAGTGGAGCCGCGTCGGCTCCATCTTCGTAGGAGCCCGCCGGCTTCTTGCCCGTGACCATGGCGGCAATGAGTGGCTCGCGCTTCACGACGCTGTAATAGACGTTCGCCGCGATGTGGACCGCGATCAGGGCCAGCAGAACCGGCTCGAACATGATCCGGTGCCAGCGCGTGAACACCTTCGCCCATGCTTCGCCAGCATACTTATAAAGCGGCCCTGTGGCGTTGTCATTGTGTTCGAGCGCGAACAGACCCAGTGTCCCGATGACGCCGACGGCGCCGATCAACAGCACTATGAACAGGCCGCCGAGCGGATTGTGGCCGAGGAAGTGGCGGGAATTCCCGCGAACGAGGTCGCGAGCGTAGCTAAGCGCTGCTGCCGGTCCGCGCACAAAGGTGGCGAAGCGGGCCGACCCTGGACCGGCAAACCCCCAAAGAATGCGCCAGACGATAAGTGTCAGAAGCGCAAGCCCGTTCCAGCGATGCCAGACGAGACGCGGGTCCTCCAGTTCCTCGGAGTATTCAAAGCTCACCCACGCCGCCACAATAAGGGCGACAAGGGTCCAATGGAAAACCCTCGTCGGCAGATCCCAAGCGGCGATCCGCACTCTGCCCTCAACGCGTTCTGGCATTGGATATGATCAAATGCTCTGCCGGCTTGGCGTCTCAGTCTTTCGGCTTGCGATACTTCTTGTGGCAGCCGCCGCAGTTGCCCATGACCTTGGGCCATTCGGCTTCAAACGTATCGGCGTCGGTGATTGAAGCGTCCGCGGCTTTGGCCGCCGCGGCGAGTTTAACAAAGCGCTCCTCGAAATCAGCCTTGTTCTCCCAGATGACCGGCAGCGCTTCCGTCTTCTCGCCTTCCTTGCTGTCGTCCGGGAACAGCTTGGGCTGCAGCGCTGCCTTTTCCTGGAACACCTTGATCGCATTCTTGACGGCAGCGAGATCGAAATCGGCTTCGCCCTTGAGCATCGCGCCGGTCGGCTTAGCCGCGTCACCCAGGGCTTTGAAGTTGGCCTGTCGCTCTTTGATAATCGCCGAATTCTGGGCGATCGCGGCGGCGGGAACGGCGAGCAGCGTGGCTGCAATCAAAACGGCACGAAGCATGGCTGAAATCTCCTGACAAAAAACCGACGACGGCAAGGGTGACCGCTCGCCTGCGCAAGGTCAACGCCTTCCAGCGATCAATGGATCTTTGGCAGGTCAATCTAATGGATTTTCGTCCCATGCGGTGGACCGCTGGACACATGCAGAGCGTGCAACTCTCACTGCACCTCGCAACATGACATCAGGATGACATCAGGCCGGAGCGCGGCTCTGTAGCCAAGTGGTCACCGCTGGCGCGGATGGCAACCAGGATTTGAGCTTGGCAAAATAGGCTGCCGCCGCCGCTGACAAATCCACGGTCTCTTCCACGACGACCGTTTCCGGATCGGTCTCGGAGGCGTCTTGCGGGGGGATCATTGAAAACCCTGCGGCCCGCGCCGCCAACATCAGTTGGTCGTCTGTCATGACAAGTCCTGGCCCGCTACGCGATACAAATACCGGATGTTGCCCCACCCGTACGGGATGTTTCCAATCTGATTGCGACGTGCCGATCACAACAGACGGAAACAGCTTCGACAACAAACGATCACAATTCATAGTTGGTGCGTTGGCACCGCACGTCAAGATTAAACACGAGCATTTGTTTCTATTTACTTGCGTTCGATCGAAGTTGTCTCGCAATGCAAAATATTAATCGGTTAGATGGAGCCGCTTGTATTGCGGCGCAATGCGGATAAACGCCTATTTCGGTCAAACACATTGCAGCGCGGCATGAGAAGAAAGCGCCCGACGAGTGTCCCCGTCTCGCACGTTTACGTGACAGCCTCTTGCCAGCCAGCCTCTGCGGCGCGAGCATCGCAACGATCGCACGCCTTCACGAGGCGCTAAAGGCGCGCGACAGCGCCCTCAGTCGCGCCTTGCTCAGCCGCCGCCGGTGATCCGGCACGAGCGGCAAAGGAGGACACCATGGGGAATTTGGAAAACCCAACCGGCGGCCCGGCATCGGGCCGCAGCAGCCGCTGCATTGCACTGGTAGGCCCGTATCTCTCCGGCAAAACGACGCTGCTCGAAGCCATTCTCGCCCGGACCGGCGGCATCAGCCGACAAGGCACTGTCGCCGACAAGAGCAGCGTCGGCGACGCCAGTCCCGAAGCTCGCAACCATGGCATGAGCGTTGGCCTCAACGTGGCTGATGTCCAATTTCTCGGCGACACGTTCACGTTTATCGATTGCCCTGGATCGGTTGAGTTTCAGTACGAGGGTGCATTGGCTCTAACCGGCGTCGACGCCGCCGTCGTCGTCTGCGAACCCGACTTGAAACGCTTGCCTGCTCTGCAGTTGATTTTGAAATCGCTGGAAGACCGTGGCATCCCCCATTTCCTGTTCCTGAATAAGATCGACAGCGTCTCAGCATCCCTACGCGATATCATCCCGATGCTGCAGCCGGCGTCGTCGCGGCCTTTGGTTCTGCGCCAAATCCCAATTTGGGAAAACGGCATTGCGACCGGCTTCATCGATCTGGCCTCGGAGCGGGCCTATGTCTATCGCGAGCATGCGCCGAGCCAGATCGTGCCACTGCCCGATGACCTTGCGGCTCGCGAAAAAGACGCCCGCTTCCACATGTTGGAGCAACTCGCAGATTACGACGACGCCCTCATGGAGCAACTGCTGTCGGACATGCAGCCGCCGAACGACCATGTGTTCAACGATTTGACCGCAGACCTGCGCCAGGGCCTGATTTGCCCGGTTTTGATTGGCAGCGCGGAAAACGGCAACGGAATTTTCCGCTTGTTGAAAGCGCTCCGTCACGAAGTTCCGTTCGTCGAAGACGTCGCGGCCCGGCTCGCCGCCGATCGCGCCAACAGCTCAGCCATCGTGCTCAGAAGCTATCACACCGGTCATGGCGGAAAGCTGTCCTTGGTCCGCGTCTTGAAGGGTGAGATCGCCGATGGCGCCACACTCTCGGGTTCGAGCAGCGGCACAGAACGGGTGGCTGGTATCTTCACATTGCGCGGCGAAGAACCGGTCAAACGGGGCAAGGCCCGCGCCGGCGACACGGTCGCCCTCGGCCGCCTGGATTCAATTCGCGCCGGCGAAACCGTCACGACCGATAAAGTCCCTCTCGTTGCGATCGTCGTCCCTGCGCCACCCGAGCCAGTTCTCTCAGCCGCTATTGGCTTGCAGGATCGCAAGGACGAGGTGAAGTTGTCGTCCGCGCTCGCCAAACTCGTGGACGAGGACCCCTCTCTGGTCGTCGAACACCCCCAGGACACGCACCAGACGTTGCTCAAAGGCCAAGGCGAGATGCATCTTCGCGTCGCGTTCGAGCGTCTCCAGCGCAAGCACGGCATCGCGGTCGAGCATTTGAAATGCCTCGTTCCCTACAAGGAAACGATCCGCAAATCCTGCGAGGTCCGCGGCCGCCACAAAAAGCAATCCGGCGGTCACGGCCAATTTGGCGATGTCGTCATCCGCATCGAACCGTTGCCGCGCGGCTCCGGCTTTCGGTTCACGGATGTGATTGCAGGCGGCGTGGTGCCCAAGCAGTACATTCCCTCGGTGGAAATCGGTGTGGCGGATTACCTGAAGACCGGACCGCTTGGCTTTCCCGTGGTCGATATTGCGGTCACCCTCACCGACGGTTCGTTCCATACCGTCGATAGCTCCGATATGGCTTTTCGCCAGGCCGGCCGCCTGGCCATGAGTGAAGGAATGCCGAGTTGCCAGCCTGTCCTGCTCGAACCCGTTAACTGGTGCGAAATCGCCGTCCCCACGGAAGCAACCGCGCGCGTCAACGCGATCATTTCCTCACGCCGCGGCCAAATTCTGGGTTTTGCCGCGCGCGACGGCTGGCCGGGCTGGGATATCGTCACCGCCCATTTGCCGGCCGCCGAAATGGACGATCTGATCGTGGAGCTGCGGTCGGCGACCTCAGGCGTCGGGACCTACAGGACCCGCTTCGACCATCTGTCGGAGCTCGTTGGGCGCCTTGCCGATCAAGTCCTCGCCACACACCGGCACGCGGCGGAATGACGAACCGCGCTGGGCGCTGGACCGGGCCCTCGGACGTGCGTCAATCGTAGAGAAAAAACGGATCGCTATCGCTGTTCTTTTTCGCCGCCGGCTTGGGCTTCTTTTGCGCCTGCGTCCGCGGCTTTGCGCGCTTGGACTTCGCCGGCACAGGTGCGACGGCCACGGGCGGCTGTGGGGTCGCTGGACCGACCGTAACAGACGGCGCAGGTTCCGCCGCCGTCGGGTTCAGCACCGGATCGCCCGACGGGTCGCCAATGGACCCCGTGGTGGCGGGTGGAACTGCCAGCGGCGCTGCTTCCGCCGCAGCGATTGGGGCGGCAGCCGGAGGACCAGCGGCAGGAGCGTCAGCGACAGTCGCGGCGGGATGAGCGTCGCGCGGTTGCGCCAGCTTGGTTTCCAACGCCTCACGCAGCGTTTTTTCGCGCGCCAGTTCCTCACGAATTGCTGCAGCGACGCGCGCCGCCTCCTGCCGGGCGTGCGACTCTCGCGCCAGCATTTCTTTAAGTGACGCGCTCTCGGTTTTGTCTACTGCCGCGGCAGGCGCGGTCGGCGTCGCCATGAAACGTGGGGCGGGCTTTGGGGCGTCGAGATTCGACAGTCCTGCAACCGAGGCCAAGGCCAGCACCGCCACGGCCCCACCCAACACGGCCTGCAGGCGCGAGGGCCGTCCGGTAAACTGCGGTTCGGATGCTGCTTCCGGGCGGTTCAAAACGGCGGCCGGCCACGGTGAATAGGCACCGAAATTCCAGACGTGGCCCTCCGGGTCACGCGCGGCATAGGCGCGGTCCCCCGCTTCGTCACTGCCGAATTCGAGGACGATCTCCGCCCCTGCGTCGCGTGAATGTTTGAAGTGACCTTCGACGTTATCGACCGCGACGTACACGCTTTGCGTGCCTATCCCGCCGACTTCGTCGGGTTGCTTCATGAGACTGTCGAGCACCGACTGTCCGACCGGTCCCAGCATGACGATGCCGCGCCCGTAGGACAATTCTGCGTAAGCCACGGTGCCGTCGGGATCGGTGATGATGCTGCGCCGTTCAAAACCGAAGGCGTGCGCGAGCCAGTCCACGGCGGCGGCCACGTCGCGGTATCGGATCAACGGTACGAGCCCGTTCGACGTCATTGATCAGCCTTGCAAGCGAATGCCAACGGAGCCCGCACACTACGGGAGAGATGGCATCGCTTCCCGGCGCCGGGAAAAAATGTTGTGCCCCGCTGCCTTCTACAACAACGAGCGAATCGACAATGCCCTCTCTCATGAACTGTGACGGATCGGTGCCCGGAGCGCTAGTGCGTCCGGGCACCTGTGGATTATTCCGTGAAGCTTATGTGGCAAGGCGCCGGAAGCCCAAAAAAGGCTTTGCAATCAATACGCGGCTTGGTTCGGCCAGAGCTGATGCAAGCGAGCGTCGCGCCCGCAGCCGCTGCGATAGAGCTTATATCGCATCGGATTCGTCTTGTAGTAATCCTGATGATAATCCTCGGCCGTTGTGAAAGTGCCCGCCGGCAGAACTTGAACGGCAATTTCTAAACCGTTCCGGTCGCGCGACAAGGCTGCTTTGCTCGCTTCCGCCGCCGCCTTCTGCGCTTCGTCATGCACGAAGATGGCCGGCCGATACGCTGCCCCGCGGTCGCAGAACTGCCCACCGCCATCGAGGAAATCGACGTTGTGCCAATACGTGTCGAGCAGGGCGTCGTAACTGACCTTCTTCGGGTCGAAACGCACCCGCACAGCTTCGAAATGACCTGTCAGGCCACTGCCGACCTGATGATACGTCGGGTTGGGTAAGGTGCCGCCCGTGTACCCGGAGACAACCTCGGTGACACCGGCGACCTTCTCGAAATCCTTTTCCGAGCACCAGAAGCATCCGGCAGCGAACGTGGCTTCTGCGATTCCAGCCGGAACAGGCGTCAGCGGTGTCTGCGTATCCTCAGCCATGCTGAGGCCGATGCCGGCTCCGGTCACGGCAGCGGCCAGCACGAGGCGGGCAAGCAATTTGTAGATCATGGCGCTATTCCTTTGATGAGATTGTTAAACGCCAGACTTGGGCACGAACTTCATTGCGACGCCGTTCATGCAATAGCGCTTACCCGTCGGCGCCGGGCCATCTTCGAAGACGTGTCCCAGATGGCCACCGCAGTTCGAGCAGTGCACTTCCGTGCGCGGATAGATCATCTTCCAGTCGGTCGAAGATCCGGTCGCCTTATCGATCGGCTGGAAGAAGCTGGGCCAGCCGGTGCCGCTGTCGAATTTGGCCTCGGATGTAAACACCGCCTGGTCGCAACCCGCGCAGTGATAGGTGCCCGGAGCATACGTCTTGTCGAGCGGGCTTGTGCCGGCGCGCTCGGTTCCATGCCGGCGCAGCACGTAATACTGATCCTTGGTCAGGATCTTCTGCCATTCTTCGTCTGTCTTGGTCACGGGAAACTCCTGGTCGGCTGCGCTGGCCGGAGAGGTGTGGCGCGTCAGGCCGGCTGCGGCAAGACCCAGCCCAGCAATGGTGAACTTACGACGGTCGAGCATGAGACGGTTCCTTGTCTTGAGGCCCGGTCCGGACGGTGTCCGGAACGCAGGCCCCATCGATTGCGATAAACTCTATACGGCATCGTCCGATTGCAGGTTTCAGCCGCACGGGCCTCATGACACGAAGTTCATCCAACGCCGTCGAGAAGGCTATCCACGGCAATGGCTTCCGGCGTGATTCGGCACCTGATGGCGTAGGCTTCGACCCCCGCGGCCCGGGCGGATGCCAAGGCGTCGGCATACTTCGGGTCGATGTCCCGCGCCGTCTGAAACCGCAATGCGTCGCCGCGCTGAATGAGATAGACCATGACGGCGCGGTGTCCCGCGCGCCGCATATCGGTCAATTCCGCCAGATGCTTGACGCCGCGCTCAGTGCGGCTGTCGGGAAACTCCGCCAAGCCCGGCTGGCGCAGCAGGTGGACGTTCTTGATCTCGACGTAGGCGCAACCCTTAATCGGATCTTCGAGTAGAATGTCTATCCGGCTCGACTGGCCGTATTTGACTTCGCGGCGCAACGAGGCATAGCCGGCCAGCGGTTGCACGAAACCCTCAGCGATGGCCTCCGACACGATGCCATTGGGATGGCTGGTATTGATGCCGACGAACGTGCGCGATGTGCCCGTGCCGAGTTCGACCAGTTCCCAGGTATGGGCATATTTTCGCGTCGGGCTGGCGCTCTGCGATAGCCAAATGGGCAGACCCGGCTCGGCAAGGCCCATCATGGACCCTGTATTGGGGCAGGTGGCCGTAATTTCTCGCCCGTCGTCGAGAACCACGTCGGCAAGAAACCGCTTGTAGCGCTTGACCAGCCGGCCACGCAGGAGAGGGGTTTTGAACTGCATGGCGTAGCAATACTGGCGCCGGGGTGCGGCCTGCAAGCCGGTTATCAGCGCCCCGCCGTCGGTGCTAGAATCCGGCGCCGCAAGTCTCAAATAGAAAGTAACCCGATCGTGACCCTCGATCCCAGCGTCACCGCCGGCCTGCTCGTCATCGGTGACGAAATCCTGTCCGGACGGACCAAGGACAAGAACATCGGCACCATTGCCGACCACCTGACCGCAATCGGTATCGCTTTACGCGAAGTGCGCGTGGTGGCCGATGTTGAACCCTCGATCATTGAGGCGGTCAATGCGTTGCGGCACCGCTACACGTATGTTTTCACCACCGGCGGCATTGGCCCCACGCACGATGACATCACGGCCGATGCAATCGCCAAGGCCTTTGCAGTTTCGATCGACGTCGATCCGCGTGCAGTGGCGATCATGAGGCCGGCCTACGAGAAACGTGGCATCGAACTCAACGCGGCCCGCCTGCGCATGGCGCGCATCCCGGCCGGTGCCGATCTCATTGTCAATGAGGTCTCCGTCGCGCCCGGATTTCGCATCGGCAATGTCATCGTCATGGCTGGTGTGCCGTCAATTATGGAATCGATGCTGCACTCAGCCACCGCCGTCCTGCAGACCGGCGCTAAAGTGGTGTCGGCGTCCATCGTCGTTTCACATGCGGAAGGCGAGATTGCCGAATTGTTCGCGGCGCATCAGTCGCAATGGCCTCAAGTCGCGATGGGCAGTTATCCCGCATTCAAGGATGGGCAGTACGCGACCGACCTCGTGCTTCGCTCGACAGACCCCGTCGCACTGTCATCCGCATACAACACTTTGACCGCCAAACTGTCCGAGTATGGGTTCAGTTTCGTCGTTACATAACAGAGCGTTAAATAAATTCCCTCCCAATAATTGAACGTCGTTCGTCAGCTCTGCGCTGCGACGACTTGAGAACTCGCGGGCACGAGACTTGTTTGCTCTTTTGCACCGCAGCAACGGTTAACGGTTGAGCGAGCGGGGCGCTCATGGCCGGTGTTTTGGTTCAACGGGTGGGAGTACCCCGATGTTTGGAACGAATTTGGCGGCGTCCGTCGGACGCCGATCCGCCGCGCGGGCGTTCGCCTCGTATGCAGCGCTGGCCGGAACCGCGCTGACAACATCGTTTGCGTTTGCTCCCGGCGCCGAAGCCAAGGGTCCGGGTCGGACCTACTGCTTCTACAAGACATGTCACCGAGTGAAGACGATTGCCGAAACGCAAGCGCTCGTCGGCCGCGATATGAAAGTCGTGGCGTCCCACTACGACAGCTGCACGAAAGACCGCTTCAATCCGTGCGGACTGACATCCTCCGGCGAACGCTTCGCGCCCGAACGCGCCGACAATGCCGCCAGCCCGGAACTTCCCGACGGCACCATCGCACTTGTCTGGTCGAAGTCATCGCGCGAGGCTGTGATCTTGCGCATCAACAACGCCGGTCCTTACTGGCGCAATCGCAAACTTGATCTATCGCGCGGCGCTGCGCGCAAGCTCGGCATTGCCGGTGTGGGCGAAGTCTCGCTGCGGGTTTTGAAGGCTCCCACGCCGACCGAGGCGCGCTATTCAAAAAATCGAAGGTACGATCCCGTCCCAGGTCCGATCGGCCAGTTTGCAAGTCTCGATGCTGCACATGCCGCCATGTCGATCATGGTAGCTGAGAGCAAGGGAAATACGGTCGCGCTCGCAGGTCTCGCCCCGCCGGCGGCTGGCGGCGATCCGGCGATCGACCTCGCGTCGGCCTACACGACCCCGCTCGTGCCGCGTTTGACGTTGCCCAACGGTGCTTTGGCAAAAGCGCTCATCGCTCAGTCGACGATCGAGCATAAGACTGTCCTGGCGTCCCTGCTGCCCGCAACGGACATAGCACCCGCGCAGCCGGCCAACGTAGACATCGAAGCCGTGACGCTGCGCGTCACGCCAACCCCGGTCGCCCGACCGCAGCGCATCCGCGTGCGTGCAGTCGAGGTGAAGCCCCTCGCGTCAGATCCGCTGACAGTGATCGCCGAATTGGTGACCTCTGTCGTCGCTCCACCCCCGCCGCCCGCTCGGCGAACGCGAACGGTTCGCAAATCGCCTGCTAAATCGACGACCGTGAAAGTCGCGGCGGATACCGTCAAGCGCCCCGCGGTCAAGCAGGCGGCGATTAAAGTGGCGCCGTCGCAGGAGTTCCGCGCCGGTTTCACGACCTATGCCGAGGACCGCCATCGCCATATTGCGACGACACCGGCCGCCGCGAAATCCACGCGCAAAGTCGCGCGCGCCAACGGCGCCGGAACTGGCCTCAGCGGGTCGCAGTCCGAGGGCGCGGCACCCTCCAAGCAAGCTCTGGCCGGTAAAGGGCGTAAATCCGCCTCCCTACGCAAGGGTGGCGGATGGCAATCATCAGCGATTGGGGATGAACTGCATCGGCGCCCGGCTCTGACCTTGCCGTTCCCGCCGGTTCCAGCCGGTGAATGGCGCAATGACGACAGTCGTCCGAGCGCGCCTCGTTTTCGGGTTCACCCCTCAGCGCTGGTCTAGGGCCATACTGCTGCGCACCGCGAGGAGAGCCTCGCGCAAGGAATCGACTTCGTCGTCACTGGTCATCTCGTTATCAGCTTCGCTGGTTGCCGATTTTGCTGCGGCCGTCGAAATGGGCGCGGCGTCAGGGTCAATTTCGTACGGCAACAAATCCGGTTCGACAATGATGTCGCTGAACAGATCGAAGTGCGTTTCGAGCGTGTCGAGGTACATCGCAACCAGATCGAGCAGCGTGCCGACGCGAATCCGGCCGGCCACCAGGAAGTCATCGCTGAAGTTTATGGCTTGCCCTTCGTGTGGGCCGGCGGCGTCCTCGGCGATGAGGCCGCGAGACCGCAGAAAAGCGACGGCCCCCCGCCCGCTTTCGAAATTGACGGCGGAGGGGTCGCCAAAATCAGCGACGGCTTCGATCAAGATGGCCGTGCCGGCATTGTAGAGCCGGGCGATGGTGGCAAAACGCGGATCGCGCTTGGCGATTTCTTCCGACCGCTCGCGCGATTTCAGCACTCTTGCGACGAGCAACTGCTCCAGCGAGCGAACGGTTTCGAGTATGGCGCGCTGCTCGGCCCGCGCATCAGCGATATCGTGCCCGTCGCGCCCCGCGCCCGTTTCCCATATGAGAACCGGTTTCGACATATCCTCCCCTGCCGCTAAAGCGGCGTCGAGGTTGTCGGCAAGCAGATAAACGTTAGGTGGAATGTACGGCATCGGCACGGTCATCTCGTTGCACCTGGCTTGAGCCAAATGAGCGGAGCGCAGCGAAGGCGCGCGATCACGCACAGGGGCATGGCATATTGTGCCTGATTCTTCTGCGGCCTAGCGAGATGCAAGTGCCTCTTTTCCACATGCTCCCGCGCCGTGCTGCCGGCTCCGCGTCAGCGGAGTCGCACGGCGCCACCAATCAAGAAACGTCCCGCGCCGTGCGGCCGGCTCCGCGTCAGCGGAGTCGCACGGCGCCACCAATCAAAGGCAGCGTTCGGGGTCAGACCCCTTTTGGAGCGTTCGGTTTTGGGGGGTCTGACCCCGGGTTCCCCCTTTTGAGGGGTCTGACCCCGGGTTCCCCTGACCCCGGGTTCCCCCCAATCAACTTACACCGGCCTTCGCCTTGCTCTTCTTCGCGGCAGGCTTCTTGGCTGCGGGCTTTTTCGCTGCAACATTGGCGCCGGCCGCGGGTTTGGCTGACTTTTTGGCCGCAGTCTTGGGCGCGGCCTTACGTGCGGGCTTTTTGCCCCCGCCCTTGGCAATGCGCTCTTCCAGCAAACGCACCGCGTCTTCAACGGTCAAGTTTGCCGGCTCGGTACCCTTGGGCACCGTGGCATTGACCTTGTTGTGGCTGACGTAGGGACCGTACTTGCCGTCCAGCACTTCGATCTTGCCGCCTTCCGTGGGATGTTCTCCCAGATCCTTGAGGACGGTTCGCTGCGCGGCTCCGCGGCCAAAGCGTCCTCCCGCGCCTTTGCCGGCCCGCTTGTCGGCCAGCACCGTCACGGCGCGGTTGACGCCGATCGTGAAGACGTCCTCAATCGTTGCCACGTTGGCGTAGGTGCCGTCGTGCAGGATGAACGGGCCGAAGCGGCCGAGGCCCGCCATGATCGCTGTCCCGGTCTCCGGGTGCATCCCGACCTCACGCGGCAGCGACAGCAACTGCAATGCTTTTTCCAGATCGATGGTGGCCGCGTCGATGCCTTTGGGGATCGAAGAGCGCTTCGGCTTTTCTTCCTTCGAGCCTTCCCCGATCTGTAGATACGTGCCGAAGCGCCCGTTCTTGACGAACACCGGTAGCCCGGTATCTGGATCAAAACCCAATTCGCGCTCGTCGCCCGCCCCACCTTCGCCGCTGGTCGTAAGCTGACGCGTGAAATTGCAATCGGGGTAGTTCCCGCACCCGATGAACGCGCCGTTCTTGCCCGAGATTTTCAGCGACAGCCGGCCTGTGCCGCACTTTGGACACTGGCGCGGGTCCGACCCGTCGCCCTTATCGGGGAAGACGTGCGGACCAAGCATTTCATTCAGTGCTTCTAAGACGTCGCCGACGCGCAGGTCCTTGATCTCGGCGACGGCACCCGTGAAGTCCCGCCAGAACTCGCGCAGCATTTCTTTCCAGTCGAGTTTGTTGTCCGAGATGAGATCGAGTTTCTCTTCAAGCCCGGCGGTGTAGTCGAACTCGACATACTTCTTGAAAAAACTCTCCAGGAAGGCCGTCACGAGCCGCCCCTTGTCCTCCGGAACGAGCCGCTTTTTGTCAATTCGGGTATAGCCGCGGTCGACGAGCGTCGCCATTGTCGAGGCGTAGGTCGAGGGCCGTCCGATGCCCAGCTCTTCCATGCGCTTGACCAGTGTCGCCTCCGAATAGCGCGGTGGCGGCTGCGTGAAATGCTGCTCGGCGGCAACGTCCTTGTCCGTGACGCGATCGCCTTCCGCGAGCCCCGGCAAGCGGCGGCTGTCGGCATCGTCGTCCGCGTCGTCCTTACCTTTTTCGACGACGCGCACCCGGTCGTCGCGGCCTTCCTCATACACTTTGAGAAAGCCGTCGAAGTTGATGATCGAGCCGGTGGCGCGCAGCATGTATGCCTTGCCGTCACGGCCCTTCACGTCGATGTCGGCGCTCGTCTGTTCCAGCTCGGCCGACGCCATCTGGCTCGCCAGCGTGCGGCGCCAGATCAGCTCATAAAGAGCCGCCTGATCGCGGTCGAGATAACGCGCGACATCTTTCGGCCGCCGGGCGGGGTCTGTTGGCCGGATGGCTTCGTGAGCCTCCTGCGCGTTCTTCGCCTTCGATTTGTATTCGCGGATGAACGGCGCCACATATTTCTGCGAAAACTCGCGCGCGATCATCCCGCGGATGGCGTTGACCGCTTCCGGAATGATCGTCACAGCGTCGGTTCGCATGTACGTGATGAGACCGGTGGTCTCGCCGCCGATATCGACACCTTCGTAAAGGCGCTGGGCGATTTGCATCGTTTGCTTGGCCGAATAGCCCAGCTTGCGCGAGGCATCCATTTGCAGCGTCGAGGTCATGAACGGCGGATAGGGGTTGCGCTTGGCCGCTTTCTTTTCCAGGCGCGAAACCGTGAACTGGCCCTTTTCGATCGCCGCGACGATGGCCTTGGCGTTCGTCTCGTCCTTGATGTCGAGTTTTTTCAGCGTCGTGCCGTTGATCGCGGCGACCCGGGCCGGGAACGCCTCGCCCTTCGCCGTCGTCATCGTCGCTTCGATGGTCCAGTACTCATCAGTACGGAACGCTTCGATTTCAGCTTCCCGGTCGCAGACGAGACGCAGCGCTACTGACTGAACGCGGCCAGCCGAGCGGGCTCCCGGCAATTTGCGCCACAGCACCGGCGACAGCGTGAAACCGACGAGATAATCCAGCGCACGGCGGGCGAGGTAGGCCGAAACCAGCGGCTCGTCGATGTGCCGGGGTTCGCTGAGAGCGGCCAGAATGGCGGGCTTCGTTACCGCGTTAAAGGCGACGCGCTCGATTTCCATACCCTTTTTCAGGGCCTTCTTGGCGCCAAGCACTTCCAGGATGTGCCAGGAAATCGCCTCGCCTTCGCGATCGGGGTCGGTCGCCAGGATCAGTTTGTCCGCATCTTTCACCGCGTCGGCGATCTCTTTCATCACCTTGCGGCCGCGGCTGTCGTCCATGTCCCAGTGCATCTTGAAGTCTTGGTCAGGCTCCACCGCGCCGTCCTTGGCGGGCAGATCGCGCACGTGCCCGTACGACGCGATCACCTTATAGTTCGCGCCGAGGTACTTCTTGATGGTCTTGGCCTTGGCAGCCGACTCGACGATCAGGACGTTCATGCCGTGCTTTCTGTGAAATGCGGTGCGCGGACGGAAGCCGGGACAATTACAGATTGCAAAAACGTGCCGACTTCGGGGCGCGATACATGGGAGATCGCGACCCGCCTGTCAAACCGCGGCCCCGCGCCTTTACCCTGAAGTGGGGCGCTGACGAGTACCGGACACGCTCCCTAAGTTACGGAGGAGACGCGCAATTTTCAGCCCGGCAGGTCGCGAAGGTCGCGGATCGCCGGCATGAGCGCATCGAAATGGTCGATGATGCGGTCCGGTGACAATTGGCTGACGGGGACGTCGGTATAGCCAAAGCTGACCGCGATGACGGGGATGCCGGCCGCCTTGGCCGTTTGAATGTCCACACAACTATCGCCGACCATCAAAGCCCGCCGGGGATCGCCGCCAGCCATGCGCACGGCTCCGAGCAAGTGATCGGGATGCGGTTTGCAGACCGGGAATGTGTCGCGACCGGCCAAAGCATGAAAGTGGCGGTCGAGGTCGAGTGCGGCCAGCAGCGAACGCGACAATCCCTCGCGCTTGTTGGTACAGATGGCAAGCCTCGCCCCGTCCGCCGCAAGGGCCTCGATGGCAGCCACGACACCGGGATAGGGCCGGCTCTCGCGGGCGATGTTGCCCTCGTAATAAACAAGGAAAAGATCCAGCAGCCGGTCGATTTCCGCGTCCGGCAGCGCTTGGCCCGAATGATTGAGCCCTTCGACGATCATCCGCCGCGCGCCGAACGAAATCCAGGGACGTAAGAGTTTGGCCCCAACTGGTGCGAGGCCGATGTCCGACAGCGCGTGGTTCGTCGCTCCGACGAGATCGGGCGCGGTATCGACGAGGGTTCCGTCGAGATCGAAAACGGCAGTCAGGTTATCCATGCGCCGCGCCTATAGCATGAGCATCCACTCAAGCTCATAGAAAAGATGGGCTTTCCGCGATCCATCAGCGACCGGTGTCGACGGTTTTTTCGCGGCCATTTTGAACGCAGCCGTGCTAGGGAAGTCGCGATCCGGCCGCACCAGCCCCAGGAAATCCTCGCGATGACCCCAGACATTATGAAAATCTCGGCCGCGGTCCGGGCGCTGGCCTTCGTGGAACCCGGCATGCGCATTGGCCTGGGAACCGGTTCTACTGCGGCCCAATTTATCAATCTTCTCGGCCAGGAAGTGAAAAAGGGCCTGGATGTCGTTTGCGTGCCAACGTCCGAAGTTACGCGCGCTCAAGCCCTTGCCCTCGGCATACCGCTCACGACACTCGATGATGTGCCCTTTCTTGATCTGACCATCGACGGTGCCGATGAGATCGACAAGGAACTGCGTCTAATCAAGGGCGGTGGCGGAGCGCTCCTGCGTGAGAAGATCGTGGCGACTGCCTCCGATCGGATGCTGGTCATTGCCGATGAAAGCAAGCTCGTCGACACGCTAGGCGCGTTCCCGCTGCCAGTCGAAGTCGTTCTGTTCGGTCTCAACGCAACGCGCAACATGATCGAGATGCTCGCCGCCGACGCCGGCTGCCAAGGCGAAATCCGGCTGCGCATGAAGGTCGATGGAACAGCCTTCAGGACCGACAGCGGCAACGCCATCTTCGATTGCCATTTCGGCCGCATCGATGATCCCGAAAGCCTCGACGAGGCGCTGAAGTTCATTCCCGGTGTTGTCGAAAACGGACTGTTTCTCGGCATCGCCGATGCCGCCGTCATCGGCGGGCGCGAAGGCATCAGCGTCCTCTCGGCCACTTACGGTGAGGAAGCCGAAGCCGGTTGAACTTGATTTTCCATGGAAAGGCGAATGCCATGCAACGGCCGCGCGGAACGATCATTGCTGCGATACTTGCCCCCATTGCATTGTTCACGGCGTTTTCCGCCGGCTATGTCATGGCCGAGCCGGAAAAACCCTCCGCTGCCAGCCTGTCCGCCGCGCACGAACTGATCGTGGCGACAGGCGCATCGAAGCAATTCGAGGCCGTCGTTCCCATGATGGTCCAGCAGCTGGAGCCCATCCTCCTGCAGATGGCGCCCGGTAAGGAGGCGGAAATCAAGGAAATCACGGGCCTCATCGTGAAGCGCTTCGCCGAACGCAAATCCGAGATGATGGACATCATTGCCAACGTCTATGCAACGAAGCTGACCGAACCGGAGATGAAAGATCTCACCGCCTTCTTTTCAAAAGGCGCCGGCGCAGCTTTTATTGCCAAGCAACCGGAAATCTTGACCGAAAGCATGGCCGCCGGCCAGCAGTGGGGCCAGAAGATCGGCATCGAGATCGAACAGCAGATCCGTGAGGAAATGCAAAAGCGCGGCATCAAGATTTGAAGTCTTCCTGACCCAGTAAGTTTAATGACCAACTTCGACTTCGACCTTTTTGTCATTGGCGGCGGATCGGGCGGCGTGCGCGCCTCGCGCATCGCGGCCGGTCACGGCGCGCGTGTGGCTATCGCCGAAGAGAGCCGTTTCGGCGGCACCTGCGTCATCCGTGGCTGCGTGCCCAAGAAACTGATGGTCTACGCCTCCCGCTATTCCAGTGACGTCGCCGATGCACGCGGCTTTGGCTGGACCATTCCCGAAGCCGTCTTCGATTGGCCATTGCTGATCGCGGCCAAGGATCGCGAAATTGCCCGGCTCGAAGACCTCTATCGCAAAGGTCAGGAAATAGCCGGCGCGACGGTCTTCGACGAACGCGCCGTCGTGGCGGGGCCCCACGCTGTCGCGCTTTCGAGCGGCCGCACGGTAACGGCCGGCAAAATCCTGATCGCGACCGGTGGGCTGCCCAACGTCGATGGCCTGCTGCCCGGCGTCGAACACGTCATCACCTCAAATGAAGTCTTCGACCTGAAAGCCCAGCCGCGACGGATCATCATCGCCGGTGGCGGATATATCGCTGTCGAATTCGCCTCGATCTTCGCCGGTCTCGGTTCTGAGGTCACGCTCATTTATCGCGGTGAAAAGGTACTGCGCGGCTTCGACATGGGCTTGCGCGACAGCCTCATGGAGGCCATGGCCGCGCGCGGCATCCGCCTCGTTATGAGCGATATCTTCACTCGTATCGAAAAGCGCGAGGCATCTCTCGTCGGCACCACACTCAAGGGCGAAGTGCTGATGGCCGATCAAATCCTGTTCGCCATTGGCAGGTCACCGAACACCAAGGGGCTGGGACTTACCGAAGCCGGCGTAGCGCTTGATGCGCTGGGCGCCGTTACCGTCGACGAGCGCTCACGCTCCAGCGTACCCAGCATCTTCGCCGTCGGCGATGTCACCAACCGCATCAACCTCACACCCGTCGCGATCCGCGAAGGACACGCGTTTGCCGATACCGAGTACGGCGGCAAGCCCTGGTCGGTGAACTACACGAATATACCGACAGCCGTCTTCACCACGCCCGAGATCGGCACGCTCGGCCTCTCCGAAGATGCCGCCCGGGCGGCCGGCATAAACGTGGACATTTATGAAACCCGCTTCCGGCCCATGCGCAATGTCCTGGCCGGCCGCAACGAGCGCACCCTTATGAAACTCGTCGTCGATGCCGCCAGCGATTGCGTTGTCGGCGTCCACATTCTTGGGCCCGATGCCGCCGAGATGGTGCAGATGGCCGCCATTGCGCTCAACTTGAAAGCCACCAAAGCCGACTTCGACCGGACCATGGCGCTGCATCCGAGTGCCGCGGAGGAACTCGTCACCTTGCGCACGAAGCGCTGATGCATCTTTCGCTGGCGCTGGAAATTATTAAGAGAGGCCCGTTCAATGCTCCGCCTGCACGACAAGATTGCGCTCGTCACGGGATCGGGTAACGGCATTGGCCGCGCGACTGCTGAACTTTTCGCCGTGCAAGGTGCCCACGTTTGGGTCACCGACGTCGACGGCGCGGCGGCGGAAACTGTCGCCGCCGGAATTGCCGCCAAGGGTGGGCAGGCAACGGCCGCCGCCATGGACGTGTCCAAGGGCCAGGATGTGTCGGCGGTGATGCGCCGCGTCACGGCCGACCACGGGCGTCTCGATATTGTCGTCAACAACGCAGGCCTCAACGTGCGCGGCGACTTCCGCCACATGACCGACGCCGACTGGGTGAAAATCCGGGAGGTGAACCTCGACGGCGTCGTCCGCGTCGCCCGCGACGCATTCGACCTGATGCGCGCCTCCTCTGGCGCCTCGCTGATCAACGTCGCCTCGATCATGGGCAGCAAAGGCTTGCGCCAACTGGTTGGTTATTCGGCAACCAAGGGTGCCGTCGTGGCGCTGACCAAGGGGCTCGCGTTCGAATACGCGCCCTTCAAGATCCGCGTGAACACCCTGTCACCGGGCTACATCGAAACCGCGCTGACCGAGCGCATCTTGCGCAACCCCATTTTCGAGAAATGGCTGATCGATCGCACGCTCCTGAAACGGCTTGGAACGGTCGAGGACATCGCCAAGGCGGCCCTCTTCCTCGCTTCCGACGACAGCGCATATATGACGGGGGCAGAGCTTGTCGTAGATGGCGGGATGACAGCGTCGCTCTAGCTTGCTGCGCCGCAATACGGCCACACCGATATGATGCCAAGGCCTTGATATTTGGAGGCCCTTCCCGATGACGATGCTCAAGATCGCGCGCGGCGGCGGCAACTGGACGAGGCGCGTCGTGGCCGCCGGTGGCGTGATCGCCGCTGCATTGACGCTCAATCTTACAGTCGCGCGCGCCGATGTTTATGACCTCGACCCCGAACACACGGAGGTCCGCTTTTCCTGGGATCATCTGGGTTTGTCGCGCCAGAGCGGCCGTTTCACCGAGCTGAAGGGCATTGTGAATTTCAATCCCAACAGCCCCGCCACCAGCACCGTTGACGTCACGATCCCGCTGCGCTCCATCCAGACCGGCGTCAAGAAACTCGACGAACATCTCCTGAATTCGCGCGAGTTCTTCAATCCCGACACCGATCCGGACATCACGTTCAAAAGCGTCAGCGTCACGCCCACCGGCCAGCGCACGGCTGAAGTCACCGGCGAATTGACGGTGAATGGCATCGCGCGCCCCGTCGTCCTCGATGTCATCTGGAACTTCTCCGGCGAACATCCCCTGTCGTCGATCAATCCGACGTACGCCGGCGTCTATGCCTCCGGCTTTTCGGCCAAGACGCAGATCCGCCGCTCGGACTTCGGCCTCACCCGAACGATCCCTTTCGTCTCCGACGAAATCCGCATCAGCATCGAAACCGAAATGTACCGCCGTTCACTGCCAATTGTCGCCGATCCCGCCGACACGCTGGACCCGGCCCGCGACACGGCCACCGCCAACGACACGATGCCCCCGCCACCCGAGGTGCCAACCGGCATCCCCGCGTTACCTGGCGTCGTCGACCGCATCCCCTGACGCCGTGGCTGGCGCGTCCACCCATCGTTGATCCTGCATCCTGAAGGCATACGCCCGGCTGCTTTCACACTGGAATACTTTGTCGTATAAGACCCCCCGAACGGTCGGGATCGTCGCAACTTGCGCAGGCTGTAGGGCCGGCGCGGGCGATTCTGATATTTTCTGTTTCCCGGAGAGGCGTGACATGGCCGCGAATTGGTCACCCGAGAGCTGGCGCACAAAGCCAATCGTCCAAGTCCCCGATTATCCCGACGCGAAGGCCCTGGCCGACGCCGAGGCCCGGCTTGCGACCTTTCCCCCGCTCGTCTTCGCCGGCGAAGCCCGTGACCTGAAGAAGACGCTGGCGCAGGTCTGCGGTGGCCACGGCTTCCTGCTTCAGGGGGGCGATTGCGCGGAAAGTTTCCTTGAGCACCGCGCCGACAACATCCGCGATTTCTTCCGCGTCTTCCTGCAGATGGCGATTGTATTAACGTACGCCGGCGGCAGCCCGGTCGTGAAGGTCGGCCGCATTGCCGGTCAGTTCGCCAAGCCACGCTCATCGCCCTCTGAGAAGCAGGGCGATGTCGAATTGCCGAGCTATCGCGGCGACATCATCAACGGCCCGGAATTCACGCCCGAAGCGCGCATCCCCGATCCGCAGCGCCAGATCGAGGCCTACCGCCAGTCGGCCGCCACGCTGAACCTGATCCGCGCGTTCGCCACCGGCGGCTACGCCGATCTCGAACGTGTGCACCAGTGGAACATGGGCTTTGTGAAAGACAGCCCGCAGGGGCATCGCTATCAGGAACTTGCCGACCGCATCACTGAGACGGTGGGGTTCATGCGCGCGTGCGGCATCACGAGCGAGAACACCCCGCAATTGCGCGCGACGAGCTTCTATACGAGCCACGAAGCCTTGTTGCTCGGCTACGAGGAAGCGATGACCCGCCGCGACTCGACCAGCGGCGACTGGTACGCCACCAGCGGCCACATGCTGTGGATCGGCGATCGGACACGCCAACCCGACCACGCCCACGTCGAATATTTCCGCGGCATCAAGAATCCCATCGGCCTGAAGTGCGGACCGACGTTGGAGCCCGATGGACTTTTGAAACTGATCGAGACGCTTGATCCCAAGAACGAACCGGGCCGTCTGACGCTGATTTGCCGGTTCGGTCACGACAAGGTCGAAAAGCATCTGCCCAAGCTGATCCGCGCGGTCGAAAAGGCCGGGCGCAAGGTCGTCTGGTCGTGCGATCCCATGCACGGCAACACGATCTCCGCTGCGACCGGCTTCAAGACGCGGCCGTTCGATCGTATTCTCAAGGAAGTTGAAGCCTTCTTCGATGTGCATCGGGCGGAGGGCACTCACGCCGGCGGCATTCACGTCGAGATGACGGGTCAGAATGTGACCGAATGCACGGGCGGCGCCACCGCCATTTCGGAAGCCGAATTGCAGGACCGCTATCATACGCATTGCGATCCGCGTCTCAACGCCGATCAGGCGCTGGAATTGGCGTTCCTTGTTGCCGAGCGCATGAAGCAGGAACGCCACGCGCGCACTGTCGCCGAGCCAGTCCAGGCGGCGGAGTAACCGGCATCAACCGCTGGCTCGCGTCGGCAGCACCGCAGGTTGATCAACTCTGCGGTGCTGGCTTTTTCGACGACAAGAACCAGTAAAGTCCAAGGATCCCGGCAATGAGAACGCCGGCGATCAGGGGCGCCTTGACGTCCCCCGTCGCGATCCGCACGATGATCAGCACGACGCAGAACACGCACCCGAGCGCGGGCACAAAAAGCGGCACCTCGAACTGGCCCACCGGCTCACCGGCCCGCCGCTTCAAAACGATGAGCGACGCGTTGACGATCGCGAACGAAAACAAAAGCAAGAGCACGGTCGCCGACGCCAGATCCTTGATCGTCGCCGAAAACATCAGCGGAGCAAGGATCGCAAACAGGATCAGAATGGCGATGTGCGGTGTTTGCCGGTCCGGATGCACGCGCCCCACGATAGCCGGTAGGAGACCCTGGTTCGACATGCCGTAGAGCATCCGTGAGGCCGTCACGTAATTGACGAGCGCCGTGTTGGCGACGGCGAACATGGTGATTGCGACCAGCGCAAATGCGGGCAAGGCAGGCGCTGCTTTCTCCATCACCGCCGCCAGCGGCGCCGGTGCCAGTGCAAGCTCGTGGTACGGCACGACGGAGACGACGCTGATCGCAACGGCGATGTAAAGCCCGGTCGCCAGCAGCATTGCGGAGACGAGTGCGATCGGAATGGTGCGTTCCGGGTTCTTCACTTCCTCGGCGACGTTGTAGGTGTCCTCGAACCCAATGAAGGCAAAGAAGGTGAGGATCGAGCCCTGTAGGATGAGCAGCGCCGTGCCCACGTCTGCCTTCTCCGGTGGGGTTTGGAAATAATCGACGCTGCCCCAATAGCTGAGGCTGACGGCGATGACGATCAGGAGGCCGGTGGCCTCAACGACCGTACAGATAACGTTAAACCACATGCTCTCGCGAATGCCGCGAAAAACGACACCGGCCATGAACATAAGGAAGCCGAAGGCCAGCGCCTCGACCGGGATGGTCTCCCAGCCAAATAGCTGTGCCAAGTTAACAGAGAACACGCGCGATTGCGTCGCCACCGACGTCAGGCCGGAACACACCAGCGCCAGCCCAACCAGGAACGAAAACACAGGCCGCCCGAAAGCCCGCCCGGTCACGTAGGCCGCACCTCCCGCCCGTGGATAGCGCGATCCGAGCGACGCATAGCTCATGGCGGTCAGCAGGGCCGCACACAGCGCCGCCAGGAAGGAGAGCCAGACCGCATTTCCGACGATGCCCGCCGCCTGCCCAATTAGCGCATAGATGCCCGATCCCAGCATACTGCCGAGGCCATATAGGGTGAGTTCGATGGGGCCGATCGCCCGTTTCAATGCCGGTTGCGAACCATCCGTTGCCGTATTGCTCAAACCGGTCTCCCTCTAATCCCCACATGCAGCTTAGTCAGGTTTGTGGCAGCATCGAAACCTGTCCAACGGAGTTGTCGCACACCATGTTGCATTATTTGCGCTTCGCCATGCTGTGTGCTGTTTTGGCTCTAACTGGCCTTCTGGCTGTTTCCCCGGCTTTGGCCCGTATTCAAGACGGCTCGGCCGATGTCTGCTGGTCGCCGGACAACGAATTTCCCGTCCCCTGCAACGACGACGAGGATTAGGCGCTTTGCCCCGTGGACCCTGGACGGCAAGCGCCGTAAAAGCCCCGCATGACCTCACCCGCCTCCCATCTCAGGATCGCTCTGGCACAACTCAATCCCGTCGTCGGCGATATCGCCGGCAACGTTGAACGCCTGCGTGCCGCCCGTGCCGAGGCCGCCCGCCTCGGCGCCGATCTCGTCGTCTTTCCCGAGCTCTTCATCACCGGCTATCCGCCGGAAGATCTCGTGCTGAAACCGGCGTTCCGCAAAGCCGCCTTGGATGCCGTCGAAGACCTCGCGCGCACAATGGGCCCAGGCCCTGCCGTGTTGACGGGAACGATCTGGCCGAAGGAAGGCGACACCGAACCTGGCGTTTACAATGCGATCGTGCTGCTCGACGAGGGCGAAGTGAAGGCCATGCGCAGCAAAGTCGAACTGCCGAATTACGGCGTGTTTGACGAATTGCGCGTGTTCGCGCCGGGGCCGCTGCCAGGCCCGGTCATGTTCAAGGGCGTGCGCATCGGCGTGCCCATTTGCGAAGACATCTGGAAGGAACAAGTCTGCGAATGCCTGGCGGAATGTGGCGCTGAACTTCTGATCTCGCCCAATGGCTCGCCCTTCGATTGGCCCAAGCCCGATTTGCGCATGAATGTCGCGGTCGCACGCGTGACCGGTACAGGCCTGCCGCTCGTTTATCTCAACCTCGTTGGCGGCCAGGATGAATTGGTCTTCGACGGCGCGTCGTTCGTGCTCAATGCCGACCGCTCGCTCGCCGTTCAGATGCCGGCTTGGGAAGAGAACATCGCGGTGACGGATTGGGTGCGCGCGGACGGGCGCTGGTCGTGCAAGACTGGCGCGCGCGCCGCATTGCCCGAAGGCGATGCCTCGGCCTACAGCGCCTGCGTGCTGGGCCTGCGCGACTACGTCCGCAAGAACGGCTTTCCCGGCGTCGTCCTCGGCCTGTCGGGCGGTGTGGATAGCGCCCTTGTTGCGGCGATCGCTGTCGATGCACTGGGGTCCGAGCAGGTGCGCGCGGTCATGCTGCCCTACCGCTACACGTCGAGTGACAGCCTTGAAGATGCGGCTGCCTGCGCCAACATCCTCGGCATTGCCTATGATGTCGTCCCCATTGCATCACCGGTCGACGGGTTTTGCGATGCGCTGGCCGACCTTTTCACCGGCCGCGACGCCGATATCACCGAGGAAAACCTGCAAAGCCGCGCCCGCGGAACGATCTTGATGGCGATCTCCAACAAATTCGGATTGATGGTTCTGACGACCGGCAACAAAAGCGAAATGTCCGTCGGCTACGCCACGCTCTATGGCGACATGAACGGCGGCTTCAATCCGATCAAGGATCTCTACAAGGGCGAAGTCTATCGCCTCTCCCGGTGGCGCAATGCCAATCGGCCGAATGGCGCGCTGGGTCCAACCGGCCGCGTCATCCCGGAGCGCATCCTGACCAAAGCCCCGTCGGCCGAATTGCGCCCCAACCAGACCGACCAGGACAGCCTACCGGACTACGATGTGCTCGATGATATTCTGTTCTGCCTTGTCGAAAAGGAGATGCCGCTGGCGGATGTCGCCGCCCGAGGCCATGACCTTGCCACCGTCTGCAAGGTCGAACGACTGCTTTATCTTGCCGAATACAAGCGCCGTCAGGCCGCTCCCGGTGTCAAGATTTCAGCCCGTAATTTCGGCCGCGATCGTCGCTACCCGATCACCAACCGTTTTCGCGAGAACGCCGACGCCCGGCCTGCACATGCGGCGTCGATGAAGATCGTGCCCCCGCCCGCCGATGGCGGCGACCGTTGATAAGGCGCACCCCATGACCCCGCATCTCCGCTTTGCGCCAAGCCCGACCGGCTACCTGCACTTTGGCAATCTGCGCACCGCCGTGCTCAACTATCTCTTCGCCAGAAAACACGGTGGAACGTTCCTGCTCCGCCTCGACGACACCGACCGCGAGCGCTCGACGGATGCGTTTGCCGTGCAAATTCGCGCGGATCTGACATGGCTCGGCTTCACCTGGGACAGCGAAGCCAAACAATCCGACCGCACGGCCCGCTACGATGAAGCGGCGGCGCTTTTGAAAGCCAGCGGCCGCCTTTATCCCTGCTACGAGACGACCGACGAACTCGACCGGCGCCGCAAGCGCCAGCTCGCCGCCGGCCGCCCGCCCGTGTACGACCGCGCCGCACTCAAACTCACGCCAGATGACCTTGCCCGTCATGACGCGGAAGGCCGCGCGCCGCATTGGCGTTTCCGGCTGGTCAACACCAAGGACGCAGCGGACGTGACTCCCGAGCCGACGAACGTCGCCTGGGACGATCTGATCCGTGGCCATCAGACGGTTGATCTCGGCTCACTGTCCGATCCCGTGCTGATCCGCGAAGACGGCACATTCCTCTACACGTTTACAAGTGTCGTCGACGACATCGACTTCGCCATCACGCACATCATTCGCGGTGAGGATCACGTCACCAATACCGGTGTGCAGGTCGATCTCTTTCGTGCACTGAGGGCGAGCCCGCCGGCGTTTGCCCATCATGCGCTTCTCACCGCTGCGGGCGATCTCAAAATGTCGAAACGCTCAGGCGACATGGCGTTGATGGGAAGCCGCGATCTGGAGCCGATGGCGGTCGCGAGTTATGTCGCCCTGATTGGAACGTCCGACGCCATTGAACCGATGCGGTCGATGGACGAACTGGCCAGCCGTCTCGACCTGTCCCACGTGTCCACTTCGGCCGCGCGGTTCGACCTGCAGGAGCTGCGGGCGTTGAATGCCCGGTTTCTCCACGCCACCCCATACGCCGAGGTCGCCGATCGCCTGCGCGGTATGGAGGTCGGCGGCGGTGAACCGTTCTGGCTGGCGGTGCGCGGCAACGTCACGGTGCTGGCCGATGCCGCTCAGTGGTGGGCGGTCGTCAACGGGCAATTGGAACCCATCGTCGAAGAAGCCGGCCTCCTCGCAAAAGCCGCCGAACTATTGCCGCCCGAACCCTGGGACGACACCACTTGGAGCACATGGACCAACGCCGTCAAATCCGCGACAGCGGCCAAAGGCAAGGCGTTGTTCCATCCGCTGCGACTTGCCCTCACCGGATGCGACAGCGGCCCGGAACTGAAGCTGCTGCTGCCGCTGATCGGCCGCGACAAAGCCCGCGCCCGACTCTTGGGCCACACGGCATAACGACGACAGCGTGTACGCCCGCTATTGCGGTGTGATCGTCTCGGACGACCAGCCCGCGCCCGGCGTGCCCTCGGCTGCCGTCGTGGCTGGCGGCGGTGCGGTAACCGGGGTGGCCGGCGGCATCGGCGACACCGCGCCCTGTTGCTGCGGAACGCCGCCATTCCCCGGCGCCGCTGCATCGAATTCTTCCGGCTTGCACGAGCAGCCCTGCACGTATTCCTTGCGATACCGGAACGCCGATTTCATCGATGTGTAGGGCGTGTTCGTCTGCGCGCCCACCATCTGCTCCACCGATCCGCCGGGATTTTGGTAATAGTAAAGCTCCGTCGGCGCGGCGCATTTCGACGTGCACACCTCCGCATCGCGCTCGAAGTGGTTCGGCAGCGTCGAAAAACTGACCGGGAAATAATAGCCGTCGCACAGTCGCACGCACACCGTCCGGTACGTGGCATAGGGCAGGCTGGAGAACGAATTACCCAGACCTCCACCGCTGCCGCCGCCATCTTCATTCCACAGCGACTGGAACGGATTGGGGTCGGCTCGCCGCGCCTGCTGCTGATAGGTGGCGCCGCAATTGTTGCGCGCCAGTTCGCGGACGATCTCGTCGGTATAGGAACGACCCATCGATGAGATCAGCTGATTGCGCTGGTTCTCCAAATCCGTGCGCTGCCGCTTCAAATCGTCCGTCTGCCGCGAAAGCTCGACGCATTTCTTGGTGTTGCGCAGCGTCTTGGAAAACAGGAAGTACTCATAGCAGCCGTTATCCAGGCTCGACTGCGATTGCCTGAGCTGTTGATCCACCTGTCGCAATTGCCCCTCGACCATCGGGATCACATCGCGCGATTGCCCGCCGGTCTGGGTCTCCTGGACAAGGCGCTGTTCAAGCTGCAGACAGATGGGCGAACGTCCACCGGGCCCCGGTACGGCTGCGGTGCCTGGAACCGGTGGCCGCGCCGCCGTCTCCGGCGGCGGACGCCACACCGGCGGCGCCTGTTCGACCGGCTGGCGAGGTTTGGGCTGCTCCCACGGCCAGGAAAACTGGGCCGCCGCTGGCCACGCCGACAGTGTCAGCGCGCCAAGCGCCAGCATCGCCGGCAAAATGCGAAAGCGGCGTGGAGAAGTCGCGATTCTTTCGTACCTGCTCGTCATTTCTCCGCCGGCTCAGTCATACGGGTTACGGCGGCATCCTTGCCAAGTCTTTGATCGATCCGGAACTATGGCATAGGCGCGCAATAGGGAGCAAATGCGGCGCAGCGCACCATCAAAACTCAGCCCGCGCGGCCATCATCTTGACGGCGCCGGAACGCCGCCGCATAAGCAGCGCATGGCAACGCGCATCCATTCGAGCAGCATAACCGGCTGTGGCTGCATTATCATTCCGGTCTAGGCATCACGCCGGCCGCGCGACCTCGTCTACCCGCCATCGAGGAGAGACAGAGCTCAGCCCCGCCGGTGAAGAGGGGCACTGTTTCGCATGTCACTGAGGCTCTACAACACACTGACGCGCCAGAAGGAGCCGTTCGAGCCCCTCGATCCGGCGAACGTGCGCATGTACGTCTGCGGACCAACCGTCTACGACTTCGCCCACATCGGCAACGCGCGGCCCGTGATCGTCTTCGATGTTCTGTTCCGCCTGCTGCGTGAACTCTACGGCAAGGATCACGTCACCTACGTCCGCAACATCACCGACGTCGACGACAAGATCAACGCGCGTGCCGCTGAGCGCTTCCCCGATCTCGCGCCCGAGGTCGGCATCCGCAAACTCACCGACGACACCGCCGCCCAGTTTCACAAGGACATTGCAAGCCTCGGCGTGCTGCCGCCGACCGTCGAGCCCCGCGCAACCGAGCACATCGTCGAAATGGTCCAGATGTGCAATGCGCTCGTCGCCAACGGCCATGCTTATGTCGCCGCTGACCATGTCCTGTTCGATGTATCGTCGATGCCCGATTACGGCCGGCTGTCGAACCGCTCGCTGGACGAGATGGAGGCCGGTGCCCGCGTCGAAGTCGCGCCCTACAAGAAAGGGCCGATGGATTTTGTACTTTGGAAGCCGTCAAAACCCGGCGAACCGGCGTGGCCCTCTCCCGCCGGCATCGCAGTCCCCGGCCGTCCCGGCTGGCACATCGAGTGCTCGGCTATGGCGGGACGGCACCTCGGCAACGTCTTCGACATCCACGGCGGCGGCATCGATCTGGCGTTCCCCCACCACGAGAACGAGATCGCCCAATCCCGCTGCGCCCACGGTACCGACATCATGGCCCGCGTCTGGATGCACAACGGCTTCCTGCAGGTGGAAGGCGAGAAAATGTCGAAATCCCTCGGCAACTTCATCACCATCAATGAGCTGTTGGAAACAAAGACGTTTGGAGCCAATCAGTGGCATGGCCGAGTGGTTCGCTGGGCGATGCTGGGCACGCATTACCGACAGCCCATTGACTGGACCGTCGACAGGCTCGTGCAGGCTCGCGCAACACTTTTCGACTTGAGCTTTCTACACGGGGCTCCAGTCGCGGACGCGCCGCATCCCGAAGTCATCGCCGCACTATCGGACGATTTGAATACGCCAAGCGCTATTTCGATCATCCACGGGCTGGCAAAGTCAGCGCACCGGAATGCAATGTCCGCTTCCATACTCAAGGCGACGCTGCAGTTCATGGGTCTTTATGACAACGAGACGCAGTCTGACTTGAACCCCGGCTATCAAGTTCGAACGGTCGATAGCGTCAAGGTCGATACATTGATAGCCGCCCGTCTCGATGCGCGCAAACGCAAGGACTTCAACGAAAGCGACCGCATCCGCGACGAACTCGCGGCCATCGGCGTGACCCTGAAAGACACGAAGAACAAGGATACGGGCGAAATCGAGACGACGTGGGAATTGGCGCGGTAAAGCCATCCCTCTCCCCGCGTGCGGGGAGAGGGTTAGGGTGAGGGGCAGCTGCTTGCGCCGAAGTTAGGGGTCACCGAAGTTAGGGGTCAGACCCCATACCGGGGTCTGACCCCAATCACGAGACCCCAATCACTAACCTGTTGCGGAGATACGGAAGATGACGACGGAATCGAAAGCGGTGCGCTGGGGTCTGCGGCTTGTCGGCATCGGCATGATCCTGACGGCCCTCGCACTCGCCGCATGGTCGTTCGGCCTGTTCGAACTGGCTTTCCAGGAGACCAAGGGATGAGGAATGCCTCGAACGTCGTCACCCGGTCGATCGCGCGCCTGCTCGCGCTCGTGGTCGTGGCGATCCTCGCTCTCATCGCCGCCGTGCTGACCGGTCTGATCCCCCTGAGCTTTGCCCCATGACCACTCGGCCCATGACCGGCGTCAGCAATCCGCTGCGGCCCTTTCTGCCGGCCGACACGCTCGCCCTGCGCGAACTGTTCGCTGCCAGCATCGAGGAATTGACGCAGGAGGATTATGATGAAGATCAGCGCGCAGCCTGGGTCGCGTTCGCGGAAGACGCTGACGCATTCCGCGAGCGCCTTCAGGATGCAACGACCTTGGTTATCGAACGCGACGGCGAGCCGGCAGGATTTGCTTCTCTGAAAGAGAACACCATCCTCGACATGCTCTACGTTCACCCTTACTACGCAGGCGAGGGGATCGGTTCAGCGCTCTGCGACGCAATCGAAACGATTGCCAAGGGGCGCGGCGCGGCCGCGATCACGGTCGAGGCCTCCGAGACCGCGGTCGGATTCTTCGAGAGCCGCCACTACGTGGCGACGCAGCGCAATTCCGTCGAGCGCTTCGGTGAGTGGCTTCAGACCACGACGATGCAAAAGAAGCTTGCCGGCGCAGCGGCCACGACGGACGCCAACGAGGCAGAAGAGGACGAAGCCGATGACCGGCAAGACTGATGGAAACGACGCCGGTCCGCCGTTCGCGCGCCACGCGATCTATTATCTGATCTTGAAAGTCGCCGTGTTGGCTGCGGCCGTGGTGCTCGCGCTCAAGGTTGCAGGCCTTTGGTGACCCAGATGATGAAGGAACGCCTGTACTTGTTCGACACCACGCTGCGCGATGGAGCGCAGACGACCGGTGTTGATTTCTCGTTGCCCGATAAGCGCCGCGTCATCGGCGTGCTCGACCAGCTTGGCCTCGACTATATCGAAGGCGGCTATCCCGGCTCCAACCCGACCGACACCGAACTGTTCAGCGACAAGCCCAAGCTCGCGACGAGCCGCTTCACCGCGTTCGGCATGACCAAGCGCGCCGGCCGGTCCGTGTCGAACGATCCGGGCTTCCAGGCGCTGCTGCAGTCGGCCGCCGACAGCATCTGTCTCGTCGCCAAGGCCTGGGATTATCATGTCCGCGTCGCGCTCGGCATCACCAATCAGGAAAACCTCGAAGGCATCGCTGAAAGCATCAAGGCCGTGGTCGCATCCGGCAAGGAAGCGATGCTCGACTGCGAACACTTCTTCGACGGCTTCAAGGGCAACAAGGCGTACGCCTTGAGCGTCGCCCAAACCGCGTACGAAGCAGGCGCGCGCTGGGTCGTGTTATGCGACACCAACGGCGGCACGCTTCCCCATGAGATCGAAAGCATCGTGACCGAAGTGGCAGCCGTCGTGCCCGGTGCAAATCTCGGCATCCACACCCACAACGACACGGAGAACGCCGTCGCCAATTCTCTGGCGGCCGTGCGCGCCGGCGTTCGCCAGATTCAGGGGACGCTGAACGGCCTCGGTGAGCGTTGCGGCAACGCCAACATGACATCCATCATCCCGACGCTGCTTTTGAAGAGCGAATTCGCCAATCACTTCGACACTGGCATCACGGCCGAAAAGTTGCGCACGCTGACGCACGCCAGCCGCGTCCTTGATGAAGTGCTGAACCGCGCGCCCGACCGCCACGCACCCTACGTCGGTGAAAGCGCGTTCGCGACCAAGGCCGGCATTCACGCCTCCGCGATTCTGAAAGAGCCGGAGACATATGAGCACGTGCGGCCCGAAGCGGTTGGCAACGAACGCCGGCTTCTCGTTTCCAAGCAAGCTGGCCGATCCAACGTGCTGGCGGCTCTGGAACGCTTCGGGCTCGCATCGGAGCGTGACGACGACCGCATTACACGCCTCTTGGAAGAGGTGAAGGCACGCGAATCGTCGGGCTATTCTTATGAAGCGGCCGAAGCCTCGTTCGAATTGCTCGCGCGACGCATGCTTTCCAACGTTCCGCAGTATTTCACCGTCGACAGCTTCCGCGTCATGGTCGAGCGGCGCCACAATGCCGTGGGCCATCTCGTCACCGTCTCGGAAGCCATCGTGAAGGTCCACGTCAACGGCGCGGCCGAGCCGCTGTGGTCGGTCGGCGAGGGCAACGGTCCGGTTAATGCGCTCGACCAGGCGCTGCGCAAGGATCTGGGCCGCTATCAAAAGCACATCAACGCTATCGAACTCGTCGATTACAAAGTCCGTATCCTGACGGGGGGAACGGAAGCCGTAACCCGTGTTCTGGTCGAAACGCTCGACACGCTGACGGGCGAACGCTGGATCACCGTCGGCGTCTCGCCCAACATCATCGACGCCAGCTTCGAAGCGCTGCTCGACAGCATCAACTACAAACTGTTCCGCGACGGCGCTATCGCCACCTGACCCTGGATCGCGGTGGCGTCCACGCCGGTGAACAGCTATAGGACGTGTCTCGAACCGGAGACCGCTATGATCCGCCAGCCGATGACGCTGTTGGCCGCTTTTTGCGCCGCCACCCTGTCGGGTTTTGCATTGGCTGAAGCGGCTGACATCACGGCCAAGGACATTGCCCATTCGCTCTTTCAGGCCAAGGGAAAGCCGATCGATTTCTCGGGCAAGGACCTCGCCGGTCTCGATCTGGCGGGTTTGGACTTCAAAGGCGCGCGGCTATCGAACGTCGACTTGCTCGGCGCCGATCTCTCCAACGTCGTGATGCGAGGTTCTGATTTGACCGGTGCGCGACTCGACCGCACGACGTTGACGCGAGCCGATTTCACCGGTGCCACGCTCGAGAAGGCGACCATTCTGCGCCCCAGCATCTATTCCACATTCACCGTCGCCGACGCGAACTGGACCGAAGCCCCGAAGTTTACCGGCGCCAAGATGGCGGGTGCCAAGCTGTTTGGCCGCTTCGACTTCTCAGACTTCAAGGGCGCTGATTTGAAAGGCGCGCATTTTACGAGCCGCGATCCGCGCGACGAGAATACGTCGCTCGCCCGCGCCGGCCTATTCAGCGGTGACTTCGATGATGCCGACCTTGAAGGTGCGGACTTTACCGACGGCCGGCTCGCCTTTGCGACCTTCACCAACGCCAACGTGCGCGGGGTGAGGTTTCGCGGAGCGGATCTGTCGCGCGCCGACTTCAGCGGTGCCGATGTGACCGGCGCTGATTTCACCGGTGCCAATCTTGACGAAGCGAAATTTACCGGCGCCAAGGGCTTCGATCTGGTGCAAGGCCTCGATCGGGCTGACAACGCCGAGCGTTTGATCCGCTAACGCACGCGCGCGCTGTCAATCCTTGATCAGCGTCGCTGCCGCCGCATCCGGTGTCAGAGTACCGGCCAGAACCCGGTCGGCGAGATCGTCGAGGCGGCCGGCTTCGCCGCGCCGAATGCGGGCTGAGACAAGATCGGCGGCCGCCCGTGCAATCAGATACCGCGCGCGGCGGCGGCGGCGAGCCTGCGCGCCCGTTGCTCGCACCCGGTCGCCGACAGCGTTGATTGCATCCAGAAGCTGACCGACGCCGTCGCCCGAGAGGGCCGACGTTTTCAAGAGCGGAACCTTGTCGCTGATCGTCGCGCGGATCGAAAGCGCGCCAGCGAGCTGCTGCATGGTCTGCTCGGCACCGGGTCGATCGCCTTTGTTGACGACGAGGATGTCGGCAATCTCTAAAAGCCCCGACTTCATGGCTTGAATGTCGTCGCCGAGCCCTGGCGCCGAAATGACGACGCGCACGTCGGCGACCTCCGCGACGTCGATTTCATTCTGCCCGGTACCGACGGTTTCCAGAAGGATGAGGTCGAAACCCGCTGCGTCGAAGGCATCGATGACGCGCACGGCAGCCGGCGATAATCCACCCAGATAGCCGCGTGACGCCAGCGACCGCACGAACACGCCATCATCATCGAGCGCGGCGGTCATTCGAATTCGGTCACCGAGGATCGCGCCGCCCGAAATCGGGCTGGAGGGATCGACCGCGATGACGGCGACCGTCTGCCCCGCCGCCCGCAATTCGCGGATGAGCGCGTTGACGAGTGTCGATTTGCCGGCCCCCGGCGGCCCGGTGAATCCCGCCACGAGCGCATGACCCAGGTGCGGCTGCAGAGCTTGCAAAAGCTCAGGTGCGCGGCTCGACAACCGCTCCAGCTCGGTCACCGCTTCCGACACGGCGCGGCGGTCACGCGCGGTGACGCGGGTGATGAAGTCACGCAAATCGGGAGCCACAACGGCCACGTCACGGGTCATGCGACCGCTGTACGTGACACCGCAGCAGCGCGCAACAGGGCGCGGCTCCGCGTCCACGGCCAGCTAGAGCGCCGGCTTCCAAGCTTTTTCGCCGGGACGCGCATCAACCGAGGGGGGTGGAGCAGGCGCCTTGCGCAACAAAGGCTGCTGCATGTCCTCCCGCCGGGAAAAATCAAACGTACCCTGACGGTTCTCGTTGTCGTCGTCATCGTCATCGTCATCGTCATCGTTGTCGTCTTCGCGCTCGAACCGCTCGTCGTCGTCCTCATCATCGGCCCTAGGCTGCCGCCGGTAAGGGGCTGCAAACCGGCCATCGCGGGGAAAAACATCCACCCGGCCGTCGTCGTACTCACGATACACCGTCTGAGCCGAGGCGGGGACCAGACCACACGTGAGGGACAGCGCGGCCAAAGCCATCGCCGAAATGCGCAGCGTTTGCGGCCGGTGGATCATCGAGGGCGCCATGGCGGGCTCCTGGGTGCTGTTCGGGTCACGCGCCGCGACGAGATGGAGATGCCAACTGCGGCGCAACGGGGTTTGAACGCTATTTCCGGCAGTATCGCGGCCAACCCATGAACGCCCGATGAATACAAGATCGTGCGAATCCTCAAGGAATCACATCTTGCCAGAGGTTGCCCGTCAGTACCACAGACCCGGCCAGCGATAGCGTGGCCGCAAAGCCGCTGGCCCCATGCCGACAAGCGACACCATCGGCCGTTCCACGATCATCAGGCGATCGGCCGAAGGCGCCTGCGCCAGATCCCTGAGACGCGCGACCCGCTGCTCCGACGGCGGATGCGTGCGCAATAGCGAAGGCTGCGGCACGCGCCGGGCCGGCACGGGCGGCGTCAGGTCTTCCCAAAAATGACCCGTATAGGTCTCGACCCGCCGCAGGGCCGACGCCAGCCCGGCCGGATCACCCGTCAACGCCGCCGCCAGCCGATCCGCCTCGTATTCCCGCGCCCGCGACAGAGCGAGCTGTAACAGGTTGAGCGCCGCCGGCATTGAATAGAGGACCGCGATCGCCAGCCACGAGATCAGCGGCCGCCCGGTCATATACGCCACGCCGTTGTAAGCGGCCATCGCCAGCGCCAGATACGCCAGCGCTTGCAGCATGCGCGCGGCGACATCGGCAAGTCCCATGATCCATAAATCGCCATTGCGGATATGGCTTGTCTCGTGCGCCAGCACGCCCGCCAGTTCGCGCAGCGTCAGTTGCCGCACCATGCCTTCCGAAATGGCGATGGCCGGACGCGACGGCGAGCCGACCGCAAAAGCATTCAGCGTCAGACTGGGGATCAAATAAAGATCGGGCCGCCGCAACAGCCCAGCCCGCCACGCGAGCACGTCGACAAGGCTCGACAACTGGCTATCGTCGGGTGGCACGATGCGGGCCGAATAGAGGCGCATCAAAGCCTCAGCCGGGAGCCGCGGCGCAATCGACGCCAGCGCGACGAGGATGATCGCGACGAGTGTGACGCCCAATAGCCCCGCGATCAGATAAGCGCTGAACCCCGCCGCAACGCCAACGCCGGTCAAAAGCAGGAACGAGTGCGCGACGTTGTGCGATGAAACATTGGCGGCGCCTGCCGTCGTGGAGACGTCGAGCACTTTCGCCGTGCGACCGAGCGCGAGACCGGGAAAGACGTTTGAAATTCCGCCGGACAGTCCCATCAAGCCTCACAGGAAAAGGGGCGCGGGCGGGCGTCTTCGAACACGTCCGCCACTTTGGCCAGTGGCATCGCAGGCCACGCACCATTGCCACACAACAACGGCTCGCCGTGAGGCTTATTCCAGCGCAGCATGGGTGCGGCCGGCTTCGCCAGCTCTAAAACTTCGCCAGCACTGCGTCGTCGTTGGCGGTTGCGATACCGGCATCAAGTACGCCGAGCAGCGCCGGCACGATGTCGTGGGCGTCCTGCACAACCTTAAATCGAACTTCGAGGCCGGGACGAATGAACGTTTCGGTCCGCATGTGCGCCAGCAGATTGAGAAACGGCGACCAGAAATCCGCGATATTGGCCACCACGATCGGCTTCGAATGCTGACCGAGTTGCGACCACGTCAGCTGCTCGACCAGTTCCTCCAGCGTGCCGATGCCGCCGGGCAGCGCAACGAATGCCGACGAATGATCAAACATAAGTTGCTTGCGTTCGTGCATGTCGCGCGTGACGATTAGATCATCAACGTCTTTCAGCATAAGTTCGCGTTCGGTGAGAAAACTCGGGATAACACCGGTGACGTGGCCGCCGGCTTCCAGCGTCGCGCGCGCCACCTCTCCCATCAGTCCCAAACTGCCGCCGCCATAAACAAGGCCGAGGCCCGCTCTCGCCAATGATTGCCCCAGAACGCGCGCGGCTGCCGCATACGCCGGATTGGTCCCATGCCCGGATCCGCAATAGACGCAGACGGAGCGGGCGGGCCGCTGCCCATCCGGCAACGTCGACTTTACGGTTAATGCGCCATTGACTGTCTTTGTAGGTCGCGATCTGGTTGATTTCATCTGTTGTCTTCTTTTTCACTCCGGCCCGACCCGCTAACATGGAGCCGTTAAGTGGGAAAATCGAGGCAAGGCTAAAGTCGTTCCGCAAAGAGTGACCAACCCCGTCTGACCAATCGGGCCTGCTGCCCCACGTTCGTCACCGACGTATATCAGAAGTGGAACGCGAGGATGACGGCGTCCAAGGTATGGCCCGTGGAATGGGCGCCAGGAGTATTGCGCGTGGCACTGCGACCCGGACCTGTATGGACAGCCGTCATGACGGCGATGCTGATCGCGCTGCCGCTGTCCGCGGCCCGCCCCGATACCTTGCAGCGTGCCGAACCTCCGACGATTGAGAAAGTCGTGATCGCCGTTGGCGGCAAATCGGAGATCGAAGGCAAGGGACGGTCAGGAAATGTCGTGCGGCTCATGTCTAACGACGCCGAACTCGGCGTGGCGACCGTCGCGGCAAACGGCCATTGGCGCGTTGCGCTGACCGCCGGCCTGACGCCCGGCACCTATCATATCCGCGCTGACGCCTTCGCAGGCAATGCGCGCCCACCGGTCGCCGGCGACGAAATCAGGGTAGCAATTCCCGTTGGATTGAGCCGCAGCGCCGTCGTGGCCTACGATGGTGAAACAGCATCGGCCGGCAGTGAGACGCGCCGCCGCGCCGAGGCGTTGGCCGAAGCGGCCGGCAGGGCTTACGACGTTATTGTCACAACGCCGGCCCGTAAAAATTCGAACCTGCCAGAACCACCCGCTCAACCCGATGCGCCCGCCGCTGGCGTGCCTGAGAGCGGCGCACTCTTGGTCGTCATCGACTGGCTCAAAAGATCGGCACGCGTTTATCGCGAGGACGTGGTGGCCAGGCTTGCTGTACCGACCGGCGACGGTTCTGTCGCTGAACGGGCCGAAGCCCCGATCAGCGCAAGCGAAGCGGCAAAGGCGATCGAAACGCAGCGCGCGGCGGCCGAACAGCGTCGCATCGATCTCGCCGAAGCCCAGACCGTTCAGCAAGCCAAGGATGCGGAAAAAGCCAATCAAGAGGCGGCGCGCACGGCATTGGCTAAAGCGCAGCGGGCCGAAGAGTTGAAGCGGCGCCAAGCGGAAGAAGACAGGAAGATCGCCGAAGAACTCGAGCGATTGAAGAAGGCGCGCGAAGAAGCCGACCGCAACAAACAAAAAGAACCCAAGCCGGCGCAGAAAGCCAACATCACGATCGAGCGTTTCTATCTGCCCGGCGAGAAAAAGCCGCGCGACGCGAACGGTCGGGGATCAGATGCGGCCGTTGCATTGCGCGATGGATCGCGCAATGCGAGCGATGTGACGGACAAGGACCGGTCCGCGAGCGCCTGTCAGGATGGCCGGGTGACTCAACGCAAGGGTCGCCGCTGGTACGTCACCGGCGCCAACGATACACTTTGGGATATCGCCGAACGCTTCTATGGTTCGGGACAGGCTTATCCGCGAATTTATAGGGCCAACCGCAAGCGGCTGGCCAGCCCGCATGTCGTTCGTCCGTGTCTGGCGCTGCGTCTTCCTGGGCGAAGCCGATATTGACCGGGTCCGGAGCGGCCATCTGTCGCCCTTAAGCGGCGGTGATTGGTGGGTAATCGCCGCGCCACCATATGACAGGTGGAACTCTGCGGATGCCGCCGTTAAGGTCCTGCGCAATCAGCCAGCGCGCTCTACGTGAGCGGTGAAGCTTGCCCGACGCATCAACAACGATAATCCCAAGGCCACTGAACGAATGAATGCTCCGATCACGACGCCGCGCGTGGCTCCGCCGACGGCCAAGGCCGAAAGCCCCAATCTTCTCGGGCTCTCCTCCACCGCGGATCACTGGACGGTTTTCAAAGGACTGCTGCCCTTCATCTGGCCGGAGGGTCGCCCTGACCTGCGCCTCAACGTGGCGCTGGCCTTTGTCATGCTCGTTGTTGCCAAGCTGGTCACGATCGCCATTCCGGTCATCTTCAAATACACGACCGACTGGCTGACGGCCGACGCGCCCAATCCGAACACGCTGGGCGCCGGTCATCTGGCCATCGGCGCGTCGGCGCTCATTCTCGCTTATGGCGTCGCACGCGTCGTCGCGATGGGCCTGAACCAGGTCCGCGATATTCTTTTCACCAAGGTCGGGCAGCATGCGGTGCGCTCGCTCAACAATCGAACGTTCGAGCATTTGCATCGCCTATCCCTCCGCTTCCATCTGGAACGGCGCACCGGCGGTCTTTCGCGCGTCATCGAGCGCGGCACCCGTGGCGTCGACTTGATCTTGCGGATGGGCATTTTGCAGCTCGCACCGACCGCGCTCGAATTGCTTCTCGTCTGTGCCCTGCTGACCTTCTATTTCAATTTCGGTTACGTGATCATCCTGCTCGTGACCATCCTCGCCTACATGTGGTTCACGTTCGCCGCCTCCGAGAAGCGCATCGCGATCCGGCGCGAGATGAACGACAGCGACACCGATGCCAACACGAAGGCGATCGACAGCCTGTTGAATTTCGAGACGGTCAAATATTTCGGCAACGAAGGTGTCGAGAGCCGCCGCTTCGACGTTGCCATGCAGCGCTACGAGAAAGCGGCGGTGAAGACATACGCCTCGCTCGGTTACCTCAACACAGGGCAGGCACTGATCTTTACGATTGGCATGACGCTCGTAATGTGGCTGGCCGCTCGTGGCGTTATCGCCGGCACGCACAGCCTCGGCGATTTCGTGATGATCAATGCGTTGATGATCCAGCTTTACATGCCGCTGAACTTCATGGGCATGGTCTATCGCGAAATCAAACAGGGGTTGGTCGATCTGGAGACGATGTTTGCGCTGTTGGGCGAAGAGGCGGAAGTCAAGGATAAGCCCGGCGCCAAGCCGCTGCACGTGACGAAGGGTCAGATCCGGTTCGAAAACGTCGCGTTCGCCTACGAGCGCGACCGCCAGATTTTGAAGAACGTCTCATTCGAGGTGCCGGCTGGCAAGATGGTCGCTATCGTCGGCCCGTCGGGCGCCGGCAAATCCACGATCTCGCGCATCCTGTTCCGCTTCTACGACATCCAGTCCGGCGCGGTGACCATTGATGGTCAGGATATTCGCGACGTGACGCAGAAATCGCTGCGTGCCGCGATCGGTGTCGTGCCGCAGGACACCGTGCTGTTCAACGACACGATTCTCTACAACATCCGCTATGGCCGCCCCGATGCCTCCGATGACGACGTCATCGCCGCAGCCCGGCTTGCCCAGATCGACGAATTCGTGAAGACACTGCCGCAGGGCTATCAAACCATGGTCGGCGAACGCGGATTGAAGCTGTCGGGAGGCGAAAAGCAGCGCGTTGCAATTGCACGCACGTTGCTCAAGGCGCCGCCCATCCTCATGCTCGATGAAGCGACGAGCGCGCTCGACAGTCATACCGAGAAAGAGATTCAGGACGCGCTCGACCGCGCCACCCGCGATCGCACCACGCTGGTAATCGCCCACCGGCTTTCGACCATCGTGCACGCCGACAACATCATCGTGCTCGACAAAGGGGAATTGGTGGAACAGGGCACGCACGCCGAACTGATTGCCAGGGACGGACTTTATGCCAGCCTGTGGAGCCGGCAGAGGCAGGCGGAGAAGGCGCGCGAGGAATTGGCCCTGGCTCTCGAGGAGGCCGAGCGTGCCGGCGCGCTGCGTCCGGCAGACGTGGTGCTGCCAAGGTCCATCTGAACGCCTTAACCCGCCGCTGAAATCTTTGCGCTAGCTTTGCCTCCGTCGGTGCGAAGGTTCACGGCATGTTGGCACAACTCAGACAGGGACTAGTGACAGCACTGCTTTTCGCAGGAGCAGGCCTGCGCGTGGTGATCTTTCTCGTCTGGTCGGCCATCAAGCCGCCGCTCATGGCCGCGCTGCAAGTCGTGTTGGCCCTTCTTGTCCTGTTCGAGGAATGGGGCTGGAAGCCGCTTTCACAGGCGCTGGCGTGGCTTGCCCGCTTCCGGCTCATCGCCAAGCTTGAGGCGCACATTGCGGCCTTGCCCCCATATGCGGCGCTGTTCGTTTTCGCACTGCCGACAGCCATCCTTTTCCCGCTGAAGCTCCTGGCCGTCTGGCTACTGGCCAACGCCTATTTCGCCACCGCCACGGGCTTGTTTATCGGCGCCAAGATTGCCTCCACCGCGCTCGTCGCCCGCCTGTTCATCCTGACACGGCCGGCGCTGATGCAAATTCCGTGGTTCGCGCGCGCGTATCACCGCTTCATGCCGTGGAAGGACCGCCTATTCGCCGAAATCCGCGCCTCGTGGGTGTGGCGATACAGCCGTATGGTCAAAACCCGCATCCGCCTTGAGGCGAAGCAGGCGTGGGTCAAACTCAAGCCGCAGATGCGTTCGCTGGCTCAGCAAATGCGCGGTGTATGGTCGAGCTATTTTGGCAGGAGAACATAGAGGTAGGCGATGTAGCCGGCGAGGAGGGCTGAGCCTTCCAACCGGCTAATTCGATGTCCGCTCCAGGCGAACGCGAGCATCGCCACGCTTGCTGCGATCATCGCGAGATTGTCGAAGCGAGCTATTTCGGCCGGGACCGGCGTGGGCGAAATGAGCCCCGTCAGGCCGCCGATGCCCAGGATGTTATAGATGTTCGATCCCATGATGTTGCCGAGCGCGACATCTGAGTGTTTGCGCAGAGCCGCAACGACGGATGTGACGAATTCCGGCATGGATGTGCCGACGGCAACGATGGTGAGGCCGATGATGGTTTCCGACAAGCCGTACGAGCGGGCGATGCCGATGGCACCATCGACCAGCAGCTTGCCGCCGACGACGACAATTGCCAAGCCGCCGAGCGCCATGACAATCGGTAGGATCGGGCCAGATGCGTCGGCCCAGGATTTAGCAGCACCCTGATGTCGGATGGGGCCGTCGTGCAGTTCGTCGTAGGCTTGGGCTTTTTCGAACGCGGACGTATGACCGTCGGCCAGCGCGGCAGGTGCCGTCTCCTGGCGGTAGGCGTAATAGATGTAGGCGACCAGCAAGCCGACGAAAATGAAACCGGCCACACGGTCGAGGGCATGGGTGTAAGCAATAATCGAAAATAAGCCGGCGGTCGCAACGACCACGAGGCCGTCGCGGCGTAACGCATTCGATTGAACGGCGATGGGCGTGATTATTGCGGATAGACCGAGAATGAGCAGGATATTGGCGATGTTTGAGCCAACGATGTTGCCGATCGCGATCCCAGGTGAGCCGGCCAGCGCGGCCTGAATACTGGTGACGAGTTCAGGTGTCGAAGTGCCGAAGCCGACCAGTGTCAAACCGATAAGAAGTGGTGACATCCCAAATCGCTCGGCGACCGCGACCGCACCGCGCACCAGCAATTCCCCACCAATCACGAGCAGTACGAGCCCGCCCAGCAATAGACTGATATCCCCCACGTGCCGTCTCCCCATTACTATTCGCGCACCATATCGCTATCCCTCGTCAACGGCAAAGCGGCGTCTAGCCGAGATTGCAACGCCGGGAATGAGAATGAACGTCTGCGGCATCGGCGCGGGCGACGCCGAAAGGCGAAGCATCTGTGGCGTGTCCCGCGACCCTCGGCTATGGAGGGCCATGACCCAATCAAAACCGATCCTCATTGCCGGCCCCACCGCGAGCGGCAAATCGGCTCTTGCCCTGCGGCTGGCGCGTGAGCGTGGCGGCGTCATCATCAACGCCGACAGCATGCAGGTTTATGAGGAACTGGAAGTCCTCTCCGCCCGTCCCTCGCCGGCCGAAGTGGCCGAACTCCCGCACCGTCTCTACGGCCACGTTCCGATGCGCGAGGGCTACTCCGTCGGCCGCTTCGTGCGCGAAGCTGAAAGCGTACTGGCCGAACTCCGCGCCACCGGCGGCCTGCCCATCTTCGTCGGTGGGACCGGCCTTTACATGAAAGCACTGCTCGAAGGTCTCTCGCCGATCCCGCCAATTCCGCCCGCGATCCGCGAGCACTGGAGGGTGGAGGCCGACCGGCTCGGACCGGCAAAACTGCATCGCAAACTGGCCGATCTCGATCCCGGCACGGCGGCGCGGCTCGCGCCAACCGATCCGCAACGCATCGTGCGCGCGCTCGAAGTGTTCGACGCCACCGGCCGCCCGTTGTGGCAATGGCAGAACGAACCCGGCACCCCTGTTCTTAATCCCGATGCCACCGAACGCATCGTTGTCATGCCCGACCGCGCCACGCTTCACGATCGCAGCGACGCCCGGTTTGACCACATGATGGAGCAGGGCGCGCTGGACGAAGCTGCCCGTATCGCAGCGCTCGATCTCGACCCGGCGCTGCCCGGTATGCGGGCGCTGGGGCTGCGTCCGCTCATGGCGCATCTGGCTGGTCAGATGCAACTCGATGCTGCCGTCGAAGAAGCCAAAGCTGAGACCCGTCGGTACATCAAACGGCAGGCAACATGGATATCCGGCAATATGAAGTCCTGGAACGCCATTTCTGCGCAATAAATGGAATGTCAGGCGGCTCAAATCGTCGCGTTTATTAAACGCTTACCTTGACCGGGCATTCTGCGACCACTAGTTATCCCGATCCGGAGCGCCCTGACCGTTTAAGGAGCAGGAGCCCGAACTCAACGCATGGCGCATGAGAGGCACGACGATGGCACGCACGATGACAGGCGCCGAAATGGTGGTGAAGGCGCTGGTGGACCAGGGTGTCGAGCACATCTTCGGCTATCCCGGCGGCGCCGTGCTCCCGATCTACGACGAACTTTTCCAGCAGGATAAGGTCCAGCATATTCTCGTGCGCCAGGAAGGCGGCGCGGTGCATGCTGCTGAAGGTTACGCGCGCTCGACGGGCAAGGTCGGCGTCGTGCTCGTCACGTCCGGCCCCGGCGCCACGAACGCGGTGACGGGTCTCACCGACGCGTTGATGGATTCCATCCCGATCGTTTGCATCACCGGCCAGGTGCCGACGCATCTGATCGGCAACGACGCGTTCCAGGAATGCGATACGGTCGGCATCACGCGTCCCTGCACCAAGCACAACTGGCTGGTGAAGGATGTGAACGATCTCTCGCGCGTGCTGCACGAGGCGTTCCACATTGCCCGCTCGGGACGTCCCGGTCCCGTCGTTGTCGACATCCCGAAGGATATCCAGTTCAAGCCGGGCAACTACACCGGCCCGTCGAATGTCGCCCACAAAACCTATCGCCCGAAACTGAAGCCGGACGCCGGACCCGTCGCCGAGGCGGTCGATCTCATCGCGTCCGCCAAGCGTCCCGTCTTCTATACCGGCGGTGGCATCATCAATTCCGGCCCCAAGGCGAGCCAGCTTCTGCGCGAACTGGTGCGCCTCACCGGCTACCCGATCACATCGACACTGATGGGGCTTGGGGCCTATCCCGCCTCCGACAAGCAGTGGCTCGGCATGCTCGGCATGCACGGCACCTATGAAGCCAATTGGGCGATGCACGACTGCGACGTGATGATCAACATCGGCGCCCGCTTCGATGACCGCATCACCGGCCGCCTCGACGCCTTCGCCCCGTATTCGAAGAAGATCCACGTCGATATCGATCCGTCCTCGATCAACAAGAACGTGCGCGTCGACATTCCCGTCGTCGGCGATTGCGCCTACGTGCTCGAAGAGATGCTGCGCGTCTGGAAACAGAAAGCGCCGCAAATCGACAAGGCGGCCATCAAGACGTGGTGGAAGCAGATCGACGGCTGGCGCGCAAAGAAGTCCCTGTCCTTCAAGCACGTGAAAGACGTGATCATGCCGCAGTACGCCTGCGAGCGTCTGTATCAACTGACCAAGGACCGCGACACCTACATCACGACGGAAGTCGGCCAGCATCAGATGTGGGCGGCGCAATACTACAACTTCGAAGAACCCAACCGCTGGATGACGTCCGGCGGCCTGGGAACGATGGGCTATGGTCTGCCGGCGGCGATCGGCGCGCAGTTAGCCCATCCCAAGTCGCTCGTTATCGACATCGCCGGCGACGCCTCGATCCTGATGAACATTCAGGAATGCTCCACCGCCGTGCAGTTCAATCTGCCGGTGAAGGTGTTCATCTTGAACAACGAATACATGGGCATGGTGCGCCAGTGGCAGCAATTGCTGCACGGCAACCGCCTGTCGCACAGCTACACCGAGAGCCTGCCCGATTTCGTCAAGCTCGCGGAAGCTTATGGCTGGCGCGGCATGCGCTGCGAGCACCCGGACGATCTCGACGATGCGATCTTAGACATGATCAACACCAAAGTGCCGACGATCTTTGATTGCCGCGTTGCCAAACTCGCCAACTGTTTCCCGATGATCCCATCGGGCAAGGCGCACAACGAGATGCTGCTCGGCGAAGCCAGCGAAGAAGCCATTGAGAAGGCCATCAGCAAGGAAGGCAAGGTGCTGGTTTGAGATCGAGCGCAGCCGCCTTATGGGCTTGCCTGTTTGCCATGGGCACAATGGGCCACGCGAACGCGCAGACGGCTGCGCCCGTTGCACCTGGGCCACCCGCGCCAAACGCTCCCGCGCCAGGCGCCACCGCACCGAACACGCCGCCTTCGACCCCGCCGATCACGTGGGACCGGACGGCGAATATCAAGGAAGCGGCCGTTCGCATCGGCACGATCCAGCGCACGAAAGGCGCCGAAGCCGCCATCAAGTTTATCGATGCGTGCTACCGCACCCATGGTCTCGCGTCCCAATACTCGGCCGCATTCGAAGGCTGCATTGCGCAGGACTATCTGGAGAGCAAGCTGCTGACCCGCATCTACAGCCGCCTTCCGCCCGATCAATTGAAGAAGATCGGAGCGCCCACCGCCGATGCGATTGCCCAGGCCATGGGCCGGCGGGTGGTCGCGGCGTTCAACCAATACAAGGTCGGCACCGTCGAGGCCGAAGCGGTCCGGGCGGAAGTCGACAAGCACGGTTTCCCGGTTTTTCTGAAAACAGTTTTCCCCAATTCCGCACCCGAGATCGACGGCGTGACCGGCAAACGCGACGAGAATGACCAGAACAAAGAGAAGAACTGAACGCCATGGCCAATCCCAATCCGCAAAGTCATTACGTCGGCCCCGGTGTCGCGCAGGACGAGGTTTCGCGCACGCTGTCGGTGATTGTCGACAACGAACCCGGCGTGCTGGCGCGCGTCATCGGCTTGTTTACGGCGCGCGGTTACAACATCGACAGTCTCACGGTCACCGAGACCGAACACGAACGGCATGTTTCGCGCATCACCATCGTCACGCGGGGCACGCCGGCGGTAATCGAGCAGATCAAGCATCAGTTGGAACGACTGGTGCCGGTGCATCGCGTTCGAGATCTGACGGGCGAGGGTGTTTCACTCGAACGCGAACTGGCCCTGGTGAAGGTAGCGGGCAAGGGCGAAAAGCGCATTGAGGCGTTGCGCATGGCGGAGATCTTCCGCGCCCAGGTCGTCGACACCTCGACCGAGCATTTCGTATTCGAGATTACCGGCAAGGCATCGAAGATCGAAACGTTCCTCGCACTCATGCGGGAATTGGGGCTCGTTGAGGTGAGCCGCACCGGCATCGCTGCGATCGGGCGGGGCGCGGCGGCGATGTAGCCGTCCGCACTCTTGCTGCCGCCGATCAACCCTTCTTTTTGCCGACGTACAGGTGGGCGGCATCAGCCGCGCTCTTGGTGAAGGTAAAGGTGTCCGCGTCCGCGGCAATTTCGGTGTTCGACGCGGTCCGGAAACCGGGCGTCGCAGTCTTGCCGGGATAAAGCGGAATGGCCGTTGGCTTGGCCGACATTGTGATCTGGAACGCCGACAGGCGCGCCCGGTAAAGATCTTCGCCGATACGGTCGCAGCGTTCCGCGCCTTCGGCCTTCTCGCAGGCGGCGAGTTTTTTGTAGGTCACTGCCGCCTTATCGTGCTCGGCAATCGCTTTTTCCAAAAGAGTGATGCACTGTTCGAATTCGAGGCCGGTGTTGTCGGCGCAATCAACGGCCGAGACAACGATGAACTGTTTAACAGCCTCCTTGGGCGTCGTGGGCTCAGAACTGCCACAGCCGGCAAGCACTAGACCCGCAACGGCAATCGCAAACACCCTAAACTTCGGCAGACGCTTCATGGCTGGAATCCATCGATCGCTGAACTCAGTGGCGAGGTTTAACGCAACTCCGGTTGCAGTTCCGTTAACCGCGCGATAAGGGATGACCCGGACGATCCACCGCGAAGCCGCGAAATCGGCATATGTCGCAGGCGGCTACCGCCGTCAGGCGTTGCCGCCGCCGCGAGGGGGCGTGTAACGTCCGCCCGCATTCGGATGGGCCTAGTCCACGAAAGGCCCCCGCCCCGCAGTCCTGCAGAACGTGGCCGCCACGGACTGTGATCCTTAAAAACAAGCCGAGCCGTCCAAGCCAGAGCCATCCAAGCCAGAGCCATCCAAGAGAGAGCCCATGCGCGTCTATTACGATCGTGATGCCGACCTGAACCTCATCAAGACCAAAAAGGTCGCCATCGTCGGCTACGGCAGCCAGGGCCACGCGCACGCGCTGAATTTGCGCGACAGCGGCATCAAGGACGTGGCCATCGCTCTGCGCAAGGGCTCCGCCTCTGCCGCCAAGGCGGAGAAGGAAGGGCTGAAGGTCATGGACGTTGCCGACGCGGCCAAGTGGGCCGACGTCATCATGATGCTGACGCCCGACGAACTGCAGGCCGACATTTACCGCGACCATCTGCACGCCAACATGAAGAAGGGCGCCGCCCTCATGTTCGCGCACGGTCTCAACGTGCACTTTAACCTCATCGAGCCGCGCGAGGATCTCGACGTCGGCATGGTCGCGCCGAAAGGCCCCGGCCACACGGTGCGCGGTGAATATCTGAAAGGCGGCGGCGTGCCGTGCCTGATCGCCATCCACCAGAACAAATCGGGCAATGCGCACGACCTGTTCCTGTCCTATGCATCGGGCGTCGGCGGTGGCCGCTCAGGCGTCATCGAGACGACCTTCAAAGAGGAATGCGAAACCGACTTGTTCGGCGAGCAGGCCGTCCTCTGCGGTGGTCTCGTCGAACTGATCCGCGCCGGCTTCGAGACGCTCGTCGAGGCGGGCTACGCACCCGAGATGGCTTACTTTGAATGCCTGCACGAGGTGAAACTGATCGTCGACCTCATCTATGAGGGCGGCATCGCCAACATGAATTATTCGATCTCCAACACGGCCGAGTTCGGCGAATACGTCACCGGCCCGCGCATCATCACCGCCGAAACGAAAGCCGAGATGAAGCGCGTTCTGGAGGATATTCAGTCAGGTCGCTTTACGCGGGACTGGATGCTCGAATGCAAGGCCGGTCAGCCGAGCTTCAAGGCAACGCGACGCAACAACGACGCCCACCAGATCGAGGAAGTCGGCGCTCAGCTGCGCGCCATGATGCCCTGGATCGGCAAGAACAAGCTCGTCGACAAGGGCCGCAACTGACATCTGCTACACCGCACAACGAAAGCTCATGGACCTCGCGTCCATGAGCTTTTTTATTGCTCATGGCGCGGCTTCCGCCCGCTCATAGACGCGGTTGCCGATGATCAGCAACGCTGGCGCGGACGCGTCTCCCTGCATGCCGAAAACAAACGCGCGCTGCGGTTGTCCCGCGATGCTGACGCGCGCCGTCCGCATGCCGATCTCGTAATTGCCGCTGGCGACACGGCCCCCACCTTTCAAAAGCAGGCTGCCGTCAGAGTAAAACTCGATCGCGTCGGCGAGAACATCGCTCGCCGTTCCGCCAATGGCCAAATAGCGCCCCGACAGGGTCAACGCCGCCGGCGCCGCCACGGTTTTGGCCGGCCCGGCAACGGCGGTCCCCTGCGTGCCATCGCCGAAAGCCACCGCATAAGCCTCCCCATCCCGCTGCCAGCGACCCGTTCCTGGACTGCCGGGTGGTCGCGTGTCGGGATCGAAGTCCGCCGGTGCCCGCGCTTCGCTTTCAAAGACGCGGCCATCTTTCAAAAGGAGCGCGGTCAACGAGACAGGTTCGCCCGCAGCCTCCGGTTTGCCGCCGTCGAATGAAAACCGCAGAAAGTGGATGACGTTTTCCACGCTGTCGTCGGGAACGGCCGGGTCCTCGACCGCCGGCAACGGCGGCACGGCCGGTCCGGCATCGAAAGCCGCAGGCAGAGCTCCCATCTGCGCCGTCAGGTCGGCGTTGACGGCGAGGCCGTCGGCCCGCCAACGGTCGACGAGGCCCCGCGCCGCGCGAAGCTGCGCGTCGTCGTCGGCCATCGCGGCCGGCGCAACGATGAAAAAGAGCTGCATCCGCTTGCCTGTTAGCGGATAGCCCGTCACCTCGATCCGCCCATCGTCGCCGTCGTCGAGTGTCACGGTGAATGGTATCATGAGGCCTGCAGCCACGCCGTCGGAGGCGGGCAGCGGCACGGGCTCGCCCGCCGGCCGAGGTTCCCCGAACATGTCCTCGATCAGCGCTGGCGCCAATTCGATGATGGCCGACCTGATGTCGCCGTTGGCCGGTGTCGCTGCCGGCGCGACGATCGTCAGGCTGCCCTCTGGCGAGGCGGCGGAAAAAATCGCAATGACATCGGTGACGGCTGTCGTCCAGCCGGCGGGGAGCGGCCCGAGCGGCCCGGTGGTTTCGGCTGGTTCGGCCCGCATCGGCAGCGGCCAAAGACAGACGAGCAGGGCGGCAAGACACGCAATCGCCCGCCTCGTCGGACGTGCAAATCGCCGCGCATGCCGTCGTATTGGCCCCACCCTCATTCCCTCAATTAAACCCACCCGACATGATGCAGGATATCATGGCAAAATATCGCTGCGGGCCACGGCGGTGGCGCAGGTGACAAGATCAACCGGCCGTCGTAGGGCTGCGGTATCGGACATGATCCGGTCCGGCAGCCGAGGCGGCCAAACGGCCGGGCGCGCCTACATCGTCGGGCAGGCGGCAAAGGAAAGATGTCGTGACAGCCGGGACAGACGAGGCGCCAGCCAAAGTAACGCCGGTCGAAGACTGCGACTTGATGGTGACGGACCGAGTTTGGCCGTTCGCCGCCGACCGGGCGTCCGAAATCGACGCCCATTGGCAGCGCCGCTGCGCCGAGAGCCCATCGTTGTTCAATGGCCGTGTGTACATGCTGTCCAGCTACACGATCGCCGATGGCCGGTTGACCGGCAAACTCTTTCCCGTGCAATTCAAACAGTTCCTCTATTGGAAGGACCAGGGTGCACCGGACGCTTCGGTGTACGACGTTTTTGGCTCGGCGCTGATCTGCTCCAGCGACGGCGCAATACTTCTCGGCCGCCAGCGGGCAGGCAACGTCAATGCCGGGCTCTTTTATCTACCGGGCGGTTTTATCGATAGCCGCGATACATCGCCCGACGGCCGCGTCGACCTCAGGGCAAGTGTCTTGCGCGAGGTGCGAGAGGAAACGGGTCTGGCTCCGCAGATGCTGGCGGCCAGAGACGGCTACCTCGTGACGACGGTCGGCCGCCAGGTCTCGATAGCTGTCGACCTGATCGGCGATGCCGATGCCGCGACGCTGCAGGACCGCATTCGCCATGCCTTCGGCGCGGACGCAGAACCCGAGCTGGAGGAGATTGTAGCGGTGCGCTCCTGGGACGACGTAGCGGCGCTGCCCGTGCCGCATTACGCGCGCGTCCTGCTCGCCCATCTCATGCAGCGCCGACCAGATGCCGGAGCCTGACGCGTAGCCGGCCCCATTCCGCTTGGCCCCCATTCCGCTTGGACACGGCGATTGAATGAGCTAAGTGCCTCCCTTGTGGGACCATGAAGGCAGGGATCGATGCGGCTCGCCTACAGCACCTTGGATGTTTTTACCGACCGCCGCTTCGGCGGCAATCCGCTCGCTGTCGTGCATGGCGCAGGCGGGCTCAGCGACGAGGAGATGCTGGCGATTGCGCGCGAGTTCAACCTGTCGGAAACGGTTTTCATTCTGCCGGCGGAAAACCTCGCACATTCGGCGCGCATGCGCATTTTTACTCCCGTCAAGGAACTTCCCTTCGCCGGCCATCCGACCGTCGGTACGGCAGCCCTTCTGGCCGAAAACAAATTTGGTCAGGGCCGCGACGCGGATGCGATGATCGTGCTGGAAGAGGGCATCGGAACGCTGCGCGTCGGCGTCCGGTTGCGCAAGGATCACGCGCCTTACGCAGAATTCGACGCACCGAAGGTGCCGGTGGAAGCCGGATCGCTGCCTCCGATCGACGTCCTGGCGGCGGCCCTTGGTCTGATCCCAAGTGAGATCGGCTTCGAGAACCACCGGCCGGTCTGCTATGCCTCAGGCAACGCTTTCGCCTTTGTCCCCATCGCCTCGCGCGAAGCCATCGCCCGCGCGCGGATCAACGGCGCACACTGGGCCCCGGCCTTTTCCGAGCAGGGCCTTGTCGGCGCATATCTTTATACGCGCCAGTGCGAGCACACGACATCGTCGTTCCACGTGCGCATGTTCGCGCCCGACGCCGGCATACCGGAAGATCCGGCAACCGGTTCGGCCGCGGTATGTTTTGCCGGCGTCATCGCCCGTTTTGATCGACTACCCCAGGGAACCCATCGCCGGATGATCGAGCAGGGTTTCGAGATGAGCCGGCCAAGCTTTGTGTCGCTCGTTCTTCAGATCGACGGTCAAGGTCTGGAAGGCGTGCGCATCGGCGGCCATTCGGTGCGCGTCAGCGAAGGCACCATCGAGGTCTAGGGTGCATCCGGGGCATGCGGGGGGCATGCGGGGTCAGACCCCGCGTTTGGGGTCTGACCCCAACGCTCCCCCCAACCCTCTTCTCAGACCCGCCGGCCGACAGTTTGCAGTGCATTGTCAACCATTTCGACATATTGTAACCCTTGGCGCAGTTCGGATCCGAGTTTTAGGTATGTCGATGCACGCCCACAAGGCTGGTCGCCCGTTCCCCTCTGAGGTGTTCGCACCCAGGGTGGCCGACGGCTGCGCTCCAGCCGGCGCGTTGAGAACCTTACCGCTGCTGCTCCTTACTGGCCCCTGAGCCGGTCCGCTGCCGATGATCGGCGGCGATGGCTTAGGGGATGACCAGCGAGCCGACGGATCATCATCGCCCGCGCGCCGCGTGCGCCGCAGGGCAGGACATCAAGGACCAGATATCATGACGACCGCCAACACCGCCAAACCCGACCGAGTCGTAATTTTCGATACCACCCTGCGTGACGGCGAACAGTGCCCAGGCGCGACGATGACATACGAAGAGAAGCTGGAGGTCGCCGACTGCCTCGATGCGCTGGGCGTCGACATCATTGAAGCCGGTTTTCCGATCGCCTCAGACGGCGACTTTGAAGCGGTCAGCGCCATTTCCAAGCGCGTCCAGAACGCAACGATCGCCGGTCTCGCCCGCGCCATCAACGCCGATATCGACCGCGCCGGCGAAGCGGTTCGCCAGGCAAAGCGCGGCCGCATCCACACATTCGTCTCGACCTCGCCAATCCACCTCGAATATCAGATGCGCAAATCACAGGCAGAAGTGCTGGAGATCATTGCAGCCACGGTGGCCCGCGCCCGCAATCTGGTCGACGACGTCGAATGGTCGGCCATGGACGCGACCCGTACGCCGATCGACTATCTGTGCCAGTGCGTCGACGCCGCCATCAAAGCTGGCGCAACCACGATCAATCTGCCCGATACGGTCGGCTACGCCACGCCGCAGGAATATTTCGAGATGTTCCGCGCCGTACGTGAGCGCGTCGCCAACGCCGATCAGGCGATCTTTTCCACCCATTGCCACAACGACCTCGGCCTCGCCGTTGCCAATTCGCTGGCGGCTTTGAATGCCGGCGCACGCCAGATCGAATGCACCATCAACGGGATCGGAGAGCGGGCCGGGAACGCTGCGCTGGAAGAGATCGTAATGGCGATCCGCACCCGCGCCGATGTTCTTCCTTACGAAACCGGAATCGACACGGCGATGCTGTCGCGCGCGTCCAGGCTCGTGTCGGCCGTGACCAATTTTCCCGTCCAATACAACAAGGCGATTGTCGGTCGCAACGCGTTCGCCCACGAGAGCGGCATTCACCAGGACGGCCTGCTCAAGTACCAGCAGACCTACGAAATCATGACGCCGGAATCGGTCGGCGTGGCGAAAACCTCGCTCGTGATGGGCAAGCACTCGGGCCGCAATGCCTTCCGCACCAAGTTGCGTGAAATGGGCTTTGAATTGGGCGAGAACGCCTTCGAGGACGCCTTCAATCGCTTCAAGGCTCTGGCCGACCGCAAAAAGCACATCTACGACGAGGACCTCGAAGCGCTCGTCGATCACGAGATTGCCCATGCGCACGACCGCATGAAAGTCGCGGCGCTGACCGTGATCGCTGGCACCGTCGGCCCCCAGGCCGCGACTCTGACGCTCGATGTCGACGGCACACCCTCCACCGTGCAGGCGCAGGGCAATGGGCCGGTTGATGCAACCTTCAACGCCATCAAGATGTTGATCCCGCATTCGGCGCGCCTTGAGCTGTATCAGGTCCACGCGGTCACCGAGGGGACCGATGCTCAGGCGGAAGTGTCGGTGCGTCTTGAGGAAGACGGCCGCGTCGTCACGGGCCGCGGTGCCGACACCGACACCATGGTCGCCTCGGCCAAGGCCTATGTGGCCGCGCTGAACAAACTGATGGTGAAGCGCCAGAAGGTCGCCCAGGCGCAACAGCTCTGAGCCACCGCTGCACCCCCTCTCCCTATCGCCTTCGATGGGGAGAGGGTCGGGGTGAGTGGCAGCAGCTTGCTGGATCGAAGATAGGTCCGCCTGAAGGAGTGCAGGCAAGTGCTTGCGGGCTTGCGAGAGCACTGCGGATGCTGCCCCTCACCGGTCCGGACTGCCCCTCACCCTAACCCTCTCCCCGCGCGCGGGGAGAGGGGATGCGCCGGCGTCACTTCACTCCGCGCGCCGGGCGAGAAGTGGGGTCAGACCCCAAGTCGGGGTCTGACCCCAATACCTCCCTGACCCCAATACCTCCCATTACCTCCACGGCCGGCTCTGCTTCGCTCCGCACGCCGGAATGACGTCAGAGGGTGGGGGGACATCGTGGACGTGGGGACATCGTGGACGTGGGGTCAGACCCCAAGTCGGGGTCTGACCCCATTACCGACCCCATTACCACCCGCCCGCGCCGTGCGGCCGGCTCCGCGTCAGCGGAGTCGCACGGCGCCACCAAAAACGTCATCGGAGCAAACTGGCGCTTCGTACGCGGCCGCGCTAGGGATGGGAGCAGGCGGGCGCGTCACGGGTGGGCCGGCCGACGAAGCTCACCGGTTTCCCGTCGGGCTTAATGCCCTGCGGCGGGGCATCCGGCGCGCCATGCGAGTAAGGTGAATGCGTCTCCCTTCGGTCAGTGCTTTCGGCGAAGACATTGCCATCGACCTTGGCACGGTCAATACCATCGTGCACGTGATGGGACGCGGCGTCGTCATCGATGAACCCTCTATTGTCGCTGTCCGCACCGGCCCCGGTCACCGCGAGGTGCTGGCAGTGGGCCAGGCGGCGCACGCCATGCTTGGCCGCACGCCAGGATCGATCGAAATCATCCGGCCGTTGCGCGACGGCGTCATCGCCGATTTCGTCGCGACAGAGGAGATGCTGCGCCAGTTCATCAAGCGCACCCGTACCGACTTTCTTGGACTGCGCCGCCCGCGCATCCTGATCTGCGTTCCCGCCGGCGCGACACCCGTCGAACGCCGCGCCGTCTATGAAACAGCCGTTCAGGCCGGCGCCCGCAAGGTCTTCATCGTCGAGGAGCCGGTGGCTGCCGCCATCGGCGCGGGCTTGCCGATCGACGATCCGATCGGCTCAATGGTGGTCGACATCGGCGGCGGGACCACAGACATCGCCGTTCTCTCCCTCGGCGGCGTCATCCAGTCCCGCTCGCTGCGCATCGCCGGCAATGCCATGGACGAAGCCATCATCCGCTACGTCCGGCGTGATCATCAGTTGCTCATCAGCGAAGCCAACGCCGAGCGCATCAAGATCGAAGCCGGCTCCGCCTCGCGCCGCGTCAACGGCGCGACAAGTGAGATCCACATTCGCGGCCGCGATCTGCGCACCGGCAAACCCAAATCGACGATCCTGACGCCGCAGCACATTGCTGAAGCGCTTGAGGAGCCCGTTCAGGCCATGGCAGAAATGATCGAGCGCACGCTGGAAGATTTGCCGTCGGAAGTCTCCAGCGATATCTGCGAGCGCGGGATTTATCTGACCGGGGGCGGCGCTCTGCTGCACAAGCTCGATGAAGAATTCGCCCGGCGCGTTGGCGTGCCGTTCGCGGTGCCCGAAAATCCGCTGCACTGTGTCGTGCGCGGCTCGGCCAAGCTTTTGGAGAACGTTGCTGCTCGCCAGCATCTCCTGATCCGGCCATGAGGCGCGCCATGTGGCCGGGCGTTTCGCCCTGAATTCCAAAAGCTTGACAGGCGCACAACGAACCCTCGCCCGGCCCCTGGACAGCGGCGTCCCCGGGTGCTAGATGCTCGCCCGCGGGTCCCTCAACGGACCCCGTTTCGTTCTGGAGCCGCGATTGGTGCGCCTCCAGCAGCGAGTGGGCGAGTAGCTCAGTTGGTAGAGCAGCTGACTCTTAATCAGCGGGTCCACGGTTCGAGCCCGTGCTCGCCCACCAATAAAATCAACGACTTAGCCCCTAATTTTCCATAATTGTTTGGCAGCCTGTTTGGCATGTTTGGCAACTTTGCTAAGAAACGTCGTTCTAAGTTTGTACCCATCGAACGGCTTGGCCGGTATCTAACCCCACAGTTAGAGAAAATCTTTTCCCTGATCGTCTGCCTGCGCAGCTGACTCTCTTTCTCCTACAACTTGACGCCATAATTCGGGCCACCGTGAGCCGATCGTAAGCGGCCTCATGAACTGGATCGAACATGATAGCTGCGAGTTGTTCGCTAAACATTCTCGCGGTAGAATCATCGGCGATTTGGAGGTCCTACTTTGGCTGTCAAGAGCGAGATAAGCGCCGATCTCACGCTCGAGATCGACGGCAGTGCCGTGTCGCCGGACAAGTTCCTGCGAAGCGTACGTGCGTTCTTTGCCATAGTGACCGAGGTTTCTTCCAAGGTCGCAGGGAAGAAGAGCGCTGTTGGGTGGCGCGTGCAAGTCAAAGAAGGCAGCAATTTAATCGGAGTAAATCACGAACCTGGCTTTCCACCTCAGGTAGTGAACCAGATCGTTTCTGCCGTTTCGCAAGGCCTTGTTCAATTGGAAGACAGAGCCGCTCAGCCGAAGTACTTTTCAGATCGCGCTGTCAAAAGTTTGCGCGAGCTCGCCGAAATCGCCGGCACTAGTGACACTGACAACACCTACATTCGAGTGTGGGCCAAGCGAGAACCTATCAGGATCACCCACAAGTCTGTCGCGAACATCGCCGACCTGATTGCTGGCGAGCATGAAGACTACGGCTCGATAGAGGGGAAGCTTCGTGCCGTTACGGATAAGGGCGGTTTGCATTTCGTCGTGCATGAACCGCTGCGAGAGAACGCTGTCAGGTGCTACATTCCTGAGCACTTGCTGGACGTGGCAATGTCGAACTTTCGCAGCCGGGTCGAAGTGTATGGGCGGATCAAATACCGCAAGGATGGAAGGGCAATTAGCATATCGGTCGACGACTTGACGGCGTTTCCTTCCGCCGAGAAAATACCGTCGTTCCGCGATGTTCACGGATTGCTGCGAGAGGCATCGTGAGCGGCGAAATTAGGTATTGGGATTCCGATTGTTTTCTGGGTTGGTTGCAGGCAGAGCCTGACAAAGAGGCCGCTTGCCTGGAAGTCCTGACGGCAGCAGAAGAAGGGAAAATTCAGATAGTAACCTCTGCACTTACAATTGCTGAGGTTCTAGCAGTGCGCGGGCGCAAGAAGATACCCGCCACGGACAAGCAGAAGGTAGAGGCCTTCTTTAGGAACGATTACATAGTCGTTCGCAACATAACCCGACGGATTGCTGAAGCTGCTCGCGGGTACGTTTGGGATTTCGGCGTCGACCCGAAGGACGCACTTCATGTAGCGACTGCGGTCGATGCCGGTTTAGCTCTGTTCAATACCTTCGATAAGGATCTACTCAAAAAATCTGAGAAGGTTGGCGATCCGCCTTTGACAATCCAGATTCCTCAATGGTCGGCGCCGAAACTCCCTATCATTCTTCCCCGAGACCCGAGTGGAAAAAAGAGCTAGCGCTCGGTGCTCGTTTCACGGAATTTGCGAGGCCTCAACGACTGAAATCGAGTTTGGCAGTCGTTCGGAATTCTCCAATTAAATCAGTGCCGCTTGCCTCCGGTTTGGCAGAAATAATTTTCCAAACCCCTTTGAAAATACACGTTTTTTTGCTGACTCTTAATCAGCGGGTCCACGGTTCGAGCCCGTGCTCGCCCACCAAGAAACAAAATTAAATCAAGGTCGTGTCTGCTGGATTCCGCGGTCGGAAATGGGGCGTATCCCCGTGCGGTCGAATCCTAGAAGCTGAGAAGCGTTTTCGAGGGCGCGGTCGCGGGGGCAGTGAAATGGACGTACTTGCGCAATTGGCGACTTGGAGCCTGTTTGCGTTTGCCATTCTCCTGTTTGCTACCCAGGTCGCGGCGCGTGAGTTCGGCAATTGGCTGGGAAAACGGCAAAGTGCGCTCCGGGGCACTGGCGATGCCGAGGGCGTGGGACTGGTCGTCGCCGGAATGATCGGCTTGCTGGGGTTCGTGCTGGCGCTCATGCTGTCGTTTGGCAGCACGCGCTTTGACGAACGCCGTCAAGGGACCTTAGACGAGGCGAATGCGATCAGCACAGCGTGGTTGCGCGCCGAGGCCGTGGGACATCCCAACGGCTCCGCGATTGCCAAACGTCTCAAAGACTATGTGCAGGTGAGACGCGACTACGTTCAAGCTCCAAGAAATCCTGAGATACTGCAGAAGATCAACCAGCGAACTTCGCAGCTCCAATCAGAGATTTGGTCTGACATGACGGCAATCATCCGCGCCAGAACGGATCCGGCTGTCGTCTCGTTGATGTCGGCGCTCAATGAAGTCTTTGACTTGGGAACCGCTGAGCGCTTCGCCCACGACAACCGAATTCCACAAAGTCTGTTTTGGCTGCTCATGGTCTTGGCCCATTCATCGATGGGGGCGCTCGGTTATCAACTCGGGCTCAAAGGCCAGCGGCCTCACATCATGGCTGGCGTTCTCACGGCAGTCTGGACGGCAGTCATAGTCGTGATCCTCGATCTAAGCGCGCCTCGCCTTGGAGCCATTCGAACAAGCGTTGAGGTCTACGATTGGGTTTTGGAGGACATGAACCGCACTGCGGGTACCAAGCCGCAGTAGCTCATGTGAACTGATCAAAAGAAAGCGCGGCGCTTTATTCCCGCGATGAAGAACTGCGTGTCGGCAAGATCAGGCGTTTGAATGAAGTGGAAAGGCAAGAGCTGTGGCGCTAGAGCGCGCGCGCTCAAGGCACGGCTTCTTACGCCAGGAAGACTGGAGTGATGTCTCTGTCGACCGCGCCCATTTGCGCACCAAATAGGCGATCGTTCGCATCCCGAAGTCGGCGACAGACTTCCCGGCCCATGTTCATCTGTATGAGTGTGAATTGCTTCAGATCCTGCGCATACACGCGGTAGAGATCGGCGGCGGAAATGCGAATCGCGGTTGAGGGTTCTTCTGCGCGCACGGTCGCGCTGCGAAGACAATGGTCGATGACCGCCAACTCGCCGAAACAGTCGCCCGCTTTGAGGATCTGAATGAGATGATCGTGTCCGTGCCAGGATTTCAGCACGGCAGCTCGGCCTTCCTCTAGGACGAAGAGCGAGTCACCTTGGTCGTGCTCATGGAAGAAGAGTTCATTTTTTGCGGCTGCCACGACCGGGCAGTAGCCGAGCACGAATTGGAGGATGTCCGCTCGAACCCCTCCAAAAATCGGCATCCGCTGCAGGAGTTCAATTCGCGCGTGTTCCATGGCGCGCTCCTCAGGTTGACTGAGTACCGGTTACTAAGTTCGAAGCAGAACGCGGTGCTGCAAGAGCGGTGGCGGCGATCTTCTAGTTCTTCTTGGGACGCTTTTCATGAGACTTGGTAACCGGTTTGTTCTCAAGGCGCCGGCAAAAGTCGTTATTCGTGCCGCTCAAGCAGCCATAGCGTTCCAAAAGTTCAGCGTCGCGCTCGCTGACGGGCCCTCCAGCCCTTGCATTTGCTCGCGCATGTTCGAGTTCCCCTGCCTCTCCCAGGCCGCCAGCCGCTGCCGGGCCTGCGAGGAGTAAAAGGATTGCGATTGTCAGAGTTAAGCGGTCCATTGCGACACCAGGGTTTTGGATCGGGCCATTGGCCGGTCGGCGACGCACATCTTATCGAACCTGAAAATCAGGCGCCATCGGTGAATGTCGGTTCGCCCGCCAAAGTGTGTGACCTTCGCCAAGGCCCTGACAATGTGTTAGCATACGGACAGTCTCAATAGGACCGACGCAGCAATGAACCTTTGCGATTTGTGCAGCGGCTACCCCGAAAAGAATTTCGAAACCGATGCGGTCCTCCTCGCGCAAGGAGAAAAATCCGGTCGACTTCTGGTGTTGATCGAAGGCGCAGTCGCGATCATGTGCGACGGAACAGAAGTCGCGGTCGCGGATTCACCCGGCGCGGTCTTCGGCGAACTTTCACTGCTGCTCGATAAGCCCCACATGGCCAGCGTGGTGGCGCGGCGTGCGACGCGGGTCCACGTCATTGACAATGGCGCGGACTTCTTGCGCTCGAGCCCGGAGGTTATTTTCCAGGTCGCAAGAGTGCTCGCGGCGAGACTGCACATGCTGAGCACCTATCTGGGTGATCTGAAACAGCAGTTTGCCGACAAGGGCGAGGATCATTTCGTCATGGTGGACGCGATCATCGCCAGTATGACGCAGCACCAGCAGGCAACCGCCCCCAGGCTCGGCTCCGACCGCGACAGTGGGGTCGCGCGCTGACCTTGAGTGGATGGGTTCAGCCCGGCGATCTCGGTGCTGTGAGCCAGGCAGGTGGCTTGGTCAGCGGTGAGACGGCCGCGGCACGGTCAGCAGTGAGGTCCGCAAGCTGAGCTCCCGCCAGGGACGACCACATCGCCGCCTCTGCTTTTATGTCGATGATGATATGGGCTGGAATGTCGCCGATCTGATGGCCAGCGTTCAAGACCCAGCTTTTGTTGATTTTGTCGATCCAGGAGCCGCGGGATAAAAACGGCGCGTTGTGCGCATGTCCGCAAAAGACCAGATCGGGCTGATATTTCCGAACCCATGCCGAGAGGTCCGCGTCGCCCAGAGTGCCGGACAACTCCTGCGCGGTCAGCGCGCCCTCTGGCGGAGAGTGATAAATCCAAATCCATTTGCTGCGTACCTTACGCGCGTCACGTTCGAGCAATTCCGCCACGCGTGCTTTTGCGAGCGGCCCGTCCCACCAGGGGCAAATCGTAAAAAGAACATCGTCGATATAGAGCCCGTCGCCATCGGTCGGAATATCGGCGCGCAGCTTTTGGAGCCACTCTGAGCGACGCTCTCCCGCGCTATCGTGACTGTCGAGATCGTGGTTCCCCGACGAAATGACGAGTTTTGTAATCGAGGCCAACCGTTCCAGATACTTGGAGACAACCAGGATCTGCGCGCGGCCATCAACCGTGGAGAACGTGTCGAGGTGATCACCCGCCAGTACGATCAGGTCGAACTGGGGCGCGACGCGCATCAGCCAGTCAAATTGCTTGAGCGAATAATGGAGATCGGCTGTGAGTAAGCATTTCATGCCGCGGACTTTCAAAGTGCCAAATAGCGCTGCGCTTTTACCTGAATTGCAGGGTCCCGACATTGTAAAAATTCCGATCCGAGCCAAACCTGGACCGCCACGGTCAACGGGGCGTCGCTATTGGGGGACCGGTTCCAATTCATGTCATTTCGAAAAAAATGCACCAACCGTCACACTCAGTTCTACGTGAATACGTCCTGTGCGGAACGAATTTGGATTCGGCCGCTCGACGCGGTCCAGCGCGGACGACCGCCTTGCTGGTAGGAGAAGTTCGCAAATCACTGTAGTTTCGATGACTGTCCAGAGTATCGGCTGTGGCGTGTGCCTGAACGTAGGCGCTCGCCCTCGCAAGCAGTTCTGTGCCGCGTTGTCTCGATGGAGAACAACAAATGGCTATCGAATCTCTGATTATTTGGCTTGTGATTGGTGCGATTGCTGGCTGGCTTGCCGGTCAGATCATGAAGGGCGGCGGCTTCGGACTCGTCGGTGATATCGTCATTGGTATTGTCGGTGCCATTGTCGGCGGCTGGCTGCTGCCTCGCATTGGCGTATTCGTGCTCGGCGGCATGCTCGGTGAAATTCTGAATGCCGTGATCGGAGCCTGCTTGGTCCTATTTATCCTGCGACTGCTTAAACGTTAACTTCGAACGCGAGCTGGGGTGCGGTTGGTTCGAAAAATCCGCCGCCCCAGCTCGCGCCTCCTCAACGCTCAAGCAGTCTGGCGCTCTGATCTTGGGTCCGCTTGACCCGGTCATTTGACCTTACGGGACCGGGATTAGGCTTTACCGATTATCGCGTTTTGCCTGCGCAACTTTCGCCGCTTGGCGAAGCCGACCCAATTCCATGGGGCGGATCAGGTTCTGCCTCCGGCTGCTCGGCTTGCTGCGCATCCCTGCGTGAGCGTGCCGGGAGTTCACAGGAGCAACGCGCGCTTCTGCCGCCTGATTTTTGAGTTCAAGCGCTTTGTGCGCGTTCTCCACGAGAGCGAGGCGTGATGCCATCTTTAGGCGCCGCTCTTGTTCGCTGTTCAGTCGCCGCATCGCCATAGCAAGAACCGCGAGCTTCAGTTTCGAACCATCCTCGGCGCGCGACGCTGTGGCCCCCTTAGGTGACGCCTTTCCGCGCATCTCGCGGCGACGACGGCTCGCTTCTGTCCGTGCGCGATCGCGGCGCTCTCGGACGAGCTTTACAAGGTTACGCAATTCCTCGTCGGAAAGATTCTGGACGTCCGGGTGATGCGATTTGTTGACGAGTTCCTGCTCGTCCGAACTGAGCGCGCGCGCTTCTTGCTTCTTTGTAATCGCCATCTGACAACTCCCGCACAAATTCTAATTTCGATCGGGCCCTGTGTCCCACTCAACAAGCATAGCGGGGCCCAAATAAATGTCCATCATGCCAATCTTAAGTGGTGCGAGCGGAATGGATTGCAAACCCAATGCGTTTTGGCCCCGAAGCCCATTCGCGGCGCTCAAGGATCTCGATTGAAGACGCCAAATGGACGTCGCTTGCAATTTGTGCAGTAAGTGCCCTTAACAACGGGGGACAATAGCAATGAGCGATGAGGCTGTACGCATGCTGTTTTTGATATTCGCAGTTGGGGTCGCGTTGGCCATGTTTGCCGGATCGCTCGCAATCATGGAATTCGGCCGCCGATTGGGGGCGCGGCGATTATCTGCCGAAGGCAGTGCTGCTATGGCCGGGTTGAGTGCCGTCGAAAGTGCCGTTTTTGCATTGATGGGCTTGCTGCTGGCGTTCACTCTGTCCGGTGCCTTGCAACGATATGACGAGCGTCGCGCCCTCATCATTCACGAGGCGAATGCCGTCAGCGCCGCTTACGATCGTCTCGAAATGCTCGAAGAATCCTCGAAGACCGAATTGAGAGCGAAGCTGAGGACGTACGTTTCTGGACGCATCGAGCTTTATCGCCTACCGATCGGGTTCTCGGCCGTCGAAAACGCCTCGGTTTATGATGCCACGCAATTGGCAAACATATCCAAGGTGCGAACAGAGCTTTGGGATGGTGCGGTTGCAGCCTGCAGTCGGGCACCCACGACGTCGCCGTGCAACCTGATCCTCCCGGCGCTCAACGAAGCCTACGACGCCGCGCGAGAGCGGGCGGGAGCCAATGAGAGGCATCCACCACGGATCATTTACATCATGTTGTTTGGATTGGGGCTAGGCGGTTCCCTGCTCGCCGGCTTTGGCATGGGTGCGTCCGAAAAGCGAAGCATCGTCCATATGGTGACGTTCGCGGCGGCTATGTCTCTCGCCCTCTACATCATCACCGACATTGAGTTTCCGCGCCAAGGTCTCATCACTGTCGACGCCTTCGATAAATTTCTTGAGCAGGCGCTCAATTCGATGAAGTAAATCGGACGGGTCCCGCCGCACGATGTCTCGCGCAACGTTTCCGCCACCCATTCACCGCCAGCGCATGCCTCTCTAAAAAACAGGCTACTTGTAAAATAACGGCTCACTCTTCATCAGCACTGGAAGATTTAGGCGCGTCGACAACGGTGTTGGATCATCCGACAACAGCGGCAATCCCAACGTATCCGAAAGTGGAGCGGGATCATCCGGTCGCACGGGAGTGTTCGAACTGTAGTTCGAGCAAATCAGCGATGGAATTCCTGTAATGGCTTCGAAAGGGTGCTCGGTCTTTGCAAAAACCGGCCATTGAAGCGCGCTCGATAGGGGGGCGGCCTCGTCCCAAAGCCGCACTGAAGACACAGGCTCCGGCACGCCAGAATCGATTGGCGTATGCTTGTGCAAGACCGACGTTGCAAGTTGGCCACCGGAGAATGGCGCGTGGACGGTGACAAGGCTCGCACCTTGGCTGACGCGGGTAGCGTAAATGACAGCCTCGCTCCGCACGACATACGCCTTCACCATTTTTTCCATTACGTCATCGGCGCCGGCCGGTGACCCGCCAGTGCTGGACGTCGGCGTGAAAATGTGGCTGTCCGCATAGCCCAGGCGCTTCAATTCATCCCATGCTTTGCGGGCGCTCTCTTCGTTGGCATATAAACGATTGATTGTTTGCATGATTTGTCCATCTCGCTAGAGGCCCAGCCCGCCGGATTACTCCGATATCATAATTCTCATGGTGCGCTTTCAGTTCCAACTGCGGGGCCACTTTGAAAAAGCGGGTACATCGCCGCAAGTGTCGCGATCAGGAGTATTGCCTCGATCGCATAGACTGTGTGATAGCCGGCCGCCACGCCGAGTTCCGGGGCCCAATGATATCCCACGTCTCGCAGCATGGCTCCCAAAGCGACCGCTATTCCAGCTGCAAAGGCCTGAACCGCCCCCCAGGTTCCAAGCGACAGGCCGACTTGATCCTTGGGCGCGAAATTCATCGTAGCTGTCAGGGTGCCGTGACCAAACAGGCCGCCGCCCAGGCCGATCATCAAAACTCCGAAGCCGAACAGGCCTTGCGAGTTCACGTTGGCCGAACCGATGACCGCTGTGAAGCCAGCGATTCCCGCCAGAGCGCCGTACCCAGCCATCCGGAACGGATCCGCTCCCTGACTGAGCACATAAGACGCCACGGCAAACCCGATCAGTCCGCCGCCCGCAAGCGTCGCCGACAGCCGCGTCGTCTCGCTGACGTTCATCGCCAGAACTTGGCCGCCATACGGTTCGAGAAGCACATCCTGCATGCTGAAAGCCATCGTGCCCAATCCGACGATAGCCAGGAGCCGCAGCGCGTGCTCGCCTTGAATGTAACGCGACCATGCGTCCAGGAAGCTTGGGTCCTGCTCGTCATTCTCGGTGTCGGCCTGCGGCCGTCGCGCCTCTTGTTTCCACAGCGCGATCCCATTCAAAACGATCGTAACGACCGCCGATCCCTGAATCACCTGGATAAGCCGCCCCGGTGAAAAGTCGACGAGCAGAGCGCCAAAGACGAGTGAACTCACGACCGATCCTGCGAGCAGCATGACGTACATGAGCCCAACGACGTTGGGCCGGTCCTCCGGCCGCGCAAGATCAGTGGCGAGCGCAAGACTGACGGTCTGTGTCGTGTGAAGTCCCGCTCCCACGAGCAGAAACGCCAGGGCCGCTGCCGACAGCCCGATCCACGCCGGTGCATCAGCGGAATGTCCTTTTCCAGCCAGCACCAGCAGCGCGAAGGGCATGATGGCCAAGCCGCCGAATTGCAGCATCGTGCCACGGTAGATGTAAGGAACGCGCTTCCAACCCAGCACACATTTATAGGTATCGGAGCGATAGCCGATCAGCGCTCTGAACGGGGCGAACAGCACCGGCAACGCGATCATGACGCCGACGATCGACGCTGGAACTCCGAGTTCCACGATCATGACGCGGTTGAGTGTGCCGACCAGCAGAACCAACGACATGCCGATCGAAACCTGGATCAATGACAGTCGCAAGAGGCGTGATAATGGTAGCTCATCGCTCGCCACATCTGCGAACGGCAAAAATCGGGGCCCAAGCACGGCCCATGACCTCATCACCTTTTGACTGACGCGGTTCATGATTGAAGCGACCCGCAGTTGCCGAAAACCAGCTTGCGATTTGAGTACTTGGAAGTACCTGAGACCCGGGCTTCGAGCCCCGGGCCTCAGGTTCGCACCATGGCTGCAGCGCGATTACTTCACGGTCGGGGGTGAGCCCGCCAAGGCGAGGTCGCCGGGAAGGCGATCCACCTTGATGACAAACGACGAGCTGTCGCCCGCCGCCGGAGTGATGTTCACGGCGAAGGCGGCCTTGCCGTCGTCCGTCTTCAACACCACGGGCGATGTTCCCTTGATATTGACTGCGGCTGTGGCGGCCAGGTCTTTGCCACTGAAGAAATTGGCCATCCACGAGGTGTTATTCAGCACCGCCGTGTGCACCGCCAGCGACGTCAAAGCGACGCTGCCGAGAAACAGCGGCAACCCGATCGTGGGTTGGACCACACACCAAATTCGTCCTTGGTTCATAACGGTTCTCCCTTAACCCATCCACGGCGTGTAGAGATAGGCGAGGATGTGTGCCACCAGCGCGATCGCGCCGAAGACACGCGTGCCATCAATCAGATGTTTATGCAGTGCCTCTGATTCCTTGATGGTCAGGCCTGTCGGCCAGACCCTGTTTGGATCGTCCAAGCTATCCATAGCCAACTTCTCCCTTCTGACCGGCACGACTCATCTCGTGCCGGAACCCACGAACGTGGGGTTCTCTCCCGACCCTGCACAGGGCCGCCTGCATGACGCGATATCTGATCACGAGCGACTGACCCCACCCTGAGAAGCTGTCACCGCTAATAGACATGTTGACATGTCAAGTAGAGTTCACACTCTCAGGACGCTGTCAATACGTTCGTGGTCGAAGAAATACGCTGCTGCGACGCAGCAAATTTGATCCAACATCGTCGATGGAACGCGCTGTTTGCTCTTAGCTAACCGCGAAAATCGCGCACCGGCGCCATCAAAGGTTCATCCAACAGCGCCCGTTGGAACAATCGAACAGACCGACGTGGCCCCGCGCCGGATGCGAGGTTGCGCACGTCTGGGCACCGCGCAAAACAAAGCACAAGAACTCAAACCGGTTTGCAATTGCGCTGCGGACGCACCGTCGCCTGAGTTGACGAGGCGCGCAATCGAAGCGCTTGATTTTTCCCACTCGAAAAGGAGATTAGACTTTCTAATTGTCACGCCGAGGTCCCCGTCCAAATGCCTACCGCACGCCCGCAGAAACCGGCGGCTCTTTGCATCCGATATATCGTTTTGTTTCTTGGTATTTGGGCCGGCGCGGCTTTGATGTCGGCGATATCTTCGCTGGCGGAACCCGTTGCTGCAACCGCTCCACGCGATGCGCGAGAGGTTATCGTCGGCGCTTACATCAACGATATCCAGGAACTCGACTTTCGCACCCAGAGCTATTCGGTCGACGTCTACGTCTGGTTCCGTTGGCGCGACAAAAACATCGACCCCTCTAAATCGTTGGAGTTCATGAACCGCTATGCGCCCAACGCGCACGTGCGGGATCAAATCTACGAATCCCCAAAGGCGCTGCCGGATGGGACGTTTTATGCGGTTGTGCGCAACCAGGGACGGTTCTCGACCAAGCTCGCCATTGGCAACTATCCATTCGACAAGCAGGAACTTCGGATCGAGCTGGAGGATTCGGAGCTGGGTTCGGGGCTCCTCACGTACGTCCCGGATTCGAACGCGATTACACTCTCTCCAGAGATCTATCTTCCCGGGTTCAAGATCGGCCAGCCACGGCTCCAAATCAGGGACAATCTCTATCCGACAAATTTCGGCAATCCGACGGTCGGGGCGACGGAGAATTATTCGCGGGCCACGTTGATCGTGCCGATTGAGCGGCCTCTGACCGCGCTGGCGGTCAAGACCTTTCTACCAATTCTCCTCATCATGGCGTGTGCAGGCCTGATCCTTTGGATACGCCCGGCTTATATCGATTCCCGTGTGGGTCTCAGTGTGACCGCTCTTCTAACGCTTCTGCTCACTCTCGTGGCGCTGCAACTTGCGAGTGGCCGCTTCCAGCCGGACGTCGACTATCTGACGATGATCGACAAAATCTATCTCGCATCCTTCGCTTTCATCATCCTCATCCTTCTTCGGGTCGTACGGGCGTCGTGGCGCGGCGACAGCAACGGCAGCGAGGCGGCAATATCGCGGACCGATCGGATCTGGTCCGCGGTCATTGCCCTTCTCTATGCGTCGACGGTTGCTGTTATTATTTCGATATCCGTTGGGCTGTGAGCCATGCGATAAAATAGAACCCGGTTACTTGCGAACGAGCAGTTTTCTCGGTTGAATGGAAGACATAAATGAAATTGAAACGCGGTCCCCTCGACCAAATCTCCACAAGGCGGATGACATGACACGTTGGCTTGCACTTTCGGCAGCAGCTCTTTTCGCTTATGCCGCCGCCGGAAGCGCAGCGGAAGCCGCCGATCCGGTTGCGATCTCGACCGGCAATACAGGCGGGCTCTACCACGCAGCGGGCGAAGCCATTTGCAAAGCGATTGCCGCCAGATCGCCGACATCGGTGTCCAATTGTTCTGTCTTGGTCAGCCGCGGTTCGATGGCCAACATTCTCGCGCTTGATGGTGTCAAAGTTCCTTTCGCGATCGTGCAATCCGACGTCCAGTACAACGTTGTCACCGGCGGTGGATTGTTCGCGACTTTGGGCCCAGATTCGAACCTTCGCTCGGTCTTCTCTTTGCACGGCGAGGCCTTCACGGTGCTCGTTCGCGCCGGCAGTGGGCTGGCGAGTATTGCCGATCTAAAGACAAAGAAGTTCAGCGCGGGACGAATTGGAACGGGAACCCGGGAGGCAGCGGAGGCCTTGTTCAATGTCCTCGGCTGGTCACCCGAGGATCGGAAAAATTTGGTTGATGTCGCGGTTGGCGAACAATCGGCGGCGTTGTGCGCGGGCCAGGTCGATGCCATTGCCTACCTGATTGGCCACCCGTCGCCCATCGTCACTGCGGCCACGGAAGCCTGCCCTGTTGAATTGTTGCCCGTCCCGAAAGAGGCGGTCGACGGGCTGACAAAAAAGCTGCTCTACTACCGGCCTGCCACGATTTCGGCCGGCACCTACAAGGGAAACAACAAACCGATTCCAACAGTCGGCCTGCGCTCAGCCGTTGTCACCCGGGCTGAGGTGCCCGATCGCGTTGTCCTCGACGTCGTCGCCGCCGTGTTCGGGAACCTGCAAAGTATCCGTGACGCCGCTCCTGCATTTGCCGGTCTGATTCCGGCTGAAATGAGCACCCAGGGATTGATTGCGCCATTGCATCCCGCAGCTCTGCAATACTTCCGCGCGCAAGGCCTGCCGACACCGTCAATCGAGATTGCACCCGCCACGGGTTCGGCCATTGACGAGAATGCCGGCGGCTTGAAAAGCGGACTGAAGATCGACCCTAAGTTGTCCGCGCCGGTTGCCAATCAAGGCACGTCGCAGCCGGTGCAGAAACCTGCTCACAATTCCGTTCCGGTGGGCCCCGGCAACAAATGGGAACTGCAAACCGGCACTCGGGATTTGAATGATCCTGCACTCAGCGGCAGTCCGTCGTTGCCCGACGCGGATGGTAATTTCCGACTTCGTGTTCCCGCTCCGTAGTAATTCATTGTCGTCAAAGCGCGAGCGGCGCTCCGACGACGATAGACCGGAAAATGATCATTCCGCGATGATCTTCTCCGGCATAGCCTGATAGGCGTCCGTATGAGCGAGCTTGGCAGTACGAGCCTTGGTGCCGGGCATGATTTCGAAGCGTGGATCGAAGTCGACCATCGTGGCGGCCAGTTTGCCCAGGATCGAGATGTCGCCGTCGAACGTCGCCTTGCCTTCCGCGATCTGCGCCTCCAGAGTTTTTGCGCCCATCATCGTCAGCTCAAGATCGGCCCGATTTATTGTCAACGTCAGATCCGCCTTTTCCGCTTGATAGCCCTGAATGTTGGTCAAGGTCGCGTTCTCCAGTTCGACGATGAATTTCTCCCCGTTGTCCGGCGTGATCAGGTTCATCGTAAACCGCATGTCTTCGGCTTTTCGGCTGTCCATGCGGATGCCCAGGAAGTTCAAAAACAATTCGGTCGTCATCGCCCGGATCACGTCAGGCGAGCTGGAGCTGGCGGTTTCGCCTTGCGGAATGCCTGAGCGCAATTCGTAGGCAGCGGCAAGGAAGCTGTTTCGCAGCCCCGGGTTTTCCTGCTGGTATCCAATTTGTTCGAAAATGTCGGCCAGGAGATCTTTGGCATCGGAATTGGCGGGCTCTGCCTGAACCAACTTGTTCATGATCTCCGAAGCGAGAAGATATTGCCCCGCGTCGTGCAACTCCTGCGCCTTGGCCATGATCCTGGCTGAACCGCCCATCATCTCGACATAGAGCGGGGCGGAGTCTTCGGGCGACAAGGGAATGAGCGTCGCAGGGTTGCAGTCCCAGTATCCCAGAAAGCGTTGGATCACACCGCGCGCATTGTTCTCCGCCGACCCATGATATCCCCGGCAATGCCATTGCTGCAGAATGCTCTTGGGCAATTCATAGACGTTATGGATCTGGTTGATCGTCACGCCCTGATTGGCATAGTGCAGCACCTGATTATTCATATGGGCGTAGAGATCGCGCTGAGCCCGCAGCACTTCCTGAATGCGGGCGTTGCCCCATCGCGGCCAGTGGTGCGAGGCGAACATAACTTCGGCCTGGAAACCGAAGCGGTACAGGGCCTCGCCGATGTATTTCGACCAATTGAGCGGATCGCGCACCGGAGCACCGCGCAAGGTGTAGATGTTGTGCAACGAAGAAACGACGTTCTCAGCCATCCAGAGCGCCTTCATGTCGGGGATGTAGGTGTTCATCTCGCGAGGCGCTTCGGTATTCGGCGTATTCTGGAAAATCATTCGAACGCCATCGACCTCGAACTCTTCGATTGAGTCAGTAACGAAGCGGGTTGGCGCGATCAGCCCGGGCGCACCAGCCGAAACGGCTTGGCCTAGGCCCTGACCGACATACCCATGCGGGCTGGCTGGCAGCAACAATCCATATTGGTAGAACAGACGGCGGTTCATCGCGTTGCCGGCATAGACATTCTCCGAAATCGTGAACGACATGAATTCGGCCGGCGCGATGACAGCGATTTTGCCCGAGCGCACGTCCGCTTCATCAATGAGACCGCGGACGCCGCCCCAATGGTCCCCGTGGGTATGCGAATAGATTACCGCTGAAACAGGCAGGCCTTCGCCCTTGTGCTCCTGGAAAAGTTTCCAGGCCGCACGCACGGGTTCCGCCGAAACGAGCGGATCGAAAACGATCCATCCCGTCTTGCCTCGCACGAAGGTGATGTCGGAAAGGTCAAAGCCGCGGACCTGATAAATACCCGGCATGACTTCGTAGAGGCCGTAGTTGTTGTTCAGCTTGGACTGACGCAGCAGCGAAGGGTGAATGCTGTCGAAGTCGTCCTGCTCGTCCAGAAATTGAAAGCGCTTCATGTCCCACGCCACATGACCGGCATCTGCCTTGATCTGCAGATCCTTCATTTCTGCGATCAGTCCTTTCCTCTGCTCGTCGAGGTCTTGTGTATCGTGGAAGGGGAGCGTCGCTTTGGACTTCTGCAAGATGTCCATTGTGAATTTCGAAGGCGCTTTTCCCTTCGGATGAAAATGCCCGGCCAGCGGCTCGGCCGCCTCTGCCCGCGCCGTATTTCCCTCAAGAATGAAACTCGACCCAATTGCAAATGCTGCGCCCGCCGCCGGAATAGTTTCGAGAAATTGGCGTCTGGTCGTCATGGTGGACTCCCGCTCAAATTGAGGTCGATAGAAGAAGCGTCCGCTGGGCTGTTTCAACAACTTGGCGGCTTGCCGGCCGCCAAGCTGTTGCCACTTGGGATAATGACTATTGCGCAGGCGGTTTGGCTGGAGCGTTCATCTCGGGGGTCGCGCCGCTCATGCCCTTGGTGGCGGGAAGCGCGCCCTCGTCACCCATTCTCTTTCGTGTGCCGATTTCGGCGGGGGCCGTCGCGCCCATTTCCGGTGCTGCACCCTTTGCCGTGGGCGGCAGCTTACCCTCATCACCCAACGTTTTCGGGGGCGCAATTGGCGTGGAACGTTCATCTTGAGCGTGCGCTCCAATCAAGAGTGCACCAAGACCAACGAGGAATGCGGCAGCACTTAACATGCGTTTCATTTTTTTCCTCCATCACTTCTGGTTCGAGGCAGATTATTGATTTACCAGCCCAAGGCTCCGCCTCTGCGCCGTAGGGTTGATCTCTCTTGAAGACCTGAAAGGCGGACTATCGAACATTGTTCTTTCCGCCCTTCCGTACTCGCGTTTCTTTTGACCCAAAATATGCTCTCTCAAGAGTCACCGAATGATCGACAAAAGCCCTAGCGCTCGGGCTCAGCGAACGGTCGCGTAAATGCATTATTCCGTAATTTGTTTTCAAGCTAGGCACATCAAAGGGAATAATGGAAAAGTCTTCGCTGGAATTGATGTGTGTCAACTGAGCGACGGGAGCAATCCCAATGGCGTCTGTTTCTTTGACGATGCGCCGGCAAACTTCAAAGGTCTGGCAGGAGATCTGCGGTTCGAAGTACATGCCGTTTGGCGCAAGTTTACCGAGTAGACGGGTGCCGCCAAAATGCTCGGCTGCCCTCAGCGGCAACTTGGTCCCCGCCATGGGATATTCCCCAATTTGACCAATGGTCGGATTTTTCAGGCTCGTAACGGGGTGGTGTCGTCTGCAGAAGAAGCGGAGTGGCCGTGGCGGCAGCGGTATCACCGAGACTTCACTGTGACGCTGAATGTCTTCGACGATTTCGCCAATCGCCAGTTCGATGTTCTGACTGACTAACTGCGGAATTAATTCCCACCATTCGTAGGTCGAGACGTGAATTTCGACTGATGGATGCTTGGCAAGCAGAGCTATGACGGCGTCGGGCATCCACGTCTGCGAAACCAAAGGCCCGACCCCCACTTTCAGCTCAGCTCGTTCGAGGCCCTCATGGGCACGCACATCATTCTTGAGGTCTTCGACACATCGCGATATCTGCCGTGCACGGTCGATAACGATCTCACCGATTGCTGTCGGGAAAACACCATTGCGTGTCCGGTCAAACAATTTTGCGCGAAGCGAATTCTCAAGCTCTTGAATACCTCGGGTCAGTGTCGGTTGAGAAATGCCCAACTGCTTGGACGCCCGAGAAAAATTGCGATGGGCATGAAGCGCAAGGGCATATTCGAAGAGTTCGATCATAATGCTGTTTCTGTATTGCAGAACGCAGGATGTGAATTGTCACAACGGTTTCAATGCAATTGCACGGCAACGATAGAGCGAATCAAGCGAAATATTTCGTGTCGCCGTCGACATGGGAGGTGACACGCGGTTGATGGTCATGCAGAAGAATTGCCGGGAATGGCCACGTTTGGGGACCGAGCATTATGACAAAAAGAAACGTTCCAGGAGCCGTTCCAGCGGACAGTGCAGTGGGCGCACACATCATAGAAATCCGTTTCGAATGTCTCCTGGCACAAGCCCATCGAAAATTTGGACGCCCTGAGCGATTTCTATTTCTCTGTGTTTGTTCGCTTTTATTCGCAGTCATGCCGGGCGGAGCGAACGCGCAGCAAGGTGCCGGGCCATTTATCATGCACCCTGGTAAGGTGCTCACGACCAATTTTACCAACGAGTTCGGCCAAGACGCGGATGCCAGAACAGAGATAATCACCGCCACTCCCGAGGCCATCAGTCTTCAATACAGCAGTACACGCGGCCTGTTTACACGCCGCGATATCCTTATTCGCGACCGGCAATCGGCCCGGACTTATGTGCTTGGGTATTCAACAAGAATGCCAACGGTCATTCCAGGTTCGACGTCGCTTGGCCTTTCGTCGGACATCCTTCGCGAGTTGAGATCGACCGGAAGGGCCAATCTCACACTCATCCACTCCGAAAATCTCGATCGGATCGAGTGCAATCTGGTGGCAACCGGCGTCGATGTGAGAGTGCCGGTGATCATCGAGGATCGAATATTGGACGTGCCGACGGTTCAGGCGCGTGTCAACTGCGGCTCGGGCAATCGCACCGGAACCGGCCAGTTTGTCGTCGCAAACGATGTCAACAACCCGGTTCTTATTGAATCGACGCTAAACTTCAGCTGGGAAAGAAGGCCTAGAACGAACCGGGTTACACGCATCGTGGCCAGTCTTGGGCTGCAATCCGAGATGAGGCAAGCGCTCGATACGCTCGGCACTTACGACGTCTATGGCCTGTTGTTCGACTTCGACAAATCTCAATTGCGCCCCGAGACGGCGCAATTGGTGCGCGAAATCGCCGTGATGCTGCAGCAGAATCCTGGCTGGACCATTCTCATTGCGGGCCATACCGACTCGACCGGCGGAGCCGAACACAACATGCGGCTCTCGCGTCAACGTGCAGAATCCGTCGTGCAGGCGTTGATCAGCAACGGCGTCGCGGCGAACCGCTTGCAATCGGTCGGCCATGGCATGTCAAAGCCCAAGGCCGACAATGCGACGCTGGCTGGCCGGGCCATTAACCGCCGCGTCGAATTCCGCCGAACGGATCGCTGAGATCGCAGCGACGGCCCAGGGCCGTGGTTGGCTCGGTCACGCCAATTCGTCACGGCGTTGAGATGCGATGAGCCTCGCGTATGTCAGCATGATCACGACTTCGACGGCGACGTAGAACCTGAAAAAGCGGGCAAACAAACCGAATTCCTGGCCGCCAAGTATGGTTCCGCCGAGGATGAGAGCAACTCCGACGTTTCTCACACCGCTTTCGAAGATGACGACCGGAGTATCGCGCCGGTTCATTCCCACAGCGAGTACACAGCCGACTGATATCGCGCTGAAGATGAAAATCGCTGCGGTAGCGGCGATTTCAGTGGCGTCATTTATCCCAGCGAGTGGTTGGGTTCGCACGCAACGATGTATTGTCAGAGTGTGACGAGTGGGGCAGCGGGCCAGTCGTCCAAATTTTTGCCGCAAAACCCCACCGGGATTTTGGAACTGGCCAGCTCATGGTGTCGCGGTGATGATCGTGCGGTCCCCGTCACTGTGAAGGATCAACGCGCCGTCGGCCGCGATCGAGAACCGCGAAACGCGTTCAAGCAATTCGAGGAAGAGTTGCTCCTGTTTCATCACAGGTTCTTCGCATGCCATCATCGACGACATGCCTTTGCTGATCGAAAGTCCTTCGCCGGTCATTGTGTAGCCCGCATTGAATCGGTTGCACGATCCAAGCCCGCTTACACTGCCATCCGTTGCAAACGTCAGCGTGATACGCGGCACTGGAAGAACCGGTTGCCCGGCAAGACGGGCGACCGTCCACTCTCGTCCCTGAAGAAGACTGGCAGGGTCCCCACCGCACCCTGTTAGCTTCTTTTTTCCGAGTGTGACGGTAACCTGCTCAGGTCGCGGCATTCCGGTCATGGTGTCGACGCAGACTTCGGACTTCACGGCCACCTCGAGCGGTTGGCCGCCAACCGATGTGACGTAGCGAACCATCTGGTCGTCGCCCTTTGCAGCGGGCGGCACTGCAAAACTGACCCGATTGGCGCCGAAATCAGTCTCAAGCGTCATTTCTCCGCCTGTCCGAGAGAGGGACCACGACGGTTCATGACCGCCCGCACGCCATTGTCCCGAAGAAGCGGTTGCACCGGGGGTCCAGACGAAACCGGCAACGCTGCAGGCCAACAAAGCCGCAAACCCGTGCAGAACTGCTCCGCTCCTCGCTGTCATTGAAAACCTCGTACTCTGTTAAGCATCAAAACCCGGCAAACCGGACGAATAAACTGGTGCGGGTTAGCAGCGAATTGATCTGTCGCGTACCGTGTTCGGTTTTAGTCAAACGTCCATTACAGAACGATAACCCGGGCTCCGTCGCGTGCGGTCCCAAAGAGCTCGAAAACGTGTTCATTCAACATGCGAATGCAGCCGGACGATGCGAACTTGCCGATGCTCCAAGGCTCGTGGGTCCCGTGAATGCGGTAGAGCGTATCCCGGCCATCCCGATAAAGGTAAAGGGCTCGCGCGCCCAGAGGGTTGCGGGGTCCTCCAGGCACATGGGACGGCAGCGTCGGGTCACGCCGCCTCATATTCGCGGTTGGCGTCCAACCAGGCCATTTCGCCCTTCGAGCGATGATCGCTTCACCGCTCCAGCGCCGGCCATCGCGGCCAACGGCTATTCCAAAACGGATCGCGCTCCCCGGCCTGTCAATGTAATAGAGCATCCGCTCCTGTTTATTGATGAGAATTGTTCCAACGACCTCACGCCCAGAGTATGCCACCGACTGCCGCTGAAATCGCTCAGGTATCTTTTTCTTGTCGACCAATCTGATATCGAACGGCCGATCAGGAATTTTCCCGATATACCAATCGGATCGCGCAGCCGACACATCGCGTGGAAAAATAAACGCGGCAGTCGAACCGATCAAAAAGCCGCGTCGATCGATTGATAAGCTCATGCGCATCCCCTGCCAATTGCAGCGGAGATTGGCACTCGGGAGGCTCAATCGCAAGCGGTCGAAAGCCGATCACCGAAGTCAGTGTCGCAAGGCGATCGAGAGCCGCCACGACTTCGCCTTTCCCGGGAGCGTGGCCGCGAATGGATGGTCGCGACGGATCGAATGCAAACCGCACTTAATGTCGATGAACAATCGAGCTGCGGAAATTAAAAGCGCAGTTTTGCCCCCACGACAGGCCCCTGCTGCAGCGCGTCAATTGCGTAACGGTTCGTGCCCGACCCTTGCGAGTAATCAACGGACAGCGCGCGGTAGCCCAAATAGCCGTCGATCACGTAATTGTCCGAAACGCACATTTCAAAGTCGTAGGTCGCGATGACCTGCCAAGAAAACTCGCTGCCGACATCAAATCCGCCCACGTCGCCCCGCAGCGTTAGGTTCTGTCCCGGCGCCAATTGTTGCCGAAGTCGCGCGCCGATGAATGGATCAACCCAGTCCACCGATCCTGATCTTGCGAAGACGCGGCCCGCTTCAAGATCAAGGCCAAGATTTCCGTTTAAGGACACGTCTGCCGATATCGTCGTGTCCTGGTGCCAATAACGCCCGCCCGCTAAGACGTCGAATGCTGAGGGCCCCCAGCCAGCGTGGTTCCCAGACCAGATCTCGTAGGCGGCGCCGACTTCGATGATGGCCTGTTCGTAGTCCGCACTCACGTTGCCGCTCAGCGTCGCGGCGCCACCAGGTCCAGTTTTCGCAAAGTCGCCTGAGCCAGAAAGTTTCGCATAGGCAATATCATTGAATAGAGTGACACGGCCATTGCGCGCTTCCGCATAGCTGAACCAAGCCGGAATTCCTGACCAGTCAAGCGCATCAATCACCTGCCCCGGGGTAACATCCACATCGAACGTTCGTCCCTTGACCGTTAAATCCCCCGAGATCCAAGGAAGCCAACCGTAGGTCGTAAATGAGAAGTTCCAACCGTTGGCCGCGCCATGCGGCGTCGTCGAACCGATGTCAGCGGCCTGCAATTCGCCACTCTGCACCGCTTGCAACGAGATCAGCAAAAGTGCAAACGCCGCCAATTTCGACTTTCTATGTCTCATTCCCCACCTGTTCGAACGTTTGAAAACTTTAGCAAGTACGTTACGCGAAACCCTTCACTCAGGCTGTTGTAGGTCTGCCACTCCCATTTCGATAACGAGAGTTTTCATAGGATACTTTCCGACCGGCGCAGCGACTGACGGCGCCCCCCGGCTTTGCGCGGATTGGCCGTTAAGGCGTTGTTCTGGCGTATGGAGTTGTGACTGCTGTTTTTCGGACCGGTTAAGACGGGCGCAAAATTGCGACGGGCAATTCAAGTTCTGCATCGGGACTAAAAACAATTGAATTGAGCTGCCGCCACCTCTCACGAAAGCATAGTGGCTTTCTATTCCGTGTCGCGCTAACAAGTTATGGATGGTCCGGCACGTGGTCTGCGCCAGGCGGCCGAGTGCGCGGACTGTATTCTGCGCCAACCGCAGTCCTTTTGGGAAATGCCGGCGTGCGCATCGGTCATCACAAGGGAGCGGCGATGAAATTCACGCGGTTGGAGGGGCACATCCCTGCGCAGCGATCCGATCCTGCATGGACCGGCTTCACCGCATTGATTGGCATCGTGGCGCTTGGCTGTTCGATCGTTCCAGCAGCGTCTGCTGAACCGGATCGGACCGTATTGCCGCTGGCCGAGCCACCCCGACCCGTGTCCACGGAACTCGATGTCCGCAACGCTACTCCGCCGCCGCGTTTCGAGGTCAAAGCGGCGGCAGGCGCGCCCAACGTCCTGCTGATCCTGATCGACGATCTCGGTTTTGCTGGCACGAGTGCGTTCGGCGGCCCGGTCTCGACACCCAGCTTTGACATGGTGGCTCGAGAGGGTCTTGTTTATAATAACTTTCATACTCAGGCGACCTGCTCTCCGACGCGCGCGGCGCTCCTCAGCGGTCGCAATCACCACGTCGCCAACATGGGCGGCATTGCAGAGTCGGGCACTGCGTTTCCCGGCAACACGACCCAAATTCCCAATGAAGTGGCCCCGCTGGCGGAAATGCTGAGGCTGAACGGCTTCAGTACCGCCGCCTTCGGCAAGTGGCATCAGACCCCGCCTTGGGAGACGAGCGTTTCCGGGCCCTTCAACCGGTGGCCCACGGGTCAGGGCTTCGATAAATTTTACGGCTTTATCGGCTTCTCAACCAACCACTGGTCGCCCGCAATTATTGAAGGCACGTCGCGTATCGAACCGCCGCAGCGCCCGGGTTACAACTTTCTGACGGACATGACCGATCAGGCCATTGATTGGATCAAGTTTCAAAAAGCTTTGACGCCGGACCGGCCGTTCTTCGCGTATTTCGCTCCCGGAGCGGTGCGGGTTCCTCACCATGTGCCGGAGGAATGGGCTCAGCGATGGAAGGGTAAGTTCGACCAAGGCTGGGACAAGATGCGCGAGCAGGCGCTGGCACGCCAGATCGAGCTCGGTGTGGTCCCGAAGGGTACGAAGCTAACCCCCCGGGCGCCCGCCATTCCCGCTTGGGATTCGCTCACCAGCGATGAGAAGCGTCTGTTCGCACGGCAGGTGGAGGTGTTTGCCGGGTTCCTAGAATTCACGGACCATGAAATCGGTCGCCTGATCGAGGCGGTCCGCAAGACGGGGCAGCTCGACAACACGCTCGTGGTTTTCGTGGCCGGCGATAATGGCAGCAGTGCAGAAGGCGGCCGCAACGGCACACTCAACGAATACACCTATTTCAACAATGTCGAGCCGAGCGTGGAAGAATTGCTCGAGCATTTCGATGACTGGGGTGGACCAAAAACCCTTCCCCATATGGCGGCCGGTTGGACCCAGGTCTTCGGGACGCCCTATGAGTATGTGAAGCAGGTCGCCTCGGATTACGGTGGCACGAAGGTCGGCATGGCAATCCGCTGGCCGCAGGGCGGGGTGCCTGGCAATGGCGCGGTGCGCCCCCAGTTTCACCATGTCATCGACGTCGCGCCGACGATTCTCGAAGCCGTGGGGCTCCCCGAACCAAAAAGCGTCAACGGTACGCCACAACGTCCGATGGACGGGGTGAGCATGACGTACACGTTTAAGGATGCCGGCGCCGAGGAACGCCACACCACCCAGTATTTCGAGATGTTCGGCAATCGGGCCATCTATCACGATGGGTGGCTGGCCCGAGTGATTCATAGAGCGCCGTGGGAATCGCAGCCCAGAAGCTCGTTGGCGGACAGCACGTGGGATCTCTACGACACCAAACAGGACTTCAGTCTCTCCAAAAATCTGGCGGCGCAAGAGCCCAAGAAACTGGCTGAACTGCAGCCGCTGTTCATGTCCGAGGCCACCAAAAACTTTGTATTGCCTATTGATGACCGGACCCTGGCGCGGGCACTCCCGGCGCTTGCGGGGCGGCCAGACGTCATGGCGGGCCGCACGTCACTGACCCTTTCCGAAGGGATGACCGGTATGTCCGAGAACGTTTTCATCGACGTCAAGAATACGTCGCTGACCATCACAGCCGATGTCGTGGTGCCAGAGAAGGGAGCGCAAGGCGCGATATTGGTTCAGGGCGGTCGCTTCGGCGGTTGGGCGCTGTACGTCAAGGATGGCGTGCCAGCCTATGACTACAACTTTCTCAATCTTAAACGCTACACGATCGCGGCGGACAAGCCGCTGGCGCAGGGGAAGGCGACGATACGCTTCGAGTTCGCCTATGACGGTGGCGGTTTTGGCAAGGGCGGCACGGGCAGGCTGTACGTCAACGATCAGAAAGTTCGCGAAGGCCGCATCGAGCAAACGCAGCCGCTGATGTTCTCGGCCGACGAGACCGCGGACGTCGGGATCGACCTGCATACGCCCGTCGTCGAAGCGCTCGGCGCCGGTCCGTCCTCTCGCTTTACCGGCCAGATCCCGCGGGTAACCGTGGACATAAAGCCTTCGCCGTGAGCCAAGCCCTGCGCCGCCGGGCTCACTTTGGCAGCAGTACGAAAATGTAAGCAAGATAGCCCGCAAGAAGGGCCGCTCCTTCGAGACGGCCGATGCGATTGCCGCTCGAGGCAAACGCGAACATAGCGACGCTCGCAGCGACCATCACCAGATTGTCGAAGCGGACAATCTCGGGTGGAACGGCGGTCGGCTGGATGAGACCGGTCACACCGCCAATCCCCAGAATGTTATAAATGTTCGAGCCCATGATGTTGCCGAGCGCGACGTCACTGTGCTTGCGGATCGCGGCGACGACCGACGTGACGAACTCGGGCATCGACGTACCGATCGCGACGATGGTAAGCCCGATAACGGTTTCCGGCATGCCATAGAAGCGGGCAATGCCGATGGCGCCATCGACAAGCAGTTTGCCACCAAGAACAACGACTGCAAGTCCGGCGAAAGCTATCAGTAGCGGGATCACCGGCCCGAAATTTTCCGCCCATGGCCTTGCGTCGCCAGAGTGCGTCGGGAGGCGGTGAAGTTCGCTATAGGCCTCCGCCTTCTCGTAACCCGAAGTGTGGCCGTCCGAGGCGCCAGACGGGCTGGTCTCTTGGCGATAGGCATAAATAATGTATGTCGCGAGAAGGGCAACGAATACCGCGCCGGTCACGCGGTCGAGGACGTGTGCGTACGATACAATTGCAAACAGCACGGCGGCGCCGACCACAACGACGCCGTCGCGACGCAGCGCGTTCGACTGCACAGCCATCGGCGTGATAAGCGCGGATAGTCCGAGGATGAGTAGGATGTTGGAAATACTCGAACCAACGATGTTGCCGACCGCAATGCCGGGAGAACCGGCAAGTGCCGCTTGAACGCTGGTGACGAGTTCGGGTGCGGAGGTACCCAATCCAACGAGAGTAAGGCCGATAAGGAGCGGCGACATGCCGAACCGTTCGGCAACAGCGACGGCTCCTCGTACCAGAAGTTCACCTCCGACGATGAGCAGCGCAAACCCGCCCAATAAAAGACCGGCATCGCCCACGTTCCACCCCGTTTGTTACGGCACGATTGAATACTTTTGAAAATATCGTCACCGAAAAGCATCCACAATCCAAGTCGCCCGCTCAATCTTTTCTGGAACTGTTCATGCCGCAGGCGATTGGGTACGCTAGTGCATCTTATCGGCCTCTTTGGGCCGGGTAAAACGACGGAGAGTCTCGATGGCCAAGAACACGATTTGCATCTGGTACGATAAGGATGCCGAGGCAGCGGCCCGGTTCTATGCCGCCACGTTCCCCGATAGCGCTGTCGGCGCAATTCATCGGGCGCCGGGCGATTATCCATCCGGCAAGGCGGGGGACGTCCTCACCGTCGAATTCACCGTTGCCGGCATACCGTGCCTTGGCCTCAACGGAGGGCCAGTTTTCAAGCACAACGAAGCCTTTTCGTTTCAAATCGCAACCGACGATCAAGAAGAAACCAACCGCTATTGGGATGCGATTGTCGGCAATGGCGGACATGAGAGCGAGTGCGGCTGGTGCAAGGACAAATGGGGCATCTCCTGGCAGATTACGCCACGTGTCTTGACCGAGGCGATCGCAGCCGGCGGCGAGGAAGCCAAGCGCACATTCGCCGCCATGATGACCATGAAAAAAATCGACATTGCCGCGATCGAGGCGGCCAGACGCGGACCGTGACCGGCAAGCGTTTGCAGGTCGTCTATTTGCGGACCCCCTCGATCTGCAAATCGAGTTCGACTTGCTTTGAAGCCGGTCCAAGTTCCTTGACAATGCCGAAGTCGGCCAGAACGAGTGTAGTCCGTCCGCTGAACCCTTGGCGAACGCCGCCCCAGGGATCGTCCCCGCCACCGACAGCCTCGGCCGCAATGGTGACCGACTTCGTCACGCCGCGCAGCGTCAGGTCTCCGGTAATGTCCGCCTTGCCCGCGCCCTTGGGCGTGATCGACGTGGTGACAAACGACGCTTTCGGAAACTGCGCCGTGTCGAGGTAGTCCGGTCCCCGCAGATGCTTGTCGCGCTCGGCGTGGTTCGAGTTGAGGCTTGCCGTATCGATATCCACCGAGATCCGCGCCGCCGCCGGGTTCGTCGCGTCGTAGCTGAACGACCCCGAGAATGTGTCGAAGCGGCCCACAAGCCAGCTGTAACCGAGGTGGGGAATGCGAAAATTGATCGAAGCGTGCCCGCCCTTGGTGTCGATAATGTAGTCGGCCGCCGATGCGGGTCCGATGAACGCGACAACGGCCGCAACGACCAGGCTCGGTATGCGAAACGTCATGGATGGTCTCCTTGCTATGGAATTGGATGCTTGATCAGGCGGGCCCCGACCACATCCGGCTCAGCGTGTGCCGGCGTTCGAAGGCGTGATGCCAGATCGCGGCAGCGGTGTGAACACTCGCGAGCACCATGATGCCATACGCCGTCCATCGATGGACGAGGCCTGCGGCGTCCTCAAGCCCGACCGATTGAATGGCCGAGGGCACGCGAAACAATCCAAACACTTCGATAGGGCGGCCGTCCGAAGTCGAAATGAAATAGCCGCTGATCGTAAGTACGAACAAGAGTACATAGAACGCGCGATGAACCGCGCGTGATGCGGTGCGCGCGAAAGGCGCAAGATCGCTGTCGTCGGGCTTTACGTTTCCGAGCCTCCAGCCGGAGCGCAGGACAAGCGCGACGAACACGAGAATGCCGATGCTGCGATGCACGTCCGGAGCTGATTGATAATACGGGCTGTAATAGTCGAGGCCCACCATCCACAGTCCAAGTCCGAAAAGCACGATGATCGCAGCCGCCATTGTCCAATGCAATGCGCGCGATACGCTGCCGTAGCCTGTCGGCGTATCGGTTATCGCCATGTTCGATCCTCCCGCCTTCGGCTGTCTCCTCGCGGTTCGGAATTGTGCTTGATCATCCCGGCTATACCGGGGCAGGACCGCTGCATTTTCGACAAATCAAAATGCCATACATTCAAAAGAGGGCACGAGCTGCGGATACCCAAAGGGGGATAGGATGCGAAATGCTCAACGCTGGAGTGCCGTTGTGCCCGTTCTGTTGTTGGCCGGCGCTCACATTCATCCGGCGCGTGCCGAGAATTATGTCTTTAATTCCAAACGCACCGAAGTCCGCTTCTCCTATGTCATGGGGTATTCGACACAGCGCGGCCGGTTCAGCAGCGTCGAGGGGCTCTTGGAGTTCGATGCGAAGGCGCCGGAAAAAAGCAAGGTGTTCGCAACAATCGCGACAGCGAGTATTGAAACCGGACAGCCGATCATCGATGACGAACTGAAGGGTGTGAATTTCTTTAACGTCAAAGCCGAGCCGACATTAACCTTCCGTAGCCGATCGGTGAAGCCGACCACTACGGATGCGGCGGAGATCAGCGGCGACATTACCGTCAACGGCGTCACCAAGCCGGTGACGCTAAATGTGACCCTGACGGCGCATGATGATCCGAATCTGAAATACAGCGCCGGCAGCAAAAAATTCCTGGCAACCACGACGATCTCGCGCAGCGCTTTCAAGATGGTGTCGTATCCCGACATGGTCGCTGACGAAATCGACATCGAGATCGACGCCATCGTGCGCCCGAAGCGCTAGCGCCGTTAGCGAAGAGCGGCCGCAACGGCGCGGCCGCTCTCCCGCATCAGAACTTCCGCCGCAATTCCGTCCGCAACCCGAAATTATCCTCCGCGCCAGTTTGAATCTGATACGTCGCGTCAGCGCGCAAAAGCCAGGCGCGATCGAGCGGCAATTGGTAGCGAAAGCCGAATGCGTACTGCGAATCCTTCGCACCGATGCCGTCGTCTTCAAACGGTTGAACTGTCGCCAGTTCGAAAACGATCTGCTGATCCAGATTGAAGAGATATTGCAGGCCAATCGCGCCGCCCCACGCGTTCGAGCCTGTGTCGTCCAATTTCGGATAACCGGTCAGAGCATCGGTTTCGAAGTTGATGCCGACGTTCTTCAGGATGCCGGCGCCGTTACCATCGACAAGCGGCTGTGGATTATCGACACCCACGAAGAAATTGGCATATGGCAGCAGGGTGCTTGGCAGACTGGTAACCAGGCTGTTTTCGGATATGACGGCAAAGCCGTTGTTGCCGTCGTCGCCGAAATTGGCAAAAAGGCGAGTAGAGTTGGAGACGGTATTGGCAAAGCGTCGAGTATAGGCTCCGGTGAGAAAGTGAACCAGGAGATCGTCCTGTTCATCCCGGCCCTGCACGACGCCGTAGCCAGCCTCGATGTAGCCGTCGAAGGCATCGATGAAAGTCGTGACGCCGTAGAGATTGGCGCTGTTGTTGTCGACCTTGCCATCGGCCCCGATCACGCTGGCGTTGTCGACGTCGTCAAACGCCGCAAAAAACGTCACATCGTAATTGGAAAGACCCAATTCCGGCATGTTCTTCGCCGGCAACGTTACCGCACCGCCGAGAATTGCATCGTTGGCCCATATGCCGTTTTGCAGGAACAGCGGATACAACCCCAGGACGATAGGCAGATCAAAACTTGCCGGCTGTCCCGAGACGCCAGAATAGATGGAGCCAAGATCGCCTTCGAAGAAGAGCGTTTGCGGGTCGAGATCAAGTTCGTCGTTGAATTGACCATTGCTGCCGCTGCCGCCGAACTCATAGCGCGTGAATTCGACGTTCGCCTTCTGGAGCGGCGTGATGAAAGCGTGGATGCGCTCCGTACCTGTGATCTTGAAATCGATATCGAGGTTCAAGCGCGTTGCGATCTGGGCGATATCCTTGCCGTTGTTCTGATTGTAGGCGACCGCCGTCCGCCAGTCGCCGTAAATGGACAGACCCGGCAGCAGCGGATTGAGTTCGCCAAAAAGCATGCTGCTTCCGTCATACATTCCCGAGGTGTACTGCTCGCGGCCCACTTCGAGAGCCGGACGCGGCGGCTCGATCGCGGTTTTGCCGCCATAGATTTCGGCTTGCTCGCCGGCATCATACGTCTGCTCGTATATCGGCCCCTCGCGGAACGCTGCATGAACTTGGCTTTCATCTCCATGCGAGGCGGTGCCAGAGGTCTTGGCTTGCTCGCTCTCCCCGGCCTCCACTTGCGGACCGTTGACGTGCGACTTTGCAATCCAGGTTTCGTTGGTACCAAAGACATCGGTACCGGTATTCATGGCGGGATCGGCACGTGTCGCGCTGACGCCAAGGCTCGCGCCCGCGGCGAGCGCCACGATGGCGGTCGTCGATCGCGCCACGGAAAAAATGCTGGCAGGCTCGGCTTTCGTCGTCATAGCGAAGCTCCCAATTCGTGCCCCAAGCCGGCGAATGCGCCCGGCCGACGAGAGGTCGTTGGAGAGGCTTCGGACCCGCAAGTCTGAATTCCCGGTGGAATTCAATCCGAAACTACCGGTTCGTCGGAATTAGCCCTTCACGTCGACGTCGACCGCGAAGGAGTGAATATTCATGATCCGCTCGTTCATGCTCTGCTCCATTGCTTTCGTCGCCCCGACGAAGCGCATGAAGTAGATCGGCTCGGCGCGGCTGCGCATCCGAAAGGCGAGCTTGTACTTGCCGGGTTTGGTGATCAGATTCCCCGGCACGCTATATTTGGCGACCTTTTCTCCTAAGGGTGGGAGTGAATGGTTTTCCATACGCACGAGTGGCGGATGGTTGAGGACGGTTGTTGGAACGCCCGGCGGACGCAGATGCGGCAGGGGGTCGATATCGAAGTTGACCGGCAGGTACATTTCCCGCTCCGTCCCCTTGACGTTGGTGGTCAGGAACTTGGTCTGGAAATGCACCAGTTGCTGATCCGTCGCGATGGTGCCCGCGGCGACATCGAGGCTGTGCAGATCGGCGACGTCGCCGTTGCGGTCGACATAGCCGGATTCCCATATGTTCTGCCCATCCGGATCGACGAGAGCAACGTTGACCCAAAGCTGCGGCTGCGCGCCAAGTGAGCCGGACGGCAGGTTGTGCCCCGTGTTGATGTTGCGGATTCGGTACGAGAATCCGAGATCCGCCCCGATCGTCGGTGAGCCGTCGAGGAATGGCCCGTCGATCTTGCTCGAGTTCTCCATCACCTGCTTGCGAAGCTTGTCGCGTTCGTCGAGCTTGGCGAGGTTTTCGTCGATGATCTCGCGCGCCTCTTCACGATCAAGCGCATCCGACCAGCGCTTCGGGAATGTCACTTTCAGTTTTCCGGCCGCCACCTTGTCCTCGAACTTTGTCGAGCCCCAGCCTGCCCGCCAGTCGAACATCAGCCAGTCTGCGATGCTGATATCCTTGGCCTTGGGATTGTGCGGAAAGATGCCCGGATGCGCGATCGAGTAACCGGGGCCGATGAAGCGGTGATTGGCGTGCCGGCGCCCCGGGTTGACTTCCTTGCCCCCCACGATTGCCGACGGCGCGGTCGAGTAGCCCTTCGGCTGACCGGGGACCTTGCCCATGTGGCAATCCTGGCAGGTCACGCCTGCCTTACGAGCCGGGCTATCGCGATATTGATCCCAGACGATTTCGAGTTTGATCCCGAGGTTCACCGCGACCTGATGGCAGCTGACGCAGAATTCCGATTTTGTGATCTGATCGTTTGCAATCATGCCTTGGTGGATCTGATTGCCCCGCTCTCCCTCGCTCGTCGCGACGGTGTAGGTATCCTTCTTGGCGATGACGTCCTTGATGACGCTCTGTTCGCCGCTGCCGTAGACCGGTTCGAAAATCTTGCCGGGCTCGATCCGGCGCTCGCCGTTGACCTTGCCATACTGCTCTTTAACGCGGTGGCAGGTGATGCAGGAGACGCCTTCACGTGCGATCTGGCTGCGGGCCCATAGCGGGGATTCCCGGGCTTCACCAAGCTGCGTGCCGGCCTGTTGATGGCACCGGACGCAGAATGTACCGACAGTTCCCTGTGTCAGTTCCTGGAACTTCTGCTCAAACTTGTGAAACATCGGCGAGATCGATGCATAGGCGTGATTCGACGACGACCACTCTTCATAGATCTGCTTGTGACACTCGCCGCATTGCGCCGCCGTCGGATAGAGCGTCTCGTCATTGACCAGGCTGTCATGCTCCGGTGGCTTGGGAACGGGTTCATCCGCCCGCACGTCCGTCGTCCATTGAGCGGTGCCTTCTGGCTCTGCCGACGCGCCAGAAGAGAGTAGGGCCGGCATCAGAACGGCGCTCGCAAGCGCGCATGAAAAAGCTCTAATGCCAACGGACCACTTCATCATCAATCCCCCCAAGGATTTAGATATTTACACGTTCGGCATATCCAAGCCGCATATGGCAGGCAAATCCAGACGACAGAATTTATTAACCTCCGGATATTGGCCGTGATATGGCCGTCTTATTGTACAAAAACTGAGACCAACGCGCCTTACAAGGCGTGATCCAATGAAATAATCGTTTCATATAAATTGTCAGAAGGTGAAAATAGTCCCGGCGGGACAGTGGTGTGAGCCAACAGCCAACCATCTGATAAAAAAGGAAAAGTTTGGATCTTGCAATCGCAGGATCGCTGCGCGATGCGGTCGACGGGACATTGATCGCTTTTTTGCAGAACGAATTTTTTAATTATGCTTAATAAGAGTTGGAATAAATAAGTTGTGCGAACGGTCAAAAACGCTGCAGCCATCAATCACAGTATCGCCATTATCGGACCAATATTTGGCCAAACATCAAAATGAATAAATATAGGCGGAGGAAAATTGGAATTTCTCTCCACTTGAAGCGTTCGCTGCAATGGGTGCCGGTTATACCGGTCGTGACGAGCCGCTGCTGAGTGAGTGGCCCGCACTGCTGCCGCCCGCTCGCAAATCCGAACATCAATCCAGGATGGGTTAATGCCTCCAAGCCACGTCATCACTGTCAATGGCCAGAGCTTCCGTGCGCGCCCAGGTGAAGTGCTGCTCGATGCGGCGCTGGCAAATGGTGTCGCGATGCCATTCAATTGTCGCGCCGGACACTGCGGCACCTGCTGTGTGCGACTAGTAGCGGGTTCGGTGCGCGGCGGCGAGGGCGCGGAGCCGGGCATTGTCCATGCCTGTCAATGCCGTATTGCCGGCGATGCAACGCTTGAGCGAGATGATGTGCAAGGCGTCCGCACGGTTGCGGGCACGCTTGCATCGCTCCGCCCGTTGTCGGCGGAAGTCATGGAGGTCGGCATCCGGACAACGCGCGCGTTGCCCTACCACGCCGGTCAGTATGCGAAGGTGGGATTCAAGGGCTTCCCTAGCCGGCCGTTCAGCATCACACTTCCCTTACAGACCGCGCGCGACCAGCGGCTCGTCTGGTTCCACGTTCGTCGCATGGCCCCAGGCGGAGTGACCGACGCTCTCGGCAAGAGCATTACGATTGGCCATCCCGTCACTCTTGAAGGACCTTACGGTTCGGCCCACTATCGTGCCAATGCCGCCAGCCGTATGGTGCTCGTCGCGACCAATACCGGCTTCGCACCGATCTGGTCGATCGCCGTTGCGGCGTTGCGCGAAAACCCACAGCGCCTGATGATGATCATCGCCGGCGGGCGCAACCTGGATGCCCTCTACATGGGGCCTGCCTTGGCCCAACTCGCCCGCTTCCCCAATGTTCACATCATTCCTGTCTGCAGCTCGGCGCACAATCTACCCAAGGCGGTGATGCCCGGCCGCCCGACCGACTATCTTCCGATCCTGCTGCCAAGTGACGTGCTCTATGCCTGCGGCGCCCCCGGCGTGGTCGAAGCCGTGAAAGCGATTGCGGCCAAGGCCGGTGCTGTCTGCTACGCCGATCCGTTCGTTGCCGCGCGTGGAAGTGCCGAGGGCAACCCACAAGCGTCGCGCATAGCTGGATGGCTGCCGTGGCCTGTCAGCCGCCGCGCCGAACCCGTGGCGGCCTTCAGTATGAACGACGTGAAGATGAGATCTCATAGTGATGCACGGCGCGCCTAGCCGTCCGTCTGCCCGGCCGCAGCGGCCTGCGTCAGGGCTTGCTGGCTTGTTGTTTCTGGGCGGCGTCATGACGATGTTCACGGTTGCGGCCTACGGCGCCGCCGATAACGATTCGAGCAAGATCGTTGGCGCCAACGCGTGCGCCGAATGTCACAAGCAGGAGGTCGAGGCCTGGAAGAGCACGCATCACTTCAAAACGTTTCGTGAAATGCCGCGCGCCGTCCGCGCCGACAAAATCGCCAAGACCATGGGCGTGCGCCGCGTCAAATCGGAAAGCCTGTGCCTTAGCTGTCATTTCACCGTGCAGAAGAAGAGTTCGGCGGCGGAAGTTATATCGGGCATTTCATGCGAATCTTGCCACGGCGCCGGTCAGGATTGGATCAAGGTCCACAGTGGCTACAGCGGCAAAACCGCTTTGACCGAAAGCAAGGCGGAAGCCTCGGCGCGCTGGAAGCTCGCCGAAGCCAAGGGAATGATCCGGCCGCACGACATCTATCGGATCGCAAAAAATTGTTACGGCTGCCACGTCGTGCCGCAGGAGGATCTCGTCAACAAAGGAGGCCATCGTGCCGGCAGCAATTTCGAACTCGTCTCCTGGTCGCAGGGCGAAGTGCGCCACAACACGTGGCATTCGAAAGGCAAAGAAAATGTTCCCGCTGATGCTGCTCGTAAACGCATGCTCTATGTCGTCGGCCTCGGCGTCGAACTCGAAACCGCGCTGCGTGCGATCGCAAAGGCGACGGTCAGGAAAGCTTACGCGTTCGAGATGGCGGCCCGCGCCGACGATGCGCGCAACCGCCTCGCCGCCGTTGCCAAGGCGGCTCCCACAGTTCCCGAGATCGCGCGCATGGTTGATCTCGCCCACTCCGCCGCGCTGAAGCTCGATAACGCATCTGCACTCACGACAGCAGCCGATGGCGTATCCAAGCTGGTGATATCGATCACGGAGAAATACGATGGCAAGACGTTGGGTGGCATCGACGGTCTGATCCCCGGACCGGACAAGCAGAAAGGCAAGGCGCGAACCGCCGGGGCAATTCACTGAAGACGCGATCAGGATCGCCGCGCGACGACTGATGATGGGACAAGGGTTCATGAGTGACGTGGGCGCCGCAATGGGAAAGGTGGTAGCGAGAAGCGCTGCACCGCCGATGCGTGCCCGCCGCCCGATGCTCGGCAGATATACGGGCCAGGCATTTGCGATCGTAACGCTATCCGCCGGCCTCTTTGGCCTCGTCTGGCTCTACGGCAGTGCGCTTCGCGATCCGCGCTATCTCGATGGGTGGATTCTTGCCGGCGGCATGATCCTGCAGCTCGGCTTTCATATTGCGGTCAAGTCGGGCGGCCTTTCGCCAAAGTCCGCGGTGCGCTGGCGCAAAGTCCACGTCCTTCTCGGCTACTTGCTGATCGCCGCATTCGCATCTCATTGCGATCTTTCACTGCCTGAAACTGCGCTCGAATGGATGTTGTGGACGGGGTTCGTGCTGGTCACGCTCAGCGGTGTGCTCGGCGCATACTTGGCGTGGTCGGTGAAGGTCAGAGGAATTGTCGATGAACGCACGGCGTTTGAACGCATTCCCGAACAACGCGCCGAACTGGCGCGCAAACTGCAAACACTTGTGACCAGGGCCGATCCGGCCAGCGCCGCGCTGGGTCTGCCAGTTCCGCCGCACGATGCCTGGATCATGGATCTCTACACCACCCACCTGCGCGATTTTTTCGCCGGCCAGCGCAATGTCTCGGCCCATCTGGTTCGGTCCCAGGGGCCGCTGAAGCAACTGACCGGTGAGATCGAAGATCTGGCCCGCTACGTGGATCCGCAAAGCAAGGACAAGCTGACCGCCATCCGGGAACTGGTTGTCGAAAAGGACCGGCTTGATTTCGCCTGCGTTCAGCAATCTCTGACCCGCGGCCTCTTTTTCGTACACGTCCCCGTCACCTACGCGCTCATCGTACTTTCGATTTTGCACGTGGTCGTCGCCTACGCCTACGCGTCGGGGGTTTGGTGATGCTGAAGCTGAGGCGCGATACGGCCGCACAGTTGCTGGCGCTCGTGACGCTCCTTGGAGTGGCGATGGCGTTTTATTTTTCCGCCGGCACAAGGTTTCTGATGCCCGGTCCGATGACGAGTGCGCACGGCGGCATCGAAGCGTGCAGCGCGTGTCATACGAAAAGTGGCACCGGAAAGCTCGGCTGGGTCCACGGGCTTGTCGCCGGTGATCCACGCGCCGACAGCAAAGCCTGCCTGACGTGTCACAAGATGCCCGACACCGCGTTCAATGCCCACGGCGCATCGGCGGACCGTCTGCAAGAGAGCACAATACGATTGACGAAGATCGCCGCCGGGCGAGCGCTGCCTCCGTCCGCTCGGGCCCAGAGCGTCGCGTTTCCGATGCAGGATGTCGTCTCAGGCGGCCTGTTCTGCGCAACGTGTCACCAAGAACATCAGGGCGGCAAATTTGATCTGAAGCGGATATCAGACGAGCAGTGCCGCTCGTGCCATGTGGTCAAGTTCGACAGCTTCGACGGCAGCCACCCGAATTTCGACACGTATCCGTTCAAGACGCGCACGCCGATCATCTACGATCACGCGGGTCACTTCGGGAAGCACTATCCGGAAATTGCCAAGAAGGAGCCGGACAAACGAATTCCAGAAACGTGCGCCAGTTGCCACGATAGCCGCGCGGACAAGCGCGTCATGTCCGTCATGCCATTCGAGCAAGTTTGCGCGGGTTGCCACCTCGACCAGATCACCGGCAAAACCCGCGCCAGCGGCCCTAAGGGCGTGGCCTTCCTGTCGCTACCCGGTCTCGATCTTGAAACCTTGGCCAAGAAAAAGGCTCCACTCGGTGAGTGGCCGGATTCGGATGCCGCGCTGACGCCGTTCATGAAAGTCATGATCGGCCGCAACGACAAGGGCCGCGCGCTGATGGCATCGGTCGCGAACGTGAATCTGCAGGACCTGAGCACCGCCAGTGACGATCAGATCAAAACGGTGACGGATCTCGCCTGGGAGATCAAGCGGCTCGTGCATGCACTGATCTCGGGCAAAGCTTCCGATGTGCTCGCCGATCTCAATATCGCAACAGGCGCAAAGTTGAGCCCGTCGCTGGTCGCTGACCTGACCGCAAGTCTGCCACGCGACGTCATTTTAGGTGCCCAACAGGAGTGGCTGCCGAATTTGGCGCAGGAAATTACAGGCGGTCCGATTTCGCCGGCCGCCGCTGCCACCAAGGCTCAGAGCAATCAGAGCCCGCCCGTCGCGGACGAACCACCGCCCCCGGAAGCGCAGCAAAGTGACGCCGTATCCGAGCCCGTCGCGACCGACACGGAAGCTGAGCCCGAAGGCGACGGCAAAGTCGCGGCCAACAAGGTCAAGCTCGACCCGCCGACGTGCGTGCTGCGCGTCCTGGGCGCTTGCGTGATGTTCAAGGACCCAAACGCGACGGTGCCCCCACCCGACAGCGCGAACGACACGGCTGGTGCGGCAGACAATACCGAGAGCGGACCAGTGCCGTCGACGGCGCGCACTTTATCTGAACCGATGCGCGCCGGTCTTGGCGACGTCGTGCCGGCCGCAAGCCCTGAACGCACTGAAAAAGTCAGCGACAAAAAAGATGATCTGCTGTTTCCGACCGATGAAGAACGTCGCGAGTTGACGGAACGGAGAAAGGCCGCGGGATCAACCGCCCGACCGGCGCTCGGTACGGCCGGTGGGGGAGCGGTGTCGGCCACGGAAGGATCGCCAGTTGACGGTGGCGCCCCGATGATCGCAATTGATAGCGGTGTTGATCCCGAAAGCTGGGCTGAGTACGGCGGCTGGTATCGCCAAGACTTTGCCATTTCCTACAGGCCGATCGGGCACAAGGACAAGTTTCTCTATTCCTGGCTTTTCCTGACTGGACCGCAGGCGCCGAAAGGGTCCACGAGCCCGGCCGCGGCCGTGTTTGATGTTCTCACGAGCAAAGACGCGCAAGGCGCATGCACGAAGTGTCATTCCGTCGATGACATCGCCGGCAAAGGGCGCGCGGTCAATTTTTCTCAACCCTCGGCGCAAAGCAAAAAAGGTCGCTTCACCAATTTTATCCATGAGCCCCATTTGGGCATGACCGACGAACGGGGTTGCCTGACGTGCCACAGCCTCGAAAAAGGTCAGCCCTACCTCAAGAGCTACGAGCAAGGCGACGCACGCACATTCGTGCCCGCTTTCGGCGCGATCAAGAAAGACGTCTGCCAGACCTGTCACACCAGCAGCAAGGCGCGCCAGGACTGCCTCCTCTGCCACAAGTATCATATCGACGGCGCCGTCACGCCGGTGATGTCGACGAAGCTGCGTGCGCCATGATCACGAAGCCGAGCAACTGAAAGAGTGAGGATTGACCATGACAGAGCTTCACGTCCCGGCGATCATCGGCACCGCAGCTACGATGCTGGCGCTGGTCCTCTTGCTGTTGCGATCCCCAGATCGTGGCCGCCGCGTCGTGACGACGCTCGCCGGGCGCTGGGTCGCGGCGGGGTCGCCGATCGCCGGTGTCACCTTGGCGGCGCTCACGGCGCTGGCGATATCCTGCTTTGCGCAAGTAACGACAACCGGCGGCATTGCCGCTTCAAGTCCGCCAGCCGGCCCTGAGGTTCACGCGGCCCTGGCGGGCGGTGACGGCGCCGATCCTGATCTGGCATCACTGAGCGCCTATGCGAATACAATCGACGGCGCATCGCCCGCTGGTCCACCCGCTGCGAGGCCAGCCAACATGCCCGACGTTGACGCGATGATCGGCAAACTGGCCGCTCGCCTTGAGCAGGAACCGGGGGATGCCAAGGGTTGGCGGATGCTCGGCTGGTCTTATTTGAACACCGACCGGCCGGCGGAAGCGGCCAAGGCCTATCAAAAGGCCCTTGCGATCGAGCCAGACGATCAGGACAGCGATCGTGGCCTGAAAGCCGCAAATGCCGCGCTCGTGAGCCGAAAGTAAACGCTCCGACAACGGTGGATGCCGTTGGACGCCCATCTTGAGGCTTCGATAGGCTTTCCCTATCAAGCGACGGATCACGGGCCTTGAACCTTGGGGCCGGCTGTCGCCATAGCTATATGCAAATCATCCATAATGCTGAGCGGGAGGCCGATCCGAATGACTGTGCATGAGCCCTGGAGCGAGGAACGTACGCGTTCCATCGTCGCCGCCCATACACATCTGGAAGGCCCGATGATGCCGATCCTGCATGCGGTTCAGGAGGCGTTCGGCTTCGTGCCGGAAGCAGCCGTCCCAGTCATCGCTCACGAATTGAACCTGAGCCGCGCCGAAGTCCATGGCGTGATCACCTTCTATCACGACTTCCGCCGCCAGCCGGCCGGCCAGACCGTGCTCAAGGTATGCCGCGCGGAAGCCTGCCAATCGATGGGTTGCGAGAGCCTCGTCAAACACGCCGAGGATCGGCTTGGCATCGCCTGCGGCGAAACCACGGCCGACGGTCGCGTGACTTTCGAAACCATCTACTGCCTTGGCCTTTGCGCAACAGCTCCTTCGGCAATGGTCGACGGACAGATTATCGGCCGCCTGGATACGGCAAAACTCGACAAGATCCTTGCGGAGGCCGGCGCATGACGATTAGAATTTTCATTCCCCGTGATGCCGCCGCCGTAGCCTGTGGTGCCGACGCTGTCGTGGCCGCCGTGCAGCAGGCCGCCCAGAAGGCGAAGCTCGCCGTTGAGATCGTTCGCAACGGTTCGCGTGGGATGCTCTGGATCGAGCCGTTGATGGAAGTCGAGGATGCGGGCGTGCGCTACGCCTTCGGTCCGATGACGACGGCTGATGCAACCAAGATCGTTGCGTCACTCACCAAGGCAGGTGCTGCAAAAATCAAGCACCCGCTCGCGTTGGGTCCGACGGAAGAGATCCCGTTTTTCAAGAAGCAGACACGGCTCACGTTTGCCCGCTGCGGACTGACTGACCCCGTTTCGCTCGCCGATTACAAAGCCCATGGCGGCTATAAAGGTCTCGAACGTGCGTTGGCCGTTGGACCGATGGGGATCGTCGACGAAGTGACGAAATCGGGCTTGCGCGGCCGCGGCGGCGCCGGCTTCCCAACCGGCATCAAGTGGAAGACGGTCCACGACACCCCGATGGGCCAGCAGAAGTACATCGTCTGCAATGCCGACGAAGGCGATAGCGGCACCTTCGCCGACCGCATGATCATGGAAGGCGATCCCTTCGTTCTGATCGAAGGGATGACGATCGCTGGCATCGCCGTCGGCGCCACCAAAGGCTATATCTACCTGCGCTCGGAGTACCCGCACGCCGAGATCGCTCTCAATCAAGCGATTGGACATGCACGCGCTGCTGGCCTGCTTGGACCTACGGTGGCGGGCTCACCGCACGCATTCGATCTCGAAGTTCGCATGGGCGCGGGGGCCTATGTCTGCGGCGAGGAAACCTCGCTTTTGGAAAGCCTGGAAGGCAAGCGCGGTCTCGTACGCGCCAAGCCACCGCTTCCGGCCCACAAGGGTCTGTTTGGTCAGCCGACCGTTATCAACAACGTCTTGTCGCTCTCTGCGGTGCCGTTCATTCTGTCCGATGGCGCGACGGCGTATTTCGATTACGGCATGGGCCGCTCGCGCGGCACGATGCCCATCCAGCTCGCCGGCAACATCAAGCATGGCGGCCTGTTCGAGACGGCCTTCGGCATCACGCTTGGCGAACTCGTCGATGACATCGGCGGCGGCACGTATTCCGGCCGCCCCGTGAAAGCCGTGCAGGTTGGCGGGCCGCTGGGCGCCTACTTCCCCCGCGGCTACTTTGACACTCCCTTCGATTACGAAGCCTTTGCCGCGCGTGACGGCCTGATCGGACACGCCGGCGTTGTGGTGTTCGACGAAACGGCGAATATGGCCAAGCAGGCGCGATTCGCCTTTCACTTCTGCGCCGCGGAAAGTTGCGGCAAGTGCACGCCGTGCCGGATCGGAGCGGTGCGCGGGCGCGAAACGATGGACAAGATTATCGCCGGCCACGATACGCAGGCCAACCTCGCCGTCGTCGAGGACCTCTGCAACACGATGAAGTTCGGTTCGCTGTGCGCGTTGGGCGGCTTCACGCCGTATCCCGTGTCGAGCGCGCTCAATCATTTCCCTGAAGATTTCGGCCGGGTGCAAAAGCTGCCCGTCGCCGCGGAGTGAGATCCATGACGCTGATCAAAGAAATCGACTACGGAACCAAAGCCTCCTCGTCGGAGCAGATGGTCACGCTGACGATCGACGGCGTTGAAGTGTCCGTACCCGCCGGCACGTCAATCATGCGCGCGGCGATGGAGATCGGCACCACGATCCCCAAGCTCTGCGCAACCGACATGCTGGACAGCTTCGGCTCCTGCCGCCTCTGTCTTGTCGAAATCGAAGGCCGCAACGGGACGCCCGCATCGTGCACCACGCCGGTCGCCCCCGGCATCAAGGTCAAGACGCAGACCCCGCGCCTGAAGAACATCCGCAAGGGCGTGATGGAGCTTTACATCTCCGATCACCCCCTCGACTGCCTGACCTGCGCTGCGAACGGCGACTGTGAGTTGCAGGACATGGCCGGCGCCGTCGGTCTGCGCGACGTGCGCTACGGTTATCAAGGCGAGAACCATGTGTTCGATCAGGTTGCCGCGCGCGAAAATCCGCTGTTCCTCAAGAAGGACACGTCGAACCCTTACTTCACCTACGATGCGTCCAAGTGCATCGTCTGCAATCGCTGTGTGCGTGCCTGCGAGGAAGTGCAAGGCACGTTCGCGCTGACGATTTCGGGCCGCGGCTTCGACAGCCGCGTGTCCGCCGGCATGGACGAAGACTTTCTGAGTTCCGAGTGCGTGTCCTGCGGCGCCTGCGTGCAGGCTTGCCCCACGGCAACGCTGTCGGAAAAGAGCCTGATTGAAATCGGCCAGCCTGAGCATTCGGAAATCACGACCTGCGCTTATTGCGGCGTCGGTTGCTCGTTCAAGGCCGAGATGCGCGGCGAAGAAGTCGTGCGCATGGTGCCGTGGAAGGACGGCAAGGCCAACCGCGGCCACTCTTGCGTCAAGGGCCGCTTTGCCTACGGCTACACCACGCACCGCGATCGCATCCTGAAGCCCATGGTGCGCGACAAGATCACAGACCCCTGGCGCGAGACCACCTGGGAAGAAGCAGTCGAGCGCGTTGCGTCCGAATTCCGCCGCGTGCAAACGCAGTTCGGTCGCGGTTCCGTGGGCGGCATCACGTCGTCGCGCTGCACGAACGAAGATATCTTTGTCGTCCAGAAGCTGATCCGCCAAGGCTTTGGCGTCAACAATGTCGATACCTGCGCCCGCGTTTGCCATTCGCCAACGGGTTATGGCCTGAAGTCGACCTTTGGTGAATCGGCCGGTACGCAGGATTTCGACTCGGTCGAACATTCCGACGTCATTCTCCTGATCGGCGCCAACCCGACCGACGGTCACCCGGTATTTGCAAGCCGCATGAAAGCGCGCCTGCGTGCCGGCGCCAAGCTCATCGTCGCCGACCCGCGCCGCACCGATATCGTGCGCTCGCCGCACATCGAAGCCGCGCATCATCTCGCTCTGCAGCCCGGCTCCAACGTCGCGCTGCTGACGTCGATGGCGCACGTGATTGTCACCGAAGGGCTCATCGACGAGACATTCGTGCGCGAGCGCTGCGACTGGGCCGAGTTCCAGGAGTGGGCCGCCTTCGTCGCCGAGCCGCGCAATTCGCCCGAATCCATGCAGCCCTACACCGGCGTCGATGCGGGCGAGATCCGCGCCGCTGCCAAGCTGTTCGCCACCGGCGGCAATGCAGCGATTTATTACGGTCTCGGCGTCACCGAGCACAGCCAGGGGTCGACCACGGTGATGGCGATTGCCAACCTCGCCATGGCGACCGGCAACATCGGCCGTCCCGGCGTCGGCGTGAACCCGCTCCGCGGCCAGAACAATGTGCAGGGCGCCTGTGACATGGGCTCATTCCCGCACGAATTGACCGCCTATCGTCATGTGTCGGATGCTTCCGCCCGCGCCCTGTTTGAAAGCGCCTGGCAGTGCAAGATCGATCCGGAACCGGGCCTGCGCATTCCCAACATGCTCGACGCGGCAGTCGAGGGATCGTTCAAGGCGCTCTACATCCAGGGCGAGGACATTCTGCAGTCCGACCCCGATACGCATCACGTTTCGGCGGGTCTTGCCGCGATGGAATGCGTGGTCGTGCAGGATCTCTTCCTCAATGAAACCGCCAACTATGCGCACGTTTTCTTGCCCGGCTGCACGTTCCTGGAAAAGGACGGCACTTTCACCAACGCCGAGCGCCGCGTCCAGCGTGTCACCAAGGTCATGACGCCGAAGAATGGCTATGGCGATTGGGAAGTCACACAGCTGATCGCCAACAAGCTGGGCCTCGGCTGGAATTACGTCCATCCGTCAGAGATCATGGCCGAGATTGCCGCCCTGACCCCGACCTTCGCCGGCGTGACCTACGAGAAGCTCGCCGAGCATGGGTCGGTCCAGTGGCCGTGCAACGAAGATCACCCGCTCGGCTACCCGGTCATGCATACCGACGAGTTCACACGTGGACGCGGCCGCTTCATGCTGACCGAATACGTGCCGACCGATGAGCGCACCGGCGCACGCTATCCGCTGATCCTGACCACCGGGCGCATCCTTTCGCAATACAATGTCGGCGCGCAGACGCGGCGGACGAGCAATGTCGTGTGGCACGAAGAAGATAGGCTTGAGATCAACCCTCACGATGCCGAACAGCGCGGCGTCAAGGATGGGGATTGGGTCACGGTGCGCAGCCGTGCCGGCGAGACGGCGCTGCGTGCACTCATCACCGATCGTGTGGCGGCAGGCGTTGTCTACACGACCTTCCATCATCCGCTGACGCAGGCGAACGTCATCACCACCGACTTCTCGGATTGGGCGACGAACTGCCCCGAGTTCAAGGTGACGGCGGTGCAGGTCGCGCCGTCGAACGGACCGACGGACTATCAGAAGAAATACATGGACTTTGCTGATCAGAGCCGCCGCATCGCGCCGGCCGAAGCGGCGGAGTAACCGATGACCGAGCCGCTCGCCAGGGTCGAAAGTGTCAAAGTCGTCGCCGGTAGCACGTCCGCCTCATCGCGGGTGCTGCCGGAGGAGACGGCTGTCGCTCTCGTCTATGACGGCTCCACCCATGCGGTAATGATGGCAACCCCACAGGACTTGGAGGATTTTGCTCTCGGCTTCAGCCTGGCCGAAGGCAAGATCGATCGCGTTTCCGACATCGCAAGCTTGGATGTGGTCGAGCAGCCCCTCGGCCTCGAACTGCGCATGTGGATGACACCAGGGGCCGGACACCGGCTCGCGGTCCGCCGCCGCGCCATGTTAGGCCCCACCGGTTGCGGATTGTGCGGCGTGGAAAGCTTGGAGCAGGCTCTGCCCGCAGCTAAACCTGTGACCGCGACGTTGCAGGTCAGCGCCGTCCAAATCGAAGCGGCAATGGCGTCGCTCGCCCCGGCGCAAAAACTCAACCGCGAAGCGCGAGCGCTGCATGCCGCCGGCTTCTGGACGCTCGACAAGGGACTTGTCATGGTCCGTGAGGACGTCGGGCGCCACAATGCCCTCGACAAACTCGCCGGCGCAATGGCGCGCAAGGCGATTGACGCAGCAGCTGGTATCATCGTCTTGACGAGCCGCCTGTCCGTCGAACTGGTGCAGAAGGCCGCGCAGATGGGCGCCCCGGTCCTCGTCGCGGTCTCGGTGCCGACCGCGCTTGCGGTGCGCACGGCAGACGCCGCTGGCATTACGCTCGTCGGCATTGCACGCGGCGACGCCTTTGAGATATTTACCCATCCCGAGCGCGTGGCCGCCGAACCGGCTCGGTCAACACGTCCGGTTCGCCTGCGCACGGAAGGGGGCCTGCATGCAAACGTCTGATAAGCTCGTGATGATGGTCAATCAGATCGTGCGCAATGTCCTCGTCCAAGGCGACGAGCGCGCCGTCGTCGTAGCCGCCGATCACATGCGCAAATTCTGGGAGCCGCGCATGCGGGCCCACATCTATCAGCATGTCAAAGCTGGCGGCGAAGGTTTGACGCCTCTCGCCTTGCGCGCCGTGAACGAACTGGAGCGCCTCGAAACTCCGGCCGCCGCGTCCTGAGCGCACGAGGCCCCGCCGCTATCCCAGACAACGCAAAGTGTATGCGACTAAGTCTCCCGGCTGCCATATCTTAACCGGCAGTCAGGGGGAGTGGCCAACTCGATGACACGCCGGACGCCGGGTTCCAGTCGGAACCGGGGGACGCTTCAGGTTGCGATCAGACCGTTGCGCTCGGTTTTCTGGAGCGTGGCTCTTGTCAGTTGCGCGTTGAACCTGCTCATGCTCACGGGCCCCGTGTTCATGCTTCAGGTTTATGACCGCGTGCTGGCCAGCCAGTCGGTACCGACACTGGTGGCGCTGTCTGCACTCGCCGCCACGCTCTACGCCTTCTGGGGCGTCTTCGAATTTCTGCGCTCACGGACCTTGTCGCGCGCGTCCTTCTGGCTCGATCAGCGCCTGGGTCCCCCGACGCTGACGGCATGGCTCGGCCGCTCGATCGAGGATCGGCCCGCGGTCGCCCGGCCACTTGCCGACCTGTCGACGGTACGTCACTTTCTGTCCAGTCCCGCGCTCAGCGGATTGTTCGACATGCCCTGGATCCCGCTCTATTTGGGCTTCGTTTTTATCATTCATCCTTGGCTCGGCTGGCTCACGCTCGCCGGTGCAGTTCTCGTAACGGCATTGGCCCTCGTCAACGAACGGGTCACGCGGTCGTCGCTGGACGACGCGGCGGCACTCGATCAGATCGAAACACGCTTCCTCGATCAGGTGCACCGCAGCGCCGACACCATTTTGCCGATGGGCATGCTGGGCGCGCTTGCAGACCATTGGCAACGCATGCACGCAGATGGCGCCGCTCTCACCCAACAGGCGGGCGAACGCGGCGAGATCATCTCCGCGCTGTCAAAAGCAATTCGCATGGTGCTGCAATCGGCCGTGCTCGGTCTGGGCGCGTTTCTTGCCATTTACGGTGAAATTTCGGCGGGCATGATCGTCGCTGTCTCGATCATCTCCGGCCGCGCGCTGGCGCCGGTCGATCAAGTCATCGGCAACTGGCGATCGGTGGTGCGTGCGCGCCAAGCCTTCCAGCGGCTGGCGACCATTCTACCCGACGAGGCGTCACCCGCGCCGCCGCTGCGTCTTCCCGCACCGAACGCAACGATGAGCGTTCGCAATCTGACGAAGTTCGCACCCGCTCCGGCCGGGGTTGCGTCCGAGTTGCGCCGCCTCATTTTGAAAGATGTCAGTTTTGATTTTGCTCCCGGCGATGCCGTCGGCGTCATCGGACCCAGTGCGTCCGGCAAGTCGTCACTGGCGCGCATTTTGGTCGGTGCATGGCGGCCGGATGGTGGTGAAGTTCGCCTCGATGGCGCGCTTCTCGAACAGTGGGACCGCGCGCTACTTGGACGCCATATCGGTTATCTGCCCCAGAACGTCGAGCTTCTGGCGGGCACCGTGCAGCAGAACATCGCGCGCTTCGATCCCGATGCGCTCGACGAGGATATCGTCGCCGCAGCGCAGTTGGCCGGCGTCCATGAGATGATCCTGCGCCTGCCCGAAGGATATTCAACCTCAGCCGGCCATGGCGCGACGCCGCTGTCGGGTGGGCAAATGCAGCGCATTGCGCTGGCACGGGCGGTTTTTCGTGCCCCGCGCCTCGTCGTTCTCGATGAACCCAACTCCAATCTCGATGCTGACGGTGACGCGGCGCTCGCCGTTGCGATTGAGCGCTTGCGACAATCCGGGTCGGCGGTCGTCGTCATGGCGCACCGGCCGAGTGCGATTGCAGCGGTCAACAAGCTCCTGATGCTCATGAATGGCTCGGTCGTCGAATTCGGCAACAAGGATGACGTGCTGCGCAAGGTCACGCGCCCGCTTGCCGCCGGGGCCCGCGCGTGATGGAAACATCGCCCGCGGACAAAGCGTCTGGTAGTGCATCGGTCAATTCCGACTACACAACGCCGTTGCGGACCGCGGCAATCGTGTTCATCGTACTGATCGTCGGCCTTGGTGGCTGGATGGCCGTCGTACCGCTGGCGGGTGCCGTGATTGCCGCCGGTCAGATCGTCGTGCGCGGTAAACCGCAACTGGTGCAGCATCTCGACGGCGGCCTGATCAAGTCCATCGAAGTCCGCAACGGCGATGAGGTCCATAAAGGCGACGTTCTGGTTCGGCTCGACGATGCGATGCTGCGCGCCAATCTCGACATCTACCGCAACCGGCTGCGTGAAGCGCTGGCCAGACGCGCCCGCCTTGAAGCCGAACGCGACGACCGGGCGGACATCGGTCCCCCGGATATGACGCTCTCCCGCTCGTTCGAACTGGGCGACAACGCATCTCATCGCGACCGCCAGAATGACCTGTTCCGAGCCCGCCAGCAGAGCCGCAGGGGTGAGATAGAAAAGCTCAATGAGAAAATCGGGCAGCTCGACAATCAGACCGATGGCCTCGAAGGTTTGATCGGAGCCAAGACAGAACAGTTGAAGACGGTACTGAACGAACTCGATGGCCTGAATGAATTGCTCGAAAAAGGCATCGCGACAAAGTCCCGTGTCTTCAGCCAGGAACGCATGAAATCTGATTTGACGGGACAGATCATAGAGCACGCGTCCGAACTGGCGCGTGTCGAAAACGCCATTCGCGAAACCGAAATCAGCATCATTCAGGTTGACCGCGCCTTCAAAGAAAAAGTGCTGGCCGAATTGTCCACAACGGCAACCGAAGTGGAGGACCTGTCCCAGCAGATCGCCGCGACGGCCAAGCAGCTCGAGCGCGTCGCCATCCGTGCGCCGATCAGCGGCGTCGTGCACGAGATGAATGTCAACACCGTCGGTGGAACGATACCGCCCAATGCCACGCTGATGCAAATCATAGCCAACGACAGCGGCATTGATGTTGAGATCGCGGTCGAGCCGACCGCTATCGATCAGGTGGTCATCGGCCAGGAGACGATGCTGCGCTTTCCAGCCTTTAACCAGGCGACGACACCTCAGATAGTAGGAGCCGTGGACCGGATTTCGCCGTCGACCGTGGCAAATGAAAAGACCGGGCAGTCCTTCTATCGCGTGACCGTATCCGTCATGCCGGCCGAACTCGCCCGCCTCGCGCCGCTGCGGCTGCTGCCCGGAATGCCCGTCGAGGCTCACGTCGAAACGGCTTCGCGCACGCTCGCGAGCTATCTTTTCAAGCCCTTTATCGACAACGTCGGCCGCGCATTGCGCGAATGAGAGACCACGCTAGGCCAACAGTCCGGCCGATTTGGCTTCCGACATGACTTCGGCAAGAATGCCGGCCGCAAGCGTCGCCCGGCTTTTCGCACCCGGAACGAGCCCGATGGGGCTGCGCAGCCGTGCCATCTGGGTCGGCGAAACGCCCATGTCCGTCAGCCGCTGCACGCGGTTCTGATGCGCTTTGCGGCTACCCATCACACCGATATAGAAAGCGGGCGATCGCAGCACCTCTGACAGGACCGGTGCTTCCCAATCATGCTCGTGGAACGCAACGACCGTCGCTGTATAACGATCGATCTGGCTTGCTGCGATGTCTTGCGTCTGAATGAGATTGCGAACCGATAATCCCGCGGCCGCCGCCTCCGCACATGCGGTCTCGTCAGGCGACACAATCTCCAGATCCAAGCCCGCCGCAGCGAACAGATGCGCAATCGCGACGAGCGCCGGCCCGCCGCCGATCAGCACGACTCGCGGCAGCGGCAGATGCACCTTGCAAAACACGTCGCCGTGTAGCGCGGTCGCCGCCTCACCATCGAGCGTCTCGAATGTCGTCGCGCCGCTGGTCAGGTTCGTGGTCTGCACGAACGGTTGGCGCGCATTGCGCAAGCCAGCAGCGCGCGCAACGAGCGCTGGCGGCAGGCTCTGGTCGATGTAGAAATCAAGGCCGCTGCCGCATGGCAATCGGAGATCGAAATAGGCCGACCCCTTGCCATAGCGCACCAGTCTGTTCCGGCCCTCTGCAATGGCCTGAACCGCGTCCTGGGCGATCGATTGTTCGATACAGCCGCCAGACATGTATCCCGTGAACGCTCCACTGACCGCAACGGCCATCTGCGCACCGAGCGGCCGCGGCGTCGTCCCGTCGATGGCGACCAGAGAAATCAGCGCCGTGCGCTGGCCAGCCGCTTGCCATAAGATGAAATCACCCATCACGTCGTCGTCGGCCAAAAGAGAACGCCGCTTCGGCAAAAGCAAACTCATGCGTATATCCTAGGTATCGTTCTAACTATCGAGGAGTGGCACTGATGACGACGAACACCGCTCGCCCGCCGGTTCCGCCCTTTACCCGAGAAACGGCAATCGCCAAGGTGCGCCTCGCTGAGGACGGATGGAACTCGCGCGATCCAGAGCGGGTTGCCCTTGCCTACACCGTCGACACTCAATGGCGCAACCGGAGTGAATTTCCCCGTGGCCGTGTAGAGGTTATCGCGTTCCTGACGCGCAAATGGTCTCGCGAATGCGACTACCGGCTCATCAAGGAATTGTGGACCTTTGCCGATGACCGAATTGCGGTCCGCTTCGCCTACGAATGGCATGATGCCGCGGGCCTTTGGTTCCGCTCCTACGGCAATGAGAACTGGGAGTTCGATGCCGACGGCCTGATGCGCAAGCGTTACGCAAGCATAAATGATCTCGCCATCGTTGAAAGCGAACGCCTGTTTCGCTGGCCGCAAGGACGACGTCCGGATGATCACCCGGGACTGAGTGAACTCGGGTTATGAAAAGCCATCCAACGATACCGGGATCAGCTGAGCGATGGCCCTTCATTGCGCGGTGCGGGCCGAGGAAAGGGAATGATGATCGCCGATCCGTTCGAAGGACGCGGCGCCTCGACAGCCATTTCGCTCAAATCCGCCAGATCATCCATCCACTCGCCGCACAGATCGGCCAGCGGAAGGCCGGCGGCCTCTGAAAGCCAGGGCTGGAGAATGGTCCGGCCCTCACCCGTCTCAAGATCGGCATGGAGGACGAGGTAGCGATCCTGATTGGACGATTCCGGACTGCGCATCCAGCGGCGGATAACGGTGGCCGTCTCGCCCGCTTCCGAAAGATCCGGATCAGACACCAGCATTTCAACATGCGGAGCATAGGCTTCGGTGTCGTAGGGCAGCATGCGCCAAGACAAATCATCGGCCGTTGCCGCGTCAAGCGCCCGATCGGCCGCCTCCTGGCCGGTTTTGATGTCGTCGCCCTCGATCTCGACACAGGCCACTTCAAGCCGCAACCGCACGACCTTCGCGTAGTACTTCATGGGAGCCTCCGCAGCGTCGACACGGGAGGTATGATGGGCGAGTCGAATGACACCCTGCAACGGGCCACGGACGGTAAACAGTGGTGTGGGGCCTAGCGGCCACAGCCCGGCGATCGTGCTCAGTCGCGCGCCGCTCCGCCGGAATTTGTGTCACTTTTTCGAGGGCTGAGCCTGGAGGCTTCACATGACTTGGGTTGTGACAAAATACGCCGTGACGGCTTTCCTCGTCGTCTTGATCTCAGAGGTCGCCAAGCGCAGCGATAAGGCCGGGGGGTTGATCGCGGCTTTGCCGCTGGTGACGGTTTTGACGTTGATCTGGCTGTGGGCCGAAGGCCAGGACGAGACCAAGCTGTCGAACCACGCCTGGTACACGTTCTGGTATGTCGTGCCCACGCTCCCGATGTTCTTGCTCTTTCCGGTACTCTTGCCGCGCATCGGTTTCTGGCCGACCATGGCCGCAAGCGTCGTCATAACGATGGCAAGTTTCGCGCTCTTTGCAGTCGTCGTTCGCCGCTTCGGCATCGAATTGCTCTAACTTGTCCACCCAGGCTATTCGCTGTTGGACCCCACCGCCAACTCCAGCGTTCGGGTAATGAAGTCGGCAATCGCCGGAACGTCGTTGAGTGAATAAAGCGGCAGACTGCCGGGATCAGTCGCGTAATCGGAAGCGACAGCAATAAAGCTGGCATCCATAGGCGCCAATTCGCGACGATCGAGCTGTGCTGCACGGCGCACCTCGATTTTTGCGATCGGCGCCGCTTTGAACCCTTCGACAATGACGAGATCGCAAGGGGCCAGCCTCCCGATGACGTCGTCGAGCCGGTGTTCGGATGGACCATCGCCTGCTAGAATCACTTCGCAAGCCCCCGCTCGCCGGTGGCGGGCGCTGTCTGAAGACGGGGCCTCGGCGCGGATGTCATGGTGCGTGTGCTTGATGCTCGAAACACGAAGCCCGCGTCGTGTGAATTCTGCGATGAGCCGCTCTACGAGCGTCGTCTTGCCGGAATTCTTCCACCCCGCGATGCCGATGACCGAAATTGGGCGCTGGCGATCCATAGCTGTTTGTCTATCAGCACACCGTCAGCCGGCAAGCAGTTCACGCGCTTGCGCCAGTTCACCCGGCGTGTTCGCGTTAAAGAACGGGTCGACGACACGCCCCCGGATGTCTACTGAAGGAAATTCGACCGCGACGGCGCCGCGATCACTGATCCATGACGTGACCTTTCGTGTCCCGGCTTCGAGAGCCGCCTCCAGGTCTTCGGCGAGCGCAACAGGCCAAAGACCGATCACGGGATGCAGCCGCCCGCCCGACTGCGCGACCGCGATTGCGTTGCAAGCGCCGTCTAAGGCCGCTTCCAATCTTGCAACAAGGTCGGTGGGCAAAAACGGCGCGTCGGCGGACGCGCTGACGATGTGCGTCGCGGCGGGACATTGAACCATTGACCAGCGCAACCCGGCCAGAATTCCGGCCAGCGGCCCCTTGAACCCGGCCATCGGGTCCGGCACCACCGGAAGCCCGAAGCCGCCATAAAGAGCCGGATCACTGTTGGCGTTGATGACGAGGCGACTGGTCTGCGGCGCGAGCCGTGCGATGACATGGCTGATCATCGGCCGCCCCGCGAGATCGAGCAGCGCCTTGTCGCCGTCACCGCCCAAAGCCTCCCTCATGCGGCGGGAACGCCCGCCGGCAAGAAGCAGCCCGGCTGGTCTTTCTCCGTTAACCATGTCCGCTCGATGTCACGGCAACCAGCGGCTTATGTAGCCGTTGCCTACGTCACGTTAATTGCGCCTAACACGTGATAATGCGATAGTCTTTTGCTATCATTGAATGAAAGCAGTCTTTCAGCGCTTTACCGGTTCCAGCACGATGGTGTTTTATTCTGAAAGCGCCGCGGCCCACATTCAAAATGCGCCTCCTGCCACAGGCAGCGAAACATTCCGCGACCGGTCGCGCGACCTGCCCGACGCAAACAACCTTGTCACCACGTTCATCGTTTTTGCGGCACTTGTTCTCCAGATCGGAATGCTGCTGTTTGGCACCTGGGTAACGCAGCGCAGCGCCGATGCCGTCCGCCAGCATTCGGCCCATTCAGCCGCGATGTTCATGGACAGCTCGATTGAACCGCTGGTCCAGGAATTGGCAACCGGGTCGGAAATTTCGCCGCGCTCGATTACCGAAATTGACGCCCTTCTGGCCCACGAAGCCGTTCGTCAGAAATTGAGCGGCATCGCCATTTGGCGTCGTGACGGTGTGATCGCGTATGCGCAGGATCGCAGTCTTATCGGGACGATGGACAAGATCTCGGCAGGATACTTTGCGGCGCTTAATGGCAACGTCGAGATCGAGCAGTTCGACGCTAGCGACGGCATTGTCGCGGAAGTCGTACCCGACGCGCAGGGCGTCTACCGGATATTTTCTCCCATTCACAAGCTCGGGACGAACGAAATTATCGCCATCGGAGGTTATTTTGAGCAGCCGCAGCAACTTGAAAAGCTATTGGAAAAGAGCCGGCGAGACACCTGGGTGGTGGTCGCAGCCTTCACGTTGCTGATCTTCGGGTTGACATTCGGGCTCATCAAACATGCCAGCGAAATGATCAAGGCGCAGAACAACGACTTGCGTGAGCGTTTCGCGGCCCAGGTGCGGCTCAATCTGCAAAACGAAATTCTGCGCAAAGAACTGCTGGATGCGCAAATGGAAGGCATTGCAATCAACGAGAATTTTCTCCGGCGCATCGGCGCCGACCTTCACGACGGCCCCGCCCAGTTCCTGGCACTGGCGCTGCTGCGCCTTGACGATGTCGGTCGGCCGGCTCCCGCTCCCGCCGCGGAACCGTCGCCTCCCGATCAAATCCCGCGTGCCTCGGCACTGGAAACGGTTCGCTCCGCCACGCAGAACGCGCTGGCGGAAATCCGCAGCATTTCCACGGGACTGGCTCTGCCCGAATTGGCCAACCGGTCCGCTGCGGACATCATCGGCGCTGCCACCAACACTTTCATGTCAGCAACGCAGACGAACGTGCTATGCCACATCGGCAGAGTGCCCGATCGAATGCCTCTGATATGGACAGTCTGTCTCTTTCGCTTTGTTCAAGAGGGTTTGAATAACGGCTATCGTCACGCCGACGGCAAAGGACAGACGGTCCGCGCGGAATCCCGTGACGAAAGCCTGATCGTGGAAGTTGCGGACCAAGGACCGGGGTTCGATCCGGCCGAAGCCTTCAGCAAGACGTCGCGACTGGGACTTCTCGGTCTTCGCCATCGCATCGAAACACTCGGTGGCGAATTCGAAATCAAATCCACGCGGGGCGAAGGCACGACAATCGTGCTCACGGTCCCGCTCAGCCGATTGATTGAAAGTCAATGACCGACAAGATCACCATTGCCGTGGTCGACGATCACCCGTTGATGCGCGACGGCATCGTCGCAACACTTCAGGGTAGCGCTGAATTCGACGTCATCGCAACCGGCGGGTCAGCCGACGATGCGGTCCGGATCGCCAACGAGCGAAGTCCACGCATGATGCTCCTCGATCTTTCGATGCCCGGCAGTGGACTTGATGCGGCCAAGACGATTTGCGTTGCCTATCCGTCGATCAAGGTCATGATTCTGACTGTCTCGGAGCGCGAGGACGACGTGATTGCGGCGATGTCGACGGGTGTGTGCGGTTATATTCTGAAGGGCATATCGGGTTCCGATCTGATCGCGACGCTGAAAGCCGTCAGCCTTGGTGAGACGTACATCACGCCAAACCTGGCGGCGCGTCTTCTGTCGAAGAGCCGCACCGCAACGTCGCGAACGCAACCGAAGGAACCGGAAGTTCAATTGACGGTCCGCGAAGAGCAGATCCTCGTCGAAGTGAAGGCGGGACTGACGAACAAGGAAATCGCGCGCAAACTGGCCCTCAGCGAAAAGACCGTTAAGCACTACATGACGAGTGTTCTGCAGAAGTTGCGCGCCCGCAACCGAGTCGAGGCGGCCATGAGCGACATGCCCAAGAGGGAGTAGGTTGGCGGGCTGCCGGCTCATTCGCGGAAAGCGCGGTTGACTTGGTCGGTGAACGGTTTGGTCAGGTATGAGAGTGCCGTACGGTCGCCCGTCGACATGAAGACCTCCACCGGCATGCCAGGCACGAGTTTCAGTTCGCCGAACTTGCGCAATTCCTTTTCGTCCATTTCAAGCCGGCTCATGTAATAGCTCTCGCCAGTCTTCGGATCGACGGTCACGTCCGCCGCAACATGCGTGATATGCCCCGGTACTTCTGGCGTGACCTGCTGATTAAAGGCCGAGAGCCGCAGCCGCGCGGGACGGCCAATGACCACCTGATCGACGTCTTTTGGTGAAATTCTGGCTTGGATACTGAGATTATCTTCTTCCGGCACGATTACCATGATCTGCTCGGCGGCAGTAATGACACCGCCGACGGTGTGGGCCGTGAGTTCGTGCACAAACCCGCTCTGCGGCGCTCTCAGATCGATCCTCTTGAATTTATCCCGCGCAGCGACTTCGCGCTCCTGCAACTCGGAGAGGCGAGCATCGATGCTGCGCAATTCGCGCTGGGCAGTGGCGCGGATGTTTTCATCGACGCCGATAATCTCGACGTTGATTTCGCTGATCTGGCCATTTGCGCGCGCGATCTGCGCGACGAGCCCGCCGAATTCTCCGCCGAGCCGGCTCTCCTCGCGCTCCATTGAATAAACGCGTGAAATGGGCGTCAGCTTCATGTCCTGCAATTCGCGGATCTGCGCCAATTCGCGTTTGATGAGCTCGCGCTCGGCGCCCTTGGCTTCCTTCTGCGCTCTGAGCCCGGAAATTTCCTCGTTGAGCTGGCCGATGCGTAAACGCATTTGCTCCTTCTGGTTGTCGCGCGTGCGGCGGTTTTCCTCAAAAAGGCGAACCTCACCGTCCGTCGCCGCCTTGGCGGCGTCGCCCACGGTCAAGAGGTCCGGCGGAAAAACGATTTTGTCCAAACCATCGCGTTCGGCCACGAGCCGGGCGCTGCGCGCCTTGAGTTCAAGAAGCTGCGATTTGACAATTTCAAGCTCCGCGCCGATTTGCGTTGAATCGAGTTTCAACAGGATCTGTCCGGCTTTCACCCGGTCGCCGTTGCGGACGTTGATCTCGGCGACGATGCCACCGAAGTTATGTTGCACCTTTTTGACGTTGCGTTCGACGACGAAGGTGGCCGGTGCGATGATGGCGCCGGAGAGCGTTGCCGTATAAGCCCAGCCGCCAAGTCCCACGATCAGTGCGACGCTGACAAGGCTCGCAAAGATCACGTGGTACTTCAGCGAAAAGCTGTCCTGCTCTTTCGGCTGCGACATCGTGAATGCTCCTTGCTTCTTCAAACGTGGGGACGGCTACGCAACCTAGGCGGCATACACATACTGTTCGTATTTCAAATCGTGCAGTCCAAGAATTTCAATTTCAAAATCCGTGTCGGCATCGAAGTCGATGTTGCCTTCAAGGATCGTAGTATCCTCTTCAGCATCGTACTTGAAACGAACTTCCCCTGGTTTGGTGAATTCCTGGTTTTGGGCGATGAGAACGAATTTCCGAATATCCGGGTCTTCAAAGACCTGATTGAATTGTTGCTCGAACTCGTTGCTGATGTGATCGATATTGATCCGGTCGCCGACATCGAAATCGAGAATCTTGTCGCGTCCGCCACGCCCCGAACCGGCTGACGCGACCGTCTGGAATACGAAAATGTCGTCACCTTCCCCGCCGGTGAAAAGATTGACTGTCTCGCTGGCGATGAAGAGATCGTCGCCGCTCCCACCAACGGCGTTCTCAACAGAATTCAGGATGTCGAATTGAGACGTGTCGGCCGGTGTAGGGTCAGTTGCAGGGTCGAACGGCACTTCGAAGAGGAACTGGTCGTTTGGCACGTCAAGCAGAGTGACAAGTCCCGCCGACAGATCAACGATGATGGCCGTGTCGATGCGGGATGCATCGTACGTGTCGGAGCCAGCACCGCCGTCGAACGTGTCTCCGCTCCCAGCCCCGACCGCGAAAAAGACATCGGAACCTTCACCGCCCTTGAATTGGTCCGCCCCGTCCGCGAAGGCAGCCAGGAAGCGGTCATCACCCGCGCCGCCTTCAACGGTATCGTTGCCGTCTGCCGTGGCAGCGATATAGGTGTCGGCGCCCGCGCCGCCGGAAAACGTATCCGAGCCATCACCGCTGGCCGCAACATAGAGATCGTTGCCTTCACCCAAATCGACGGTTTCGGCGCCGTCCATCTCGGCTGCAACATACGTGTCGTCGCCGCTGCCGCCGGCAATTTGGTCGATGCCGTCCCCGGCCTCGGCAATGATGCGGTCATCTCCATCGCCGCCCAGCACCACATCTTGTCCCGCGCCGCCAGTGAGCGTGTCGTCGCCGTCTCCGCCGGAGACAAAATCGGCATCCTCGCCGCCGTCGATTTTGTCGTTGCCCGCTTCACCGTAGAGCGTGTCGTTCCCGGCCTCGCCTTCGATAATGTCGTCGCCGTCCCCTGCATGAACGATGTCGTGACCGGCGCCGGCATAAACCACATCGTTGCCAGCACCCGAATAGATCGTGTCATCACCGTCGCCGGCGAAGACGATATCGTCGCCAGACCCGGTGCGGACGGTGTCGTTGCCGCTTCCTGCCTCCACGATGTGAGATATGACCGTGTCGATCGGCGCGACGTTAAGCACGTCGTCACCATCAGTGCCCTGCAGCGGGGCGTGAACCAGTGCCGTCAATGGCAGATAGGCTTTCTGCGCGACGGCACCCTCGGCGTCCCTGATCTCGTAAGTAAATTCTACGACAGAGGTGTCGTTGAAGGTGGGGATATAAAGCCACTCACCTGCCGGCGTGGCGATGACATGCCCCACCGAGGCTTTCAGGTTGACGATCTGCAGCGCGTCGCCATCTGCGTCCGAGGCGTGTTGGAGAAAGTCGCCTGAATGAAATGACCGCGCTTCATTGATCATCAACGACGACAGCAGCACCACGTTTGATACGGTCGGCAGCCGGTTGGCGGGACGAGGATCACCCGTCGATCCGCCCGAACCCGTCGATCCGCCCGAACCCGTCGATCCGCCTGAACCCGTCGATCCGCCCGAACCCGTCGATCCACCTGAACCCGTCGATCCTCCTGAACCGGTCGATCCACCTGACCCCGTCGATCCGCCGCTTCCGACGCCAGGAGCGCCGGGTTGCCCGCTCCCATCGCCGCTGCCGGACGCGCCGCCGCTACCGCCGCCGCCACTGCCGCGGATTTCGTCGGGCAGCACAATGGCCGATCCGGGTGTCGCACCGTAAAGGCGGATGTTGTCATTAACCGGCGGTGCCAATGGCGCACCGAGCCTTGCCGTCGCGATGGCGCCGGTGTCGGTGAAATTAAGATCGAGCGAGCTCAACGAAAACTTGAGGCCCGATCCGTGCGTCACGCGCGGCGATGTCGCCTCGCCACTGTCATCGGCTGCAGCGCGGCCCTGCGCGACCCCATCGCCGGGCTCAGTGATCAAGGCGTCGTCATCGACCACATTCTGCTGCTGTACGTCTTCTGGGAGACCTCCGCGAGGATGTGACGACGGCCCATGCTGACGCTCATCGCCGTACCAGATCGTTTTCATCAACGCGAAAAAGTTGATGACCGCGAGCCCGGCGACGGAAAAGAAAACTGGCCGCCGTTCCTTCTGCTCTTCGATATCATGCTTGCGACGCGCGCTGCCGTCGTCGTTGAGCTTCAGGTACTGGTCCGAGATGTGAGCCATGGCAGCCAACTTTCTCTCTTACGCCACACCCTTGGCTTTTTGAGCCGGACGAGCCGCGACGACCTTAGCGATGCCGTTTTGACCGAGAATTTCGTTCTTCGGTCCAAAGGCGGCGAGCTTGCCCGCTTGGATGACACCGATCGTGTCGCATGCGGCCAGAGCGCTCGGCCTATGCGCCACGACGATCACGATACCACCGCGGTTGCGCACGCCTTGCACGGCAGCAGTCAACGCAGCCTCGCCTTCAGCATCAAGGTTTGAGTTTGGCTCATCGAGGATGACAAGGAAAGGATTGTCGTAAAGTGCGCGAGCCAGCGCGAGACGCTGGCGCTGGCCGGCCGACAGCGCCGTGCCGTTCGGGCCGAGCTCGGTTTCGTATCCGTTCGGCAGCCGGACGATCATTTCGTGCACGCCGGCCGATTTGGCGGCAGCGAGAATTTTGCGTCCGTCGGCATTTGGCTCAAAGCGGCTGATATTCTCGCTGATGGTCCCGTCGAGCAGCGACACATCTTGCGGCAGATACCCGATGTGCCGTCCGAGATCGTCGGGAACCCATTGCCCATAATCCGCCTCATCAAGGCGCACGTGCCCGCGCAGCAGCGGCCACACGCCGCTCAAGGCGCGAACGAGGGTCGATTTTCCTCCCCCGCTCGGCCCAATGATCCCAGTGGCCTGCCCGGCAACAAGTTCGAAGCTGACATCACTCAACACAACGGCACCGGTTGAGGGTGCTGCAACGGTGATCCGCTCGACTTTCAGCGACTGTTCTGGCGCTGGCAGCGAAACGGGAGGCTTTTCCTGATCAAGCGATGTCAGCGTTTCGGTGAGACGCGCATAGCTTCGGCGCGCACCAACAACATTCTTCCACTGGCTGATCGCCAGATCGACCGGGGCAAGCGCACGCGCCGAGGCGATAGAGGCGGCGATAATGGCGCCCGCCGACAAATCGCCAGTGATCGTGAGATAGGCGCCGACGCCAAGAACCGCCGACTGCAGGATCATGCGCAGAACCTTCGAGATGCCGCCGAGTGTTCCGGCGACGTCGTTGGTCTTGGTCTGTAGAGCGAGATGCTCTGCGTTGATCTTCTCAAAGCGGGCAATGGCGCGCGATGAAAAACCCATGGCGCGAATGACGTCCGCATTGCGGGAATGGCTGTCTGAAATCGATGCGCGCGCAACGCCCGCCTTCTGGGCAGCTGCGCTATGCTTCTTGGTCAGAACCTCGGCCACTATGGTCAGCACGGTCAGCATCAGCGCGCCGCCGATGGTCAGCAGCCCGAGAATTGGATGCAGTGCGTAAACGAACACCACATAAAGTGGCATCCACGGCAGATCGAACAGGGCCATCGGACCTTGGCCGCCGAGGAAACTCCGCAACGTATCCACGTCGCGACCGCGTTCATTAGCCTCAGCATTTGAGAAGCCGAAGCGCGGCATGTCGATCACGACCTGGTGCGCAAGCGGCGCCAGCTTCTGGTCGAAGCGCGCGCCAAGCCGGACGAGAATCTGCGAACGACTCACATCAAGCATGCCTTGAATGAGATACAGGGCGATCGCTAGACCGGAAAGCGCGAGGAGGGTCGGAATGCTCTGGCTCGTTAGCGCGCGATCGTAGATCTGGAGCATATAAAACGAGCCGGTAAGCGCCAGCACGTTAACTACGCCGGAAATGGCGAAGACGAAAATGAGGATATTCCTCACACCCGTCATTTCATCCAGTGGCGTTCGTTTTTTGGCAAATACCTGACGAGTGGTTTTTTTACGCATGGCACGCCCCGCAATTCCCGACAATTCTAGCGATCATCTCGCGATCATCTCGCAATCATCATGCCGAACACGGCGGAGCGATACAATCGCCCCGCCGCGTTTTAGTTTCACGCGAAGTCCTTCTGTTCCAGGTCCGTCCGGCCGAGAATTCGGATGGCGAACTCGACGTCCGCATCGGCGTCCGCATTGCCCTCGACGATCGTGTCCTCGCCCTGCACCTTCAGACGGAACTCACCGGCAGCGTTGAATGTGGCGCCAGTCGACAGACTGCCGTCGCCAAGGTTCAAGGATGCGAACAACGGTGTCAGGTCGATCAGGTCGCCGTCCTGGAAATCGCTGATCGTGTCGCCGTTGGCGGCCGCCGCTGAGTTGAAGACGAAGGTGTCGTCGCCGAGCCCGCCTTCCATCAGGTTGGCATCGGTGCTGGCCACGATGACGTCGTCGCCCGAGCCGGTGATGACGTTCTCGATGCCCTTGATCGAGTCACTATCTCCGCCAGCTACTTTCGCCGATCCGGTGCCGGTGGCCGAAAGGAACACGGTGATATTGCCCGAGATCGCGGACATATCGAGTGTGTCGCTGTCGCCTGCCGCATCGCCGGCGTCAATTACGTCATTGCCGTCCCCGTCAAAGGCAAAGATCGTATCGTTGCCGGCGCCCGTCTTGATGACGTCGCGGCCGTCTCCGCCGTACACCGTATCGCCGCCATCGCCGCCGTCGATGCGATCATCGCCCGCGCCGCCGTCGAGTTCGTCGTTGCCCGCGCCACCTTTGAGCGTGTCGTCGCCGACGTTGCCGACGAGATTGTCGTTGCCGGCCCCGCCGTCGAGGTGATCGTCACCGTCGCCACCCGCGATGATGTCATCGCCGGCAAAGCCGAACAGATTGTCGTCCTTGTCGCCGCCCGAGAGCTGGTCGTCGAGCCCGGCACCGAACGCGGTGTCGGACGCAGCGGTTCCCAGATAGACGACGAAGGCAGACGTCGAGGTGCCAGTTCCAGTTCCGGTGCCCGTACCGGCTCCAGTTCCAGTTCCAGTTCCAGTTCCAGTTCCGTTTCCAGTGGGTGGTGTCGGGACAGTGGTCTCGTCGTCGTCCTCGCCCTCGGACGAGGTGTCGTCGTCATTCTCTTCGTCTTCCGTCTCGGTCTCCGTCCCGGTTCCCGATCCCGAGCCTTCGCCTTCCGTCTCCTGCTCGCCGTCACCACCGTTGGACGCATCGTCGCTCGGGCTGTCGGTGGCCGAGAAGATGTCGTCGGGCAAGTTCGTCAGACCCGTGGTGCGGGCGACAATGTCGGAGAACTCAAGTTCCTTGAGAGCTTCATAGAAGTCGCTGTCTTTGACGCGGTCGAGGTAATAGAAGCGATCGGCTTCCTGCAGACGATCGAACTGTTCGTGCAGGATGACCCAGAAGGTCGAGCCGACGACGCCGCCGTTGATGTGCGTCTCTGCCAGGCCGCCGACCCAAAGGTCGACCCGGTCGATGCCCTTCACGGTGTTACCGTTGGCAAGCGTGATGTCCGGGTTGGCCGCCGTGAAGGCGTCGATCTTGGCCTGCGTATCGAGGACAAGATCCGGGTAGGCCTGCTTGAACTGCTGGATCACCGCATTGGAAAGGTTGTTGCGAGCCTGGAAGTCTTCCCACGAGGTATAGGGCTGCAGGTTGGCATCCGAAAGTTCGACCGCTTCCGACACATACTTGTCGGTCGAGGCCAATAGTCCGGCGCGGACCTGGTTCAGCGTGCCAAGCCCGACATCCCAGCCGCGCGCGACGTTGAAGGCAAACAGATCGGCACGAATGCGGACGAGGTCGTTGCGGACCGCATCCACCACATTGAAGTCGACCTCTTCGGCCTGCTGCCCGACGATGCCGCCGATGATGTTCGAGACACCGATCTGCTCATAGCCAGGCTGCGGGACATAGCCGTACTGAGCCAGCTGCGCCAGTCCTGCGGGTCCGCCGAACGCCGAGGCGTCGTTGGTCGGATTGAGGAAGGCGTCGAAGAGATTAACGCTCTTGGGATTGCCGTCCGCGTCAAGAATGGTGATCGTCTGGCCGATCTGAGAGTGACCAAATCGGTAGGCGGCGGCTGCAAACTCCTGGCTGATCTGTGCGGTGGCATCGGGATTGTACTCATCGTGGCCGTGATCGCCGCCGCCCTTCAAGCCGCCGAGCAGGTAGTCGGCGAATTCGTTGAAGACGACGCGCTGGTACTCGCTCTCGTTGACGATCTTGGCCGCTTGGAAGAGTTCCTCCTGCGTGCCGTCAAAGCCCGACTCGAGCAGACGGTCCACATGATAATTGTGGTTGCGCGCCCAGATCGTATGGACCGACGTCAGCGAGTAGTTCTCGTTCACGCGCAGATCACCGGCCACATAGTGGTCGAGGATGTTGGCGAAGTTATTGGCATCGCCGACAAGCTGGAAGCCCGAGCCCATGAAGTTCTCGTTCACGGACTTCAGGATCGCGGCGTCGAAGTTGCCATTGGCATCGACAAGGCCGGCATACATCTGCTTCAGCGTCTTGCCGTCACCCGCCTTGCCGGCATCGTGGAAAACCGTGTCGGCGTTCCAGTGGTGCAGCAGCGCTTCTCGCAGCGTCGGCAGCAGATCGAAGTTGGCGTTCGATGGGTCCGTTGCCCCCTGCAGCAACTGCGCGCCGACGCCGCCACTGCCGTTGCTTTCGCGCAGGAGCTGCCCGACCATTTCGGTTGAGCCGTAAGCCTGGTTCTGATCGACGAATGGCGAAGCCTTGTTGAGGTACTGCGGGTTGCCGTCCTCATCGTAGCCCGAGATCTCGCCGCGCGTGAGGTCCGCCGGATTGTCGGCGCCCGAACCGATCGCAATCGTCCCGTTGCCGCCCTTGTTGAGGAAGTCCAGGCCGTGATCGACGTACTGTCCGAAGGCCATGAAGAGGATGTTGGCTTCGGACGCGTTCTTGGGGAGATTGGCTTCCTGAGCACCGATGATGTTGGAAATCGTGCGCGGATCAAGTCCGTCGTGGATCGGATTGACGCTGCCGTTCTCACCATGCCGTGCGTCGGTGAGGCGGATGAAAGGCTGGTCGGCCGCGCCTGCCCCAGGGTTGGCGACGTTATTGCCCGTGCCTTCCAAGTCGCGGATGCCCGATGCCCCATCTTCCGCGATATCCGAGGGCTGCCCTCGGACGAGTTTTTTCAGTTCGGCGATATCGCTGCCGGTGAAGAAGAACTCCGCCGTCGGTGCTGCACCGCCGGTTGCTGAGCCGAACACTTCATCCTGAACGCGCCCGCCGATTAGCGTGTCGTCATTGCCGTTTGTGAAGAACGCGATGTGGTGCGCGGAGGTCAGGCCAGTGGCGTTGACCCGGTCCTGGCCACCACCGTCGCGCACCGTGATCGTATTGAAGGAGAGGTTCGTCGGATTGAAGTTACCGACAGGGGCCACCGTATCGTTGCCGGCACCAGTGTTGATGACGATCTCTTCAATCTCATCGAGTTCTGCAACGACCGCGCCGTTGCCCGTTCCGCCGCGCGTTATGACGATGTCGGAGGCCGCACTCGTCAGTGCCCGATTCCCGCCAAGAGCGAGCCAGTCGGCAGCGGCAAACACCGTGTAGGTCTCCGCCGTGGCGTCTCCGTTCACCACGAACGTATCCGTGCCGCCGAGGCCACCGTCGACAACGTCGCGACCGTCGCCCACCGTCCATACGACGGTGTCATTGCCCGCTCCGCCATTGAGCCGATCAGCGCCAGCGCCACCGATCAGCATGTCGTCGCCGCCGTTTCCGTTCAGGATATCGGCGCCGCCCAGGCCGAAAATAATGTCATCTCCGGCGTTGCCATTGATGGTTTGTGCGCCGCCTGGACCGGTGATGACGCGGATCGTCTCGTTGACGGATGCTCCAACCTCATCGGTCGCCGTAAGGTTCAGTGTCCTGGTCTGGTTATTGCCCAAACCCGCGACCAGAGTGACGACGCCTCGCGCATCCACAGCAAGGCCGGGATCGCTGCCGGCATTGACCGTAAATGTGGGTCGGTCGGCTAGATCAACGTCTTGAGTGCCAAGTTGAGCGATGATCGACCCTGCTGTCACAGCGCCGATGATCTCGGCGCCGACACCGGGCTCGATGCCCGTCGGCGCGTCGTTGACCGGGATGACTTCGAGTGTCGCCTCGGCCGGGAACGGTGCAAGACCAGCGACCGGGTTGTCCGGGAGAACGTCGAATTGGAACGTGACGCCGCCGTTGAAGTCCGCCGCGGGCGTGAAGGTGAACGTGCCGTTGGCAAAAGTGAGCGTTCCTGGCAGCGGATCGCCGTCGATGAGCCGCACGCTCACGATCGGGATGCCACCTGCACCGACGATGGAGAGTGGCGCGCCCGGATTAGCTGCACGGATGTTGGCCAGGAGTTCGTCTGCCGTGAAGGTGAATGGCGTGCCAGCAGCGGTCGTATTGGTTGCAGCGAGGTCTTCCAGAATGCCGATCGTGCCAGCGTCGAGAGGGGCACCATCGACAGGTACGCCTTGAAGATCGAGGCCGAGCGTTGCAGCCGGGTCAGGAATGACGAGCGCGCCGACAGCCCCGCCGACCGGAGCGGTGGATGCCGAGACCGCGGTCTCGAAAACGCCTTGGTCGTCCTTGAAGCGGGCCAGCACGCGAACGGCAAGACCGGCTTCTGCATCCGTCAACGTGAAGGTTGGTCCCGTGATGGGCGCGAACTCATCGGCGACGATCGACTGAATGTTGGTGAATTCGCCGGAACCCGGCACCAGTTCAACTTGCCAGTAGAAGACGATCTGGCCGACGCCTTCGGCGTCGACGATGCCCGCTGACGAAGCCGTCAGCACCGTGCCGGGCTGGATCGGGCCACTCGCGGTGATGGTCGCAGCGCCGGTCGCGATGGAATTGACGTGGTCCGTGATCTTGATGGTCTGATCGGAGAACAGCAGGCGCTCGATGTTCTTGAGTTTGTCGACGCCGTCAGTGCCGATCCCACCGACAACGATGGCGCCGGTCGCATCGCGGAGGAGGTGCGTGACGGTGACGAAGCCGTCCGCATCCGCGGCGGAGACGTCGTAATCCGCGCGCACGCCGGAGTATTCGGCGATGTCGATATCACTGCTGGTATCGAGGACCTCGCGCACGATCTGGAGTTCGGCGACTTTGATGGTCCCAGCAAGAACGCGGGCCTGGTAGCCGGCCATTGTGTCCTGGGTTTCAACCTCGGCGCCCTGGGCATCAACGCGGGCGATGCGAACATTGAGCCACGCGTCGCCGTCGATGACATCGTTGCCGCCGCGACCTTCGATGATGTCACTGGCATCGCCGCCGAGCAGGATGTTGCCGCCCGAGAAGCGAATTGCACCGGCTTCGTCGATGGCGCCAAGCAATTCGTCGAGGCCGCGAACAAGGTCGACGTTGAAGTCGTAAAGGGCGTGATCGAGGCCATCGACCAGAGCGCCCGGGCCAGCACCCGCGGCAAGATCTATTTCGTCGTCGCCGCGTAGAATGTCACTTTTTCTAGAACCCGACAGCGCTTCAGTTTGTGCATACCGATCGAGGATCGCGCCCGGCGAGGCTGGCAGCGTCGGCGGCGCAAAGAGGCGCACATTCATATCGGCTTCGAGGCCGAAGGGATCGTTCTTATAGGTGGCCCAGTCGAACCCGAACTGGCCGAAGAAGCGGTCGGTCCCAAGACCACCAACCATGACGTCGTCGCCGGTCTCCGCGTCGAAGTCGGCGTTGCCGCCAGTTGCCACAAGCACGTCGTGACCGACGACGCGGCTATCGACGGAGCGCTTGATCGGCAGGCCCTGCACGAGGTCGCCGTTGTCGCCGAGCATCAGGCCGTTTTCGGTGCCCGATTCCAGCCAGTCATTACCTTCGCCGCCGATGAGGAAATCCGCGCCGTCGCCGCCATTGACGAAGTCATCACCCTGGCCGGCGAGAACTTCATCGTCATCGACGCCGCCCCAGACCCAGTCGTTGCCGGTATCGGTGATGATCAGCTTAATTCCGCGACCGGCGCTGACAACGTCGTCCCCGCCGTTGGACCGGATCTCGTCGATGCCGAACAGGTCGGTGATGATGTCGTTGCCGTCACCGCCGAAGATGAAGTCGTTGCCGTCGCCGCCTTCGAGCCGGTCGTCGCCGGCATCGCCCCAAAGCGTATCGTCGCCCTTGCCGCCGATCAGCGTATCGTTGCCGCTCGTGCCGCCAAGAACGACGTGTTCAGCGCCGGTGTATTCGAGGCGCTCCGCGATGCCGTCGCTATCGGCGTCCGTGCGCAGCACCGCACCGTTCGTGCCGCCACCTGATGCGGCGCCAAGGAAAGGATCGATGTCGATTTGTGCGCCGGTCGGGTCAATGCCAACGCCGAGGTCAGCGTTGTATTGTTTGGAGATGTCGGCTTCCAGGAAGAAGTCGGGCCGCGCGAAGGCATCACCGGGAAGGTGCGTTGCGGTCGTATTGCGGTGGATCATCTCGGAGAACTTGTTGTTCTCGAGCTGCGCTGTGAGGTTTAAGTTGGCAAGGCGCGACAGGTAATAGAACCGATCGCCGTTCTGCAGCGCTTCAAGCTGGGCTTCGAAAACGAAGTTGAACGTCGAGCCCAGCATGCCGCCGAAGATAAGTTTCTTCTCGGCCAAGCCGCCGATCCAGAAATCGATGTTGTTGACGCCACCAATCAGCCCGTCGTTGCCCTCCGACCCTGCCGGCCTCCATTCGCCAGTTGCGTTCAGGAAGTCGAGGCGGTCGGCCGGAGCGCCCGCGCCGCCCAGAACAAGCAGCGTGGCTGCGGCGCGCTTAGCGTCGACGTCATCGGCGGCGAGAATAGTGTCGTGCGTGCCGTAAGCGGCAATGAAGTTGATGACGGACGCCGGGTTCTTCAAGTTCTGCATGAACTCGAACCAGCTCGCGTAGGGCTTCACCTGCGTGTCGCCCGAGCCTTCGAAGAAGTCGGCGCGTGCGGCGTTGAGCGTCGGCACGCCGGTTTCGCGACCGCGCGCGATATTGATTGCCGCCAGGTCGAGCGGCAGGCCGACGAGGTTGTTCCGCAGGGCTTCGGTGACGAATTCGTCGATCTCGTTGCCGCGCTGCCGCGTCATGCCCTGGACGATCACGCCGGCGGCTTCCTCGGCAGTGATTAAGCCAGTGTTCGCATTGAAGCCGCTGGCCGCAAATTCAAGCGGATTGAGGAAGGCTTCGATAAGGCCGATTTGATCGCCGGTTACACCACCCGTTCCAAGCGAATTCCATTGGGCGTCGAACCGATCGACGGTTTCGGTCAGCATCGAGTGACCGAACCGGTAAACGGTGTGCGCGAACTCGGCCAGGATCGCAGGGTTCAGCGTCCCATCGTAGTCATTGAACAGGTTGACGGCCGGCTGCACCTTGCGCGCGAATTCCTCAAACACGAGATGCTGGTACTGCATTTCGGTCGGCAACTTCGCGGCCTGGAAGACGCGCTCGCCGTTCCAGTCGACGGTCGCGACCGTGGCGGTGGCGAGATCGGCCTGCAAGAGCGGCGTATCGAGCCATTCGTTCAAGAACGCGAGCTTTTCAGTGACGATCGCCTGGGCGTTGGTAATCTCGGCTGGGTCCGTGGCGGCGCTGAGTTCAGCGAGTGCGGTCGTGGCCTCATCGATCAAGAGGTTCTGGATGAGGTCGACCTGGCGGTTGTGCTCCGAATGGAACACGTGATGGACGGCGGTCAAGCCGATGTTCTCGTTGCCGCGCCCGTCGCCGGTGATGTAATGCGCATCGAGCAATTCGTTGTCGTAGAAGCCGGTGTTGCTGCCGGTCAGGCCAACGGCGCTGTCATTGTCGGCCTGTTCATTGGCGCCTGGGTTGGCGTTGTGAGCGATGTCGTCAAGGAAAGCGACGCCAGTCGGAACCACGCTCAGCGTGACTGTTGCGCCTTCAATGGCGACGAATGAAGCCGGTAAGTCGGCTGCCGTGAGAGCGTGAATGTCCAGCCCGCCCTCTCGACCCTCAATGAAAACATTGGTTCTGGTGACTTGCGGGCCATCGACCGTGGTTACGGTTTGCGTCACTTCAACCACGACCTGGGCATAACCGTTCTGCCCGGCGAAGAAGTTGCCGTAGGGATCTGTGCGCAGAAGCGGCACACTGTGAATGTCGATGTCGCTGAGTTGAATGCCGAGCTTGGCAATAGCTTCGGCTTTCACGTCGGCCCAAGTCGCCAGTCCGTTGCCCGAAGCAGCATTACCATCGAGTAGGCGGCCGGTCGCGTCGGTTACGTCTGCAACGCGCTCGTATTCACGCAAAAATACCTGATGTGAAGCGTGTGATGTGTAGGTCTGGTTCTGATCGACGAACGGCGTGACGAGGTTGGTGGCTTCGCCGGCGGCATTCACCGTGGCCCGTGTCAGCGCCATGAAGTTTGTTGCAGAGCCGGGGACATAAAGCGGGTCGTCGGGCTGCAGAGGGATGTAAACGGTGCCGAAGCCACCCTTGGCGACGAGATCGAGGCCGTGATCGAAGAACTGGCCGAACAAGGTCATCCAGCCGTTGAACGGAGCCGATAGGCCTTCGTCCGCCGCGACGTTGCCGATGTAGAGCGTGGCCTTGAGAATGTCGGGTGTCGTTTCGCCGGGACGCAGCGGGGCTTCTTCCAGCGTGATGCCGAAGTCGGTCAGTGTGTCGCGCAGATCGGTCGAGGCCGACGTCACGGCGTTGCTATCGGCGGCAGCTTGGGTGAGGGCCAGCGCATAGTTGGCTTCGGCGGTGTCCAGAGCCGCCTGGGCCGCCACGACGCCGGGGTTCGTCAGTGCGGGGCTCGCGAGCGTGGCTTCGATCTGCGCCGTCAGAGTGGTTGCGAAAGCGGAGGTGCCGGGCACAGCCGCTGCCACGCCGTCCGCGATGCCATTCTCAGCGTTGGTAATGCCGTTGCCAGCACTGATGAAACCCAAAGACTCCGTCAGTTCCTGTGTGATGTTGTCGACGAGCGCCTGTGCCGCCGCGACGTCGGCAGGCAGAACGTTGATATCGCTCTGCAGTGAAGTGAGTACGGTGGTGGCGAGAGCCAGGAGTTCCGCAGCGGCACTCTGCGCAGTAGCCAGCGCGATGGCATCGTTTGGATCTGACGGGCCTGCCACGAGTTCAATAGCGAGGGCCTGGGTGGTCGATGTGACAAGCGCGACGGCCGCCGACAACTGCGCTGCTGCTGCGGCGGCCGCCTGATACGCGGCAAGCGTGGCAAGCGTCGGATTGGCATCGGCGATCGCCGTATTGAGGGCAACAACGGCTGCGTTCTGCTCCGCCAGCGCGGTCGTCACCGCAGCGTTTGACACCTGCGCCTCGGCCTTGGCATCCTGCACCGCCTGCACGGCGGCGGTGAGCACACCCATTTGCGTGAAGGCATCCGCGTTGCTGAGGCCGGCGTCCTGCAGGGCCTTGAAGATCGCCGCCGGGTTGTTGGCGGTCTGATCCACGATTAAATTTGAAATAATGCGCGGGTCGGCATCGACAACGTCACCGGGTTGGATGCCGCGCGTAATCGCTGGATTGTTGGCGGCAATGACACCGTAGTCCGTGTTGGTCAGAACTTGCTGACCGAGGCCGGGAGGTCCAAACGCAAGGCTATCACCATCCTGCTCATTGGGGCGCACGGCGGGGTCGGTGCGCGGGAAAAGTTCACCGGCAGCGCCGTAGCCGTCTTGTCCGGGGGTAAGGTTGTTGTTTGAACCGTCGACACGGCGCAGCCCCCAGGGCAGCTCGGAGTTGGGAAGGTACGTCCCAAGCAATTGTTCTCCACGCGCATCCGCCTCGGCGATCTTGATCTGCGCGAGGATGAAGTCGAGGTCGCTGCGGATCATCGTAACCATGAGAAATCTCCGTGGGCAGGCGTGAAGACGCGAACTGTTGCAAGGCCGTCGCTGCGTGCGAGCGTTTGTCGCGCCTCAGCACACGTGTTCACACTTTCATAGGGATGGCGCGTCTCACACGGTCGAACGTCGCGCGGATCAAGGCGGCCGAAGTCGGGGGCTCGTCAGACCAAGGTCTTAGGACCTTGGTCGCTGCGCCAGGACTTTACGAAGCTCGTCGGAGAGATAAGGCAGGAGGAAAAGACTGCCATCGACGTTGAGATGATCGTTGTCGGAGTAGAGAAGTCGCCCGCCGGCCTCGACAGTGCAGCGCTCCGCCGGGCAGAAAGCGATCGCCGGATCGATCCTCACGAAGGTTAACTTTGTCGACGCCCGTCGCAGCAAATCGGACATGACGTGCTGCGTTTTCTGATGCTTCGACTTCCGCGCCGCTACCGTGTCGAGCGGCAGCCCAAGGCGCATCAAAACCAAGGACGAGGAGGGCAGATCGCCGGCGTTTTCCGGCATCTGTTCGACGACGACGGGCACCGCACCCGTCTCGGCGATCCGTCGTAGCGTGCGATCGAGCCCGGCTTCGAATATCGCGAGGCTGGTGGCCCGATCATTCGCCACGCGATCACGATCGGCATAAAGCTGACGCCCCGTCACGGTATAAACGGACCAGCGCGCGGCAAGAATGACGATGCGCGGCTTCGTCTCAGCAAGAAACGCCATCGCTTCTTCTGCAAACTGCGGGCAAAGTTTCTGCACGTCCTTTTCCCGCCAGACGCCGACGAGCGGGGCACAATCCGCACGCAATGCAAATCCGGCCGTCAGTCCCTGATCTTGCGCGAACTGGCGCACAGCCGGCATCAGCGACTGCGCATGACTGTCGCCGATGAGGACGATGTCGAGCGGTCCGCCGTTGGCGGCATGGCAGAACCGGTTGGGTTGCGCGCCGGTCACAAAGCACTGCTCGGGATCCGGGATGTGTTGAGATGCCACTGCGGCCATGTTTTCCGCTCCGGCCGGCAATCGGCCGGGCCAACCGCCGCTCTGCCAGACGAGGGCACCGAACGTTACACCGGCCACGGTTGTGGCTGCCAGCAGCACGGCAAGCGCCTGTCGGCCCGCGAGTAACGTGCGCCGCCGAAACGGCATCTCGACGGCATGATACGACAGTGCCGCGGCCAAGAAGCTGAGGATGATTGCGATGACCTTCGTCAAATCGTTGGGATCGAACACAACGACATTCAACGCCCGATGATCGGCCAATGCCAAAGATAGAGCGAGTAGGAGATCCTTCCGGTGTAGACCGCTGGCGCCGATTGCAGGAGGCGCAGGATTGGGTCCCCGCGCACGGGCGAAGCGGCCAGCAGTAGCAAGGTTCCCGCAACCGGTGGCAGAGCCGCCGCACCGGGAAAGACGGTCGCCGGCCCATACGTGACAACCGGCCCAAGGATCAGCCCAAGGCCCACAACACGCAAGACTGTCGCGTACGGTGCCAGCCGCTCGGTGACAGCAGGCGACAGCGCCAACAGCGCACCAGCCAGCAATTCCCAGATGCGCGCCAACGTGGAATAAAAGGCGAGATCTGACTGCCCATCGCGCAGCAGCATTTGCGCATAGACGAGGCTGACGGCGGCAAAACCGGCCAGCACCCGCAGTCTGACGCCGGGGCGGCGGGCCAGAACGAGCAAAAGAAGAGGAAAAACGAGATAGAATTGCTCTTCGACGGCCAGCGACCAGCTGTGCAGGAGTGGCGTCGTCGCGTCCGCGCCAGCGAAATAGCCGCGCGTTGCGTAAAAGAACCAGTTTGACGTGTAGGTGGTGAAAGCAATGAGGCTCTGGCCGTACTCGAAAAACCGCTCGCTCGTATAGAAGGCGGCGGCGAAGAGTGCGGTGAAAACGACGACGGGAATGGTTGCGGGCAATAGACGTCGGATGCGTCGTTCGTAGAAGCGGCCCAGCGAGAAGGTCCCGGTGTCTATATCGGCCGCAATAAGCGAGGTGATGAGAAAACCGGAGATTACAAAGAAGACATCGACGCCCACGTAGCCGCCCGACCATCCATCGAACCCGACATGGAACAGAAGCACGGCAATGATTGAGACCGCCCTTAGGCCGTCGATGTCGGTTCGGTATGCGATCATCTGCACGATGCTGGTGTGCCGGACCGGGGCGATGGCCAAGCGCTGGAAGGACGCCAATTCATCGGTTACGCAGCGACTTATGTCTATCGTCAATCGGTGGTCATGGACTTTGGCTAGCGTTTCGCTCAAACCTGGGCATTCACTCAGGCGAAGAGCTGGAAACCGAGGGGATGAACTTGGCCGGGCCTTTGATTAACGAACCCTCCAAGTCGGACCACGCCTGCCACGGCACCGCAAGCGGGGAACATATCGTTCGCGCGTGCGCAGTATGTTCCGGTACGGCGGTGACGCCGTTGCCGCAATACACAACCAGCGCATGGCCGGTCGTGTCGTGCCGGAGCTGCGGCTTCGTCTTTCTGCACGAAGTGCCCGGCGAAGCGGCCCTTGTTGATAATTTCGCTTGGGAAAAGACATTCGTGGCCGAGCGAGAACGGCGCGAAAAGCGGGCCTGGAGTGGGCTTGAAAGGAAGACACGCTGGCGATTGAAGTTCGGTAAACTCCAAGACAGATTTCATCGCAGCTTGACCATCGGCAAATCGGGCAACGTCCTCGACATCGGCTGTGGCGGCAGCTGCCGGCTTCCCGACGGCGTCACGCCGTTCGGAATCGAAGTTTCCCAAGCCCTGGCGCGCAAGGCGGACGAAAAATTCCGGGCGCGCGGCGGTTATGTCGTGTGCGCGCCAGCGCGTGCCGCGCTCGACAGCTTCGCTGACGGGTTTTTCACCGCGATGGTCATGCGATCCTATCTTGAGCACGAGGAAAACCCTGTCCCCGTTCTGGAAACGGCTTACCGCAAGCTGGTACCGGGTGGCGCCATTTACGTTCGCGTGCCCAATTACGGGTCGCTGAACCGTCGCATCATGGGAGCCAATTGGTGCGGCTTTCGATTTCCCGATCACGTCAATTATTTCACCGAACAATCACTGCGCGCTCTGGCCGCAAAGTCGGGCTTCACGTACCGCCGGTGCAATAAAGCCTCTCTCTTCGACGATAATCTGCTCGTCGTTCTGGCGCGGCCTGTTCAAACCTAATTCGAGTAGCCGCGGCCTCAAGCAAAGTGTTCGGGCCGGATGACATGCACATCCGATAACGTGACGACGCCGATTTGCCGCGAAACGAGCTTGAACAGCGGTTCGAGAACCTCGTCGACGCGCGTTTCATCAAGAATGCAGATGATCATCACCAAGGCCCCGGCACGCCCGACGACGCCGTCGCGATGCCAGGCGCCGTCCTTGCCCCGCCCCGCGAGCGCAGAAAGAACGGTGTAGCCGCTGACGCCCTGTTGATCGAGGAGCGACAGCACGCGCTGCATCAGTGGAGCCTCGACCATGATGTCGATACGCTTCTTGGGATAAGTTTGCATGACCGTATCCTCAGTGGAGAGCTGTCGCGAGCGAGAGATAAAGCGGAATCCCGATCGTCAGGTTGAATGGAAAGGTGACCCCGAGCGATAGCGGCAGGTAAATTGCCGGCCGCGCCTCCGGCAGGGCAAGCCGCAACGCGGCGGGAACGGCGATGTAGGAAGCGCTGGCCGCGAGCGTGATCATGAGCGCGGTTCCCCCCGTCGAAAGTCCAACGGCGAGGGCAGCCAGGGCGCCGAGCGCTGCGCCGATGAGTGGCATGTAAAGACCGAATAGGATCACGGGCCAAGTCAGATGTTTGCGACCTTCACGCAAACCGCGGCCGGCAATAACACCCATATCGAGCAGGAACAGGCAGAGAATGCCTTTGAAAGGGTCGACGATAAAGGCGGATATCGCCTTCATGCCCTGCTCCCCGGTCGCAATGCCGATCACGAAGGCTCCGACCAAAAGCACAATAGATCCGTTGAGAAGAACTTCCCGCAGCGTCGTCGCGTCCATGCGCTTTTCGCCGGTGTGCGCCAGCCACAGCGCAGCCATGATCGCGGGCGTTTCCATCGCTGCCGCCACCGCGACCATGTAGCCTTCGAATGTGATGCCGCTGGCCTCCAAGGCCTGCGTGGCGGCTAGAAAAGTAACGATCGAGATCGAGCCATAATGCGCGGCGACGGCGGCCGCATCGACCCGCGGCAGGTTGCTCGTCACAACAAGCAGCCGGAAGGCAATCAACGGGATGATCGCGCTCAGTGCCATGCCGGCCAGCATTGCGAGGCCGAGTTTGGCTTCAAACCCATGCTGGGCGACACCCACGCCGCCCTTAAAGCCGATCGCCAGCATCAAATAGAGCGACATGCCTTTGGCGATGGATTCCGGGATCGACAAATCGGATCGCGCTAGCGTGGCGACCAGGCCGAGAACGAAAAAAAGGACCATCGGCGACAGGAGGTTGGCAACGGCTAGATCGAATGCTGACCCCATGCGTCGGGTTCCTTGTCTGTGTTTCAGGCGCCGAATACAATTGTTGCAGTGCGACATCGCGGGTCGGACCGGCCGGATAAATCTATCGTGAGGCTACTGGAAATTGATAATTGAGGTTCCTACTATCAGGCTTGTCAATCATTTGGTCAGGCCATGCCGAAAACCCTCATAAACCTCGATATCGACTTGCTCCGCACTTTCGCGGTCATAGCCGCCGAGCGAAATTTCACCCGCGCGGCAGAGCGTCTCATGCGCCAGCAGTCGACGGTATCGCTGCAAATCAAGCGCTTGGAGGATGCGCTGGGGCAGCGACTGCTTGACCGCAATCCCCGCTCGGTCGAATTGACGCCGGAAGGCGAAGCGGTGCTCGAATACGCGCAAAAAATCCTCGACCTCAATGACGAGGTGGTCTCCTTGACGCACGAACCGCAGATGCACGGGACCGTTCGGCTCGGAACTCCGGAAGACTTCGCGACTCAGCATCTGCCCGACATCCTCGCCCGCTTTATCCAAGCCTACCCGTCTGTCGCACTCGAAGTCACGTGCGATCTGACGCTCAACCTCGCGCAGGGCTTTAGAACCGGGCGATTCGACATTGTGCTGTTGAAGCGCGAACGGTCGAGTGGCAGCGGCGGCGTACGTGTTTGGCGCGAACCGTTGGTGTGGGTCGCCGGCCACCATGATTACGTGCATGGCAAAAGCGCGCTGCCGCTCGTCGTATCGCCGGAACCGTGCGTCTACCGCAAGCGCGCCACCGAATCGCTCGATCGCGCGCGCCGGCCCTGGCGCATCGCCTACACCTGCGGTTCGCTCGCCGGCTCTATCGCGGCCGTGCAGGCGGGACTGGGGATCTCCGTCTTGCCAAAGGAAATGGTGCCGAGTGGGCTTCACGTCATCGACGGCGGCCCGTTGCCCGATCTGAAAGATACTGAGATCGCTCTGTTATCCGGCCCCAGCCTGAAGCCACCGGTGGCCAGATTGCGAGACCACATCGTGCGCTGCCTGGGTTGATGAAAAATCATGCAATCATTTCTGAACGCAATGATGCACATGAAGACATTTCATTTCTCGCATTTGCAGCAATCTCGTAGCTTCCGCCGCCTCTAAACGCGCCGCGACGGAAATTCGCCGGTTTTCGTGATCATGCCGGCCATTCCCGCGCAACACTCTGCCGTGATGACCTTCAGGAGCGAGCCGTGGCCCACGTTGCAACTGCCGTAACAACGGATTTTGGAATGCAAGCCCCTGCCGTTCTGCCTGCCAAGAAAGATCTGTACGAAGTGGGCGAGATCCCCCCGCTCGGCCACGTTCCAAGATCTATGTATGCGTGGTCGATCCGCCGCGAGCGTCACGGTCCACCCGATACCGCGATGCAGATCGAGGTGCTGCCAACCTGGGAACTGGACAGCCACGACGTGCTCGTCCTCGTGATGGCCGCCGGCGTCAACTATAACGGCGTGTGGGCCTGCCTCGGCCAGCCGATTTCCATGTTCGACGTTCACGGCGCGCCCTATCTCGTCACGGGATCGGACGCGGCTGGCATCGTGTGGGCGGTGGGCTCGGCGGTGAAGCGCTGGAAAGTTGGCGATGAAGTCGTCGTCCATTGCAACCAGGATGATGGCGACGACGAGGAATGCAACGGCGGCGATCCGATGCTGTCGCCCTCGCAGCGCATTTGGGGTTATGAAACACCCGATGGCTCTTTCGGGCAGTTCGCCCGCGTCCAGGATCGCCAGCTGCTGCCGCGGCCGAAGCATCTCACGTGGGAGGAGAGCGCCTGTTACATGCTCACGCTCGCCACCGCCTATCGTATGCTGTTCGGTCACCGTCCGCACACCCTGCGGCCGGGACATAACGTGCTGGTCTGGGGCGCATCGGGCGGCATCGGCTCAATGGCGGTGCAACTTTGTTCCACCGCTGGCGCGAATGCGATCGGCGTCGTGTCGGAGCCCGACAAAAACGACTTCGTCTTGCAGCTCGGCGCGCGTGCTGTGTTGAACCGCAAGGATTTCAATTGCTGGGGCCAGATGCCGAAGGTCGGCACGCCTGAATATCAGACTTGGTTCAAGGAAGCGCGCAAGTTTGGCGCCGCGATTTGGGACATTACCGGCAAAGGCAACAACGTCGATCTGGTGTTCGAGCATCCCGGCGAAGCGACGTTCCCGGTTTCGGTATTCTGCGTCAAGCGCGGTGGCATGGTCGTCATCTGCGCGGGCACCACGGGCTATAATTTGACGATCGATGCGCGTTATCTTTGGATGCACCAGAAGCGCGTTCAGGGTTCGCACTTTGCCAACCTCAATCAAGCATCGCTCGCTAACCGCCTTGTCATCGACCGCCGCGTCGATCCGTGCATGTCAGAGGTCTTTTCCTGGGAAAACATTCCCAAGGCGCACATGCGGATGTATCGCAACGAGCACAAACCTGGGAACATGGCAGCCCTCGTTTGTGCTCCGGTCACCGGGCTGCGCACGTTCGAAGACACCCTGGAGGCAAGCCGCGCACGCTTTGGCTGACATCATTGCTCCAAAATTAAATGCGACGTAGGCAGTCGACGGGGAACATTCGTCCTCGTCAAGCCTTGTTCATCTGCGTGAAACCTAAGCAACGAAGCCGACGGCTTGAAAGGCTAGTTCATGGCATGGTTTTGGGATAACGGTCCAAACGGAGCGCAGAAAGGCAGCTATCTGCCGAGTTCGCTGGAGCCAGCCGACCTGTCGGAATGGGTCCGCGAACGGCGCCGCAATCTGCCCCGATCACGAATCGCGCGGACGTTGCTTGGCATCGCGTTCATTGTCGGCGGTGTATTCAGCTTCCTGCCGATTCTCGGCATCTGGATGCTGCCGCTCGGCTTGGTCATCCTGTCAGTCGATTGGCCCGTTATTCGCCGCTTGCGCCGGCAAGCCGAAGTGAACCTTGTGCGCTGGTGGAAGTCACGCCAAACAGTCGGGACCTAGGCCTTCTTTGAACCGATCCACGTACGCCATCCTCCGTGGCGGGTAATATCTTCCGCGTCATGAACCGCGTGCTGCTCGCACAAGAAACATTTCACTTGAGCGCCATCGACCAGCTTGACTGTGCCGATGCCGAGGGGTGCCGGTATGAGCGCAACGAATGACCCGAACGCCGCATCATCCATCTCCCAGATTTCCACTTCGATGTGCCCCAATCCCTTGCCGTCATAGACGAGGCCGGGCTTTGCCGGTGTCGTATTGGCAAGAGCATAGAAGCTGTATCCGGGCCCCGTGCGGTGCGTACGCACGAACCGGGCGTTGCGTTCGCTCAGTTGCCAATTGAGCGGCTGTCCCGTCAGATGTGCGCCGACCACGGCAACCTCGATCCGCTTCGATGGCTTCGTTGCGATGGCCGGTGTCGCGGCGAGCGGCATTGACGTAGCCCCAAGGCGGACATCGTCCAGCGTTCGATGCATCCCATCACCGACGACGGCGAGTCGCGCATCGTCGAAGGCCCGCCCCATGATCGTGACACCGACGGGCAAGCCATTCGCCCGAAATCCCGCCGGCACTGCAATCGCCGACAAGTCCATGAGATTGGCGAAATTGGTGTAGAGTCCGAGGTTGGAATTGAGCCGAACCGGATCGGCCAGGACGTCGCTGATTTTGTAGGTCGTCGGTGCCGTGGGAAGGATCAGCGCATCCATCTTGGCCCATTCCGCCTCTGCGCGGCGGGTCAACTCCGCGAGCTGGTATTGGCCCTCGAACACGGCGACCGCCGAGATGCGCTCGGCGCCAAGAATGATCCCGCGCACAACCTCATTGATCGCGGCCGGCGACCGCGCCGCAAAGTCTCTGATCGCCGCGAGACGCTCGGCGACCCACGGCCCGGAATAAAGCAGCGCCGCCGCCTCACGGAAAGGCGCGAAGTCGAACGCAACGATGTCACAGCCGAGCCCGCGCAGGCGCTCAATGGCAAGCCCATAAAGACGCTCGGTTTCGGTGTCGCCGCAATAGTCGAGCGGTTCAGCCGGTACGCCGATCCGCAGGCCATTCGGCAAGGGTTCGTAGTCGAGTCCGCGTGGTGGCGCGCGCGAATAGGGCTCCTCGACATCGAAGCCCGACGCGACATCGCAAACGCGCGCTGCGTCGGCGCAGGTCAGGGCAAAGATCGAGATCGTGTCCTGGGTGCGGCAGGCGGGAACGACGCCGCGCGCACTGAGAAGACCTTTGGTCGGCTTCAAACCGACGATGTTGTTGAAAGCGGCAGGCACGCGCCCCGACCCGGCCGTATCGGTGCCGAGCGCAAAGGAGACAAGACCTCCCGCCACTGCGACGGCCGAGCCGGAACTGGACCCACCCGAAATGTAGTCGGGGTCGAATGCGCTGGAAGGAATACCGTAGGGCGAGCGCGTTCCGACGAGACCGGTGGCGAACTGGTCGAGGTTTGTTTTGCCAATGAGGATTGCACCGGCCTGTTCCAGCTTTTCCACAACCGTCGCGGTGCGGCTCGGCGTGGAAGCAAATTCCGGGCAGCCGCACGTCGTCGGCAATCCGGCAACGTCGATGTTGTCTTTGACCGCGAAGGGAATGCCCCACAACGGACCCTTTGGCGCCGCCTTGAGTTTGGCGAACGCGACGGCACGCGGCACGACGCTGATCCACACCGGCGCCTCGCCTTCGACGGTGATGCGGTTATAGATGCACGTCAGGACCGCTTCCGGCGTCAGTGTGCCGGTGGCGTAGGCTTGTGCCAGCGTGGCGATATCGAGCGAGATGATCATGCCGCGATCTCCGCCAGAACGACGAGCGTCTGTCCGAGGGAGACCGCACGGCCCTCGGCGCATTTCAATTCGTGCACGATGCCATCGCTCGGCGCATGCACCAGCATTTCCATTTTCATCGATTCCACCACGACCAGAACGTCGCCGGCGGCGACGCGGCGGCCCTTTTCGACCGCTATTTTCCACACCGCGCCTGGAACCGGGCTTTGCACGGCCGTGTGGCCTGGCTCCAGCAAATCTTCGCCCACGTCCACTGCACCCGCATCGTTGATGATGACCCCCGCGCGGTCACTCTCTTGCCAGCGCGCGCGCTCCTGCTCGAAGGCGGCTTGCTGCGTCGTCTTGAAGGTGCGGATGGCATCTGCGTTTTCAGCGAGAAACGACCGGTAGGCGGCCAGCGAAAACGTCGTCTCCTCGATGCGAATGCCAGCCTTGCCCTGCAGGAAGCCGTCGCGGAAGGCAAGCAGGTCTTCGCCGCTGACCTCATAGAAGTGGATCTGGTCGAAGAAGCGCAGCAACCACGGTTTACCGGCTTCAAACTCACGCGTGACGTGGAAGCGGTTCCACACTTGCGCCGTCCGGCCGACGAACTGGTAGCCGCCCGGCCCCTCCATGCCATAGACGCACATGTAGGCACCGCCGATGCCGACGGCGTTTTCCGGCGTCCATGTCCGTGCCGGATTATACTTCGTCGTAACAAGCCTGTGGCGTGGGTCGACGGGCGTGGCGACCGGCGCTCCGAGATAAACGTCGCCGAGGCCGAGGACCAGATAGCTGGCATCGTAGACGATCCGCTTGACGTCGGCGATGTTGTCGAGCCCGTTAATGCGCCGGATGAACTCGATATTGGAGGGACACCAAGGTGCGTCCGCCCGCACCGACTGTGTGTATTTCTCGATTGCAAGTCGCGTCTGCGGATCGTCCCACGAAAGTGGCATATGAACGATGCGCGACGGCACGTCGATCGCGCCGGTATCCCCCATGCCGTCTTCGATCGCGGACAGTTTTTCAAGGAGCTGCGAGAGCGGCAACACCAGGTTGTCGTAATGAATTTGCAGGGAGCGAATGCCGGGCGTCAGATCGAGGATTCCGTGAAGCTGCAAGTCTTCCAATCGCGCCATGAGCACGTGCACGCGAAAGCGCAGCTCCAGGTCGAGGACGAGATCGCCGTACTCGACCAGCAGATATTTGTCGCCTGCGCGCCGGGCGACGACGCGCGGCAGCCCGTTCTGGCTTGGGCGCACGGCAACGATGCAATCATCGGCACCGAGCGCTGCGGCATCCGGCAGCTCAATCGCTAGCGGTGGCTTGAGTTCAGCGATTTCGGCGTTCTGGAGGACTTCCCGATAGGCCGCATCTTGGGCGGTGATGCGAGCGAAGCGAATTTTGTCGCCGGGCCTGAATTGCCCGAGCTTCCAAAGTTCGGCAGCAACAATGGTGGCCGGGCAGACAAATCCGCCCAGCGACGGCCCATCCGGTCCGAGTATAACGGGCATGTCGCCGGTGAAATCGACAGAACCGATCGCGTAGGCGTTATCGTGAATATTGCTTGGATGCAGTCCGGCCTCGCCGCCGTCACGACGCGCCCATTGCGGCTTGGGTCCGATAAGACGCACACCTGTCGGATTTGAATTGTAGTGCACCTCCCAGTCGGTACTGAAGAACATCTCGATATCGTCAGGCGTAAAGAAGTCCGGCGCGCCATGTGGTCCATAGAGCACCCCGACGGTCCAGCGATGCGTCATCGGCGGACGTAGATCCGCAGCCAACGCGGCAGTCGATGCAATCGTGGGGGGCTCGGCGCAATAGGGCGCCGCAACGTGCAGGATGTCGCCGGCCATCAGGGCGCGGCCGCCGTGGCCGCCAAATTTACCCAGCGTGAATGTTGAAGCGCTGCCGAGATAGAGCGGCACATCCAAACCACCGCGTATGGCGAGATACGCCCGCGCGCCGGCTCCCGTCACCGTTCCGATCTTGAGCGTCGCCCCAGCCTCGACGGCGACCGACTGCCACATCGGGACTGCCGTGCCGTCGATCGAAACCGGGATGGCCGCCCCTGTCACCGCGATAACGCCAGCGGTGTTAAATTTAAGCGTTGGTCCGGCCAGCGTGATTTCCAAAGCCGGAACGCCTTCGGCATTGCCAGCTAGTTTGTTGGCGTAGCGAAACGAAAGATGATCCATGGGTCCGGATGGCGGGACGCCGACCGCCCAGTATCCGGTGCGGCCGGGCCAATCCTGGACGGTTGTTTGCGTTCCCGGAACGACAACTTCCAGCGTCGGCGCATGATAAGCGAATGTGCCGAGCGTCTGTGTCAGCACTTGGCCCTTCGCCAGAACATCGGAAGCGGCGAGCTGGCGGAGATAATCGAGGTTGGTTTCAAGTCCGCCGATCCGTGTTGCACCAAGAGCGGCTTGCAGCTTGGCCAAAGCTTCCGGGCGCGTATCTCCCCGCACGATGATTTTCGCAATCATCGGGTCGTAGAATGGCGACACCTCGCTCCCGCTTTCGACCCACGTCTCAATCCGTGCATCCAGCGCCCATTCGACTTGCGTCAAGAGACCGGCGCTAGGCCTGAAGCCACGCCCCGGATCCTCCGCATAGAGGCGCACCTGGATCGACGCACCGCGCGGCGAAATCTGATTCTGGTCCAGCGGCGGGCAATCGCCGGCCGCCTGACGGACCATCCAGGCAACGAGATCGACTCCGGTTACTTCCTCCGTAACGCCGTGCTCGACCTGAAGCCGCGTGTTGACTTCGAGGAAGTAGAACGCATCCGTATCGCTGTCGTGCAGGAATTCAACGGTCCCTGCGCTGGCGTAATTCACCGATCGGCCGAGCGCGACGGCTGTCGCCCACAGTTCGCGCCGCGTCGCCTCCGATAGGCCCGGTGCCGGAGTTTCTTCAACAACCTTCTGATTGCGCCTCTGGGCCGAACAATCGCGCTCGCCGAGCGCCACGACGTGACCTTGGCCGTCGCCGAACAGCTGCACCTCGATATGACGGCCGCGGGCCACGTACTTTTCGAGAAAGAGTCCCGCATCCTTGAAGTTATTGCGCGCCAGCCGCTCGACGCGCTCATACATGGGCGCGAGTTCGGCCTCGCTTGCGATGAGCTGCAACCCAATCCCGCCGCCGCCTGCCGTGCTTTTCAGCATCACCGGATAGCCGATGCGCAGAGCTTCCGCGCGCGCGTGTTCGAGATCGGTCAAAAGCCCTGAGCCGGGCGCGAGCGGCACGCCGGCGGCCAACGCCAGTTCCCGCGCCTTGTGCTTCAACCCGAAGGCGCGCATCTGATCCGGCGTCGGGCCAATGAAGACGATCCCTGCTTGGCCGCAGCTTTCAGCGAATTCGGGGTTTTCGGAAAGAAATCCGTAACCGGGGTGGATTGCCTCCGCGCCCGTTTCGCGCGCGACCTCCAGAATGCGCGCGCCATTGAGATAGCTGAGCGCCGCAGCGGCCGGACCAATGCAGACGGCGTGCGTCGCCATCGCCACGTGCAGCGAATGGCGGTCGGCTTCCGAATAGACGGCGACGCTTTCGATCCCCATACGGTTGAGCGTGCGGATGATGCGGCAGGCAATGGCGCCGCGATTGGCGATCAGAACTTTCTTGAACATGCTCATGCGCCAGCGTTCCAAATAAGAACCTCGACCGGGGTCGGGTTATAGGCGTTGCAGGGATTATTGAGCTGCGGGCAATTCGAAATGAGCACGATGACGTTCATCTCGGCGCGCATCTCGACGTATTTCCCCGGGGCCGAGAGCCCATCGGCGAACGTGAGACCACCTTCGGCGGTCACCGGCACATTCATGAAAAAATTGATGTTGTGAGCGATGTCGCGCTTGTCGAGACCAAACTGTTCGTTCTCCGCCACCGCCAAGAGGAAGCTGTCGCGGCAGGCGTGCATGGAGAACTTTTCGAGAGCGTAACGCACCGTGTTGCTTTCGCTGGCGCACGCGCCGCCCAGCGTGTCGTGGCGCCCGACCGTATCGGCCGTCACCGTCAACATAGGACGGCAAAGGTCCGACATGAGAACCGTGCCGGCAGTGATGAAGACGTTGCCCTGCTCACGAATGGTGTCGCACGCCGAGTAACGCTCATGCGGATCATCCGCGTTAAAGAACAGTGTGTCGGCGGCCTGATTGCCTTCAAGATCTAGGATGCGGAACGTTTCACCCTTGCGAACGATATCCATCCAATAGTCACCGGCCGCGACAACCTTGCGCGCGCGCGCCGTGTTGGACGAAAGAATGCTTTCCTTGATCATCTGCCGCGCCCCCCTCAATGACAGCCGCAGGCATGGAAGATGCGGTTGTTCTCATAACCGCGACCGTTCTCCGGCGCCGACAGACGGCAAGCGTCTGTCTGGTCCGCCGCAGGTCCCTCGAACACTTCGAACCCAATCGACTTCTTTGGATAGGTGGGGGAGGGATCGAGCGGATGCGGGCACGAATGGAAGAGAACGAGCGTGTCCATTTCGAACCGCAACTCAACCATCGCGCCGGCCTTCGCGGCCGCAGCGTCGAACGCGATGCGTCCGGTTTCGTTCACCGCAATCTTGCTGAACCAGTTCACATTGGCCGCAAGATCCCGGCGCTTCATGCCGTATTTCGCAGCTTCCACCAAGAAGCTGTCGAGGCCGTTTTGGTGCCGCTCGTTGCGGTGCGTCTGGTAGGTCGCCTCGCCCCACTTGGCCGCAACGATTGTCTTCGTCGCACTGCCGCAGACTGTATCATGCCATCCGTGCGTATCCGTCACGATGGAACAGAAGATGCGACCCATATCCGAATAGAGACAGTGACCGGCCGTCAGACGGAAGGTGTGCTGGCATTTCAGTGTGTCGGGCGCGTTGTAGCGCTCGGTCAGATTTTGCGGATTGTAGAACAGCATGCCGACGTTGGCCCCGCCGTCGATGTCAGTGAGGCGCAGGCGCGTATGGCGGCGTAGGACGAATGACCAGTGCTTGCCGGACGTGAGCGTGTCGGCATGAATTGATGCGGACATGCGGGTTCTCCCTCGTGCTTGGCCGCGCACGTGCGTCGCGGCACGGATCGTCCGGGTCGTCCCGGGCTGAGGCGGGCTCGATCGGGGCCGTCCCCGATCGAGATGGGCACAATCAATGCAGCGCGGCGCTCGCGGACAGGGTAGCGCTGGTAGGCGCAAGGGCAGCGGCGCTGCCGTTGAGGACATTCTGCTTCTTGGGCGGCCACACAGTAATGTCGTGCGCGATGGTCGCCCCGTAGCGCTCCTTTTCTTCCGGCCTGTTGCGGCGCCGTTCGAGCGCAATCACGCGGGTGCCGAGCCGGAAGGCTTCGGACAGATCGTGCGTCACCATCACGACCGTGATCCCTTCGGCCATCCACAACTCGTTCATCACGGCATGCACTTCGGCGCGAATGCCGGGATCGAGTGCCCCGAAAGGTTCATCGAGGAGGAGCACTTTTGGCTTGCGCATGAGCGCTTGCGCCAGCGCTAGGCGCTGCTGCATGCCGCCCGAAAGTGCCGCGGGAAACTTGTTTTCGTGATCCGACAGACCAACGGCCTTCAAAAGCGCGCGTGCATCTTCGATGGCCCTCCGGCGCTTATCGCCAAACAGCCGGCCCCAAAAGAGTGACTGTTCGAACTCGCGGCCGACGAGCACGTTGCCCAGAACGGTAAGGTGCGGAAAAACCGAATAGCGCTGGAACACGACGCCGCGATCCCAGTCGGGTTCGGGTTTCAACGGCGTGCCGTCAAGCAGGATGCGCCCGGTCGTGGGCTTTTCTTCCCCGAGCAGCATTTTCAAAAGCGTGGTCTTACCGCAACCCGACGGTCCGACCAACGCGACGAACGATCCGCTCTCGATCCGAATGTCGATGTTTTCGAGCACGATTTGATCGCCGTACTCCTTCCATATTTTTTCCAGAACGACGGCGGTCATGATTTCTGCTCCGGCTGGAACCAGGGAAAGAGGCGGCGCTGAAGCATGGCCAGCGAAATGTCCATGATCCACGCCAGCAGCGTAATCCAAATGACGTAAGGAATGATCACATCCATCGCGAGAAAGCGGCGCACGAGAAAAATGCGATAGCCAAGCCCGCTGACGGCGGCGATCGCTTCCGCCGAGATGAGGAAGATCCACGCCGGGATCAGCGCAAAGCGCGTCGCGACAATGAGCTTCGGCAGAACCTGTGGCAGCACCACGCGCGTCACCATCTGCCACGTCGATGCGCCAAGCGTCTGCGCCTTGACGATCATTTCACGCGGAATGTCCTCCACCGCCAATGCGACGGCTCGCAACATGAGCGGCGCCGTGCCTACCGCGATCAGTGTGATCTTGGAAGCCTCCTCCAGTCCAACGAGGATGAAGAGGATCGGCAGTATCGTGATCGGTGGTATCAGCGAAAAGGCAGCGACGAACGGCTGGACCAGCGCCCTGATCCACGGAATGAAACCGGCCGCCACACCGACGACCAGAGAAATCGCAATCGAAATCGCCATCCCGCAGGCGAGCCGCCACAGGCTGATGGCCGTGTCCGACCAGAACAGGTAGTGGCCAGTTCGCTTGTCCGCCACGAACATGTATTCCTTCATCGTCAACATCATCTGGGTGACGGAAGGAAGAATCTTGTCGGCAGGATTGACGCTGAGCCGCTCGTAACTGCCGATACTATAAACGACGGCCAGCGCGATGAACGGCAAGGCGGCGAGCAGAACGTAGACCGCGCGGCTCGGATGCCGGTTGATAATACGCATCAGGCCACCTTCCGTGACAAGGTTGTCGTGAGCGGATCAACCAGTGTGTCGGCCTCGCGGGCGAGCCAATCAAGGCTTTCCTGCGAAACAACTGTGGCTTGGTTGAAATCGTAGTTTGCTTCGAGGCTGTCGATGCGCCAGCGGCGGCGGCTCACATCGGGCGTATCGGCCACGGCTTCAACGACCGTCGCGTCAGGGCCGGAGGAGAGCGCGCCGATCAGCGCCACCGTGCTGCCTTCGCGGCGCGGATCGGTGGACGCTTCGATGGTCCAGCCGGTTTCGCTTCGGACCATGTAATCTGTCACGCAGTCCAAGACGCGGAGCAGAGCGGCGACAGGGTCGGCGCTCGTCCGGACAAAATCCTGCGCGCGCGTCCCATCGAGCAACTCGTCGCGCCGCGCGAAGGTGCGAATGGCATAATCGCCGGCGACAACGAGCCCGCCGGCTCGCGGCCGTTCATGCCCGGTGCCGTCGATTTCAGCTTCAAGCCGCAGCGCCGCAAGCAGGCCTGGTGCGCTGGGCTGGAAGCGCCAGTCCTCGACGTAGGCTCCAGAGGGTGCGAATTCGACCATGCAGTCACCAACGCGGCGCATGATACCGGGCTCGGGATATTTGTCGTAGGGCTGAAAGCCGATCCAATCGGCCCACGACATGACGGGCTCGTTCCATGAGGTCGTGGCAACGCCACCCTCGACGCTGGCGAGCAGGATCAGGGTTTCGCGATCGAGCGATCCAAGGTCGGTGCCGGCGGGCAAAGGGACGCGCGCGGGATGAATGCGAAGATCGCCCGTCATCCCATGCGCCTGCACCCAGAACACGCGCGTTAGCGCATCCTCCACGCCGGTCCCGAACGTGATCGACCGCCGCCGTACACAGCCAAGCGCCCAGGCAGGAACGCGCAGTGTGTTGAATGCCATCGCCGCAGCGGCGATCTCGTCCAGCGTCATTGAGCGTCGCTCGCGTGGATCGCTTCCTGGCCAAAACTCGACAGCTTCCGCGCGCCTTCCGGCAATTGAAACGTGCCGGCCTCGATCCGCTGCTTCAGGTACTGGAAAGTTTGCGCCGTCTGGGCCAGCAGATGGTCGCCGGCAACAATGGGCTCACACCGCGGGTTTTCGCCCCGCGTGATGAACTGCGGCAGCGGCTTGACGACGGTATGATAGTCGCAGGCGGCAAAATAGGGAAACGAGTAGCGCTCTTCTTTGACTTTGCGCACCCGGTGCGAGGTGGCAACGAAGGTCCCGTTGGTCCACGCCTCCAGCATGTCGCCGATGTTGATGATGAACCCGCCTTCAATCGGCGGCGCGTCGATCCAATCTCCCGCGCCGTTCATGACCTCCAGCCCCGGAGCCGTCGGCCACAAAATCGTAAAGCACTCGTAATCGGTATGCGCGCCGATCCCCGGTTCATCGGCCGGCGCGGTGGGCGCATAGGGATAATGGATGAGCCGCAACTGGCTGGGTGGCCGCTTCAGATAAGCTTCGAAATAATGTTCGGGCAGGTCGAGCGCCAGCGCAAAGCCGCGAAACAATGTCAACGCCAGATCGGCAACCGCTGTGTAGTAGCCGCCGACCGCGGCTTTAAACTCTGCATCATCCGGCCACTGAACCGGTCCCAGCATCGGCGTTCGCCCGGAGAGCACTTCCGGGTCATCCGCCGGAATATCAACGGACACATCGTAGGCTTCCTTGCGGTCCGGCTTTTGACCGTAGAACACTTCCTCGCCCGGCGGCACATAGCCCGAGTGCGATTGCGAAAACCCGATATAGGCCCGCATTTTTTCGTCCATGGGGCGGGCAAAGAAAGCCTTGGTCGCGGCCAGTAAGCGCGCACGTGTTTCGACTTGGATGGGATGACCGACAATGTAGAGGAAGCCGCTGTCGCGTGATGCAGCGCCGATCTCGTCCGCGACGCGCTGCCGGGCGGCAGGGTCGGCGGAATAAAGACCGCTGATGTCGACGATCGGTAGTGATTGAAAATGAGATGGCATTGCAGGCCCTCGTTCGGGAAGACTTCGATGAGGTTCCGGCGCGGGACAGGAGCCGCGCCGGAACTTAGTCCGTCAAAGCTTGCCGTCGACGGCAAGTTTTAGATACTCAGACGTGAAGCGCAGCTTGATATTGTCCTTCGATCCGAGCACCGAGCCGTCGGCGAATTCGACGCCGATGTCGTCGACGCTCTTGGCGCCCTGTCCGAACAGGCCCTTCTCGAACGAGAATTTGCGCACGTAGTCGAAGCGTTCCTTGTCCTTGGGATCAACAATGAACTCGAGCGCTTCCTTCGGCGTCGTGAACAGCTTCGTGGTCGCGAGTTGGGCTTCGAACCCGGCCAGATCCGTACCCGAGGCCTTGCCCTGTGATTCACGTGCCGCCTTGCCTGCGTCGGTCTTGGCGACGGTCAGAGCGACAACTTCGAACCAGGCGCCCGTCAGCGCCTTGGCAAAGTCGGGGTTCTCTTTCAGCAACGCGGTGTTGGAAATCAGCGCGTCGACAATTTCTCCCGGGAACGACGTCGAGGAGATGACCAGGTTGGCATCCTTTTCCGAATCGATGTCCGCCAGCATCGGATTCCAAGCAACGATCGCCGACACGCCACCGGTCTTGTAGGCCGAGACCCAGTCCGCGTCGGACGTGTTGACGATCGTGATGTCCTTCTCCGTCAGGCCGACGGTGGACAGCGCGCGAGCGAGGAAATAGTGCGAGACCGACAACTCCAGCAGGTTGACCTTCTGCCCCTTGATGTCTTCGAGCTTGGTCTTGCCCTTCAGAATGATGCCGTCGTTGCCGTTCGAGTAGTCGCCGGCAATCAGCACGGTCGTATCGACGCCGCCGACCGACGGAATGGCCAGAGCATCCATCGTCGTGGAGGTGGCCGCATCGAACTTACCGGCCGTGAACTGGTTGATGCATTCGACGTAATCGCCGACCTGCGTCACGTTGATTTTCAGGCCGTACTTGTCGGCCCACTTTTTGACGATGCCGGTGTCGCCGGCATAGCCCCAGGGCATCCAGCCGGCATAGATAGTCCAGCAGACGTTGAATTCTTTCTTCGGCGCGGCGCTGGCCGGTGCCGCGAGTGGCAGTGCCAGTGCGGCCAAAGCCGCAAGGCCGAAGCCAAGTTTAGATGGGCGGCTCGTCATGGGGATCTCCTTGTCACCACCGTTTGATAGATCCGGAGGGCAACGAAGATCAGACGGGGCCTGGGATGCGCGTGGTCGAAGCGCGTAGGGGAGGCCGTCCGTCCGAAAGCCGAAGCTCCTCGCGGTACAGGTCTCCCGGGCTTTTGTCCCGCCGTGGCTCCGGACGCGCGTTGCCGCACATCCGGGAGCGCATCTCTTGGACCAGTCACCACGCTGCCACTGCGCGGCCGGAACCCTAGATGCATTATGGGCGGGGTATTGCAGCCGCCGTGCCAAAGCCAGTGACGCTGTAATTGCAGGCTTTTTCGAAGGTGTCAGCGCACCGCATGATGGCTAGGCCAGCGATCAGCTTAAAAAACGGGCATTTGAACGGCCGACTACGCGACGGGGCGATCAACGCCATTGGGGGGTGGACCCATCTGGCCGAGCTGTTCGAATTCCGCTTCCGAGTAAACGCGCGAGCGCGTCAGGAAGCGGACGCCTTCAGGGGCTTCCAGCGAGAAGCCGGAGCCGCGGCCCGGCACGACGTCGATGAGAAGCTGCGTGTCCTGCCAGTACTCGAACTGTGCTTTGCCGATGTAGAACGGCTGCCCGCCGATCTCGCCGAGATAGATGTCCTGCGCCCCGACGCGAAATTCGTTGCGCGGGTAGCACATCGGCGCCGAACCATCGCAGCATCCGCCGGACTGATGAAACAGCAGCGCACCGTGCATGGCCTGGATCTTGGCAATCAATTCGAGCGCGGCAGGCGTCGCGCTCACGCGCTGAAGAGCTTCGGTCATGTCGGCACCTTGCTGTTGTCGGAGACCACGATTGCAAAAATATCGGATAACGCGGCCAGCGAAGCGGTGTGCAGGGCCGCGGCCGGAACGTCGCCGCCGCTCGGATCGGGGATCGAGCGCGTAGCGGTCCCCGCCGCCACCACCGTAGGCCGGTACCCGTGACTGAAGGCAGCCCGCGCCGTCGAGTTGATGCACACGTGCGTCATGAACCCGGCGAGCACAACATCGGTCACGCCGAGGCGCTTCAACTCCGCATCGAGGTCCGTGCCGGCGAACGCGCTCGGCAGCGTCTTGGTGATGACTTTCTCGTCCCCGGCCGGCGCGACCGGATCGGAAATCTGGCCGGAGAGCCAGGCCCCGCGTCGTGACGAATATGAATGACGGGCGTCCCCGCGGCGCGCGCACGGGTGAGGAGGCGCGAGCACTCGGCCAGCGCCGGCTCGACGCCTTCGAGCTGCATGACGCCTTCGCGATACGTGTTCTGGCAGTCGATCAGGATCAACGCCGACTTCGACAGCGGCGCGGGCTCCGCCGGAAGCTGCAGCAAGGACCGGAGTGTAGGGCTCGACAAAGGAAGGCCTCATGGGTGGGGGGCGGTGCGGTTGGGTGGAACATAGGCAGCGGCGGGTCGGGAGGGAAGGGCGGATGTGTGGGGGGATGATTATCCGCCTTTTCTCCAAATGGTTGCCGAGCAGCAGCGAAGATTTCACCATCTACACATCATGACCACGTTTAAGGCGCATATCGAAATGGCTGCGGCCCGGCTGGCTTAGGTCAGTGAAGGCAAAATGCAGCACGGACTGCTGGCCCAAAAGACCGGGTGCAGATCTATTAATTCTTTTTGGCAGATGGAGGCCGTACTCCGCCTCGCCGCTTGATTCCCGCCTCGACCCGAAAAATATCGGGCATGTTGATCCTAGTTTCCGTGCGGAATTCAACGACACCAATATAGCGTAAGGCCCGCAACAAAGCTTCCTCTGGAGTTTCTTTCTTGGTGACCAACTCCAATGGAAGCCTTGAGGTTTCTCCTTGAGCGTTTGCCTCAAGTTCGCCAATGGTTCCTCGCTCCTTCCATCGTTCGGTAAATACCGACGGATCGCACGGCACTTCAAGGCCATCTAGGGCCTTCATCACAGCGTCAATCCAATAATAGTCTTCCTTGAGTTGTTGCAAACGTACTCTGGATGCGTCTTGGACTCCTGCCCGAATGCCGTTGTGGTCAACTGCTGACGAGATTGGAACTGGAGTAAACAATGCGGCCCTCTGCACGGCTGTTATGAAGCTGCGAGGGCTCGTTTCGCCGAATGTGTCTGCCAGATGGTCGTATAGCCAGGAGTATGTACGGCCCCGCTTCGGGCCCGCCCCCATGAACTCACCAGCGAGGCTATAGAAAAATTGCTCTTGAACCTCTTCGTCGTTCTTCAGCAATTCAACAAGCTCGCGAGAATATTCTCGCCCTGCGACGCGAAACAGTGCTCCTCGGACGGAGGTGTCTTTTACCAGATGACTATAAAGTAGCCCAAACAGTTCACCCCTGCGCCAGACTAGGTGGACTTCGTCGGACCGGATTTTTGAAGCGTCAGCAAAGCGGAAGATTGAGTCGTCTTTCGCTTGGTCAGTTCGGATAAAGATCTTGGCTTTCATTGCCCGGAAGCCTCGCATGTCCAATGCGAGTCGCAGAATGCCTTCAGTGAGCCGAGTGATGCCGTCCCAATCCTTGCCAAGACGGTCCAAGGCGTCGAAAACCAGAAGAAATAATTGCTTTTTACGGGCAAAGTACTCATCTGCTCGACGCAGGGCAGCTTCACTGCGTTGAATGTCTTCATGGACCCAGTCGATCACACGCTTAAGATCTGTCGGCAGTGGCACGCCAATGAAATCTTTTAGAGAAATAAACAACACGGCTCGCCAAATCTTCTCTGGCTCATACCCGTCGTTTGACAGCTGTGAAAGTACCGCAGTTGAAGGGGCGGGACCTGAATCTTTTCCCGCAGCTTCGTGAAATCCCAAAGTAGCTCGAATACGATCCAGTTTTAAGCGCGGGTAATATGTAGCAACTTTTTCCCGACTTTTCTCATGCGTGAGAACTGATGACCAAAAGCTCTTCCCCACGCCGCGATTGCCGATTACCAATGACCGTTGAGGGTCCAGTGCGCTTGCATGACTAAGCGGTGCAAAAATATCATCCAGCTCTGGCAGTTTGTTTGCTTGATGCGCTGCGCCGGGCTGCAATCCGCCAATGGCTTCTCGCAGTGCTTGAAAATCGCTGGTCTGATTACTATTTCTCTTCACGATTTCAACCCGATTTTATCTCTCAGCGCCTCGACAAAAAATCCAAAAGTTCGGTCATATGAATGCTTTGAAAATAAATCCTTTCGGGTAATTGCGTCGAACTCGGCGTAGTTCGTATCGCTTAAAATTGGCCATGCGTAATGCGGTGCGTTCGGGTCATCGTAATCAAAGTTGAGCGCGGCAGGTTCAATGCCAGTTTCTAGATCATATAGTGTATCTGAGAACACCTCAAAAGATCGGGTTCTAAAGGCTGCTTGGGCGGTAGGGTTGCCTTGGGCCTTCGCGTGGACCATGCGCAGTCGATAGCGCCAATCGTTTTCACTCGATTCGCTCGGTCGGAACCGCTGGAGATGTGCAAGCAGATATTTATAACCTGCGAAGGTTTGCGGAGTGTCGACGCCGAAGAGCAATACTTCAGCGCCAAGGCCAAGCACTGCGGCCGCTGTCGCCTCGTTGAGACCAGCTCGTGCGTCTATAAAAACGGCATCGTAACGTTGGCGGGCGCATAGTTCGCGAACCATCGCTTGAGTGCGATCCAGAAAGGATACCGTCTGGCCATCGTCTCCAATGTGTTCGACGTACGCTCTTGAAATTTTGCCAAGGACATTCTGCGGGTTTGTTTGACCCTCAACTCCGACTGCTGGAACTACATGGATTAGTCCACCGTTCGACATGCGACTCGTGCCGATCAAATCGTCAAGCAGGCTAAAATTAGGTTTTTGAACGGCCGATTCTACGAAGTAATCTAAAGTCCCAAATCGTGGCGCCTCGTGCAGTAGCATTGTTCCGAGACCAGGAGACTCAACGTCTAAATCGACAACCAAAACGTTGTAGGAAGCTTCGGACAGTGCAGCAGCCGAAATTGCTAATGCGGTGGAGCGGCCTACTCCGCCCTTGTGACTAGCAAAAACAGCGATTGGTGGAAGACTTGTGATTGTAGATGTTGGTGCTCTAAGCCAGTCTTGGCCTACTACTCGGCGCTCAATGACGCGAACAAAGCCTGTAAAATAGATTGATCTCAAAAATTCTGGGAAGCTGCTAGAAGCAAGCGCTAGCGAACTGTCAAAGAGGTCATCCGGAGTCGCAATGGGCGTTTCGTTATCTACCCAAGGGGTCAGTTTTTTGGCGCCTGCCTGAATTGCTTCCCACACATCATGGTGCAATTTCTCCAAAACAATGAAAGTCAATCGCCCGGTTGCGTCACGAAGAAATGCGTGATTGAGGATCGCATCACCAAGCGCGTCCTTTACGACAGCAGCAAATCGCGGGAGGGCGTCATCATAGTACGTCATCATTGTTTTCGCCTCAGTCCTGCGGCTCCTAAAGCCCGGTTTGCATCCAGACGCCAGCGATCATACTTGTTCTTATCCACTGAACCGTCAGCGGCATAGCGGACATCGATGCACCAGTCCTGCATGAACTGGGGTTGATGAAGAACTGTCACTAGCGAGTGCTTCTTACGGCCTTGAAGGGCCTTTTTGCTTTTTTCCAATAAAGCTGGCAAATGTACATGCGATACGCTTGCGGCGGATAGAACTGAAGCCACAGCATGCTTGATTGCACATTCTACTGCAAATCCAATCAGATAGCCGGCTCCATCGAGATGTCCGCCATCCGCGAGATAATCCGCATGTTGAGAATGGCGCAAAGCGGCGTCTGAATATGATTCAGGCACTCAAACCTCCAAATGTGGAACTGACCCGTCTGCCAAAACAACTCCAGCTACGCGCCGTCTCGCCACTGGGGGCGGAGCAAGTCCGTCCGCTCATAACGTCGTAGAGGTGTTGCTTACGTTAGGCGAGCGAAGCGACGTTCGCAGTTTAAGTTGATTCTCGGGAGGTTTTTGTCATCCGCCATAGAACACCACCGGCTTTGCCGTGGCCCCACCCAATAAAAAAGGCCCGGTCTAGCGACCGGGCCTTCTTCGTTCGAGCTAGCGACGTGAGGCTTAGAAGAAGCCCATCGCGTTCGGGCTGTACGACACCAGCATGTTCTTGGTCTGCTGATAGTGGTCGAGCATCATCTTGTGCGTCTCGCGGCCGATGCCGGACTGCTTGTTAGAGGTGATAGCAGTTCGTCCACACGCGGCCGGCCTGGATGGCGCGACCGAAGCGGTAGGCGCGCGTTCCATCACGCGTCCACACGCCTGAGCCGAGGCCATAGAGCGTGTCGTTGGCGATTTCGAGCGCTTCGTCGTCATCCTTGAACGTCGTGACGGAGACCACCGGTCCGAAGATCTCTTCCTGGAACACGCGCATCTTGTTGTTGCCGGCCAGGATCGTCGGCTTGACGTAGAAGCCGTCGGAAAGTTCGCCGTCGAGACGGTTGCGCTCGCCGCCCGCCAGCACCTGCGCGCCTTCCTGGCGGCCGATGTCGATGTAGGACAGGATCTTTTCCATCTGGTCGTTGGAGGCCTGCGCGCCGATCATGGTCGAGGGATCGAGCGGATGGCCGGTCTTGATGGCATTCACGCGAGCAATCGCGCGTTCCATGAAGCGGTCGTAGATCGATTCATGCACCAGCGCGCGCGACGGGCAGGTGCAAACTTCGCCCTGGTTGAGGGCGAACATCGCAAAGCCTTCCAGCGCTTTATCGAAGAACGCGTCGTCCTTGTCGGCAACGTCGGCAAAGAAGATGTTGGGTGACTTGCCGCCGAGTTCGAGCGTGCAGGGAATGATGTTCTCCGACGCGTATTGCATGATCAGACGGCCGGTCGTGGTTTCGCCCGTGAACGCGATCTTGGCGATGCGCTTGTTCTGAGCCAGCGGCTTGCCGGCTTCGACGCCAAAGCCGTTGACGACGTTGAGGACGCCCGACGGCAGCAGATCGCCGATGAGGTCCATCAACACCATGATGCTCATGGGTGTCTGTTCAGCCGGCTTCAGGACGACGCAGTTGCCGGCGGCGATCGCGGGAGCAAGCTTCCAGCAGGCCATCAGCAGCGGAAAGTTCCACGGAATGATTTGGCCGACGACGCCGAGCGGCTCATGGAAGTGATAGGCGACCGTATCGTGGTCGATCTCGGCGATCGAGCCTTCCTGGGCGCGGATGCAGCCGGCGAAATAGCGGAAGTGATCGATGGCGAGCGGAACGTCGGCGGCCGTCGTTTCGCGGATAGGCTTGCCGTTGTCGAGCGTCTCGGCAAGGGCCAGGAGCTTGAGGTTCTGCTCCATGCGGTCGGCGATCTTGAGGAGAACTCCGGCGCGTTCGCCCGGCGAGGTGCGAGCCCACTTTTCTTTGACGACGTGGGCGGCATCAAGAGCCGTCTCGATGTCTTCGGCGGTTGAGCGGGCGATTTCGCACAGCGGCTTGCCCGTGATCGGCGTGATGTTGGTGAAATACTGACCCTTGGCCGGTGGCACCCACGTGCCGCCGATAAAGTTGTCATACTTGGCGCGGATGCGGATCTGCTGGGCGAGTTCGTTCAGCGCTTTCTGAAGCATGGATTTCCTCCTCGGCGGTTTTGATTATTTGGGCCGTATCCCGTCCGCTCGCGACTGGGGGCGGCCTTCTCTTAGCCAAGCGCGATGCTATATCTATTGAGACACGGGCGGAACAGTTGTCCTTTGGTCGAGAGACGGGCTCGGTTTCTGCTGCGCCGCACAATCTGCGCTGGTTCACGTCGCAATCGGGCAAGTGTTGTGGGCCTACTCGGCCGCCGCACTCGACAAGTCTCCGCCAAGCCACTGCGTCAGGTCCGCGAGCGCACGCCGCGACTGCAGCTTCTTTTTCGCCAGCCCGCGTTCTGGCCCTTTCAGCCGCTTCCCGTCGGCGTTTGTGAGCGGCGCATCGTCGAGCGGTGGCAACAGGCCATAGTTAATGTTCATCGGCTGGAAGGACCGCGGGCGAGGCATCTCGGCGTCGCCGCTTATGCTGTCTTCGACCACAATATGACCACCGGTAATATGATCGAGGAGCGCACCGAGTGCGGTCGTCGACGGCGGCGGGACAACCGCGCGTGACAGCCGTTCCGCGGCCGCAAAGCGCCCGGCGAGCAGACCGATCGCCGCGCTCTCGACGTAGCCTTCGACGCCCGTGATTTGTCCCGCAAAACGCAGGCGCGGCATTGCCTTGAGCCGCAGCGAGCGATCGAGCACGCGCGGCGAATTAAGATACGTGTTGCGATGCAGGCCGCCGAGGCGCGCGAACTCCGCATTCTGCAAGCCGGGGATCATGCGCAGCACACGCACCTGTTCGGCATGCTTCATCTTGGTCTGGAAGCCGACCATGTTCCACAGTGTACCCAGTGCATTGTCTTGTCGCAGCTGCACGACGGCATAGGGCCATCGGCCGGTGCGCGGATCATCGAGGCCAACGGGCTTCATGGGCCCGAAACGCAAGGTTTCCCGGCCGCGCTCCGCCATGACTTCGACCGGCAAGCAGCCATCGAAGTAGGGCGTGTTAGCCTCCCAATCCTTGAATACGGTCTTTTCGGCCGCCAGCAGCGCATCGATGAAAGCTTCGTACTCGGCTTTGGTCATTGGGCAGTTGAGATAATCGGCGCCGGTACCGGCGGGCCCCGTCTTGCCGTAGCGCGACGCGCGCCACACGATCGAGGTGTCGATCGTATCGACATGGATGACCGGCGCGATCGCATCGAAGAATGCCAGCTCGGCTTCACCCGTGAGCGCTGCGATCGCCGCACTGAGGCCCGGCGACGTCAATGGTCCCGTCGCGACGATGACGCTGTCCCACGCGTCGGGCGGCAGGCCTGCCACTTCGCCGCGCGCGATCGTAATCTTAGGATGCGCCGCAAGCCGTCGTGTCACTTCGGCCGAGAATGCGTCCCGATCGACCGCGAGCGCGCCGCCGGCCGGCAGCTTGGTCAGGTCGCCGGCCGCTAAGATGACGGAGTTGGCGCGACGCATCTCCTCATGCAGCAGGCCGACCGCGTTTGTCTCCCACTCATCCGAGCGGAATGAATTCGAGCAGACAAGTTCGGCAAGGCCCTCGGTCCGGTGCGCTTCGGTCATGCGCTGAGGGCGCATCTCGTGCAGCACAACGGGCACGCCGGCGGATGCGATCTGGAAAGCAGCCTCCGATCCCGCGAGGCCCCCGCCGATGACGTGGATGGGATTGATATTTTGCATTTGTCGAGCCTATCCCACGCATGGCCGCAACGGTCAATTCACTCATCGCTGCATGTTTTTAGGGAACAAAGTTCGGGATGCGACGTTATCGCGGCGAGGGTTCAACTGACTGTACGCCAATCAATCGTCTGTACGCCACTATGCACGCCCGTCGACCTGCATCGGAGCCCGCGAGATGAACAACGTAGCTTTCCTCTTTGACGCAAGCCCGGGACCGGCCTGTACCATCCCTGAGGATAAGAAAATTTTTCGCGTCACCGTCGAAAACTCGCCCCCCGCATCACACGAGTTTCCCGCCACATGGTTCGCTGAGTCAGGCGCGGCAGCACAGGGTCCTCTTGAGGGACTGCAGCTGCCAGTACCACACATGTATTCAGCTTAGGTTCGTTCAGCGTAGATCCGTTCGCGTCGAACCCGGCGAGGTCAGTGATAGCCTTCGCCGGGTTTTATTTTGCCGCGAAACGTCCAATAAACGAATGCTGTGTAGCCAAGGATCAGGGGCAGGAGTGCGGCGGTGCCGATCAGCATGAACAGCTGTGACGAGGGATGCGCCGCAGCCTCCCAGATGGTCAATGTCGGCGGAACGACATAAGGCAATGTCGAAATTGCCAATCCTGCAAAGCCGAGAAGAAAGAGCGCCACCGTGCCCAGGAACGGTGTGCTGTCGCGACCGCTCTCCAACCCGCGCCAGACCGTGAGCGCCGCCAGTCCGGTGAGGAGTGGGATCGGAGACAGATAGAAAAAGTTTGGCAGCGTGAACCACCGCTCCCAGATACGTGGATCGGTGAGAGGCGTCCAAAGGCTGACGGCGGCCATTGCGGCCAGCACCGCCACCAATAGAACGCGCGACTGCTCGCGCGCCTGCGCGGCCACCTCGCCGGTCGTGCGCATGATCAGCCATGTCGTGCCAAGCAGTGCATATCCGGCGACTGTCGCGACACCAACAAACAGCGGAAAAGGCTGCACCCAATCGAGCATGCCTCCAGAAAAATGCCCGTCCTTCACGGGCAATCCACGCAGCAGACCACCGAGAATGACGCCCTGCATGAACGAGGCGGTGATCGATCCGCCGGCAAAGGCAATATCCCACCATCGATGATCGGGCTTGGCGACCCAGCGATACTCGAACGCGACCCCGCGAAAGACCAGCGCCAGAAGCATGATGATCACCGGCAAATAAAACCCGGACATGATGATGCCGTAGGCGAGGGGAAAAGCCACAAAAAGCCCGCCGCCGCCAAGGATCAGCCAGGTCTCGTTGCCGTCCCAGAAAGGCGCCACGGAATTCATCATCACGTCGCGATCATTTTCCTCCGGTGAAAAGGGGAAGAGGATGCCGATACCGAGATCGAACCCGTCAAGCACGACATACATCGCAATCGCCGTGCCCAAAAGTCCGATCCAAATAATCGGCAGCCATGTCGCCATCGCCTCGCCGCTTGCCATCTCGACCATGTCAATGGGCTCCGATAATGGCTTCGCGCGTCGCTTCTTCCGCCGCCGAGAGCGGCCGCGTCGGCTGTCCATGCGGCGGCTTCTGGGCGGCCCCGGACGGGCCCTTGTCGATCAGGCGGTTGATGTAATAGACGCCCATCGAGAACACGACCGTATAAACGACGACAAACAGGATCAGCGTTGTCAGCACGGCGTTGAACGTGATGGCGGGTGAGACCGCATCGGTGGTCCGCAGGATGCCGGTTGCAAGCCAGGGCTGGCGGCCCGTCTCCGTCACCCACCAACCGGCGAGAATGGCAATGAACCCCATCGGCCAAGCGTGCTGCACGAGACCGAGGTAGGCGCGCGATTGGAACAGTGTGCCGCGCCACCACAAAAACGCGCCGACGCTTCCCATCAGGATCATCAACATTCCCAATCCAACCATGACGCGAAAAGCAAAAAACACCGGTGTAACGGGCGGCCGGTCTTCAGGCCGATAGTCGTTGAGACCTTTGAACGTGCCTTTGAAGTCGTGCGTGATCACGAAGCTGGCCAGCCCCGGGATCGGGACCTTCACCTCATAGGCGTTGCCATTTTTCTCAGCGTTGGGCAGGGCGAACAGCAAGAAATCCGCCGGTTTGCTGCTATCATAGTGCCCTTCCATCGCCGCCAGCTTGGCCGGCTGATACTCCTTCGTGTTGAGGCCGTGCAGGTCGCCGAGTACGAGTTGGAGTGGTGCCAGCACCGCGACCATTCCAAGGCCCATGCGCACCATAGTCCGCGCTTCGTCCTCGAAGCGCTTTTGCATCAGGTAGCGCGCGCCGACCGCGAGAACGACGATCGATGTCGTGAGATAAGCGGCCGTGAACATATGCGAGAAGCGGTAGGGAAAGCTCGGATTGAAGATGATTGCGAGCCAGTCTTCCGGATAGGCAATTCCGTCGCGAACGATGTGGCCCGCTGGCGTGTGCATCCAGCTATTGGCCGCAAGGATCCAGAACGCGGAGAGCGACGTGCCGACGGCAACGAGTACGGCGGCAAGCACGTGCAAATTCGGCGACACGCGGTTCCACCCGAAGAGCAGAATTCCAAGGAACGATGCCTCGAGAAAGAAGGCGGTCAGGACCTCGTAGCCGATGAGCGGTCCCAGCACATTGCCGGTCGCGCGCGAGAAACCGGCCCAGTTGGTGCCAAACTGGTAGGACAGCACGATGCCCGAGACGACGCCCATCGCGAAGCTGACCGCAAAGATCTTGGTCCAAAACCGCGCCAAGCGATTGAACCGCTCCTCGCCGGTCAGCCGCCAGCGCACAAGCAGCGTGGCAATGAACGCCGCCAGCCCGATCGTGAAGCTGGGGAAAATGATATGAAACGCGACGGTGAACGCGAATTGCAGACGCGCCAGAAAAACGGCATCTAGATCCATGAAAAAAGGGCTCCGTCGGGAGGATTGTCGGGCAGTATGATCTCGTTCGCCCGGCGCCGTCGAGCATTCGTCTTTATTGTTGCAGGTGCGAATGAGCAGGTCCGCTCAATCTCTGGCCAAGGCGGGAAAGATAACCTAAGACAGCGATGTGACAGTTATTGAACCTGATTGGAGACGACGATGGGCAAAGCGCTCACATTGATCCTGCTCGCGGCCGCCGCCGCCATTCTCGCTTACGTTCTGGTTCTGCCTAAGGCGCCAGTGCCAAGTGCCGATACGCCCGCGCCTGTGTCAGCGCCAGCAGCCCCGGCTGCCGAACCTGCACCGGCTCCTGCGGCCGAGCCTGCCCCAGCCCCGGCTCCAGAACCCGCCCCCGCTGCCCCGGCAGAACCAGCTCCTGCTCCGGCGCCGACGCCCTGATCGCGCAGCCGTTGAAGACACAATGAAGAGCGTGGCACCTTGTGCCACGCTCTTTTTTCGTTTTGATTTTCTCACAAAAGAGGCCCGCCACAATCGAGCCGTAAAACACGTGCATCCTTGAACATAGTTCATTACCGTCGGATCGGTAGCTTGCATCCGGTTATGCGGCGAAGGAAAAAGCGAAAATGTGGGGCTATCAGAGCCGGCTCATGAAAGATCTCCAGCGCTGGCAGGCGGCTGGATGGATCAGCGCTGAGGCCGAGCGGTCGATCCGGGCGGACGTTGCCGCGCGCAGCCGTGGCGTCGGTCTGCCGGGTGCGCTGGCTATATTGGCGGCAGTGCTGATTGGCTTTGCCGTCATGAGTTTCGTTGCCGCCAACTGGCAGGACATGCCGCGGCTGCTTCGCCTCGGTCTTCTCGCAGCGATGTTGTGGTCGTCCTACCTTCTGGCTGACGCACTGTTCCGCCGCGGCCACGAAGCGTTCGGCCATGCCGCCGTGCTTATTGGCTGCAGCGTCTACGGCGCCAGCATTATGCTGGTCTCCCAGATGTACCACATGGACGGCCATGCGCCGGACGCGGTGCTCCTGTGGGCAGCGGGAACATTTCTGGCCGGCGTACTGGTCCGGTCCAATCCCGCGCTCACGTTTGCGCTCGTGCTGTTTTCCATCTGGGGCATTTGGGAAACCGGACTGCGCCAAGCCATGCACTGGCCGTATCTTGTCCCATGGGGGTTGGTGGCGACCGCCTTTTTCTGGCAGCGCTGGCAACCCGGCGTGCATCTCGCCGGGCTGGCTCTCAGCGGCTTCATCCTCACCTTCGGCTACATCCACCACTCCAACGGCGGGCATGAAGCGGTGGTGATGGCCGGCACCATCGTCGGCGCCGTCGCCGCGCTGGGTCTGGTCAAGATCCCGCGCCTCGCCATCGTCTGGCGCGCGGCTCTGGTCTATGCGCTGCTTGTGATTTTCGCGGGCCTTTTCGCGTTGCAGTTCTTAAAGTCACCGTCGACCGCCCTGTTCATTCTGCTGGCTGTGCTGGCGCTGGCCGTGACCCTCGCAGCCATCTGGTGGGGATTGGCAGCCGATGACCGGCTCGCGCTGTGGCTGGGCTACATCGGCTTCTCGATCGAAATACTGGGCATCTATGGCCAGACTGTCGGCTCGCTCCTCGGGTCTTCCGTTTTCTTCCTCACCGCCGGCTTCGTCGTTGCCGGATTGGCCTACTTTGCCTATCGCCTGCATCAGCACCGCGATGCGCAGGAGTTGCAGTCATGATGCCTCCCCGCCCCCTCTCGCTCCGATCCGCGCTTTTCTCCGCAGCCGCTCTGCAAACTCTGGCCGTCGGTTGGATGTTGTGGGATCGAATTTCCCTGCTGTCGTCCGGGCGTGAGATCCGCGCCGCGGTCATTCCGGTCGATCCGCGCGATGTTTTCCGCGGCGACTATGTCGTGCTGGGCTACGCCTTCAGCACCGGCTCGGACGTCGCGCTGCCAGAAGGCACTCGCGAGGGTGACACGGTCTATGCGCTTTTGAAAAGCAGTGCGCCGGCGGATTGGACTTTGAGCAGCATTTCCGCGTCGCCACCCACGCCGACAGGCGAAGCGACTGTCGTTCTAAAGGCTGTCGTCGACAGCGTTCGACGTGGTCCCGATCAAACAAGCGCAATGATCGGCCGTCTCCGCTACGGGATCGAGCGCTTCTACATCCCCGAAGGAACCGGCCGAGCGATTGAAAGCCAGGTGCGCGAGAAGCGTATCGTCGCCGTTCTTGCGGTGGGCGGCGACGGCAAAGTTGCGTTGAAGGCCCTCGAAGCGGACGGGAGCCGCATCGCTAACGCGCCGCTGCTTTGACGCCGGCGTCGCATCGTCTGGTTCTGGTGCAAGTCGCCTGCTATGAGACCGCGCGTCTGAACAACCCCAAGGAGCGTCACGTCCATGCAGATCGTCCGTCACGAGGCCAACGCTGTCTATGCCAAGGCTGTCGAGGCCAATGGCTTCGTCTTTACTGCCGGCATCGTGCCCGCGAAACTCGACGCGGACGCCAAGGCGCAGGCCGCCGAAGTTCTGGCCGAAATCGATCGCTTGTTGGCGCTCGCCGGCACGTCGAAATCGAAGGTCGTTTTCGCCAACCTCTGGCTCGCCGACGTGCGCCATCGCGAGGCCGTCAACGAAGCCTGGTCGGCATGGATGGGGGGCAAGGACGCGCCAGCGCGGGCCACCGTCGAAGCCAAGCTCGTGGACCCGCGCATGCTGGTGGAAATCGGCGTGATCGCGGTGAAATAATGTGGCGACCGTGATGCGTTGCCCACGCTGCGAAGCTGATGCAACCCGTGTTGCTCGTTTGCCGCGCGCGGATGGATTTTCTGTTTGTTTGATCCAGGCTCTCGAACGACGGCGATGAATCTGTCACGGTTGATCCTTCAGATAAGTTGTCCACCGTATTTGAGCAGGCAGCACGAACATGCTGAAGAATATAGCTCTTTTTGTCGGAGTCTGTGGGTTGTTTGCGTCGGCCGGTTTGCCGGCTTATGCGGATGACAACGGTCTCGCTCAAACTATCCACGATGTTCGCCGCGAAAGCGGCAAGCTGTGTCAGATCGATCATTGGCACTACGGCAGCGGCGTTGGATCGACAAAAAAGGCGGCTCTGAACGACGCGGTCGGCTCGTGGCAGAGCTTCGCCGCACTCGAGTACGGCTCGGACTGGTCACGCTTCCAGCGCGCGGCGAGCCGGAACGTCTCGTGCTCAAATTCAGGTGGCGGGGTCAGTTGCTCGATCGAAGGGCGCCCCTGCCGGTAACGATTACGTTTTCTTCTTCGCGTAAGGCTACCTCTCTCTATTTTCCATACTCTCTCTTCTCTCTCTCTTCTCTTTCTGTCTGACTGAATAAGTGGATCAAACGCACAGATCGAATATTGCCGGTAAGGCATACACAACCAGAAAAGAGCCGGAGCGCTGCCCACGCTCCGGCTCTTTTCACGTCTCATGAGCTGCCGTTTCAGCGCTGACCCAGCAGGCGGCGCAAAATCCCTTGAATAAAGTTCCAGCCCCAGCGGACCAGGAAATACCTGATGATCCAGCCGATGACGCTGTTGCTCTGAAATCCGACAACCCCGCCCAGGATATCGCGGATGATCTTGTCCAGGCTGCCACCGCCCTTTGGCAGCTCGATTCCGCCACCTGTCGGGGCTTGTGGAGCCCGCCTCGTGACGTCGCCGGGGACTTTCGTGCCCCCGCGACGGATAACATCGGACAGATCGCCATAGGGGTTGTTGGAGCGGCCAAGACCTGGAATTTGCCCCGGAATTGGCAGCGGACGCTGGTCTCCGACGTCCAAATCCACCGCCTTGGCGACGGGTGTGCCAACCGCGCTCCCGATGAGGTCCAGTGCAGGTTCGGCTTTGCTGGCGATGCCGCCGATCAAACTGGCGGCGATGGCCGGCAGCATTTGCCCGATCAAGGCTTCATCGACACCGGATTCGCGTGCCGCCCGATGTGCCACCGACCGGCTCCGGTCCTTCGACCACAGCAGAGTATCCAAGGCCTCGATCCCGGCCGCCGTCACGCCAGGCGACGTCAACGGCGCATCGGGCGCCAGGACTTTCGCATAATCGGCTCGACCGAGGGCGGCGACGAGATCGGCGATTCCGCCGCGGTTGAACGACTGCCGTTCCATGTTGCGCGCCAATTCCGGCACCACGGCTCCCAGGACAGCCGCGGCCTGCCGCCGGTCAAGGCCGAAACTCTGCGCCAGATTGCCGACCACTTGGCCGCCATGGCCCGCCGTCAAGTATTCGAGAATGCTCACCGTCTGCTCCCTGGTGGACCCGTGCCCGGGCAACGCCCCTTACCCGTGTGCGCCCTCTGCTACACCAGCCGGCTGCACCATTCCATCCGCTGTGGCGCGCCGAACCGCAAAAATCCAGCGGAAATTACGACTTAAGTCGGCGCAATGCCACGGCCACCCGTGTTGCGCCGGCGCGTCTCTTTTGGCATGGTCCGGCCGCGACTCACGGGGCGGAGATGCCTCAAAGCGGGCTACAGCCGGATGCGTTGCGCTGGCCGCGCCCGTGAAACCACACAAAATCGATCGGCTTTCGGCCGACGGGGAGGACTTTGGAATGACGGAAATTCTTTGGGCGATCATCGCCTGCGGGCTCTTGGCGTGCGTCTACGCCGCCGTGACCATCCGCACAGTGATGGCAGCCGATCCTGGCAACGCGCGCATGCAGGAAATCGCGGGCGCCATCCGTGAAGGCGCGCAAGCCTACCTCGACCGGCAGTACCGAACGATCGGCATCGTCGGCGTGGCGATTTTCATCCTCGCCTGGGCGCTCCTCGGCCCGGCCGTCGCGGTCGGCTTCCTCATCGGCGCGGTGCTCTCGGGCCTCGCCGGCTACATTGGTATGAACGTGTCGGTGCGTGCCAACGTCCGCACGGCCCAGGCCGCCACCCAGTCGCTCGCCGCCGGGCTCGACATCGCCTTCAAGGCCGGTGCCGTGACGGGCATGCTGGTCGCCGGCCTCGCGTTGCTCGGCGTCGCCGTCTATTTCTTTATCCTCACCAGTTATCTCGGCTACGAACCGGCCAGCCGCAACGTCATTGACGCGCTTGTCGCGCTGGGCTTCGGCGCCTCGCTGATCTCGATCTTCGCCCGTCTCGGCGGTGGCATCTTTACCAAGGGCGCCGACGTCGGCGGTGACCTCGTCGGCAAGGTGGAAGCCGGTATCCCCGAGGACGATCCGCGCAACCCGGCAACGATTGCCGACAATGTCGGTGACAACGTCGGCGACTGCGCCGGCATGGCCGCCGACCTATTCGAAACCTATGCCGTGACAGTCGTCGCGACCATGGTTCTGGCCGCAATCCTGTTTGCCGGCCAGCCCAACCTGCTGGCGCTGATGGTCTACCCGCTCGCCATCTGCGCGGCCTGTATCGTCACCTCGATCATCGGAACCTACTTCGTCAAGCTCGGCCCGAACGGCTCGATCATGGGCGCCCTTTATAAGGGCCTCATCGCCTCCGCGCTGCTTTCGGTCGGTGGCCTATGGCTTGCCACCCAGTATGTGCTCGGCGGCTATGAGTCCGTCGGCACCGCCAAGGGCCTCGACATCACCGGCATGAACCTCATGCTCTGCGGTCTCGTCGGCCTTGGCGTGACAGGCCTCATCGTCTGGATCACGGAGTACTACACGGGCATCGGCTATCGCCCGGTGCGCTCGATCAGCCAGGCCTCGGTCACGGGCCACGGCACGAACGTCATCCAGGGTCTCGCCGTCTCGCTCGAAGCGTGCGCGCTGCCGACAATCGTCATCGTCGCCGGCATCCTGATCACCTTCAACCTTGCCGGTCTCTTTGGCACCGCCATCGCCACGACGACCATGCTCGGTCTTGCCGGCGTGATCGTGGCCCTCGACGCATTCGGCCCGGTGACGGACAACGCCGGCGGCATCGCCGAAATGGCGGGCATGCCCAAGGAAGTCCGCCGCTCGACCGACGCGCTCGATGCGGTCGGAAACACGACCAAGGCCGTCACCAAGGGCTACGCGATCGGCTCCGCCGGTCTTGGCGCCCTGGTGCTTTTCGCCGCCTATAATTACGACCTCCAGTACTTCATTTCGGAGGCCAACAAAGCCGGTTCGACGAGCTACCAGTTCTTCAAGGGCGTCGAGATCAACTTCGGCCTCGATAACCCCTACGTCGTCGTCGGCCTTCTGCTCGGCGGTTTGATCCCCTACCTGTTCAGCGGAATTGCAATGACGGCCGTCGGCCGCGCGGCAGGCTCGATTGTCGAAGAGGTCCGCCGCCAGTTCAAGGCCAAGCCCGGCATCATGAAGGGCACCGAGAAGCCTGATTACGCCACCGCGGTCGATATCCTGACCAAGGCGGCGATCAAGGAAATGATCATCCCCTCGCTGCTGCCGGTCATGTCACCGATCGTGCTGTTCTTCGTCATCAATGCCATCGGCGGCAAGGGCGCGGCCTTCTCGGCGGTCGGAGCGATGCTGCTCGGCGTGATCGTGACGGGTCTCTTCGTTGCCATCTCGATGACTTCGGGCGGCGGCGCGTGGGACAACGCCAAGAAGAGCTTCGAGGACGGTTTCGTCGACAAGGACGGCGTCAAGCATCTGAAGGGTAGCGATGCGCATAAGGCGTCCGTCACGGGCGATACCGTTGGCGATCCCTACAAGGACACGGCCGGTCCGGCCGTGAACCCGGCCATCAAGATCACCAACATTGTGGCACTCCTGATGCTCGCCGTACTCGCGCATCAGTAATCCCGCCTTTTCCCGCCGGGCGGCCGGCTCCCCGCAAGGGGAGTCGCCCGGCGCACTTGCAGCCTTCGGCCGGCTCCCCGCAAGGGGAGTCGCCCGGCGCACTTGCAGCCTTCGGCCGGCTCCCCGCAAGGGGAGTCGCCCGGCGCACGAAAACATCATTCGCCGAAGATTTGCTTCTGTCCGAGGTTGCGGAAGAGCTGTTTCAGGATGCCGTCTTCGCTGCCGCCCGGCGCCGGCGTGGTGCTGGAAATAAAGTCGAAGACCTTGCCGTCCTTGAGACCGTAGTTGGCGACGCGCTGCACAGTTCCGGTCTCGTTGAAATAGACGGCGATGACCTTGCGATCGACCTCGTCGGGTGCAAAGAAAGCGGTCTGAGACATGGTGCTTGAAATGTAATAGTAGACCTGCCCCGAACCGGTCGTCGTGGTCGAGGTGGGCGTGCCGAGCGCAAGCTTGACCTGCTCCTGGGCCATGCCGGGCTGCACCTGCTGCAGATCGCTGTCGCGAAACAACTGCCCGTGCTTGGTGATCTGTTCGGCGCAGCCGCCCGCCACAACCAATATGCCGCCCACGACAGCGCCAGCAATCAGCCTGTGGAGCCGGTGCGACTGCGATGGGAGCTTTTTGCGGGTCACGGAAATCCTGGGTGCGGTCCTTGGAATCATGCGGAGCGGTTGTCCATGGTTGCGCATAACTGGCGGAGTCTGGACTGGCAACGCGGCACAACAAGGGTTTGCACGGCTATTTACCGGTACGCGCCGCCAACGATAGGACTTATCCAAGCCCGATCAGCACTGGCACAGGTGCCGGCGACCAACCCCGAAGCGAGCGAATGGAACAACCCCCATGCTGACTTGGCTTTTCAACCGTTCCGACAGCCGCCGTAGAGCATCTGAGCTTTATGGCGCGGTCGTGACCTTCGCGCGCCGGCCCGGTCTTTACGCGGCGATTGGCATCGCCGATAGCCCGGAAGGCCGCTATGAAGCACTTGTTTTGCATCTCTTTCTCGTCCTGGAACGGTTGCGCGCCGATCCACGGCTCGGCCCCCCCTCGCAGGCTCTGATCGAAGCCTTCGTCACCGACATGGATGACAACATGCGCGAAATGGGAGTCGGCGACCTGACCGTACCGAAGAAAGTCAAAAAGGCAGCCGGCGCCTTTTATGACCGTGCCGAGGCTTATCGCGCTGCGCTGGCGTCAGAAGATCCATCGGAACTCACCACAGTCCTGGCGCGTCTTATCCCAGCTGCCGAGACGGGACTTGACGCAGAGGGACTTGCCGCCGATGTCCGGCGTCAGACGCATAGCCTCGCAGCGACGCCGGTTGAGCGCGTGCTGTCGGGACAACTCCCAAGCTGATGGATCGGCATGACCGTCCCCCTTGAATTTTCACTGCGAGGCTTGCCATGACCGACCCGGCTGGACGCAACCCGCTCGACTGGTCACATGCTACGACCGAAATTCCCGAGCGCGGTCTGAAACACTCACGATCGGCGACAGAACCTGAACGCGCCGAACTCTCGGCAGCGCTCGGATTGCTGTCATGCGAAGCACTCGAAGCCACCTATCATATAACCGCGATCGCTGGCGGCGTGTTTCGGCTTGAAGGCGGCCTCGACGCGGCCGTCACACAAGCGTGTGTGATCTCCTTGGAACCGGTTTCCGACCGGGTTGCAGAAAGTTTCAGCATCGAGTTCAAGCGTGAGATCGAGGACCAGGCAGCGGACGGCGACGTTCAAATTCTGTCCGCGCCGGAAGTCGAGCCGATCGTCAACGACCGCATTGAAGTCGGGCGATTGTTTTATGAAACGTTGGCGGCGGGGCTCAATCTATACCCGCGCGCGCCAGACGCCGAACTCGACTGGACCGATGCGAAAGCCGCCGCCGCTGCAGCCGCATCGCATCCGTTTGCCGCGCTGAAGAAACTCAAAGATCCCGGTTGAGCGTGGTAAAACAGCAATCGAGGCCAGCGCGACCGAATTAACGGTTGTCAGCTGACGTGCGCGGGCTATTTTGCGCGAAAGTTCCGCCGCTGCGAAGGGAAGAGCCGGGGCCATTCGGGCCCACGCGCAGCGGCAGAACGGGCCCTGCATCAGAAAAGCGACCTCAACCCATGGTGGAACCTCGAACGCTGGCGCTTGACGCCATGGGCGGCGACCATGGGCCCGATGTCATCATTCCGGGGGCCGCCCTCTCCCTCGTTCGGCATCCACAACTCTCATTTATCTTGTTCGGCGACGAGGCCCGTATCGCGCCGGTCCTCGATCGCAATCCGGCTTTGAAGTCGAAGTCGCGGATCGTGCACACGTCCCTCGCCGTCAACATGGACGACAAGCCAAGCCAGGCCCTGCGCCGCGGCAAGGGATCGAGCATGTGGCTGGCGCTCGAAGCCGTGAAAATGGGCGAGGCCCACGCCGCGGTTTCGGCCGGAAATACCGGCGCAATGATGGCGATGGCCCGGCTGGTGCTGCGGCCGATGGCCGGCATCGAGCGGCCGGCCATTGCCGCACTTTGGCCGACGATCAAGTCCGAATGCATCGTGCTCGACGTTGGTGCCAACATCGGCGCCACGGGGCAGCAATTGTCCGAATTCGCGCTGATGGGCGCGGCCATGGCCCGTGCGCTCTTCCATGTCGAACGGCCGACCGTCGGCCTGCTCAACGTCGGCGTGGAGGAGATCAAAGGCGGCGATGAAGTCAAGGAAGCGCATGCGATCTTGAAGGGGACCGACCTCCCATTCGATTATCGCGGCTACATCGAAGGCGACGAAATTGGCCAGGGCAAGGTCGATGTCGTGGTCGTGGAAGGTTTTGCCGGCAACATAGCGCTGAAGACGGCGGAAGGAACCGCACGCCAGATTGGGCAGTATCTGAAGGACGCCATGACCAGTTCGTGGGTCGCCAAAACCGGTGCGCTGCTCGCCCGTGGCGGCTTCAAGGTGTTGAAACACAAGATGGACCCCCGCCGCGTCAATGGCGGCACCTTCCTCGGCCTCAATGGCATCGCGGTGAAGAGCCACGGCGGCACCGACGCGCTGGGCTTTGCGAGCGCCGTCGATCTCGGCTACGAGATGGCTGAGAGCGGGCTTTTGGTTCGGCTCGGGAGCGATCTCGACGGCTTCCACCACACCCTGGACAAAGCCGCGTCGGGCATGTGATTCCGGCGGCAATTCGATAATTCCCTCGCGTGCTGCCTATGCCGCTACGGGACAGAACCTTGTGAAGAGGCATCAGCGTGGCAGTCATCCGATCGGTCATTCGCGGCGTGGGAGCGCATCTTCCAAAGCGCGTCGTGACCAACAATGATCTGGCCAAGATCGTGGATACGACCGACGAATGGATCGTTGAGCGGTCGGGAATCCGCTCGCGTCACATCGCCGGCGATGACGAATTGACGTCTGATCTCGGCATCGCCGCCGCACGGCAAGCCCTCGTGCGCGCCGGCATCGATCCGGTCGAGATCGACCTCGTCATCTGCGCCACGGCGACGCCCGACAAGACCTTTCCGGCAACTGCCGTCCGCATTCAGCATGGGCTCGGGATCACCAAGGGCGCTGCATTCGATATCCAGGCCGTTTGTTCCGGCTTCGTCTACGCGATGACAGTGGCCGACAATTTCCTCAAGACGGGCCAATTCAATCGTGCCCTGGTTATCGGCGCCGAAACCTTCTCGCGCATTCTGGACTGGAGCGACCGTTCCACGTGCGTTCTGTTCGGCGACGGCGCCGGCGCGGTGGTCCTCGAAGCCCAACCGCAGCATGGAACACGCGAGGATCGCGGTATTCTCTCCACGCTGATCCGCTCCGACGGGCGCTATGAAGATCTCCTCTATGTCGACGGTGGGCCCGGCTCCACGAAAACGGTCGGTCAGCTGCGCATGAACGGGCGCGAGGTCTTTCGCCACGCTGTGCAGAAAATCTCCGGCGTGATCGAGGAAACCCTTGTCGCCACTGGTTATGCCGCCGATGAAATCGATCTTTTCGTGCCGCATCAAGCCAATGCCCGTATTCTCGACGGCATCGCCAAGAAGCTCGGCGTCGACCCGGCCAAGATCATGATGACGCTCTCCCGCCACGGCAATACGTCGGCGGCGTCGATCCCCTTGGCGCTTGCCGCCGCCGTTGACGAACACCGCGTCAAGGAGGGCAAACTGGTGCTGATGGAAGCCATGGGAGGTGGCTTTACATGGGGTGCGGTGCTGGTCCGCTGGTGATTTTGCAACCGCAGGCTGCCGGTTTTGTTGCGCTGCGGTAAGCACGTTTCGGATAAGTGTTTAGTTTCAGGATGTTGCGCTTCGCTCCTCGTTGACCGGTGGCGCTGCTCCCGCTAGCATTGCTCGGCACCACGCGAAAGAAGGGTGCGAAATTTGCGGGGAGGCGCGGATCACATGGCTGGTAAAACGTTGACGCGAGCAGATCTGGCGGAGGCGGTCGTCAAGAAGGTCGGCCTTCCGCGCAACGAATCGCAAGATCTCGTCGAACTCGTCTTGAGTGAAATCTCACTCAACTTGGCGCGCGGCGACAGCGTGAAATTGTCATCCTTCGGATCGTTCGGCATCCGTCAAAAGGGCCAGCGGGTTGGCCGCAATCCCAAGACCGGAAAGGAAGTTCCGATTACGCCGCGCAAGGTTCTGGTGTTTCGGCCGAGTAACATCATGAAGGATCGCATCAACTCCGGCCGCATGCGCCGCAAGGCCGCCGAATAGCAGCGCGCCTGGCCCTGCCGCACCGCTGCGGCTCATGTCGTCGTATCTGAACAACAATTTCCGCCCGGCCTATTGAAGCTGTGCCGCCATGCGAGACCGCTCTCGACATGCACCAACGGTTTTTGTCCACATCACCGACACAGTTCACATCAATCAAGCGGGACGCAGGTGCGTGCGCGCGATACTATGCGCGCTTGTCCGCGGCTGAACGCAAGCCGTCGCGCGCGTCTGTTAGATCGAAGGACTTTCTATATGGCCAAATCAGCCGAAGCCTTTCGCACCATCAGCGAAGTCGCAACCGATCTCGATGTGCCAAAGCATGTGCTGCGGTTCTGGGAAGCCAAATTCCCGCAGATCCGGCCGATGAAGCGCGGCGGCGGCCGCCGCTACTACCGTCCCGAAGATCTCGATCTGCTGAAGGGCATTCGGCGTCTGCTGCACGCGGAAGGCTACACCATCAAGGGTGTGCAGAAAATCCTGCGCGAGCAGGGCGTCGACCAGGTGAAGGCCTTCGCTCACATCCCAGCGTCGGACAAAACGAAGGGTCGCCTGCGCGCCAGGGAAGATGCAGCCGCCGTCCCAGCGGCAGCCAACGGTCCCGGCGCGGCAAAGTCAAAGGCTCCGGACGTAAAGCCGGTGCGCGCACCCGAGCCGCCGGTCAACCTCCACACGCTGGTCCAGAGCACCATCGTCGAGTTGGAAGCGTGCCGCCGTTTGCTGCTTGGCGAAGCAGACATGGCATCCGTCCCGCAGACCGTCCGCGCCAGCCGGGCCTGAAAGCCGTGCGCCACGCCGTGCCGAAAGCCGTCGTGTGTCCGCAATGACCGGACGACCGTCCATCGAACTCTGGTTTGCCGATCTTGCGCATCTTGCCGCCCCAATGGCGGCGCTGGAAGCCCACGACCCACTCGCGCCGACAGCCGAACTTGAGGCGCTCGACGGCCCGCGCCGGATCGCACGCATGACGCTGCGCCGTCTGCTCGCACGCACATTCGGCCGCACTTTTGCTCGCACCCCGTTTCGCACCGGCCCGCACGGCAAACCGTTCCTCGATGAACTGCCCGGCGACTTCAATGTCGCTCACACCATCGGGCCGGCGATGCCCGGTGGCTGCGCGCTGATCGGCATCGGCCGCGCGACAGTGATCGGCGTCGATATGGAAACAACTCGTACCGTGCGCCTCGATGAGCGCCGTCGCGCGATGATCATCGCCGCAGCCATCGCTCTCGGTGACGGCGCGGATTTACCCGGTTCAGATGAAGACCGCGTGTTGCAGGCCTGGGCGCGACTGGAAGCCTGGGGCAAAGCTGACGGGCGCGGCATCGGCCGCACGTTGGTTAAATTGGGCATCTGGGGACGGCCGCGGGACCAATCATTCGTCGAAGCCGCAACCTCATCCCCAATATCGAACGAACCGATCCGGGTGCACGATGTGGCGGTGAGCCCCGCGCTCTTTGCAGCCGCTGCGATGCCGCGTTCGCACGCGCCGCCGTCGGTGAGGTTCCTGCCGACAGACGCGGCCGCGCTGGCCGCCGTACTGTCCGCGCCCGATGACGCCGCAAATCCGGCGTTGACCTCGCCCCCGGGTCGGGGCACAAGGGGCCGAATCGGAGCGTAGCGCAGCCTGGTTAGCGCACCAGTCTGGGGGACTGGGGGTCGGAGGTTCAAATCCTCTCGCTCCGACCAAT